>Ga0265797_10000061_pt1 | contig 244222 bp, 181 predicted proteins | sample P2T30metagenome_FD_192433 | JGI IMG/M metagenome (GOLD analysis project Ga0265797, IMG submission 192433) | Plant litter microbial communities from East Loma Ridge, Irvine, California - P2 T30 | ecosystem: Environmental > Terrestrial > Plant litter > Unclassified | place: USA: California...
TCTTGGCGATGCCGCTCAGCGCGGCCACGGTGGCGTCGAGTTCGGCGTCCACGGCGCTCGACAGCGCGCGCGCATGCCCGACCATCAGGCGTTCCTGCTCCTGCTGGACGAAACGGCCGGCGCCGTGAATGCTCCAGGTGCCCAGCAATGCCAGCGGCAGCAGGCCGATCGCGGTCAGCAGGATCAGCAGGTGGCGCAGGGACAGGGCCGGGCCGGCGGCGTCGCGCATGGGATATCCAGGATCAGAAAAACCCATTATAGGGTGCCGCGCCTCCCCCGGCGGAATTAGCGCGGGATCGACAGCGCCAGCGTTTCCTTGAGTTCTTCCATCACCACATAGCTCTTCGACTGGCCGGCATCGGCCACGTGCAGGATCTCGCCCAGCAGGCGCCGGTATTCGGACATTTCGGGAATGCGCGCCTTGATCAGGTAATCGAAGTCGCCCGACACCAGGTGGCATTCGAGCACCTCGGGCAGCGCCAGCATCGCGCGCCGGAAGCGCTCGAAGGCCTTGTCGGACTTCTGGTGCAGGTTGATCTCGACGAACACCAGGATCTGCATGCCCAGCGCCTGCGGATTGACGCGCGCATGGTAGCCCTGGATCACGCCGTCGCGCTCCATGCGCTTGACCCGCTCGATACAGGGCGTGAGCGACAGCCCGACCTGCTCGGCCAGGTCTTTCATGACGATCCGGCCATCGTCCTGCAGGATCGCCAGGATGTGCAGGTCGATGCGGTCGAGGGTACGGGAAGAGGCCTTTTGGACGCGCATGGTGGTTTTGGAATAGTTTGCTGAAAATCGCTGCAACAACAGGAACAATTATGGCAATTATAGAGATAGGATGCCATCCTTTACTGAATCTGCATACTTTTAAAGGCAAACATGCGAGTCATCGTCCTGGGCAGCGGCGTTGTCGGCGTCACCACCGCGTATTACCTGGCGCGCGCCGGCCATGAAGTAACCGTCATCGACCGCCAGGCCGGCCCCGCCCTCGAGACCAGCTTCGCCAATGCCGGCCAGATCTCGCCCGGCTACGCCTCGCCCTGGGCCGCTCCGGGAATCCCGCTGAAGGCCGCCAAATGGCTGTTCCAGCGCCACGCGCCGCTGGCGATCCGCCCGGACGGCTCGCTGTTCCAGTTGCAGTGGATGTGGGAGATGTTCCGCAACTGCGACGCCGCCCGCTACGCCGTCAACAAGGAGCGCATGGTGCGCCTGGCCGAATACAGCCGCGATTGCATGCGCGCGCTGCGGCGCGAGACCGGCATCGCCTACGAAGGGCGCCAGCAGGGCACGCTGCAGCTGTTTCGCACGCAGCAGCAGTTCGACAGCGCGGCCAAGGACATCGAGGTGCTGCGCCAGGCCGGCGTCGCCTACGAACTGCTCACCAGCGACCAGTTGCACGGCGCCGAGCCGGCGCTGGCGCACGTGCGCGACAAGCTGGTGGGCGGGCTGCGCCTGCCCAACGACGAAACCGGCGACTGCCAGCTGTTTACCACCCGCCTGTGCGCCATGGCGCGCGACCTGGGCGTGCGCTTCGAGTTCGACACGCAGATCCGCTACCTGAAGGAAGCCGGCGGCGAGATCGCCTCGGTGATGACCGACAAGGGCGAGTTCACGGCCGACCGTTTCGTCCTGGCGCTCGGTAGCTATTCGCGCCTGCTGCTGCAGCGCTGGTTCCCGCTGCCGGTGTACCCGATGAAGGGCTATTCGCTGACGGTGCCGATCCGCCAGATCGACCGCGCGCCGGTGTCGACCATCCTCGACGAAACCTACAAGATCGCCGTGACCCGCTTCGACGACCGCATCCGCGTGGGCGGCATGGCCGAACTGGCCGGCTACAACCTGGACCTCAATCCACGCCGTCGTGCAACGCTCGAACTGGTGGTGAACGACCTGTTCCCGGGCGCCGGCGACACGGCGCAGGCCAGCTTCTGGACCGGCCTGCGGCCGATGACGCCGGACAGCACCCCGGTGGTCGGCGCCACGGCGCTGCGCAACCTGTTCCTGAACACCGGCCACGGCACCCTGGGCTGGACCATGGCGGCCGGCTCGGCCAGCGTGATCGCCGACCTGGTGAGCGGCAAGTCGCCGCAGATCCGCGCCGACGACCTGAACGTGCTGCGCTACGCCGGTACCGGCGGGGACGCCGCGGCGGCGCAGCTGGCCCAGGCATGAGAGCGGACATGCGCGCGGACATGCGTGCGGATATGCACACCAGCTTGCGCCCGGGCGCCATCCTGACCGTCGACCTGGACGCGGTGCGCGCCAACTACCGCCTGCTGCGCACGCGCGGCGCGCCGGCCGCATGCGGCGCGGTGCTCAAGGCTGACGCCTACGGCCTGGGCATGGCGCCGGTGGCGCGTGCGCTGCTGCAGGAAGGCTGCCGCACCTTCTTCACCGCCCACCTCGACGAAGCCATCCGCCTGCGCCAGATCGTGCCCGCCGACTGCACCATCCACGTGATGCATGGCGCCATGCCGGGTACGGCGCGCGAATGCGTCCGGCACGATCTGGTGCCGGTGCTGAACGATCCGGGCCAGGTGGCCGAGTGGCGCGCCATCGCGCGTGACCTCGGCCGCACCTTGCCGGCCGCGCTGCAGGTCGATACCGGCATGTCGCGCATGGGCATGGCGCCATCCGACCTCGAACGGCTGATGCACGACGGCGCCTGGCACGATGGCCTGCGCCTGCAGCTGGTGATGAGCCACCTGGCCTGCGCCGACGAACCGGCGCACCCGGTCAACGCGCTCCAGCGCGAGCGTTTCGCGGCGTTATGCGCGCGTTTTCCCGGCGTGCCGGCCAGCCTGGCCAATTCGTCCGGCGTGTTCCTGGGGCCGGCGTATCACTTCGACCTGCTGCGCCCTGGCTGCGCCCTGTACGGCATCAACCCGCAGCCAGCCGCGCCGAATCCGCTGCGCCAGGCGGTGTCGCTGGCGGCGCGGGTGGTGCAGGTGCGCACGGTGGACGCCGGCGACATCGTCGGCTATGGCGCGCGCTACCTGGCAAGCGGCCCGACCCGCATCGCCACGATCGCGATCGGCTATGCCGACGGCTGGCTGCGCGCGCTGAGCGGACGCTCCCGCGCCCATGTCGACGGCGTCGCGCTGCCCTTCGTCGGCACGGTGTCGATGGACAGCATCACGCTCGACGCCAGCGCGCTGCCGCAAGGCCGGCTGGTCCCGGGCGACAGTGTCGAACTGCTCGGCGCGCACCAGACCGTGGACGAAGTGGCGGCGCAGGCCGGCACCATCGGCTACGAAGTGCTGACCCGGCTGGGCAACCGCTTCGAACGGCGCTACCTCGGACAGTCGTCGCCCGCTTGACGCGGGCAGGCATCCGTCGCGGGCCAGTCAGAACAGCTCGCCATTGGGCGACGCTGGCGGCGCCTTGCGCACCGGCGGCGCCGGCGCCGCCCAGGCTTTCATGCGTTCGGCCGGGTAGTGGCGCAGGAAGCGCTGCGCACTGTCCATGTCGCGGCAGGTCAGCCAGTCCCGCACCTGTTCGTGCGGCAGGATCACCAGCGAGCGCTTTTCGTCGCCCGGCCGGTGCATGCGGCGCATCAGGGGGTGGGTGTCGGCGTTGATCGTGAGCTGGGTGAAGGTGCTCGCCATCCCGCCATCGGGCTCCTGCCATTCGCGCCACAGGCCCGCCACCCAGAACGGGGCCTCGTCGAGCATCCCGATCGCGGTGCGCTCGGCGCGGCCGCTCTCGTAGCACGGCTCGTAGAACCACAGCATCGGCACCGCGCACAATTGCAGCCGGCGCCAGGCAGGCGCGAACGAACGCCGTTCGGCCAGCGACTCGGCGCGTGCATTCATGGTATCGAACGGTTTCACGTCTGGCGGGATGTGCCGGCGTGGCACCAGCCCATAGCCGGCCACGCAGGCCTGCGGCGCCAGGCCGGGCGCGGCGCGCACGATCGGGGCGGCGTAATCCTTCCAGGTTTCCTCGGGCCAGTGCCAGTCGCGCGGCAGCTCGCTGAAGGCGCCGGTCAGGCCGCCAAACTGTTCAGGCGTGGGGGGACGATAATTGACGCACATGATGCCAGCTCCAGTAATGTCGTCAAATGGTAACAGCACCGACGCTTGCCGGCATGGGTCGTGGCCCGAGTGTAGAATGCGCCGGGACCACTTGACCGTTCCCGACCGATGCCCCCTGCCAGTCTCCCCTTCCTGCCCCCGACCGACGAAACCTCGCGCCTGATCCTTGCCTTCCCCTGGGAGCACACCAGCCTCGGGCCGATCGACGGCTGGCCCACCGTCCTGAAGACCACCGTCGCCCTGATCATGGCCACGCCGGCCCCGATCGTCACGCTGTGGGGCGAGGATGGCTACATGATCTACAACGACGCCTACCGGGTGTTTGCCGGCGGGCGCCACCCGCAGCTGCTCGGCTCGAAGGTGCGCGAGGGCTGGCCCGAGGTGGCCGACTTCAACGACAACGTCATGCGGGTCGGCCTGGCCGGCGGCACCCTCAGCTACCAGGACCAGGAACTGACCCTGCACCGCAGCGGCCAGCCGGAGCCGGTGTGGATGAACCTCGATTATTCACCGATCCGCGACCAGGACGGCCTGGTCGCCGGCGTGATGGCGGTGGTGGTCGAGACGTCCGGCAAGGTCAAGGCCGAGCGCCGCATCCAGGCCGAGCGCGAACGACTGCAGACCATGTTCGAGCAGGCGCCCGGCTTCATCTGCCTGCTGCACGGCCCCGAGCACCGCTACCAGCTGGTCAATGGCGCCTACCGCGCGCTGCTCGGCGAGCGGGCGCTGCTCGGCCTGCCGGTGGCGCAAGCCGCACCCGAGCTGGCCGAACACGGCATCGTCGAAGCGCTCGACCGCTGCTTCGCGGATGGCGCCACGGTGCGCGCCGAGGGCGTGCCGGTCACGCTGCGCAACCCGGGCCAGGACGGGCCCAGCCACAGTTACCTCGACTTCGTGTTGCAGCCGCTGCGCGACGCCAACGGCGCCGTGTTCGCCATCTTCGTCGAGGGCTTCGACGTCAGCGAGCGCGTCGCCGCCGAACAGGCGATGCGCACCAGCGAGGCGCGCTTTCGCACCTTCGCCGAAGCGATGCCCAACCACGTCTGGGCCGCCCGCGACGACGGCCAGGTCGAGTGGATGAACGAACGGGTGCGCGAATACGCCGGCAGCGGCGGCGCCGAAGCGCTGCTGGGCGACGCCTGGGCTCCGATCGTGCACCCGGACGACCTGGCACGCTACCGTGCGCTGTGGCAGGCCTGTGTCGCGTCCGGCGAGCCGCTCGACGCCGAGCTGCGCCTGCGCCGCGCCGACGGCGACTACCGCTGGCACCTGGTGCGCGCCCGCCGCACGCCGGGCAACGGCGCCGGCGCCGGCGTCGCGCTGTGGATCGGCAGCAGCATCGACATCGAGGAACAGAAGCGCGCCAGCGCGGCGCTGGCGGCGGTCAACGCCACGCTCGAGGAACGGGTCGAGCGCCGCACCGCCGAACGCGACCGCATGTGGCGCCTGTCGAAGGACATCATGCTGGTCTCCGACCTGGACGCCGGCCTGTCCGCGGTGAATCCGGCATTCACCACCCTGCTCGGCTGGACCGAGGCCGACGTGCTCGGCACCTCCTTCCTCGACCTGGTGCACCCGGACGACCGCGCACAGACCGAACAGCAGATGGAGGCGCTGCGCGCCGGTGGCCAGGTGTACCGCTTCGAGAACCGCTACCGGCGCAAGAACGGCAGCTGGTGCAACCTGTCCTGGACCGCCGCGCCCGACCAGCAGTTCATCCACGCGGTGGGGCGCGACATCAGCGCCGACCTGCTGCAGATGGCATCGATGCGGCGCACCGAGGCGGCGCTGCAGCAGGCCCAGAAGATGGAGACCATCGGCAAGCTCACCGGCGGCGTGGCGCACGACTTCAACAACCTGCTGCAGGTCATCGGCGGCAATCTGCAGCTGATCGCGCGCCGGGTCGGGGACATGCCCGACATCCGCAAGCGCGTCGAGAATGCGATGGGCGGCGTCGAGCGCGGCGCCAAGCTGGCCAGTTCGCTGCTGTCGTTCGCACGGCGCCAGCCGCTCGAGCCGAAGGCGGTCAAGATCGGCCGCCTGATGGTGAACATGGAAGACATGATGCGGCGCGCGCTGGGCGAGGAGATCGATGTCGAGATGGTGGTCTCGGGCGGCCTGTGGACCACCGAGGTCGACCCGGCCCAGCTCGAGAATGCGATCCTGAACCTGGCGATCAATGCGCGCGACGCGATGGATGGCGCCGGGCGCCTGACGATCGAACTGGCGAATGCCGCACTGGACGCCACCTACTGCGCCAGCCACCCCGAAGTGGCGCCCGGCCAGTACGTGATGCTGGCGGTGAGCGACACCGGCAGCGGCATGCCGCAGGACGTGATCGACCAGGCCTTCGAGCCGTTCTTCTCGACCAAGCCCGAGGGCAAGGGCACGGGCCTCGGCCTGTCGATGGTGTATGGCCTGGTCAAGCAGTCGGGCGGCCACGTCAAGATCTACAGCGAGGTCGGCGAAGGCACCACCGTCAAGATCTACCTGCCGCGCAGCCACCTGGCCGAGGACCACGCCGGGGAAGCGGTACTGCAGCCGGCCACGGGCGGCCACGAGACCGTGCTGGTGGTCGAGGACGACGAGCAGGTGCGCCTGACCGTGGTCGACCTGCTGACCGACCTGGGCTACCGCGTGCTGCGCGCCGGCGACGCCAGCGCGGCGCTGACCGTGATCGACAGCGGCATCCACATCGACCTGCTGTTCACCGATGTCGTCATGCCCGGCCCGCTGCGCAGCCCGGAACTGGCGAAGAAGGCGCGCGAGCGCCTGCCCAACGTGGCGGTGCTGTTCACTTCGGGCTATACCGAAAACGCGATCGTGCATGGCGGCCGGCTCGATCCCGGCGTCGAGCTGCTCGGCAAGCCGTATACGCGCGACGCGCTGGCGCGCAAGATCCGCCATGTGCTGGCCAACCAGCAGCAAAGGAATGCGCCGCTGGCGGTGGCGGGCCACGAGCAGGCGCCGACGCCCGCGCTGCTGCGCGTGCTGCTGGTCGAGGACGAGGTCGACATCCGCGAGAATACCGCCGAACTGCTGGAAATCATGGGGTGCCAGGTGGCGCAGGCGGCCAGCGGCGAAGCGGCGCTGGCGCTGCTCGATGGCGCGAGCGCGCCGAGGCCCGACCTCGTGCTGACGGACCTGCAGCTTCCCGGCATCGGCGGCGAAGACCTGGCGCGCGCCGTGAAGGCGCGGCTGCCGCGTGCCCGCGTGGTGTTCGTCAGCGGGGCCCAGGTCGAGTCGGATGCGGCCGATGCGTATCTGACCAAGCCGTACGACGCGGCGCAGCTGGAGGCCCTTCTGGCGCGTTTGCGGTAGGATCGGCGGCTGCGCCGCCGACGCGGTGATGGTTGGCCGGCGATTCAGCCGGCACGACAGCGGAGCCGGCATCGATCAGCGCACTGGCGGCCTGGCCGCCAACGCTACCCGGAATGCAAAAAGGCCCCGCAGGGCCTTTTTGCTTGTTCCAGTGGACCGATCAGCCCAGCTGCGCCTTCAGCGTCTCCAGGAAGCGCTCCTTGTCGAGCAGGGTCAGGATGTCGTCGCGGCCGTCGTCGCCCGGCACTTCGAGCACTTCGGCGCTGTCGCGGCGCATGTCTTGCGGGCCGTTCACGCGCAGCAGCTGCGGCGACGGGCGGCGCTGGCTGTCGGGCAGCGACAGGATGGTGTCGACACGGTCGACGATCAGGCCGAAACGCTCGCCCTCGTGCTCCAGCACCAGTACCTTGCAGGCCGAGCGGTCTTCCAGCACCGGCATGCCGTACAGGCGGCGCAGATCGATCACGCAGACCATCTGCTGGCGCACCTGCAGCATGCCGTGCACGCAGTCGGGCAGGCCCGGTGGACGCGTCACGGGGCCCTCGAAGGCGACGATCTCGCGCACCTGGCCAATGTCGGCGGCCCAGCCGGTATCGAGCGAGAACGCCAGGTAGACGCGGCGCATGCCGACCTTCTTCGCGGCCGCGCAGGCGGCGCCGGCGGCGTCCGAGTACAGGCGGCGGTGGCCGGCGCAGATCTCGCTCACCTCGGCGTCCGAGAACAGGCTCTCGTGCGCCAGGAACAGGCTGTCGCCACGCTCGCCGTCGGGCAGGCAGCCGCGGTACATGGCGCCGCGCGCGGTGCCCAGCAGCGGGATCGGCAGGATGTCGGTATCGAAGTAGTGGCGGATGTCGTCGACCGCGTCCACCAGCAGGCCCAGCTGGTTGTCGCCGATGCGCACCACCAGCACGCGCGCGTCGTCAGGGTCGCCCTGGCCGGGCGCGCAGCCGAGCAGCGCGCCGAAATCGACCACGCCGACCGGCGCACCGCGCAGATTCAGCCAGCCCTTGCACAGGCGGCCCAGCATGACCGACGGCTGCAGCTCGGGCACGCGCATGATTTCCTGGATCGCTTCCATCGCCAGCGCGAAGCGCAGGCCGCCCACGGTGAACGAGATGCACTTGCGGCCCTGCGCCTGGCGCAGGAAGCGCGCGCGCCAGGCTTCGCGCTGCACGCTCGCGTGCGCCCGCACCTGCGGCACGTTGTCGATGCGCACCAGGGCGGCCGCGTCGAGCAGCTGCACCACGCGCGCGCCGTCGTTCAGCGTGATCGCTCCCGACACCACGCCACCGCCCTGCCCGTCCTGCCAGCGCAGGCCGGCGCGCTGCTCGGGACGCACGCGCAGCACTTCGCCGGTGGCGTCGAACACCAGCCCGACCTGGATGTCGTCGACTTCGATGATCGCCACGCGCTGCTCGCCCGAAGCCGCCGGGGCCGATGGATCGAAGATGCGGCCCAGGTTCAGCAGCGGAATGGCGGCGCCGCGCAGCGTGAAGATGCCTTCCAGGCAGCGCGGCGACAGCGGGATCGGATTGATCCGCCCGGGCATGCCCACCACTTCGCGCACGCTGGCGGCGGGCAAGGCGAATTCCTGGCCGGCCAGGTAGAAGGTACCCATCACTTCCATGCCGGCCGCGTCGGCCAGCACGCGCGCGGCCAGAGCCTGCTGCGCCTGCATGGCACCCAGCGCGGCCTGCGCCTGATGCTGCATGGCGCCGCTGTCGGTATCGACCATCATCGCAGGACGCGCGTTCATGCCGCCACCGCCTGTTCGCGCTGGATGCGCACCACGCTGAAGGTCTGGCGGTCGCAATCGATCGACAGGCGCCGGCCCTGCGAACCACCCACGTCCTGGAACATCACCTGCAGCCCGCGCGCCGACAGCTGCGTGCGCGCCGCCTCGATGTTGCGCGTGCCGACGGTGCCGTCGGGCGCGCGCAGGTTCAGCATGCGCGCACCGCCAGCGATCACCACATCGACCTCGTCGTACTGCTCGCGCCGCACACCCAGCGCGGCCAGCAGGCGCGGCACCGCCGCGGTGACGTAGCGCGCCGACTGCTCGCCCGCTTCGATGCCCTCGGGCAGGAAGCAGTGGGCCAGGCCGCAGCGGCGCTGGGCGCGCCAGATCATGCCGATCCCGACGCAGGAGCCGAGCAGCGCGGTCAGCACCTGCTCGCCCGAGCCGACCTGCATCTGGCCGCTCATGACGTAGGACATCTGGTTCAGGCTGTGCATATTCATTGTTTTTCTCCGCCGATGCGATAAACGTGGGCCTGCTCGAACGCGAACGCGGTCTGCAGGCGGGTAATGGATTCCTGCTCGCCCAGCACCAGGCGCGCGTCCGGGCGCATGGCGGCGCGGGCGCCGTCCAGCACCTGCAGCTGGGCCTCGGCGTCGAAATAGATCAGGACGTTGCGCAGCAGGACCAGGTCGTAGCCGGCCGTGCGCGGCGGCTTGCGCAGCAGGTTGTGTTCACCGAAGGCGACCTGCTGGGCCACCTCGGGCGTCACGCGGTAACCGTCCGCCACCGGGCGCAGGTAGGCCTTGAACAGGGCCGGGTAGTCGGCCTCGAAGCGCTCCACGCTGCGGCCGCGGTAGACGCCCTTCTGCGCCGTCTCGAGCGCGTCGGTCGAGATGTCGGTGGACAGGATCTCGAAGCGCAGGCCGGGCGCCTGCTTGCGGTACTCGAGGCAGGTCATGGCCAGCGAATACGCTTCTTCGCCGGTGGCCGCGGCCGCCGACCAGATGCGCAGCGGCGTGGATTCGCAGCGCGCCACCCAGTCCGGCAGGAAGCGCTGTTCCAGCCAGCGCCACACCGCCGGGGTGCGGAAGAACGCGGTGTCGTTGGTGGTCACCGAATTGATGAACGATGCGACTTCATTGCGGTCGCTCGCCAGGCGCGCGATATAGCCGCTCCACGAGTCGAGGCCCAGCGCGCGCAGGCGTGGACGCAGGCGCCCCTGCAGCAGCACGCGCTTGTGCTCGTTCATCGCGATGCCGGTGTGCTGGCGCACCAGCTTGATCAGCGCCCCCAGGTTGTCGTCGCACAGTTCCATGGATGCCTCAGACGACGAAGCGCGACACGGTGCTGGACAGGTGTCCGGCGTGTTCGTTCAGGCCTTCGGTGGAGCGCGCGATGCTGTCGCACGAACCGGCCGAACGCTCGGTTTCCTGGGCGATGTACGAGATCGCGGCCGACACTTCCTTGGCCGTCAGCGACTGCTCGCTGGCGCTGTCCGAGATCTCCGCGATCGCCAGCGAGGTCTTGGCCACGCCGGCGGTGATGCGGTCGAACGCTTCGCTGGCCTGGCGCGAGATCTCGCTGCCCTGCGAAACGCGGCGCACCGATTCGTTGATCAGCTTCGAGATTTCCTTGGTCGCCTGCGAGGAGCGTTCCGCAAGCTTCCTGACTTCGTCCGCCACCACCGAGAATCCCAGGCCGTGTTCGCCCGCGCGCGCCGCTTCGATCGCCGCGTTGAAGGCCAGCATATTGGTCTGGCCGGCGATCTCGCCGATCACCTTGACGATTTCGCCGATGTCTTCCGACGACTGGTTGATCGCGGCCATCGATTCGATCGAGCGGGCGATCGCCTTGACGCCGATCTCGGCTTCGTTGCGGGTCGACTGGGCCAGGTTGTTGGCTTCCTGGGTGCTGCGCGCGATGGTATTGATCGAGGCGGTCAGGCCGTCGACCGAGGCGTTCATCTGCTCGACCGTGGCGCCCAGCGCCTGGGCGCTGGCGGCCACCGTGTTGGAGCGGTCGGCGATGGCGCGCGACGAGTCGTTCAGCTTGCCGGCGGCCGAGACGGCGTCGCCGATCACCGCGCGCAGGTCGCCGATCATCTTCATGACGCCGCGCGCCAGCTGGTCGAGCGGCTCGTCGCCCTGCAGGTCGAGCGAACCGGTCAGGTCGCCGCCGGCGGCGCGCGCCACCTGCTCGAGCATGGCGTCGACCTTGCGGCGCTCGGCTTCGGCGCGCTCGACGGCGGCCTGCTCCAGCAGCACCTGTTCAGTGATGTCGGTGGCGAACTTGACCACCTTCACCGGCTTGCCGTCGGCGTCGAAAATCGGGTTGTAGGTGGCCTGGATCCACACCGCCTTGCCGTTGTTGCCGAAGCGCTTGTAGCGGCCGGCGTCGAATTCACCACGGTTGAGCTTGCCCCAGAAGCGGCGGTAGGCCGCGCTGGCGGCGTATTCGTCGTCACAGAACACGCGGTGGTGCTCGCCGCGCACGTCTTCCAGCGCGTAGTCGAGCAGTTCCAGGAAATTGGCGTTGGCATCCAGCACGATGCCGTGCATGTCGAACTCGATCACGGCCTGGGCCTTGCCGATCGCGTTGACCAGGCCGGCCACTTCGGCGGCGCGCAGCTTCTCGGCGGTGATGTCGGTGGCGAACTTGATGATCTTGCACACCCGGCCGCTGCTGTCGCGCACCGGATTGTAGGAAGCGTTGATCCAGAACTCACGGCCGCCCTTGGCCAGGCGCTTGTATTCGGCGCGCTCGGCCTTGCCGGCGGCCAGGTCTTGCCAGAAACGCACGTAGGCCGGCGAGTCGATCAGGTCGCGCTCGCAGAACATCGAGTGATGCCGGCCCGACAACTCGTCGTCGCTGTAGCCGGTCACGGCCAGGAAGTTGTCGTTGGCACGCAGGATGTTGCCGTTCAGGTCGAACTCGATGATGGCTTGTGCGCCGTCGAGCGCGGCGTAGATGGCGCGCAGGTCTTGCAGGGCGTCGGGCGATTCCAGATAGATCGTTTCCATGTCTTCAGTCAGAGAGTGAAAGAGAGGCATCGCCGCCGCAACGCCTGAGTAATTACGTAAAGCAAGACTGAAGCATACCCGATAAACGGCAAAATCAGCAAACTCGAAACAACTTTTTGTGACGACACTGTGGTTGCACGAGAACAACATGGCTACGCCGGGCGCTCCTTTTGCGGGTTTCCAGACGAGCCACAAGGGTAAATCGACAAGATCGCTGTTTCTTCACCGCAACCAAAACAGCAAATACGAAATATTTTCCTTGAGAAATTCAGCAAAGTCGATAGAATGCATTCCATCAATCAATTCAGCAAATTTGAAACCATGATGACGCCACCCAACTACCGCTCGACTGAAAGGAATTCCATGTTCATGCGTATCCTGAATATCTTCATGTTCTTCGCAATCGTGCTGGCAGGCACGAAAGTATTCGCAGCCGATACCGCCGGCCAGCCGGTCGACGTACGCCTGCAGGCCTTCCAGGTGGTGGCAGCCGACCAGGGTGGCGAGAAGCTGGTGCCGGCCACGACCGCGCAGCCAGGCGACACCATCGAATACCAGGTGACTTACCAGAACAACGGCAAGGCGCCAGCCAGGGCGGTCGCCGCCACGCTGCCGGTGCCGGAAGGCGCGATGGCCTACCTCGACGGCAGCGCCGCCCCGAAGGCGGTCCAGGCCAGCCTCGACGGCAAGGAGTTCGCGCCCCTGCCCCTGACCCGCGAAGTGGTGAAGAACGGCAAACGCGTCACCGAGATCGTGCCGGCCGCCGAGGTCCGATTCCTGCGCTGGGAACTGGGCGACCTGGCCCCTGGCAAGTCCGCCACCGTGACCTCGCGCATGCGCGTTGCCCCCGCGGGCCCCGTCGTGCGTGCAGCGCGCTCCTGAACGATTGTCAAACCGACGCCCAGCGTCTCCCCTCCAAGTTGCATCTATAACAACCTTTATCCAAGGAAGCAGCCATGAAAACCCGTCTCACGCTCGTCGCCGCCGTCTCGCTGATGGCAGCCGCCAATGGCGCCAGCGCCGCCACCGCCGCCGGCACCCAGATCACCAACCAGGCCAGCGCCACCTACACCGACTCGACCGGCAACAAGACCGTCCAGTCGAACACCGTGATCACCACGGTGCAGCAGGTCGCCGCCGTGACGCTGTCGGCCGGCACCGCCAAGAACGGCGCCGCCAACGGCACCGTGGCCTACGCCCACACCGTGACCAACACCGGTAACGGCGCCGACACCTTCACGCTGTCGCAGACCAATACCGGCGCGGCCGCCGTCACCGGCGTGCAGTTCTTCCTCGACGCCAACGGCGACGGCGTGGCCGACAACGCCACCCCGATCACCAGCACCGGCCAGCTGCCGGTCGGCGGCACCTTCCGCTTCGTCGCCGTCGCCAGCGTGGCCGCCGGCGCCACCACCGGCGCCACCAACGCCATGACCGTGAAAGCCACCAGCGCCTTCACCGCCGGCGTCGCCGCCACCGCCGTCGACACCACCACCGTGTCGGCCGGCGCCTCGATGGACATCACCGCCAACACCGCCGGCGCCGGCGCCCAGGGCGCAGGTCCCGGCGCGGAACCCGCAGCGATCGACACCAAGACCACGGTTGCCGGCACCATGACCGCGTTCACCCTGTACCTGAACAACGCCGGCGGCACCCAGGACACCTTCAACCTGGCGGCCAGCACCGACGGCACCTTCGGCACCACCGTGCTGCCGAGCGGCTGGACGGTCGTGTTCAAGGACGCCAGCGGCCAGGTGATCACCGCCGCCACCGTCGCCGCCGGCGGCAACGTCAAGGTCACCGCCGAAGTCACCCCGCCGGCCGGCACCGCGCCAGGCACGACCGACATCTTCTTCCGCGCACTGTCGCCAACCAGCGGCGTGCAGGACAAGATCCACAACGCCGTCACCGTCGCCAGCGGCGAATCGGTGCTCGAACTGGTCAAGAAGCAGGCCCTGGACGCGAACTGCGACGGCGTCGCCGACACCGCCTTCAGCATCGCCCCGATCACCGCCGGCGCCGTGCCTGGCGCGTGCATCCGCTACGAGATCACCGGCACCAACAAGGGCATCACGACCATCAACGCCGTCGTGATCCACGATCCGATCCCGGCCAACACCACCTACCACTCGGGCGCCCAGTCGGCACTGCTGGGCAACCTGCTGGCACCACTGGTGGGCGGCCTGGTCACCTACGTGGAAGCGACCGGCTTCAACCTCAATCCGGGCCAGTTCAACACGCTGACCTTCGGCGTCAGGATCAACCCGTAATCCAGCAGTAAAGCAACAGACCGCGCCGCCCGCCAGCCAGGGGCGGCGCCCCCCAGAATCCCTCACGACTCCCGCGCCATGAACAACCTGCTCCGACACCTCGTCCTCCTCTGCCTGAGCTTTGTCCTGTTTGTCAATGGCGCGGCAGCCGCGATCACCAACCAGGCGCGCGCCACCTTCGCGCAGCCGAACGGTTCCCAGGGCAGCATCCAGTCGAACACCGTCAAGGTGATCCGCCCCGACACCATCACCTATTTCAGCTCGGCCGCATTCCAGCAGGTCGCGCGCGCCGCGCGCGCCGATGGCTGGCTGTTCGTGCAGGCCGAAGCGGCCGACTGCAACGTCGACAGCAACAACATCGAACGCATCAACATCACCATCGCCTCGCGCATGACCGGCGACAGCAAGACCTTCACCGCCGTCGAGACCGACGCTGATTCGGGCCTGTTCCGCACCAAGGCCCAGACGGTCGACCATGGCGACCATGAGGAGGGCCATGACGAGATGACCGACATGCTCGAAGTGATGGAAGACGACACCCTGCTCGCCAGCATCGCCGGCTGCGGCAGCGGCCCGATCTCGACCTCGATCCTGGTCGACCCGATCGGCATCGTCTACGACAGCAAGAGCAACCTGGCGCTGGCCGGCGCCACCGTCAGCCTGATCGACGTCACCGGCGCCGGCAACGGCGGCAACCCGGGCGGCGCGGCGATCGTGTTCGACGTCGACGGCACCACCCGCATGCCGAGCACCGTGGTCACCGAAGACGACGGCGGCTACCACTTCCCGCTGGTGGCACCGAGCCTGTACCGCCTGCAGGTCACGCCGCCGTCGAACTACCAGTTCCCGTCGAAAGTCGGGCCCGGCGAACTGCCGGTCAGCCGCACCACCAACCTGTACGGTTCCTACGGCGGCGAGTTCACCGTCAGCGCCGCGCTGGGCGTGGTCACCATCGACGTCCCGCTGGACCCGGTGCCGGGCACCCTGTACGTGGAAAAGAACGCGTCGCGCGCCGTGGTCGAAGTCGGCGACGTGCTCGACTACACCGTGCGCGTGCACAACACCGCCGAGCAGGACCTGGTGGGCGTGATGCTGGAAGACCGCCTGCCGGCCGGCTTCAGCTACATGCCGGGCAGCCTGCGCATCGACGGCGAACAGATCGCCGACACGTTCGAGAACCGCGGCCCGCTGCTGCGCATCCCGCTCGACACCATCAAGCCGGCCTCGCAGCGCGTGCTGCGCTACCGCGTGCGCATCGGCGCCGGCGCACTGCAGGGCGACGGCATCAACCGCGCCCAGGCCACCAGCGCCGCGCCGCTGGCGCTGACCAGCACCGTGGCCGCCGCCAAGGTCAAGGTCGAAGCCGGCGTGTTCACTTCGAAGGGTTTCATCCTGGGCGACGTGTTCGCCGACTGCAACGCCAACGGCCTGCGCGACAAGGGCGAGCCGGGCGTGCCGGACGTGCGCGTGTACCTGGAAGACGGCAGCTTCTCGCAGACCGACGCCGACGGCCGCTACAGCTTCGCCGACGTCACCCCGCGCACCCATGTGGCCAAGGTCGACGTCAGCACGCTGCCGGCCGGCAACCTGGCCATCCTGTCGAACCGCAATGCGGGCGACGCCGGCAGCCGCTTCGTCGACCTCAAGGATGGCGAACTGGCGCGCGCCGACTTCGCCCTGAACGGCTGCAACCCGGAACTGCGCGACGCCGTGACGGCGCGCGCTGCCCGCCTGCGCGCCGCCCTGCAGGCCGCCGCCGAACTGACTGCCCCGGTCGCTGCTGCCAGGGCCGCCGCAACTGCCGCACCCGACCTGGCCAAGCTCGACAACAGCCTCGGCTTCGTCGGCCTGGTCGACGGCGCCGTGCTGCCCCACGCCCAGGCCACCGTGCGCATCAAGGGCGGCGCCGGTTCGTCGTTCGTCCTGCTGGTCAATGGCCAGGCGCTGGAAGACGGCCATGTCGGCCAGAAGGACACCGTCGCCGACCGCCAGCTGGAACTGGTCGAATACGTCGGCGTGGCCCTGAAGGCCGGCCGCAACACCCTCGAAGTGCAGCAACACGACAGCTTCGGCAACCCGCGCGGCAGCCAGCGCATCGCCGTCGTGGTGCCGGGCGCCGTGGCGCGCCTGCACCTGGAACCACAGGCTGAAAATGCCCCGGCCGACGGCCACCGCCAGGTCGCGATCCGCGTGCGCCTGGAAGACGCCGACGGCGTGCCGGTCGTCGAGCGCACCCCGGTGACGCTGGAAAGCACCGCTGGCCAGTGGGAACAGGGCGATCTGGATCCGCGCGAGCCTGGCCACCAGGTATTCGTCGAAGGCGGCAGCACCGACTTCGTGCTGGTCGCCCCGCAAGAGGCCGGCCAGGCCCGGATGCGCGCCGCCACTGGCCTGCTACAGGCCAAGGCCAGCCTGCAGTTCGTCCCGGCCCTGCGCCCGATGGTCGCCGCCGGCGTGGTCGAAGGCATGGTCAACCTGAACCGCATCAATGGCAACACCGCGAACCCGCTGCGCGATTTCGACGGCTTCGAAGACCGCCTGCGCCACCTGGCCGGCGGCGACAGCGTGAATGGCGGCGCGCGCGCGGCCATGTTCGCCAAGGGCCAGGTCGGCAAGGACACCCTGGTCACCATGTCGTACGATTCGGACAAGGAAACCGAGCCGAAGATGTTCCGCGACATCAACCCGCTGACCCTGTACCCGACCTATGGCGACGATGCGCGCCGCGGTTTCGAGGCCCAGTCGACCAGCCGCCTCTACCTGCGCGCCGAGCGCGACCGCTCGTACGTGATGTACGGCGACTATGTCCCGCCGGGCATGACGCCGGCCCGCAACCTGGGCGCCTACAACCGCAACCTGACCGGCCTGCGCACCCATACCGAGCTGGAAGGCCTGACCGTGGACGGTTTCGCCAGCTACGACAGCACCCGCCAGATGGTCGAGGAAATCGCCGCCAACGGCACTTCGGGGCCGTTCCTGACCGGTGGCGCCCTGATGGTCATCAACAGCGAGCGCATCGAGATCGTGGTGCGCGACCGCAACCAGACCGGCCTGATCCTGTCGCGCCGCGCGCTGAGCCGCTACGTCGACTACGACATCGACCCACTGACCGGCCGCATCCTGATGCGCGCCCCGGTGCCGAGCCTGGACCTGAGCCTGAACCCGGTCAGCCTGCGCATCAGCTATGAAGTCGACCAGGGCGATCCACGCTTCTGGGTCGGCGGTGTCGCTGCCCAATACCAGATCGGCGAGCATGTCGACGTCGGCGCCAGCGCCGTCGAAGACCGCAACCCGGTCGCCCCGACCCGCCTGGTGAGCGTCAACGCCACCGTCAAGCCGGACGAGAAAACCACCGTCATCGTCGAAGCGGCGCGCATGGAAAAAGCCGAGCTGACCGGCAATGCCGCCCGCTTCGACGCCACCCGCAACGACGGCGCCCTGGAAAGCCAGGTCTTCTTCGGCCGCGCCGACAAGGACTTCGACAATCCGTCGGCCAACCTGCCGAAGGGCCGTACCGAAGGCGGCGCCCGCGTGCGCTACCGCTTCAGCGAGCGCACCAGCGTCGGCCTGGAAGCCCTGCACACCGCCGACCTGGCCACCGATGCCCAGCGCAATGGCGTGCAGGTGTTCGCCGGCTACGCATTCCAGAACGGCGTGCAGGTCGAAGTCGGCATGCGCCGCTCGCAGGAGGAGGCCGGCGCCGACGTGGTGCTGGCCCAGCCCGACCTGACCAGCGTGCGCGCCAAGGTCTCGACCCAGATCCCGGGCCTGCCGCAGGCCGGCGTGTTCGTCGAAGCCGAGCAGGACATCCACGACAGCGGCCGCCGCATGGTCGGCGTGGGTGGCGACTACCGCTTCGCCGGCGGCAGCCGCGTGTACGGCCGCCATGAACTGATCAGCAGCCTGGGTTCGAACTATGCCCTCAACAACGGCCAGCAGCGCAGCGCCACCGTGTTCGGCGTCGATACCGACTACATGCGCGACGGCCGCGTGTTCTCGGAATACCGCGCCGGCGGCACCTCGCCGGCCGGCACCGTCGCCGGCGAGCGCCAGGCCGAAGCGGCCCTGGGCCTGCGCAACCTGTGGACCCTGGGCGACGGCATCCGCGCCAACACCAGCCTGGAACGCGTGAAAGTGCTGTCGGGCGCCAGCGCCAACGAAGCGATCGCCGTCACCGGCGCCATCGAAGTGAGCCGCCATCCACGCTGGACCGGCAACGCCAGGCTCGAACTGCGCCACAGCGCCGATACCGACGGCCTGCTGTCGACCCTGGGCCTGGCCTACCGCATCGACGAGGAATGGACCTTCCTGGGCAAGAACACCCTGGCCGCGAACCGCGCCAACGCCACCGGCGCGCTGCGCCTGACCGACCTGCTGCAAAGCGGCGTCGCCTACCGCGCACTGCAGTCGCTGGGCGTGAACGCGCTGGCCAAGTACGAGTACAAGCTGGAACGCGACGACGGCCCGGCCCAGCTGGAACGCGCCGTGCACGTCGTGTCGACCAACGCCAACTGGCAGCCGCGCGCCGACACCGTGTTCAGCGCCCGCTACGCAGCCAAGCTGGCCCTCGACCAGTCGGGCGGCCTGCGCAGCCGCACGGTCAGCCACCTGGTGGCCGGCCGCGTGACCCACGAAATCAATGCCGACTGGGACATCGGCGCGACCGCCCAGGTGCTGATCGACAAGGACACCCGCGGCCGCCAGTTCGCCGCAGGCCTGGAAGCCGGCTACCAGCTGAGAAAGAATATGTGGGTCTCGGGCGGCTACAACTTCATGGGCTTCAAGGAGCGCGACCTGGCCGGCGCCGACGCCACCGCCAAGGGCGCCTTCGTGCGCCTGCGCATGAAGTTCGACGAAAACACCCTGCAAGGCCTGCTCTCGGGCGACGTGCTGAAGTAATCAAAGGATATGAACATGCTTATGAACAACTTCGTTTCCCGCCTGGCTGCGCTGCGCAACACGCTGGCGGCGCTGTGCCTGGCAGGCCTGGCCCTGGTCTCGTCCCCGGCCCAGGCCGACTGCACCGTCACCGGCGCCTGCATCACCGCCGGCCCGCGCCTGGCCAGCGTCGACACCAATAAAAGCGCCCTGCTCGGCCCGCTGCTGGGCGGCCTGCTCGGCACCGGCGTGTCGCTCAACGCGGTCGACTGGAACGCCCTGGCCGGCGCCAACCTGAACCTGCTGGATTTCCTGAAGATCCTGCAAACCCAGCTGAACCTGTCGAGCCCGGCGCAAGCCCTGGGCGCCAATGTCACCCTGGCCCAGATCGCCAACGCGCTGGCGCTGCAAGCCCAGGCCGAAGCCAAGCCGTCGATCGCCACCGCGCTGTCGGGCCTGGCCTCGCAACTGAATGGCGTGGGCGGCACGGTGAAACTGGGCGACCTGCTCAAGGTCACCGCCGACACCGGCTCGCTGGGCACCACCACCGTCAACGCGCTCGACATGCTGACCGGCCTGGTGCAGCTGTACAACCGCCGCAACGTGGTCACCACCCCGACCCCGATCGGGATTTCCGGCGGCGTGCTGGGCGCCGTGGGCGTGGTCAACAGCCTGCAGCTGTACGCCCAGGCGATCGAGCCGCCGTCGTATGTGTGCGGCCCGACCGGCTCGACCTTCCACTCGGCGGCGATCCGCCTGAAACTGAAGATGGACCTGGTCTCGCTGGCCCCGGTCACCGACACCCTGGTCGGCCTCGGCCTGCTGTCGAGCGCCTCGGTCGCGATCGGCAAGCTCGATGTGTATGTGGACGTGGCGCGCGGCGAAGGCAGCCTGACGGCGGTCAATGCCGCCACCAAGGCGGTCACGCTGCAGGTGGCGCCGGGCGTGGCCGACATCTATATCGGCAAGATCGACGACGGCGTGTTCTTCAACCGCAGCCGCACCATCCTCGATTCGGACGTCGACTTCGGCACCATCGGATCGATCCAGGCCGCCGCACTGGGCCTGCTGTCGGTGAACATCCCGCTCGAGATCAAGTCCATCGTGCGCGCCCAGGCGCCGTTCTCGAGCAGCGTGACCATGAGCGGCACCTTCCCGCAAACCCGTACGGTGAGGAGCAGCACCACCTTCATCACCAACGCCGCCAACAGCCTGGTGACCAACCTCCAGATGCGCAGCCTGCCGGCCCTGGGCCTGCTGCAGGGCGTGGTCGAACCGCTGGTCAAGACCCTGGTGACCCAGACCGTCACCCCGCTGCTCGCGCCGGTGCTGTCGGGCGTGGCCGACCCGCTCCTGAAGCTGCTCGGCATCGGCCTGGGCGAGATCGTGGTCACGGTGGAAGGCATCTGCCAGACCTGCGACGACTTCAAGCTGACCAAGGCCGCCGACAAAGCCAACGCCACCCCGGGCAGCACCATCGTCTACACCATCACGTTCCAGAACAACGGCAGCACGACGCTGAACAACCTGACCATCAGCGACGCCACCCCGGCCTACACCACCTATGTCGACAGCAGCTGCGCGTCGCTGCCGTCGGGCCTTGGCTGCAACGTCTCGGCCAAGCCCGAGGCCGGCGCCACCGGCAAGGTCGACTGGGCGTTCACCGGCACGCTGGCGCCGGGTGCGAGCGGGACCGTCACGGTGACGGTAACGGTTCAATAAGTGTTGTTCGGAAACATCGGAGAACCCCGTGGTATGCTGCGGCCACGCACTGCAAGTTACAATAACGAAACAACATATCGTGTTTCGCTATCGTAAATAGTGAGAATTTGATAGATTGTTGACTTGCCCGATTATCCGCCCATATAGAACCCCATGAATTCGCACAGTCACCCTTCCCCGGCGCAGTCCGACCCGAACGCCGCGGAGGTGTGCTCGACCAAGGAGGCGGCCAGCCTGCTGGGCGTATCGCACCGTACTGTGCAACTCTGGGTCGAAGGCGGCGTGCTGCAGGCGTGGAAGACCGCCGGCGGCCACCGCCGCATCCTGCTGACCTCGGTTCACCGCCTGGTGGCGCAGCGCAACCTCGCGGTCCAGCAGGGCGGCCGGCCGGCGCTGCCGGCGGCCGCGCCCGCAGCCGATCGCCGCCGCCGCATCGTGATGGCCGACGATGACGCCACCCTGCTGCGCCTGTACGAGCTGGAAATCTCGGGCTGGAACCTCGACGCCGACCTGATCAAGGCGCGCGACGGCTTCGACGCCCTGATCCGGATCGGCGAGGCGCGCCCCGACCTCCTGATCAGCGACCTGAACATGCCGGGCATGGATGGTTTCCGCATGGTACGTACGCTGCGCGCCGACCCGCGTTATGGCAAGATGGCGATCATCGTGATCAGCGGCCTGGACCGGGCAACGATCGCGTCGATGGGCTTGCCGGACGATATCCCGGTATTTTCGAAACCGGTGCGATTTTCCGAACTGCGCGCCAAGGTCGAACAGATCCTGGCCGCCAGCGAGAAGGCGGCAGTGGAGACTTAACAGGAAGAATCCATGAAACCCGAGCCGGACAATCTCGCCAGTACCGCCTCCTTCCCTCCCCAGCCCGACGCCGCGCGCGTACGGGCGCTGCGCGAGCTGCAACTGCTCGACACCCCGCCCGAAGAACGTTTCGACCGCATCACCCGGCTGGCCTGCCGCCTGCTGGGCGTGCCCATCTCGCTGGTCGCCCTGGTCGACAGCGAGCGCCAGTGGTTCAAGTCGCGGGTCGGGATCGACCTGGCCGAGACGTCGCGCGCCACCTCGTTCTGCACCCACACGATCCAGACCCTTGACGGCCTGACCATTGAGGATGCGCGCCGCGATCCGCGCTTCGCCGCCAATCCCTTCGTGCTGGGCGAACCGCATGTGCGGTTCTATGCGGGCATCCCGCTGGCGGCCAGCGACGGCAGCCGGGTCGGCGCCCTGTGCGTGATCGACAACAAGGTACGGCGCTTCGACGACGGCGAGATGGCGACCCTGCGCGACCTGGCCGCCATCGCCGGCGACGAACTGCGCGCCCGCCCCGAAGGCCGGCCCTCGCCCGAAGGCTGGGAACGGGCGCTGGTGGCGCACCTGCCGGACGGCATCCTGATGGCCGACAGCAACGGCAACATCACCGCCGCCAACCAGGCCGCCGAACGCATCTTCGGGGCCAGCGGCGCGCAACTGGTCGGCCTGCCGCTGCGCGACCTGCTCGATGAAGACCTGGTGCGCCTGCGCCGCGCCGGCCAGCTGCTCGAAGGCGTCACCTACGAAGCCGGCGCCTGCCGGCTGGACGGCGCCACCTTCCCGATCGAGTTCTCGTACTGCAGCATGCGCTGGGCCGGGCGCCCGATGCTGGCCGCGACCGTGCGCGATATTTCGCTGCGGCGCGCCGCCGAGGAACGCAACCGCGCCACCGACGAGCGGCGCCGGCGCCATTTCGCCACCGCCACCCACGAGTTGCGCACACCGATGTCGAGCGTGCTGGGCTTTTCGGAACTGCTGCTCAAGCGCGAATTCGACCCCGCCACCCAGCGCGAACTGGTCGAGATCATCCACCGCGAATCGAGCCGGCTGGTCGACCTGGTCAACCAGCTGCTGGACCTGGCGCGCATCGAGGCGGGCGGCAAGGATGAACTCCGGATTGCCAGCGTGGCGGTGCCGGAACTGGTGGCCCAGACCCTGGCCAGCCTCGATGGCCTGGGCCAGTCGGCCCGCATCGAGGTCGCGCTGGCGCCCGGCCTGCCGCCGCTGGCGGCCGACACCCAGAAAATGCAGCAGGCGCTGACCAATATCGTCAGCAACAGCATCAAGTATTCCAGCCCCGGCACCCCGATCCTGCTCAGTGCGCTCCTCGAGGAGGTCGACGGCCGGCCGGCGGTGGCGATCCGGGTGCGCGATCAGGGCGTCGGCATGACCCCGCAGCAGCAGGCCCAGGTGTTCGACGCGTTCTACCGGGCCGACCGCGACTCCAGCGTACCGGGCAGCGGACTCGGCTTGACGATCCTGAAGGAAATCGTCGACTTGCATGGGGGACGCATCGCACTGTCGTCGACGCCCGGGGTGGGCACCGAAGTCACGCTGTACCTGACGCCGGCCGTCCCGCAAAGCCAGCATCCATGAGGCCCGTGGCGGATCGGCGCCGCATGTTCAACGAGCTCGGGTGTACCGCGCGCGCCACAGAATCCGCCGGTTCGGCAGCTTGCTCAGCGGTAATCCCGGCTTCCTGCATCCGCCGCTTGACAGCCAAATGTTAAACAGTAAAATCGGTAAATATGAAAATTGCCGATCATCAAGTAGCTGACCGCTCCGCCTTCTGCACCACCCGGCAGGCTGCCGAACGCATCGGCGTTTCACACCGGACCGTGCAGATGTGGGTCGAGAACGGCTCGCTGCAAGCCTGGAAGACCGCGGGCGGCCACCGCCGCATCACGGTCGCGTCGGTCGACGCCTTGCTGGAAAAGCGCCGGCAATCCCTGTCGGGCTCGGCACCCGCCATCACGCCGAAGTTCACCCAGACACCATCGCAGCCGTCTTCCGCCGAAGCGGCCCGACGTTCGGTGCTGATCGTGGACGATGACGCCATGCTGCTGCGCCTGTACGAACTGGAAATCTCGACCTGGGGCATGGACCTGGCGGTGCGCAAGGCCAGTAACGGGATCGACGCCCTGGTGCGGATCGGCGAAGCACGGCCGGACCTGCTGGTGAGCGATGTGCACATGCCGGGCCTGGACGGGCTGGGCATGATCCGCAGCCTGCGCAGCAATCCGATCACCGCCGGCATGCCGCTGCTCGTGATCAGCGGGCTCGACCAGCCGACGGTGCGCGCCATGGGCCTGCCCGACGACGTCCCCTACTTTACCAAGCCGGCATCGCTGGCGGCGTTGCGCGCCGCCGTGACCTCGGCGCTGCCGCCGGCCGCCGCCGCGACCGGCCCGGCGCTTTCCTGAACCACCTGGTGTCCTCATGCCCACTGCCCCCCTGCCCCCCGACGAAGCGCGCCGCCTGCAGGCGCTGCGCGACCTGCGGCTGCTCGATTCTCCGCCGGACGAGCGCTTCGACCGCATCACCCGCCTGGCGGCGCGTTTGTTCGAGGTACCGATCGCGCTGGTCAGCCTGATCGACATCGAGCGCCAGTGGTTCAAGTCGCGCGTCGGCATGGAGGCCGCCGAGACGCCGCGCTCGATCTCGTTCTGCGCCCATGCGATCCTGCAGGCCGACGTGATGGTGATCGAGGACGCGCTCGAGGACGAGCGCTTCGCCGACAACCCGATCGTGCACGGTGACCATCCGGTGCGCTTCTATGCCGGCTCGCCGATCGAGGTGGATGGCGGTTTGCGCATCGGCACGCTGTGCATCGTCGACCGCCAGCCACGCAGCTTCAGCGAGCAAGAGCGCACGCTGCTGCGCGACCTGTCCGGCATGGTGGCCAGCGAGATCGCCGCGCTCGGCCTGCGCGCGGCGATCGAGCGCGAGCGGCGCGGCGCCGAGACACTGCGGGCCCTGCTCGAGCACCTGCCCGAAGGTGTGCTGCTGCTCGACGACGCCGGCCGCATCGTGTCGTGCAATCCGGCCGCCGAACGCCTGTTCGGGGCGCCGTGCGCGGTGCTGACCGACCAGCCGGCGGCGCGCCTGATCGGGATCGCCCCGGCCGCGCTGGCGCGCCACGAAGGCATGGCGCGGCGCGCCGACGGCAGCGCCTTCGACGCCGAACTGTCGATCGCGCCGATGACGCTGGACGGGCGCGCCCACCTGGTGGTCTCGGTGCGCGACATCGCCTGGCACCGGGCCGAGCAGGAACGCGTGCGCGCCGCCAACGAACGGCGCCACAATTATTTCCGTACCGCCAGCCACGAGCTGCGCACCCCGATGGCCAGCATCCTCGGCTTCTCGGAATTGCTGCTCAAGCGCGAATTCGACGCCGCCACCGGGCGCGAATTGATCGACATCATCCACCGCCAGGCCACCCGCCTGGTCAGCCTGGTGAACCAGATGCTGGACCTGGCGCGCATCGATTCGGGCGGCGCGGCCCAGCTGCATCCGATCCCGCTCGACCTGGCCGAGATGGCCGACAAGGCGATTGCCAGCCTGGGCGACGCCGACCTCGCCAGACGGGTGGTGGTGAGCGGCGGCGCCGGCCTGCCGCAGGTCCTGGCCGACCCGGTACGCATCCAGCAGGCGCTGTGCAATATCGTCGGCAACGCGCTGGCGTATTCGGCGCCGGACAGTGCGGTCGAGCTGGCGCTGGCCGGCCAGGCGCGCGCCGGCCGCGCGGGCGTGGCCGCCACCGTCAGCGACCGCGGCGTCGGCATGACCACCGAGCAGCAGGGCCAGGTGCTGGATGCGTTCTGGCGCGCCGGCGCCCTGCCCGACGTGCCGGGCAATGGCCTGGGCATGACCATCGTGCGCGAGATTGCCCACGTGCATGGCGGCGTGGTATCGATCGCCTCGAAGCCGGCCGACGGCACCCAGGTCACGCTGTGGCTGCCGCTCGATGGCGTCTATGCGCCGGAGGGGGAGTGATGCCGTACCGCATCCTGGTGGTCGACGACCAGCACGACCTGCGCCTCCTGATCCGCCTGAGCCTGCGCGCGCTGGGCGAGGTGGCGCAGGCGGCCAGCGCCGACGAAGCGCTGGCCCAGCTGCGCAGCGCCAGGCCCGACCTGCTGGTACTCGACAACTGGCTGGGCGAAGGCGTCAACGGCCTGGAGCTGTGCCGCCAGCTGAAGAGCGATCCAGCCATGGCCGGCATGAAGATCATGCTGCTGTCGGCCTGCGGCCAGCAGAGCGATATCGCGGACGGCCTGGCGGCCGGCGCCGATTACTACATGGTCAAGCCGTTCAGTCCCGAAGGCCTGGTGGAAGCGGCGACGCAATTGCTCGCGCATTGACAAAGGCGCTGTGGCGCCGCATCCACATCTCACATTGCAGTGACAATGTGTGAGTTCCGGGCATGGAATTCTTGGGTACACTGTGTTTGCAACCAGATATGCCGTATTCATAACTCGGCGGTTGCCGATGTCATCGTGATCGGAGAATTCCTTGCCAAAGAAAAGCGTTACCGAACTCCAGTTCGTCCATCCGCGCGCGCCGATGGCCACCGTCGAGATCGATCTCGACACCCTTCCGCCCGGCACACCCGGCTACGCCAGCCTGGTGCGGGAAGCGCTGGCGCCGCTGGCTGCCGACGACGACGCCCTGCGTGCCACGGTATATGTGTTCCAGGGCAGCAGCGACAACTTCCAGCGCCACACCCGTTCGGCGTTCTTCGGCGTGGCCGGCGACCGCCGCGCACTGGCGGCCCTGTACGCCGGTTTCCGGCGCGAACCGGGACTGCGCGTGCGCCATAGCGACCATATCGTCGCCTCGCAGGCACTGTGCCAGTACCATGTGGAAGACGGGGCGCTGTGGCATGCCCATGCCGGGCATGAGTGGTATGCCGAGGCCGTCAATGACGGGGACGGCGGCGCGACGGCCAGTCCGCTCAGGCAGTAATTTCCAGGCAACAGACTTCAGGCAGCAAATCCCGCGAAACCTCAGGACTCGGGAAACAGCCCGCCCGCCGGCGCCAGCGGCAGGTCGACGTGGAAGCACGTCCCGCCGCCCACCCGGTCCTCGAACGACAATTCACCACCGTGCTCGACCACGATCTGGCGGCTGATCGCCAGCCCCAGGCCCGAACTCGCCTTGCGGTCGGCATCGGCGTCGGCCTGGGCGAAGCGCTTGAAGATGCGGTTGCGGAAGGCCGGCGGAATCCCTGGCCCGCGGTCGGCCACGGTGATGCGCAGTCCCGCATCCGAATGCCCGAGCAGCACCTCCACCGCCCCTCGCGGCGGCGAGAATTTCAGCGCGTTCGACACCAGGTTCATCACCACCTGGGTGATCCGGTCGCGGTCGACGTCGGCCGCCGCCGCGCGCGCGGCCGGCGCGCAGTGGTCGACCAGTTCGATCCCGGCATCGTGGGCCTGGACCCGCATCGCCGCCACCGCGTCGGCCAGGATCGGCGCCAGGGGCTGCGGGCGCGGGTGCGCCGACAGGCGGCCCGATTCGATCTTCTCGACGTCCAGCATGTCGCTCACCAGGCGCACCAGGCGCTCGCAATGGCGGTGCGCGATCTCGACCAGTTCCTGCACTTCGCCGTCGATCGGGCCGGCCGCGCCGCTCTTGAGCAGCGAGAGCGAGGCGCGCATCGAGGTCAGCGGCGTGCGCAGCTCGTGCGAGACGGTCGCTACCAGCTCGTTCTTCATCTGCTCGACCCGTTTGCGCGATGAAATATCGTGCAGGAAGATGCTGAAGAAACTGCGTTCGCCGATCCCGGCGATGCCGGCGGTCATCTCGATCGCGAATTCCTCGCCGTCGCGGCGCACGAGGGTACGCTCGACGCGCCGGTTCAGGGCGCCCGTCTGGCCGGTGGTGCGGAACTCGCGGATCGCGCGCCACAGCGATTCATGGTAGCGCTCCGGCAACACCAGGTCGGCCAGCGGGCGGCCGATGGCTTCGTGGCGGCGCCAGCCGAACATGCGCTCGGCCTGGGTGTTCCAGTCGGTCACCAGCCCGTACAAATCCATGCCGATGAAGGCGTCGTGGGCACTTTCGATGATGGTATTGAAGTGCTGGGCATTCTGCTGCACGGTGGCCAGTGCGCTGGCCAGTTCCGAGGTGCGCTCGCGCACCCGCGCTTCCAGCGTATGGTTGAGCTCTTCGAGTTCGCGCCCGCGCTGCACCAGGTCGCCCAGCAGCGTGTTGAGCGCGCTGGACAGGCTGCGCACCTCGTCGTAGGCGGATGCGTCCGGCACCACCGGCGCTGCACAGCCGCGGTGGATGCGGTCGGCGTATTCCTGCAGGCTCTTGATCGGATGCGTGATCCAGTTCGCCACCAGCACGCCGGCGATCGAGAACAGGACCGCCAGCGCGACCCCGGTCCAGAGCGCGTACTGGCCGAGCGCATGCACCGGCGCGTAGGCGTTGCCGGCTTCCTGGCGCAGCAGCACGGTCCAGCCCATGCCGGGATAGTCAGCATACCCAGCGGTCTGGCTGAAGCCGACCAGGTAGTCGCGGCCATCCTTCCAGGTTTCCACCACGTAGCCGACCCCGCGCTGGGTCCGCGCGCGGCGCAGGCTGACGGTATCGATCGTTTCGCCCTGCAGGCCGGCCGGACCCAGCAGCACCTGCCCCTTGGCGTCGACGATCAGCGCATCGACCTGGCGCGCGGCCTGGATCGGGTTGATGACCGAACGCTCGACATCGCGCGCCCAGCTCCACGACAGGTGGGCGCCCAGCACGGCGCGCGGCTTGCCGTCCGGCCCGTCGATCGGGAAAGCCACGTCGACGAAGCGCTGCGGCTCGCCGCTGGTGGCCGGCAGCAGCTTGGCCAGCAGCACCGCCTCATGCACGTCGCCGACGTGCACGCCATTCAGGGCATTGGTGAACCAGGGACGCTGGGCCACGTTCGCGCCTTCCAGCAGGCCGCGCGCCGAGGCCAGCACCTTGCCGTCGGCCGCCGCCACGCCCATCCAGCTGTAGAAGCCGTAGCTGCGGTGGGCGTCATCCAGCAGGCGGCGCTGCGATTCACGGGTGGCATGGGGGCCGAGGTCGGCCATGCGGCGCGCCAGCAGCTTGACCTCGCGGTAGCGCTCGTACATGCCACGGTCGAGCTTGTCGGCAGCCTGCTGCGCCAGTTCGCCCAGCCCATAGCCGATGCTTTCGCGCACGTGTTCGCGCGCCTGGTTCTGCACCAGGGCTACCAGCACGATGGTCAGGACGGCGCACAGGACCGAGGTCGCAAGCGCCATGTAGCCGGCCAGGCCACGCGGCAGAAGCAGGCGCGGCAGTGAACTGGGCTGGATGCGGGGGAGATTCCGAACGGTTGGCATACGCGACGCGAGACAATGGCTGGATCCAGTAAAGCATCGATTTTACTGAGATTGTTGCCCCATTCCAACTATTTACGTAGCGAATTTGCGACATTTGCAGTATTTGTTTTACGCACGGTCGTGTGAATATTGGTAAAGATTGTGAACTTATAACACCTGGACGATGCCGGTACCGCTCCCCCCATGCGACGCCACGTTGATCCAGAACAAACATCTCTGCAAGAAATGGCTTTAGTGTCAACGATTTGATCCAACCGGGTGCCAAGCCACGTTGCGGGAACAGTCGGCGTGGCAGCGCATCCCATCCATACCGGCAGCGCGCCGGCAACCCACGTCACGAGGAACCACGATGCCCAACGATCTTGCACCCCACGGCACGCCGATCCAGACCACCACCAGCAGCGGTCTGCGCCGTACCGCCAGCACCTTCACCACCCGCGACGGGATCGACATTTACTTCAAGGACTGGGGCCGCGGCCGGCCGGTAGTGTTCTGCCATGGCTGGCCGCTCAGCAGCGACAGCTGGGAAAGCCAGATGCTGCACATGGCCGACAACGGCCTGCGCGCCGTCGCGCACGACCGGCGCGGCCATGGCCGCTCGAGCCAGCCGTGGGATGGCAACGACATGGACCACTACGCCGACGACCTGGCGCAATTGCTGGAACTGCTCGACCTGAACGAGGTGTTTCTTGTCGGATTCTCGACCGGCGGCGGCGAGGTGGCGCGCTACATCGGCCGCCACGGCACCGGCCGCATCGCGCGCCTGGCCCTGATCAGTGCGGTCCCACCACTGATGGTGCAGGGGCCGGACAACCCGAACGGGGTGCCGCGCGCGGTATTCGACGGCCTGCGCGCCGACCAGATCAAGAACCGCGCCCAGCTGTATCTGGATATTCCTTCCGGTCCATTTTACGGCTTCAACCGGCCGGGGGCGCAAGTGTCGCAGGGACTCGTCGAATCGTGGTTCCAGCAGGGCATGCAGGGTGGACACAAGAATACCTACGATTCGATCGCGGCGTTTTCTGAAACCGATTTCCGCGGCGATTTGACCCGGTTCGACAAGCCGACGCTGGTCATTCACGGAACCGATGACCAGGTGGTGCCGATCGATGTCGGCGGGCGCGCCTCGGCCCGGATGATCGCCGGCGCGACGCTGATCGAGTACGACGGCGCCCCGCATGGCTTGACCGATACCCACAAGGACCGGGTCAACGCCGACCTGCTGGCCTTCGCGCGCGGCGAAGCCCTGCCTGGCTGATTCAGCATCCGATAAAAACCTATCGCTCAGCCGTAGCAGATCGTATTGACGCGATCTATCGCTCAGCTGTACGGAGGATGTAAAGGAAAATTCTATGGCTCATCTGTAAAGCCAGCAAGAAAAAACCTATCGCCCGGCAATTGGCGTGCGGCGCCTGTGCGTGCACGCCAACGCCGATTGCCGCCGTCCCGTTCTTGTCACTGTCAGGACGCCACATTAACGAAAGTTAACCATTCGCTCACCCCTGTTTTAAGCGGCGCCGGGCATAGTGCAAGTTAGGGAACAATACCTGCCTTCATCTTGCAAACCGGATCCGATTACATGCCTTCGAAGAATCTCCTGCGCCGCCGTTCGCTGGCCGCCGGCACTGCCGTGAGCGCGGCCCTGCTGCTGGCCGCCTGTGGTAAAGACCCGCAACCGGCCACGCCAACCACGCCCGAAGTGAGCGTGCTGGTCATGCGTACCAGCAATGTACCGCTGAGTATCAGCCTGCCCGGCCGCACCGCCCCCTTCCTGCTGGCCGAAGTGCGCGCCCGGGTCGACGGCATCGTGCAGGAGCGCCGCTTTGCCGAAGGGGCCGACGTGCGCAAGGGCCAGCCCCTGTACCTGATCGATCCGGCGCCCTACCGCGCGGCGCTGGCCAGCGCCGAAGCCGAGCTGCAGCGCGCCCAGGCCACGTTGGCCAGCAATGCGTCCGCGCTCAAGCGCAACCAGGTGCTGGTGCAGCAGAACGCGGTCAGCAAGCAGGAATTCGAGAACGCCGAGGCGGCCCAGCTGGAAGCCGCGGCCAACGTCGCCGCCGCCAAAGCCGCGGTCGATATCGCCCGCATCAACCTGGGCTACACCTCGGTCGAGGCGCCGATCACCGGCCGCAGCAGCGTGTCGGCCGTGACCCAGGGCGCCTATGTGCAGGCCAGCGGCGCCACCCTGATGACCACCATCCAGCAGATCGATCCGATGTACGTCGACCTGCAGCAGTCCAGCGCCGAGGGCCTGGCGCTGCGCCGTGAAATCGCCGCCGGCAGGGTCAGCATGACCGGCGGCAACGGCACGAAAATCTCCTTGCGGCTCGAAGACGGCAGCACCTACGGGCGCACCGGCACCCTGGAGTTCTCGGGCGTGACGGTCGACCAGGCCACCGGTTCGGTGACGCTGCGCGCCAAGTTCCCCAATCCCGATCACCTGCTGCTGCCAGGCATGTTCGTGCACGCGAGTGTCAACCAGGGCGTGCGCCAGAACGTGATGCGCGTGCCGGCCCAGGCCGTCACCCGCACCCCGCAGGGCGGCGCCACCGTGATGCTGGTCGATGTGCAGAACAAGACCGTGCTGCGCCCGATCCGCACCGGTGCGCTGGTCGACGGCCACTGGCTGGTCGACGAAGGCCTGCAGGCCGGCGAACGGGTGATCGTCAGCGGTACCGGGAAGCTGCGGCCGGGCGCGACGGTGCGCATCGGCGCGCCGGAAGCGCCGGCCAGCCAGGCGCCCGCCACCCCTGCACTGCCGGCCGAGCGCGTCAATCCGGCTGCGCCGGCAACTGCGCCGGCGCCGGCCGCGCCGGCCGCCAGGGCCCAGGGGTAAGCATCGATGCCAAAGTATTTCATCCACCGCCCGATCTTCGCGATCGTCATCTCACTGCTGATCATGCTGGTCGGCGGCATCGCGCTGTACCAGATGCCGGTCGAGCAGTATCCGCCGGTATCGCCACCGTCGGTGCAGATCCGCGCCGACTTCCCGGGCGCCTCGGCCGAGACGATGCAGAACACCGTGATCCAGGTGATCGAGCAGCAACTGACCTCGATCGACAACCTGCTGTACATGGATTCATCGAGCGACGATTCGGGCCAGTCGACCACGACCCTGACCTTCGCCGCCGGTACCGATCCCGACATTGCCCAGGTGCAGGTGCAAAACCAGCTGCAGGCGGCGGTACCCCGCTTGCCGGCCGAGGTCCAGCAGGCCGGCCTGCGCGTGACCAAGTCGACCAGCGACTTCCTGATGGTGGCCGCGTTCGTGTCGGACGACGACAGCATGAGCAAGTTCGACATCGCCAACTACGTGTCGTCGAACCTGCAGGATCCGCTCAGCCGCATCGCCGGCGTGGGCAGCATGAACGTGTTCGGCACGCAATACGCGATGCGGGTCTGGCTCGATCCGGTCAAGCTGACCAGCTATGCGCTGACCCCGCTCGACATCAGCGCCGCGATCCGCGCCCAGAACGTGCAGATTTCCGGCGGCCAGCTCGGCGGCCTGCCGTCGGTGCAGGGACAGTCCCTGAACGCCACCATCACCCAGGCCACGCTGCTGCGCACGCCCGAGGAATTCAGGCGCATCCTCGTGAAAGTCCAGCCGGACGGCTCCAGCGTGCGCCTCGGCGACGTGGCGCGCATCGTGCTGGGCGCCGAGAACTACAACGTCGACGTGCGCTACAACGGCAAGTCGGCCTCGGGCCTGGGCATCCAGATGGCGCCGGGCGCCAACGCGCTCGACACCGCGGTCGCGGTGCGCGCCCGCCTGGCCGAACTGGGCGAATTCTTCCCGCCCGGCCTGCGCACCGTGTACCCGAACGACGTCACCCCGTTCATCGAGCAGTCGATCACCGGCGTGGTGCACACGCTGATCGAGGGCGTGGTGCTGGTGTTCCTGGTGATGTACCTGTTCCTGCAAAATTTCCGCGCCACCCTGATTCCGTCGATCACGGTGCCGGTGGTGCTACTGGGCACCTTCGGCGTGATGTCGGCGCTGGGCTTCACCATCAATACGCTGTCGATGTTCGGCCTGGTGCTGTCGATCGGCCTGCTGGTCGACGATGCCATCGTCGTGGTCGAGAACGTCGAGCGCGTGATGCACGAGGACGGCCTGGCGCCGAAAGAAGCCACCATCAAGGCCATGGGCCAGATCACCAGCGCCCTGATCGGCGTGGCGCTGGTGCTGTCGGCGGTGTTCGTGCCGGTGGCGTTTTCCAGCGGTACGGTGGGCGCCATCTACCGCGAATTCTCGCTCACGGTGGTGTCCTCGATGCTGTTGTCGGCCTTTATCGCCCTGACCCTGACCCCGGCCCTGTGCGCCACCATGCTCAAGCCGGTCGACCCGAACCACCATGAAAAGAAGGGCTTCTTCGGCTGGTTCAACCGCAGCTTCGACCACACCCGCGACCGCTACCTGGGCGGGGTCGAGCGCATCCTCGGCCGGCGCGCCCTGTGGATGGTGCTGTACCTGGTCATGGTCGGCATCGTGCTGGCGCTGTTCCTGCGCCTGCCGGGCGGCTTCCTGCCAAAAGAAGACCAGGGCTACATGATGGTGCAGGTCGAGACCCCGGCCGGCAGCACCCAGGAAACCACCGGCAAGGTGCTCGACGAGATCAGCAACTACCTGCTGCGCGACGAGAAAGCCATGGTCGACGCGACCATGGTCATCAACGGTTCGGCCCAGGGCCAGCGCGGCCAGAACGTCGGGCGCATGTTCGTACGCCTGAGAAACTGGTCCGAGCGCAAGGACGAGGCGCTGCACGTATCGGCGCTGGCCAACCGCCTGTCGGCGCGCTACAAGGATTTCCAGGGCGCCACGGTCAATGCGATCGAGCCGCCGTCGATCCGCGGCCTGGGGTCGGCCACGGGCTTCACCATGCAGCTGCAGGACCGCGGCGGCCTGGGCCGCGAAGCGCTGGCCAAGGCGCGCCAGCAACTGATCGCCCTGGCGGCCAAGGAACCGGCCCTGACCCGGGTGCGTTTCACGGGCCTGAATGACAACGCGATGTACAAGATCGACATCGACCGCGAAAAGGCGTCGGCGCTGGGGGTCGATTTGACCGAGGTCGACCAGACCTTCTCGACCGCCTGGGGCTCGCGCTACATCAACAACTTCCTGGACGAGGACAACCGCATCAAGCGCGTCTACGTGCAGGCCGACGCCCAGTTCCGGATGAACCCGGACGACATCAAGCTGTTGCACGTGCGTAACCGCGAAGGCCAGATGGTGCCGTTCTCGGCGTTCTCGTCGGCGCGCTGGACCTGGGGTTCGCCGTCGATGCAGCGCTACAACGGCATCGCCTCGGCCGAGATCGTCGGCCAGCCGGCGCCCGGCTACAGTACCGGCGAAACCATGGAAGTCATGGACCGCCTGGCCAAGCAGTTGCCCGAAGGTATAGGCTACGAATGGAGCGGCATCTCGCTGCAGGAATCGCAGGCCGGCGCCCAGGCGCCGCTGCTGTACGCGCTGTCGATCCTGGTCGTGTTCCTGTGCCTGGCGGCGCTGTACGAAAGCTGGGCGATCCCGGTGTCGGTGATCATGGTGGTGCCGATCGGCGTGCTGGGCGCGCTGGGCGCAGCCACCGCCTTCGGCATGCAGAACGACGTGTTCTTCCAGGTCGGCCTGTTGACCACGATCGGGCTGTCGGCCAAGAACGCGATCCTGATCGTCGAATTCGCTCGCGAGCTGCAACTCGAGGGCAAGGGCGTGGTCGAGGCGGCGCTGGAAGCGTCCAAGGTGCGGCTGCGTCCGATCATCATGACCTCGATGGCCTTCGTGCTGGGCGTGACTCCGCTGGCGATTTCGAGCGGCGCAGGTTCGGGCGCCCAGAACGCGCTGGGCATCGGCGTGATCGGCGGCATGATGACGGCGACCTTCCTGGCGACGTTCCTGATCCCGCTGTTCTATGTGCTGATCGCGCGCCATACCAGGGCGCCGCAGCCGACCGACCTGGACAAGGACGATGCGGCGGCCGCAGCGCCGGTGGCGCACTGATGGACGTCCGCATGGCGCAGACGTTGGGGCAGACGTTGGCGCAGACGTTGGCGCACGGGCCGGGCTGTACAATGCCCGGTTCGCGCCGCCGGGCGGTTGCCGGATGCGCAGTGAGGAAGCCATGAAACTGTTACTCGTCGAAGACAACGAGCGCGTCGCGCGCTTCGTCAAGAAAGGCCTGACCGAGGCCGGCCACACGGTCGACCATACCGACAATGGCCGCGACGGGATGTACCACGCGGTCAGCGAGCCGTACGACGCGATCGTGATGGACCGCATGCTGCCGGGCGGCATCGACGGCCTGGGCATCATCGAGGCGCTGCGCCAGCAGGGCAACCGGGTGCCGATCCTGATCCTGTCGGCGCTCGACGGCGTGGACGACCGCATCCGCGGCCTGCGCGCCGGCGGCGACGACTATCTGACCAAGCCGTTCGCCTTCGGCGAGCTGCTGGCGCGCCTGGACGCGCTGCTGCGGCGCGCCCACGGCGGCGCCAACGCGCTTGAGACCGTGATGACGCTGGGCGACCTGAGTGTCGACATGCTGGCGCACCGGGTCACCCGCGCCGGCCGTGCCGTGGCGCTGCAGCCGCGCGAGTTCAAGTTGCTGGCCTACCTGCTGCGCCATGCGAACCAGGTGGTCACGCGCACCATGCTGCTCGAGAATGTGTGGGACTACCATTTCGATCCGCAGACGAATGTGATCGACGTCCATATCAGCAAGCTGCGCCAGAAGATCGACGCCGGCTTCGCCACGCCGCTGCTGCGCACCGTGCGCAATGCCGGCTACATGCTGACCGACCAGCCGTGATGCCGTCCCGGTCCCCTTCGCGTTCGATGCTGCGCCTGCCCGGCTTCTCGGCGCGCACCATCGCGATCGGCTACGGGCTGGTGAGCCTGCTGGTACTGGCGATGTTCGCCGCGCCGCTGTGGTTCGCCTGGCATACCAATGTCGAGCAGGTGCGCACCGAGCTGCTCAAGTCCGACGCCGAACATTTGTCGAACCTGTTCGTGCGCCAGGGTCCGCCAGCGCTGGCGGCGGCGATCGACAGCCAGGTGCATGGCGTCAACGACGGCGTGCGCAAGATCATGCTGTTCGTCGCGCCCGACGGCGCCAAGCTGGCCGGCAACCTGCCCGAGTGGCCGGACGGCGTGCCGGAGCGCGATGGCCTGTGCCGGGTCACGATCCTGGTCAACGGCGAGCCGCGCAACGTCGAGCTGGTGACGCTGACGCTGGAAGACGGCTACCGCTTGATGGTGGCGAGCAACCTGGACCGATTCCAGGAGCTGGAGCGCCTGTTCGTCTACGGCCTGCTGGGCTGCGCGCTGGCGGTGCTGTTGATCGCCGCGCTGGGCGGCGCCTTGATCCGGCGTGCATTGCTGGACCGGGTGCAGGGCATCAGCCTCACCACCGCCTCGATCATCGAGGGCAAGCTGTCGCACCGCCTGGTCGAACCGCACGACGGCGACGAACTGCAGCAGCTGACCCACACGGTCAACCGCATGCTGGACCAGATCGAGCACCTGGTGACGGGCGTGCAGGACGTCTCGAACGCGATCGCGCACGATTTGCGCACGCCGCTGTCCGAACTGCGCGCCCGCCTCGAAGAACTGTCGGTAGCGCGCCCGTCTCCCGACGAGACGTTCGCCGAGATCGACGCCGCCATCGACGACGTCGACCGCGTGATGGGCATTTTCAACGCCCTGCTGCGCCTGGCCGAAATCGACAGCGGCAGCCGCCGCGGCGGTTTCGTGGAAGTCGACCTGGCCGCCCTGGGCTTCGAGGTCACCGAAGTCTACGGCCCGGTGGCCGACCTGAAAGACATCATGCTGAGCTTCAATTCCCCGGATGAACTGAAGCTGACCGGCGACCCGGTCCTGCTGGCGCAAGCCGTCGGCAACATGGTCGACAACGCCCTGAAATACACCCCACCCCACGGCACGATCGCCCTGACCGCCCGCCGGGCAGGCATCGGCGCAATCGAACTGACCGTCGCCGACACCGGTCCCGGCATCCCCGCACACGAGCGCACCCGCGTGATCGAGCGCTTCTACCGCGTCGACGCCAGCCGCGGCACACCCGGCGTCGGCCTCGGCCTGAGCGTCGTCTCCGCCGTCGCCCGCCTCCACGGCGGCACCCTCACCCTCACCGACAACACCCCCGGCCTACGCGCCACCCTCCACCTCCCCACCTCCAATTAGGGTCAGAGTCGAATTGTTTGACAACTTCAGTAAATCAATTACTGAATAATTCGACTCTGACCCTAATTATCGGGAAATTGATTGGACACAGGTGAGGGTCAGAGTCGAATTAACGCCTCATCAGAAAAAGTTGCTCATTAATTCGACTCTGACCCTCATTAATTTCTGAGGTTTTGGACGCTATTATGTGTACAGCAAGAATTATATTGAATGGCGTCAGTAATTCGCGCTGCCGAGCCTGTTTAAAACGCGAAAAGCCGTGAGGGTCAGAGTAGAATTAATCAGAAATTTCGATAAATCATTTTCTCAATAATTCGACTCTGACCCCAATTATTGGGAAATTGACCCTGAGATAATTAGGGTCAGAGTCGAATTACCGGCAACATTCAAAAGTTGCTCGATAATTCGACTCTGACCCTCATTGGGATTTAGCTGCCGAAGTAGCGGCCGGCGCGGTGCCAGGCCATGACCATGCTGCTCATGGCGATCGCGCTCAGGGCGGACCAAGCGACCAGGTGGGGGGCGGCGATGGCCAGGGCGACCGAGAGGATCACGCCGTCGATCAGCACCTGGGTGCGGCCGGCGTTGATGTTGTATTGTTTTTGCAGCCACAGGGTGACGATGCCGGTGCCGCCGACGCCGGCGCCGTGGCGCGCCAGGGCCAGGATGCCCATGCCGCAGAAGGTGCCGCCGCCCAGCGCCGCCACCACCGGGTGGATGTGGCCGATTACCAGCACGTGCGGCATCAATTTCAGCAGCGCCATGATCATCACGCTGCCCGCCAGCGACTTGATCGTGAAACGCGCGCCCATGAACAGGTAGCCGAACAGGAAGAACGGCACATTGATCAGCATGAACAGCGTGCCGACCGAGACGCCGCTGACATACGACGTCAGCAGCGCGATCCCGGCCACGCCGCCCGTGATCAGCTGCGCCGCCTGCAGCAGCACGATCCCCACCGTGACGAACAAAACGCCCACGGTGATGCCATACACGTCGTCGAGCAGCGAATGGGGTTTGACGGTCATTGGACGCGGGGCTGGGGCTGCCGAACCGTTGAAGGTGGCCGAGCTCATCGGCCCACCACTCCACCGGCGTCGGCGGCGGCCGACGCGAGGCGTGTGGAGAAGCAGCGGCCAGCGGCCGGGCACGAGGAATCAGCGAGCGACAAACGGTTGTTCATGGTCCTTGCGGTGGTGTGAGGTGATAAAGATCCAACAAGACACGCCGCCCGAAGTGCAGACCACACGTTCCAACTGAGCGAAACGCACGAACTTCGTCGGCTTACAGTCCGCTATTATCGCCCATGTTGCGCCGCAATGTCGATACGCCATGCGCTTGTCCGCGCACAATGAAACACCTGCTTGTGCGCTGCACTAGCCCGGTGCATCGACGCCCTCTTCCAGCGCACCCGCGCCCCGCAATTGACGCTCCAGGAATGCCACGCAGACCCGCACCTTGGCCGAATGCTCCAGGCGCTGCGGATACACCGCCCACACATTCGCCTCCTGCGTGTACTCGGGCAGCACCTGCACCAGCGCCCCGGCGTCCAGCAGCGGTTGCGCATCCCAGCGCGAGCGCAGGACGATGCCCGCGCCCTCGATCGCCCAGCGCACCGCGATCTCGCCATGGTTGGTCGACAGCGCCCCCGAGACCTTCACCGTCTCTTCCCCGCCGCGTCCGCGCAGCCGCCACACCCCCACCGGATGATCGCGCTCCTTGATCACCAGGCAGTCGTGCCCGGCCAGGTCGGCCAGCACGCGCGGCGCCCCGTGCCGCGCGAGATAAGCAGGCGCCGCGCACAGGATGCGGTGATTCACCATCAGCCGCCGCGCGATGAGTTGCGGCGCGATCTCGTCGCCGATCCGCACATCCAGGTCGAACCCCTCGGCCACTGGATCGACCAGCCGGTCGAACACCTCGAAACGGATCTGCAGCGCCGGATACGCGCGCACCAGCGCCGCGATCGCCGGCGCCACCACGCGCCGCCCGAACCCGAAGCTGCTGCAGATGCGCACCCGACCGCTCGGCGCGCGGCGCTGTTCCGAGACGTCGTCGACCAGGTCGTCGAGGCTGTCCAGGATCGCCCGGGCGCGCGCAAACGCACGCTCGCCCTCGGCCGTGATCACGACGCGGCGCGTGGTGCGCTGGAACAGCCGCACGCCGAGCGCCGCCTCGAGTACCCCGACCCGCTTGCTGATATAGGCCGCCGACATGCCAAGTTCGGTCGCGGCCCCGGCAAAGCTCCCCTTGCGCACCACCGTCACGAACACCCGCAGGTCGGCGTTCTCCAGTAGATTATTCACAAAACGTGATCCATCACATTACGATATTGACGATTATAAACGTGGCGTTTCCCATTATCCTGTCTCCACGCTCATCGCATACAGGAGACCCGCACCATGAAAATCCATAAAATCGCCGTCATCGCCGGTGATGGCATCGGCAAGGAAGTCATGCCCGAAGGCCTGCGCGCCCTCGAAGCCGCCGCCCGCCGCTTCGGCATCGGACTCGAATTCACCACCTTCGCCTGGGCCGATTGCGACTACTACGCGCAGCACGGCAAGATGATGCCCGACGACTGGCACGATCAACTGTCCGGCTTCGAGGCCATCTACTTCGGCGCGGTCGGCTGGCCCGCCACCGTCCCGGACCACATCTCCCTGTGGGGTTCGCTGCTGAAATTCCGGCGCGGCTTCGACCAGTACGTCAACCTGCGCCCGGTGCGGCTGATGCCCGGCGTGCCCTGCCCGCTGGCGAACAAGCAGCCCGGCGACATCGATTTCTATGTGGTGCGCGAAAACACCGAAGGCGAATATTCATCGGTCGGCGGCAAGATGTTCGAAGGAACCGAGCGCGAACTGGTGCTGCAGGAGTCGGTCTTCACGCGCCACGGCACCGACCGCATCCTCAAATACGCCTTCGACCTGGCCCGGCGCCGCCCCAGAAAGCACCTGACCGCCGCCACCAAGTCGAACGGCATCGCCATCTCGATGCCCTACTGGGACGAGCGCGTGGCCGCCATCGGCGAACAATACGCCGACGTCACCTGGGACAAGCAGCACATCGACATCCTGTGCGCGCGCTTCGTGATGTCGCCCGAGCGCTTCGACGTGGTGGTGGCGTCGAACCTGTTCGGCGACATCCTGTCCGACCTGGGCCCGGCCTGCACCGGCACCATCGGCATCGCGCCGTCGGCCAACCTGAATCCGGAGCGCACCTTCCCGTCGCTGTTCGAACCGGTGCACGGCTCGGCCCCCGACATCTACGGCAAGAACATCGCCAACCCGATCGCCATGATCTGGTCGGGCGCGATGATGCTCGATTTTCTCGGCCAGGGCGACGCCAACTACACCGCCGCCCACGACGCGATGGTGGCGGCGATCGAACGCTGCCTGGTCGACGGCCCGCGCACGCCGGACATGGGTGGCGCCGCCAATACACAGCAAGTCGGCGAGGCGGTGGCCGGCTACCTGGCGGCGCGCGACTAGTCCCCGGGCCGCAGCGCTTGCTCTCCCCGCGCCGGGGGTGCTATCGTCGGCGCATCCATCCACGAGGAGCGCCAACGTGCAGCAGCAAGAACAAGAACTGGAATACGCCGGATTCTGGGTACGCGTGGGCGCCAGCCTGCTCGACACCATCCTGCTCCTGATGATCACCGTCCCACTGGTCTGGGTACTGTTCGGCCGCCAGTACTTCACCCACGAAGTCGGCGTCGGCAGCACCGTGGACAATCTCATCACCTGGGTGCTGCCGGCGGTGCTGGTGATGGTGTTCTGGCTCCTGCGCTCCAGCACGCCCGGCAAGATGGCGATCGACGCCGTCATCGTCGACGCCCGCACCGGCGCCAAGCCGACCACCCTGCAGTTCGTGATCCGCTACATCGGTTATTACGTGGCCGGGATCCCGCTCTTCATCGGCCTGATCTGGGTCGCCTTCGACCGTCGCAAGCAGGGCTGGCACGACAAGATGGCCGGCACGGTGGTCGTGCGCCGGCGCGGCGGCGCGCACCAGCCGGTGCACTTTGAACAGCCGCAACAGCCGCAGCCGCCGCGCCGGGACTGACCGAAGCGGACGTTGCCTTTTTTGCCACCATGCTAAGCTGATTCGAACACGATCGAATCGGGAGAGCATGATGGACGAACACACAAACGGCACGCATCGCCCGCTGGCCCTGGTCACCGGCGCCTCCAGCGGCATCGGCTACGAACTGGCGCGCCAGTTCGCTTCGGACGGCTATGACCTGGTCATCACCGCCACCCAGCAGGCCGGCCTGGACCGCACCGCCGACGCCCTGCTGGCCGCCGGCGCCCAGGTCACCACGATCCTGGCGGATCTCGCCGACTACGACGGCGTCGAGGCGCTGGTCGCGGCACTGCACGGCCTCGGTCGCCCCCTGGACGCCGCAGCGCTCAACGCCGGCGTCGGCCTGGGCGGCTACTTCGTCGGCGACACCGACCTCGCCCAAGAGATCAGGATGATCCACCTGAACGCCATCTCGCAGGTGCACCTGACCAAGCGCCTGCTGCCCGACATGGTTGCGCGCGGGGCCGGCAAGCTGCTGTTTACCGCCTCGATCTCGGCCACCATGCCCACGCCCTACGAGGCGGTGTATGGCGCCACCAAGGCCTTCCTGGTGTCGTTCGCCGAGGCGGTCAAGTCCGGGATCAAGGACAGCGGCGTGACCATCACCCTGCTGCTGCCGGGCCAGGTCGACACCAATTTCTGGCCGCGCGCCGGCATGCTGACCAATAAACTGGGCGTCGGCGAAAAGGCTTCGGCATCGACCGTGGCGCACGAAGGCTACCAGGCCCTCAAGGCCGGCAAGGACCGCGTCGTCGCCGGCCTGCCAAGCAGTAAATTCATCGGCAACGTGATCAACAACCTGGCGCCGGATACGGTGAAGGCGGATCTGCACGCGGCGCAGGCGAAGCCGGGGTCGGGACTGAAAAACTAGACTCGTCCGGGACTGATCGGACCAAGGTCAACTCAGCATCGCTTCAGCATCGCTTCAGCATCGCTTGCCTTAAAACCGTCATTCCCGCGCAGGCGGGAATCCAAGTTTGCCTGCATCGCCACGACGTCGAACCCTGGTGGCTACGGCACGAACTTGGATTCCCGCCTGCGCGGGAATGACGGTTCTGAAGGCGGCGGACTGGCGTGATCGGTCCCCTGCCCTCGAGGCGTTGGAGGCGGATCGACCACCGCCTCGACTCGACCACCGCCTCAATTCGCCCACCGCCTCGACTCGACCACCGCCTCGTCTAGACCATCGCCTCGACTAGACCACCAACTCAACCCGTCAAGCGCCGCATCTCGGCAATCAAATCCGCCTTGCCCTCGAAGCCGATTCCCGGAAGGTCGGGCATGGTCACGTACCCGTTTTCGACCTTCACTCCATCCGGGAACCCGCCATACGGCTGGAACAGGTCGGGATAGGATTCGTTCCCGCCCAGTCCCAGCCCCGCCGCGATATTGAGCGACATCTGGTGCCCGCCGTGCGGGATGCAGCGGCTGGCCGACCAGCCGTGCTGGCGCAGCATGTCGAGCGTGCGCAGATACTCGACCAGTCCATACGACAGCGCGCAGTCGAACTGCAGCCAGTCGCGGTCCGGGCGCATGCCGCCGTGGCGGATCAGGTTGCGCGCGTCCTGCATCGAGAACAGGTTCTCGCCGGTCGCCATCGGCTTGTCGTAATAGTTGCGCAGCGTGGCCTGCAGTTCGTAGTCGAGCGGGTCGCCCGCTTCCTCGTACCAGAACAGATCGTACTGCGACAGCGCCTTGGCATAGCGGATCGCGGTATCCAGGTCGAAGCGCCCGTTGGCATCCACCGCCAGCTTCTGGCCATCGCCAAGCACACTCAGGATCGAGTCGATGCGGCGCAGGTCTTCGTCGAGCGAAGCGCCACCGATCTTCTTCTTGACCACGGTGTAGCCACGATCGAGGTAGCTGCGCATCTCGTCCTTCAGCTTGCCATGGTCCTGGCCTGGATAATAGTAGCCGCCAGCCGCGTACACGAACACGCGCCGCTGCGGCTGGCCGTTGCCGTAGCGTTCGGCCAGCAGCTGGAACAGCGGCTTGCCGGCGATCTTCGCCACCGCATCCCACACCGCCATGTCGATGGTGCCGATCGCCACCGAGCGCTCGCCATGGCCGCCCGGCTTTTCGTTGGAGAACATCGCCTGCCAGATCCGGTGCGGGTCGAGATTCTCGCCCGTGTCGTCCAGCAGCGTGGCTGGATCGGCTTCCAGGATGCGCGGGATGAAACGCTCGCGCATCAGCGTGCCCTGGCCATAGCGGCCATTCGAATTGAAGCCGTAGCCGATCACCGGCTTGCCATCGCGGATCACGTCCGTCACCACGGCGACGACGCTCAGCGTCATCTTGCTGAAATCGATGTAGGCGTTGCGGATCGGGGAACTGATCGGGGCGGTCTGTTCGCGGATGTCGACGATTCTCATGCGGTGTCTCCTGGAGTCGAATAAGGGTGTGAGACGCCAGATTATTCGCTGCAAAGACAGTTATGATTGCCGATAATTCACATCATTCTTCACCATGAGTAAATAAAGCGCGTGAAAACCGACCTCGCCTCCCACCTCGAATTCTTCGTCCTGCTGGCCCGCCATGGCAATCTCTCGGCCGCCGCCCGCGCCATGGACCTGACCCCGCCGGCCGCCACCAAGCGCCTCTCGCAGCTCGAACAGCACCTGGGCGTGCGCCTGGTGAACCGCACCACGCGCACCAGCAGCCTGACGCCCGAAGGCGAAACCTACCTGCACTACGCGACCCGCATCCTGGCCGAGCTGCGCGAGATGGAAGACGCGGTGTCGAGCACGCGTTCGGTGCCGCGCGGCCTGCTGCGCGTGAACGCTTCGCTGGGCTTCGGGCGCACCGTGATCGCGCCGCTGGTGTCCAGCTTCGCCCAGCGCTTTCCGCAGGTCGAGGTGCAACTGGACGTGACCGACCGGCCGGTGGACCTGGTGGCGCTCGGCGTCGACCTGGCGATCCGCTTCGGCGAACTGCCAGACGGGAGCCTGGTGGCGCGCCGCATCCTGTCCAACCGGCGCTTCCTGTACGCGGCCCCGCGCTACCTGGAGCGGCACGGCGCACCTGCCACGCTGGCCGACCTGGCCACCCACCGCTGCATCGTGCACCGCCAGAACGACGAGGCGCACGGCATCTGGCGTTTCGAACGCAACGGCGCCAGCGAGACGATCAAGGTGCACGGCGCCCTGTCGACCAACGACGGCGACATCGCGCTCGGCTGGGCGCTCGATGGCCATGGGATTCTGGTGCGCTCGGAATGGGATGCGGTACGGTATGTCGACAGCGGCCGCCTGCGCACCGTGCTACCGGCCTACGTGCAGCCGTCAGCCGACCTGTTCGTGTCGTGGCCGGACCGCAGGCACCGGTCGGCGCGGGCGCGCGCGTTTGTCGACTACCTGCTGGAACACTTCAAGGCGCAGTGATATCCGGCTGGCGATCCAGCCAGCAAATCACCCCGCGATACCGCCGGTCGCCAGCATCACGCCCGCAGTCGACAGCAGCACCGCGCAGAACAGCGCGCGCAGCATGCGCTGCGGCAGCGTGTGCGCCAGGTGCACGCCCCACGACACGGTCAGGATGCCGCCCAGCGCCAGCGGCAGGCCCACATGCCAGTCGACCTGGCCGCTGTGGGCATAGGTGGCCAGCGCCACGAAGGCCCCCGGCACCACCAGCGCCAGCGCCAGGCCCTGGGCGCGGGTCTGCGGCATGCGGAACAGGCTGACCAGCGCCGGCACCACCACCAGGCCGCCGCCCACCGTGAAGAAGCCCGACATGATGCCGCTGGCGCCGCCGATCACCGGCAGCAGGCGGCCCGGCACCGGGCGCTGCACGGGCGGCGGCGCCGTCCCGGTGCCGCGTTTCTTCGGCCAGCCGAAGTACAGCGCCAGCACGATCAGGAATACCGCGAAGCTGACATGCAGCAGGTCGGGGTCGATCCCGACCGCCACCCGCGCGGCCAGCCAGGTCGCACCGATCGAGAACACGCTCGCCAGCGCGGCCGGACGCAGCGCCACCGGATGCTTCTGGTGATAGCGCCAGAAACCGATCAACACGTTCGGCGCGACCATCACCAGCGCCGTGCCCTGGGCCAGCTGCTGGTTCATGCCGTACAACAGGCCGAGCACCGGAATGGCGATCAGGCCACCGCCGATACCCAGCATGCCGCCGGCCACGCCAAGCGACGCGCCCAGGCCGAAGTTCAGTGCGATGTCGATCAGGGAAGTCATCAAATGGAAGGCGGTGAAATAACAGGGACGTGAATGCCATGTGGGGTGGACGGCTCGTCCGTCCACGCGTCCAGCCAGCCCAAGCGTCGCCGCTGTGCATGCCCGGGTTGAACGCGCGGACGGCAAAGCCGTCCACCCCACGATGAAGATGACCGCTTCCAGTCAGGAAGCGGCCAACCGGTCGATCAGTCCTTGACCGACTGCGCCGCCGCCAGCGCCGTCATGTTGACGATGCGGCGCACGGTGGCGCTCGGGCTCAGGATGTGCACCGACTTGGCCGCGCCCAGCAGGATCGGACCCACGGTAACGCCCTTGCCGGCGGCGACCTTGAGCACATTGAACAGGATGTTGGCCGCGTCCAGCGACGGCATCACCAGCAGGTTGGCCGCGCCCGAGTAGCCGGCGTCGATCTTGTAGATGTCGCGGATCTCTTCCGACAAGGCCGCGTCGCCGTGGATCTCGCCCACCACCGACAGCGTCGGCGCCTGGTCCGCCAGCAGCGCACGTGCCTCGCGCACGCGGCGCGCCGACGGACGCTCGCTCGAGCCCTGCGACGAGTGCGACAGAAGCGCTGCCTTCGGCTCCAGGCCGAAGTGCTGCAGCGTTTCGGCCGCGAGGCGCGTGATCGCCGCCAGTTCCTGGGCGCTCGGCTGTTCGTTGACGTAGGTGTCGGTGATGAACAGGGTCATCTTGTCGAGCACCAGCGCGTTCATCGCGGCCAGCACTTCGGCCCCCGGTGCGACACCGATTTCGTTCTTGACGTGCTCCAGGTGGCTGTCGTAGCTGCCCTTCATGCCGCAGATCAGCGCGTCGACTTCACCGGCGCCCAGCAGGCGGGTGCCCTGCAGCGTGGTGTCGCTTTCGGCGGCGATCACGGTGTAGTCGGCACCCTCCTGCAGGCGCAGGCCGGCCGACTTGATGGCGGCGGCAATCGCGCCGGCGTCGCCGATCAGCACCGGCTGGGCGATCTTCTCATCCACCACGGCCTGCACCGCGCGCAGCACGCGGCGGTCGTCGGCTTCGGCGTAGGCTACCTTGCGCAGGTTGGCGCGGGCCTTGTTGAACACCGGTTTCATGAAGAAGCCGGTGTGATAGATCATCTGGCCCAGCTTCTCGCGGTAGGCGTCCATGTCGGTGATCGGACGGGTGGCCACGCCAGAGTCAAAGGCGGCTTGCGCCACGCGCGGCGCGATCGCGCCCAGCAGGCGTGGATCGAACGGTTTCGGGATGATGTACTCGGGCCCGAAAGTCAGGTCCTGGCCTTCGTAGGCCAGCGCCACCACGTCGCTCGCTTCGGCTTCGGCCAGTTCGGCGATCGCGGTCACGCAGGCCAGCTTCATCTCGTCGGTGATGCGGGTTGCGCCGCAATCGAGCGCGCCGCGGAAGATGTACGGGAAGCACAGCACGTTGTTGACCTGGTTCGGGTAGTCCGAACGGCCAGTGGCGATGATCACGTCCGGACGCGCGGCCTTGGCCACTTCAGGACGGATCTCCGGTTCCGGGTTGGCCAGGGCCAGGATGACCGGCTTGTCGGCCATGGTCTTGACCATCTCGGCGCTCAGGACGCCCGCGGTCGAGCAGCCCAGGAACACGTCGGCGCCCGCCACGATGTCGGCCAGGGTACGCGCGTCGGTTGCCTGCGCATAGCGCGCCTTGTTGGCTTCCATGTTCGCTTCGCGGCCCTGCCAGATCACGCCCTTCGAATCGGTGACCCAGATGTTCGACTGCTTCACGCCCAGCAGCACCATCATGTCCAGGCAGGCGATCGCCGCGGCGCCCGCGCCCGATGCCACCAGCTTGATCTGGCCGATGTCCTTGCCGACGACTTTCATTGCGTTGAGCAGTGCGGCGGTCGAGATGATCGCGGTGCCGTGCTGGTCGTCGTGGAAGACCGGGATGTTCATGCGCTCGCGCAGCTTCTTCTCGATGTAGAAGCATTCCGGCGCCTTGATGTCTTCGAGGTTGATGCCGCCCACGGTCGGCTCGAGCATCGCGATCGCGTCGACCAGTTTATCGGGATCGAGTTCGTCCAGTTCGAGGTCGAACACGTCGACGCCGGCGAATTTCTTGAACAGGCAGCCCTTGCCTTCCATGACCGGCTTCGAGGCCAGCGGACCGATGTTACCGAGGCCCAGCACCGCGGTGCCGTTCGAGATCACGGCGACCAGGTTGCCGCGCGACGTGTAGTCGAACGCGGTGCTCGGGTCTGCGGCGATTTCCTCGCAGGCGTAGGCCACGCCCGGCGAATAGGCCAGCGACAGATCGCGCTGGTTCGACAGCGGCTTGGTGGCGACGACTTCGATCTTGCCGCGCGTCGGGCTGCGGTGGTATTCCAGCGCATCGATGCGCAACTGGGTGTTCTGGGCTTCGTTCAGATTGCTGTCGGTACTCATGTTCTTCCTATAACTGGGTGATGCGGCGGGAGGCCTGTTGTCCATTGCCTCCAATCATGGGCAAACATTCTAGCCGAAGCGTCACGATTTGGTGCAAGCGCTCTCCAGCACGGTCGTTCGTTTCGGGGCTGCTCGCCGCCGCACGCGCCGCAAGCACACCGCCGCCCGCCCTGTCTCGCCCATCCTCCGCCCTGTCTCGCCCATCCTCCGCCCATCCCGCCATGGGGCGCGCAAGCCTCACGCGCCCTCCGCCAGCGCATGGCGCCGGCCCCACGAATCCGGCATCAGCCAGTTGGGCACCGCGCGCTGCGGCCCGTCGTCGTCCGCCAGCAGGTCGGCCAGCGTGACGCGATTCAGCTCGGCCAGGTAGGCGGCGGTGGCCACCGCCAGCGACTGCTGCAGGCGGTCGTCCGAATCGCCCGCCACGGCGGCCTGCGCCAGGCTGCGCTCGGTGCAGCGCATCACGTCGCCCAGCCGAATGTCGCGCGGCGAGCCGGCCAGGCGCATGCCGCCGAGGCGCCCGCGCGAGGTCTCGATCAGGCCCGCCGCCGCCAGCACGCACGACACCTTGGCCAGGTGGTGGCGCGACACGCCGTAGCGGTCGGCGATTTCGGCGATGGTCGCCACCCGGTCGCGGTGGCCGCCCAGGTACATCAGCAGGCGCAGTGCGTTGTCGGTAAATTCGGTCAGTTGCATGAACATGCTGGATCTCCGTTCAACCCTCGTAGGCGCGCAGGCGCTCGATGTCGAGGATGGTGATGCTGCGTCCTGCGATGCCGACCATGCCGCGATGGGCCATGTCGTGCAGCACGCGCGAAAAATATTCGGGCGACAGCGACAGGCGCGACGCGATCATCTTCTTGCGCGCCGCCAGCATCACCAGGGTGCCTTCGGGCGGGTCGTCCTTGAGCAGGTAGCTGACGATGCGCTGGCTGCCGCTGCGCAGCGTGTACGACTCGACGTCCGAGATCAGGCCGTGCAGGCGCCGGCTCATGGCCACCAGCAGGCGCCGCGCAAAGCCCGGATTGCGCTCGATCTGGGCAAACAGCGCATGGCGCGCGATATGCAGCAGCATCGAATCGGCCAGGGTCTCGGCCTGGGTCAGGTAGTCGCGCTCGGTGAACAGCGGCGCCTCGCCGAAGCTCTGGCCGGGGCCGATCAGGTCGACCACCTTCTCGTCTCCCTCGCTCGACACGATCGAGAGCTTGACGTCGCCATAGATCACCGCGTGCAGGCCGGTGCACGCGTCGCCGCGCTCGAAGATGACGCGGCCGCGCGGCATATGCAGCTCGGTGGTCGCCGCCGCCAGCGCGTCGAGCTGCTCGGGCGCGAGATCGGCAAACAGGGGCAAGGTGGCCAGGAACTGGCGGGGTGCGATGCGAAGTCGGCTCACGATAGCGAAGGGGCATGGCCCGTCAAGCGTTACAGGATCGGACGTCACCGGCTCGTCTGGCGCAAGCAGGTGCCGCCGGTAACGCGAATGCCGCATCCTACCGTTCGTTGACTGACTAAAAACATGATGTAAATCAAAAACAGTCTGAGTAACAGTGGAACTACCATTGAAATACAGTCGAAATAGCCGCGGTTCGGCTAGCGATCACGTCATCTTGACGGTATGCCTCGCCGCTACGGCGAGCAGAAGGCGTGGTGGCTGGCGCCGTTGGGGACCACGCTGCGTGGACGCTGGCAGTCAGAGACTCGACAGGAAATCCGCCGCATCCGGCCGCGGGCGCGGCGGCTTCGGTTTCGCGGACGTGCCGAAACCGATGAAGCAGATTGCCTGCTCGTGCGGCGCCAGGCGCAGCAGGCTGCGCATCCCGGCCACATCCATCGCCGCACCACTGGCCAGGCCCGAGTCGAAGCCCAGCGACTGCGCGGCGACCAGCATGTTCTGGATCGCGCAGCCGAGCGACACCAGTTTTTCGTGGCGCGGGATCCCTGGCGCCGCCGGTTCGTCCCTCAATACCGCGACCAGCAGGCACGGTGCACGTTGCGCCTTGTCGCGCGCGGTGCCGAGCGCTTCTTCGTCGCAGCCGGGATCGCGCTGGCGCAGCGCCTCGGCAAACACGTCGCCCAGGTCCGCGCGCCGTTCGGGGGGGATCAGCACGAACCGCCATGGCCGCAGCAAGCCATGGTCGGGCGCATGTGCGGCGGCTTCGACGATCAGCGCCAGCGTCGCCGCGTCCGGGCCAGGCGCGACCAGGCGGCGCAGCGTATGGTTACGGCGCGCCGCCAGGACGCGCCAGAAATCATTGTTGGCGGGGAGAAACTCAGTATGCATGGCGCCAGTATAGCGACTGGCGCCCACGCCTGCCGGGCCCGGGCGAACAGCGCCAGTCCAATCAATACAGGCCGCGCCGGTAGCGTTCCTATCGATAAAAAGTCATTTGCAATCGGGCATATGACGCAGGGCGCCATGCCCCTGCACCCAACACGGCGACCTACCCTGCCAGCGACGCCACGCTGGCCGTCAGCGCATCGATGGCCCGTTCCGACAGCGGCGCGTATTCGCGCGGACGCACCGCTTCGTCATGCAGCGCCGCCAGCAGCGCGCCGCGCAGCACGATCAGCGGTTCGGCCCGTCCGGACACGCTGAACAGCCAGGCGCCGCCCGCGCCGCCGGCCGCGATCAGACGCGCGCTTTCGTACACGCCGCCTTCGAAGAATTCGACCGCGATGCCCGGCCTGATCGGCGCCAGCAGCGCGTCGGCGCCCGGGCCGACCGGCTTGTCCTGGATGGCGGCGTGCGCGCCGTGGCGGATCAGGGCCGCCTCGAGCGCCGTGCGTTCCGGCCAGGCGCTGGCGCCGGGCGCCGGGCCGACGCGCCGGTCGACCGGGGCGAAGTGCTGGCGCAGCAGGTCCAGTCCGAGCGCGCCGGCGGACGGCCCCTGGGTATTGTTCATCACTTCCATGTGCACCGCGACCAGCTGGTCGAGCGTGGCTTTCGATTCCGCCGGCGACAGGTCGAGCCGCGCCAGGCCCTCGCGCAACCGTTTCACCAGGCCCGGCAGCAGGCGCATCAGGGCGCCGTGTTCGACCGCGTCGAGCTTTTGCTGGGCGCTCCAGACCAGTTCGGCCAGCAGGGTCGCATGTCCGGGTTCGCCCGGTGCGCTGCGCGCCAGCACGGCGACCCAGCTGTCGCGGATGAAGGCGGCGATGCGCGGATCGGTGCGCAGGCCGTCGAGCAGCGGCTCGATCTGGTCGGCCGCGGCGGCGTGGCGCAGGTAGACGGTGTCGGCGTCGACCAGCGCGGCGGCGCAGGCGCCCAGATTGGGTTCACCCGCGGGCAGCCAGGCCGCCACGGCGGCGTCGATTTCGTGCTCGGCCTGGCCAAAGATGGCGGTGTCGCCGTCGGCATCGGCCAGCAGCGCGTCGAGCGCACCCGTGATGGCGGCGTCCAGCGTCGCGCGCCGCGGTGTATCGGCATCGGTTGCCGCCGCCAGCGCGCCGATGCGGTCGACCAGGGAACGCACCGGATGCGCGCCGTTGCGCAGTACCGAAGGATCGGTCAGCACCAGCCGCGCAAACGGCGGGAACAGGCGCGCCAGCTGGGCGCGCAGGCCGGGGTCGAGCAGGCTGTCGCCGAGCATGAATTCGAACACCAGCGCCGCCAGCTCCAGCCGCTGGCGTTCGGCCCGGGTGGCTCCCTGCGCGGCGATGCGGCTTGCCAGCTGCAGCGGTTCGCCGGCGTCGTCGGCAGCGCCAGCCTGGGCCTGGCGCAGCGCCGCCAGCAGCGCCGCACCAGGCACGAGCGGCACGGGCGGCGCGACCGGCGCAGCCGGTTCGGCGCGCCCGGCCCGGCCCGCGAGCGCCAGCACCATGGCTGGCAGCGACTGCGCATCGTCGATACCGTCGATTTCCGGGAAGGCGGAGGTCGATACCGGCGCCGCCATCGCACTGCGCAGCCGCGGCAGCAATCGCATGCGCGCCGCCAGCGACGGGTCGTCCAGGCCGGCGCCGCCGTTGGCAGCCGCTGCCCCCGGCTGCGCCGCCATCCCGGCGGCGCGCTGCCAGGCCAGCCGTTCGCGCTCGGCGCGCGTGACCTGCGACGCGCGCGCCTGCAGCCGGCCGAACACGCCGCGCTGCTCGAAGGCCTCGAGCACCGGGCCGTAGTAGGCCTGCATATTGGCGGCCATCGCGTTCGACAGGTGGTCGAACAGGATCCGTGCCCGGGCCGTGTCGCGCACCATCGCGCCGACCGCCTCGTACAGCGCGCGCGCCGGGAGATAGGGGCGGAAAGGATTTTCGCGTTCGCGCACCTCGCTCAGCCCATGCACCTGGGCGATGATCACGCCAAGGCGCCCGAAACTGAGCTGCTCGGCGTCGCGCAGGCGCAGCACCACGCGGTCGACGCCGATCTGGCGCTGCATCACCGAATCGTCCAGCAGCGACAACTGATCGATGCTCACCTTGCGCAGGTCGGCGCGCAAATCGGTGTACATCGTCTGCATGGCGCGCTCGAGCAGCGCCGCGAATTCCTGCTCCATGCGCGCCGCCAGCAGGCGGCCGTCGAAGCGCACCAGGCTGCGCGCCGCCGCCAGCGCCGCGGCCTCGTCGCCGACCGCGTTGCGGCTGGCCTGGCCCATCGAGTGCTCGGCGGTCTCGAGCATGCGTGCGGCGAGGACGCCGAAGCCTTCGAGGGCGCGTTGCTGGGCTAGCTGGAGGAGTTGTCGTGGAGGCGATTGCATGTCGTGGTGATGAAGAAAGCGGGCATGAAGCGTCGCTCCGGGCGGTAGCCGGCTGGCAATACCGGAGTCTAACTTGAACGGAAAGCAAGTTCAATATTGCAGCAGCATGACTTTTGGTCGCTGCGTCAAGACTGCAACGGCAAAACCGCGCGTACCATATTTACAACAGTCAATATTACGTTGCCCGATTGTCATCCGGCCGGCAGGCCGCTGCGTTTACTATCGCTGGACAAGCTGATCCATTACCGCAGAGAGAGAACAATGACAACAACCCTGAAAGCAGGCGCACGCGCCGTGCGCGGCGTCCTGCTTGCGGGCGCCTGGCTGTCGGCAGGCGCCACGGCCACCGCGCAGGAAGTGCCGGCGCCGGCGCCGGCGCCAGTGGCCGCCACCGACATGCCGCGCGTGGAAGTGACCGGGTCGGCAATCCGGCGCGTGCAGTCCGAAACCGCCCTGCCGGTGCAGATCGTGTCGCGCGCCGAAATCGAGAAGGCCGGCGTGACCACCGCCGCCGAGATCCTCGGCCGCGTGTCGGCCAACGTCAACGGCCTGACCGACGGCGCCAGCATCAATGTGGGCGGCGACCAGCGCGGCTTCAACAGCGCCAACCTGCGCGGCATCGGGACCTCGTCGACGCTGGTGCTGCTCAATGGCCGGCGCATGGCCAACTTCGCCTCGCCCGGCGACGATACCGGCGTCGACCTGAACAACATCCCGGCCGCCGCGCTCGAACGCGTCGAAGTACTGCTCGATGGCGCTTCGGCGCTGTACGGCACCGACGCCATCGGCGGCGTCATCAATTTCATCACGCGCAAGGACTTCCAGGGCCTGGAGCTGAACGCCTATGGCAGCACCACCGACGAAGGCGGCGCCGGCAAGCGCACCGCCAGCATCAGCGCCGGCAAGGGCGACCTGGAACGCGACGGCTACAACATCTTCGCGGTGGCCGACTTCCAGCGCACCAACGCCCTGAACACGTCGCAGCGCAAGTTCATTCCCGGCCTGCGGGTCGAACAGCGCCTGGGCCACCTGCTCTCCGGCTACACCAGCCCGGCCAACATCCGCTTGACGGCGAACCAGCGCGACCACCTGCAGGACATCGGCTTCACCATCAACGGCCAGCCGATCACCAACCGCCTGATCAACCTGTCGGTGCCTGGCTGCGCGCCGCCGGCCAATGTGTATCTGCCGGCCGGCACCGGTGGTGTGGATGCCTGCACCTACAACTACATGGGCGACACCGAGCTGTATCCCAAGACCGAGAAGGCGAGCCTGCTCAGCCGCGGCGTGCTCAGGCTGGGCGGCGGCCACCAGGCGTACGCTGAAGTAGCGCTGAGCCGCTCGAAGAGCTGGTACACCGGCTCGTCGGCGCGCGTGACCGGCTATATCGATTACGCGCGCGTGCCGCAACTGGCCGGCACCGGGCTCGATGCGCTGGACGACGACATCCCGGGCGAACTCGAACTGCGCATGCGCCTGAACGAGGCCGGCCAGCGCAGCAGCGAGCTGACCAGCGACGGCATGCGCTTCGTGGTCGGCATGAGCGGCACCGTGGGCGGCTGGGACTACGACACCGCCCTGAACCACAGCGTCAACACCGTCAAGGACAAGGATACCCACGGCTACCTGCTGTACGACCAGCTGCTCGAAGGGATCGCCGACGGCCGCATCAACCCGTTCGGTCCGTCGAGCGCCGCGGGCCAGGCGCTGATCGACAGCATCCAGGTCAACGACGTGGTGCGGCGCGCGCGCGGCACGATGGATGCGTTCGACTTCAAGTTCTCGCGCGCCCTCACGCCGCTGGCTGGCGGCGACCTGGCGCTGGCGATCGGCGGCGAGGCGCGCCGCGAAAAGAACACGTTCACGCCATCGGCCCTCTTGATGAGCGACAACATCAACAACGACTTCGCGCCCGAGGGCGGCCGCGCCACCAGTGACAGCCGCAACGTGGCCGCTTTGTACGGCGAGATCCTGGCGCCGTTCGCGCCGCAATGGGAAGCCCAGCTGTCGGCGCGCTACGACCATTACCAGCGCGTCGGCGGCGCCGCCAGCCCGAAGATCGGCCTGAGCTACCGCCCGAGCGACACGCTGCTGCTGCGCGCGTCCGCCGGCCGCGGCTTCCGCGCGCCGTCGATGACCGAACTGTTCCGCCCGACGGTGTTCAGCAGCACCGCCACCCTGCCCGATCCGGTCTACTGCGCCACGGTCGACAACAACTATGCCGACTGCGCCGACAACTGGGACACGCGCCGCTACAGCAACACCGACCTGAAACCCGAGCGCAGCCGCCAGTTCTCGGTCGGCGCCGTGTTCGCGGCCGGGCGCAATGTGAGCGCCTCGCTCGACTACTGGAACATCAAGCGCACCAACCTGATCAGCGAGATCGGCGACGACATCATCCTGGGCAACCTGGACAAGTACGCCGACCTGGTGCAGCGCGACGAGGACGGCCTGATCGACTACATCGAACTGCGCAAGGAAAACCGCGGCGCCCAGCTGGCGCGCGGCCTCGACCTGGCGGTGACGGTGCGCGGTGTCGATACGGCGCTGGGCCGCTTTGGCGGGCGCCTGAACGGCACCTATGTCCTGTCGTCGAAAATCCAGAATGCGCCGGGCGACCCGTATGTCAGCAACCTGAACCAGTTCGTGACCGACGGCGTGGTGCAGCGCTGGCGCCACACGGTGAGCATCGACTGGGAACGCGGCCCGTTCTCGAGCAGTCTGCAGAACACCTGGTCGAGCGGGTATGGCGACCAGAATACCGCCATCAATATCGACGACGGCAGCGTGGTGGCCGCCAACAAGGTCAAGTCGTATTCGCTGTGGGACCTGTCGGGCGCGTACGTGGTCAACCCGAACCTGAAGCTGCGCGCCGGCGTGCAGAACCTGTTCAACGAAAGCCCGCCGTATTCGAACCAGGCCTATTACTTCCTGTCGGGGTACGATCCGAGCTATACCGATCCGCGTGGAAGGCGCTTCTACGCCAGCGCGAACTACGCGTTCCGGTAGCATCGGCAGGCGCCAATGCTGCGCCGCGTTGCGCGCTGAAATGTTAGCATCTTTTCATCAGGTCACCGGCGGCCACCGCGCCGCCGGTCCGGCCCTATCCCTATTGATGATGAAGATCGACGATGACAGCAAGCGCGGACCGTGTTGTAACTGGTATTCCTGAACTCGATGCAGTGCTGCACGGTGGCCTGCTGCCCAGCAGGATCCACCTGATCGAAGGCCGGCCCGGCACTGGCAAGACCACCTTCGGGCTGCGCTACCTGATCAAGGGGAACGACGCCGGCGAACCGGGCTTGTACCTGACCCTGTCCGAGGCCGAGGACGAACTGCGCGAGACGGCCGCCAATCACGGCTGGTCGCTCGACGGCATCCGGATCGTCCCGATGATCCCGGCGCCCGACGATCCCGCACCGCAAAGCATCCTGCTGCCGACCGACAGCGAGCTGGTGGGGCTGGTCAACCGCATCGCCGACGAGGTCGAGCGGCAGGGCGCCAGGCGCGTCGTGATCGATTCGATGGTCGAGATCCGCCTGCTGGCCCGCGACAGCGCGCATTACCGGCGCCAGATCATCTCCCTGCGCGAACGCCTGAGCCGCACCGGCGCCACCGTCCTGCTGCTGGACGACATCACCAGCGACGGCCCCGCATACGAGCTGCAAAGCGCCGTGCACGGCGTGATCTCGCTCGAATACGTCGAGCGCAGCTTCGGCGCCGCGCGTCGCCGGCTGCATGTGGTCAAGATGCGTGGCGCGAGCTTCCAGAGCGGCTGGCACGACTATGCGATCGTCACCGGCGAGATCCTGGTGTTTCCCAGCCTGATCGCCCAGGAACACCGGCGGCAGCGCCGGCAGTTCGACATCCCGAGCGGCATCGGCAGTCTCGATGAGCTGGTGGGTGGCCCGCTGGCGGCGGGCAGCTCCACCATGGTGCTGGGCCCGTCCGGCGTGGGCAAGACCACGCTGGCCCTGCAGTATGCGCTGTCGGCGGTGCAGGCCGGCCACCGGGCGGCCTACTTCAACTTCGACGAATCCGAAACGACGCTGCGTTCGCACCTGGTGGAGAACATGGGCGCCAGTGCCGCCAGTGCCGGCGACACCGGCGGCGACGGCGGCCAGGACAAGGACAAGGGCAAGGACGAGGGCATCGACGCGGCGCACCGCTTCTTCCTGCGCCGCGTCAATCCGTCGCGCATCTCGCCCGGTGAATTCATCTGGAGCGTGCGGCGCATGGTGGAAGACCATGACGTCCAGCTGGTCATCATCGACAGCATCAACTCCTACCTGGACGTGATCCGCGAAAACAAGTCGCTGCTACCGCAGATGAACGAGCTGTTCTCTTACCTGAGCAACATGAACGTGATGGCGATTGTCGTCGGCGCCCATTCGGCGCGCCTCGACACGTCCAGGGAACCGGATGCGCTGAGCATCATCACCGACAACATCATCTCGATGCGCTACTACGAACATGCGCAGGTGGTGCGCAAGGCGATCTGCATGCTCAAGAAGCGCCAGGGCCGGCACGCCCACGATATCCGCGAATTCGAACTGACCGACGACGGCATCCGGATCGGCGCGCGCGTCCAGGGCATGCAGACCGACAGCGAAGGGAGCGACGTTGCAGACCTCGGCACCTGACCAGACACCCGCGGTGGTGGTGTTCGCCCCGCGCGAGGGCGACGCCGCGCTGCTGCGCGCAATCGTCACGCACCAGGACGTGGATGCGCTGGTGTGCGACGACACCCCCGCTTTCTACGCCGCCGTCGACGCGACCGCGCTGGCGGTCGTGATCACCGAAGAGGGGCTGGCGCGCTGCACCCGGCAGGACCTCGACGCCAGGCTGCGGGTGCAACCGGCATGGTCGGACCTGCCGATCCTGGTACTGGCCGATACCGACAGCCGCGCGATCGACGACGGGCGCTTTCACCGCCTCGAGGGCCTGGGCAACGTGATCCTGCTGCCCCGTCCCTCGACCCGGCAGGCGCTGGACATGGCCCTGCGTTCGGCGCTGCGCACGCGCCGCCTGCAGTTCGCCGTGCGCGACCAGCTGGCCGAACTGGCCAGCCATGCCGGGCGGCTCGAGGCGCTGGTACAGGAGCGCACCCGGCGGCTCGAAAGCGAGGTACTGGAACGGCGCCGCGCCGAACAGGCCCTGGCCGAGGCGCGCCGGCTGGAGTCGCTCGGCCAGCTCACCGGCGGCATCGCCCATGATTTCAACAACATCCTGCAGGTGGTGGCCGGCAGCGAAACGCTGCTGCGGCTGCTGCTGGCCGGTGCGGCGGATCCGCGCGTCATGCGCGCCCTCGATGGCATCCGGCGCGCCAGCGGCCATGGCGCGTCGCTCACCCAGCAGCTGCTGGCCTATGCGCGCCGCCAGCCGCTCGCCAGCGTGGCGCTCGACATGCGCACCCACCTGCGCGCCACCTCCGACATGATCCTGCGCACCCTCGGGGCGGGCATCCGGCTGCACGTGGAAGTGCCGGCCGGACTGTGGCCGGTGAAGGTCGACCCGGCGCAACTCGACGCCGCGCTGCTCAACGTCGCGAGCAACGCGCGCGACGCCATGCCCGACGGCGGCGCGCTGGTGCTGCAGGCGCGCAACTGGACCCTGCCCGATCCGGCCCTGCCGGAAAGCGCGCACCTGGCGGGCGACTTCGTGTGCGTATGCGTGACCGACGACGGCCAGGGCATGTCCGAGGACACCGCGCGCCAGGCGTTCGAGCCGTTCTACACGACCAAGCCGATGGGAAAAGGCACCGGGCTTGGCCTGTCCCAGGTGTACGGCTTCGCCATCCAGAGCGACGGCCTGGCCTTCATCCGGCGCGAAACGGCCGGCACCACGATCGGCATCCTGCTGCCGCGCAGCGACGAGCAGCTGGCGGCAACCGCGATCGATGCGGCTTCGCTGCGTTCGGACGGCCTGGCCGGCGTGCGGGTGCTGTATGTCGAGGACGACGCCGACGTGGCCGAAACCACCTGCGCCCTGCTGCAGTCGCTGGGCGCGAGCGTGCGGCCCGTCACCAGCGCCGACGCGGCGATCGACACCGACCTGGCCCGGATCGATATCGTGTTTTCGGACGTGATGATGCCCGGAGAAATGGATGGCGTCGAGCTGGCGCGCTGGCTGGCCGAGCGGCGCCCGGACCTGCCGGTGGTGCTCACCAGCGGCTACGTGCTGTCGCCGGAACGGTTGCAGTCGCTGGCGGTAGGGTTCGTGCGCAAGCCGGCCTCGATCGAGTCCATCAACGACGCCTTCATTACCGCGCTGCGCAAACCCGGCGCGGTATCGGCCGAGCGTGAGCGGCGCTCCGGGCGCGGTTGATGTGCCAATCCGGGAATGTGCAATGAAAAAAATCCTGCTGGTCGACGACCTGGGCATCGACGTCCTGCTCACCCGGCTGGCGATCGAGGAATGCCGCTTCGAGCACCAGCTCGTCATTGCCCATGACGGCGAAGAAGCGCTGGCCCTGGTGGCCGCGGAACGCTTCGACCTGATGCTGCTCGACATCAAGATGCCCAAGGTGGACGGCTTCGAGTTTCTCGCCCGCCTGCGCGATTCGGCCGAACCGGGCGCGCCGGCCCTGGCCGCGATCATCGTGTCCGGCTCCGGCCTGGCCGCCGATCGTGAACGCGCCCGGCAACTGGGCGCGCTCGGTTACATCCAGAAGGCGGTCGATTACTCGGTGTTCAAGGCCGAACTCAAGTCGGCCCTGAAGCACCAGGGCATGTTCTGAGCGGCGCGCCCGACTACGCCGTCTTGCCCGCAGCGTACATCGCCGCGTATTTCATCCCGAAGTACAGCACGAACCCGTAGCACAGCGCCGGCAGCAGGAACGACAGCTGCACGCCCATCGCATCGGCCATCGCACCTTGCGCGAACGGCACGATCGCGCCGCCCACGATCGCCATGCACAGGATGCCCGAACCCTGGCCGGTACGCGCGCCCAGGCCGTGCAGGGCCATGCTGAAGATGGTCGGGAACATCACCGAGTTGCACAGCCCCACCGCCAGGATCGCCCACATCGCGACGGCGCCCTGCGCGAAGGTGGCGGCCAGCACCAGGCCGATCGCCAGCAGCGCATTTACCGCCAGCGTCTTGCCGGGACTGGCCACGCGCATCACGGCAAAGCCGATGAAGCGCCCGACCATCGCGCCGCCCCAGTAGATGCTGACGTAATGCGCCGCGTCGGCGTGCGACAGGGCCGCGATGTGCGGCTCGCCCAGGAAGTTGATCAGGAAGCTGCCGATGCTCACTTCCGCGCCGACGTACAGGAAGATGCCGATCGCGCCCAGCACCAGGTGGCGGTGCGCCAGGATCGAGCCTTGCGCCGCCACCGGGGCATCGCTGCTGTCGACGATCGCCGGCAGCTTCGCGGCCAGGAACAGCACCGCCAGCACCACCAGCACGCCGGCCAGCACCAGGTAGGGGCCGCGCACACTGGCCGCTTCGGCGGCGGCGTCCATCGCCACCGCGCTAGCGGCCGACAGGATCAGCACCCCGCCGATCGCCGGACCGATCGTGGTGCCCAGCGAATTGAAGGCCTGGGTCAGCGTCAGCCGGCTCGACGCCGTGCGCGCCGGCCCCAGCACCGCGACGTACGGATTGGCCGCCACCTGCAGCACCGTGATGCCCGACGCCAGCACGAACAGCGCCAGCAGAAACAGGCCGTAGCCGCCGAACGAGGCCGGATAGAACAGCGTGCAACCGACTGCGGCGACCAGCAGGCCCGCCACCGCGCCCTTCTGGTAGCCGATGCGGCGAATCAGCGCGCCGGCCGGCAGCGACACGATCGCGTAGGCGCCGAAGAAGCAGAACTGCACCAGCATCGCCTGCACATAGGTGAGCGTATACACCGCCTTCAGGTGCGGAATGAGCACGTCGTTGAGCGACGTGATCAGGCCCCACATGAAGAACAGGATCGTGACGACGACCAGTGCGCCGGTGTTGCTGCGGTTGCTGCCCGTGGGCGGGTCGAGCGTCCCGTCCTGCTGCGCGGTCGGCGCCGCGTTGAATGCCATATTCGCCATGCTGTCTCCTGGTTCTTGTCGTTAGTTGGCAATCCCGGCCGGCGCGCGCGGCAGGTCGCGCCCGCGGGTGCCCCAGCCTTTGGTATCCGGCTGTGGCGCCAGCTGGTATTTCAGGGTGCCGGCCTTCTGCAGCTGCTCCCAGTCCAGCCACACACGCTCCACATTGCGCCCGTCGTAGCCGACCGATTTCACGAAGCGGCGTTCGCCCGGTTCGGCGCCCTTGGCCTCGATGCGCAGCGTGCGGTTCGGCCCCAGGTCGATCTCGGCGCGGGCGAAGCGCGGCGCATGGAGGAGGAAGCGGCCGCTGCCCGGCGCGTCCGGGTACATGCCCAGGGCGCTGAACAGGTACCAGGCCGACATCGTGCCCAGGTCGTCGTTGCCGGTCACGCCGGCCGGGCCGTTGGTAAACAGCGTCTCGGCCGCGCGCACCACGGTGGTGGTCTTCCATGGCTGGCCCATCAGCGTGTACATCCACGGCGCGTGCAGGTCGGGTTCGTTGTTCGGGTTGTAGCGGAACTGGGCGTAGTAGCTGTACGGTCCCACCACCCACGACTTGCGCACCGCGTTCGGGTCCGCCAGCACGGCCGGATAGTCGAAGAACTGGTCCAGGCGACCGAGCGCCGCGGACGCGCCGCCCATCGCCGCCGCCAGGCCCGGCACGTCCTGCGGCACCAGCCACTGGTACTGCCACGCCGTGCCTTCATGGAAGCCATGGTCGCCGCGCGGATCGTAGCCGCTGCCGACGTCGCCGAACCAGCTGCCGTCTTCCAGGCGCGGACGCGGGAAGCCGCGCTGGCCGGTCGGGGCGTCCAGTACGCTGGCGTCCCAGACCTTCTTCCAGTTGAGCGCGCGTTCCGCCAGCACCCTGGCATCGTCCGCGTGCCCGAGGGCCGCCGCCATCTGCGCCAGGGAGCCATCGGCCAGCGCGTATTCCAGCGTCGCCGAAGCGCCGTGGTGCGGGTCGGTGTCCATCCCTTTCGAGACGAAGCTGCGGTCGTACTGCACGAAGCCGTTCTTCAGGTAGCTCGGATTGCCCGAACGGCCCTGCGGCCGGATCCCGTGGGCCGGGATGCCGAAGGCGTTTTCGCGCAGCGCGGTATACGCTTCCTGTTCGCGGCCCTCGAGGGCGCCAAAGCGCCACAGGTCGACCAGGAACGGCGTCACCGGGTCGCCGGTCATGATATTGGTCTCGAAGTTGGCGTAGCCCCAGCGCGGCAGCCAGCCGCCCTGGTCGCGGATCTTCAGCACCGAGGTGGCGATGTCGCGTGCGCGTTCGGGACGGATCAGGGCCAGCAGCTGGTTCTGGGCGCGGTAGGTGTCCCACAGCGAGAAGAACTCGTAGTAGGTCCAGTCCCTGGCCGTGTGGATCGCGTCGTCGTAGCCGCGGTAGCGGCCATCGGCGTCGTTACCGGTCATCGGCTGCAGCAGCGCGTGGTACAGCGCGGTGTAGAACACGGTGCGGTCGTCAGTGCTGCCGCCGTCGATCCGCACGCTGCGCAGTTCGCGCTGCCAGTTGTCCTGGGACCTGGCCTTCATCGCATCGAACGCCATCGGCCGGTTGCCGGCCATGCCCTCGGCCTTCAGGTTGATGCGCGCGCCCTCGGCGTCGACGTGCGAGATCGCGCTGACCGCCGTCACCGCGCGGCCATCCTTCAGGTCGAAGGTCAGCCAGGCGCCGTGCGGCTTGGCCTCGCCCTGCTGGCTCGGACCATTCACGCCCGGCCAGCCGGCGCGGTCGTCCCAGATGCCCTTGTCGGCGAACGGCCGGTCGAAGGCCATGCGGAACCAGGTCGTGTACTTGGCGCCGCCGCAGAAGCTGCGGGTGACGATCTTGCCTTCGACGGTGCGGTCGTCCACGATCTTCACTTCGCTGCCGATCACGCCGTGGCGCTCGTTGGCCTGGCCCAGGTTCAGCAGGATGTGACCCTTGCCGCTGGTGGCGGAGAAAGTGTAGCGTTCGGCCGCGGCGCGCGTGAGCGCGGTCGATTCGGCGGTGATGCCGCCGTAGCTGGTCAGCTGCACCTTGTAGTAGCCGGCCTGGCCGACTTCGCCATCATGGGTGTATTCGGCGGCGTAGCGCTTGTGGTCGAAGCTGCCCGGTTTGGCGGTGTCGAAATCGCCGCCCGGCCCGATGGTGCCCGTCACCGGCAGCACCGACAGCTGGCCGCCCTGCTCCCAGCAGCCGGCGCCGGAAATGAACGAATGGCCGAAGCCGCGGATGCGCTTGTCGCTGTAGCGGTAGCCGGCGTAGTGGTCGGCAATCGGGCTGACCTGGATCATCCCGAACGGGGCCGAGGCGCCGGGGAAGGTATTGCCTTCGTCCTGGGTGCCGATGAAGGTGTTGACCGGCGTGGCGTTGGCCACCGCCGCGGCGGCGGCCTGCACCGGCAGCAGGCAGGCTGCCAGGGCGAAGCCGACGATCGCCGGGATGGCATTGGTACGGGGACGACTCATCACGATGCTTCTCCTTCGAGCAGTTCGAACAACAGGTGCATGGCTGCCGGGTCCGGCGGCGTGGCGCCGGCCTGCAGGCAGGCGGCGGAACCGGCGGCCAGCGCGGCGTGCAGGTGGGCCTGCAGCGGGCGGGCCGGATGACGCACGAGGCTGTGCAGCAGGCCGGCGATGCTGGCGTCGCCGGCACCGACCGTGTCCACCACCGCTACCTGCGGCGACGGTGCGTGGCAGCGCACCGCGCCCAGCATCAGGCTGGCGCCCTGGCCCCCGCGCGTGAGCAGGCACATGGCGGCCGGATTGAAGCTGCGCAGGCGCGCCAGCGCGGCGTCCGGCGCCAGGCCGGGGAACAGGCCGCGCAAATCGTCGTCGGACACCTTGATCACGTCGGCGATGCCGGCCATCGCTTCCAGCGTCGGCGTATAGCGCTCATCCATCAGGTTGCGGTAATTCGGGTCGAAGCTGATCGCCACGCCGCGCGCCTTCAGTTCGCGCGCCAGCGCGATCAAGGTGGCGGCAAGTGGCTGGCGCGCCAGGCTGATGCCGCCGAAGTGGGCCCAGCGCAGATTGCCCATCCAGCCGTCCGGCAGGGTCGATGGATCGAAGTGCAGGTCGGCGCTGTCGTCGCCGATGAAGAAGTAGCGCGGCGGCTCGCCGCCCTCCACCACCGCCAGCAGCGGCGCGCGCTCGACGCGCTGCAGCAGGCGCAGGTCGACGCCGGCCGCTTCGCTGGCCGACCACAGGGCGTCGCCGAAACGGTCGCGGCTGATCGCACCGGCAAACGCCGTCGGTTCGCCCAGCACGGCCAGCGCGCGCGCCACGTTCCAGACCGAGCCGCCGGTGCGGCTTTCCCAGCGCTCGCCTCCCTGGTTGATCATGTCGGTCAGCGCCTCGCCGGCGCACAGCATCAGCGGCGCATCAAGCATGCTGGCCGCCCTTCAGGACGGCGACGATGTCGTAGCAGGCGCCCATGGTGTGGTAATCGACCTTGCCGGCCGGGCTCTTCTCGTCGCTCAGCTTGCGGTTCTCGCGGTCCAGGATGCGGTACCAGGCGCCGTGCTGGTGGTCGACGAAGTGGGTCCAGCTGTATTCCCAGATGCGCTCGTACCAGGTCCAGTACTCGGCGTTGCCCGTGCGCGTGGCCAGCATGGCGGCGGCGGCCGCGCTTTCGGCCTGCACCCAGAAGTATTTGTGCGCGTCGCATACGGTCAGGTCGGGCGCCAGCGAATAGGCGATACCGCCGTTGACGTCGTCCCAGCCCTTCTCCAGCGCCACCCGGAACAAGCGCTCGGCAGTCGGCACCAGCCAGCCCAGGTCGTGCGCCAGTACCTGGCTGCCACGCACCTCGAGCTGCAGCAGCAGCTTGGCCCACTCGGTGAAGTGGCCCGGCTGGTAGCCCCACGGGCGGAACAGGTTTTCCGGGTCGTCGATATTGAAGGTCCAGTCGGGCTGCCAGTCGGTGTCGTAGTGTTCCCAGATCAGACCGCCGCAGCGGTGGGCCTGGCGCTGGGTGATGTTGTGGGCCACGGTGTAGGCGCGCTCCAGGTAACGCGATTCTCCGGTCGCCGCGTGCGCCGCCAGCAGCGCTTCGACCGAGTGCATATTGGCGTTCTGGCCGCGGTAGCTGGACAATGCGCTCCAGTCCTGGCTGGCCTCGTCGGCGTACAGGCCATCGGCTTCGCGCCAGAAGCGGCGCTCCATCAGGTCGAACGTCTCGCCGATCCATGGGCGCGCTTCTTCCAGGCCGGCTTTCAGCGCATGCGCATAGGCCAGCAGCACGAAGGCCTGGCCGTAGGCGTGCTGGGTACCGTCTTCGACCGCGCCAGCGTCGAGCATCCAGGCGTAGCCGCTGCCGTCCGGGGCCCGGTGCGCCTCGCGCAGGAAGCGCACGGCATGCTTCAGGCCTTCGAGGTAGGCCGGGTCCTTGAAGTGACGGTAGGCCATCGCATAGGTGAACACGAAGCGGGTGCTGCTGACCAGGTGGCGGTGACGGGTGTCGTAGACGGCGCCGTCATCCTTGAAGAAATGGAACAGGCCGCCGGCCGGGTCGATCGCGCGCGGGTGGTAGAAGCGCATCGTGTGCTGCGCATGCTCGAGCAGCACGGCCGGGCTGCGAAAGTCTGGGAATGTGGTCATGTCGTGAATTGGGTAAGAGCGTGGGGGGTGAGGCTAGTCGTCGTAGCTGCTTTCGCGCACGATCATCTCGACTGGCAGGGTTATCTGGGAAGGTGCTTCGTCTGGCTTGTGCAGCAGGGATTCGACCCCGGCCCGCCCCAGCGCTTCCTTGTCCACCCGCACGGTGCTGAGCGGCGGGATGGCGGCGGCGGCGGCGTCAATGTCGTCGAAGCCGACGATGGCCAGTTCGTAGGGGATTTTCAGCCCTTCGTTCAGGCAGTACTTCATCGCGGCCAGCGCGGTGCTGTCGTTGTAGCAGAACAGCGCGTCCGGCCGCTTCGGCAACTGCAGCAAGCCGCGCATGGCCTCGATCACGCCGTCTTCGTTCTCGCCCATGCTGGGCAGGGTGACTTCCAGTGCCGGGTCGGCCAGCACCTTCGCGTCGAACAGCGCCTGGCGAAAACCGCGGTTGCGCCCCTGGATGCTGTAGTGCGCCAGCGAGCCCGACAGCATGGCGACGCGCTTGCGCCCGCAGTCCAGCAGGTGCCGGGTGGCCAGGTAGCCGCCGTTCAGGTTATCCGGGTTGATGGACGTGAAACCGCTGCGCTGCATGTCGACCAGCACCATCGGTTTGCCGGTCTGCTGCAGCGCGGCCAGCACTTCGGGTTCGAAAAAGCCGGCGCACAGGATCGCGTCCGGCTGGTGCAGCCGCAACTGCTCCAGCACCGGCTCGGCCGGGCCGACCACGATCAGCGACAGCGCCACGCCCTCGCGCCGGCAGGCTTCCTCGGCGCCGTGCAGCACCGGCGAATAGAACGGGCTGGACGCCAAGGTGTTGTGCTGGCTGTGGAGCAGGAAAGCGATGCGGCGGATGCGGCCCTTCTTGAGCAGCGAAAAATCGTACCCAAGGCGCGTGGCGGCGTCGCGCACCGTGTTGCGGGTCGCCTCGGTCATGCCGGCCTGGTTCTTCAGGGCGCGCGACACGGTGCCGATGGACAGGCCGGTCGCGCCCGCGATGTCGCGCAGCGTTACCTGGCTCATCGTACGTCTCCGTTCTATGGTTTTATTAAACGCTCTGGGGCGTTTCTTGTATGGCTATTCTTATAGCAGCCGGCTTTCGGCAGCGTCAACCACCGAAAGCCGTCTTGGTCTGTTTTTAGCGTTGTTTACTAAACACTTGACCGTCGGTCAGCAGTTCGAGCTCGGACAGCTCGACCGCGGCGCCATTGTCGAAGCGCAGGCGCAGTTCGCGCCAGGCACCCGGCTTGGCCACGGCGAACGGGCGCAGCTGGCGCTCCCACGCGAACTGTTCGTTGCTGCGCGCGTCCAGCACCGTCCAGGAGCCGGCGCCGTTGCGTCCTTCCAGCGTCCACGACAGGCGCTCGATCGACTTGGTACCACTGGTGATCGTGTAGTACTTCACCGTGGCGGCTGCATCCAGCGCGAGGCCGAGGGTCGCCCTGGCCGGCAGCGCCAGCGTCGTCATCGCATCGTCGTCGACCAGTGCGCCGGCCCCCGGCTTGCCTTGCAGGATGAGCTTCGCCTTGCCGCTGCGGTCGGCCATCGGGACCGGGCGCGCGCCGGCCTTCGTCATCGACGGCGGCAGCTGGGCCGGGGCGCTGCCCCAGGTCGACGGCTGGCTGCCCATCGTGAATTCGAGCGTGGCGCCGGCCGCGATGTCGGCGTGGCCGATCCAGGCGCGCGGCCATGGCTTGCCGTTGACCTTGAGCGACTGGACGTAGACATTCCCGGGGCCGTTGTCGTGGGCGATGACGGTCAACGTATTGCCACTGTCGAGCTTTACCTCGGAGCGGGCGAAGGCCGGCGCGCCGATCACGTATTCCGGCGCGCCCATGCGCAGCGGATACAGGCCCAGCATCGCGAAGGTGTACCAGGCCGACATTTCGCCGTTATCCTCGTCGCCCGCATAACCCTGGCCGATCTCGCTTCCCAGGTACAGTCGATCCACGATCTCGCGCGTGATCCGCTGGGTTTTCCACGGCTGCCCGGCGGCCACGTACATCCACGGGATGTGGTGCGCCGGCTGGTTGCTGTGCGCGTACATCCCCATGCGCACGTCGCGCGCCTCGGTCATTTCGTGGATCACCTGGCGGTAGCTGCCCGAGTACTTCGCCTCGGCCGTTTCCGGCGTGGCGAAGAAGGTGTCCAGCCGCCCTGCCAGCGCGGCGCGCCCGCCCAGGAGCGAGGCCAGCCCTTCGGCATCGTGCGGCGTGGTGAAGGCGAAGGTCCAGGCATTCGCCTCGGTGTAGTCGCCTCCCCAGCGGCGCGGCTCGAAGCTGGCGGCCGGATCGCGCCAGTCGCCTTTCGCATCGCGCCCGCGGAAGAAACCGGTGGCCGGGTCGAATACGTGCACGTAGTCGTTCGCGCGGGCGCGGAAATACGCACCTTCCTCGCGGTAGCGGCGCGCCAGGGCCGCGTCCTTTTCTTCCTGCGCCAGGCTGTCGGCAAACTGCGCCAGCCCGAAGTCGTTCAGCGCACCCTCGAGTGTCCACGACATGCCCTCGTGGACCGAGGTGTCGGCGTAGCCCCGGTACATCGACCGCGCCAGGCCCTTGCGGCCGACGTTCGACACCGGCGGCACGACGGTGGCGTTCTTCAGCGCCGCCTCGTACGCCAGCGGCGCGTCGATATTGCGCACGCCCTTGAGCCAGGCGTCGGCGAAGGCCACGTCGGAACTGGTGCCGACCATCAGGTCGGCGTAGCCCGGCGACGACCAGCGCGCCACCCAGCCGCCATCGCGATACTGCTGCAGGAAACCGTCGACCATCTCGCCGGCGCGCTGCGGCGCGAGCAGCGCATAGGCCGGCCAGGTGGTGCGGAAGGTGTCCCAGAAGCCGTTATTCACATACACCTTGCCCGGCACGACGGGCACCCCGGTACGCTGGGCGTCGCCCAGCGTGTTGTCCTTCGACCAGCCGCTCTGGTCGGCGTGGCGCCAGTCGGGTTGCTGCGCGGTGCCGACGTTTTCATGGGCCACGTTCGGATACAGGAACAGGCGGTACAGGTTCGAGTACACGGTGGTCAGCTGGTCGTCGCTGGCGCCGTCCACTTTCACGCGGCCGAGTTCCCTGTCCCACGCGGCCTGGGCCCGTTCGCGTACGGTGTCGAAACCGGCGTCGGCGATTTCCAGGTCCAGGTTGCGCCGGGCCTGTTCGACCGAGATCAGCGAGGTGGCGATGCGCATGCGCACTTCGCCATCGCTGGACGCGAACTTGACGTAGCCGGTCGGACGGCCGGTGGTGAGCAGGCCACTGCCCTGCCAGCGCTGGTCGAAGCGCGCGAACACGTACATGCGCGATGCGCCGTTGGACAGGCCGCTGCGGGTGTCGGTGTGGCCGCTCAGGGTCTGGCTGGCCGCGTCGAGGCGCAAGCCACCGCGCGCGTCGACGTTATCGAACAGCAGGTTGGCGTCCGCGCCTTGCGGGAAGCGGAAGCGGAAGATCGCGGCGCGTTCGCTCGGCGCGATCTCGGCGCGGATGCCGTTGTCGAAGTCGACCCGGTAGGTGTAGGGCTTGGCCACTTCGTTCTCGTGCGAGAACGCCAGCGCGCGGTTCTTGCGGTCCGGATCGGGCTGGCCGCTCGCGCTCGACGGCATGATCTGGAAGGTCTGGCGGTCGCCCATCCACGGGCTGGGCTGGTGACTGAGCGACAGCGCCTGCAGGCGCGGGCGATTATCGGGGTCGTTCTGCTCGTTCCAGCGATACAGCCAGCTCAGGGTGCCCGCATCGGTGGCCGGGGTCCAGAAGTTGAACCCGTGCGGCATCGCCGTGGCCGGGATGTTGTTCCCGCGCGAATAGGTGCCGTTGGCCTGGGTGCCGCGCGTGGTCAGGGCGTAGTCGGACGGGCGCGTGATCGCGCTGCGCACGACGTCGCCGATGACGAGATCGTCGATCCAGCCGCTGGCGCCGCCGGCGCCGGTCTGCACTTCCAGCTCGATCGCCTTGATGCGGCGGCCCTTGAGCGAACCGAGCCTGATTTCCTTGTGCGCCCACTGCTGCGGATACAGCGTCCTGGACGCGGCCATCGCGGCCGCGCCGAGGCGCACGCCGTGGTGGTCGCGCAGGTCGAGGCTGGAGATGCGGCGGCCGTCGTCGAGCACCAGGTCGATGGCGACACCAGTGGACGCTTCGGTGGCGGCGCCGACGATTTCGGGCAGCACCTTGTACGACAGCGTGGTCGCGTCGCCGACCGCGATATCGACCGGGAACAGCTGCAGGCGCCCGCCCTGGCCGTCGGCCTGGTAGCGCAGCGCGCGTACGCCGCTGTAGCCGGCGCGCGCCTTGGCGGCGTAGGGCTTGTCCGGGCCGGCGCCGGATTCGACCCGCACGCCTTGCGCGGCGAGCGTGGCCGGCATCGGCTGGCCGGTCTCGAACGAGGTGGAAAAACCGGGATGTGCCGTGTCGGCGCCGCCGGTGCTGGCGCAGCCGCCGGCCAGCAGCAGGGCCAGCACGGTCATCGAGGTACGGCCGATTCGCGGCAGGCGCGCGGCGCGGCCGGAAGAATAGTGGAGATTCATTGCGTCGTCCCTGAAAATGAAGACACCCTCCCCGCGCCGGGCGGCGTGGGGAGGGTCGAAGCCGGGCTTAGAACTTGTAGTTCAGGCCCATGTACGCCATGCGGCCGGCGTAGCTGTTCGCGTAGTAGCGCTTCTTGGTGTCGTTGCCGAGGTGCGAGCGGGACTCTTCCTCGGTCAGGTTCAGCACCGACGCGGTCAGGCTGAGCTGCTTGGTGAAGTTGTAGGCCGCGTTCAGGTCGACCTGGCTGTACGGCTCGACGTACTCGTTCAGGCCGTTCACCAGGCCGTTCACGACTTCGCCGCGGCGGTTGTACGAGGCGCGCAGCATCAGGCGGTCGGTCGAGTAGAACACCGTCAGGTTGGCCTGGTTCTTCGCGCTGCCGATCAGCGGCGAGGTGCCGATGTCGGTGCCGTCGGCCAGGGTGATCGCGGCCTGGTTGGTCTTGTTGTACGTGTAGTTGGCCTGGAAGCCGATACCCGATTCGAACGTGTGCTGGGCATACAGCTCGATCCCTTTCGAGACCGCGTCGCGCCCGCCCGCCCGGGTCGAGTAATTCTGCACCGCGACCGATTCGCCGCCCAGCGAGAGCGTGACGTCGCGCACCACCGGCACCGCGAAGTTCTCGACGTTCTTGCGGAACAGGCCCATGCCGAGCACCGAACCACGCTGGAAGTACCATTCCAGGCCGATGTCGTACTGGGTCGCCATGTACGGCTCCAGGTCCTTGTTGCTGCCCGAGCCGTACCAGCCCTGGCGGTCGCCGCCACCGATCAGGCGGCGGTCGTTGACGTATTCCTGGCTGTAGTAGTTCAGCGCGCCCGGCGAGGCGATGTCGTTGTAGCTCGGACGCGCCACCACTTTCGACGCCGCGCCGCGCAGCACCAGGTTGTCGGTCAGGTCGTAGGCCAGGTTCAGGCTTGGCAGCACGTCGGTGTACTTGCGATCGAGCGCGCTGACGACATAGGTCGAGATATGGCCGCTGGCCGGGTTGGTCTCGCTGTCCGGCACCACGGTGTAGCCGCTGGTGCAGCCCGATCCCGCCGGCGCGCCGGCTGCCGGCAGGCCGCCCGCCTGGCATGGCGCTGGTGCGCCGTCCGGACCGTTGAAGAAGTAGTCGTTGTAGTAGTCGACCTTGTCGGTGGAATCGGCATGCTGGCGGGTACGCACCACGCGCAGGCCGAAGTTGCCGCGCAGGCGGTCGGTCTTGATGTTCGCCTGCAGGTAGATCGAGCTGATTTTTTCGTCGACGTTGTAGACGAAGTTGTCCTCGTTACGGGTCTGCATCGGGCCATAGGTCTGGTTCAGGTAACCGATATAGGCCGGGTAGTTAATCGCCGGGAAGGCGCTCGATTGCAGGCCGTTGGTCAGGTTGCCGAGCGACTCGCCGTACAGGAAGTCGGGACGGAACTTGTTGGCGCTCGCGTCGCAGCCGTTCTGGAAACGGTTGTCGTAGTTGCCAGCATCAGTTCCCTGGCATACCCAGTAATTGTTGCCGGTGCTGCGGCTGGTGCCGCCGTCGCGGTACTTGCCGCCGAACTGGATCGAATCGAGCCAGCTGCTGTCGGCGTGCCACGTGAAGTCGGCCTGGGCGTAATTCTGTTCGGTGCTGTTGCGGGTCCAGGACGACGCGGTCGAACCCAGGTCGATCTCGCCGATGCCGTTGCGCAGGTTCTGCATCAGGTCCGGCGCGAAGTTCATGGTCGGCGTGCCGCTCAGGTCCCAGCTGGTGGCGGTGTTACCCAGCGCCCAGCTGCCATCGGCGTTCTGCATGCGCGGCTTGATCGGCATCCCGAACTGGAGCTCGGGTCCGCCCTTGGCCCAGGTGCGGCCGGCCTTGAAGCTGGCGTCGACCGACTCGCCGCGCCATTCGACTTCGAAGTCGGCGGTCTGCGACAGCGCCTTCTCGCGGCTGTAGCCGCCGGTGATCTGCGGCGTCGGGATGGTGCAGTCGTCCGGACCGAAGCCGCCGGTGTTGGTCAGCCCGCCCGCGCCGGCCTGCGCCGAATTGCAGTAATACGCGCGGCCTGGACGCACGCCGTACTGGGCGCCGGTGGCGATGGTGCCGCTCGGGTCGAGCGTGAGGCCGTCGAGCAGGCGTCCGCCCGGCCAGTTGCCGTCGCCGTTGTAGCGCGCGATATTCCATTCCGGGACCTTCAGCTGATTGAGCTGGCTGTTCTGCTGCAGGTCGAAGCGGAAGTAGTTGGCCGTCATGTTCAGGTTGCGCATCGGCTTGAACTGCAGCGTGATCTGCCCGCCCTTGCGCTTGCGCTCCTCGGTGCGCACGTCCAGGTTGACCGAGGTCGGCATCATGAAGTCGCTGTAGTAGCGGCCATCCTGGTCATAGAAGCCCGAGCGGCCCCAGAAGTACGAGTTCAGTCCCCCGGGATTGCCGTTGACGTCCTGCGACACCGTGCCCGGCGCGCCATACCACTGCCAGTTCTCGGTGCTGCCGCCCATGGTACGGGTGGTGCGCTCCTGCTGGGTAAAGCCGACCAGCACACCGAAACGCTTGCTCTCGTCCTGCCAGGCGTACTGGCCGGAGAACTGCGGGTCGGTCTTCTTGGTGGTGTCGGCCCAGGTGCCTTCGACGTTGACGAAGCCCGAATTCGGCTCGACGTCGAGCGGACGGCGCGTGCGCAGGATCACGGTGCCGCCGATGCCGCCTTCGTCGAAGCGCGCTTCCGAGGTCTTGTACAGTTCGGCGCTGGCCAGCATGTTCGATGGCATCAGCATGTAGTTGAAGGAACGCGACGGATCGCCATTCGATTCGGCGGTGGCCACGTAGTTGCCGTTCAACTGGGTCAGCGTCAGGTCGGACGACAGGCCGCGCACGCTGACGTTCTTGCCTTCGCCGCCGCTGCGGGTGACGACCACGCCCGGCACGCGCTGCAGCGCATCGGCCACGTTCTTGTCCGGGAACTTGCCGACGTCTTCGGCGGTGACCACCTCGACGATCGCATTCGCGTCGCGCTTCTGGTCAAGGCTTTTCTCGATCGCGTAGCGGTAGCCGGTGACCAGCACGGTCGATGCGCCGGCGGGGGCGGCTTGCTGGGCCGCGGGGGCGGTGGCCGGCGCGGGCGGCTGCTCCTGCGTCTGCACCGGCTCTGCCGGCGTTTCGGTGGCGACGGCCGCGGTTTGCGCGTGGGCGCTCGACAGCGTCAGCAATGCTGCGCCGACGGCCATGGCGATGGGGGTGAAGCGGCAACGCAGTTGCGTTGGCACGCGACGGGTACGTGATGACATGTCTGGTCTCCTGGGTGTGCCCTGTGGCGGGCTATCTTGTATTGCGGTGGCAGGATTTACTAAACGGAGGCTGCTTGTTTGCCCTGTAAAGACTTGCCGCCGTCCAACGGTGGTATTTATACAAAGGAAACGCTTGTCGCTCAACGATGTTCAATCGTTTGCGTGCAGTTTAGTAAAGTTTAGTAAACACCGAGGGCGGATCTCTGCTCAACCGTTTCCTGATCTCATCAGCCATTGCGCTATGATCCCGATTACTTAACCAAAGACAAGAGTATTGACGCTGTGTTCTTCCCGTATATTTATATCGCGACCATCTACCTGATCCTGCGTCACATCGCTCCCCTGCCCCTCGGCCGCACCGCGCGCGCCGGCATCGGCGTGGCGATCCTGCTGGTCTGCTCGCACCACACGATCCAGCGCTGGATCACCGGCACCATGTTCTCCCCGGAGATTCCACGGGTCTTCGTGATCGCCCTGGGCGTGTTGTACTGCACCTTCTTCCTGGGGCTGGTGCTTTGCCTGCTGCTGGACCTGGGACTGCTGCTGGCATGGGCGCTGCGGCGTGGCCGCGCCGTCGGCGCTGCACGCACGACGCGCCTGCGCTACGCGGTGTTCGCACTGGCAGCGGTGCTGGCGGCGGTCGGCGTGAGCCAGGCGATCGTGGTGCCCGACGTGCGCCGGGTCGAACTGGCGATCCGCGACCTGCCGCCCGGCCTGAATGGGTTCAGGATGGTGCAGCTGACCGACCTGCACATCAGCCGCCTGATGGACCAGGACTGGGTGCGCGCGGTGGTGGCGCGCACCAACGGCCTGCAGGCCGACCTGATCGTCATCACCGGCGACCTGATCGACGGCACGCCGCAGGCGCGCCATGACGACATCGCCCCGCTGGCCGACCTGCGCGCCCGCCATGGCGTCATCGCCAGCCTTGGCAACCACGAATATTATTTCGGCGCCGAGCGCTGGACCCGCGAATTCGAGCGGCTCGGCATGCGGGTGCTGGTCAACCGTCACGCATTGCTCGAGCACGCGGGCGGACGCATCACCGTGGCCGGCGTGGCCGACCGCGTGGCGGCGCGCTTCGCCATGCCCGGCCCCGACACGCGCGCCGCGATCGAGGGCGCACCACCCGAGCTGCCGGTGATCCTCCTCAGCCACCAGCCGATCGAGGTGCAGGAAAACGCGCTGGCCGGGATCGATGTCCAGCTCTCGGGCCACACCCACGGCGGGATGATTCGCGGGATCGACCAGGTGGTCAGGCGCGCCAATGGCGGCTATGTGTCCGGCCACTATGTCATCGGGCCGCTGCAGCTGTACGTCGGTAACGGGACCGGCTTGTGGAACGGCTTCCCGATCCGCCTTGGCGTGCCGGGCGAGATCACCGAATTCACCCTGAAGCCATTGGCCGACTGACCCGGCATGCGGTGAGGCTAGACGACCCGGGCCGCGTCGGCCCGGTCATGCCGGGCATCACGCTGGCCGTATTGGTGCCGGGATTGCTCTGGCCGGATGGCCGGGAAGGTCGCTGTCCACGGCACGGGACAGATGTGCCGGGACCACCCGACCTGCGCGCTGCGCGCTGCCCCGCCGCGACTACGGGACCTTCTCCTCCCGCGGCGGCAGCTGCAACGCCGCCAGCGCGCCATACAGCGGTGGACTGAGCACGCGCGACACGGTGCTCGCCACCAGCGCGCACGCCATCAGGCTCAGCACCATGCTGTGGCCGTCGACCATTTCCATGACGATGATGAAGGCCGTCAGCGGCGCCTGGGTGGCGGCGGCCAGGAAGCCGACCATGCCGAGCGCGATCAGCGCGGCGCCGTAGGGATAGCCGGTCAGCAGCGCCACGTCGTGGCCGAGCGCCGCCCCGATCGACAGCGACGGCGCGAAGATGCCGGCCGGGATGCCCGACCACGCGGTCACCCAGGTCGCCACGAACTTGAACAGCGCATAGGCGCCGGGAACGGCGGCTTCGTTGGCGAGCAGCGCGTTGGTGGCTTCGTTGCCGCTGCCGTAGGTGGCGCCGCCGCTGATGATGCCGATGACCGCCACCACCAGGCCGCAGCCGGCCGCGAAGCGCACCGGGTAACGCTGGCGCCAGCGCGTCGGCGCGTCCTTCGAGCGCATGCTCAGGCACGTCACCAGCAGGCGCGCGAACAGCCCGCCGGCCAGGCCGCACACCACCGCCACCAGCAGTCCCGGCGCCACCAGCGCCAGGCCGATCGGGCCGGGACGGATCACGCCGAAATGGGTGCCGTTGCCATAGACCGACACCGCGATCAGGCCGGCCAGCACGATGCCGGTGACCAGCAGGCCGCTGTTGCGCTGCTCGGGAGTACGCGAGAGTTCTTCGATGGCGAACATGACCCCGGCCAGCGGCGTATTGAAGGCGGCCGCGATGCCGGCCGCGCCGCCCGTGACCAGCAGCGAATGGGCGCTGACACCGCTGTGGCGCGGCAGCCAGCGGCGCGCCGCCAGCATGATCCCGGCGGCGATCTGCACCGACGGGCCTTCGCGTCCGAGTGACATCCCGCCCAGCAGGCCGCCCGAGGTCAATCCGATCTTGGCCAGGCTGATACGCAGCGACACCAGCAAGGGCCGCCGTCCGCCGGACAGCGCCGGATCGAGCGCGGCCATCACCTGCGGGATGCCGGACCCGGCGGCGCCGCGCGCATAGCGCCGCGTCACCCACATGATCGCGGCGCAGCACACCGGTGTCCAGATCAGCGGCGCCCACCACGCCGCCTCGCTCAGGTCCAGGAAGGTGCCGAAGGCGTTTTCGGCCAGCCAGGTAAACCCGACCACCACCAGCCCGGCCACGGCGGCCATGCTGACGACGACGATCCGGGTGCGCCAGACGTGCGTGGAGATGATTTCACGCTGGAAAGCGCTGCGTACGTCGTGCTGGGGAGAGTCGGGGGGCATGATGAAGGTGTGAAGGGCCAGCCACCATTATATAGATACATTTGTCCCAATGTATTTATTGGGCCGAATTCGCGTGTTCGCCACGACCGGATCGCTGCGGTTTCGGCGTCAGCGCCGGTTGCAGCGTGGGTTGCAGCGTGGGTTGCAGCGTCGATTGCAGCGCCGGTTCCAGCTTCGGTACAGGCGGCAGCGTGGCCTGGTAGCCCTTGATGTTACTGAGCAGCAGGCGCGCCTGCGTGCCCCAGCCGCCAATGAACACGTCGTCCCTGCCGTCCCCATCGAGGTCGCCACGGCCCATGCTCCAGCTGCGGCCCACGGTCACACCGGGCACCACGTCGGGCGTCACGTCGGTGAATCTGCCCTTGCCGCCATTCTGCCATGCGCGCAGTTGCAGCGGCACGAAACCCGGTACCTGGATCGCGCCGACCAGCAGATCGGGCGCGCCGTCGCCATTGAAATCGACCACGGTCCCGGCCCAGCTCGAGAACGTGTGCGTCGGCAGGCGCGCAGCGGTCTCGTCACGGTAGTGGCCATTGCCGTCGTTGACCAGCAGGCGCGTTTGCGGGTCCTTGTCCCAGCCGTGGTTGTTGCTGGTGATATTGAAGAACACGATATCGGGCTTGCCGTCGCCGTTCACGTCCAGCACGTGCACTTCGCGTGTCTCGGTCGGCGCGGTCTGCTCCAGCCGGTGCGACGCGTCGCGAAAACGCCCTGTGCCGTCGTTGATCAGGAGGCGGTTCGGCGTCGCCGGACTGGCCAGCACCAGGTCGAGGTGGCCGTCGCCATCCATGTCGGCCAGCACCGCGCCTTCGGTCTGGTCGTCCGCGTCCGGCAGGTGGGTGCGGGTGGCGTCGACGAAGTGCCCCGGACGCTGCGGGTCGTTCAGGAACAGCAGGTTGCGGGCCCGTGTCACCCGGGAGCCGGGCGCATGGCCGGTTTCGCCGGTGCTGCCCACGAAGATGTCGGGCAGGCCGTCGCCGTTGACGTCGCCGAGCGCCAGGCCGTTGCCCTGGCTGCCGGCCGGGAGCCGCGCGCTGGCGTCATTGAATCGGCCATTGCCGTCGCCCAGGTACAGCTGGTGGACTTCGTCGGATTCCGCCACGAACACCACATCCATGTTGCCGTCGCCGTCGACGTCGGCGGCGCGTACATGTTCGCTGTCGTGCATGCGCGTGCCGAAGGCGTCCGGCACGTAGGTCAGCTTGCCGCCGCCATCGTTGCGGTACAGGCGGTTGACGCCGTGTTCGACCGAGATGACGACATCCAGGTCGCCGTCGTGGTCGACGTCGATGAACACGGCGTCGGTGGCATGCAGCGCTGGCGCGGTCGGCACGTTCGGGATGGTGGCGTCGACGTACGCCGACCCCGGTTGTTCGGGGATCAGCGCGAACGCGTGGCGCGCCGGGTCGGGCGCCGCCCGCATCTGACGCGTGTCGGCCGTCCACAGGTCGGCGAGTTCCGGCCCGCCTCCGCGGTTGCCGCTGCCGGCCGCGATGTACAGGGCACCGGCGTGCGACGTGGCTTGGGTGCCGTGGCGGCCGACCGGCAGCGGCGCCAGCGACTGCCACGTGCCGGTCGCCGGATCGTAGGCCTCCACCTCGGCGTGCGCGGCCTGCTGGCGCACGCTTTCGCCGCCGATCACCAGCAGCCGGCCGTCCACCACGGCACTGGCGGCGCCGGCGCGTGGGGTCGGCAGCGGCGCGCTCGAGGTGCTCCAGCGCCCTGCCCGGATATCGTAGACATCGACCGCGCCGACCGTGTGCGACATGCCGTTGCCAGTGTCGTGGGCGGAGCGGCGTCCGCCGGCCGCATACAGCTTGCCGTCGATGACGGCGGCGTGGAAGTGGTCCCGCGCATGCGGCGCGTCGGGCAGCTCGGTCCACTTGCCGGTGGCGGGGTCGAAGGCATCGAGCCAGGCCACGTAGCCGCTGTTGTGGCCGCGCCGGTTGCCGCCCACCAGGTACACGACACCGTCATGCAGCACCACGCCGCTGGCGCCGCGGCGCCGGTGCGCGGGGATGTGCGCGCCTTCGCTCCAGCGGTCGGCCGCGGGGTCGTAGACCAGCACATGCGACAGGGGCGACTCTTCGGGGAATCTGCCGGTCAGGGCGCCGATCACCAGCAGCTTGCCCTGGTACCCGATGGCCTGCATGTGGTGCAGTTCCATCGGCGGCCTGGCGCCCTGGGTCCATGTATTGGTCGCCGGGTCGTAGATCTCGAGCGGCCGCTCTCCCCGTCCGCCGATCAGGTAGAGGCGTGCGGCGACGGCCACGAAGCCGTTCTCGTGGCGCGCGTTGGGCGCCGTTGCCGCACCCTGCTGGCGCCAGTGCGGGGCCGTGCGCTCCTGCGCGACGGCGCCGCGGGATGCCAGCATCGATGTCGCGAGCACCCATGCCGCCAGCAGCAGGCCCGCGACGCTGCCAAAGCGGTGGTCCGTGAAGATCATCGGCGCTCCTCCTGGTGTGAACGTGCCGACAATGTATCAGCGCAGGCGCCATGGCAGCGCCCTGCTTGGAACGTCGCTCTTGAAACGTCGATGTTGGAACGTTGTTGTTGGAACGTCGTTATCGGAACCTCGTCAAGCGCCGGTCTGCCGCGCCAGCGCCACGAAGGCATGCAGGTAGTCGGTATCCCAGTCGGCTTCGCGCGCGCCCAGGTGGATATGCTTCTGGATGCCCTGTGGCCCGAGGCGCAGCGTGTGCAGCGCCAGGTGCGGCGCGTAATCGGTCACCAGCCACTTGGGCAGCGCCGCCACGCCGCGCCCGCTGGCGACCATCTGCAGCATGATGTCGGTGGTCTCGATGGTCTTGTGGCGGCGCGGCGCGCAGTGCGCCGGCAGCAGGAAGGCGTTGTAGATGTCGAGCCGGTCGATCGGCACCGGGTAGGTGATCAGGGTTTCCTCGATCATCTGCTCGGGCCGCACTTCCTCCTGCGCCGCCCACGCATGGTCGCGGTGCACCACCAGCACCTGCTCGTAGCCGAACACCGGCTCGAAACGCAGGCCGGGCCGCAATACCGGATCGGGCGTGACCACCAGGTCGATCTCGTAGCCCAGCAGGGCCTTGATGCCGCCGAACTGGAACTTCTGCTTGACGTCGACGTCGACCAGCGGCCACGCCGCCAGGTACGGCGCCACCACCTTGAGCAGCCACTGGTAGCAGGGATGGCACTCCATGCCGATCCGCAGCGTGCCGCGCTCGCCCTGCGCGAACTGCGCCAGCTGTTCTTCTGCCAGTTCCAGCTGCGGCAGCAGGCGCTGCGCCACCGAGTGCAGGTAGTCGCCGGCCTGGGTCAGTCGCAGCGAGCGGCCCTCGCGGATCCAGAGATCGAGGCCGGCCTGCTGCTCCAGCTTGCGCATGCTGTGGCTCAGGGCCGACTGGGTCAGGTGCAGGGCTTCGGCGGCAGCGGTCACCGAGCCGCGTCGTTTGACTTCCACCAGTACTTCGAGGTGCGAACGTTCGATCATTACTATGAATAAAATCGATGGATATGTGAGAAATGACCATTTTACTTCATGACTACCCATCATTAACATGAATGAAATTACTTGAAACAGGATCAATCATGGCAATCGTTCATAACTTGGGTTTCCCCCGCATCGGCGCCAGGCGCGAACTGAAATTCGCGCTGGAGTCGTACTGGAAAGGCGCTTCCTCGCGCGCCGAGCTGGAACAACTGGGTGCCGAGCTGCGCACCCGTCACTGGGCCGCGCAGGCTGGCCTCGACCTGGTGCCGATCGGCGACTTCTCCTTCTATGACCAGGTGCTGGACCTGAGTTTCACGCTCGGGAACCTGCCCGAGCGGGTGCGCGGCTTCCACGGCGAGCAGCTCGATAACTACTTCCGTGTGGCGCGCGGCCGCTCGGCCCAGGCCGCCCAAGAGCATGCCGGCTGCTGCGGCGGCGGTGTCGCGGCCGGCGAGATGACCAAGTGGTTCGACACCAACTACCACTACATCGTCCCGGAATTCACCGCCACCACCGGGTTCACGCTCGACGCCTCGCGCCTGCTGGCGCAACTGGCCGAGGCGAAGGCGCAGGGCGTGCAGGCCAAGCCGGTACTGGTCGGCCCGGTCACCTACCTGGCGCTGGGCAAGGCCAAGGACGGCTCGAACAAGCTGGCCCTGCTGCCGGCGCTGCTGGACGCCTATTCGCAGCTGCTGTGCGTACTGGCCGAACAGGGCGTGGCCTGGGTGCAGCTCGACGAACCGGTGCTGGTCACCGAACTCGACGCCGAATGGCAGCATGCCTTCACCACCGCCTACCACCGCCTGAAATCCTGCCCGGTCAAGCTGCTGGTGGCCAGCTACTTCGGCCAGCTGCAGGAAAACCTCTACCTGGCCGCCAACCTGCCGGTGGCCGGCCTGCACATCGACGCCATCAACGGCGCCGACGACGTCAAGCCCCTGCTCAACCTGCTCCCCGAGCACAAGGTGCTGTCGCTGGGCGTGATTAATGGCCGCAACATCTGGAAGACCGACCTGAATGCGGTGCTGGACTGGCTCGAGCCGATCGCCGCGCGCCTGGGCGAGCGCCTGTGGATCGCGCCATCGTGCTCGCTGCTGCACGTGCCGGTCGACCTGGACAGCGAAGTCGGGCTCGATGCCGAGGTCAGGTCGTGGCTCGCCTTCGCGCTGCAAAAGCTCGACGAACTGCGCGTGCTGGGCCAGGCGCTGCGGGGCGGCCGGGACAGCGTGACAGACGCGTTGGCCAGCAACGCCGCCGCCCTCGCCGCCCGCCGCGCGTCACCGCGCGTGCACAATCCCGCCGTGCAGGCCGCGGTACGGGCCATCGATGCGGGCCTGGGCCGCCGCCAGCGCCCTTACGCCGAACGCGCCGCCGCCCAGGGCGCCCTGCTCCAGCTGCCGGCCTACCCGACCACCACCATCGGCTCGTTCCCGCAAACGCCCGAAATCCGCCACGCCCGCAGCAGTTACAAGAGCGGCCAGCTGGACGACGCCGGCTACCGCGCCGCGATGCGCGCCGAGATCGAGCGCAGCGTGCGCGAACAGGAAGCACTGGGCCTGGACGTGCTGGTGCACGGCGAAGCCGAACGCAACGACATGGTGGAATACTTCGGCGAACAGCTCGAGGGCTACGCCTTCAGCGGCTTCGGCTGGGTGCAGTCGTACGGCTCGCGCTGCGTCAAGCCGCCGATCCTGTTCGGCGACGTCACCCGCCCGAAAGCGATGACAGTCGAGTGGATCGCCTACGCGCAGTCGCTGACCGACAAGCCGATGAAGGGCATGCTGACCGGCCCGGTAACGATCCTGAACTGGTCGTTCGTGCGCGACGACCAGCCACGCGCGGCCTCGTGCAGGCAACTGGCGCTGGCGATCCGCCAGGAAGTGCTGGACCTGGAACAGGCCGGCGTGCGCGTGATCCAGATCGACGAGGCGGCCCTGCGCGAAGGCTTGCCGCTGCGCCGCGCCCAGTGGAAGGCGTATCTCGACTGGGCGGTCGAATCGTTCCGCATCACCGCCAACGGCGTGCGCGATACGACCCAGATCCATACCCATATGTGCTACTCGGAGTTCAACGACATCATCGCTTCGATCGCGGACATGGATGCCGACGTGATCACCATCGAGACGTCACGCTCGGATATGGAGCTGCTCGACGCGTTCGACGACTTCAAGTACCCGAACCAGATCGGGCCGGGCGTGTACGACATCCATTCGCCGAACATCCCGACCCGCGAACACATCGTGGCGCTGATGCGCAAGGCGGCCGAGCGCATCCCCGCCGAGCGCCTGTGGGTCAACCCGGACTGCGGCCTCAAGACGCGCCAGTGGGCCGAAGTGCTGCCGGCACTGGGCAATATGGTGGCGGCGGCCCGGGAACTGCGTCAGGCGGCTTGAGCGCCAGGGTTGCGCGCGCGCTGGCGACGCCGCAGCCACCACGCGGCCAGCGCGATCGCCGCCAGCACGCCGGCCACCATGCCGATGCGCGCTGCGCTGCCGCCGAACGCCGTCATGACACAGTTGATGACGGCGGCGATCTGCTGATCGTTCAGTTCGGCCGCGGAGCCGGGCATGCCCCGGTGCGCTTGCGGCCAGGTACCGGGCACGCTAGCGACGACCGCAGTAGCCTGATTGCCGCCAGGGCCGGCGTGGGCGTCCTCGCCATCCTGGCTGCCTGGAACGTCAGCGTCGCCCGCGACACCTCAAGTCGCGTACGGTCACCACATGTTGGTTAGTTACGTTTTTATCGACGTGACGCCGTCCCCGGCCGGGACGCCAGCGTCGGCCATCAGCGACGCAAGCGGCAACAAGCGCGCAACGCCGCCGGCGTGGACACATCCGACGGATTCCGAACGCGCTGCGCTGCCGGATCGCCGGTCACTACCGGCGCTCAGCGCTCCATGTCCGTCAACGCAAACCGGACCGCCGCGTCGGCGTGGATCGCGGTCGAATCGAAGCCGGGCAGCGGCAAGCTGTCCGTGTCGAGGATCATGCAGATCTCGGTACAGCCGAGAATCACGGCGTCCGCCCCCTGCGCCCTGGCCTCGTCGATCAGGGCCAGCAGTGCAGCGCGCGAGGCATCCAGCACCCTGCCTGCCGTGAGCTCGTCGAAAATGATGCGGTGGATCTGCGCGCGGGCGGCGGCATCGGGCACCGTGACCGCGATGCCGTGCTGCTGCATGCGCGCCTGATAGAAGCCGTTTTCCATCGTGTAGCGGGTCGCGATCAATAGTGGCCGGCTGCGCCCCGCCGCGCGCAGTCGTGTCGCCACCTCGTCGATGATGTCGATGAACGGCAGCGCCGTCGCCGCGCGCACGGTGTCGGCCACCAGGTGCATCGTCACCGCGCTGATCATGACGCACTCGGCGCCGCCCGCCTGCAGATGCCGCGCCGACTCGGCTAGACGCCTGCCCGCGTCATCCCAGCGCCCGGTCTGCTGGAGCGCGACGATGTCCTGGAAGTCCACCGATTCGAGCAGAATCCTGGCCGAATGCCGGTCGCCCAGGCGCCGGTTGACCGCTTCGTTGATCCTGCGATAGTAGACGGCCGAGCCTTCGAAACTCATGCCGCCGATGATGCCGATCTTGCGCATGGGTGCTGCCCTTTCAATGAGTCGTTCAATGAATCGTTCAATGAATCGCTCCGGCCACCTGGCCGGAGACGTCGTTCAACCATGCAGCTGGCCACTGGCGGCGACACGGGCCTGCCCGCCGATGTGCACCGCCAGTCCTGCCGCACGCCTGCGCCACGCGGCATGGACGTCGCCACCGCGGCCATTCTCGATGCGCTGTCCGGCAAGATAGCGTTCCTCCTGCCCGTCGCATGCTGGTAGCGCGCGCCAGGCCGCCACCGAACCATTGCCGAACCATTGCCGGACCGGCCTGCCAGTGTTCCGCCACGCCCTCGCCCGGTGCGAAGGTGCGCAGGCGGCGTCGACGACGGCGGCAACGGGATTGCCGTACAGGACGCGACGCCTGAGCGCGTCCACCTGGACGACAAGGTACGGCATGGGCAGGTTCGTCATGACTGGAGAGGCCATCTTACGGCTGGATACGCCTTGCGCCCACGAAAAAAATGTCGCAATGCGCTTTTCATTCCACTGGCATGCAATCGATCTCACCCTGGCGTCCCTACGTCCGCGACCAGCCGGCCACGGCGTCCGAACGGCTGGTCAACGCCATTGCCGACGATATCCCCGGCGACAAACCCGCTGCGGCGACCTGGCGTCGGCCTCGACGACGGTGGCGTGCCCGGCGCGAACGGCGATCCGGTACGTCACGCGATCCTGCGGTGCTGGTGTGACGCGGAACGGGGAACGGCCCCCGTCGATGACGGTATAGTGGCGGGCATGCGGCACCCCGTCTCCACCACAGCGAAGGAAACCAGTTGAACACCATTTTGCCGGCAGTACTGGCCATGACGCTGGCCGCGCTTCCCTGCACGGTCGCGGCGCAAGCAGCCACCGACACGACGCCAGCCGCGCGCTGGTCGCGGGCCGCCGACGCCAGCATCGCGCGGCAGGAAATCTATCCGGCCGTCCTCGATGGCAGGATCGTCGTGGCGGGCGGTGTGCTGTCGCAGTCGCCCGGATTCACCGACCTGGTCGAAGCCTACGATGTGGCATCCGACCGTTGGACCGCGCTCGCGCCGCTGCCCGAAGCGCGTCACCATATCGCCCTGGCCGAAGCCGGCGGCAGGATCTACGGCATCGGCGGCTTTTCCGGTGCCATTCCCGACTGGCGCGCCCATGCGACGGTCTTCGTCTACGACGCCCGCGCCAACCGCTGGTCGGCCGGTCCGTCGCTGCCGCAGGCGCGGGCCGAAGGCGTGGTCGCTTCGGTCAAGGGAAGGATCTACTTCATCGGCGGGCGTGTCCCGACCAGCCCGACGGCCGCGCACATCAGCGAGCACGCCGATACCAGCCGCGGCGAGGTGCTCGATCCGGGCTCGGGCCGCTGGCAGCGCATCGCCGACGCGCCCAGCGCGCGCAACAGCGCGGCGGCAGCTGTGATCGACGACAGGATTCATGTGGTGGGCGGCCGCCGGATGGTCGCGCAGGCGGACGGCAGGCAGCGCCCGGTCAATGTGGCGTCGCTGGAGGTGTACGACCCGGCCACCGACCGCTGGGAGACCAGGGCCCCGATGCCCCAGGCGCAGGGCGGGCTGGCCGCTGCGGCCCACGGCGGCAAGCTGTATGTCTTCGGTGGCGAGCAGTTCGTCCCGACCGGCAAGGTGTTCGCCGAGGCCTGGGTCTATGATCCCGGGACGGACCGGTGGGCGGCCCTGCCGCCCATGCCGACGCCACGCCATGGGCACGGCGCGGCGGTGGTCGGCAACCGTATTTTCCTGATGGGCGGCGGTGAAAAAGTGGGAGTCGCCGCCAGCCGGGTGCAGGAAGTGCTCGGCATCTCGACCGAGTAGTTCGACCGCCGCTTGCGCACCCCCGCGTCTCCCACAATCCGTCCGGACGCTGGCGGCCGACGGCATCGACGCGGTGCCGCCGCCGGGCCGGCATACGACAAAGAAGACCCGCGCCTTCATCCGGTTCTTCCAGGAGCACCTGGCGCAAATGATGCGCATGACGGCGCAATGGTCCACGACCGCTATCGACGGCCCGGTCCCGCGCGCTTTTCGGCAGCTTTTCGGCCGTTACTTCGCCGCCGCACCGACCTGCGCCAGCGCAGCGCGCACGCGCGTCCCTGCATCCGGCGCGCCGCCCTGTTCCAGCACCTGGCCAAGCTGCGTCAGCTGACCTTTCGTGATGCCGACGTTCATGCTGATGCGCAGGTGCGACTGCAATTGCGATTCGGCGCCGGCCAGCATGGCGAGCATGCTGACAGTGGCCAGCTCGCGGCTGCGCCAGTCCAGGTTGTCGCGCTCGAAGATGTCGCCGAACAGGTGCGTCTTGAGGAAGGTGTCGGCGGCCGGTGCGAATTCGAACAGTGCGCCTCGCACCGGGGCGCCGCTCAGGCGTGTCTGGTTGGCGGTGCCGGCGGCCAGCAGCGCCTCGCCGGTGGGGACCGGGCGCTGCGGCGCTGGCCCTTGCGGATCGTGGATGCCGCGCGCGCGGCGGGCCTCGACGACCTTCATCAATTCACCGAGCGCGTTCAGGCTGCGCGGGAAGCCGACGTAGGCATACAGCTGCACCAGCACTTCCTTGAGTTCGTTGACGGTGAGGCCGGCGCCCAGGCCCTGTTCGAGGGCGCCGTTCAGGCGCGCCATGTCGCCTGCCGCGGCGAAGGCGGCTACCGGCACGATCGCCTGCTGGCGGGCGTCGAGCGTGGCGGATGTCGGTTGCTGGTCGATCATCTTGCGTGGTTCCTCGGGTGTCGGGTTGGCTTGGCACAGCGCGGCGCCCAGGCCCAGGCCCAGGCCCAGCATCAGGCCGAGGGCGAGCACGCGGGCACGGGGGCGGCGCGAACGGTCAGCGGCCATGGTACTGGTCGTCGCTGACCTTCTCCATCCACTCGACGCCTTTGCCAGTGGCCATGCCGGTCACGGCCAGGTGGGTCATCTGCGAGTCGGGCGCGGCGCCGTGCCAGTGCTTGACGCCCGGCGGACACCAGACCACGTCGCCGACCCGCAGCTGCTGGACTGGCTTGCCCCACTCCTGGGTCAGGCCGCTGCCGGCGGTGACCACCAGGCGCTGGCCGGACGGATGCACATGCCAGGCCGAGCGTGCGCCCGGCGCGAACGTGACATAGGCGCCCGAGGCGTTGATCTGTCCGTTTTTCGGCCACAGCGGATCGACCTTGACCTGGCCGGTGAAGTTGGCGGCCGGGCCGGTGGCCTGCGGTTGCGAGCCGGCGCGCGCGATCGACTGCGTGTCGTCCTGGGCGAAGGCGCTGCCGTGCTGCGCGGCCAGCAGGATGGCGCATGCGAGCATGGCCTGTGAAACCGGTAATGGCGTTTTCATCGATGTCCTTTCGTGTCGATCGTGTCGAACCAGTGTAGCCACGCATGGCCACACTGATAAGTACACGAATCCGGCATACCCTTATGAAACGGGCTAATCAATCCCGGCCTTCCCGGCCGTGCGCCATCCGGTACAGCAGCGGCAGCACCAGCAGGGTCAGCACGGTCGACGACAGGATGCCGCCGATGACCACCGTCGCCAGCGGCCGCTGCACCTCGGCCCCGGTGCCGGTGGCGATCGCCATCGGCACGAAGCCGAGCGACGCCACCAGCGCCGTCATCAGGACCGGGCGCAGGCGTGTCAGGGCGCCGTGGCTGATCGCCTCGTCGAGCGCCATGCCGCCATCGCGCAGCGAGCGGATGAACGAGATCATCACCAGGCCGTTGAGCACCGCCACCCCGGACAGGGCGATGAAGCCCACCGCCGCCGTGATCGACAGCGGCATGCCGCGCAGCGCCAGCGCGATGACGCCACCGGTCAGCGCGAACGGGATGCCGGTGAACACGATCAGGCCGTCCTTCAGGTTACGGAACATCATGTACAGCAGCATCAACACCAACAACAACGCCAGCGGCGCCACGACCTGCAGGCGCGCGGTGGCCGACTGCAGCTGCTCGAACGTGCCGCCCCAGCCGATCCAGTAGCCGGCCGGGATCCGCACGCCCTCCTCGATGGCGGCTTCGGCGTCGCGCACGAAGCCGCCGATGTCGCGGCCGCGCACATTGGCGCTGACGACGATGCGGCGCTTGCCGTCTTCGCGGCTGATCTGGTTGGGGCCGGGCGCCAGGTCGAGCGTCGCCAGTTCACCGAGCGGAATGAAGGCCGCGCCCGAGGATGGCGCCGCGCCGCTGCCGACGCCACCGCCACCCCCGCCATCCCTCCCGCTACCGATCTGCTTCGGCAGCGGGATCGGCAGGCGCCGCAATGCATCGATGTCCGAGCGCAGGGTTTCCGGCAGCCGCACCACGATGGCGAAGCGGCGGTCGCCCTCGAACAGCGTGCCGGCCTGGCGCCCGCCGGTCGCCGCCGCGACGCTTTCCTGGACATCGGCCAGGTTCAGGCCGTAGCGCGCCGTCTTGTCGCGGTCGATGTTCACGGTCAGCATCGGCAATCCGGTGGTCTGCTCGACCTTGACCTCGGCCGCACCTGGCACGCGCCCCAGCACGGCGGCGATGCGTGCCCCGGTCCGCTCCAGCAGCGCCATGTCGTCGCCATACAGCTTGACGGCGACATCGCTGCGCACGCCCGAGATCAACTCGTTGAAGCGCAGCTGGATCGGCTGCGAGAACTCGTAGGCGTTGCCGGTGTAGGTGAGGGCTTCGGCCTGGATCGCCGCGACCAGCGCCGCGTGGCTGCGTTTCGGCGTCGGCCAGTCGGCCTGCGGCTTGAGCATGATGTAGCCGTCCGAGATATTCTGCGGCATCGGGTCGGACGCGATCTGGGCGGTGCCGGTGCGGGCGAAGATGCGCTCGATCTCGGGGAATGTCGCCATCAACCCTGCCTCGAGCTGCTGCTGCATCTCGACCGACTGGCTCAAGCTGGTCGCCGGAATGCGCAGCGCCTGGATCGCCAGGTCGCCCTCGTTCAGGTTCGGAATGAATTCGCTGCCCAGGCGCGTCGCCAGCAGGCTTGACAGCAGCACCGCCACGGCCGCGCCGGTGAGGACCACCGGGCTATTCCGCAGCACCTTCGCCAGCACCGGCGCGTACCACTCGCGCGCCCTGGTCATCACGCGGTTCTCCTGTTCGGCCACGCGTTCGCCGATGAACAGCGCCACCGCCGCCGGCACGAAGGTGATCGACAGGATCATCGCGCCCAGCAGCGCGAACACCACGGCCAACGCCATCGGATGGAACATCTTGCCTTCGACACCGCTCAGCGCGAAGATCGGCAGGTACACCACCATGATGATCGATTGGCCGAACAGCAGCGGGCGACGCGCCTCGCGGGCGGCGGCGAACACTTCGTGCAGGCGCTCTTCCAGGCTCAAGCTGCGCTTGCGCTGCGCCTGCGCATGCGCCAGGCGCCGCACGCAGTTCTCGACGATGACGACGGCGCCATCCACGATGATGCCGAAGTCCAGCGCCCCAAGGCTCATCAGGTTGGCGCTGACCCGGCCGGACACCATGCCGCTGAAGGTGAACAGCATCGACAGCGGGATCACCATGGCCGTGATCAGCGCGGCGCGGATATTCCCCAAAAACAGGAACAGCACGGCGATCACCAGCACCGCTCCCTCCACCAGGTTCTTGCGCACCGTCGCAATCGCCTTGTCGACCAGTGCGGTGCGGTCGTACACCGGCACCGCCTTGACGCCCGCCGGCAGGGTCTTGTTGATTTCGACCATCTTCGCGGCCACCGCCTGCGCCACCTGGCGGCTGTTCTCGCCGACCAGCATGAAGACGGTGCCCAGCACGACTTCGCGGCCGTTTTCGGTGGCGGCGCCGGTGCGCAGTTCGCGGCCCGGCGCGACTTCGGCGACGTCGCGAATCCGTACCGGCACCCCGTCCACGTTCTTCAGCACGGTGTTGCGGATGTCGTCCACATTCCCCACCTGGCCCGGCGCGCGGATCAGGAACTGTTCGCCCGAACGCTCGATGTAGCCGGCGCCGGTATTGACATTGTTGCGCTCGATCGCCGTCGCGACGTCGGCCAGTCCCAGCCCGTAGGAACTGAGACGGTTGGCGTCGGGCGTGATGTGGTATTCCTTCGCGAAGCCGCCGATCGAGTTAATCTCGGTCACGCCCGGCACCTGGCGCAGCTGCGGCTTGATGATCCAGTCCTGCACTTCGCGCAGGTCGGTCGGCGTGTAGGCGCTGCCGTCCGGCTTCTTCGCACCCTCCTCGGTCTCCACCGTCCACAGGTAGATTTCGCCCAGGCCGGTGGAGATCGGGCCCATTACCGGGGTCGCGTCCGGCGGTAGGCCGTCACGCGCCTCCTGCAGGCGCTGGCCCACCAGCTGGCGCGCGAAATGGATGTCGGTGCCGTCGCTGAACACGACGGTCACCTGCGACAGGCCGTAGCGCGACAGCGAGCGGGTTTGCACGAGATGCGGCAGGCCGGCCATCACGGTTTCGACCTGGTAGGTGATGCGCTGCTCGACTTCGAGCGGCGAGTAGCCCGGCGCCGCGGTATTGATCTGGACCTGCACGTTGGTGATGTCGGGCACCGCGTCGATCGGCAGGCGTGCGTAGTTGTAGACGCCGAGCGCCGCCATGGCGAGCACGAGGACCATGACCAGCCAGCGGCTGTCGATGGCAAAGCGGATGATGCGTTCGAACATGGATTTTCCCCGTCAGTGCGCGTGCTCGGCGCTGCCCTTGCCCAGTTCGGCCTTGAGCACGAAGCTGCCCTTGTCGACATAGCGCGCACCCGGCGCCAGGCCGTCGAGGATCTCGATCGTCTGGCCGTCCACGATGCCCGTGCGCACCGGCTGGGCCCGAAAACCGTCCGCCGTCACGATGAAGACAGCGGGTCTGTCCTCGATTGTCTGGAGCGCGTCACGCGGCACCGCCACCTGCGCCGTGCGGGTGCCATGCGCCAGCGTGACGTCGACGAACAGGCCCGGGCGCCACGCGCCCTCCGGATTGTCGATCACCACGCGCGCGATCGCACTGCGGGTCTGGGCGCCCACCAGCGCGCCGACGTAGCCCACCTTGCCGTGTGCCGTCAGGCCGGCGGTGGGCGCGGTGACGGTGGCGGCGACGCCGCTGCGTACCGTGCCCAGGTCCTTGGGCGTGACGGCCAGGTCGACCCACACCCGCGACAGGTCGCTCAGCACGAACACATTGGTGTTTTCCTGCACCGCTTCGCCGAGGGTAATGTGTTTTTCCACCACCACCGCGTCGAACGGGGCGCGCAATTCGTAGCGGTCGATGCGCCCGCCGCCCGTCTTGACGTCGAAGGCGGCCAGCTTCGAGCGGGCTGCCTGCAGCGCCAGTTCGGCTTCGCGAAACGCCTGCTGCGCCTGCAAAAAATCCTGCTCGGGCGAGATGCGGTCCTGCCACAGCTTTTTCTCGCGCTCGTACAGGGTGCGCGCCAGCGCCAGCCGGCCCTGGGCCGCATCCAGGCTGCTGCGCAGGTCGGCCAGCGCGGGGCTGGAGATCACCGCCAGCACCTGGCCCTTTTTCACCGACTGGCCCAGTTCGGCCGGCGCGGATTCGGCCACGCCCGGCAGGCGCGGCACCACGTGCGCGGTCAGGTCTTCGTTGACCCGCACCTCGCCCGGCAGGCGGATCGTGTTGGTCAGCGTGGCCGGGCCGGCGCTGGCGGTGGTGATGCCGGCGGAGGCGATCTGGCCGGCGCCCAGCCTGATCACGCCGTCGTCGACATGGGCTGCGGCTGGCGTTTCTGCGCCATGCCCGTGGCGATCGCCCTCGCCATCACCATTGCCATCGCGATTCCACGACAGGATCAGCGCCGCCGCGACGACGCCGGCCGCGACGATCGCGGCGATCAGCGGATAGTGCCTGTTGTGCTCATTCATTGCAGGTGTTCCTTGAAGATGGCGGTGCTGCCGGCGTCCTGCGCCGGGGCGATGCGTTCCAGGTCGGTCGCGGCCTGGTAGCGCTCCTGCAGCGCGCGCAGGTACTGGGTGCGCGCGCCGATCAGGGCGCGCTGGGTGTCGAGCACGTCGAGGAAGCCGAACTTGCCCAGTTCGAAACCGGTGACCGCGGCGTCGTAGGCGCCTTGTGCGGCCGGGACGATTTCGCGGCGCAAGCTGTCGAGCTGCAGTTGCGCGAGTTCGGCGCGCTGGCGCGCATCCAGCAGCGCGCCGTGCAGGCGCAGGCGCTCGGCCGCGAGTTCGTCGCGCGCCTGTTCGAGGCGCTGCAGGCTGGCAGCCAGGTTGCCCCCGTTGCGGTCGAACAGCGGCAGCGGCGCCGACACGCCGAACACGGCCTGGCCGCCGCCACCGCGTTCGCGGTCGCGCTGGCTGCCGAGGTTGACGCGCAGGTCGGGGGCGCGCCGGGAGCGCTCGACCCGGACCTGGGCATCCTGGCGTCCGACTTGCGCCTGGGCCTGGCGCAGGCGCGGGGCCGATGCCAGGCGCCGGGCCAGTTCGGCCTCGGTGGGAATCGCGCCAAACAGCAGCTCGGGCCGCACCAATGCCGCGTCGATCGTCGCGGCGCTGCCCATCAACAGGGCCAGTGTGCGCAGTGCCTGCGCCGATTCGACCCGGGCCTGGGCCAGTTCGAGCCGCACCGCCGCTTCGGCGACGCTGGAGCGGGTCTGCTCGACCGGCGAGATCTTGCCGGCCGCGACGCGGCGCGTGGCGGCGCCCGTGGCGCGCGCCGCGACCTCGATGGCGGACTGCGTCAGCGCCACGCGCTCCTGCACCGTCAATGCCGCGAGATAGGCGGCCATCACGTCGGCGCGCAGTTCGGCGCGACGCGTGTCGAGCGCTTCCTGCGCCAGTTGCCGTTCCTGTTCGGCGGCGGCGATGCGGGCGCCGCGCTTGCCGCCCAGTTCGATGGTGTGCGTGATCTCGACGGTCTCGACGCGGCTGCGCCGGTCGGTACCCTCGGTGGACAGGCCAAGTTCGGGATTGGGCAGTGCGCCGGCCTGCAGGCGCAGGCCATCGGCAATGCCGACGCCGCGGCCCACGGCGCGCAGCTCGGGATTATTGGCGTAGGCGGCCTGCAGCGCCTGCTGCAGGGTCAGACGGGCAGGCCCGGGACCGGGCTGCGCGGGCTCGGCCTGCGCACGCACGGGCACGGGCACGGCCCATGCGAACAGCATGAGCGCACCCAGGATCAAGGATCTGGCTTGCATGGATTACTCCGAAATACAACGATTCGACAGCTATCCGGCGTGCTCGGCCCTGGCCGCGTTCAGCGGACTGGGATACGACGAGCGAACAGCGGCGCCGGACTGGGATCCTGTCCCTGCGGGTGGAGGGGAAGCCGACGGCAATGCGTGGCGAATGCAGGCAAGGCGCGACGAGGCCGCGTGGCGAACCACGCCACGACGAGCAACACCGCCTGCGCTTGCCGGGCGCGCCGGGCGCGCCCCCAGCCTGCCGGGACAGGTTGTTATGCGGCGGCGCGCCACTGCGGGCGGTAGGGAGGCGACTGGACGATCGAGGCGAAGGTCGGTTCGATGCTGGCCGGCGCGGCGCGCGCCAGCATCAGGCATGGTGCGGGAGCCGCGGCGGCCGGCGCCAGGACGGCGTGCACACACGAGGCGCAATGCGAATGCGCGGCCTTCTTGGCCGGCGCAGGCTTGCCGTCGTCGGCGCCGGCCAGTTGGGTGTCGTGGGCGTCCGGCTTGTGCTGATGGTGGCCCAGGTGCTGCGCGGCCACACCGGTCTCGTGCATGCAATAGGCGCTGATCGCGCTCCAGGTGAACTGGAAGGCGAGCATCAACAGCAGGCAGGAGAAGATGCGACGGGCGCGGGGGGAAACCATGGGGGAAAGTATAGCACCAGGCATGGCACCGGGCATGGCGCTGGGTATGGCACCGGATTTGGCCCCCGACTTCATGCGCCGCGCTCGCCCAGGTTGGCGCGCAACAGGCGCAGGCCGTTGAAGATCACCAGCAGACTGGCGCCCACATCGGCGAACACCGCCATCCACAAGGTCGCCCAGCCACCGGTCGCCAGCACCAGGAACACCGCCTTGACGAGCAGCGCCGCCGCGATGTTCTGGCGCAGGATCGCCACCGTGGCCCGGCTCAGGACGATGAACTCGGGCAGCTTGCCCAGGTCGTCGCCCTGCAGCGCCACGTCGGCGGTCTCGATGGCGGCATCACTGCCGGCCGCGCCCATCGCAAAGCCGATGCTGGCGCGCGCCAGCGCCGGCGCGTCGTTGATGCCGTCGCCGACCATGCCGACCAGGCCATGGCGGGCGAGCTCGGCATCGACTGCCGCCAGTTTTTCCTCGGGCAGCAGCGCGCCCCGGGCGTCGTCGATGCCGACCTGGCGGGCGATGGCGGCGGTGGCGGTCGCGTTGTCACCGCTGAGCATGAGGGTGCGCACCCCCAGGCGGTGCAGGCGCGCGACCGCCTGCGCACTGCTGGCGCGCAGCGTATCGGCCACGCCGATCACGGCCAGCACATGCGGCCCTTCGCACAGGGCGACGGCGGTCTTGCCCTCGCCTTCCAGGCGCGCCATCGTGTGCGCGGCAGCGCTGTCGCCGTAGCCCAGTTCGGCCAGCAGGCGCGCATTGCCGAGGTGGACCACGGCGCCATCGACGCGGCCCCGGGTTCCCCGTCCCGGCAGCGCCGTGAAGCCGTCGACTTCGGGCGGGGTCCCGGGACGGCTGGCATGCCAGTGGCGGCTGACCGCAGTCGATACCGGATGGTCCGAGCGCGCCGCCAGCGCCGCCGCCAGGCGCAGCGCGCGGTGCGCGTCGCCGTGCAGCGGCACGACATCGGTCAGCGCCGGGCGGCCCTGGGTGACGGTGCCGGTCTTGTCCAGCGCCAGGCGGCGCAGGCGCGCGCCCTGCTCCAGGAACACGCCGCCCTTGACCAGGATACCCGCCCGCGCCGCGCGCGCCAGGCCGCTGACCACCGTCACCGGGGTCGAGATCACCAGCGCACAAGGACAGGCAATCACCAGCAGCACCAGCGCCTTGTAGATCCAGTCGCCCCAGGCGCCGCCCATCAGCAGCGGCGGCAGCAGCGCCACCAGCAGCGCGGCGCCGAACACGCTCGGCGTGTAGACGGCGGCGAAGCGGTCGATGAAGCGCTGGGTCGGCGCGCGCCTGCCCTGCGCCTCGTGCACGGTGCGGACGATGCGCGCCAGGGTCGAGTCACCGTGCGCCGCGCTCACCCGGTAGGTGAACGAACCGGTCTCGTTGATGCTGCCGGCGAACACCCGGTCGCCGACGCCCTTCGGCACCGGCATGCTCTCGCCCGTGATCGGGGCCTGGTTGACGGCCGACTCGCCGCTGGTGACGTCGCCATCCAGCGCCACCCGCTCTCCCGGCGCGACCCGCGCCAGCGCGCCCACCATGACGTCGGCGGCAGCGCATTCGCGCCAGGCGCCGTCCAGGCCGCGCACCGTGACACGCTCGGGCGTGAGCGCCATCAATCCGCCAATCGCCTTGCGGGCGCGCTCGAGCGCACCTGCTTCGATCAGTTCGGCCAGCGCGAACAGCACCATCACCATCGCCGCTTCGGGCCAGTGCCCGATCAGCACCGCGCCCGTGACGGCGATCGACATCAACGCATTGATGTTCAGGTCGCGGTGGCGCAGCGCGGCCCAGCCCCTGCGGTACACGCCCGGACCGGTCAGCGCGATCGCCATGATGGCGAGCAGGATCACCGGTAGCGCGTTGTCGTCGCCGCTGGCCCAGGCCCAGGCCTCAGCGGCGATGGCGGCGGCAAGGCCCAGCAACAGCTTGATGAACGGCGCGCGCGATGGCGCCGGTGCGGCGCTGACAGGTGCTCCGGCAACGGTGGGCACCATCTGCAGCGCGCGGATCGTGTCCAGGATCGGGCCAGGGTCGGCCAGCGCATGGGTGACGCGCAGCTCGCGCTGCAGCAGGTTGAAGGCGAGCGCCTCGACGCCGGGCAGCGCGCCGAGCGCCTGGCGCAGCAGCCGTTCTTCGACCGGGCAGCACATCTGGGCGATGTGCAGCGTGAGTTCCCGGCGGTCCGGGCCGGGAGCGGGCACGGAAGCGGGCATGGGCGCGGGCATGGGCGCTGGGCCCGCCCGCTGCGCGGCGCAGCAGGAGGTGTTCTGGCATGCCGGCATGTCGCTTCCTTCGTTACTGTGTATAGTCACCATTTAAAGGCCTGTACCCGCTACAGGGTCAAGCGTTTTCGGCGAAGGAGGAAGCGAACATGAAAATCGGCGAACTGGCGCAGCAGTCGGGCTGCCTGGTGGAGACGATCCGCTACTACGAACGGGTCGGCATGCTAGCGCCGCCCGAGCGCAGCGCCAATAATTACCGCAGCTACGGCCGCGCGCACGCCGAGCGGCTGGCCTTCATCCGCCACTGCCGCGCGCTCGACATGACGCTCGACGAGATCCGTACCCTGCTCGCCTTGCGCGACCGGCCCGAACAGGATTGCGGCGAGGTCAACGACCTGCTCGACCGCCATATTGCCGATGTCGGCGCACGCATCGCCGCCCTGACCACGCTGGAGTCGCAGTTGCGCGAGCTGCGCGGGCGCTGCAAGACGCTCGACGCCACCCGGTCATGCGCGATCCTGGGCGCGCTCGGCGCGGCCTGAATCAGAACTGCACACCCCGGGTCAGCCCGCCATCGACCAGCAGGTTGGTGCCGGTAATGAAGCCGGCCGCCGGGCTGGCCAGGAACACGACCGCGCGCGCCACGTCCTCGGGCGTCGCCATGCGTCCCAGCGGGTTGGCCGCCAGGCAGGCCCGGAACGTATCGGGCTGGTTGCGCTCGATGTCGCCCCAGACTCCCTCGGCAAAATACACATTGCCGGGAGAGACCGTGTTGACGCGGATGCCCTCGCCCGCATGGCGCGCCGACAGCGTCTTGCCGTAGTGGCTCAGGGCCGCCTTGAGCACGCCATAGGGCTCGGCGAACATGTCGACCTCGCGGCCCGAAACGCTCGAGATCAGCACCACCGCTGCCGCGGTCGATTCGCGCAGCGAAGGCAGCGCAGCCTTGACCATCGCGGCGGTGCCGAGCAGGTCGGTGTCGAAAGCGCGCCGCCATGTGGCCAGGTCATTGCCGCCGGCCAGCGCGCTGACGTTCGGCACGACGACGTCGAGGCCGCCCATCTGGTGCGCGGCCGCAGTGACCCAGGCCTGCACCTGGGCGGCGTCGGTCACGTCCACGACCGCACCGGACGCCTGTTCGCCGAACGCCGCGCCGGCCGCGGCCACGCCTTCGCGACTGCGCGCGCAAAACGCCACGCGCGCACCCTCGCGCAAGAATTCTTCGACGATGGCGCGCCCGATGCCGCGCGAACCGCCGCTGACCAGCACGCGCCGGCCCTCGAGATTCAACTCCATGTATTTCTCCTTCGATGCAAGTAAAAAAAACCAGCCGCGAACGGCTGGCCCCTTGAAAACAACGCCGCTGCCTGTGCAGATTACTTGCGCAGCTTGTAGGCGATGATCGCGTCGCTGTTACCGGTCTCCATGAAGGCGTGGCCGGTGGCCGCGATCAGGATGTACTGCTCGCCGTTGATCTCGTACGAGATCGGGTTGGCCTGGCCGCCGGCCGGCAGCACGTCGGTCCAGACGGTCTTGCCGGTCTTGATGTCGATCGCGCGGAACAGGTTGTCGGTGGCGGCGCCGATGAACACCAGGCCGCCGGCCGTCACCACCGAGCCACCGTTGTTCGGCAGGCCGATGTCGAACGGGATGTACGACGGGATGCCCCACGGGCCGTTGCGGCGCGCGGTGCCGAGCGGACCGTCCCAGATGGTCTTGCCGGTATCGAGGCTGATGGCGCGGATGCCGCCATACGGCGGCGCCGTGCACGGCACGCCGGTGCCGATATTGCGCCAGCCGGCATTCACGCTGATCGCGTACGGTGCATTGATCTGCGGGTAGACCGAGGCGCCGCCCTCGCCCTTGCCGGCCGCTTTCGCGTTGGCGTCGGCGCTGGCGTAGATCGGCTGCACGCCCATCCTGTCGGCCTGCTCGCGCGGGATCAGCTGGCTGCGGTTCGGCACGTCGTTGTAGTTGGCGATCACGATGCGGCGCACCGGGTCGATCGCGACCGAACCCCAGTCCGAGCCGCCGTTATAGCCCGGATACTGGATCCATGGCTTGTCGGCGGACGGCGGCGTCAGGTAGCCGGCGTAGTTCGACTGGCGGAACTGGATGCGGCACATCAGCTGGTCGACCGGCGAGAAGCCCCACATGCTGGCCTCGGTCTTCGGTTCCGGACGCAGGCTGTGCCAGCCCGAGGTCGGCTGGGTGTCGGACACCACGCTCGGCTCGACCGAACCGAGCTTGGGCGCCTTGACCGAGCCGATCGGGATCAAGGGCTTGCCGGTGGCGCGGTCGAAGATGTACATGTCGCCCTGCTTGGTCGGCAGCAGGATCGCGGCGACCGGCTGGCCGTCGGCGCCCGGATAATCGAGCATGCTCGGCTGGCTGCCCAGGTCGTAGTCCCACAGATCGCGGTGCATCGCCTGGAAATGCCAGACGTCGCGGCCGGTGGTCACGTCCACCGCCACCAGCGAATCGGAGTACTTGTTTTCCGCTTCGCTGCGGTTGCCCCCGTAATAGTCGATCGACGAGTTACTGATCGGCAGGTACACCAGGCCCAGCTTCTCGTCGCCCACGGCCGCGGTCCACATATTGGGGGTGCCGCGGGTGTAGGTCTGGCCCTCTTTCGGCCCGTGGATATTGTCCGGGTTGCCCAGGTCCCAGGCCCAGGCCAGGGTGCCGGTCACGGCGTCGAAGCCGCGGATCACGCCCGACGGCGCGTCTTCGTCCTGGCCGTCGCGCACCTGGGCGCCGGTCACGATCACGCCGCGCACCACGGTCGGCGCCGCGGTCGGCGAATACCAGCCCGGCACCTTCTTGCCCAGGTCCTTCCACAGATCGACCTGGCCCTTGGTCCCGAAGTCGGCGCACGGCTTGCCGTCGCGCAAATCGACGGCGACGATGCGCGCGTCCAGCGTGGTGCTGATCACGCGCGTCTTGCAGGCTGCGTCCGCCGCCAGTTCCGGCGCGGTATAGGTCGCCACGCCGCGGCACACGGCCGCGTGGGCGATACCGTTCGACGGCACTTCAGGGTCGAAGCGCCAGCGTTCTTCGCCGGTGGCGGCGTTGACCGCGATCAGGATGTTCTTGGCCGAGCACATCAGCAGATCGTTGCCGATCTTGAGCGGCGTATTGGCCGGCGAATAGCGCTCGCCCTTGGCCGGCAGGTCGCCGGTGTGGAACACGAAGGCGCGCTCCAGGCGGCCGACGTTGTCCGGCGTGATCTGGTTGAGCACGCTGTAGCGCTGGGCGCTGGCGTCGCCGCCGTAGAACGGCCAGTCGGCGCCCGTGCCACCCACGGCGCCCGCAGCCGGGGTCGGCAGATGGGCCATCTCGGCCATGCGCACGCCGCCGCGCGCGACGATCACGCCCAGCACGACCAGCACCGCGATCGATGCGATGGCGGCGCTGGCCTGCGCGCGGTCGAGCCGCTTGCGCCCATCGGCGCGGGCCGCGGCACCCTGCAACTGGGGCGACACCATCAGCGACAGCATGAACAGCACGGTGACGCCGACCACGCGCGGCACCAGGCCCCAGCCGTCGAAGCCGACCTCCCACAGCGCCCAGGCCAGCGACGCGATCCAGACCGCGCCGATGACCAGTTGCGCACTGCGCCTGCGGCGCGCCAGCAGCACGCTGCCGGCCACCAGCGCCAGGCCCGCCAGCGCGTAATACCAGCTGCCGCCGACGGCGATCAGCCAGATGCCGCCCACGGCCATGGCCAGGCCGAACAGCCCGATGAACAGGGTGATGACGACGAAGGCGACGCGCCAGGCCGTGCCGGTCGCGGCGTCGCCCTTCTTGTTGGTGATACTCATACGACTCCAGTTTCTGTTTCAGTAAAAAACGCGCGCCTCCGCCGGATGCGGCGGCGCGCGCGACGGCGCAATCCCGGTCAGCCGACCGGACGGCGGGCGCCGAACACCGCCAACGCCGATCCGAGGATCAGCAGGATTCCCACCACCGCGAACGCCATGCCGAAGCCGCCGGTGCCGGCCACCACGTAGCCGGTCACGATCGGCGCCAGAAGCCCGAACAGGTTGCCGACCGCCGTGATGAAGCCGGCCGCGGTGCCGACGTCCTCGCTGGAGCGCACCAGGTCGTTGACCAGCGACAGGTTGGTCGAGATGGCCGAGGCGCAGCCCGACAGCGACAGCGTGATCGCCAGCAGGATCGCCGCGGTGCTGTCCAGCAGCGGCACCACCAGGATCACCGCCGAGCCGAGCAGCACCGCGCCCACCACCAGGCGCCGCCGTCCCGCCGCCGCCGCACGCGCATCGACCGCCAGGTCGCTGGCGCGGCCGATCACGATGGCGAGGATGGCGGCGCCGACGTAGGGCACGGCGGTGTACAGGCTGCTGTCCATCACCGACAGCCCCTTGGCCGCCTGCAGGTACGACGGCAGCCAGGTGAGGAAGAAGTACGTCGCGTACACGGCGCAGCCATGCGCCAGGCCGATCGCCCACATGGTGCGCGAGCGGGCCAGGCCGCGAAAACCCAGGGCCGGCCTGGCCGCGGCGCTGCCGGCCGGCGCGTCGGCGTCGGCCGTGATCTCGCGCAGCTCGGCCGCGCCCAGCCAGGACGCCTGGGTCGGATGCCGGTACCACCGGATCCACGCGGCCAGCCACACCAGGCCGGTGGCGCCGGCCACCACGAAGGCGATGCGCCAGCCGAAGCTGCTGATCAGCCAGCCGAAGCCGACGGCGCCGACCGCCGGGCCGACCAGGCTCCCGCTGTGGAACACGGCGGTGGCCATGCCGCGCTCCTTGAGCGGCATCCAGTCGCGTATGACCCGGGCGCCGGCCGGATAGGTGGTGGCTTCGCCGGCGCCCATCACCAGGCGCGCGGCAAGCAGCGACATGAAACCGGTGGCCAGCGCGGTGGAAGCGGTGGCCAACGACCACACGCCGATGCCCCAGGTGTTGACCCTTTTCGGGCCATAGCGCCCGACCAGGTAACCCATCGGGATCAGGGCCACGAAATACAGCCACACGAACGACGACAGCAGGTAGCCCATGGCCACCGGCGAGATGCCGAATTCTTCTTTCAGTGCGGTGGAAGCGACCGACAGCGAGATGCGGTCGATGTAGTTGATCAGGGTGAGCGTGAAGAGGAAGACGTAGATCCAGATGCGTTTCTTCGTCCCTGTCGTTTTTTCGGGTGCCGACGCCACCGCCTGTTCGATGTTCATCTCCGTTGTCCTTTTTTATTGTGTGATCCGCCCATCGTGGTCGACGGTGCGGTGGTTGCCGCCATCCCCGCGAAAGGCACGGGGCGGCGGCGGCTGGCCTCAGCCCAGCCAGGCGCGGATGTTGTCCGCCATGACGTCGCGCGAGATGCCGTAGCGGTCGTGCAGCGTCGGCAGCGCGCCGGCATCGAGGAACCGGTCCGGCAGGGCCACGTGGCGCAGCTCGGGCATCACACGCGCCTGCAGCAGCGCCAGCGCGATCGCTTCGCCCAGGCCGCCGACGACGCTGTGGTTCTCCGCGATGACGACCAGGCGCCCTGCGCGCCGGCACTGCGTCACGATGGCGTCGACGTCGAGCGGCTTGATGGTGGCCACGTGCAGCACCGCCACACCGATGCGGTCGGCGGCGAGCCTGTCGGCTACTTCGAGCGCGCGCATCGTCATCAGGCCGGACGAGATGATCAGGACCTCGTTGCCGTCGCGCAGCAGCTTGGCCTTGCCCAGCTCGAACTGGTAGTCATGCTCGTCCAGGATCAGCGGCACCCGCCCGCGCGCCAGGCGCATGTAGACCGGCCCCTCGTGGCGCGCGATCGCGGCCACGCACTGGCGCGTTTCCAGCGCGTCGCACGGGTCGATCACGGTCAATCCTGGTATCGCCCGCATCATGGCCAGGTCCTCGGTGGCCTGGTGGCTGGGGCCATAACCGGTGGTCAGGCCGGGCAGCGCGGCGCAGATCTTCACGTTCAGGTTTTCCTCGGCGATCACCTGGTGGATGAAGTCGTAGGCGCGGCGCGTGGCGAAGACGGCGTAGGTGGTGGCAAACGGGATGAAGCCTTCCTTCGCCATGCCGCCGGCAGCGGCCATCAGGAGTTGCTCGGCCATGCCCATCTGCAGGAAGCGCCCGGGATATTCGCGCGCGAAGATGTGCAGATCGGTGTACTTGGCCAGGTCGGCGGTCATGCCGACGATGCGCGCGTCGCGCTGGCCTGCCTCGACCAGCGCGTGGCCGAACGGCGCGGCATCGGTGCGCTGGCCTTCGGTGGCGATCGAGGCGATCATCGCCGACGTGGTCAGGCGCGCTTTGGTGGCGGTGGTCTGGGTCATGCCTGGCTCCCGAAGTTGGCGTACCCGGCGTCGAGGTCGGCGATGGCCTGCTGCCATTCGTCGGCCTCGACCCGGATGAAGTGGTTCTTTTCGCGCTGTTCCAGGAACGGCACGCCCTTGCCCATCAGCGTGTCGAACAGGATCACGCGCGGCTGTGGCGCGTCCAGCGCCAGCGCCGCGTCGACCGCGGCGATCACCGCCGCCAGGTCGTTGCCGTCGACCCGCTGCACATGCCAGCCGAAGGCGGTCCACTTGTCGGCCAGCGGTTCGAAGTTCAGGATGGCGTGCGAGGCGCCGTCGGCCTGCTGGCGGTTGATGTCGACCAGGTTCACCAGGTTCGACAGGCCATGGTGCGAGGCCGACATGGCCGCTTCCCACACCGCGCCTTCATCGAGTTCGCCGTCCGACATCGAGTTGAACACGCGCGCCGTGCTGCCTTTCATGCGCAGGCCGAGCGCCATGCCGACGCCGATCGCCAGGCCCTGGCCGAGCGAGCCGCCCGAGATTTCCATTCCGGGCGTGTAGGTGGCCATGCCCGACATCGGCAGCCGGCTGTCGTCGGATCCGTAGGTCTCGAGTTCTTCCTCCGGCAGAACGCCGGCCTCGAACAGCGCCGCATACTGGGCGATCGCATAGTGGCCGTGCGACAGCAGGAAGCGGTCGCGCCCTTCCCAGTCCGGCTGCGCGGGGTCGATCCGCATGGCGTGGCAATACGCCACCGCCAGTACGTCGGCCCAGCCGAGCGCCTGGCCGACATAGCCCTGGCCCTGCACTTCGCCCATGCGCAGGGCGAAGCGGCGCATGCGCCAGGCGTGGGTACGCAGTTGTTCAAAGGTGTTCGCGCTGTGCTGCGAGGCATGGGCGTGCGTCGCCACCGCGATGGTGTCGCCTGGGTCAAGCATGGTCTCCCCCGGTGTGATGATGAAAAAAGGTGGCGCCGACGATGCTGTTTCATGCAAAATGTTCAGCACTGAGCGTCTTGTTCTATGACTGATGGCTATTTTTGCGTAAAGCGATGGGCGACACAAAAGGATTATTTACGCCAACTGGTGAATCATTTTCACTAGCCAGGCAGTTTCGCCGGATTCCTCTGAGTTCGCTGCGGGTATTCGAATCGGCCGGCCGCACCGGCTCGTTCGCGGCCGCCGCGCGTGAAGTCGACCTGTCCCCCAGCGCGGTCAGCCACGCCATCCGCAAGCTCGAGGACGTCGCCGGCATGCAGCTGTTCGTGCGCACCACCCGCTCGCTGGAACTCACGCGCGAGGGCCGCCTGCTGCTCGAACACGTGCAGCGCGGTTTCGCCGAGATGCAGCGCGGCTTCCAGCGCGCCCTGCCCGACACCGTGGTGGCGCCGCTGCGGCTGCATGCGGCGCCCACCTTTTCCTCGCAATGGCTGATGCCGCGCGTGGCCGGTTTCGTGGCCGCCCATCCGGGCATCGCGCTGCGCTTTTCGGCCGACACCAACTACGCCGCCTTCGACAACGACGACCACGACATCGACATCGTGTACGGCACGCCGGCCGCATCGCGCCATGAGGTCATCCCGCTGGTGGTGGAAGAATTGACGCCGCTGTGCAGTCCGCGCCTGGCGGCGAGTATCGCCGGCGTACACGACCTGTATGCCATGGGGCTGATCCAGAGCGAGGGCCAGTCGGTGCAATGGGGTGGATGGTTCAGCGCCAACGGCCTGGCTACGCCGGGCGACTTCGCGCTGGCGTTCGACCGCAGCGCGATGGCGATCGCGGCCGCCGTCGACGGCCTGGGCGTGGCGCTCGAGTCGACGCTGCTGGCCGAGCGCGAGCTGGCGTCGGGCGCGCTGGTGGCGCCACTGATGGGGCGCAGCACCACGGTGCGCTACGTGGGTCACTACCTGGTGCATCCGCGCGCGCTCGACCCGCACGGGCCGGCGGCGCGCTTCAAGCGCTGGCTGCTGGCCGAGCTGGCCGGCGCCGGCCGTGGCGCCGCGCCGCAGGCGGCTCAGAACGCGTGACGCAGGCCGACGCTGGTGGCGCGGTCGCCGCTGCCCGCCTCGCTGGCATTGCCGACCGTGTAGCCGGCGCCGTGGCGGTTGACGATGTGCGCATGCACGGCGTACACCTCGGTGCGCTTCGATAGCATGTAGCGATAGCCGATCGCACCCTGGCGCACATCCTGGTCCAGCGGTCCGCGGTCGTCCTTGCGGATCGCCGACAGCATCAGCGCGTGTGGCCCGAACGGAACCAGCACGCCGAGCATTGCGTCGCGGCTGTCGGTCGAGGCTTGCGGCGCCTGCGCCGCGCCGTACGGGTTCGCGGTATTGCGCAGCACTGAACTGTCCGGTCCCTGGTTGCGCCCGAGCGCGCCGTGCAGGCGCACCACGCCCAGGTCGTAGACGGCAGCCAGCACGGTGTTGCGGCCGGTGGCGGCGGGCGGGCCGGCGCGCTGGCGTTCATGGTAGCCGGCGCGTACCCGCAGGCGGCCCGCCCGGACGTCGAGCGCGGCGCCGAGCTGGCGCCCGGGTTTACTGCCGGCGCCGCTTTCGCCCGGCGCCACTGCCAGCTCGATGCTGGCGCCGTGCACTACCGGCGAGATGTACTTGACGGTATTGTCCATGCGGCTGAACGCGTTGCCGCTGGTGGCGAACACATTCTTGCTGTCGGCGACGTAGCCCGAGCCAAACGGGTCGGCGATGACGACCGCCTGGTATTGCGGCGTGTACTGGCGTCCCACCAGCACGCTGCCCAGGCGCCCCTGCAGGCCGACGTAGGCCTGGCGCCCGAATACCAGGCCACCCTGCCCGACCTCGCCGGTATCGGCCTGGAAGCCGTTCTCCAGCACGAACACCGCCTTGAGCCCATCACCCAGGTCCTCGCTGCCCATGATGCCGATGCGCGAACCCATCGGCACGCCGCTGGTGAGTTTGGTGATGGCGCCATCCTTGCCGCCGGCTTCGTGCACGACCGCCATGTCGACCACCCCATACAGGGTGATCGCATCCTGTGCGCCTGCCGCCGCGCACGCCATGGCAAGCCAGGCGCCGGCACAGGCCCGCGCGCGCTTCATTGTGTTCATCGATCCTGTCTCCGCTATTGACGCGCGCCGCGCGCGTCAAGACGGCCGCGGGCGCACCGGGCGGCCATTCTTGCAGGCGGAGAAAAAGGCGGCAAAAGGATTATTTGCGGCGCTTGGTGAATTCAATTCACCGCCAGCGCCGCCAGTGAACGGTTCCGGCCGTGGCGGCCGGAACGCTCGCGCTTACTGCGTGCGGCGGTATGAGAACCAGTTGAGATTGAAGCCCGAGCTCCTGGCCAGGATCTTGAATTCGACCGGGCCGGCCGGCAGCTGGACCGTGGTCGAGACGGTGCCCCAGTTCTGCCAGCCGCCGGTCGATGGCAGCTTCACGGTGGCCAGCACCGCGCCGGTGGCGGCGTCCAGCAGCGCCACCTGCTGGTTCGCGTTCGGCGTGGCGTAGCGCAAGCTGAACGTATGGTTGCCGGCGCTGAAGATCGTGACCGGCGCGTAGCGCATCCAGTCGGTGACGTCGATATACGCCAGGTGCTGGCCGCCGCCCGCGTCCGCCGTCGCTTCCGGCACCACGCCGAACGACGCCACGTAGCTGGACGCCCGGATGGTGCGCTCGGTGTCCACCCCCGGGGTATGCCGGATGTAGCACGATTTCGCGCTACCGAAGGCCGGATCGGCGCCGAAATTGCTGGTGTCGCAGGTGCGGTTGGCGGTGACGCCATACAGGTACTGGAATGCGCCCTGCGCGCCGTAGGCGATGTCCATGGTGCCGTCGATCCGGATCGTCTCCCCTTCCTTGCCGGCATAGGTGTAGCCGTCCGGACCCGGCGGGCCCGTCACGTCGCTCGCCGGCAGGCTGGCATACAGTTTACCCAGTTCGGTCAGCACGCCCGGCTGGCCGTTCGCGAACAGATTGGTGTTGTCCTGGCCGCTACGCGCCAGGAACCAGCCGTAGCGGAAGATGCGCGGGTCTTTTTCGAGCACGGGAATGGCCTCGCGCATGAACTGCATCTGCGATGCCATGCTGTACGACGGGCTCTGGTTGAATTCGGTCAGCCAGATCGGCTTGTTGAACTTGTCGAACAGGCCGATGAACCATGGCAGCGCGGCGGCGTTGTCGAAGTAGCCGTGGATGGCGATGTGGTCGACCCGGCAGCCCTTGCAGGCGGCGAAGAAATCCTCGTACCACTTGACCGGGTCGGTGTACTGCACGCCGTTCTCGGTCACCGTGTCGCCCGCCGAGGCGAAATTGACGGCCGGGCCAACGAGCGTCAGCTTGAAACGGTCCGCGATCGCCTGCAGGCGCGGCCATGCGGCAGCGGCCTGCGACGGCGTCATATTGGCCTGGCTGCGAAAGTTCGGCTCGTTGAAGCCGAGCAGGAATTTGACGCGCGGATGCGCGCTCAGGTACGCCACCAGCGCCGCCTCGTCATAACTGGCGTTCCACACCATCGGCACGTAGTCGATGGTGTCCGCCACATTGCCTGCGCCGGCGGCAGGCTGCTGGCCCCAGTTGTAGTACCAGCCGAACGGCGCCGCCGCCTTGACGTCGGCGCTGTCCTGCAAATCGCCGCCGAAGCCGCGCTTGGATGCGTCGGCTGGCAGGCTGGCGCATCCAAGCGCCAGCAGTAAAGTCGTTGTGAGTCTGATGCCCATGGTGCCCTCTGTAGTGGAACCCCATGGTAACCGTCTTTTACTTTCAAATCATTCCTTTCGGAAACAATTTACCGCAGGTGTTGCGACCCGCTCACTCCCGCACTAACGCAGTTAACTTGCAATAAGTGTGCGGCCCTCCTACTATTGCAACTTCCTTGCAATTACGACGGAGCTTTCCACTTGCCTTGCCTGCCCAGTTCCACCACCAGCGCGATCCGCCACGCCACCGCGCTCACTTGCGCTCTCACTTGCTCCCTCCCCCTTGCCGGCGCCGCCATGGCCGACGACACCCCCGCGACCGACCCGGCCCAGGTCGTCGAAATCAAGGGCGCCCGCGACCAGCAGGAGCGCCTTGCCCCCGGGGTCGGCGCCACCTCGCTTCCAGGCAGCGTCACCACCGTCACCGCCGAAGACATCGCGACGATGGACGTCGGGCGCGATATCTCGAACATCTTCCGGCGCGTGCCGGGCGTGGTGGCCAACAACATCGACCAGGGCGACACCGGCAACGGCTTTCGCATGCGCGGCTTCGCCACGCAAGGCACGCACGGCGCCGATACCGCCATCTACATCGATGGCGTGCCGCAGAATATCCCGTCGAGCCAGGGCGGCGCCGGCCACGGCCCGGCCTTCCTGGAATGGATGACGGCCGACATGATCGACACCGTCGACGTGATCAAGGGGCCGGTGTCCGCCCTGTACGGCGACCAGAACCGCGCCGGCTCGGTGGCGATCCGCACCCGCGAAGGCGGCGCCGCCACGCCGTCCAGCGCCACCGTCACACTGGAAAGCTATGGCGGGCGGCGCGGCTCGCTGGTGCTCTCCGGTGAACAGGGCGCCGTGCGCTCGCTGCTGATCGCCGACCGCTACCGCATCGATGGCTTTCGCCACGGCGCCGGCAACGACCGCAGCAACCTGTTCTGGAAACTGTCGACCACGATCGGCGACGGCGTCTACAGCCTGCGCGCCACCTATTACAAGTCGGAATACGCCGGCGCCGGCTACCTGTCGCTGCCGGCCATGCAAGCCGGGCTCGACCCGCACGCGACCATGTACGACCTGCCCGGCTTCGGCGACGCGCAGCGCAAGACGCTGGTGTTCAACCGCCGCCCCGCGTCCGGCCAGGCCGGCTGGTTCGCCACCGCCTACTTCGAGGACTTCGAGCGCAGCCGCGCGATCCAGAACAGCACCGTCCTGCACACCTACGGCTACGATGAGCGCGACATCTTCGGGCTGCGCGCCGGCAATACCTGGCTGCTGGGCGCGGACGGCATCGTGACGCTCGGCCTGGAAGCGCGCCAGGACCAGGGCGACGCCTTCCGCCAGCAATACCGCGAGCGCCAGCCGACCGCCAACTACGTCAACAGCCAGGACCTCGACCTGCTCACCTACGGCGTGTTCGCCCAGGCCCAGTACCGCGTGCTGCCGTCGCTCAAGCTGCACGGCGGCGCGCGCTACGACCGCTTCGACTACGACGTGGTCAACCGCAAGCTGCCGGCCGCCACCACCGGCTACGGGGCGTCGGTGCTGACGCCGAAGTACGGCGCGACCTGGAGCGTGGCGCCGGACGTGGAACTGTATGCCAACGTCGCCCAGGGCTTCCGTTCGCCGGCGGCCGAACAGATCAGCTCGAGCGGCAGCCTGGGGCCGCTCGGCGCGCCGGGCGGGCGCATCAATGCGGACATCGATCCCAGCCGCGTGCGCTCGCACGACCTCGGTTTCAATGCGCGCCCGCTGGCCGGGCTGGAGGTATCGGGGGCAATCTACTATGTCCAGAACGACGACGAGATCGTCAACACCGCGCCCGATGTGTTCGTCGCGTCCGGCAAGACCACCCGCAAGGGCGTCGAGCTCGATCTTCGCTATCAGCTCGACAGCGCGTTCAGCACCTACCTGAGCTACGGCCGCATCCTGCGCGCGCGCCTGGACAATCCCGCGCCCGGCGCGGGCGCGCTGCTGTCGGTGCCGGCGCACACCTGGAAGGCCGGCGCACAATACCGCCGCGCCATGGGCCCGGGCCGGCTCACGCTCAACGGCGACGTGTATGTCACCGCGCGCAATCCCTACTACATGGGCACGCCGCTGGTGCAGCGCGACATGCCCACCTTCGTGCGCTACGACCTGAAGGCGGCGTATGACATCGGCAAGGTCCAGGCCGCGCTGTTCGCCACGCTCCAGCCGCATGCGTTCGCCAGCGACATCGCGTACGGCACCGCGGCCGGGCTGGTGGTGTCGACGGTGCCGCAGGCGACTGGCGGGGCGTCGCTGCGTTACTACTTCTAGGCCACGGGGTGGTGGACTGAAAGGCGCGTAGCGGCATGCTAGAATGGGATGCACACCATGACCAAGCAGCCGACACCTTCGCAGCAGTCCGAGTTGCTCATCCGAGCGACGGGGGCGCGCCTGACCCAGCCACGCACGCGCGTCCTGGCCTTCCTGATCACCCAGGACCGGCCCCTGACCCACCACGAAATCCACGCCGGCCTGCCCGGCGCCACGCTCGATACCGTGACCCTGTACCGGGTGCTCGAATGGCTGACCGACCACCAGCTGGTGCACCGGATTTCCGGCGCCGACGGGGTGTGGCGCTTCGGTACCGGCACCGGTGCCGGAAACCGGGACCACGAGCACGCGCACTTCCAGTGCACCAGCTGCGACACGGTCACCTGCGTCAACGACGTGCCTTTGCCGCGCCGCGTCAAGCTGCCCGAAGGTTTCGTTGGACAAGAAGTCGATTTCCTCATCAAGGGCACCTGCCCGCATTGCCGCAAGGATTGACGCGGTAACCGGACGGCCAGGCGTGACCGCGCTTGCAGCGCTTTGCCCGCAGTGATACAAAGGACGTCCCCCTCCGACTGCCACGAGCGTCGCCATGTCCGTCCCTGCTTCCAGCCCTTCCACCCTGCGCGCGCTCGAGCCCGGTTCGACGCTGGAAGACCGTCTCGACATCCTCCAGCGCATGGCCCGGGTGGGACTGTGGGAAATGCGCGTCAGCGACCGCCGCCTGTTCGTGTCGGGCGAAATCCGCGCCCTGTTCGGGATCCGCGGCGATGCGCCCGATCCCGACTTCGCCACGCTGTTCGCCTGCGTGCATCCCGATGACCGGGACCAGGTCGAGACCGATGTTGCGAACGCCCTGCAGCATGGCACGCCGCTCGACATCGAGCACCGCGTGCTGCGCGCCGGCGGTGCGGTGCGCCACGTGCACGCACGCGGTGAACTGGCGCGCGTCAAGGAAGGCGAGCCCGCCTATTACGGCACGGTGCAGGACGTCACCGAGTGGCGCCTGGCCGAGCAGGCCAGCGCCAGCCTGGCGCGGCGCCTGTGCACCACGCTCGAGAGCATCACCGACGTGTTCTACACGGTCGATCGCGACTGGCGCTTTACCTATCTCAACGGCGAAGCCGAGCGCCTGTTCCAGCACGCGCGCGCCGACCTGCTGGGCAAGGTGATCTGGGAGGCGCTGCCCTACCTGAAGGCGCAGCCCGGCCACGGCGAACTGCAGCGCGCCATGCGCGAGCGCTGCACGGTTGCCTTCGAGGATTACCACGCGCTGCACGACATGCACAGCGAGGTGCGCGCCTATCCGTCCGACACCGGCCTGGCCGTGTATGTGCACGACAACACGCTGCAAAAGCATACCGAAGCGGCGCTGCGCCACAGCGAAGAACGGTTCCGGATCATCGCCCGCGTTACCAGCGACGCCATCTGGGACCTCGACGTGCCCAACGACACCCTGTGGTTCAGCGCCACCCTGCACGACCTGTTCGGCTACTCGCCGGACGAGTTCGAAGCGTCGCTGGCGCTGTGGATCGACCGCGTCCACCCCGACGACCGCCAGCGCATCGACGACGGTTTCAATGCTGCCGTGCATCGCAGCAATGACGAACAATGGACCGACGATTACCGCTTCATCCGCAAGGACGGCAGCATCGCCCACGTGCACGACCGCGCCCGGATCCTGCGCGACAGCGCCGGACGCGCGCTGCGCGTGGTCGGCGCCGTGGTCGACGTCTCGCAGCGCCACGCCTCCGACCTGCGCATCCACGAACAGGCCGCCCTGCTCGACAAGGCCAAGGACGCCATCGTCGTCATCGGACTCGACCAGCGCATCCTGTACTGGAACCAGGGTGCGCAGCGCCTGTACGGCTGGGATGCCGGCCAGGCGCTGGGCCTGGATGTGGGCGTCTTCCTGTACCCCAATGCCGACGCGCTCGCCAAGGCGGTCGGCGCCCTGCTCGCCACTGGCGAATGGAGCGGCGAGATGACCGGGCGGCGCCAGGACGGCAGCACGCTGCCGGTCGAGGCCCACTGGACCCTGATGCGCGACGAGCGCGGCATGGCGCGATCGATCTTCGCGATCAACACCGACATCACCGAGCGCAAGGAAGCCGAGCGCCACGTGCGCTACCTGGCCTTCCACGACGCGCTGACCCACCTGCCCAACCGCCACCTGCTGACCGAACACCTCGAAGCGGCGCTGGGCGCGTCGCGCGACAGCGCCAGCTTCAATGCGCTGCTGTTGATCGACCTCGACAACTTCAAGACGCTCAACGAGACGCTCGGCCACGCTGTCGGCGACCTGCTGCTGCAGGACATGGCGCTGCGCCTGGCCGCCAACCTGCCCCACGACGTCACGGTGGCGCGCTTCGGCGGCGACGAATTCGCGGTCCTGCTCGACAATCTCGACGCCGACCGGCAGCGCGCCTGCGCCCATGCAAAACACGAAGGCGAGCGCATCGTCCGCCTGCTGAGCCAGCCATTCCAGCTGGACGGCTGCCGCCTGCAGCTGGGGGCCAGCATCGGCGTGACCGTGTTTTCGTCCGACGCCGTCGATGCCGGCGAGCTGCTCAAGCGCGCCGACCTGGCGATGTACCGGGCCAAGGCCGCCGGGCGCGGCACCGTGCGCTTCTTCAGCCCGGCCCTGCAGGCCGCCGCCAGCGCGCGCATGGTGCTCGAGAGCGACCTGCGCCAGGGCCTGCGCGACCACGCCTTCTTCCTGCACTACCAGCCCCAGGTAGAGCGCAACGGCCGCATCGCCGGCGCCGAAGCGCTGGTGCGCTGGCGCCACCCGACCCGCGGCATGGTCTCGCCCGCGGACTTCATTCCCGTCGCCGAAGAGATCGGACTGGCCCTGCCGCTGGGCCACTGGGTGCTCGAACACGCCTGCCGCCAGCTCGCCGCCTGGGCCGAGCAGCCGGCGACGGCGCACCTGGAAATCGCCGTCAACGTGAGCGCGCGGCAGCTGCACCACCCGGCCTTCGTGGCCCAGGTACTCGACTGCCTGGCCCCGAGCGGCGCCGATCCGCGCAGACTCAAGCTCGAGATCACCGAGGGCACGCTGCTCGACGACGTCGAGGATGCGATCGCCAAGATCAAGGCGCTCAAGGCCTACGGCATGACCTTCGCCATCGACGATTTCGGTACCGGCTACTCGTCGCTGGCCTACCTCAAGCGCCTGCCGCTCGACATGCTCAAGATCGACCGCTCCTTCGTGCTCGACCTGACCACCAATCCCAACGACGCGGTCATCGCGCGCACCATCATCGCCCTCGGCGCCAGCCTGGGCCTGAAGGTGCTGGCCGAAGGCGTCGAGACCGAGGCCCAGCGCGACTTTTTGTTCGAGAACGGCTGCCAGGCCTACCAGGGCTACCTGTGCGCGCGGCCGCTGGCGGCCGAGGAACTCGCGCTGATGCTGCACCGGCACTGACGGCGCCATGCACACCGATGGAACCGCCCACCTCCGCGACCCGACTCATGGGGACAAATGACAGCAGGCAGGCGCTTGGCAGCTCGCGCGCTGCCGGTCGTCGCTTAGTCACAACGTCACGGAGACCCGATGAAATACGAACTGAGCCAGAAATTCTATTTCGAAGCAGCCCACACCCTGGACCGCGCGATCGATGCCGAAGGCAGCCGGCGCATCCACGGCCACACCTACCACGCCGAAATCACCCTTGCCGATGCGCCCGATCCCGGCAATGGCATGCTCGCCGATCTGGGCTTCGTGCAGCGCGAGATCGCGCGCATCCGCGACCTGCTCGACCACCGCTTCCTCGATGAAGTCGCCGACCTCGGGCCGGCGACCCTGGAAAACCTGTGCCGCTACATCTTTGCCCAGCTGGCCGACGCCCTGCCGGCGCTGAGCAAGGTGGCGGTCGAGCGACAGGCGAGCGGCGACCGCTGCTGCCTGTCGCGCGTGTAGAACCCTAGAACCGGGTCCTGACGCCCAGGACGACGTTACGGCCCGGCAGCGGCGCGATGTCCTTCAGCACCGAGGTCGACAGGCGGATGTCGTCGTTCAGCAGGTTCTTGGCCAGTACGAACCAGGTCAGGTCGTTGCCGCCGATGCGCTGGGTGTACGACAGGTTCGCGTCGAGCTGGTTGTAGGCCAGGGTCGGCACCGTCTCGTTGGACGCCAGGCGATCCTGTCCGCGCGCGTGGATCAGCGACAAACCGCTGCGCCAGGCGCCTTCTCGGTAGCCGAGGCTGGCGCCGATGCGGTCGGCCGGCTGCAGCGGCAGGTTGCCGCCGGCGCCATCGAGCTTGCCGCGCGAAGTGTCGCCGAACAGCCGGCCCGACCAGCCGGCACCAAGCTGGTTCCAGGTCAGTTCGGCCTCCGCGCCGCGGATGTGCGCATCGACCTGCTCGAAGGTACGGGTGCGGAACTCGTCGCCCGGATTGCCGTCCTCGTCGACCAGCGCGTCGCCGATGCGCCCGAAGATGTAGTTGTCGATATTGTTGCGGAACAGGTTGGCCTTCCAGCGCAGCAGGCCGGTGTTCTTTTGCAGCGTCAGCTCGAGATTGCGCGAGGTCTCCTTGCCGAAGTCGGGGTTGCCGATGTCGAAGGTGACGGTGGCGTCATGCGGACCGCCCGAATACAGCTCTTCGATGCCGGGGGCGCGCTGCGCGTACGACAGCGTGGCGCCGACACTGTAGCCAGGCGTGAATGGCCAGGCCGCGCCGAACGAGCCGGAACCCAGGTCGAAGCTGCGCTCGCGCCTGCCCACCGGGTCACGCTTGACGTTCTCGTAGCGCGCGCCGGCGCTCAGGCGCAAGGGGCCGGCGCTGCCCTCTTCCACCAGGAACAGCGCCGCCGTCTTCGAGTGGGTGAGCGGCACCGTGTCCGGCCCACCCTCGGCGCTCAGGGCCGAGAAATGCGTGTTCTCGGTCTGGGCGCCGACCGTGCCGCGCAGGCCGGCGATCGGTTCGTGGGTCAGTTCCACGCGGGTTTCCAGCGAGCGGTTGTTGAAGATGACTTCAGGGCCGTCGTCGCCCAGTTCGGCGTGTTCGTAGTCGGTGTAGCCGGCTTTGAAGCGCAGCGACTCGACACCCTGGAACGGCCGCTTGACGACGCTGTCGACGTCGTAGCGGTCCTGCTTCTGGTCGATGCGCGAGCCTTCCGCGCTGGGGATGCCGTACAGATTGCTCAGGTGCGAGGCCGATACGCCGGCGTAGCCCCAGTCGTCGATCCACGACGCGCCGACGCCGACGTTCTTTTCGCGCGTGTCCGAATGCGGCAGGCGGCCCGATGCCGACGCAGGATCATCCAGCCTGCTTCGGTCGGGAATGCGGTAGTCGTTCGTATCGCGGAAGTTGCCGTCCACGTGCAGGGCGATGTTGCCGGTCGATCCATCGGCGGTGCCGGACACGCTCTTGCCGTTGTCGGCGCTGCTGTAGCGGGTCTCGAGCTGGCCGGTGGGCTTCGGTTCGAGCGTGGTCGGGATGCGCTCGTTGACGATATTGACCAGGCCACCGATCGCGCCCGAGCCGTACAGCAGCGCCGCCGGGCCGCGCAGGATCTCGATCTGGCGCGCCACCGCGCCTTCGGACGACACCGCATGGTCGTTCGACAGGCCCGACACGTCGGACACGCTCATGCCGTTTTCCAGCATCTTGACGCGCGAACCTTCCAGGCCGCGGATGACGGGACGCGAAGCGCCGGCGCCGAACGCCGACGCCGATACGCCCAGTTCCTGCGACAGCGTCTCGCCGATCGAGCTGCCGACCTTGTCGCGCAGTTCGTCGCCGGCCAGTACCTTGGCCGGCGTCAGGATCTGGTCGCTTTCGCTGTTGTGCAGCGGGTTGGCGGTGACGACGACTTGCTGGACGGCGGCGGCGCCGGATTGCGCCTGCGCCGGCAGGTTCCAGGCGAGCAGGATGGCGCTGGCGAGCAGCGTGCGTGGGATATTCATGGGTAGAACCTCAAACAAGAAGAATGCGAACGGCGCTGCCATGACGGATGCCCGGGCAGTGCAGGATGACGATGCAATCAGGTCGTATGAGGTGGGCCGCGCGGCTGGTAGGCATGGTGCGGCCGCGGCAGGATGCTGGCGGCGCGGCGGTCGAGCACCGGGCCACTGGCCGGCTCCTGCACCCGCAGGCCGTAGTCCGGCAGCGGCAGGGCCAGGTCGAGCTGGGCGTCGGCCGCGCACTCGAGGCAGAATTCGACGAGCGACGCAGGATCGGACTTGTCGGCCGCCGCATGCCGGTCGCCGGCCTGCTGGGCAGCGAGCGCCTGACGCGCTGCGTCCCAGTGGGTCCAGCCGTGCGCGTACGCCATCTGCTGCGAGATGAGCAGCACGAACGGCAGCACGAGCGACAGCGCAAAGCGGTGGACGGAGCGGAGCACGGGAAGGGACATGCGATCAGTTCTGGGGCGACCGGCGTATTCTACCCGATGCAAGCAAGTTGCAGTAGCAAAGGCCGTTGCCAGCCCCGCGGTTCACGCGAAGGGCCAGGACAGGATGCCCTTCAGGTGCAGTCGCAAGCGGATCACGGGATAGGCGACGGCGGCGCCGAACACGGGGATGGCCAGCGGATCGCCCAGAAAAGCCAGCCAGAAGCCAGCGACGGTCAGCCACGACAGCAGCACCATCATCCACAGCTCGATGCTGAGCAGGAATCCGCCGGCTTCGCGCCAGATCAGGCGCAGCGCGGCCAGGATTTCATGGAAAGGGTCGGTGTCGGGGCGCATGGCGTGGTCTTGGCAAAAAAGCAGGGTTGGAGGTGAAAATGCAAATCGCCGGCTACGTGGCCGGCGATTCGATGCGAGGATTGTAGCACCTGGCAGAGGCTTGCTAGCGCATGTCAGGTTGCGCAAAATAAACAAATCGTGAACTATGTTGAGTCTTTTCAGGTTCGCCGCACCGACGCGCCGTAGCGCCACAGCGTTTCCAGCACCGCCGCCAGCAGCATCGATATCCCCAGCAGGGGAAAGACGATGCCGAGCACGACAGCGATCACCACCACGCCCAGGGCGAGCCGGTCGCCGTCCTTGCGCGGCGGTGCGGCCAGCCGCCCCGCCGGCCGGCGCTTCCACCACATGACCACGCCCGTCACGCACAGCAGCATCACGGCGATGCAGCCGGCCAGCATCAACAGCTGGTTGGGCAGGCCGTACTCGACGCCCTGGTGCACGCTGACGCCCCAGTCGGTAAGCTGCGCCACCGCACCCACATCCCTGGCACCGAGGTCCAGCAGCACCTTGCCGCTGTACTGGTCGAGGTGGATCACGCGCAGGCCGGCATGCTGCGCGCGCAGCCTGATGGCACTGTACACACCGTCCGCATCGGCCGGCAGCACCAGCCGGTAGCCCTTGTCGAGCCCAGCCGCCGCGAACAGTGCGGCGGCGCGATCGACACCGATGGCGCCATGGCCTGGCCCGCCCTGCGGCCCCATTGCCTGCCCGTGGTGTCCCGTGTGCCCGGGCATGCTGGACGCAGGCACCCGGTGCTGCTCCAGGCTCCATGGCAGTGGGCCCAGCGCACTCGCCGGTACGGTCGAGCGCGGCGCCTTGTCCCACATGCCGGCGGGTGCGCCCAGGTCGTTGGCCGACAGCCAGGCGTTGACCTGCTTGCCCCAGACGATCGACCAGGGCATGCCGGTCAGGGCCAGGAACAGGATCACGATGGCGCCGAACGCACCGGTGACCGCGTGCAGGTCGCGCCACCAGACGCGTCCGCGCGCCTGCGGCCGGATCGCCACCACGCCCTGGCGGCGCCCGCGCGGCCACCACAGATAAGCGCCACTGACGACCAGCACGATGGCCCAGCCGGCCACGATCTCGATCAGGACGTTGCCGGCGTCGCCCGCCACCGTCAGCGAATGGATGCGCTTGACCAGGCCCATCAGGCGTCCAGCCTCGGCCATGCTGCCCATGACGGCGCCGCTGGCCGGGTCCAGGAATACCTGCATCACGGCGCCGTCCGGGCCGCGCATGTCGACCCGGACCGTGTGCCGATCGTCGGCTGGCCGGTACAGCGCCAGCGGCCTGCCCTCGACCGCTGCGGCGGCGCGCGCCAGCAGCAGGCTGCCGGGCGCCATGCCAGGCTGGCTGCGCGCCGCGTCGCTGCGCAGCAGCAGGTCGGCATGCACGACGTCGTCGATTTCCTGGTTGAACAGGTAGATCGCTCCGGTCAGGGCAAGGGTGAACAGGAATGGCAGGCACAGCAGGCCAGCAAAGAAATGCCAGCGCCAGACGCGCCGGTACAGGCCTGAAGCGGGTGGCGTGGCCGCGGTAGCGGCGAGGTGGGTCTTGTCGTTCATGTCATGCATCGTTTGCGGTTATCCTGCCGGGAACGCCGGCGTCAGAAACGCTGGTTCAATACCAGCTCCACGCGCCGGTCGGCCCCGACCAGCCACTGGGTCGGCGTGTAGTAGGCGGTCGCGTAATAGCGCTTGTCGAACACGTTCGCGCCGCGCAGGGTGAGCGTGGTGCGCGGCGCCGCCCTCCAGCGCAGCAGCAGGTCGGTGGTCGAATACGCGGGCATGCGCAGCCGGTTGGCATTGTCCGCGTACCGCTCGCCCACATGGCGCAGGCCGGCCGTTGCGGTCCAGTCCCGCGCCACATCCCAGCTCAGCCAGGCATTGGCCAGGCGGCGCGCGACGTCCGGCGGCGTATTGCCGGCGCGCGAGACGAGCACGCCGCCACTGGCCTCGTCGAAGTCGTCGAAGCGCGCCCGCAGGAGCGCGGCATTCGCTTCCAGGCGCCAGCCCGGCGCCAGCAGCAGGTCGAAGGTGCCCTCGATGCCGCGCGAAGAACGCCGGCCGACCTGGATGCTGCGGGCCGGGTCGCTTGCGTCGCGCGTCAGGAGATTGCTCTTGACGATGTCGTAGGCGGCCAGCGTCCAGTCGCCGCGCTTGCCGGGCAAGGTCTGCTTGATGCCGACCTCGACCTGGCGCCCGCTGGCGCTGTCGAAACTGCTGTTGGCCGGCGACAGCAGCAGCAGCGCGCCGACCGGATCGGCGGCGCGCGACACCTGCCCGTACAGCGCCAGTGCGGGCGTCATCTGGAACACCGAACCAATCCGCCAGCCCACATTGGTGAAGGTCTTGTCGTAGGCCAGCGTGCCCGCCACCAGGTCGTGGCGCGCGAGGTCGGCGTGGTCGTAGCGCAGGCCCGCCAGCACCGACCAGCGCGCACTCAAGGCCAGGCGGTCTTCCATGAACAGCGCGAACTGGCGCGCCCTGGCGCGGTAGCGCGGCACCGTCGGGACCGGGCTGTCGTACAGGCCCGGCACCGGGTCGAACGGGTCGACCGAGGGCGACGAGCCGACGTAGGTGTTGTTGGTATGCCTGAACGAACTTGCGTTGAGGTCGAAGCCGGCCGACACCTGGTTTTCCAGCCCGAACAGCCGGCCGGCGACCGTGACGTCGGTGGTGTTGCCGGTCTGCGACTGGTCGTGCAGGATCTCGGTATTGTCCGAGCGGTCGATCAGGCCGCTGGCGCGGTCGTACACGTAGGCCTCGGCATTTTTCCAGTGGCGGTCGCTGTCGACCTGGTACAGCCTGCTGCGCACGGTGGTTGCGGCATTCGGCTTCCAGTGCGCCAGCAGGTCGGCCCAGGTGTCCTTGTAGACAATGCGCGCGTCCTCGACGTTGTAGTTCTTGTGGCGCAGTGCCGCAAGCTGCTCGCCCTCGACCAGCGGCGTGCCGAAGTAGCGCATCGGCTTCTGGTGGCCGTGGGCGGCGCTGAACTTGACGTACAGGTCGCGGCTGACGTCCAGGCGCAGCGCACCGGAGACGGCGCGGTTGCTGGTGTCGCCCCGGTCGACCCAGCCATCCGAACGCTCGGCGCTGGCGTCGATGCGGTAAGACCAGCGTTCGTCGAGCGCACCGCCGCTACCGAGCCCCAGGCGGCGGGTGCCTTGCGTGCCGATGGCGGCCTGCACCTCGTTCTGGACCGCGCCGCGGGTGGGCTGGCGCGGCACGATGTTGACGACGCCGCCGATCGCGCCCTCGCCATGGATGACCGAGGCCGGCCCGCGCAGCACTTCGATGCGCTCGACCGACCAGGTATCGAACGGGAACGTCAGGCCGACGCCGCCGTACTGGCGCATCCCGTCGTACAGGCGCATCACCGAGACCGTGTCGGTGAAGCCGCGCGCGGCCAGCGAGCTGCCGCCATTTCCGGGATGCGGCAGGCTCGACAGGCCGGGCGCGCGGGTGATGGCGCCGACCAGATCCGTGTCGCCGCGCGCTTCGAGCTGGCGGCGCGTGACGATGTCGACACTGGCCGGCGTGTCGAAGCGGCTCAGGTCGAGATGGGAGCCGACGCCGGCGCGCGCGTCCAGGCCGTCGTTTGCCGCGGCACTGACGACGACGGTCGACAATCCCGCCTGTGGCGCCAGGTCCGGTACAGGTGCTGGCGCGGCGAAGGCGCTGGAAAGTGCGGCGGCGAGCGCCGTCAGGGTCAGCGTTGCTACTGCTGCTACTGCTGTTTTCATGGTGTTCCTGTCGTTGCCGGCCCGAGCCGATCGTGCCGGCGATGCCGAATGAACCCGCGATGCCACCCCACGCCCGGCGACGGCGGACAGGCCAGCGCGCGGGCGCGCGCTGTGCCGCTTGAATCGGCGAACTGGGAAGGCGAATGCGGGAAGACAGCCAGGGCGAGGCCGGAACAAGCCGGCCGCCCTGACGTGGGAGCATCAGGTGGCGACGGGAGGCGCGCGCGGACTGGACGCGGTCCAGGGGAACGACGGGGCGGCGGACTGGTAGAACAGCGCGGGATAGCCGGGCCGGCAAGCCGGCGCATGCAGGATCGGAGGGGCGACGGGCAGCAACGCCGGCAGATTGCCGTTCTGGCTACAGTAAGGGCAATGCTCGAACGGATGCATGGCGCCGACGCCGGCCGGCGCGCCGTGGTCGCCCGATTCGACGATCATGGTTCGCATGCCTGCGCTGGAGCAGATCTGCATCTCGAAGGACACCGTATGGCTCCTGGCCATCGCATGCGAAACGGCGGGCGCGAGCGTGCCGAACAGCACGCCCAGGAGGGCGAGCCAGACGATCATCTGCCGTTTGACGAACTTGCGCATGTGGCGATTATAGCCAAAAGCCGGCGCGCCGACGCGCGCTTGGCCGCCGGTGGGGATCGCGACACGCGCGGATATACAATACGGCTTTCGCTCCCGGCCGGGATGCCCGCTGCAGCGCCTCCGGGGCGCTCTTTTTTTGACCATGACCTCGACGAATTCCCTGTTCCTGCGGCGATTTACCGCGCAATTCACGGCGCACTTCATGGCGCAGTTCGCCACGCTGGCGCTTGCCTCGGGCGCGTTCCCGATGACTGCCGGCGCGAGCGAGCCCCAGGTCGTGATCGAAGGCCAGCGCCAGCACTACCGCAGCCTGTCGGCCACCGGCGCCACCAAGACCGACACCCTGCTGAACGACCTGCCGCAAAGCGTGCGCGTGATCACGGGCGAGCTGCTGGACGACGCCGGCGTCACGACGCTGGCCGGAGCGCTGGACCTGGCCAGCGGCGTCTCGCGCCAGAGCAACCTGGGCGGATTGTGGGACAGCTACGCCATGCGCGGCTTCACCGGCGACCCGAACTTCGGCTCGGACTTCATGGTCAACGGCTTCAGCTCCAGCCGCGGCTACAACGGCGTGCGCGATGGCGCCAACACCGAGAGCGTCGAAGTGCTGAAGGGGCCGGCGTCCGCCCTGTACGGCCGCGGCGAACCTGGCGGCACGGTCAATATCGTCACCAGGAAGCCGCGTTTCGCGCCGGGCTACACGCTCGACGCCGGCATCGACAGTCACGGCCTCGAACGCAGCGTCGTCGATCTCACCGGCCCCCTGAGCGACGCGGTCGCGTACCGGCTTACTGCCGCGTACGAGGCGGGCGACACCTTTCGCGATCACGTCGACGTCGAGCGCATGCAGGTCACGCCGTCGTTTCTGTGGCGGATCGGCGCGGCCACCACGCTGTCATACGAGATCGAAGCCTCCAGGCAGCGGGCGCCGTTCGACCGCGGCGTGGTCGCTGTGAAGGGCGTACTGGGCTTGATTCCCAACACGCGCTTCCTGGGCGAGCCGGGAGATGGCAAGGTCGCCATCAAGTCGGTCGGCCACCAGGTCTTCATGCAGCACGACATCAACGATGCCTGGTCGCTGCAGGGCGGCGTGTCGTACCGCGACAGTTCGCTGCGCGGCTTTTCCTCGCAGGCGAACAATCTCGATACGGACGGGCGCACCCTGCGGCGCCAGCGCCGCCTGAACGACTGGTCCGGCATCGACCGTTCGGGACGCATCGAAGCGGTCGGCAGGATCGCGACCGGCCCCGTCACGCACCACCTGCTGGCCGGCGTCGACGCGTATGCCTTCGACGACGACCGCATCCAGCTGCGCCGCAATCCGTCTGGCGACTTCCCCTACGCGATCGATATCCACGCCCCCGTGTACGGCGCCACCGCCCTGCCCCTGCCACTGGCGGCGTCGACGCGGGAGCGCCAGCGTTCGCACGGAGTCTACCTGCAGGACCAGCTCGACCTGTCGCGCCAGTGGAAGGCCCTGTTCGGCGTGCGCCGCGACAGCTACGCCCAGCGCGTCGTCAACCGCCGCCTGGCGCGCAGCAGCGACCAGTCCCTGCACGCGACCAGCCCGCGCATCGGCCTGGTCTACCAGCCCATGCCGTCGCTGTCGCTGTATGCCAGCGCCGCCGAAGGCTTTCGGCCGAACAGCGGCATCAGCCTGGATAACCGGGCCTTCCCGGCCGAACGCAGCCACGCCTACGAGGTGGGCGCCAAGATCGACAGCACGGACGGCAAGCTCAGTACCACCGTCGCGCTGTACCGCATCACCAAGGACAACGTGCTGACCCTCGACATGCGCAATCCCGACTTCTCGATCCCCGCCGGGGAAGTTGCCAGCAAGGGCGTCGAAGTCGACATGGCGGGCGACATCATGAAGGACGTGCGCCTGTCGCTGGCCTACGCCTTCACCGATGCCGCCGTCACCAGGGGCGACAACGCCATCGTCACCGGCAGCCGCTTTCCCAACGTGCCGAAGCACGGCGCGACCATCCTGCTCACGCCACGCTTCAGGCTGGGCAACGGCGTCGCCATGCTGGGTGGCGGCGTGAGCTACGTCGGCGAACGGATGGGCGACGTGGCCGCGTCCAGCAGCTTCGTGCTGCCGTCCTACACAACCGCCAGGCTGGTCGCTTCATATGCGCCGCACGCGCGCCTGCGCTTTGCGCTGAACGTGGACAACCTGTTCGACCGGCAGTACTACGCCAGCGCGTACAGCACGGTGTGGGTCACGCCCGGGCTGCTACGCACCGTCAGGCTCAATGCCCGCTACCGCTTCTGAGGACGGCCCACCGCTATAATCACGGGCCTTCGATATCCCTGCACATGCGTAGACCAGACACTTCCCTCTCCCGCCGCGCGCTGCTCGCCGCCACCAGCGCTGCGCTGCTGCCCTGGCAGGGCGCGCGCGCGGACGAGCGCGGCCAGGCGCACTCGCACGTCTTCACCGCCGCCGCGGCGGACGTGCTGACCGTGGTCGGCCCGTGGGAAATGACAGGGCTCGACCCGTCGCGCGCCGGCTACATGTTCGCGCGCATGGAGGTGGTCGAGACGCTGCTCGACGTCGACCCGCGCGGACGCCTGCAGATACGGCTGGCGACGCGCTGGCAGGTGTCCGCCGATGGCCTGGAATGGCGCTTCACGCTGCGCGGCAACCGCCGCTATCACGACGGCACGCCGGTCACGCCCGAGAGCGTGCTGGCCTGCCTGCGGCGCGCGCACGGCCGGCCGGGCGTCTTGAGCATGGCCGGCATCCGCTCCATCGCGGTCGACGGCGGCGCCATCGTTTTCAGACTGGAGAAACCGTTCGCGCCGCTGCCCTATCTGCTGACCCATTCGTCGGTGCAGATCCTGGCGCCGGCCTCGTTCGACGCGCACGGCAACGTGGTCAGGATCATCGGCACCGGACCGTTTCGCATCACCTCGCTGTCGCTGCCGCAGCAGTTCGACGTCGAGCGCTTCGACGGCTACGGCGCCCTGGCCATCCCGGGCCTGGTACGCAGCGCGCGCTACATCAGCGTGGCGCGCGCCGAGACGCGCACGCTGCTGGTCGAGAGCGGCCAGGCCGATCTGGCCTTCTCGCTCGACCCACCCAGCATCCGCCGCCTGCAGCGCAGCGCGCGCGCGACCCTGATCGCCGAGATGCTGCCCCGCACCACCTTCATCAAGCTCAATAGCGGCCATCCGCTGCTCGCCGACGTGCGCGTGCGGCGCGCGATCGCCCTGTGCGTGGAGCGCGAAGGCATCGCGCGCGCCCTGCTGCGCGACCCCGACCTGGGCGCGACCCAGCTGTTCCCGCCGTCGATGCGGGCCTGGCACGATCCATCGCTGCCGCCCCTGCGCACCGACCCGGCCGCGGCGCGCGCCCTGCTGGAACAGGCGGGCTGGCGGCCCGGCGCGGACGGCATCTGCAGCCGCGCCGGCACCCGGCTGGCGCTGACCCTGACGACGTTTGTCGACCGCCCCGAACTGCCCCTGATCGCCACCGCGCTGCAGGAAGAGATGCGCCAGATCGGCATCGCCGTGCGCGTGGTGATCGGCAATTCGAGCGACATCCCCGCCGGCCACCGCAGCGGCGCGCTGGAGATGGGGCTCGTCGCCCGCAACTTCGGCAATCTGCCCGATCCGGTGGCCACGCTGCTGCAGGACTTCGGCCCGGATGGCGGCGACTGGGGCGCGATGGGCTGGCGCAATGCCGACGTGCCCGCCCTGCTGCAGGGCCTGGCCTCCGGCATGCGCGCCGCGCCAGCGCAACAGGAACAGCAGCAGCAACTGCAACAGCGTGCGCGCGCCAGGATCGCGGCGATCCTGCAGTCCGAGCTGCCGCTGATCCCCGTGGTCTGGTACCGCCAGGTGTGCGCCACCAGCCTGCGCATCGACGGCGCCAGCATCGATCCGTTCGAACGCAGCTACAGGATTTCACAGCTCTCATGGAAACCGGCATGACCGTATCTTCCTCGCCTCCACTCGCACCTGCCTGGCGCGGCATCGCGATCGCCCTCGCCCAGCGCCTGCTGCAGGCGCTGCTGGTCGCGCTGCTGGTCGGGACGCTGTGCTTCTTCATGACGCGCATGCTGCCCGGCGACATGGCCTACCGCATCGCGGCGGGCCGCTATGGCTACGACATGGTCACCAGCGCCGCCGCCGAAGCCGTGCGACTCGAACTGGGCCTGGACCGGCCCTGGCTGGCGGCGCTGGCCGACTGGTGGCAGCGCCTCCTGATGCTCGACCTGGGTGTATCGCAAGTGACCGCCGAACCGGTCATCCGCGAAATCGAACGGCAATTGTGGCCGACGCTGCGCCTGTCGCTGCTGGCGATGTGCTTGTCCCTGCTGGTCGGCCCGGCGCTGGGGGTGCTGGCCGGGCTCACGCCGGGCGGCTGGCTCGACCGCGCCACACTGGCGGTCTCGGTGGTGCTGCGCGCGCTCCCCTCTTTCCTGCTGGGGCTGATCCTGGTGCTGGTCTTCTCGGTCCAGCTGGGCATCCTGCCGGCGGCCGGGCACGACGACCATGGCAGCATCGTGCTGCCCGCGCTGACGCTGGCCCTGGGCATGGCAGCCGTCTCGTGCCGGGTCGCGCGCGACGCCATGGTGCAGGTGCGCGGCTCGGCCTACTTCGCCTTTGCGCTGACCAAGGGATTGAGCATGCCCCAGGCGCTGCTGCGCCACGGCCTGCGCAACGTCGCCGCGCCGGTGGTGGCCTACCTGGGCGTGCAGCTGGTCTACCTGGTCGAAGGCGTGGTGCTGGTGGAAACCATTTTCGCCTGGCCCGGTATCGGCCACGCCCTGGTGCATGCGATCTTCGGGCGCGACGTGCCGATGATCCAGGGCACCGCGCTGGTGCTCGGGCTGATGTTCGTCCTGTTCAATGCCCTGGTCGATACCGCCTGCGCCTTCATCGATCCACGCCGCGCCGCGGGGCAGGTACCATGAACGCCACGTATTCCGGTTCTTCCGACATCGTCATCGACAGCGCGCCGCGCCGCCTCGGCCGCGGCCAGCGCGCCGGCATCGTGCTGCTGGCGCTGATCGGACTGTTCGCGCTGTTCGGGCCCTGGCTGGTCGGCATCGATCCGGCCCGCCAGCAGCTCGCGCGCTTCCTCGAAGCGCCCAGCTTCGCGCATCCCCTCGGCTTCGACCAGCTGGGGCGCAGCATGCTGGCCCGCCTGGCCCACGGCGCGCGCTTGTCGCTGTCGCTGGCATCGATCAGCGTGCTGTCGGCGGCCATCCCCGGCACGCTGCTCGGCCTGCTGGCGGCGTGGCGCGGCGGCTGGCTGGAACGGGTGCTGGCGGCGTTCGCCGACGCCGTGCTGGCGCTGCCTGGACTCCTGCTGGTGCTGCTCCTGAGCGCGTTCACGCCGGGCGGCTTCTGGCCGCTGTATGTGGGGATTGCGCTGGCGCTGTGGGTCGAGTACTTCCGCGTGGTGCGCGCGGCCAGCCGCATCCTGCTGGCCAGCCCGCACGTGGAGGCGGCGCGCCTGCTCGGTTTCGGCCCGGTCCACATCGTGCGCCGCCACCTGCTGCCCGAGCTGCTGCCACGGCTGTTCACGCTGATGCGCTTCGGTTTTGCCGGCGCCGTGCTGGCCATGTCGGCGCTCGGCTTCGTCGGCGTCGGCCTGCAGCCGCCGACGCCGGAACTGGGCGTGATGATGATCGAGCTGCTGCCCTATTACGACGAGGCGCCCTGGCTGATCGGCGCGCCGGTACTGCTGTTGTTCTTCACGCTGCTCGGCCTGTTGCTGCTGGCGCCGGAACGGGAGGCCGCATGAACGGACAGGCTGCGCAACCTGCGCTCGCGGTCGAGGGACTGGCCGTGCTGCACGGCGAGCGGGCGCTGGTGCGCGACATCGCGTTCACCATCCCGGCCGGTGGCGTGTTCACGCTGCTGGGCGAGAGCGGGTCCGGCAAGTCGCTGCTGGCCCAGGCCATCATGGGCAACCTGCCGCCGCCGCTGCGCTGCGAGGGGCGCGTGTCGGTCAATGGCGACACCACGCCCGCCGCCAGCCAGGCCAGCCGGCATGCGCTGTGGGGCCGGCGCCTGGCGCTGCTGCCCCAGGAACCCTGGCTCGCGCTCGACCCCACCATGCGGGTGCACGCGCAGGTCGCCGAAACCTTCGCGCTGGTCGGGGGAGCGCCCCATGCCGGCGCGCGCACCCTGGCCGGGCGCGCGCTGGCCGCGCTCGGCCTGTCGGACGCGGCGTACAAATATCCCTTCATGCTGTCCGGCGGCATGGCGCAGCGCGTGGCCTTCCTGGCCACCCACGCGGCCGGCGCGCCCTTGATGATCATCGACGAGCCGACCAAGGGGCTGGACGCCGACCGCCGCGGCGAGGTGCTGGAACTGCTGCGGGCGGCGCAGGCACAAGGCATGAGCCTGTTGTGCATTACCCACGACATCTGGCTGGCGCGTGCGCTGGGCGGGCGGCTGGCGGTAATGCAGGGCGGGACGATCATCGAACAGGGTGAGGCCGCCGAGGTGCTGGCGGCGCCGCGCCAGGACTATACGCGCCGGCTGCTGGCCGCCGATCCCGGCAATTGGCCGGCCTGGCCGGCTGCCGCGCCAAGCGATGCGGGCGCCATCGTCCGGATCGGGCAAGTCAGCAAGTCGTTTGGCCGGCAAGCGCTGTTCGCCGGAATCGACGCCGAGATCGGCGCCGGCGAGGTCGTCGCGGTCAGCGGGCCGAGCGGATCGGGCAAGACCACCTTTGGCAACATCGTGCTGGGACTTGTGCGGCCCGACAGCGGCCGTGTACAGCGGCAGTCAAGCCTCGCGCCGACCGCATTCCAGAAGATCCAGCAGGATCCTGGCGCGGCCTTCGCCCCCACGATCCGCCTGCGCCAGTCGCTGCTCGACCTGGTCAGGTTGCACCGGCTCGACTGGGCCGCGCTCGAAGGCTTGCTGGCCCGGATGCGCCTGGCGCCGGCGCTGCTCGACCGCCTTCCCGGTCAGGTATCGGGGGGCGAGCTGCAACGCATCGCGCTCGCACGCGTGCTGTTGATGAAGCCTGCATTGATCTTTGCCGATGAACCGACGTCGCGCCTCGATCCGGTGACGCAGCAGGACGTGTTCGCGCTGCTGCACGAACACCTGCGCGACGCGCGCTGCGCGCTGCTGCTGGTGACGCACGATGCCGATATCGTGGCCCGGGTGGCGGGGCGCCGGATCGATCTGGGGCGCTGACGCCACACCTGTCGGCGCGGGCGACCGGGTTCGTCCAGCGTCGGCCATCGCCGAAGCAACCAATCTGCGCAACCGGAGCCTTCCCAGCGCACCATGCAGCAGGAAGACCGGATTGCGGCGCATGGGTGATTGATCAACACATCGTGGAAAAACCCTGAAAATCACAATATGCGCTCGCGCATATTCAGACCAGCCTGTCTGCAGATTGAAAAAGTCTGCGCCCCTCCCCATGCATCTCACTCGAATGAATTCCGCTGTGAGAATTGCGACAATTCATCTTGTTTGCTATTCCCAATACCGTGAAATATCACGCGGAGCAATTGCACGCCTGGTATGCGAAAATCATATTTATTCCACCCGCATTATCTTCGAAAAATATATTCCGGTATTTATGCCGCACGAATCATCATCAATTTCCGAATTAACTTATCCACTAACTGCTTGACTCGCCATTATATTTACAGATAAGCTGATTTTCGAACTGTCCATATGGACGTTCATCAACCCATGAACTTTTTTGCCATAGGAGCAAACATGCAAGCACAAAGCAAATCGCTCGAGATTTCAATCGCTTCGCTGGAAATCGAAGAGCTGAAGATGTCCGATTTCGTTACCGACTCCAATGAAGGCGAGTCTGTTTCGAAAGTGATGTCGGCATCCTGCACCACCTGCGTTTGCACCTGCAGCTGCATCGTGCTGGTCGAAGCGGTGTAATCAGCTGATCCGGAGGAGTGGCTTGCGGGCTCTCCTCCCTCGCATGCGCACCTATGCTCTTATCGGCGACGGGAAGTATGCACTGCCTGATCGCAGCCTCGTCAATGCCTGATGGCGCTCGAGAGCCTTTGCTTTAGCGACAATGTTTCTGTGGAAGATCGATGGTGAACCGTATTTTTCAGTTTGCGTTGGAACGGCGCTGTAAATTACAGTGGAAGAATATCGAAGGAATTAATATCGACCTCGCGCTTTTTGAAATGCGACAATCTGCCGAAGCCGATCGCTGCAGCGCTGAACTGGGGCGCAGTTTATGCGACCTTTTGCATTCTTATGGCTCCCACCCCGATCCGGCGACAAGGCGCGCGGCATTATCGCTACGCCGCGATGTGCATAACCATCGGCTTACATCCGGGCGTATCGACTCGCGACTGCTGCAGGAACTCGATCCAGCGACGCGGCAAGTGCTGGATCGATGGCTTGCCATCAAAGATGAAGCACTTTCACGGTCGAGCAACGCCCGCACAGCGTTCGCGGCCAGATTAACTGAAGCACGGCAGGTCATTGCCGGTCTCGTATTGCATGACAATGCATTCGCCTGCGGTTTGCAGACGGCCAATCGACGCATTTACACTCAGGCCCTGGATTATGCGCGCGCCATCGGCAGCGAACGTCCGCTTGATAAGAAGCTGCGCAATACCGAAGATCGCCTGGTCAGCTTCATTTACAAGGTGGTGGCCAAACCCACCCCGTTTGCCTCTTTTGCCGAAATTCTGGTCCGCGCGGCGCCCGGATCGCCGTCGTTTTCAAAGGCCCGACGCGACGTGCGGATCGCCCGCGACCTGCTGCTCTGGTTACAGGCGCGGTGCATCGAGGGTTTTCCGGTTCTTGCTGCCCAGCTGCCGTTGCGCCTCAACAATACGATCAAGGTTTCCGGCGAACGTATCGAACTGTTTACCCGTGGTCCCGACGGTACGCCGGCGATGCTGGGAGCCGAACGCTTCGTCGAACTCAAACGCTCCGCTGCGCTGGATCTGGTGCTGGACGCATGCGCATGTGGAAAGCCAAGCATGGCCATCCTCGCCGGCGCATTCACTCGCCACGGCTTCACCGGCCAGCAGGCACACGACTACCTCGCCACGCTGGTGCGCGCTGGTTTGCTCGAACTGGACTTCGGCATTCCCGACCAGGCCCCCGACTTTGCCGCGCAGGCTGCCTGCGTCCTGGACGAATTGCCGGACCGGAGCGGCCAGCCCTTCGCCACGCTGTTCGCTCGTCTGGCGACACTCGAGCAGGCGATCGGGACCGCCGACAGTGCCGGCATCCGTCACCCGCTGCTGAACGCAATGGGCGACTGCCTTGCCGAATTCGCGACCGCACTGGGCACCGACCCCGACGTCCTGCGCAATGTCCGTGACCTGTATTTCGAAGACGTTGGCGGCTGCGCTACACAGTCTTCGCCGGCGCCGCTGGGAAGCGACGCGGAACGCGAGGCACTCGTCAGTCTGACCCCGCTGCTGATGCTGTTCGATGCCCAGCTCACCTCGCGCCTGGCGCTGGCCACGCTTTTCCGCGAGCGCTATGGTGCCGATGCGACCGTGCCGCTGCTGGACTTCTACAAGGATTATCGGGCAACGCCGAAAGCGGAATTGTTTGCCCGCCTCGAACCCGGGCGTGATGCGGGAATCGCCACTGTCGTGCGCCTGCGCCGGGAATTCTGCGCCCGGGTGCGTACGGAACTGGCGGCCGGCCGCGAAGTCGACCTGGCGTCGCACGGGCTGGCCGACCTGATCGCCGGCCTGCCGGCTTACCTCGACACGCGCTCGGTCAGCATGTACGTTCAGCGCGTGGGCAGTAGCGATCCCAGCATTGTCCTGAACAGCGCCGGCACCGGATTTTGCGCCGCCATGTCGCGCTTCGCCCACCTGTTCGACGGCGATGACGGCACGCTGGCCCAGGCCCTCGCAGGCCACCTGGCGCGCATGCCGGGCGCCGAGCACGCGCATGACATCTGCGCCGTTCTGGCTGCCAACTCCAATCTGCATCCGCCCCTGTTCGAACGCGAGCTCGTCTATCCGGGTTCGCAGTCCCGCGCGACCGGCAGGGCGGCAAGCCTGCGCGAAGTGCAGGTCCGCCAGAAAGCAGGATGCCTGGTCCTGCAGCATGCCGATACCGGCGCACCGATCGACCTGCTGTCACTGAACTTCATTCATCCGGCGGCGGGTCCCGTTCTCTACCGGTTCCTCCATCTGTTCAGCGTACATTGGGTGTACCGTGGCCACGACCTGCTGCGCGCCCTGCTGGCGCCCGGAATGCGCGTCATGCCGCGTCTGCGCCTCGGCCCGGTCGTGCTGTGCCGCAAAACCTGGCTGATCCCGGCAGGCGATATCCAGGCCGTTGCGACCGGGCCCGTTGGCGACTTCGACATCCTGCTGGCACTGGACGCGTGGCGTACCAATGCGGGGCTGCCGCGCCGGGTGTTCTACCGCGCGACGATCATGCCGCCGGCGCAGGCCGATATGAACAGCATCGAGCACGTGATCGCGCTGCGCCAGGGGCGGCTGCGCAAGCCCCACATGCTCGATTTCGAGAATCCTTTCCTGACCAGAGTGTTCCTGAAGCAGGTCGCCACGCTCGGTCCTGATCTCCTCGTGCACATGCAGGAGTGCTTGCCGGACCCGTCCGATCCACCCGACGCCGGTCCCGTGCATGAACTGCTTCTCCAGATCGAACGTGAACATGGCTAACCGACTGCTCTGCGTGCATGCTCATGTGGCCGGGCAAGAAAACGCTTTTCTCGACGTCGTGGTCGCGCCCTTGCTGCAGGCCATAAGCGTTCCAGGCGGCGCGTTCTTTTTCCTGCGGTACTGGCGTGGCGGTCCCCATCTGCGCCTGCGTTTTCGCACGCCAGGCGTGGATGAGGCAGCCCTGCACGGGGAACTGGTACAGCGCTTCGAACGCTGGTGCATCGGCGTCGACGGGTTTGACCTGCCCGATACCACCGGACACGCCAGGCTGGCCACCCGCTTTGCTGCACTGGAGGAGACGGAGGCCGAGACCGCGCTGATGCCCTGCCCGGCACTGGTGAAGGCCCCTTATTTGCCCGAGTCGAAAAAGTATGGCGGTGATGTCGGACTCGCGATCGCCGAACAGGTCTGGTGCGCTTCCTCGGCGGCTGCACTGGCGGCCAACGCTGCGGGTTTGCTGGGCGGCGGCGCCCGTCTCGGCCTCGGTCTGCAAATGGCCATCATCGGCGCGCGCGCGTTTGGCCTGGACCTGGCACAGGCGCACGCTTTTTTCGGCAGGTATGCCGGCATCTGGCAGCACTACTGCCCGGGACCGGCGAGCGCGGGACTGGAACAGCGCCTGGCGCGCCAGGCGACCGGCTTGCGGGCCCTGGCAGCGGCTGCGTGGGAAGGCCGGCATCCGCCACTCCTGCACGGCTGGCATGCTGCCATGCAACAGGCATGCAGCGCCATCTCCGTTCATGCCGGAGCACTAGCCGGCGCCATGGCAGCCGGCCATGGCATCCAGGCGGACCATGTCCAGAACTATCTGCTGTCGCAGTACCTGCACACCAACAGCAACCGGCTCGGCATTGGCCCGGTCGACGAATGGCTGATGGCACGCCTGATCCAGGCAGCGCTTGGACCGGTCCATCAATCTGCCTTACCGGAGGAACGATATGCTTGCGACACCGGCTCTTGATTTCCTGGCGTTGACGCGGGCCGACGACGAAGAGCGCCTGCTGCGCCATTGCGCCGACGTCCTGGCGCAGCATGGCATGCGCGAACACTGCTACTTCGACCGGCACCGCGCCAACCAGGCCCGTGGCATTGCGCTGCACTGGCGAGCTGGCATCGATCCCGCACCCGCGCTCGCCGATATCGTCGGGCGTGCAGGCGCCGTGCCCGGTGCGCCCGACGTACGTTTCGTACCGGTAGTCGAAGATACGCGGGCGACGCTGGCAAGCGTGTTCGGCGGACTGGACAGCATCGACACTTATCGCGCCTTCAGCTTCGACAGTGCACCCCTGCTCTGGCAGTGGTGCGACGCGGGTCTCGGCCTGCCCGACAAGCGCATGGCCGTGTCAGTCGAGATCCTGGTCGACTACATGTATCGCATGCATTTCCGGCTTTCCGGTAAAGCCGCGCTCCCCTACCCCGGGATGTTCGTGTCGTTCCGCTCCCACTTCGAAGGGTTCGCCGCGACCCTGGACGATCCGCAAGGCGCCGAACGGGCGTTTGCCCAACGCTATCCGGCCGTCGAAGAACTGCTGCTGCAGCTGGTTCCGGCCTATGAAACCCAGCGTGGCGCACAGGCCTCGCCCTGGCTCCAGCCCATGCAGACGCTGGTGGACAACTACTTTGACGGGATCTACCAGCGGGTCCTCGACAGGACGCTGGTGACGGGAATGCTCGATGAAGTGCGCCGCAGCGGGAAGAATCTGCTGGCCAGCCGTTTTCACGAAAAGGTGGTCAGCAGTAAAGAGTACACCCGGCACACCATGAAACAACCGCTTTTCCAGACCAACCGCATTTTGCTTGGCCTGGTGTATCTCGCCCTGTTCCGCCTGGGCCTGCCGCTCATCGAGCGCTATTTCCTGTGCTACGCGCTCAGCAGATGTATCCAGGAGCGTTTCGGCATCAGTGCGGAACAGGCGTTCGATCGCAGCATCCAGAGGTCGGCGCGCCGTCGCCGCTTGTCCTGGCTCGGTATCCATCAATAAGGCCAAAAGAAATCATGAAGACAGCAGACGCCATTGCAATGCATGCAGTCAGCAAGGTCTACCGCGAGTCGCTGGAGACCCGGATCGGGCTGCACGATCTTACCCTGTCGGTACCGGCGGGCCATTTCGCCGCGCTGGTCGGGCCAAATGGCGCGGGCAAGTCCTCGGCCATCAAAGTGATGGCGACGCTGCTGCGTCCCACCACGGGCAGCGTGCACGTCTTCGGCCACGATACAGTGCGCGCGGGCAAAAATGTGCGTCGGGAGATCGGCTACGTCGGCCAGGAGAACTCGACCGATATGTATGCCACTGTCCACGAGAACATGCTGTATCACGCCGCACGATACGGCATGGCCGTGCGCGCTGCGGTGCCGCGGGCAGAAGAGCTGCTGGCCAGCTTCGGCCTGGAAAAGCAGGCGGCGATGGAGGTCCGGCGCCTGTCCGGCGGCCAGCGGCGCCGGCTTGACGTCGCGATGGCGCTGGCGCACCGGCCGCGCCTGCTGATCCTCGATGAGCCCACCGCCAACCTCGATCCGGATGCGCGTCGGCGGGTCTGGGATACGCTCAACCGACTTCGCCAGCAGCAGGAGTTGACCATCATGTTCTCCACCCACTACCTGGAAGAGGCGGACGAGCACGCCGACCACGTGTTCTTCATCGACCGGGGACGCTGCATTACCGACGGTTCGCCGCGCCAGCTGAAAACGGGCCTGGGCGGGGAATCCCTGGTCCTCGAGTTCGCCGACGGCGCCCAGGCCATGCATGCCGCGCTGACCCTGGGCGACCTGGAGGGGGACGCCAGGCCTCTGGTGGCGAACGCGCGCATCATCATGCCGTGCGAGGGCGCACGCCATATCCATACAGTGCTGGACCGGCTGGCAGGCCAGGGACTGGTGCCGCAAAGCGTCACGCTGTCGCGTCCGTCCCTGGACGACGTCTACATCCGCCTGACCGGGGCGTCGTTCGAATCGGTCGACCTGGAAAACCAGCAGGCGCAAGTCCGTCGCCAGTCCGGGAGCTGGGCATGGTGATCGATACCTTCCGTCTGTCGCGCCGGCTCGTGCGCGCCCAGCTCAAGCGCCCTTTCTACATCGTTCTGGCGGTCAGCCAGCCCTTGATCTACCTGGTGTTCTTCGGGGCGATGTTTTCCCGGATCACCCAGGCGGACCTGGTCGGCATGTCGTATTTCATGTACCTGACACCGGGGATGATCATCATGGCGGCGCTGTTCGGTTCCGCCTACCTCGCGGCGACCACCCTGGCCGACGCCGAGCGTTCGCTGTTTGACAGCATCGTGATCTCGCCGGTCAACCGCTGGTCGATCTCGATGTCGTACGTGTGCGCGAACCTGGTGCCGGTCGCATTGCAGATGCTGGCCGTGGTGACCTGCGGCGTGGTGATCGGCGGCTATCCTGCCGGTGGAATGGCGGGAATCCTCGCCACGCTGCTGATCGGGATCCTGACCGGGCTCGCATTCGGGTGCGCGTCGAACGTGGCCGGTTTCCTCATCCGGCGCGGACAGAACGTGCTGTCGGCCATGAACTTCCTGGTGATGCCGCTGATGTTCTTGTCCGGAATGATGCTGACCATTACCAGCATGCCGGTGTGGATGCAGCAAGTCTCCCGTTTCAATCCGGTGCACTGGGCAGTGCAGGCGGCGCAGGCCAGCTATCACGGCAGCTGGAGCAGTGCGGCCTGGCCCGCGCTCGCGCTGGGCGGCTTCGCACTCACCAGTGCGCTACTCATGCACCTCACGTTCCTGCGCTATCTGCAGCACAGGTAATGCGGACCATACAGCCTATTAATCCAGGAGACGAAGTGGAACGAGAACGCATCCGCATCCTTGCCGACGTGTATTTCCTTGAAATCGCTGGCGGCGCGGTGATCCGCAACCGGCACGGGTCGCTGGAAATCATGGGCAAGGGGGCTTACCAGCTGCTGCGCTGGATCTTCCCCGTCCTCGACGGCGCGCGCACCTACCTGGATGTCACCGCTGCGCTGCCGGCCGCGGTGGAGCAGCATGTCCGCGCAGTCGTCAAGCGCCTGCTGGAGCGCCGCTTTGCGCGGATCCTGCCGCACGACGAAGTGCACGACCATCCCATGCGCGAGCGCCATCCCGAACTCTACAACCTGCTCGAATACCGTACGGCGTCGGTGACGGACGCGTGGAAACGCGTGCAGGCGACCGGGGTGGCAGTGGCCGGCACAGGCACGCTGGCGCGGGCGGTGCTGGCCGCGCTGCCTGACTACGGCCTCCAGGCCGCCCCCGGCGCCACGGCGACTGTGCTGGCGGAGGACAGTGCTGCAGCGTATCAATGCGCCGTGGAGGCGATGGGCGCGGACGCTGCCGGGTTGTCGGCCGGCCTGTGTCGTCACGACGGCGTCGTGTACGGCCTGGCGACCCATGATCGGGTGGGATTGCCCGCACCGGCCAGCCTCGCGGCGATCGCCTCGCAGCACATGGCATCGGCGCAATCGCCGCTGCAACCACCTGCGGCACTGACGATCGCCGCGCAGGCGTTGTGCCTGGAATTATTCGAGCGCATCGCGCTGCCGGCCGAACCACCCCTGGAGCCACGCCTCCTGCTGGTGGACGAGTCCACGCTGACGTTGTCGCAGCACCGGCTGCCGCCGCGCGTCCTGTTCGAACGCGACAACGCATTCGCGGGTACGCCGCTGGCACCGTCCGACATCGATGGATGGATCCGTCCCGACCTGGGCGGATCCATCCTGCCGGCAGCAGAAACCGAGGCGCTCAATGCGATTGCGCGTTCGGTCGCCGGCCTGACCGATTCCCGGGTGGGACCGGTGCTGCGCCTGGACGACGGCGACCTCTTCCAGTTGCCGCTGGCGGCCGCCGTCGCGCTCAACCCGGGCGATGGCGACGGGCGGCCACGCCGCCTGCTGACGCTGGGACTCTCGGCGCGCGAGACGCGCAACCAGGGTGCCCTGGCGGCCCTGGAAGACTACTACGCGCGCCGCCATGAGAACGGGCCAACGCCGGCGGCCGGCTGGAGCCGCCGCGAAGCCCTGATGCGCGCCGGGCGCGCCCTGTTCGAATGCGACGCCGCTGCCTATGCCGGTGGCACCGCTGTTGTCCATGACTGGGCCCGGGCACCGCAAGCCCTGCGCTATCTGGCCGAACTGTTCGAGGACGTCGAGGTCCAGTGCGCATGCGTGCGCAACCGCCATGGGTGGTATATGGCGAGCCACCCTGCGCTGACGGCAGACAACGGGGGAGCAAGCTATGGCGTCGGGGTCCTGCCGCAACTGGCCATTGGCGACCTGCTCCTCAAACTCGCGCTGCAGCGGTTTTATCTCGACGCCGGTGCCGACCTGGGACGCCCGGTCCTGCTCAATCTGGACTTGGCACAGGACGCGCTGCGGCGCGCTGTAGACGATGCCATGGTGCAGGTCGAGGCGTCCGTGCGAGAGCTGCCAGTCCCCATTTCCGTCCCCGACGCCTGCCCGCTGTATATTGCCCGGATACGCGTACGATGAACGATCTCGCATTCGGCGTCGCGTCACCGGTACGCGTGGAAAACGACGCTGCGCGGCGCCTTGCCGCACCACTGCGAGCGCTGGCTCCCGGCCATGCCCTTTGCATCGGCTCGGTCAGCTTCCTCGCACAGGAAGCGTACCGGTATGCCGGTCCAACGCTGTACGTCTGGCGTCTTGCCAATCTCATCTACGTCGTCCCGACGGCGACCGCCGGCGGCGTCGACCTGCTGTCGGTACTGCGCCACACGGTCTGGCGCCACGCCTGCGACAGCGCCTGGCCGGTGGCTGCCGACCGCGCCCCCGCCGTGATGCAGCGCTTCGCGCTCGATTCGCCCTTGCAAGCGGCGCTGGTGTGCGCACTTGCGCAGCGCGCCCTTGCGGCGGGGGGCGGCGCCCCGGCCGGATGGTGGTACCTCGACCTGGAAAGGGGGCCGGCATGCGCCGCGCCGCCCACGCTACCTTTGGCAGTCGCGCCAGCGCGCGATCATTCGCCGCTACGCCACCATACGCTCGATACGATCGGCCCCGCCGTGACGGCGCTCGCGACCCACCCCGGCGTCGGACTGCTGGGGCGTCCTACCAGCGATCTCGACGCGCCTGTCCCTAGCTGCTCGGCAACGCTGCGCCTGGCCGGCGTGCCCGACATCATCACGCTGGGCCGGGCCGCCAATGCCCGCCAGGCGGCGGCAGTGGCTTGCCTTGAAGCCATCGAGCGTCATGCGGGCCTGACCGCACCGAACTGCGCGCGCACATGGGAAGCCAGCTTTGCCGATCTCGATGTACCAAAACTGGACCCACGCCATTGCGGGCTGCATCTGGCGGACAGCTACGCCGCACCGGATTTCCCGTACGTGCCCTTCCATGAGGACCTGGTCCTGGATTGGGTGTATGGGCAAGAACTGGGCAGCGGGCGCGACATCGCCCTGCCCGCGAGCCTGGCCTATTATGGCGCCAGCGCCACTGTGCCGCGGGTGCGGCTGGCCTACGAAACATCGAACGGCTGCGCGGTCGGAACCTCATTCGAGGAGGCGAGCCTGCACGGCCTGCTCGAACTGGTGGAGCGCGATGCATTCCTGATGGCCTGGTACCGCCGCACGCCGTTGCCCGATATCACCCGGCAACTGTCGCGCCATCCGGCGATCCACCGCACGCTGCGCCACCTGGCCCTGCTCACTGGGGGAAGTGTACGCATCCTCGATTCGACCCTGGAAGCGGGCATCCCGAGCGTCATCTGCTGCTTCACCGGCGCGTCGTTGCCGTCCCAGGTTCTCTCGGCCGGTGCCTCGCTCAGCCATGCAGATGCCGCCCGCGCTGCGTTGGCGGAACTGAGCGGCCACTGGTTGTTTCTGCGGCAGCGTTTCGACGATCCCGACGTGCGCCGCCATGCCCGCGCATTGCACGAGGGCGACGCGGAAGTGGTCTCCATGGAAGACCATGGTTACGCAAATGCCCTGCCCGAGAGCCGGGCGCGCATGGCATTCCTCCTGCAGGGCGGCGATGCGGCCGAGGACCCCCGCTATGCCCCGGGCTTCGGTCCGCCGTCCGATTCGGTGCGCGCCAGCCTGGCCTGGCTGCTGGAACGCCTGGCCGGCGCCAGCCTGCGGCCAATCGCGGTGCCGCAGCATACGGCGCAGTTGCGCCAGGCCGGACTGCATTGCGTGAAAGTCGTCTGTCCCGGGCTGTTGCCGATGACGTTCGGGCACCGTAACAGGCGTCTGGCATCGGCACGCCTGGACGCGGCCACCCAGCGGCGGGCGGCCAGCCTGCCGCCCCATCCCTTCATGTGAGCCGTTCAGACCATGTCCGAGATCGCCATCAGTCCCGATGAATTCGCGCGTTTCCTGCGCCAGCTGCACCAGCGTCCCGACGTCTCTGGCAACCGCAAGCCGGCGGTGGGCCGCACCCTGCCGCCGTTCTACCAGCCGGCGTGCGGTCGCCCGTCGATTTCGATGCCCAATGGCGAAGGCGAAGGCGACGACCTGCTGCAAAGACTCGGCACCCTCCTGTGGCAGACGCTTGGCTACACCCAGGTAAGGCTGTATCCGCCGCTGCGGCCCGGCACAGGAACTGAGGCGGCGGCGCGGCGGCCACTCGCGTCAGGCGGCGCGCGCTATCCAGTCGACCTGCACGTGCTCGTTCCAGCCGACATCGCCGGTGCGCTCGCGCCGTGCGCGGGCAAGGTGCTCGCCTATGCGCCGCAATACCACCGGCTGTTTCTCACCGGCACGCTGGAAGCCGGCACGGTACCGGGACCGTCGGAACTCGCCATCGTGGTCAGCCTCGACTTTGCACGCACCTGGGAAAAATATGGCGATTTTGGCTATCGGCTCAGTGCGGTCGACGCCGGCCTGGTGGTCGGCCGCCTGCAGACGCTGGCCAGCCGCTGGAGCGAGGCCAGTGTCGATGTCGATGTCGATGCTGCAGCGCTGGATGCCGCCCTTGGGCTCGACCCCACCTGCCAGGCCACTTACTGCGTCGTGCGCATACGGCCTCATGGGGGCCGTGCGAACGGTCCCGCGGTGCGGCTGGAAGAGTTGTCCGTACCACCGCGGACGCCGTCCAGTGGCCGCCTGCCGCGTCGCTTCCAGGCCGTGCATCGGGCGGCGCACGCAGCCGCTCTGACGCCGCATTCGTGGGAGCAGCCGCTGCTGCGATTCCTGCAGCCGCAGCTGCAATCGGCCGAGGTCATTGCATTGCCTGGCGGCGCGCAAGCCTCGCTGCCGGATGCCATCGCGGCGCGGCGCTCGCGCGCCCACGCGTTCACTGGCGCGGCGGTACGGATGGAGGTCATGCGCGCCTGCCTGGACGGCATGCAGCGCTGCCTGCGTGATGTGCTGACAGCCGCCGACGCGGCGCTGGAAATGCCCCGCCTGCTGGTGTGCTCGCTGCAGGTGGCAGGGCTGGCGCCGGGACTGTACAGCGTCGACGAAGGTGTCCCGGTGTTGCGGGCGCTGGTCGCGGGCGAGCATGGCGCCACCCTGGCACGTGCCCAGCTGCTGTCCTCGTTCGACCTGCAGAAGGCCGCCTTCATCGTGTACGTGTGCACTCGCCGCTGGCAGGCTGGTGATCCGCGCGGTCCCCGTGCCTACCGTGTCGACCAGATGCTCGCAGGCGCCGCGCTGGATGCCGGCACGCTGGCGGTGTCCAGCGAGCGGATCAGTGCGCACGCCTACCTCGGATTCGACGCAGACACCATTGCCCGCTTGTATGGCCTGCATCATGACGTGAACGTGGCGGCCCAGTTGTGCGTAGGGGCGACCGCTGCCGGCTGCGAGCTGGCGCGTCCCGTTGTCATCCATACTGCCTGAGCGAGCACGCCGCCGTGTTCATCCAGCCTCCTCCCCATGTGCCGGCCAGCCGGATTTACGCAGTCGACATCTTCGGGCTCGACCCGGTAGCCGGCGAGCACCAGATGTCGATCAAGGCGATCCAGCGTCGCGCGCCGGGCGCCCTGTTCTGGACCCCGCACAACGGCGGCCATTGGGTCGCGGCGCACAGCGTGCTCGTAGAGCGGGTGCTGAGCGACGCCGCCCTGTTCTCATCGCGCTATGTCACTGTACCGAAATGGATGAATCCGGATCCTCCGGTGGGCCCGCTGCAGTTCGACCCTCCCATGCATCAGGCGTACCGTGCGCTGATCGCACCGGCAATGTCCGGGCGCGCCTCGCTGGCGCTGGCCGAGCATGCGCGCACGGCGGCCCGCCAGGCCATACGCCGCCTGCGCCCCACGGGCCGCTGTGAATTCATGCAGGATTTCGCGCGCCAGCTGCCGATCGCCTGCTTTCTCGCCATGTGCGGCCTGCCAGCCACCGACCATGCCCGCCTGGCCGACATCGCCAGGCTTCAGCTCGAGCCAAGGAACCGCGACGGCCAGTCCACCGGCTTCCGGCTGATGGGCGACTATCTGATGGAGCAGATTTCTTCCAGCCGCAAGCTTCCTGGTGACAACCTGATCGGCCAGCTCACGCGCGCCCATGTCGATGGCCAGCCGCTGCCCGACCATGCGCTGTTCGGGCTGGTCAACATGCTGTTCATCGCCGGGCTGGACACCGTCAGCTCCGCGATCGGCACCGCCGCACGGTTCCTGGCGCAGCATCCGACGCTGCGCAGCCAGCTGCGTGCCGAGCCGACGCTGATTCCAAGGACAGTCGAGGAGCTGCTGCGGCGTTTCCCCATGTTCACCGCCGCGCGCATGGTGCGCACCGACTGCGAGCTCGACGGCGTGCTGCTGAAGTCGGGGGACATGATCGTCGCGCCGACCGCGCTGTGCGGACTGGACGAGGAACGCTTCGATGCGCCGGAGCGTGTGGACCCGGCCCGCCGGGGGGCACGCCATGCCAGCTTCGGGGTGGGCGTGCACCAGTGTCCTGGCGCCACGCTGGCGCGCGCCGAACTGCGCATCTTCATCGAGACCTGGCTGGAAGAGATTCCGGACTTTGGCATCGATCCCGGCGCGCCCGTGCACCTGGGCCCGGGACCGGTTGCTTCCGTGTTGTCGTTGCCTCTGGTGTGGCGCCCGGTTGAACAGCCGGCCCGCGACCGCTTTTTTACCTGATGAAAGGAAATCTCGTGGGCGTACAGATTCACATACCCGGCACGCTGCGCCGTTTTACCGACGGCAGCAAGACGATCTCTGTCGACGCAGGCACCGTGGGGGACGCCTTGCGCGCGCTCGCGGCGCGTTTTCCCCTCCTGGACGAGCATCTGTTCGCCGCCGACGGAGATGTGCGCAATTTCATGAACGTGTATCTCAACTCCCAGGACGTGCGCTACCTGCAGCGCATGAACACCGCGGTCCGGCCAGGCGATGTCGTGGCTTTGCTGCCCGCTATTTCTGGAGGCTGAGACCATGTTGCTCCCCCCCCTGATCGACGACATGGCTGCGCTCACGCCGCAGGAGCGCCAGCACTACAGCCGCCATGTGCTGCTGGCGGAAATCGGCGAGTCCGGACAGCGCCGATTGAAGTCGGCCCGGGTACTGATGGTCGGCGCCGGCGGCCTGGGTTCGCCCGTCGGGCTCTACCTCGCCGCCGCCGGGGTCGGCACGCTCGGGATCGTCGAGGATGACCGCATCGAGGCCAGCAATCTTCATCGCCAGGTGCTGTATGGCGTGGAGCAACTCGGAGAATGCAAGCTCGACGCCGCCATTGCCCGGCTCCATTCGCTCAACCCGCACATCACCCTCGTGCCGCATCCGGTGCGGCTCGATGCCGGCAACGCACTCGAGCTGCTGAGCAAGTATGATCTCATCGTCGACGGCACCGACAATTTCCCGACCCGCTACCTGATCAATGACGCCTGCGTCCTGTTGGGCAAGCCGTTCGTCAGCGCCGCCATTGCGGGCTTCGAAGGCCAGCTGTCGGTGTTCTGGCCTGGCCGTGGCCCGTGCTATCGCTGCGTGTATCCTGAGCCGCCGCCACCGGGCCTGGCGCCTTCATGTGCCGAAGGAGGCGTGCTGGGCGTACTGCCGGGCATCATGGGGACGTTGCAGGCCAACGAAGCGATCAAGACATTGCTGGGCATCGGCGAGCCGATGATCGGCTGCCTGCTGCAGTTCGACGCGCTGTACATGCAGTTCCAGCGGTTCGAACTGCACCGGCGCGACGACTGCGCCGCATGCCGGACCGGCGCGGCGCCCGTACTGGACAATGGCGAACACGCGTGCAGCGTGGAGGCGCCAGTGCCCGAACTCGGCGCCGATACCGTCGAACGCATGCTGGGCAGCGGCGAACGCTTCACCCTGATCGATGTGCGCGAGGACCACGAATGGCGGGCGATGCATATCGCCGGCGCCCGCCATATCGCGCTGGCGCGCTTGCACGAACACCTGCCGAGTATCGATCCGGCGCTGCCGACGATCGTGTATTGCCAGGCCGGGGTCCGCTCGCGCCGGGCCGTTGCGTTGCTGCGCTCGCACGGCATCGCACAGGTCCACAGCATGCGCGGTGGCATCCAGGCATGGAACGGGCAGGTTGCCTGAGGAATCGACCATGAACATTCTGCAGCAGACTACCCCCAAGGGCTTTCGCTTTGGCACCGAACGGATCCGCCCTCCCGCCGACACGCTCGCCGCGAACCGGCGGTTCATGCCGATGATGGGCATCACCCGCCTCGCGACTATCACCGGGCTGGACCGGATCGGACTCCCGGTCGTCATTGCGGTACGCCCCAACTCGCGCGCCCTGGCCACCTCGCAGGGCAAAGGCGCGTCGCTGGAAGCGGCGCAGGCCTCGGCGCTGATGGAATCCATCGAAACCTGGCATGCGGAGCGCATCTGCGCACCGCTACGGTACGAGTCCTACCTCGCCCTGGCCGAACGCGCCGCGGTCGTCGATCCGATGCTGCTGCCGCAGCGCGCCGGCGCCGGATTCCTCCCGAACGGACCGCTCGCATGGATCGCAGGGCATGAGCTGTTCAGCGATACGCCGGTATGGCTGCCCTTCGACACCGTCAACATGAACACGGTGCGCCAGCCGGGCAGCGTTCCGCTGTTCCTCGGCAGCAGCAATGGACTGGCTTCGGGAAACCACATGGTGGAAGCCGTCATCCATGCCACCTGCGAAGTGATCGAGCGCGACGCGTTGAGCCTGTGGGAACTGGTCCCGGAAGAACAGCGCCAGCGTCGCCTGCTCGCCCTCGATTCAGTGTCCGACCCGGCGCTCCGGGCGCTGATCGACCATCTGGAAGCGCAGGGCTTCGCACTGGGCGTCTGGGACATTACCAGCGATATCGGCATCCCCACCTATACCTGCATACTGGTCGAAGATCCGGCATCGAGTAAATGGCGTAGTCACCATATGTTCAGTGGCCACGGGACCCATCTGTCACCGGAAATAGCCCTTTCGCGCGCCATCCACGAAGCGATACAGAGCCGCCTGACCGCCATCTCGGGCAGCCGCGACGACTTCCGATTCGCCGAATACAGCCGGGCCAGCAACCCGGATGACCACGCGCATATGCTGGCGCTGATCACCGGCACGCCTGCAGCGCTGGCGTTCGGCGCCATACGCCCGCCGCTGGCCAGCGATTTCGAGGGCGACCTCGCCACACTCATGGCCCGGCTGCGTGGCGCCGGTATCGCCTGTCTGGCCGTGGTGGACCTGAGCCGGCCCGAAATCGGGATCCCGGTGGTCAAGGTAGTCGTGCCGGGCCTGGAAGGGCCACCGCTGCAATCGTGCATACCGGGTCCACGCGCGCGCCGCTACGAAAGGAACCTCGCATCGTGAGCATCTTCGTTTTTCTCGGTCCCAGCCTCGACCTGCGCACGGCGCGTGAAACCTGCGACGCACAATTTCTGCCGCCTGCGAAGATGGGGGATATTTTCCGCCTGTGCGAACACCACCGGCCCACCGCGATCGGATTGATCGATGGCCTGTTCGAACGGATCCCCGCCATCTGGCACAAGGAAATCCTGTATGCGATGTCGCTCGGCATTCCCGTGTACGGCGGCTCCAGCATGGGCGCGCTCAGGGCTGCGGAACTGCATGCCTTCGGCATGCGTGGTGTGGGCCGCATCTTTCAGGCTTACGCCGACGGCGAACTCGACGACGATGACGAAGTCGCGCTGGTGCACGGCCCGGCGGAAAACAACTTCGCCAGTCAATCGGAAGCGCTGGTCAATATCCGTTTCGGCCTGGACGCGGCGCAAGCGGCCCAGGTGATCCATCGCGATACTGCGCAGGGCTGCCTTCGATTGGCGCGCGGCCTGTTCTACCCCGAGCGCAGCTGGCCTGCCGTGTATGCGCTCGCCCGCGCTGCCTCGTTTCCGGAATCCCAGATCGTCGCTTTGCAGCGGCACGTCGAGGTGCACCGACCGAACCAGAAACGCGACGACGCGCTGGCGACCCTGCGACAGATCGCGGCCGACACCGCGCGCGGCGTCGGTCCCGCCCTCCTGCCGTTCCATTTCGAGTCGACCAGCGCCTGGGAAGCATTGCGTGCGGAATGCCGGCAGGCGGGGACCGGCCCGGGCTCGGTACGTTTCGATCTGCTGCGTAACCATGCACGCGTGTTCTCGCAGGTATCGCTCCCGGCCGGCGACCTGGCCTTGCTGATCGACCTGGTCGAGGCAGAGACAGCGCGCCGCCAGATCCCGCTGCCCGATAGCCACACCATGATCGCGCAATTCTTCGCGCGCAGGGACCTTGCCACGCCATCTTCGCAGCAGGATTGGTGCGCCGCCAACGATGTCGGCGCAGATGACCTGGCCGAACTGGCGCGGTGCGATTTCCTCCTCGATGCGCTTGGAAGCCGCCAAGCCCCTCGCCTCGGTCGACGGCTCGTGGACGCGCTCAAGCTCACCGGCGACTACCCTGCCACCCGCGATCATGTGCAAGCAAAGTGGCGTGCACTGGATGAACATCATGCCCACTCGCTGCGGCAAGCCGACATCGGTACGCCGGACGAGATCGACCGCTGGTACGCCGCCCGCACCGGCGCGCGGCGCGCTGGCAGCGGCGCCCGGCTGGGGTTCTCTACCCAAAGGGAATTTCTCGACGAATTGAATTTCGAATATTTTTATACGCGACTGGGCAACGTCCAGGAATAGTCAATCCAGACTGAATCGGAACGAAGGAAAAACGATGAAAATCATTGCTACGAAACTGGGAAAAAACGACAAGTACGACCAGCTACGCTGCATTCGCCTCGACGGCAGCGAAACAGGCGCCATGATGCCCCGGCAGGGCGTCCTGCCACACGATCTGATTCATTTCGTGGTCGAAACGACGCTCGGCTACGACCATGGTTTCCTCGGGTTGGTGGCCAAGGGCGCCGACATCAGTTTTGCCATGGAGCAGACCCACGATATGGACAATCAGACGGTGGCCGACCAGGCCACGCACGCAGAGGCGGTGGTCGAAAGCCTGCAGGCCCAGATCTGGAGCGGCAGCTTCGACCCGGAGATGTTCGCTTGCGGCGTCGCAGGCGCGTGCGACATGCGCGCCCGTCCCGCACCGGACCTGAGCGGTATCGACGTCGACAAGGCGCTGTACGCAGGTGTCGTGGCACTCGGCCAACGCTGGCAGCAGCTGCCCTACCACGCATCCCTGGAACTGGACATGCCTGGTTTGTGATCGCAGGGCGAGGCGTGGCCAGGCGGGGTCCTGGCGCTGGTCTGGGCCACCCGATCGGGCAACTGCGCCGCACGCCGCCGGGATCTCGCCGCTCATGCCGCCGACTGCGGCACCAGGGTCGGCGCGTCGCGGCCGTGGCTGATCGCACCGCCGCGTAGTTCGATCACGCGCCCGGCGCTGGCAATCGTTTCGGGCCGGTGTGCGATGATGATCCGGGTGATACGAAGCGCGCCGATGGCCTCGTTGACGTCCTGTTCACGCTGGACATCGAGGTGGCTGGTGGCTTCGTCCAGCAGCAGGATCTTCGGACGCTTGTACAGCGCCCGTGCCAGCAGCACGCGCTGTTTCTGGCCGCCGGACATCACCGTTCCCATGTCACCGACCATCGTGTTGTAGCCCATCGGCATGGCCTCGATGTCGGACGACACCGAGGCCATGCGCGCGCAGTCGGCGATCCATTCACGATCCGGCGCGGCGGCAAAAAAACTGATGTTCTCGGCAATCGACCCGGCGAACAGGACGTCATCCTGCAGCACGGTGCCGATCATCTGGCGCACGCTGTCCGGCCCGAGGCTACGCATATTGACACCGCCGATGTACACGTCCCCCCCGCACGGAGGCAGTATGCCGAGCAGGACGTTCAGCAAAGTGGATTTTCCGCAACCCGATGGACCGACGATGGCAACCGATTCCCCGGCCGCGATGCTGATGTCGACGCCGTCGAGCACATAGGGTTCCGAGTCGCTGTAGCGGTATCGTAATCCCCGTGTTTCGATACTGGGCTCGAGCCCACTTGCCTCTCCCGCCATCCCTGCCGGCGTCCCCGGCTCCGGCTCTGTCAGCACGATATCTGCCAGGCGCTCGCCGTACAGCTGGAGCATCTTGATCTCGACACCCTTGTCGATGAGCGCCGCGACGCGGGTCGCGAACTGCGTCTTGTACGCGACGAACGCCAACAGCACGCCGACAGTAAAATCGCCGTCGAGCACGAGTTTTGCTCCCAGCCACAGAATGATGACATTCTCCAGACCGAACAGCACCCCGTTCAGCGTCTTGAACAGCAGTTGCAGCTTTTGCGTGCGCAGATCGGCATTGATCTGGTCGATCAGCAGGGTCAGCCAGCTCGAACGACGTTCGTCCTGGCGCTGGAACAGCTTGATGACCTTGACCCCGCGAATTGTCTCCAGAAGATGGCTCTGCTGCTTGGCCGCGTGGACGATCTGTTCCTCCGTGGCGTTGCGCAAGGGTCCATAGCCCACCCAGCGCCCGCTCGCGTACAGCAGCATGGCCAGCAGTGCGACCAGGGACAACTGGGGACTGTAGACCAGCATCATCGTGACGATCACGACCGTCATCGCCCCGTCGAGCATCGCTTCGAGGAACGATGTGGTCAGGGTACGCTGGATCTGGTCGACTGCGCCCACGCGCGACACCACATCACCCACGTGGCGCTTCTCGTAGTACTGGACCGGGAGCCGCAGCATATGGGCCAGGATATTGGCGCGCCACTGGACATTCAGCGTGGTGCCCAGGTAGATCAGCACCCAGGAGCGGCTCCAGGCCACGGCTTGTTGCATCAGCGCCAGCAAGCCAAAACCGAGCGCCAGCGTGACCAGCAGGTCGCGGTCGCCCGAAATGATCACGTTGTCGACGACCCATTGCAGGAAGAATGGACTGACGACAGTGAACACCTCGAGCGCCAGCGCAAGCAACAGCACCTGTCCCAGCGAGCGTCCCAGGCCATGCACCTGCCCCGTCAGACTGCTCAGCGACACCCGCTGCTTCTCATCGCGGGGCCGGAACGCGGGATTTGGCCACAGCTCCAGTGCGACGCCGGTAAATGCCGCCGAAACCTCGGCCAGCGACAGGGTACGGATGCCGAAGCCGGGATCGTGGACGACGACCGACCTGGCACTGACTTCCTTGAGCACCACGAAATGGTTCAGGTTCCAGTGCAGGATGCAGGGCAGCTTCAGTTGCCGCAGGTGTTGCATGTCCAACCGCAGCGGGCGCGAGGCCAGCTCCATACGCGACGCGGTCTGGATCAGGTTAACGAGGGTCATGCCTGTCAGCGACACCGAAAACTGGCGCCGCAGCATCGCCAGGTCGGTGCGGTAACCATGAAAACCGGCAACCATTCCAAGACAGGCAAGCCCGCACTCGGCGGCTTCCGTTTGCAACAGCAAGGGCAGTTTCCTGGAAAAACCAAAAGCAAGCCGGTCGAGCAGGGACATGAGGATCTGTTCAGTTAGATTTTGCCGGTGATGCTGTACAGCGGCTCGAGTACCCATTCATAGAGCCGACGCCGCTCCTGCAGGACATCGGCTTCCAGGAGCATTCCAGCTTGCAGTAATTCCGCCTTGCCGTAAGCATTCATGCTCTGCGCGGCAAGGTCGACGGTGATCTTGTAGAGCGGTTCGCCGCTGCCGCCGCTTGCGGCAAGCGCATTCAGTTCGCCGACCGGCAGTGCGATCTTCGACACCGTGCCGACCGCTCCCCGTCCATGGCCGAATTTCTGGAAGGGAAATGCCTGGTACCGCAGCAAGACAGGCGAGCCGGTGCGGATGAAGCCGATCGCCCGGCTGGGAACATACAGTTCGGCGCGCAGGCGGGCGTTCGCAGGTACCAAGCTCATCATCGGTCTGCCAGGATCCACGGCCTGACCGCGCTCGGCTGCGATGGCGGTCACGATCCCGCTTTCGGGCGCAGTGATCGCAAAACTGCGCTTGGCTTCACTCTCGGCAAGTTCCTGGACTGCGTTGCCGATCACGCGCCGCAACTGCGCCAGTTCATTCGCGGCGCGCAACGGCAAGCTGGCCAGGTCGTCGCGGTGCGCAGCCAGCTCGCGCTGGGTCGCGATCTGGTCACGTTCGAGCGACTGCTGGCGATTGCGCTGGTCGAGCAACTCGGCCTGTTTTTGCTGTAACTGTTCGCGAGAAATAAAATTGGTCGCTACGAGCTGCTGCGCCCGTGCCACCGCCTCTTCCGCCAATTTGACCCGGCTGACCTGCCCCTCGAGCTGGGACCCGATCTTGCTCGATTCGTTGGTCAAGCCATCGATCTTCTTTCCGAGTGCTGCACGCTCATCGTGCTGCAGTCTTTCCGTTTTTCGCAACTCTTCTTCCAGCGATGCCTGGCGTTGCGCGATCCCGGCGCTGATCGCAGCCTGGGTATCGCCACCGTCGACGTCGCGCCGCTGGCTCGACAGCACCAGCAAGACCTGGCCCCGGGTTACCTGCTGTCCTTCGTCAACAAGCTTTTGCGAGACGATGCCGGCCTGCTGCGGATGGATCTTGATCAGGCCCGAGTCGGGCACGAGCTGGCCCATCACGGTGCTGCGCTTGGTATAACTTCCCAGCCACATGAACAGCAGTACCAGAAGCGCACAGGCCGCCGCGCCGATGCAGAGCACACTGAACGACAGTGGGCGTGCCAGAACGACATCTCCCAGCCATTTGCTGCGCCGATTGTCCATTACCGCGGATCGAAAAAGGTGATGAGGCTTCATGAGTGCGCGGATATTCCATTGTCGAGGACGAAAAACCGTGGCTTTTTGCCGGCCGTTTTGACGAGGCCTCTTTCACGTCGCGCTTCATGAACGATACGACCCGGCGAATTATATGCAATCGGCAAATATCGACTCTACCCACATTTAACAGGCGGTGCAACCTTTTGCGATTTTCGCTACCGCATCGATCGGGATAATCGAATTATCGCATCGGAATTGCGTGGCGATCATCTCCAATTCTCACTCACTGCTCCGCTTCTCGCTTCGAAGCCGGCAACCATTTATGCAAAGAAAATAGATTCACTCGAACCATCTTTATTTTCGCTTTATGATCTGGGGGTAATTTTCAGGTGGCGAGGCAAAAAACGAATTTGCCGAAAAAATGCAGTTACACTCGAACGGCTTTTAAAAGCGAAAGCATGGGAATAGGAAAGCGCAGGATTCTGGCAAATCCGGCGCAGCGGATTTCCCTTGTTGATGTTGATGACCAGTGTCGCCGGGCAGCTATCTGTCTCAGGCGTTTCAATTCAAATCCATAGGAATCGATAACATGACGAGTAACAAAAGCGTTCTGGGTGCACTGAAAGACAGCGAAGAGCAGGTCGAAGAAATTGTCGGCATGGTGGTCATGAATGATGAACTGCTTCAGCAGGTCAGCGGTGGCATTCCAAATGGCTACATCAACACGGTGAGCGCCGAGTGCTGGGGTTTCAGCTGCAATCTTCATCCATACTGATGCATTACGGAGTCTGGAGGCGTCCATCCCGCGCAGTCGCCGGTAAATGTCCGAATATGGCTGTTTCCGGTGGGGGCGGCGATTCAAGGCTCGAATCGTGATAACCGCGGTACAGGCGTGATGCATACCTGTACCGCGGTTTCATGCGGTGTCGTTCCCCGGCATCCCCGCCACTGTCCATTTTAGCAAACCGCGACCTGTGATGACCAAAACCATTCATGGTCGCCAGACTTCGGCAAAGGAATGACATTGGACCTGAAAAAACTGGTTGGCTTCTATAACCCGCACGTGGCCGCCGCACAGGCGCAATTAATCGCAAGTATGAATGCGGCAGGCGTTGCTCCCGATCCCGCGGTGCTCGATGCATTACGCCGTCATTTGCTCAATGCACTGTTCAATGTCAGCTACAAGACGCTTGTCACGCATTTCAAGCTTGTGGAAGCGACGCACTCGTTCGAACAATTTGGCGCGTCCCTGAACGACCCGGAAATCCGTCACTATTTCTTTAGCCGGTACCCGGTGATGCAGCGCTGGATGGATCAGATCGGGGAAAATTGGGCCGAGCAGTCTGCCCTGCTACTGACGCGTTTTGAAACGGACCGGCATGCCATCGCGCGTGCGCTGTTCGATAGCGAAGAGGCGCTGGCGATCCGCACTATCCAGCTGGGAATGGGCGACGTGCATCGCGGTGGCCGCAGCGTTGCCCAGGTCGAGCTGACAAATGGCGACAAACTGCTCTACAAGCCGCGCAGCCTGGCGATCGACCGGCATTTCGCCGATCTGGTGGCCTGGCTGAATACCCGTGGTGGCATCGGACTGCGTACGCCGGCGAGCATGGACTGTGGCGACTATGGCTGGGTTGGTTTTGTCGCCGAGCAGGAGTGCTCCGACCAGGCCGGAATCGATGATTATTATCACCGGATGGGCCATTGGCTCGCCCTGCTATATGTACTCGAGGGAACGGATTTTCATTACGAGAATATCATTGCGGCCGGACCGCACCCGGTCCTGATCGATCTCGAATCGTTTTTCCACCCCGAGCTGTCGACCGGAGAGACGCCTGCGGAAGTGGACGACTCCGTCCTGAAGAGCGGCATTCTTCCTCACCACCTCAAGGACGGCGCCAGCCACCTTCCCGACCTGAGTGGCGTTGCCGATGTGGAGGGAACCACGGGCGTGCTGGACGAACTGGTGCTGGAAGAGCAGGAAGGCAGCCTGGTCTTCGTACGCAAGAAGGCACGACTGCGCGGCGGCGGCAATGTGCCGCGCCTGGATGGCCGCAAGGTGATACTGGACGCCTCCACCGCGCCATCGTTGCAGCAGGGGTTCGAGGCGATGTACCGGCTTCTTGCCACCCACAAGAGCGACTTGAAGCGCCGCCTTGCCGCCTTTCGCGATGACGAAGTCAGGGTGTTGTTCAGAAATACCCTCACCTACCGCCATTTGCTCGACGAATCGACCCACCCTTCGCTGATGCGCGACTGGCTGAACGTACAGCGGCATGTCGGCCTGCTGGGCCTGGCCATTGCGGAGAACGCCGTTGTGGAGAAATTCGTCCGTTACGAAGAAGCCGATCTGCTGCGCCGGGACGTTCCTCTGTTCACGACCCGCGTCGACAGTCGCGATCTGTGGTACGCCGAAGAAGGGATCGTGCCCGGTCTGTTTCGCAAGAGCGGGCTCGCCAAAGCGCTGGCGAAGATCGACTTGCTGTCAGAGCAGGACATGCGTGACCAGAGCTGGATCATCAGGAAATCGCTCCAGATCGCGCACGACCCGTCGGAATCCGCGTCACCGGTGGCGCCAGGCGTAGCCGGGGTATATGCCGACGCGGCGCAAGTGCGCGCACGGGCTCGCCAGGAGGCACTGCGCGTGGCCGACTATATTGTCACGCAGATGCATGTACAGGGCGATCACGCCAGCTGGCTGGTCGTCCGGGCCACATCGACCGATAACCGGAAGATGGAGCTGCTGCCCGCGTTCCATGACCTGTTCGCCGGCATGCCCGGCGAAATCCTGTTCCTTGAAACGTTGGCGCAGATGACGGGCGAGACCCGCCATGCCGATTTCGCCGCAAAAGCGCTCAACACACTCACGTTCAAGCTGGCTCACACCCAGCACGCTGCGCATACGGTCGGCATGTTCGCCGGCTGGGGCGGCGTGCTGTACATGCTTGCGTTTCTCGGTGCGCTCAAGAATGATCCCGGCTATTTTGCACGCGCTGAACGCTATATGGAAACGCTGGATTTCGACGGGCTGATCAGCGCCGACAAGGAGCTCGGGCTGATCAAGGGCAGTGTCGGTTTCGTGCTTGCCTGTTCGGAGCTGTACCTTGCCAGTGGATCGCAGCGCGCGCTGGCATTGGCCAGGGCGGCGGGCGAGCACCTGCTGCGCAACCGCCAGCCAGGCGCTCCGGGCTTCAGCTGGCTGACTGTCAGCAAGGTGCCTTTGGCAGGCATGGCGCATGGCGCATCCGGCTTCGCTACCGCCTTCGCACGGCTGTACGAAGCGAGTGGCGATGCCCGCTATGCCGATGCTGCCCTGAACGCCATCGACTATGAACGTACTCTATTTTCCTCGCAGCACCAGAATTGGCGTGATTGCCGTGACATTGCCACTCAATTCGCCGGAGGCGATCACTACACGACGACCTGGGCCCACGGTGCGCCGGGCGTCGGCCTGGCCCGCATCGCTTTATTGCGTGCTGGAATTCGAAACGATGCCATTCTGGAAGAGCTGGCGATTGCCGTACGCACCACGCTGGCCCGGCAACCCCGCCCATCGCATGCCGTCATTTCCGGCAGTTTCGGCAACATCGAGCTATTGCTAGCCAGCCAATCATTTGTCGCGCCCGAACTGGCTGCGCAGATCGGCCCAGCGGTCATCAGGCTGCTGCAGGAAGTCGATGTGCTCGGCTGGAACCTGCGTGAAAAAAACTATCGTCCGCTGGGCCTGATGACTGGCGTGACAGGCATCGGCTACCAATGCCTGCGCATCGCTTATCCCGAACAGGTGCCGTCGCTCCTGTCCGGTTTTACCCCGCGGGCCGCCTCAACGGCGGCCGGGTCCGGCAGGCGCCGCAGCGCCAGCCAGGCGCGTGCGGCATGACGGCCGACGCAGTCATTGCCCTGCGCAAGGTTGCCAAGCGTTTTGGCAACCGCCAGGTATTACGCGAGATCGATTTGCTCGTTCCGCAAGGAAGCGTCTTCGCTTTTTTAGGAAACAATGGCGCTGGAAAATCGACGACGATCCGTCTGATCACCGGCCTCCTGCAAGCGGATGCGGGAGAGGTATATGTGCTGAACCGCGATGTGCGCCGCCAGCGCATCGACATCCTGCGCGATACCGGCTGTGTCGTCGATGCCCCGGCCCTGTACCCGAACCTGACAGCCGAGGAATTCCTGGGGATAGGTTGCGCCATCAAGCGTTTGCCAAGGGCGGAAACAGACCGCGTGCTCGCTGTCGTTCAGCTGGCAGGTGCTGCTAAAAAGCGTATCGGGCATTTTTCCTTGGGCATGAAACAGCGGCTCGCGATCGCGCACGCCCTGCTGGGCAGACCCGCCCTGCTGGTTCTGGACGAGCCCTCGAACGGCCTCGATCCGCATGGAATCCAGGAAGTCCGGACGCTGCTGCGCACCCTGCCAGAGTCGGCCAACTGCACGGTCTTCCTGTCAAGCCATCAGCTCGACGAAGTCGAAAAAACCGCCACTCACGTTGCCTTGCTACAAGACGGCACGATCGCTTCACAAGGGCCGATCGCCACGTTGATGGGCACCGACACCGGCGTACTGGCAATCGAGGTGCATGATGCCGGACGGGCCGCCGAGATACTGCGCGTCAGTCAGTACGATGCCCGGAAGACCGGCAACAATACGCTCGAGGTGCATCGCATGGCGCGCGAGAACGCGGCACATGTCCATACCCTGCTGGTCCACGCGGGTATCCGCCTGTTCCAATCGATCTACCGCAAGCCCACGCTGGAACAATGGTTCATGCGCTCGACGACCACGTTGGCACAAGAGGAGCAATGATGCTGCTCATCCTGATCAGGCTGGAACTCCTGAAGCTGCGCCGTTCCCTGCCGTTGTTCATGATGTTCGCCTGTCCCCTGCTCGTGGTACTGCTGAGTAGCGGGATGATCCTCAAGTCCGGCAAAGGGCCGCAGGTCGGTTTCTGGGTCGGCTTCTGGCATGGAAACCTGGCATTATGGTCGTATTTCATGCTGCCCTTGTACATCGCTCTGGTCACGACGCTACTAAATGGCAATGAGCACAAGAACCAGACCTGGCGCCTGCTGTTCACGCTGCCGGTAACCCGGCGCCAGATCTATCTCGCCAAGGCGGCACTGGCCTGGGGCAGCGTGGTTGGCGCCAACGTGGTCCTGGTCCTGTTCGCTGCCGGCGCGGCCGCGATCATCATGCAACTCCGTCCGGACGCGGGGACGGGCTTCGACGTCCCGGTCCTGCCGGCACTGGCAAAGATATCGCTGTCATGCCTGCCGGTTGTTCTGATCCAGCACGCGCTCAGCTGGCATGTGACGAACGTCGTCGTGCCGCTTGGCGTGGGGGTCTGCGCCACCATGGGAATTCTTCAGTTGAGCAACACGAATTACTGGCTCTATTTCCCCTGGAGTTACAGCCTCATGGCGTCAAGCGCGACCGACATGAATGCACAGCCATTGGCCCTCATGCTTGCAAGCGGCGTTGGCGGCGTCCTACTGGCGCTGACTACCTACCTGGCAGGCCGACGGGAGGTTACTGCATAGCCCACCGCAGCAGGCAGCCCTTCCGGAAAGCGCGGGCAGTCCCGCGCCTGGCGCCATCGGGCCGGTCGGCGTCATCCGGTTGCTGCTGCAAGGCCTCGGTCGCCTCGACGGTCACGCGCCGGGCCCGCGCGCCGGTGAAGGCCAGCACGGCGCGTACCTGATCGACGACATCCCCACGATCACCACCCGCATCAAGAGGACGTCCTCTCGCGCCGACCGGCGAGTCGTGGATCTTGCCCAAGAAAGAGGCGCGTGCAGCCGATGCGGCTCCATGTTTTGGCGAAGGGGTACCATCGGCTTCGAGCCGTTCGCTCAACCTGGGAAGGTTCACCCGACGCCACCAGGCCTGGGTGCAGCACCGCACGGAGCGACGGTCGGTGGCGGCTTACCATCGTCGCTCGATAACGGTGGAAGGGGAAACGCGATGCAAAAATACACGGCGGCAGTGGTGGGCGGGTTGATCGCAGGTGTCGTCACGACCTCGGTCATGTTTGCCGGTCGCAAGAGCGGCGCCATGACGAAAACCCTGGACCGGGACGCCGTCGACTGGATCGACAGGGTGACGCATTCCCGCGCGGTCATCGGCGACACCGGCACCAGCGTCGTCGAATTCGTCAATCACCTTGGTGCTTCGGCGGCCTTTGCAGCCGTGTTGCCGGCACTGCGCGAAGCGTTCCCCAGGCTGTCTCCGGTCGCACTCGGCACCCTGTACGGCACGGCGCTGTATGCGGTCAATATCGGCGCCATCGCGCCGGTGCTCGGGATCACCGAGGGCGAATTCGAGGCAGGACCGAGAAAGGCTGGAGAGCGCTGGGCGATCCACATCATCCAGGCGGTTGTCTCCGCCGTGCTTGCCGAGCGCCTGGACTCAGGCGCCAGGCGGCGCTGAGCCGCCGGCATGACGCCCGCGAGCGGCAGCATTGCATGACTGGCGCGGAATGACAGCGCAATCAGGCGGCGTCGTGCATGCGAAGCCGCCCGAGCATGTCGACCGACGCCGCGCCAGGGCGGGACCGGATCTTCCGGCACGGCGCCGCCCTGCCCCTGCTTGTTCGCATACCGTCCCAGGGCGCACCCGGAAGGCGGCTCCCGGGCATGCGTCTAATGCAGGCAGCTGCGCTTGTGCAAGTACATTTCCCGGTCCGCCGACTGCACATAGTCGAGCAATGCCATGCCGCCGCCCGGATCGCATTGCACCGCACCAGCGCTCACGGCGAGCAGGTAGGTGCGTTCCTGCATCAGATTGAACGCGCGTAGATTGTCCTGGAGCCGCGCCAGGATCACGCGAGGATGCGCATCGTCGAGCGCGAACGCGACGAACTCGTCGCCCCCGAACCGTGCCAGCACGTCGCTGTCGCGCAGGGATTCACGCAGCACGCTGGCCGCGTCCTGGATCAGCTGGTCGCCGGCGGCATGGCCGAGCTGATCGTTCACCAGCTTCAGGCCATCGATGTCGGCATAAATCACGGCGCAACCGGTCTGCTTGCGTCGGGCCAGCTTGAACATGTGCTCGGCCTGGGCAAAAAAGCCACGCCGGTTGTTGAGGCCGGTGAGGACGTCGGTCAGCGCGAGCGCGAGCGCCGCGCCTTCGGATTCGTCGCGCCGCGCCAGCTCATCGGCATGCGTCAGGGCGGTGCCCGCCATCTGTTCGTACTGGACCGACACCAGACTTTCCAGTGCGGTGCGCGCCGAGATCCGGCCCAGGGTTGCCGTGCATAACTCGAGAATCGTGCCCAGCAGGCGGCGCCGTACGTCCCAGGTGTGCGGCGCGGCATTGCCAGCCCAGCCGGCGGCCAGCACGGACATGGTGTGTCGGGTCGGCACGCCCACCAGCATCGTGCGCGCGTCCACCATCGCCCCATCGTCCGGTCCGCCGTCCAGCCGGGCCAGAGCGATGCGGTACCAATCATGGCCGGACGCCGCCGCGCCCGGCCTGCCCGTACGGTCGAAAGCGATGCATTCGTTGATCTCGCCGCGCACCAGTAGCAAGGCGCTGTCGATGTGCGTCAGTTCCGCCATGGCCCGACCTGCCAGCGCCAGCGCGGCGCTGGGCTTGTCCACTTGCATCAATTCACGCGACATCGTGAGCAAGGCTTGCAATTGCCGCACTTCCAGGTCCGGACTCGGTTCGGTCATGTGTGTCATCGGTAGGTCTCCGCTTGCGTTTGGTCGGAATGACGCCTGTCGCTGTTGCAAACGCCGGTGCGGTTCATCATACGCGCCGTATTGACAGGGGGCCAGCGCTATTCGTGGCCTTGCATGACGCTTGCGGTCGTCCACCGCCGCGTTCGGTCGGCGCGCCGTGGCGCCGTGGCCCGCTGCGTGCGCCTCAGCGCGGCTGTCGCCGGGCCTCAGGCAACATACGACAGCACGGCGATGTAGTGGCAGATACTGCCGGCCAGGACGAACAGATGCCAGATCCCGTGACCATGGCGCACCTTGTGGTCGGTGGCATAGAAGGCGATGCCGGCCGTGTACGACAGGCCTCCCGCCGCCAGCCATGCAAAACCGGCGCGGCCGAGCGCATCCACCAGAGGGCCAGTACAGGCGATCGCGAGCCAGCCCATCACGACGTAGATGACGAGCGACAGCACGCGCCCTCGCCTGGCATACACCAGCTCCTGCGCGATGCCGAGCACGGCCAGGGTCCAGACCGCGCCGAACATCGTCCAGCCGATGGCCCCGCGCAGCGTCACCAGCGTGAATGGCGTGTAGGTGCCCGCGATCAGCAGGTAGATGGCGCAATGGTCCATCTTGCGCAGCACGTCCTTGGTTGCACCGCGCGTGCTGTGGTACAGGGTGGAGGTCAGGTAGAGCAGCAGCAGTGTAGCCGCGTAGATGCTGAAGCTGACGACCTTCCAGATATCGCCACTGCGCGTCGCGACGCCCACCAGCAGCACGCCGCTCAGGACCGAGGCCACTGCCCCCACGGCATGGGTGATGCTGTTGAAGCGTTCACCGTGGACCATGTCGCGCCAGCGCCTCGGCTGCGGGTCGAATGCTGCGGGTGCTGCAGGTGCGACAATTGCTCACGATGGCATCGATGAACAGGGCATCCAGGCGTTCGATACGGGTACGCATTCGATAGTCAGGCATCGGCCGGCGAACGAAAAAAAATTATATTTTTTACCAGATGAAACGGGTACATGGTTTCGTGCTAATGTGGTTTTCTGACCAAGGAGCATCCCATGCACGCCGAGCCAAAGTCGCATTACAAGGGCTACACCATCGTGGCGAATCCGGTCGAGACGATCCGCAGACGCTTCATGGCCATTTTCACGATCTATGAAAGCGAGCATGCGACCTTCCCCCTTTGCCATCACCAGGCGACCGGGACGAAGGGCTTCCCGACCGTCGAGGAAGCCGTCAGCAATTCCTTCGACAATGCGCGCAAGTGGATCGACGATCGCCACATTCCGCATATTCACTGAAGCGCCCGCTCGGACCGGTTCACGAGTCGGGAAAAGGATCGGCCCGGTCCAGGTCTTTCCCGCCATCGAGCACCACGGCCGCCCGCTCCATGCCCATGCTGTCCGACAGCGAGCGGCTGTCCTCCTGGTCGGTCTCCGGCGGGTCGAGCATGTCCGCGAGCATCGCCTGTAGCTCCGGCGTATCCCACGGCAGGCCATGACGCTCCCGGGCATGAATGTAATGCGTGATCTCGCTGTGCTGCTCCGAGGTCAGGGGCAGGCCGCGAAACGTGTTCGCGGGGTCGGGCGTCATCATGTTTTCTCCCAGGGTCGGGTGACCGGCGTGTCCAGCCTACGCGCATTGCCTGCGGGCGGGCGCACTGTTGCCCGGGCGCGGCGCCAAGCGCCCGGCCGGCCCGGCGATGCCCGGCCCGGCTCAGGCAAACGTCGCATCCAGCACCACCGGCAGCACGAATTTCAGGCACATGCCCTGCCCTCGCCCGGCGCTGTCGGCGGATACCGTCCCCCCATGCGCCCGGCTCACGCTGCGCGCGATCGCCAGGCCGAGTCCCGCTCCCGAGTCCGTGCGGCGTGGATGCATGGCGAACTTGCGAAACGGCTCGAACAGCAGCGATAGTTCGGCTTTCTCGACGCCGATCCCACTGTCGCGCACCAGCAGTTCGAGAAAGACGCCATCGACCGCGACCGCCAGTGAAATCGCGGCGCCGTCGTCGGAAAACTGGCTGGCATTGAGCAATGCTCCACCGAGCGCCTGCGCCAGCCGCTCGGGATCGCACCACAACGTCGCGCCTCGCACCGGCCTCTTGGGACAGATTTCCACGCTCAGCGTCTGGCCACGTTCGCTCAGGACGCAGCCGACCACGTCGCACGCATGCGCCAGCACCTCGTCCACGTTCGATGCGCGCTTGACCACCGGCGTGTCGCACGCCTGTTCGATGCGCGAGCCTTCGAGCAGATCGTCGACGAAGCGCGCCAGCTTCCTGGTCTGGCGCGCGATGACGCCGGCCATGCGGTCGATGCCCGGGGCGGCGGGCTGGCGTTGCAGGAGCGTGGCGGCCGCCATCACCGGCGCCAGCGGATTGCGCAATTCATGCGCCAGCACGTGCAGAAAACCGGCCCGGCTGTCATGCACGAACTTGACCTGGTCTTCGAGACGGCGGCGCTCGCTGATGTCGGTCAGCGAGCACAGTACGCCTGCGCTGGCGCCATTGGCGGCGAGCACCGGCCGTGCATGGATCACCACGCAGCGCCGGCTCCCATCGGCAGACTCGGCCAGCAGCTCGGCGGGCGCCTGGGCCAGGCCGGTGCGCACCGCCAGCGCGGCCGGCGATGCCGGCTTGCCAAGCGCGCTGCCGTCCGGCCGGTACAGCGCCGTGAAGCCGTCCCAGCGCCCATCTTCGTCGGGATCGGGCCAGGCGCCCCAGATCCGCCTGGCGGCGCCGTTGGCGTACCGTACCGCCCCGTCCGGCGTACAACAATACGCCGGACAGGCGATCTGCTCGATCAGCAGACCGTGGGCATCCAGCGCCCTCTCGCCGCGCCGGTCCTGCGCGCGCCGCCTTTCAGGTATTCGTGTCACAGCGACTCCCGGTTTCATCATATGGCCTCATGATGGACGCCGGCGCCGCGTGCCGACGTAGGACACGCACGGGCAGGCATGTCATCCATACCGCCGCCTGGCGCCGCTCAGGCATCCATGTGGCCGATGAAGAAGCGCAGCATCTCCCGGCTGGCATTCGGTCCGCCTGCATCGGTGTAGCTGCCACGCGCGTCACCGCCCGACCAGGCGTGGCCGGCCCCGTGCACGGTCCATTCCTCGGCCACGATGGCGCCCGCGCATTCGCGATGCACGTGGCGGGTGAATGCCCGTCCGCCGCTGCGTCCTGACTCGGCCACCACGGCCACGCCGGCATCCGCCGCGCGCCGGTGCAGCGCATGGCTGTCGAGAAACTGGCGGATCACGCCGCCGCTGTTGGTGCGATGGACCGTGGCATCGGCATCCCCGTGGAAGACGATGACGGGGACGGCGGCATGCGCACAGGGCACTGGCGTTGCCGGCGCAACGGCGCCGGTGCGCATCGCCAGCAGCGCGCCGGCGTCACTGCCGGCGCTGCCGTGCGCCAGTCCCGAATGGCAGCCGACAGCACTGAACAGGTCGGGATAGGTCCGCCCCAGAATGACTGCCATGGCGCCGCCGGCGGACAGGCCGGCGACCGCGACGCGTCCTGGATCGACCGCATGCTCGGCCATGATGCGCCGGGTGAGTCCCGCGATCAGTGCCGGCTCGCCCTCGCCACGCCGGTGATGGGCGCGGTCATACCAGTTCCAGCACCTGTTGGAATGCGCGCTGCCGGACTGTTCCGGATACAGGACCAGGCAACCTTGCTCTTCGGCGAGCGCATTCATGCCGGTGCCGGCGGCGAAGTCGGCGGCGTCCTGGCCGCAACCGTGCAGCATGACGATCAGCGGCATGGGGCCGCGCGCGCCGCCGGGGACGAACAGGCGGTAGTGCAGCGCACGCTCGCCGCTTTCATGGCGTCCGTGGCTGAACCGGCTGCCGGAAGCGTCCTGGGTAGGAGTGCCGGTCCAGGGCAGGACCAGCGATGACCAGGCGTCGAAAAAGGTGGTGAACATGGTTCGCTCTACCCGATAAGGTGATGCAAGGGCGTCGCGCAGACGCAAGCGGCGGCGCGACCGCATGGTCGGCGCCGCCGCAAGGCTTGCCCCCGGTGCCCCGGGGGATGATGGGAGATCAACGGAGCGGCGACGCCGCGCTGTTGCCGGCCTGGTTGCCGGGGGTGCGCGGCGGGCCGGCCTGGCCATCGGGCTGCGCGCCCCCGGCCTCACCCTGGAGCTGGTTCAGGTAATCGGCGCCGATGTTGGCGCCGCGCTGGGCCTCCTGCAGGAACGCGTCGCGCGAGGTCTTGACGGTTTCCTCCTGCTGGCGCAGGTTCTTGTCGGCCTCCTCGGCCGACACGCGGGTGATTTCACTGGCCAGCGCGCGCGCGGTGCGGGAGGTTTCCTGCACATGCTGCTCGCTCGCGCGGGTCAGGTCGACCTGGGTGGTGGCGGCCAGTTGCGACAGTTGCTGCTGGTACGAACGCAGCCTGTCGGTGGCGGGCTGGGCGCGCGAGGCCGCCGCCGACAGGGCGTCGGCGGGACGATCGGCGGTCAGCATGCGCTGGGCGGTGCCGGTGGCCTCCTCGATCAGGGTCTGGCCCAGCTGCATGTTCAGCTGGAAAACCTGCTGGAAAGCGCGCGAGACTGTTTGCGACAGCTCGTTCATGAACGCGCTCTGGGCCTCGATATGCGCACGCACGGCGGGATTGACGGATTGCGGGAATGGATACATGGCGTACCTTTCAGGGTATGAAAATCGAATGAGATGGGCATGCGAGCGCCGGACGCAATGCGTTGACGAGTCTGGCGGGAATGGCAGCGCGGCAGGTGCCGGCTGGGAGAGGACGATCAGGACAGATCGTGTTTGACCTGCACACTATGCGCTCTTTTTCGCGTCCGCGCGGACGATTGGCACATCTATTTTCGGGCAATAGCAAGCGGCAATAACCGTGCGGAGAGAATGCGGCGCGCCATCGAGGGTCGGATGCGGACGACTGCGCCCGTGCAACCCCGAGTGTTACCAGCAAGCCATTTATTATTATAAGTTTGACAATGCACTGCAGGCTGCTATACTTTGCCTGTCTCACTGCTGGCGTAGACCGAACGGATTGTGTCAAGCTCGAAGAGGTAACCACCGATGCCAGCCGGAGACGCCATGCCTTACCGAGTGCTCATCCTCTCCCCCGATGCGGACGACGTGCGCATCCTGCGCCAGGCGCTGGGCCATGCCCGCGATGGACCCTTCGTGCTGGAAGACTGCGCTACCCTGGCGGATGGCCTGCGCCGCATCCAGGGCGGCCAGATCGATGCGATCCTGGTCGACCTGCTGCTCCCGGACAGCCAGGGCCTGGCTTGCTTCGACCGCTTGTACGGGGCGGCACGTCATACGCCAATCCTCATACTGTGCGGACTCGACAACGAAGCCGATGCCATCGAGGCGGTCCAGCGCGGTGCGCAGGGCTGGTTGTCGAAGGGTTTCTTCGACAATTACCTGGTGCCGCAGTCGCTGCGCAACGTCATCGAGCGCATGAAGGTGGAGCGGGGTTTGTACGTTGCCCGGGCCCGCGCCGAAATCACGCTCAACTCGATCGGCGATGCCGTCGTTTCCGTCGACATGGCCGGGCGCGTGGATTACCTGAACATAGCGGCCGAACTGGTCTGCGGCTGGTCGCGCGAAGAGGCGCGCGGACGGCCCGTCGCGGAAGTGATCGATCTGGTCGATGCGGACAGCGGACGCACGATCAGCAGCCCGATCGATGACATCCTGCATACCGACCAGCCTGCGAATCTGAACGGCAACGCCATCCTCGTTTCACGCCAGGGTCGGCGTATCCCGATCGAAGACTCCGCCGCGCCCATCCACGACTGGGACCGGCAGCTCGTCGGCGCCGTGATGGTGTTCCGGAATATTTCCAACACCGTGGCGCTGACGACCAAGATGCGGCACCTGGCGCAGCACGATTTCCTCACCAACCTGCCCAACCGCGCCCTCCTGAACGACCGCATCACCCAGGCCATCGCCATGTCCAGGCGCAACGACACTGCCCCGGTGCTGCTGTTCCTCGACCTGGACAAATTCAAGCACATCAACGATTCCCTGGGACACGCGGTCGGCGACCGTTTGCTGCAGGCGGTATCGCAGCGCCTGGTGGCCTGCGTTCGTACGTCCGACACGGTCAGCCGCCATGGCGGGGACGAGTTCGTGATCCTGCTGGCCAATGAACGGCGTGCGCGCGATGCGGCGCTGGCGGCCGACAAGATCCTGCTGACGCTGTCGACGCCGTTCGTGATCGACAACCACGAATTGCATACCTCGACCAGTATCGGCATCAGCGCGTTTCCGCTCGACGGCAACGATGCCGCCACCCTGACCAAGAACGCCGACACCGCCATGTACCACGCCAAGGACCTGGGGCGCAATAACTACCAGTTCTTCCGCCAGGACATGAATACCCGCGCCATCGAGCGGCAACTGATCGAAACCAATTTGCGACGGGCGCTGGAGCACGGCCAATTCACGCTGCACTACCAGCCCAAGGTCGACCTGCAAACCGATTGCATCACCGGTGTCGAAGCCCTGCTGCGCTGGGAGCATCCCGAATGGGGACTGGTCATGCCGGAGCGTTTCGTCTCGATTGCCGAGGAATGCGGCCTGATCGTTCCAATCGGACGCTGGGTGCTGGGCGAAGCGTGCGCGCAGCTGGTACGCTGGCGCGCCATTGGCATCCCGAACATATCGGTCGCGGTGAACATCTCCGCGCTGGAATTTCGCCATCGGGACTTTTTCACGCACGCGCTCGCGATCTTCGAGGCCACCGGCGTCGACCAGACGCAAATCCAGCTCGAACTGACCGAGAGCGTGCTGATGCACGATGTCGCCGCCAGCGCCCTGCTGCTGGCCAAGTTCAAGGCAATGGGCGTACAGATCGCGGTCGACGACTTCGGCACCGGATACTCCAGCCTCAGTTATCTGAATGCATTCCCCATCGACGTGCTCAAGATCGACCAGTCCTTCGTCAAGGCGATCGCGTCGGGAACGACGGCCGGACGCAACGGCGCGATCGTCAGCGCGGTCATCGACATGGGCAAGAACTTGCACCAGCGCGTCATCGCCGAGGGTGTCGAGGACGCGGCGCAGCTCGCTTTTCTCAAGTACCACAACTGCAACGAAGGCCAGGGCTTCCTGTTCAGCCAACCGGTGAATGCGGCGCGGATGCAGGCAATGCTCGGCAATGGCGTTCGTTGCTGAGCGCCCTGCGCCAGGCCATGCTACGGTGTCGATGCCATGGCATCGGCCACCGCCACCGCCGAGCCTGGCATCCCGTACCGGCGTGTTGGCCAGGCCGAGCGAGGCGCGCGGTCCCTGTCGAGGCAAGCATGGACTGGCGACGATGTCGCCACCAGGATCTTATTGCTGGCGCAATTTCTCCGCTTTCTTTACTTTCTTGTCCGCCTTTTTTTCCTTCGGGGTCTTGGCGGGTTCCTTTTTGGTGGATTTCTTTGCGTCCTGATTTTTGCTCATGATTTTCTCCGTTTGAAGCTGGCTGTGCCGCCATGTGTGATCGAACGTGTAGAACCTGTCCCGGCAGGCAGGAAGCGGCGACGCCAGCCGACCGGGACAGGTTTTTGGTAGCCGGGAATCCGGCCGCAATTCGCTGAAGAAAGTAAAGCGGGCATGCCGCCCGAGGTCAGGTAACCAACATACCGCAGTTGGGCCAATCAAACGGTGATTGCGACGGTGATTGCAACGGTGATTGCGACGGTGATTGCGGCGTCGATGCGGCATCCGTCAGGCCGACCCGACCTGGCCAAATCGGCCTGCAGCCAGGTCACGTTCGAACGTCTCGACCCATGCAGTGCCGTCGCCGGTGGGGTATTCCCTGCGCTGGGCAGTCGAATGACGGCGGATGTCGACATAACCCTTGAAAGGGAACAATTCGTCACTGCACGGATCGGTCGTGTCCACCTCATGCAGTTCAAAATCCGCCGGATCGCACGACCATGCGCTCAGAACCTGCCCATATCGCAGCATCTCGTCAGGCTCGATCAGTTCCATGACTGCTCCTCGATGGTGGTGACGATGAATCCCATGCTAGCACGATGCCGGAACCGCCGTCGGCGCCGCGCGGACCACGAAACACCGTGTCCGTTCATGAGCAGGCCGGTCACCCCGGCGCGGACATGGGCGCCTCATGTCGGCGTCATGCCGTCGCTGGTCTCGCCAGTTGCAATGTGTCCAGCGTATGGCGAGCGAGGTTCGTGCGGGTTCAAACAAAACTTTCGAATGGGCATAAACACGCTACCATGCGCAGTATCCTCCATCAGGCGTCACCAGGGCCGCGGCATGATTCCCGAACGATTACGTGCATGAGCAAAGTCCTGACCAATTCCCCCCACCCAGAAAACAACTTCCTCAGCGGCAACAGCGACATGGCCCAGCTGATTCTGTCGAAGGACTGGTCGGCAACGCCTCTCGGCCCGATCGACCGCTGGCCCCAGAGCCTGCACACCACGGTCAGCCTGTGCCTCGCATCGAACTTCCCCATCAATATCCTGTGGGGACCGGAACACACGCAGATCTACAACGACGGCTACCGGACGGTATGCGGCGACAAGCATCCGACGCATTCCTCTTGGCCACGCGCATCTTCCACCGGAGCATGTCTACGATGCGACGCCGCGACGCGCGCATGAAGCCCTGCATAACGCCTTTGTCGCGGAAGCAGAGCGCTGGCTCCCGGAAAACAACGCACCGGTGGCGCCGCCTGCCGGGGACGCGTCGTATCAGGAGCCGGCCGGACACGTGCTGCTGGCCGACGATAATGCCGACATGCGCGGCTATGTGCGGCGCATCCTGGCCGAGGGGGGCTACCGGGTGACCGCGGTCGACAACGGTGTCGCGGCGCTGGCCGCGCTACGTGCCGGGCCCTTGCCGGACCTGGTGCTGAGCGACGTGATGATGCCCGAACTCGACGGGTTCGCACTGCTGGCGGCCTTGCGCGCCGACGAAACGATGCGCGGCCTGGTGGTGATGCTGCTATCGGCGCGTGCCGGCGAAGAGGCGCGGGTCGAAGGCCTGGCGGCAGGTGCCGACGACTATATGGTCAAGCCCTTCAGCGCGCGTGAGCTGCGGGCCCGCGTCGACGGCGCCATCCGCCTGGCGCGCCAACGCCGCGCATCGGCCGAACGCGAACAGGCACTGATTCACGAAGTCGACACCGAACGCGCGCGTGCGGCCCTGCGCGAAAGCGAGGCGCATGCAGCGTCCTTGTTCGAGCAGACGGCCGTCGGCATTGCCGAGACCGATATGGATGGCAAGCTGCTGCGTGTGAACGATCGCTATTGCGACATCCTTGGCCGGCCGCGTGCCGACCTGTTGGGCCGCGACATCGGTTTCCTGATCCATCCCGATGACCTGCAGAAACAGCAGGTGCTGCTCGAGGCCATGCGCGAGACAGGCCAATCGTTCGACCTGGAGAACCGCTATCGCCGCCCGGATGGCAGCGCCTGCTGGGTGCACAAGACGGTCTCGCCGGTACGGCTCGACGGCGAAGCGTCGGCCCAGCGTATTCTGGCCGTGGTGATCGACATCGAGACCGCAAGCAGGCCGAGAAAGAGGTGCGTGAAGGCAGCCGCCGCAAGGACGAGTTCCTGGCGATGCTGGCGCACGAGTTGCGCAACCCGCTGGCGCCGATCAGCGCTGCCGCAGATCTGATGAGTCTGGTACCACTCGATGCCGCGAGGCTGAAGCAGACCAGCCAGGTCATCAGCCGCCAGGTGCGCCACATGACCAGCCTGGTGGACGATCTGCTGGATGTCTCGCGTGTCACACGGGGGCTGGTGGACATCCAGCGCACCACCCAGGACATGCAGGTCGTCGCCGCCAACGCCATCGAACAGGTGCGGCCGATCGTCGAGGCGCGCGGGCACCGGCTGGTACTGGACCTGTCCATCGCACCTCCCCTGGTGCTGGGCGACCAGAAGCGGCTCGTCCAGATCCTGGGCAACCTGCTCAACAACGCCGCCAAATACACGCCCGATGGGGGCATCATCACGCTGCGTACCGAGGTCGATGCGCACACCGTCACCGTGCGCGTCCAGGACAACGGCATTGGCATCATGCCCCATGTCCAGCAGCGCGTATTCGACCTGTTCGCGCAGGCCGAACGTACACCGGACCGCTCGCAGGGCGGCCTGGGACTTGGACTGGCGCTGGTCAAGAGTCTGGTCGAACTGCATGGCGGCACGGTACATTGCCACAGCGACGGCCCCGGCAAAGGTAGTTGCTTCACGGTCACGCTACCGCGCCTGCACCTCGTGCCGGCGGCACCGCAGCCGGATGCCACCGCACCTGCCCCGGCATCCCCGCACGGCGCCCTGCAGGTGCTGGTCGTCGACGACAACGCCGACGCGGCCAATATGCTCCGCCTGCTGCTGGAAGCGAGCGGCTATGTGGTGAGGGTCGAGCACCATCCGCGTGCGGCGGTCGAGCAGGCGCTGCGCCATCCGCCCGACGTGGCGATTGTCGATATCGGCTTGCCTGACATCGACGGCAACGAACTGGCCCGAATGCTGCGCGCCCGCGCCGAAACGAGGGGTTGCATGCTGGTCGCGCTGACTGGCTACGGCCAGGAGCGGGATCGGCAAGCGGCACTGGAAGCCGGCTTCGACCATCATATGGTCAAGCCAGCCAATGGCGAGCACCTGCTCGACTTGTTGAAGCAGGCGGCGCAGGCCGCGCGCTAGCCAGGATCGTTCAGTTCGGCGTCGCGAAACAGAACGGCAAGGCGCCCGCGATCACGACCCGCCCCGATGCCGCAATCCGCGCTGCCATGCCGGCTCCGGCCAGCGGCATCTCTTTCATCGACCCTGTAAAGGAGTAGGCACTTGAGCAAGGCAACCCGACATCTGCTGCTGGTCGGTGCGACCGGCGTCGTGGGCCGCCAGGTGCTCGCGCAGGCATTGCGCGATCCCCGGGTGGGATTGGTGAGCGCGCTGGCCCGGCGCGAACTGCCCGCGCATCCGAAACTCACGACCGTCCGGGTCGATTTCGAGCACCTCGACGCGGAAGCCGCCTGGTGGCGCGCCGACGCCGTCATCTGTACCCTGGGCACTACCATGCGCCGCGCCGGTTCGCGCCCGGCATTCCATCGGGTCGATCATGACTATCCACTGATGGTGGCGCGCCTGGCCCACGCCCGTGGTACGCGCACCTATGTGCTCAATTCGGCGATCGGCGCCGATGCGCGCTCGCGTTTCTTCTACAACCGGGTCAAGGGTGAACTGGAAGACGCGCTGCGCCAGGTCGGATTCGATGCGCTGGCCCTGGTGCGCCCTGGCCTGATCGATGGCGACCGGTCCGAATCGCGTCCCGCCGAGCGCATGATGCTGGCGGCGCTGCGCACTGCCGCGCCGCTGCTGCCCCGGCGCTGGCGGCCCAACCCGGCCGCGCGCATCGCCAGCGCACTGCTCGGCGCCGCGCTGCTGCCGTCGCCGGGTGTCAGCGTGATTGCGGCCGAACAGATGGCGTGATGCGTCGCCCCCTTTGCCGGGCCGGTGCATCAGGAATCAGGTCACGCCTTCCATCGACCATGCACCGACGACGCCTGTGCAGAACGCCGCCGTCCCGCCCGACAAGGCATGTCGACTGACCAGCCACGGCCCGCCGGTCATGGTCTCGGCCCGTCGCGGGGAATCGGTTGTCCGCCCGCCTCGCCAGCCCCTACCCGAACCGCATGACCACGAACGCGGCGTCCTGTACATCGACGAGACCGTCGGGGTCTGGGCCGGCAACTGCCGTTAAGCAGCTTCCACGGGCCAGGAGTCACATCGATAACGACATCAAGCCCCTGAAACCGGCGTTATCTGCCGGGACGCGGCGCTCAGCCGGCACGCCCTGGCCGCCAGCGCGGCGCCCATGCCAGAACCGTCGGGACGCCGCGACCTGGCCTGCGCTGCCTCACGAAGCAGCGATTCCCGAACCAGGATGGACAGGCCCGCACCACTTTCGAACGAAAGATCAATAGCGAAATAACATAGATACAACATGTCATTCGAAAAAACGTAAGATGTTTGTCTTGCTCATGTTTTCGCTATAGACTAAGCCACAGGGTAGAGATTGGCCCCGTCGCCGGCGCTTTCGACACCCCCAAACCGAAACCTCTTCGAATGAGAGTGAACTTCATACGAAATTAAACGAAAGTTTCAATCTGCTCGAATCGGCTGGTCTGCATCCAGGCTGGCAGAGGTGATGATCGCAATCGGACAGCCTTCCCGTTTACCAGCATTCGCCTGTGCTGCTCCAACAAACTTATAAAAGGAAGCGTTAAATGGGTTCTCATTCGCAATGCCGCTCGCACGCCGACAGTCATCATCGCTTCGTGCTGAATCCGCTAACTTCTGCCTGCCTGCTGGCGCTGGCCACGTTGACAGCGCCAGCCCGCGCCCAGGAAGCTATCGCGACGGAGGAGACCGGCAAGGTGGAGCAGGTCGTCGTGACCGGCACCCGCGCCAGCCTGCAGCAATCGCTGGCGCTCAAGCGCAACTCCGCCGTGGTGCAGGACAGCATCAGCGCGACTGAACTCGGCCGCTTCCCCGACAACAACGTGGCCGACTCGCTCAGCCACATCACCGGCGTGTCGATTTCCCGCACCGCCGGCGGCGAAGGCCAGCGGGTCAGCATCCGCGGCCTCGGTCCCGACTACACGATCACTACCTTCAACGGCCGCCTGCTGGGTACCGACGGCGCCGGCCGCGACTTCGCCTACGACGTCCTGCCGGCCGACGTCATCAACGGCGCCGACGTGGTCAAGTCGACCCAGGCGCAGTTGATCGAAGGCGCCATCGGCGGCCTGGTCAACCTGCGCTCGGCCAGCCCGTTCGAACAGAAGGGCCAGCGCGGCCTGCTGCGCGCGGAAGCCGACCGCAACCAGATGAGCAGCCTGAACGGCAAGAAGCTGTCGGGCACCTACAGCAACACTTTCGGCGACACGGTGGGCGTGCTGCTCGGCGTCGTGTATGCCAAGCGCGACGTGCGCACCGACACCGCCGGCAACGACGGCGGCTGGTCGCGCAACGCCATCCCCAACGACCCCAGCCAGTTCTGGGAATCCGGCAACACCTGGGGCGGCGCCATCGATCCGAACGGCAACGGCATCCTCGACGCCGACGAAGAAGGCCTGATCGCGCCGGGGCAGTTCCGCTTCGGTTCCATCATGGAGAAAAAGGAGCGCATCGCGCTGTCGGGCAAGGTGGAGTGGCGCCCGCGCAGCGACGTGAAAGTCATCGTCGACGGCTTCAAGACCCGGCTCGATTCGCCCCAGGTCGGCTACCAGCTGTCGTACTACCCGTTGTATGCCCCGGGCCGCTGGTCCGACGTCAAGGTGAACAACAACGTGGTGACCGACCTGACCCTGAACAGCAGCGACCCCGAGCTGCGGCTCAATCCCGAGGTCCTGAACATGACCGAGTACCGGGTGGTGGATACGGCGATGTTCGGCACCAGGGCCGAATGGAAGGTGTCGCCGACCCTGAACGTGGCAGGCGACGTCTACCTGTCGACGTCGAAACGCAACTCCGGCGGCAAGGACAGCTACGTCGTGCTGCGCATGAACCAGCCCAACACGACGCGCATCCGCCTCAACGGCGGCGCCGTGCCCGACGTGAGCACCACGCTGGACGACGGCCGCGACCTGCAGAGCGGCCTGGCCCAGGGCCTGTTCGGCCCCAGCGACTTCAACACCCACTATTACAGCCGCGCGGGCGACAATATCGACGACCGCATCGGCGGCGCGACGGTCGATGCCAACTGGAAGGTCGACCGCTTCAATGTCGACCGTCTCAAGTTCGGCCTGAGCCAGACCAACCGCAAGAAGTCGCGCGACATGATCAACAACGCCTTCAATGCGGGCCAGGATCACTACTCCGGCGAGAACGCGATCAATGTGGGGGACCTGGGCGGCAACGTCATCAACCAGACCTTCACCCCGCGCGGCTTCCTGTCGGGCGTGAGCGGCAACTTCCCGCGCAGCTTCCTGGGATTCGACGTCGCCAACTACGCGCAGGCACTGGCGAGCTACGACGGCAAGCCGCGTCCGGGCGGCGGCGTGTACAGCTCGACCTTGTCGGCGCCCGCCTTCAACCCGCTGGAAAGCTACCGCGTGACCGAGAAGACCTCGGCCGCGTTCGTGCAGGCCGACCTGGCCGGCGAAAGCTGGTTCGCGGACGCCGGCGTGCGCCTGGTGCACACCAAGACCGGCGCCCAGGCCTGGGACGCCAGGATCAACGACATCGTCGAGTACGGCGCGTTCAACTACACGGCGATCTACGCCGAGCCGTCGGTCGTGCAGCAGGACGCCAGCTACACCTACGCGCTGCCGTCGGCCAACTTCACCTATTCGCTGACCGACACCCTGCAGCTGCGCCTGGGCGCGGCCAAGACCATGGCGCGTCCGTCGGTGGACCGGCTGGCGCCATCCAGCACCACCGCCAGCATCTCGTGGGGCGACTTCACCCAGATCTATGGCGGCAATGCCGACCTCAAGCCGTACACCGCGGTCCAGGGCGACATCTCGCTGGAATGGTATTACGCCAAGAACTCGGCGCTCACTTTCGCCCTCTACCAGAAGAACATCAAGAACCAGATCACCAACGAGTGGCTGACCGGGCAGGACATCGGCGCCCCCGGCGGACGCCTGTTCAACGTGCAGCGCCCCATCAACGGCGACAGCGCCAAGGCGCGCGGCATGGAGATCGGCCTGCAGCACCTGTTCGACAACGGCTTCGGCGTGCGCGCGCAATACACCCGCAACCTGTCGAGCAGCTGGGTGGCCGGTATCGAACGCCCGCTCGAAGGCATCGCGCCGGCGACCGCGTCGCTGAGCCTGCTGTACGAACGCGGCCCATGGAGCATGAGCACCACCGCCGACTACACCGATTCGTTCGTGACCGCCACCAACGTGATCGGTTCCGGCTTCAACGAGGTGGCCAGCTCCGTTACCTGGCTCACGGCCCAGATCGCCTACGAGGTGAACAAGTCGCTGCGCCTCAGCATCGAAGGCAACAACCTGACCGATGCCGAGCAGGCGCCCAAGCTGACCAATGGTATCGTCAGCCTGCCCAACGGCTACTACCGCTACGGCCGTTCGGTCACCTTCGGTGCAAGCCTGAAGTTCTGATGAAACTGGAGTCCTGATGCGATCATTTGTCTTCCCTTTTGCCGCCCTGCTGTGCGCAGCAGCGTCTTTCCCGGCCTGTGCGGCGGACGCGCCGGGCTACACGATGGCCGACTACGCCCTCGTTCCCAAGATCGATGTGCACCTGCACCTGCACGATGCGGCGCCGGCGTTCATGCAGGCGGCCAGGCGCCAGAACTTCAAGGTACTGACGATCAACGTCGACTACCCTGATTTTCCGCCGCTCGACGACCAGCAGCGCGTGGCCATCGCGCTTGCAAAGCAGTTCCCGCAAGACGTGGCCTGGGCCGCCAGCTTCCCGGTCGACGGCTCGGGGCAGCCGGCCTGGCTGGCCGCCACCCGCCACCGGATCGCCGCGTCGATGCAGGCCGGCGCCGTGGGCGTGAAGGTGTGGAAGAACATCGGCATGAACCTGCGCAACCGCGACGGGCAACTGGTGATGATCGACGACGCCCGCTTCGCGCCGCTGTTCGACGACCTGGCACGCCAAGGCATTCCGCTGCTGGGCCACCAGGGCGAACCGCACAACTGCTGGCTGCCGCTGGAGAAGATGACGGTGAATAACGACCGTACCTACTTCAAGGAGCACCCGCAATACCATATGCACCTGCACCCCGAGATGCCGAGCTGGGAAGCGCAGATGGCGGCGCGCGACCGCATGGTGGCGGCGCACCCGAACCTGCGCTTCATCGGCGTGCACCTGGCCTCGATGGAACGCAACGTGGACGAACTGGCCGGGTTCCTGGACCGCTTCCCGAATGCGGTGGTGGACATCGCCGCGCGCATCGGCCAGGTGCAGTTCCAGAGCCAGAACGACCGCGAACGCGTGCGCCAGTTCTTCATCAAGTACCAGGACCGCATCCTGTACGGCAGCGACATGGCGCAAGCCCCCGGCCAGGACGGCGCCGCGCTGGGCGCCGAGGCCGAGGACGTGTGGCGCATGCACTGGCGCTACTTCAACACGGACGAGTCGTTCAAGGTCGCCGATCTCGACCAGCCCGTCCAGGGCCTGGCGCTGCCGCGCGAGGTCGTCGACAAGCTGTATCGCACGAATGCCCACCGCGCATTCCCCGGCGCCTGGGGAGGCCAGCAATGACCGCGCGCCGTGCATTCCTCGGGTGGCTGGGCGCCGCGCCGCTGGCCACCCAGATCCCGTTCGCCCGGGCCGAAGACAAGGGCCATGTGCGGGTGCAGGACGCCGCCGTGTCGCTCCAGTTCGACGACCAGATGCGGTGCCGCATCGTCAGCCTGGCCGGCAGGCAGCCGCTTGCGCTGACCGGCTTCGATACCAGCGAGCACCTGGTGGTCGGCGGCAAGCCGCTCGGCCGCTTCACGCTGCGCAAGGCGGAACCGGCGCGGGCCGCGACGCCGTTCGGCGCCGGCCAGGCGCTGCACCTGGTCGGGCGCTCGAGCGAGGGCATCGAGAAGCGCGTGCGGGTGACCCTGCTCGACGAGCATCCGGGCGTGGCCCTGCTGGACGTCAGCTACGTGAACACGGGCGCCAAGCCGCTGCTGGTCGACGCCTGGGTCACCGGCGCGCACCGCCTGGCCGCCGCACCGCGCCACGCGGGCGGCTACTGGACCTATTCCGGCGCCAGCTACGCCGACCGGCGCGACTGGGTGCAGCCGGTCAAGCGCGGCTTCGAGCAGGGTAACTTCATGGGCATGAATTCGTCGGACTACGGCGGCGGCACGCCGGTGGTCGATGTCTGGCGCCGCGACGTCGGCCTGGCGCTCGGCCACCTGGCCCTGCAACCGCTGCTGGTCGCGCTGCCGGTGAAGGCGGTCGGCGACCGGGTCGACATTGCGCTGCGCGGCGACCTGCCACAGGGGCACACGCTGGCGCCGGGCGCCACGCTCGCCACGCCACCGAGCTTCATCGCCGTGCACCGTGGCGATTACTACGTGCCGCTGGAGCGCTACCGCCTGCTGATGGCGGCGCAGGGCATGGCGGCCCCCGAGCCACCGCAAAGCGCCTACGAGGCACAGTGGTGCGCCTGGGGCTACGAGCGCGACTTCTCGCTCGAGTACGTGCGCGCCACGCTGCCCAAGGTGCAGGAGCTGGGCTTCAAGTGGGCCGTGCTGGACGATGGCTGGCAGGTCAAGACCGGCGACTGGACGCCCGACCTGGCCAAGTTCCCGCGCGGCGGCGCCGACATGAAGGCGCTGGTGGCCGACATCCACGCACGCGGCATGAAGGCGCGCCTGTGGATCGCGCCGCTGGCCGTGGCGCCCGGCAGCGACGAACTGCACGAGCACACCGACCTGCTGCTGCTCGACGAGAACGGCGCGGCCCAGGACGTGACGTGGTGGAACTGCTTCTACCTGTGCCCCGCCTACGAGAAGACCCAGGCGCGCCTGGCCGCAACCATCCAGATGATCATCAAGGATTGGGGCTTCGACGGCCTCAAGGTCGATGGGCAGCACCTCAACGGGGTGGCGCCGTGCTACAACCCCAAGCACCAGCACAAGCGGCCGGAGGAATCAATCGAGGCGGTCGCGGCCCTCTACAAGGTCATGCATGACGTGGCGCATGCCGCCAATCCCGAAGCGGTGGTGGAAGTATGCCCGTGCGGCACCAGCTACGCCTTCCACAACATGCCGTACATGGACCAGGCGCCGTCGTCCGATCCGCTGTCGAGCTGGCAGGTACGCCACAAGGGCAAGACACTCAAGGCGCTGATGGGCCCATGGTCGGCCTACGCGGGCGACCACGTGGAATTGAGCACCGGCGGGCAGGACTTCGCGTCCAGCGTGGGGATCGGCGCGGTCGTGGCCACCAAGTTCACCTGGCCGGTGGACCCCAAGCCGAAGGACTCGTTCCTGCTGACACCCGAGCGCGAAGCGTACTGGCGCCAGTGGGTCGACCTGTACAACAAGCAGCGCCTGGCCGAAGGCCGCTACCGCGGCGAGCTGTACGACCTGGGTTTCGACAAGCCGGAGACCCACGTGGTCGAACAGGGCGGCGCACTGCACTACGCGTTCTACGCCGACGGCTGGGACGGCGCGGTCGCATTCCGTGGCCTGGGACCGGGCACCTGGACGCTGCGCGAGTCGCTGACCGGCAAGACGCTGGGCCAGGTAAGCGCCGCCAGGCCGACCCTGCCGCTGCGCTTCACCCACAGCCTCTTGATCGAAGCGCGGCCGGACACCCCCGACGCCGTGCCGGTGGCTTTTGCCGGCGCGATCGCGCAGGTGGCGGCCGACGGCTTCCCGCGCGCCTCGCAATGGGCCGAAGCACCCGCCACCTTCTTCCGCCACGACTGGCAGGGTAAACCGCTGCCAGGCCCGCAATCGACCCGCGTGCAACTGCTGCGCGGCGCGGGCCACCTGTACCTGCGCTTCATTTGCAAGTTCGAGTCGCTCTCCACCTTCGAGCAGGCCGGTTCGGCGACCGGCATCTGGCCGCTGTGGGAGCGCGACGTGGTCGAGGTGTTCCTGCAGGCGCCGGAACGCGCGGGGCTGGCCAGCTACCACGAAGTGCAGGTCGCGCCCAACGGACTGCTGCAGGAAATCGCGGTCGAGGTGTCGGGCAAGAAGCGCATCACTGGCGGCAGCCGCGCCAGGACGCACATCGATGCGCACAACAAGGTCTGGACCGCCGAACTGGCCGTGCCGATGCGCAGCAGCGGCGGCAGTAGCAGCAGCGCGCAGGACGGCTGGCGCCTGAACCTGTTCCGGGTGGAAGGCCAGGATGGCGCCGGTGCCCGGCGCGTCCATTCCGCGTGGAGCCCGACCGGCACCGGCACGCCGGACTTCCACGTCCCGGCCGCCTTCGGCCGCCTGCTGGGCGCCGCATGATGCACCCAGGCCTGCGCCCGCTCGCCCTGCTCGTGGCGCTGGCGGCGCAGGCCCCGGCCCTGGCCCAGTCTGGGCCCGGGCCGCAGCATGCCGCGGCCGCGGCGCCCGCCTCCAGCGCCGTGGTGGCCACCACGTTCCGCGCCAGCGACGCCGAGTTCGCCAATCCCGAGCGCGGCATGTACGTCTGGTCCGCCGACGACCTGGCCGCATGGACGCAGGCACAGGCCGATGCCCAGTTCGCGGCCGGCTATCGGATCGTGTATGCGCCGGTGCGGCTGGACGCGCATGCCGGCGCCGCGCTGCCCCCGCATCTGCTGGACGCTCTGTCGGACGGCCTGGCGACGGCGCGCCGCGCCGGCTTGAAGGTGATTTTGCGGTTTACCTACAACTATCCGGCCGGCGAAACCGCCTACCGGGCGGCGCGCGATGCGCCGCTCGCGCGCGTCCTTGGACACATCGCGCAGCTCGCGCCGGTGCTGGCCGCGAATGCGGATGTCATCGCCTACCTGCAGGCCGGGTTCGTCGGCGCCTGGGGCGAATGGCATACCTCGTCCAACGATCTTACCCGGCCGGCGGCGCGTACGCGGATCCGCGACGCCCTGCTCGGCGCACTGCCGCCCGAACGGTTCCTGCAATTGCGCTATCCGGCCTACCTGATGGCGTGGGCGCCGCGCACGCCGCGCTGGCGCGACGGTTCGGCCGCCGCACGCATCGGCGTGCACAACGACTGCTTCATGGCCTCGAGCACCGATGTCGGCACCTACAGCGAGCATGCCTCGATGCGCCGGCGCGAGCGCGCCTACGTTGCCGCGCTGTCCGCGGTCACGCCGTTCGGCGGCGAAACCTGCAATCCCGCGGATGCGGTCGCGCCGACGCCGCGCGGGAGCTGCGCCGACATCCTGCGCGAAGGACGCCGCTTCGGCCTGACCTACCTGAACGACAGCTACTACCGCGGCTTGTTTCACACGCGCTGGGAAGCACAGGGTTGCCTGGCGCAGGTGCGGCGCAGCATGGGCTACCGCTTCGAACTGCACACGCTGCGCCACAGCGCCGCCGTCAAGGCCGGCCGCTCAGGCGAGCTGGCGCTGACACTGCGCAACCGTGGCTGGGCACGCGCCTTCAATCCACGCGCCGTGCACCTGTTGCTCAGGCACCGCGCCACCGGCGCGCTGGTACGGATCGCGCTGGCGTCGGTCGACCCACGCGCCTGGCTGCCAGGCAGCACCAGCAAGGTGAACGTGCGCCTCGCCGTCCCGGATGGCACGCCCGCCGGCGCCTACGACATGCTGCTCGCCTTGCCGGACGGCGCCGCCTCGCTTGTGGGCGATGTCCGCTACAGCGTACGGCCCGCGAACGCCGACGATGCCGCCCGGTCCCAGGGATGGGACGACACGCTGGGCGCGTTCCGTACCGGAACGACGCTGCGCGTGCTCTAGTGTCCTGAATCGAAGATTCGCTGAATAAATAAGGCGAGAATCGGTCCGACACTGCGTCGCAAATGCGCGCAAGGCCCCGGCCTTGCTGTAATGGCGTTCAGTTAAGAGAACTCTTTCGTCCGCTAACACAAAAACGTCGTTCCCGCGAAAGCGTCGCCAAGGCGGAAGAGCCCAAGTTTTATGCGTACCACTGCATGAAAATGAAGTGGTGACGCAGGCAAACTTGGATTCCCGCCTTCGCGGGAATGACGGTTTTGAAGCTAACGAAGAAATGACTTCAGCTAACTGAACAGCATTACCGGCCTTGCTGTGCTTTGCTCCTTGTCTCGGACCGATTTCGCCATATTTATCATCAACGAACTTCTGATTCAGGACACTAGCTTATCCCGTAACACATTCTGTAGCGCGCCGTGGCGCCGGGTCAGTCGGCAATCAAGAGCTCGATGCCGGCCTTGCGCAGGCCGTCCCGGTATTCGGGGCTGATCCCCGCGTCGGTGATGATCGTGTTCACACGGTCCAGCTGGACGATGCGGTGCAGGCTGATGACGCCGAACTTCGAGGAATCGGCGAGGACCACGACATTCCTGGCGCGCTCCACCATCTTGTGGTTCAGGCTCGCCTCGGCCTCGTGGTGGGTGGTCACGCCGAACTGCAGATCGAAGCCGTCGACGCCGAGGAACAGCCGGTCGAAACTGTAGGCCTGCAGGCAGGCCTCGGCTTGCAGGCCCTGGATCGACAGCGACTGCTTGCGCAGCAGGCCACCCGTCAGGATCAGGTCGACGCCCGGTGCGTTGACCAGTTCCCAGGCGATATTCAGGCCATTGGTCATGACCGTGACGTTCTGGGCGTCGCGCAGGTGGCGCGCCAGCGACAGCGTCGTGGTGCCCGAATCGATGATGATGTTCTCGCCCGGCTTGACCTGGCGCGCAGCGAGCGCGCCGATGCGCTCTTTCTGTTCGTGATTGAGCGCGTCTTTCTGCGAGACCGATTGCTCGGTCGGCGGCATGCGCGCCAGCATGGCGCCGCCGTGGCTGCGGATGGCAAGACCCTGCGCCTCGAGCGCACTGAGATCGCTGCGGATCGTCACCGCCGAAACGTTGAGCTGTTTCACGAGTTCGCTGACTTGTACCGAGGCGTGTTCAGTAAGTGCTTTAAGGATGGTATCGCGGCGCTGACCGGTTTGCCCCATGATCGGAGTAGTAATTTAATAAAGTACCAGCTTACCAGATTGCAGCAGGGCCGGCACGACACGCGATGCCTGGCCCGCCGCCATCCAGCCAGCATGGATGTGGGAAGACGCGCCGGACGACGGCGCCCGTGAAACCGCCCCTGCCCGCCGGCGGCGCGTCAGTGCCCGCCCGCCAGGCGCTCGAGCGCCGCGGCGTCCAGCGGCGTGCCGGCGCTCAGCGCCGCATACAGCGCCGCGCCGAGCACCGGCGGCAGGCGCGGCGTCACCAGGCGATACCTGCCGGCGCCGGCGCCGCGCGCTTCCAGCACGCGCGCAAACGGCGCGCGCAGCGGCCCTGCCGCGCCGAACAGGCCGCCCGAGTACGACACCGCCACTTCCAGGCCGGGGTCGACGCCGAGCTGGCCGCGCACGGCGTCGACCAGCGCGGCCACTTCGCGCGCGGCCGACTCGAGGATCGCCTGGGCCTGCTCGTCGCCCTGCGCCGCCGCTTCGGAGACCAGCGGCGACAGCGCGGCCACCTTGCTGCGCTCCCCTTTCAGGTCGCCGTAGACGACCTGGCACAGGTCGAGATCGTCGCGCAGCGCAAGGCGCGTGCGCATCAGCGCATGCAGCGGGCCGCGCGGCGCGCGGCCATCGCTCATGCGCGAGAACAGCGCCAGCCCGGCGCGCGCGATCCAGTAGGCCGAACCTTCGTCGCTGAACAGTTCCCCCCAGCCGCCGGCACGCGCCCGCTGTCCCTTGACTTCGCCATACGCCATCGAGCCGGTGCCGGCGATGACGCTGATGCCGTCGGCGCAGGCCAGCGAGCCGGCCCAGCTGCACACCATGTCGTTGCCGCACAGGTAGCGCGCGTGGCCCAGCACCGCACGCGGCAGCGCATCGAGTTGCGGCTGCACGGCGCGGTCTTCACCGTAGGCCGGCAGGCCGAAGAAAGCGAATGCGACCTCGCTCGCATCGACGCCGGCGGCGCCGAACAGCGCAGCGCAGCCGCGCGCCAGCACGGCGGCCGCGCCATCCATGCCGACTTCGAGGTAATACGCGCTGCTTTCTTCGCTGCGCGCGAGGACCTGCCCGTCGCGGTCGATCAGCGCGAACGCCGTCTTGGTGCCGCCGCCGTCAACCCCGAGGAACATGGCCGTTTTCCTCCAGCGGATAGATGGTGACGCCGCGCACCACGCGGTTGACGGTGCCGGACACGCTCGGCGTATCCGGGCGCAGCCCCAGCGCCAGCGACTGCAGCAGCGCGAAGGCCTGGCAGAACAGGATGTACGGCAGCGCCAGCGCCAGGTCGGCGGCCTGGTCGACGCCGTCCAGCGTGATGCAACCATCGCCCAGTTCGGGCGCGGCGCGCCCGCTCAGCGCCAGCACGCGGCCGGCGCGGCCATCGTTGCGCAGCTCGCGCAGCAGGTCGAGGTCGTAGCGGCGGGCCTGGGCGTCGTTCGACAGCAGCACCACGACCAGGGTGTCGGCATCGACGATGGTCTTCGGACCGTGGCGGAACCCGAGCGGCGAATCGAACAGCGCCACCACCTGGCCGTCGGTCAGTTCGAGCAGCTTGAGCGAGGCTTCGCGGGCCAGCCCGCGCAGCGCGTTGCTGCCGAGGTAGACCACGCGGCGGAAACCGCGCGCCACCAGCGCCTCGAGCTGCGGCAGCAGCGTGTCCAGCACGCGCGCGGCCGCGGCCGACGGCGCGGCCGCGGCGCCCGGCGCCAGCACCTCGAAGGCGCAGGCGGCAGCCAGCAGCATCGAGGTGAAACTGGTGGTCATGGCGAAGCCGCGGTCGTGGGTGGCGTCCGGCAGCAGGATCGCGTAGACATTGTCGCGTCCCTGCGCCATCTGGCACAAGGCGCCGTCGGCATTGCAGGTGATGACCAGGTGGTACACCTCGTCGACCAGCTGGTCGGCCAGCGCGACGGCGGCCACGCTTTCCGGGCTGCTGCCCGAACGGCCGAACGATACCAGCAGCGTCGGCACCTTCGGCTGCAGGAACTGTTGCGGTCCCGAGACCAGGTCGGTGGTGGGCACCGCCTCCACGCGCCGGCCGCCACCGAGCATGCCCGGGGCCAGGCATTCGCCGATGAAGGCCGAGGTGCCGGCGCCGGTCAGCACGATGCGCAGGTCGGCGCGCGCCAGCAGCGGGCCGAGGAAGGCGTCGAGCGCGCCGCGCTGGCTTGCCACCAGCGCCTCGATCTCGGGCCAGACGGCCGGTTGCTGCGCGATTTCGCGCGCCGTGAGTCCGGCGCCGGCGGCATCGAGCCGCTCCTCACCGATGCCGAGAATGGTCCTGTGTGCGACTAGCATGCTTCCAACTCCTTCTTTGCGGCGCCTGCCGTGCAGGCGTCCATGTATTGGCGCAGCACCCTGGCCACGCCCTCTTTCAGCAGATCGAGCGGGCGATTCTGCAACCGCCCCTCGCGCACGGCCTGGTACTGGGCCGGCAGGTACTGGCTCAGCAGCGTGAGCGGCGGCGCTTCGCGTTCCAGGCTGGCCAGCAGGCGCGCCTGCGCGGCCTGGATGGCCGGATGCGGCCAGTAGTAGCGGATCCGGTCGCTCAGGCTGTACTGCTGGTCGAAGCGCGCCCGGCGCGGATCGCTGTCGTAGTACTTGCGCCAGTACTCCGGCTCGGCGCGCATCACTTCCAGCACCGTGTCCTTGAACCCGGAGCCCTGTCCATCGCCGGCCATGGCCGCCTCGATATCGGCCAGCGCCCACAGCGTTTCGCGCAGCGCGAAGGTCGCGCCAGGGCCCACCTTGAGGATGGCGAAGTGGCCGGCCACCAGCGCGGCCAGGTTGGCCTGCGTCTGGTAGTCGGTCGAGTGGGCTTCGTAGACCAGCGTGGGCACGTCCTCGATCATGCGGCTCAGGTCCACGGCCCGCTCGGGCCGGAAGTCGATCACCTTGTGGTGGTCGAACTCGACCCCGGGCTGCACCACCAGGCCGACCACGCGCGGCCACGCCGCATCCAGCCCGGCGGCGGCGAACGCGCTGCGATGCGCGGCGATCGTCTGCGCCGCCGCCGCCGGCGTGGTGACGCTCAGTTCGGCCAGGTCTTCGTGCGCCCCGCCGGGTACCGGCACTTCGGTGCCGACCACGTACACGGGCGCTTCGCCGCCGGCGGCATGCCAGGTCCGCTCGGCGACGGCGCACAGCCGCGCGGCGCGCGCGGCCACCACCTCGTCCTGCAGCGGCACCGGGTCGCCCGCGCACGACATCGAGCAGTCCAGGTGGATCTTGCGAAAACCGGCTTCGACGTACTGCGCGATCAGGACCTCGGCCTTGGCCATGGCCTCCTCGGCGCGCTCGCCCTGCCAGGCATTCGGTCCCAGGTGGTCGCCGCCGAGCAGCACGCGCGAACGCGCCAGGCCCACCCGATCGGCGATGCCGAACACGAAATCGCGGAACGCGCCCGGGGTCATGCCGGTATAGCCGCCGTCCTGGTTCACCTGGTTCGAGGTGGCCTCGATCAGCACCGGCTGCGCACCCGGCGCCGCTGCCGCGACTTCCATCGCCGCCTCGATCACCAGCGGATGCGCCGAGCACACCGCGTGGATGCCGACCGCTTCGCCGGCCTTGTGGCGGCGCACCAGATTCAACATGTAATCCATCGTTCAGACTCCTTCGGTAGCTTCAGGGGATGCGGCGCCGTCATCCGGCTGCAGCGCGAGCACCAGCGCGGCGGCCAGCGCCAGGCCGATGCCGGCCAGCCGGTAGACGCCCGGCATCGAGGCCGCCAGCGCCATCGCGATCACGGTGGTCAGGAGCGGCGCGCCGGCGTTCACGAGCGGCGACACGGTCAGTGCCTTGCCGTGCCGGAACGCATACACCAGCGTCAGCGCACCGACGGCGTTGAGTATCTGCGTGGCGGCGGCCAGCAGCGGCCCGGATGGGCCGTAGTTGATCGGCTGCGAGAAATCGGTCATCGCCAGCGCCACCGGAATGCACAGCAACGCGCTCACGGTCATGTAGAAGAAGATGCTTTCGGCATCCATGCGGGTATTGGCCAATTTGATGAAGTACGCCTGCAGTCCCCAGGCGAACAGCACCCCGATCGCCAGCACGAACCACAAGCCGTACGGCTGCGGAGCGCCGCCCGGGTTGAAGTCGAACAGCGGCAGCGCGCACACGGCCAGCACGATGCCCAGCATTCCCATGCGCCCGGTGCGTTCATGCAGGAACAGGTACGACAGCGCGATCGTGATCACCGGGGACAGCGCAATCAGCGGGAAGATCAGGTAGGCCGGCCCGGCCTTGACCGCGTAGAACAGCACCATCTGCCCTCCGGCGCCAAGCAGGCCGATGGCCAGCCCGTACCCCAGCGCGGTGCGGTCGCGGCGCACGCGCCAGCCCGAGCGCGCCAGCACGAACAGCGCCGGCGGCAGCATCGTCAGCGCCCACACCACATACACCAGCGTCTCGGGAAAGCCATACTGGGTGGGAAGACCGGCAAAGGCGCCCCACACGCCCCACAGCAGCGCGGTCGCCAGCGCGTAGCCGAGCCAGCGCGGCCGGCGCGGCTGGGGCGATAGCGCGGTGCTTCGTTCATGCAGAATCGTCGTCGTTTCCATGGAAGCCTGTCAGAGTTTCGCGGTCACACCGACCGCGCAGGTGCTACGTCACGATGTGCAGCCATGCCACGCACGCTGCAGTCGGTGCAGACAGGTGCATGGCCAGCCATTCCGATAGTAAGTAAGTATCGAACGAAATGCAAAGATCTTTCATAATATTTTCGTTTAGTTGTTTTTTTGCGGTAGTTTATGCGTCTTTTCATTTCGAATTCTTTCGATTACCATCCGATGCAGGTGCTCTTTGCCCTGCAGGATGGGGTTCGAGCTGGCCCGCCCCGCGCACCCGGACTTTCAAATTTTCTTTCGTATACGCAGAATGGGTGATAGGTTCGAAACCTTCACGGATGAGAAATCAATTTTCGCAGCACGCTGTACGTCAACCAGGAGACTTGCATGAACGACCGCTGGACCAACGCACGCGCACCAAAGCCATGGAAACTTATTTGCGGCAGCCTTGCTGCGACGCTGACCTTGTTGTCCACGCAGGTGCATGCCGGGAAGGCGGTCGATACGCTGGCCCCGGCAGGCCGCTGGGAAGGCGCGACGGGCGGCAGCGCCAGCACCCCGCCGATGGGCTGGAACAGCTGGAATGCATTCCGCACGGAAGTCGACGAAGACAAGGTCATGGGCGCGGCAAAGGTGCTGGTCGACAGCGGCATGGCCAAGCTCGGCTACAACAAGGTCATCCTCGATGACGGCTGGTGGCTGAAGCGCCGCACCAGCGATGGCCGCCTGCAGATCCGCACCGGCATCTTCCCGTCGGCCGCCACCGGTGGGCCGGATGGCAGCAGCTTCAAGCCGTTCACCGACAGGCTGCACGCGATGGGACTGAAGGCTGGCCTGTACACGGACATCGGGCGCAACGCCTGTTCGCAGGCATACGACCTGCACTCGCCCAACCTGCCACAGGGCACGACCGCCGAGCGCGAAGTGGGGCTGGAAGGCCACGTCACCCAGGACATCAACCTGTTTTTCAAGGAGTGGGGCTTCGACTACATCAAGATCGATGCCTGCGGGCTGGCCGACTTCGTGCCCGGTTCCGACCTGGTCAAGCAGCAGAACTACCGGGGGGCGGCGCCGCTGATCGAACGCGGTTCGATCAACCGCACCGATATCGGCGCGGTGCGCGCCCGCTACGAGGAGGTGGCCGCGGCGCTCAAGGCGGCGCGCCCGGCCAATGACTATGTGATGTCGATCTGCTCGTGGGGCATGGCGAACGTGCGCACCTGGGGCAAGGACGTGGGCAATATGTGGCGCACCAGTGCCGACATCACGCCCAGCTGGACCAGCATGCTGCACAACTTCGACAGCGCGGCGAAACGCCCGCTGTACGCCGGCCCTGGCCACTGGAACGATCCCGACATCCTGCACATCGGCCATGGCGCATTCGATGCCGCCAACCCGGTCGAAGTGCGTTCGCATTTCTCGTTGTGGGCAATGATCAATGCGCCGCTGCTGGTCAGCTACGACTTGCGCAATGGGCCGGCATCGCTGCTCGCCGTGCTGGGCAACGCCGACGTGGTGCGCCTGAACCAGGACCCGGCGGGACACCAGGGCGTGGTCACCTATGATTCGGACGATGCGCAGATCATCGTCAAGACGCTCGGCGATGGCCAGCGCAAGGCAGTGGCCCTGTTCAACCGTGGCGCCACGCCCGCGCCGGTGACCCTGATGGCAAGCCACCTGAAACTGTCCAGCAGCGCACCGGTCACGCTGCGCGACCTGTGGTCGAAGCAGAGCACGACCTTCACCGGCGAAAAGGAATTCATGCTCGCACCGCACGAGACGCTGGTGTTCGAGGCGAACGGCACACGGCAACTGGCAAACGGTGTGTACCTGTCGGAGATCCCCGGCGCGATCAACGTCGCCGTCGACGGCACCCGGCAACCGCAACTCGATCCAACCGTCCACCGCATGATCGACCCGTGGTCGAGCACCCGTTCCGGCGGATCGCGTCCGCAGTACGCGGGCTGGGGCGGTGCCCAGGCCGACACGACGCCGTTCGGCCAGACCCTGCAAGTGGCCGGCCAGGTATTCGATTCGGGGATCGGCGTGCTGTCGAATTCGCGGCTCCAGGTGAAGAACGATGCCGGCCATGCCCAGTTGACCGCCTCGGTCGGCGTGGACGATTCGACGGAGAACACGGGAGAAGCGGTGCGCTTCTACGTGTATGGCGATGGCAAGCTGCTGGCGCAAAGCGCGCCGCTGGCATTCGGCACCAGGGCGCCGCAGCTGAAGGCGGACATCCGGGGTGTCAAGATCATCGAACTGGTGGTACGCGGATCCATGGCCGGCAAGGCGCCACCGGTGGTGGCAACCTGGGGCGATGCGCGACTGATGCGCAACTGAGGCGCAACTGATGCGCGCCTGATGCACGCTGCCGCAGGCGGCGGCCGAAGCGTCCAGCGCTCGGCAGGCGTGGCAAGCGCGCTTTCTCGTTCAGGCTGCTGAACCCGGCAAGCGCGCGACCGCGCGCCTGCCTGCTTGCTGTTGCAATGCGGGCCGGCGCATCCGGTCGCCCCCCCCTCCCGATCGTCGCCGCGCGACCGGTGTCCAGGGCCTGGCCCGCAGCATGCATGCACACATTGATGTCTTTACGATAATGTAATCTTGCTTTCCGTACGAAAATATTGACCGTACGTACGGCGGCGGCGAGACGCTGCCGCAAAGACGATAGAATCCGTGGCACAGGGCGCCGGACATCCCGTCCCGGCGGACCGCCGCGCCTGCCGCGGCGCGGTCATGTCATCGGCCACGCGGGATGACCTTCTCCTCTCTTCTATCCGAACGCTCAGCGCACATGGTCCATGCCGTCCCCTCCACGCCCGCGCACCCGCGCGCGGCGCAATCGCTCCGTGGCCGCCGCGCTGCGCCGATCCTGCTGGCCCTGCTCGGCCTGGGCATCGGCATGGGCAGCGGCATGGGCAGCGCGCATGCGGCAGGACCAGCCTGCTATAACTTTTCGCCGGTCAACCAGTACAACGTCCAGGTCTCGGCCAGCTTCTGGAATCCGATCATCCATTACGTCGCTACCCGCAGCGGCGTGTGCCTGAACCTGAAACTGGGCCGCACGTCGGCCGACACCACCAGCTTCGTGCTGGCGCGCGAAGTCGACTTCGCCTTCACCAACCACCTGTTCAGCCCGGAGCGGGAAAAGATGGGCTGGACCGTGTTCGGACGGCGCGACCTGCCGCCGGTGCGCTCGCAGATCGTGGTCCCGGCCGACTCGCCGATCCGCGACCTGCAGCAGCTGGCCGGCGCCACGGTGGGCTTTCCCGGTCCCGAGGCGCTGGTTGCCTACAAGGTCAGCTACGCCCAATTGCTACGCCGCGATATCCCCGTGAACGTGGTGTTTGCCGGTAACCAGGACGCCGCCTTTACCCAGCTGTTCGCCGGCATGGTCAAGGCGGTGGGTGCCAACTCGCAGCTGGTCGAGAACTGGAAGGGCCGCGAGGGGGCGGCGTTTCGCGTGCTGTGGAGCTCGGAGCCCTACAACGACCTGGCGCTGATGTACTCGCCGCGCGTTCCGGCAGCCAGGGCACGTGCGGTGGCGCGCGCCTTTCTCGCGATGCACCGCGATCCCGAAGGCAGGCGCATCCTGGACGCCGCGGGTGAGCTGATCCACTCGCCGGCGCCGATCTCGTTCGTCGCCGCCGACGACGGCGACTACGCCATTTACCGCGCCTTCTATGCCGGCGCACCGGCCGGGCTACGCTGATGACCGACCTCTCGACGCAGACCGGGCCCGGGACATTCAGCGGCATGCGGTTGCCGCGTCGCCTGTTGCGGGTGCTGTCGCCGCGCTCCCTGGTCGGGCGCGTCTTCGGGTTGTTCAGCCTGGCCATGCTGGTGCTGCTGGCGTCGGGTCTCGGCATGTTCTATCGCTACCAGTATCTGCAGCACATCGAAGAGACCCAGGACAATGCCTTGATGCTGGTCGAGATCGCAACCCAGAGCATCGAGGAAAGCGTGGTCATCGGCGACTACGACACCGTCAAGCGCACGCTCAACAAACTGCTGATCAAGTCGCCCTTCAAGCAGGCCGAATTCCTGGAAATCGGCGGGGGCGTGATCCGCCTGGAGAGCGCCGGGAAGCCGCGCGAGGCGCCGGCCCCGCGCTGGTTTACCGCGCTGATCGTCGCGCGCTTCTACGACGTCAACCGGGTGATCGCGGTGGGTGGCAAGGACTACGGCGTGGTGCGCCTGTCGTTCGACGAGCGCCGGCTCGCCGCCCAGTTGTGGAGCGTGATTGCGGAAACTTCCTGCGTCGCCTGGGTCCTGTTCGTCGCCAGCCTGGTGCTGACCCATGTGTTCCTGCGGCGCTGGCTCGACAACCTGGGCGGACTGCGCCTGCTCGAGCACGACCTGGCGGCCGGGCGGGTCACGGCCGAGGCGTCGTTTCGCGACGACGCGCCAAGCGAGATCCAGGAAGCGATCCTGGCCGTCAACCGCGGCGCCGCCAGCCTGCGGGTGCAATACGGCCAGCAGATCGATTCGCTGATGAATTCGCTCATGCAGCACAAGAGCGCGATGGACCAGGCGGCGATCGTGTCCGAGATCGACACCGACGGCCGCATCGTCAATGTCAATGCACTGTTCTGCGCCAGCAGCGGCTACCCGCGCGCCCGACTGCTCGGCCAGCCGCTGGCGCGTTTCACGCGCGCCACCGGCGCGACGCCATGGACGCCCGACGGCGCAGTCTGGACCGGCGAAGTCGCCGTCCTTGGCCACGCCGCCGCACGCCAGTGGCAGCGCACCATCGTGCCGATCTTCGATGCCGACAACGTGCTCGAACGCTACATCTGCATCGATATCGACATTACCGCGCGCAAGGAATTCGAGCGCGTCATCGTGGCCAATGCGCACCGCGAACGCCTGATTGCCGACCTGGGCCGCGCAGCACTCGCCGCCAGCGACCTCGACCAGCTGTTTGCCAGCGCCGCGTCGGCCGCAGCCAGCGCGCTCGGCGCGACCGATGCGGCCGTGTTCGCGTTCAGCGCCGCGGACGGCGTGCGCCACCTGACCGTGTGCGCCGGCGCCGGTGCCCTCGCGCACGCGACCGGATTGCGGCTGAGCGGCCCGGACACCGCCCTGGCGCCGCAGCCTGCCAACCAGGCGCTGAGGCCCATGTTCGCGGCGCTGTCCGCACCGTACGGCATATACAGCGGCGTGGACGCGTGCATCATCTGCGCCGACCGCCAGTTCGGCATGCTTGGCGTATTCGGCGACGCGGCGCGCCGCTTCGGGCCCGACGACCACGTCTTCTTGCGCAGCATTACCAATATCCTGGCCACCGCGATCGAGCGCCAGGCCGCCCAGAAGCAGCTGACCTACCTGGCCCAGTATGACGCACTGACCGACCTGCCCAACCGCCGGCACCTGGCGCTGTTCCTTGGCGATGTGGTGCGGCTGGCCGCGGCGAGCGGGCGGCGCGCCGGCGTCATGTTCATCGACCTGGACCATTTCAAGAAGATCAATGACAGCCTCGGCCACGACGTTGGCGACCAGTTACTGGTGCTGGCGACGCAGCGCCTGCGTGCCTGCGTGCGCGAGGGCGACCTGGTGGCGCGCCTGGGCGGCGACGAGTTCGCGCTGGTGCTGCCGACGGCAAGCGACGACGCCGAACTGGTGCGCCTCGCGCGGGTCCTGGTCGACACCCTGTCGCAGCCGTTCGTGATGCACGGCCAGCAATTGTTCGTCTCAGCCAGCATCGGCATTGCGCGCTATCCGGACGATGGCGCCAATGCCGAGATGCTGCTCAAGAACGCGGATACGGCGATGTATGCCGCCAAGAGCAGCGGACGCAACAACTATCAGCTGCATACGGCGGCGATGCAGGAAGGCGCCGCGCAGCGCCTGCGCATGGAAGCCGAGCTTCACCTCGCGCTGGAGAACGATGAATTCCTGCTGCACTACCAGCCGAAGGTCGACCTCGCCAGCGGCGCCGTGAGCGGCTTCGAGGCGTTGCTGCGCTGGCAGCATCCGCAGCGCGGCCTGGTGCCGCCGCTCGCATTCATCGCACTGCTCGAAGACACCGGCCTGATCATCCCGGTGGGCGAATGGGTGGTGCGCGAAGTCTGCGCCCAGCAGCTTCGCTGGCAGGCCGAGGGCTTTCCGGTGCGTCCGGTGGCGATCAACCTGTCGGCGCGCCAGTTGCGCCAGGACGACCTCCCCGGCGCCATCGAACGCATCGTCGGCGCCAGCGGGATCGATCCGGCGCTGCTCGAATTCGAGCTGACCGAATCGATGCTGATGGCCGACCCGGAAAGTGCCGTGGCGATCATGGGACGTATCAAGCGCCTCGGCATACGCCTTTCCATCGACGATTTCGGCACCGGCTACTCGAGCCTGGCTTACCTGAAGCGCTTCCCGCTCGACGCCCTGAAGATCGACCGCACCTTCGTGCGCGATTTGCCGCACGACAGCGACGACGCCGCGATCACCAAGGCCGTCATCAACCTGGCGCACAGCCTGAACCTGAAGGTGGTGGCCGAAGGCGTTGAAAACGTGGAACAATTGCGCGAGCTGGAACGCTTCGGCTGCGACGAGATCCAGGGCTACTACACGGGGCGCCCGCTGCCGGCGGATGCGTGTTTTGCCGGGGCGCGGCGCGGGGCTGCCACGCCAGTGGCCGGGGACGGCGTCACGATGGCCTGAGCAGGCCACCGGCGGCGTTATATCAATGGCGATGTGGGCAGCGCTGTGGATGCGCAGTGACGGCATCCATGCGGAAAGGCGCTGTCATCGCGATATGTTGCAACGCCGCCGGCGCCACGCGCGCGGACAGGTGCGACATTCGAACGCTGGACGCTATTTTTCCATTGCGCTGACCGACACGGCTACTGGCCCACGCAAATAATCCGGGTCTCGTATTCGTGGGCGTTGCCTTTCTTCTTGGCAGCCCAATCGATGACTTCCTGCGCATCCGCCACCGTCATGACGGTGGCCTTTTCCTTGTTCTTGATGAAGGAAACGCCTTCGAACTTGCCTTCCTTGCTGCGCATTACCTTGGCGAATACAGGTGGCTTGCCTTCTTCAGTGCGCTTTTTTTGCTGGACGAGGTAACGCTGATCGATGTGTTCCATGCGGATGTCTTGTACGTAGTAGATCAAAGGCGCATTTTACGGCGTGTGACCGGTGAGCGGTTGAGAAGCAGCACTGCAACGCTTTCCGCTCAGCATGGCCTGTGTGCGAAACACGGCTAAGCTGCGACGAGGAAGATGATCGTACGAGACGCGACAGCTACCTACCGTGACCATGCGCTCGAACCGCAGTGGCAGTAGTCAATTCCTTACCTCCGAGCACTCATTTCGATGGCCGGACGTTGAACGGCAAGATTTTGAACGGCTTTTCCGACACCGTCACCATTGGATTTTCATCGTACAGCGCAGCATCCAGTTCGAGCGCTATTACCTTGCGGCTCAGATCAATGTCCACCTTCTGGTCGCCTTTTTGCGAATGAATGACGAGATACTGCCCTTGGACTTCGGGGTACCGTAAGCTCGCGCCCACAAAAGAAGGAAACAGGAAGAACCAGAATTTTTTCATCATCGCACTCGATTGTTTTACACCATCCATCACATCACGGTATCGGAATGATGTCGTTTCAGGCACCACGATTCCTGGACTGTAGTTGAACTTGTAACGTCCCGCTTTCTGATTTGTGTAAATACTGCTTTTCGCAGCATAGGCAGCTTCCGATATCGGGAAGTGGCTCGGACCATCCGGCTCGATTTCGACAGGCAGGTTGTTGACGCCCTCTTCGACCGTGAGCTTGAGATCGGAAATCCTGGCATCCCCTTTTGGCGACACGACAAAGCGAAGGTAAATCTTGTCGTTCGGCTCGATGGTGTCGAATTTCTTCATGTATTCATACACCTTGGAATAAGGCATTATGTCCGAATCTTTGATCTGTCTGATCTCGACTTCTTGCACTGGCGGCGCGTCGACTGGAATTTCTTGAGCGCGGGCTGCGAATGAAAGACAGATAAACGAGAAGAGGCAAGCAGCTGCTAAAAAATTTTTCATGATATTTTTTTGATTAATTAAACATGACCGTTCGGCCGAAACAAGCCCTGCTTGGCTCAATGGGCGTGCAGTGTCTATGTCGAATATATCCGCCTTAAGATGGTGAGCAACGATCCTGATGACTGTCGCCATCGTTGTCCATCATCTCGACCATTGAAGTATCAAGATCGCGGATCGATCGAGCATCGACCGCACACGGCCGGAGGAATCGCTTTTAGTGAAAACGGAAACGCTCGAATTAAGCTAATCAGCCCCGCTGTGCCGAGCCGGTGCAGCCTGCCCAATCGAGCGCGTTGACTAGATGGACCTACGTCGTGCGACAAACATGCATAACAACCCGCCTATAAGGATGAGTAAGCTTGCTGGCTCGGGAACTTCAGCGACTATATTTTTGTATTGAAAGACATATTCGTCACCATTGTCCATGGTGAATTCTAAAACTGTATGAAAAAGTCCATCTGCAATGAGATCTGCCGTCGGCGATTCATATGGCTCGATGAACGCGCCTGGATATGTCGAGTAATAGAATGCACGCACCATCGCATACTCCGGACCGCCGCTCAGCGATAAGGTGGCAGCCAGGGTCTGGCCATCAGGCGCGTAAATATTATAGCGAACATTGAAGTAGTCTATGGGTCTGGCGAAAGGGTCGATAAATCCGAATCCAGTAAAACGATCAGCATATGTCTCTTCTGCAAGAACTTGGTCTTGAAAAAGAATGCCGTCCACATAGGCCAAACCTCGAATAGGCGGGTTTTCATCGATGATCTGCGCCAGGATTAAAGCGCCTTGGGCATGAGAATGAACAGTAAGACAAAGAGCGGCGACCAAAATCGCTCTGATGGATTGGTGAAATAACTTCATATTCGCGCTCCTGATTTTTAGCCAACATGTCGAAGTATCAACATAATGCGGTTCGGAAACTTAGCGCGTATGAAGCGTCGCCATCGTTTTAGTAAGCACAAATCGTGCCGAAATATTTATTGTTCTAGATTCAAGGGATTAGCTGCCTATAAGCTAGAAATACGATCTCAATGTAAAGAATTTCGACGGTGGGCATCAATGGACGAGCTGGTTGTGAGGTGATAGCCGCAGATGTCGGGCTCCAATCCATTGTTTCGAAAATTTCCAGTCGGGGTCAGGTATTCTTACAGGCGCGGTATCCAAGAGAGCACTGATTTATCGCTGGCGTATCGGTCAGCGTTTGATGGCACATACGGTTCGCTGCGCGTAGTGCGAGACCTTATTGATGCTGGTTTTGCTTGCAGCGAGAAACGCGTAGCGCGGCTAATGAAAGCAGCCGGCATAAAGGCTCGTCACAAGCATCGTCGTGCGCCAGGACAGCTCGCTTGGCCAGTCCACGCCATCGCCCCGAACCTACTAGACCGGCAGTTTAAAGCGACAGGGCCAAACCAGAAATGGGCGGCCGACTTTACTTACGTGTGGACCGGCGAGGGCTGGCTATTTGTCGCTGTCGTCCGCGACCTGTACTCACGGCGTGTGGTGGGCTGGTCGATGCGACCGACGATGACCGCGCAGTTGGTGATGGATGCCCTGCTGATGGCCATCTTCCGCCGTGGCCGGCCCAGGGCAGTATTGCATCACTCGGACTAGGGCTCGCAATATACCAGCGAAGACTTCCAGCGCCTGCTCGAATCTCACGGCATCGTTTGCAGCATGAGCCGCCGCGGCAACTGCTGGGACAACGCTGCAATGGAAAGCTTTTTCTCGACACTCAAGACCGAGCGCCTGAGCAAAAAGTACTACCGGACCAGGGATGATCTACGTGCTGATGTGTTCGACTACTTTGAAGATTCTACAATCCACGCCGGCGTCATTCCACTATCGGCTACATCAGCCCGGTACAGTTTGAAAATCTAAAGTGCGCCTAACGGAATGTCCGTGTCGATGGAAGAAGGCCATGGTGTACAAGGGCTTGGATTGGACATCCCAAGAGAGTCGGATAAGATTCCTTTTCTATATCATCATCCAGCTTGAGCCTAACATGTGTGGGGGGGGGTAGTAGGAAATATTTGATGACTTATGTTAGTCCAACCGCATAGTTTCCTCTCCCAATTCGTCATTAAACAACATCAAAAAAAGAAATTTACCTTTTTGTTGACATTATTGTAAATACAACCGACTCTAGTTGGCACCATCCAACTTATAGCGAGGGAGTATGAATAAGATTGATCCAGGTGCGGATACTGTGCAATATATGGGAGATGCGGCCCTCGATGCAGCGGGCTTTGGTTTTGTCGCTCCGATCTGGGATATGTTTTTCCCTCAATCGCAACCCGTATTTTCCCAGCAGCAGCTGGCTCAGCTAGAAATTCTGATGACAGAGGCTTTGGGTGAACAAAGTTATCAAAACTATTTCGACCTATTTATTGCTATAACGAGTGACTTACATATTTACATTAACAATCCAAGTAGCGGTGGTTTGGACAATATTGTCCAACAGAGTGTATTAGCGATGGAAGGAATTTCCAACAATGGATATTCTACGACAAGCACATACATCGCAGCAGCGGCACTTAACATCCTAGCTCTAAGGCTAAGTTTCGATGTTGCAAGTAATTCCGACAAGCGGGGCGCAGCCAAGAACATTGGAGACGCTGCTCTGGCTGCCCTTGAAACACTCGTCCAGCTTGAAGAAGACTATTTAAACGCAACCAGCTTTTATGATTTTTCAGTTTTTAAGCAAGCTGTATCATTTCAAAATGGTAGCATGACGCCAGCAGTGGTAGCAGCATTTGGTGGGGATTATGCTCTTCAAATTCAAAAGCTGCTTTGGATAGTGTGTCAATATGCACCTAACGGTTTGTCCAAAGTCCGCCGTCCACCGTTTAGGATGTTGTTCGCTCCATATGATGAGAACAGTACTCCTTGTACTTGGCAATGCCAAGCAGGCCAAAGTGGTACGGGAATAAGTATTTATAAATGTCAAACACTGCCGCCAGGTATTCCATCAAATTATTTTCCATTAGCCGACTTGGCGAGTCCGATGGTGAATTGGGGTGATCCACCTCAATTTACAGACGTCGCCTATATATCTTCGAACGCTGAATTTCTGACCGCCCCCAATGCATATGCAGAACAATATAACGATCATGGTAGCGGTCTTCCGCTGTCATACGCAGGTTATTGGACAATTCCACGCGGCATTGGTAGCTTCAGCTCTTCCTCTGATGACAGTACTGAGCCAGACAATGCTGACTTCATACGCCTGATCCCTTCCCAGTACTATTCTGAAATGCAATTATCGTCTGAGGCTTGGGATGACCAAGGATCTGGGGCCAGCGATAACGGAGAAATTTATCTTCACCCCCAGTTTGGAAATTATGGCGTGTATGTTATTGTTGGATCGCATTCCAGACCCACTCCAGATACCGTTCCTGGGTTGTCTTATTCTGCACTCAGTGGGATAGAGTATATGTTCACGATTCTCAACGTCATGGATATAACTACAACCGTGGAGTTGGAAAAAGGGGAAGATAAATTCGTGCTTGTGTTGCAGAATTTTTCCGAAACTCCAGTTGACGCAAAGGAATGTTTTTGGGTCATAAATACCGTTCATCCAGAAATATTTGCGATGGATGAACGTAGTGGTACGTTAACAATATCGGCACCCGTTTATGAACTAGCAGCAAACGATTATACCTTTGCGGTCTATATGCAAGATTCCGAAGGAGAAATATTCGCTTGCCCATGTTTGTTTCAAATCTCCTTCTCAATGGGTTATGCCACTTATACTATTACTCCGTACATTGACAGCCCGATTTAAGTCGATTCCAATTGTCCGAAGAATACACGAGTGTCCGATAGAGCGTGGCGTATCGCCTGCAATATTAATAATTTCGCGCTCGTACCTTTTAGCCATTGATTTACTCAACTAGCTCTACCAGCGGATCGTTACTTGAAGTACCGATCCGCTATATTCCTGCAACGGCTATCGCTATGGTGATTTCAGATGAATCATGCCAACCATCAAATCAGCAAAAAACATTTTCTATACTCCATCTATTAGATAGCATATACGATCCTTGCATGAATCTTATCGACCACCATAAATATACCTTGGCCATAATTAGACTCCCCGCTCCAGCGCTTGACTATCTCTCTTTCTCTGTGATTTTCATTCTACGAGCGGTACGCTCATCCGGCGCCTCTGGTACGTTCTCGATATGGTCACCGACAGCATTGGCTTTCGCAGGCGCCACGTAAATTTTCGGCCCCAGTATCTGTCCGCCGTTTTCGATTCTTTCTACCACATGGCGCTCCGCCACCTTGGCGAATTCGTCACGGGTAGATTCAGATAGCTTGTCGGCAGCGAATACTCTGGCGGCTGCGATGATTCCGTGAGCTGCAGCTAGCTCCGGATATTTCTTGACGACGTTGGCTGGCTGGTTTTCTTGGAATGCTTTTACCTTCGCGGACAGCTCAGGATCGAGGCGCTCAGCCTTATGCGGTGTGGTGTTGAACCCAATGCAAACGGGCCCTAAAGGGGCCCGTACTATGAAGATCTGGAGGCGAGGACGGGAGTCGAACCCGTCTACACGGCTTTGCAGGCCGTATTTGCACTAATAAAATCAATGACTTAATCGAGAACCGCACTTTTCGCCGCTTGATTTCGTTCAACTGGTGTTTTGGTCTTGTTCAATTCGTTTGGAAACCGCTATCAAGGATTGTCGTTCAAACGCAGCCATACTTCTTGATCGATCCGATGCAGCAGCGACAAAGCTGACACTGAGCAGCGTCTACAAAGGCCGCGCGATTCAGATAATAAATACAAGCGCTCGACTGTTTCGAGTAGACTTCGAGCAACCAATTGCCCTATGTCGACTCAGTGATCCGAGCTCTCATCATCCATCAAAACCTGCCGGGACAGTTCCGCAGATTAATCCACTACCTACAGACGGATCCAAAGTACGAAGTCGTCGCCATCGGCGAAGAATCCGCCGTGCGACGCGAAGATCTGGGACCGAATCTGCGCGTGATCGGCTACCCAAAGCCGACAGATGCAGGTGAAAAAACCCACCATTATCTTCGTTACTTCGAAAGCTGCGTCCGCCGCGGCCAGTCGGTCGCGCGCGTTCTGATGGATTTAAAACAGACCGGTTTCACGCCCGACGTGGTCGTCTGCCACCCGGGCTGGGGCGAAGCCCTGTTCGTGAAAGACGTATTTCCGCAAGCACGCCTGGTCGTCTTCTGCGAATTCTGGTGGGCCGCCGAGGGACTCGATGTCGGTTTTGACCCGGAAAGGCCGGCGTCGCTCGACGAGCGCCTGGCTACGCGCATCAAGAATTCGGTGCTGATGCAGTCGCTTCTGGCAGCCGACAACGGTATCGCGCCGACGCGCTGGCAACTCGGCACGCATCCTCCTGAACTGCGCTCCAAGATCCGCACTGCCCACGAAGGCATCGACACGACAGCGCTGGCGCCCGATCCGTTGGCATGCCTGCCCCTGCCAAGTGGCGCAGTGCTCACGCGCGCTCAATTGGTAATAACTTACGTGGCGCGTAATCTCGAACCGTATCGGGGCTTCCACATTTTCATGCGCAGCCTTCCGCGTATGCTGGCAGGGAACCCGGACCTGCAGGTTGTCGTCATCGGCGGCGATGACGTCAGCTACGGCCGCCGTCCGCCCGGGGCCTTCGCCAGCTACCGCCTGGCATTGCTCGACGAGCTGGCGCAGCGCGGCGACGTCGTGGACTGGTCGCGTGTCCACTTCCTCGGCAGGGTGCCCTACTCCACATATCGTCGTGCGCTCCAGGTATCCAGCCTGCACGTCTATCTCACTTATCCGTTCGTGCTCTCATGGTCGATGCTTGAAGCGATGGCGGTTGGCGTGCCCGTGCTCGGCTCGGAGACCGCGCCGGTCCAGGAAGTCATTCGCGATGGCGAAAACGGTTTCTTGACACCATTCTTCGACAGCGCGGCGCTCGCCGACCGCGCGCTGGAACTCACTGCGCGCCGCGACGAGCTGACACAGATTGGCTTGAACGGGCGCATGACCGTCGTGCGCAACTATGACTTCGAGACGGTCGGCTTACCAGTCTATCTGGACCTGCTCACCCCACTGACGCCGCCTCCGGTTCCGGCGCCGTCGTGATGCCGTGACAAGCGGTCCTTCATGCGTTGCACAAGCCGCGGGCCGAACATGGAGGTGCGCCATATCCGGCCTGGTGAAAGGCTTGGCTTCGACCGGTAACCTAAGCCAGCAACGGTTGACCGATCAGCGTCACCTCCATGTCCGTTTGCTGCAATGTCGTCCCGAAGCCGGCTGCACCGATGACGGCCTGGGCATCCACCAACCCGACGCCCGACAAGGTGCCTTCGGTCGCATACAGGTAAGCCAGGCTTCCTCCATACGCGAGATCGTCACTGCCGCCCAAGTGGTACTTCAGCAGCGAAGACGACAACGCCCACGTGGTCAGCGATGCGTTGGCCGCGCGCGCCAAGTCAAAGGCGCCAACCAGTCCACCGAAATCGAACTCCTGGATCTTGCGGTTTTGCAGCGCACTGCCGTTGCCGTTGTAATCGGCAGTGTCCTCGATGACCATTTGTAGCGTCGCGACACTGCGGTTGTTGGCATTCGCGTACCAGTTCTTGAAAGTCATCTGATCGCCAGAACCGAGCGACATCAGCAGGTCATTGCCGCTCTTCTGGAGCACCAGGCTGCTGTAGCCGATCCCGCCCAGGGAGACCGTGTTGTCCTTGCTGGCACTGGCAACGATGACATCCTGACCGTCACCACGATTGAACAGGATCAGGTCTGCGCCCGTCGATGTCGTGATCGTATCGTTGCCTTTTCCCCCAATGAACATCTCGTTGCCCGTACCGCCAGTAAGACTGTCGGCGCCGATGCCGCCGTCAAACAGAGCCTTGCCGCTGGTATCGCTGAGGATATCGATACCGGCCCCGCCCTGCAGGATGTCGTTGCCGGCGCCCCCGGCAAGGGTGTTGTTCCCTGCATTACCCACGAGAAGATTATCGAGCGCATTGCCGGTACCATTGATCGCCCCGCTACCGGTCAGGAGCAATGCCTCCAGGTTGGCGCCAAGCGTGTAGGCGAGGCTCGACTGCACCTGGTCGATGCCATCGGCGCTGCTTTCCGTCACGCTATCACTGGCATGATCGACCACGTAGACGTCATTGCCGCTACCGCCTGTCAGCTTGTCCGCACCGGCTCCGCCGTCAAGGAAGTCGTTGCCGCCCCCTCCCAGCAGCGTATTTGCAGAACTATTGCCGACCAATCGATTATCAAGGACGTTGCCGGTGGCGCTGATGCCAGCGTTTCCTGTCAGCGTCAGATTTTCGACGTTCGCGCCCAGTGTGTACGTAACGCTGGCCTCGACGGTATCCACGCCCTCGCCTGCGTTTTCGATCACCGCGTCTGCCGTATTGTCGACGACATAAGTATCGTTGCCCGCACCGCCAGACAGCGTGTCGGCGCCACTGCCACCGTTCAGAACATTGGCTGCAGCATTGCCGTCGATGGTATTCGCCAGCGCGTTGCCAGTGCCGTTGATCGACGCACTGCCGGTCAACGTCAGTGCCTCGACGTTTGCCGTCAGCGTCAGCGAAACGCTGCTGCTCACCCGGTCGTAACCCGCGTTCGCCGATTCGACGACGATATCGCCACTATTGTCCACGATATACGTGTCGTTGCCGGCGCCGCCGTGCAACTGGTCGGCGCCCGCGCCGCCATCGAGCGTGTCGTTGCCTGCATTGCCGCTCAAGGTGTCGTTCCCGGCCAGGCCATTCATGAGGTCGTCGCGTGACGTCCCATTCATGTTGTCGGCGCCAGCCGTACCATTGATCTCGGAAGGCAGGTAATTGGCGATTTGATCCGGGTACCAATACTCGCTATTGGCAAACGCGACCGTCAGCGCTAGACCGAGCGTGAAGTAATTGGCAATGCGCACACCATCGTCGCCCACCCGCATCAGCAGGTCGTCGCCCACGCGGCTCAGGCGCGCCGCGCTGGCGGCGAAATCGGTCAGGTAGACCGTCAGCATATCGCCCACCTCGTCAACGATCGTGTCGACGCCATCGCCAGCCAGTACGGTGTAGTGATCGGTCCCGGCGCCACCGACGAGCACGTCGCTGCCATGCTCCCCGTATAGATAATCGGCGCCGTCGCCTCCCATGATGACGTCGTCGTCGTCGCCGCCAAAGATGTCGTCGCTTCCCGCGCCCCCATTCAGCGTGTCAGCACCTTCGTAACCGGAGATCTCGTCATTGCCGCCCAGGCCGTCCACGGTATCGCTGCCGGCTCCACCGTACAGCGTGTCGGCCGCGTCGGTGGCGCTGGCGACGCGGATCCGGGACACGAGTTCGGCAGCGTTCCATGTCACGCCGTCGTCGAATACCACCCGTTTGTTGCGGTAGGCCGCGTCGTCGAACCAGTTCGCGAGCATTACCCGGCTAGCGCCGCCTTCGCTCGCCAGGTACAGATGGGCATAGTCACGCGTCACTTCGAGCATGGTCGAGGAGACCCCGCGCAGGACCACGGTGTCGATGTCGTTTCCAGCGGGGGCTGCGTCGTCGATGATGTCGTTGCCGGAGCCGGCGCCTGCCACATAGGTGTCGGCACCCGCTCCACCCTGGAGATAGTCGTCACCCGCGCCGCTGGTAATGCGATTGGCCATGGCATTGCCGCTTACCATGAAACCGTTTTCCCCGAGAATCACCGCGTTCTCTACATGGTCACCCAGTAGGTAATGGTAAAAGACGTTAGTAGTTGCGCGCAGCAATAGCGTATCCATGCCGCCGCCCTCGAGTTCCACGACCACATCCAGCGGGTTGTCCAAGACATAGACATCGTCACCGCTGCCCCCGTCCATGGTGTCACCTTTGTCGGTAAACATATCATCGCCGCCACCGTCGAGCGTATCGTTGCCGGCGCCGCCGTACAGCATGTCGGGATTGGCCGTGCCGGTCAACAGGTCGTCTCCGGCGGTACCATGGATGATCAGGGAGACGTGGGATTCGATCTGGTCCGCATCCCAGGTCTCGCCGCCGGCAAACACGATTTCATCGAGATGGCGCGCACTGGATTCGTCATAGTAGCCACGCACGGTCACGCTTCCCCCGGGAACGCGAACAATCAGGTCCACGCCGCTGCGTTGCACCGCTGTATCTGCCGCGCTGATGCCATTGAGCACCAGACGGTCGGTGGCAATTGCATGATCGGACGACACGTCATCGATGACATCGTCGCCATCGCCGGACCAGTACACATAAGTGTCGCTGCCCGCGCCGCCAGTCAGCAGATCAGCACCCTTGCCGCCTTCGATCACATCGTCGCCAGCCCCGCCAAAGATCGTGTCGGCGCCGCCATAGCCATTAAGCACTTCGGCACTTGCCGAGCCGGTCAACACATCGGCGGCTTCCGTCCCGTCCACGCTTGCCTTCATCCGCGCCTCGATTTCGGCACTTGTCCAGCTGCTGCCGTCGCCGAACTCCAGGCGGTCGATCTTGCGGTCTTCGGTGTCATCGAAATAGCCGACGACGGTCATACTGTCGTTGTCGTTCAGACGCAGGACCAGGTCGTCACCGGACTGCGAAAGCTTGATGGCACGCGACGTCACCCCTTCTTCCAGACTGATCCGGTCGACGCTCGTGGCGTTGTCGGCGGCGCGATTGTCGATCCGGTCATGGCCGGCGCCGACACCGAACAGATAGCTGTCGCTGCCGAGTCCACCACGCAGTAGATTGGCGGCAGCGTTTTCGGTGCCGTCAACTGTGTTATCGAGCTCGTTGCCGACGCCATCGATGGCGGCATTACCGATCAGCACCAGGCGTTCGAGGTTGGCGCCGAGCTGATAGCTGATGCTGGCGCGGACAGTATCGATCCAGTACGGGCTATCGGACTCCTCCTCGATGCGGTCACCGGCATTGTCGACCACATACGTGGTGGAACCGATGTCGCCTGTCATCAAATCCGCGCCCTCTCCTCCGTCGAGTACCGCGTCGATACTGTTCCCGGCGTGCATCGTGTCATTGCCAGCGCCGCCATAGAAGCTTCCGGAAGCGCCAGACACATTCATTTCATTGTCGAGCGCATTGCCGCTCAAAGTCCAGGTCGCGGCCGTGAAATACAAATTGACGTTCTCGACGTTCTCGTCCATGACATAGGTGACGGGCGCGAGATAGTCGACGTCAAAGCTCAGATAGACCAGATCGACGCCTTCTCCCGCATGTTCCACGATCGTGTCCCCCAGCCCCAGGACATAGGTATCGTTGCCCTTGCCGCCGGCCAGCACATTGGCGACATTGTTGCCGGTCTCGCCTTCCACTCCCGTATTGAAGAACGGATCCATGTCCGCGCCGCCGTTGAGGATATTGTCGCGATCGTTGCCATTGCCGCGTGTGGCGGCATTACCCATCATCGTCAGGTTGTCGAGCTGCGCACCAAGCGTGTAGTCGCTCGTCGAGAACACATGCATCGAGCCATCCCACACTTCCGCCCCCGGCGCCATCACGATGCTGTCGCGCGGGTTGTCTACATAGAAATATCCTTGCGGGCCACGATTGATGATGGTGTCGATGCCCGCGCCGCCATCATAGATGACAGCGGTATTCACCGCCGCAGTCCAGATGGTGTTATCTAGCGCGTTAGCGCGGACGATCGTTTGCTGGTAGCTGTCGGCACGATAGTCGAGCTGCTCGACGTTGGCGGCCAGGGTGTAGGTTCGACCCGTATATCCAACCTCAATGACCTTGTCGATGCCGGCATTGGCGTTTTCCTGGATCGTGCCCAGGCCGCCGTACCGGATATAGGTATCGTTGCCCAGACCGCCCATCAGGGTATCACGCGAGCTGGCGTCGCCGCTCAGGATATTGTCACTGGCATTGCCGGTAATGACGTTATTCAGGCTGTTGCCGCTGCCATCGATATGCAATGTCCCGGTCAGGGTCAGGTTCTCGACGTTGGCTGGCAAAACGTAGCTCACCGACGAGTCGATCCGGTCGGTTCCCTGATTGGGCGCCTCGATGACGACGTCGAGCGGATTGTCGACCACGAACACGTCGTTGCCCGAGGTGCCCGTCATGGTATTGGGACTGCCACCGACAATGATCCTGGACGCGATCGCCTGCGCATCCCATAGCGTGCCATCGGCGAATTCGACGCGTTCGAGCGCATGGTCGGCTGCCTTGCCGTCGACCGTCGTCACAAACCACGACCGCACCGTGACCTGATCCACGCCGCCGCTCACGACAAATACCAGGTCATTGCCCATCCGGTAGAGCTTGATGTCGCCTGCTGCAATGCCGTTAGTGAGGCGCAGGACATCGGTTTCCGTCGTGGCTGCGCCTGACTCGAGCACGATGTCACGACCGTCGCCCCGTGCGAACACATACACGTCCGCACCGGTGCCACCGTACGCGATGTCGTCGCCCAGACCTCCGGTCATGACATCGTCGCCCGCCCCGCCGTCAAGCGTATCGTTGCCTTCGCCGCCGCGCAGGGAATCGGCGCCGCCCAGGGCGACGATGCTGTCGTCGCCATAGCCGGCATCGATGTCGTCACCAGTCTCGAAACCGAGGACGTCGTCACCGAGGTGACTCACCGATGCGGCGATGAGCATCCGCTTGATCGCATCGGCGGTCCAGATCGTGCCGTCCGCGAATCGGATCTCCTCGATTTGTTGGCTATCGTCTGCACTAGCGAACTGGTTCTCGATGGAGACGGTCGGCCATCCGCCGTCAAGCTGCACCTTGAGAGACGCTCCCTCGCGCGCCAGCACGATTTCCGAAGGAAGTATTCCTCTGCCCAACTGCAGCACATCGACATCGCCTGGCTTGCCGTCGGATTCGACGATGGAATCCAGGCGCGAACCATCGCCGAACAGGTAGGTATCGCTGCCTTCGCCCCCTACCAGGGTGTCACTGCCGGTGCCGACGCCGGGGACGTCGCCGGTACCGCCGTCGAGGGTGTCGTTGCCGGCGCCGCCGTACAGAATGTCCTTGCCCTGACCGCCGTACAGGAAGTCGTCGCCCCCCATTCCCGAAATCGTGTCATTGCCGTCCAAGCCATCAATGACGTCTGCACGTTCCGATCCCACCAGAATATCGTCCCAGTAGGTTGCGGGTGGAATGTATATCAGGTCATCGAAATCGCTCTGCTGCAAGACTGTGCCGTCGAAAAACACGACCTTGTCGATTTTCGCGCTGTCGTTCAGGTAGTAGCCGGTCACAGTCAGCGTGCGGCCTTCAATCGTGAACACCAAGTCTCCATCCTGAGAGCGAGTCACGCGTACGTCGCTCGCGGTGATGCCGTCGGCGAAGCGGATTACATCGGTCGCGCTGGCATAGTCGTCCGCTCGGTTATCGATGATGTCGATGCCCTCACCGCGTGCATACCAGTAGTTATCGCTGCCCAGACCGCCCTCGAGCGTGTCGTAGCCGGCTCCGCCGATCAGGTTGTCGTCGCCATCGTTGCCGGACAATGAGTCGTCGCCGCCAAGTCCATAGATCACGTCCGCAGCCGCCGTACCGGAGAGGACGTCCCTGCCTGCGGTGCCAGTCAATGTAGCGGTACGCTGGTCAATGAAAGCCTGGGTCCAGCCCGACCCGTCGGCGAATTCGACCAGGTCGATCTTGCTGCCGCCAGGCGCGAAGTACCCGGCCACGGTGACCATGTCGCCACGGCCAGCATCGAAGACGAGATCGTCGTTGACACGGCTGAAGGTGACGTCGCCCGGCCTGATGCCAGCGCCAAAGCTGACCCGGTCGATGTCGCTGCCGACGTCGTCCGACCCACTCAGTACACGGTCGCGACCATCTCCACGATCGAAAACGAAGGTATCGCTGCCCGCGCCGCCTTCGAGTGTGTCGTCGCCCGTCCCGCCAACCAGCGTATCGTTGCCGGTGGCCCCCTGGAGCAGATCGTTTCCGCCATCGCCGAACAGCTGGTCATCACCTCCGTGTCCACGCAGGACGTCGGCTCCACCCAGTCCGTGCATAAGATCCGCCCCGGCGCTGCCCGACAGCGTGTCGTTGCCTTCGGTAGGCGCGCTGACGACCTTCCCGCTGATGGCGTTGTCGTCCCAAACACTGCCGTCAGCGAACACGATGTAGTCGATCCGGCCCTCGCCGCCCGCCGCGAAATATCCTTTGACGGCGACCCGATCGCCACCCTTGACTTCCACCCACAGATCGTCGTCCGCACGGCTCAGCGTGACGTCGTTGACGGCAACCTGGCTGCCAAACTGCAGGCGGTCGACCGTCTGCCCATGATCGCTTGCACCGTTGTCGATGACATCCTGGCCATCGCCGAGCTGGAACACATAGGTATCGTTGCCCAGACCGCCGGACAGGGTATCGTTGCCGGTGCCGCCCACGAGCATGTCGTCGCCGGCGCGGCCTTCCAGCACATTGTGCCCCGCATTACCGTGCAACAGATTGGCGCGGTCGTTGCCACTGATGCGCCAGTTGCCACTGCCGAGCAGCCGCCCATTCGCGTCGCCATCGCCCAGCGTGAGGTCGCTGTCGGCGACCTTTGCCTCGAGCAGTGCTGCAATTTCCGCGCCGCTGTAGCGCACGTCATCGACGATCAACTCGGCCACTTCCGCCAGATCGATCTCGACGCGATCGCCACCGGCGCCAAGGTAAAGGGCACCGTCGAGATAATACAAATCGTTGCCGCCGACCTCATTGATGACCACGCGCGTGTCGCGGCCGGTTTCGCTCACCTTGTCGTGTCCGCTGCTAGACACAAACACGTAGGTATCAGCGCCCGCGCCACCTGCCAGAATGTCGTCGCCACCGCCGCCGGTCAGCGTGTCGTTTCCGGCGCCGCCTTCAAGCAGGTTGGCGCCGCCGTTGCCGACCAGCGTATCGTTGCCATGCCCACCCCTGGCGTTCTCGATGACGGTGCCGAATCCGATAAACGCTTGGCCCTCGGCGAGGATACTGTCTCCTTTCGCACCGCGGTGCAGCCATCCGCCCTGCTCCAGGGTAATGCTGAGATCCCGCGTCTCGGCCGAGCCATCGAAGGTATCTACACCACCGGCATCATGGACGTAGCGGGTCGCGAAGGTGTAGACATCGTCGCCGACCTGACGGTCCTTTGCCACGCCATACAGGTACTGCAAGGCTGCAATGTCGAACATTGCCAGGTCGCTTGCCGCACCGCTTGCCACAGGCGTGTAGGACATGACGGTGTTGCCCGCATTGTCTTCGGATCTCGGCAGCAGCGGGGCTTCGAATGGATGCTTCAGTCCAAGCGCGTGGCCGATCTCGTGCAGCAGCATTTGGAAGCCGGTGCCGCCTTGTTCGAGCGAGTCGCGCGTCTTCATGTTGCCGAACTCGTCGGCGACCTGGACGCCATAGCGCGTGCTGTTGACGTGCACCCGGCCGTTCATAGGGTCGGCGTAACCAGCAAACGCTCCCATTTGCGCCGAGCTCAGGTCATCCATCTGGAACACGAGGTCGGCCGTTTCGCCAAGCACGTCATCGATTTCGGTGAAGCGCAGGTCGAGCACTGCGGAGAAGCACGCCAGTGCGGCGCGTACCGATTGCTGCTGCGCTTCGGTGAACGGCATCGGGTTCGAGACGCCATCCCGGAACGCGGACACGAAACTGAAACTGAGTTCGTGCTTGCCGGCAGCCTTGATTTCCTCACGGCTGAGCAGGGCATTGACGAAATAGATCGATGCCAGGCCGGCAAACGGGTCCGGCGGCACGTCTCCAGGCAGCGGCGCGGGCGCCATGGCGAGGATGTCGTCCAGGCCCCAGCTGATGCCGTCGGAGAAATTGATGAGGGCGATACGGGCCTGCGCTGCGCCCTGATCGATCATTTCGGCGCCGCTGCCCTGGTATCCGAGGCCGAAGGAATTCGAGGCGTAGAAGCCTTGCACCCGCACCGAATCATTGATGCCGTATTCGACCAGCAAGTCGTCGCCGGCGCGACTCACTGCGCGGACGTCGCTCGCGCCAAATTTGAACACGATACTGTTGTAAGAACCGTCCGTGCCGTCGTCCTGAATGGTATCGCGGCCGTCGCCAACCGAGAAGATGTAGGTGTCGCCGAGTCCGCCTCCGTTGAGCAGGTCGTCGCCGGCGCCGCCTTCGAGGATATCGGCGCCCTCCTTGCCCGGCCCTGCGTCGCCGAACAGCACGTCGGCACCTGCGCCTCCGCGCAGGATATCCGCGCCGGCCCCGCCGATCAGGGCGTCGTCGCTCTCTCCGCCATCGAGGATATCGTCGTCGGCACCACCATCGAGCTGGTCCTTGCCAGCGCCGCCGAGCAGGATGTCATTGCCTTCTTCGCCGAAGAGCAGGTCGTCTTGCGCGCCGCCATCGAGATAATCGCCACCCTTGCCGCCCTGGAGTTCGTCCTCGCCGGCTTCACCAAACAGGTGATCCTCGCCCAGGCCGCCGTAGAGTTTATCCTCGTCGTCGCCGCCGTACAGATAGTCGTCGCCGTTATTGCCCCAAAGCTTATCCCTGCCGCTGCCGCCGTCGAGGAAATCGCCACTCATCCGGCTTTCGTCGAGTCCGGCCGGATACCAGTTGACGCCTGTTTGATACACCGCATCACCGCTGAGGGCATCGTCGCCTGCGCCGCCGTACAGCACGTCGGCGCCGAAGCCGCCGATCAATTCATCGTTGCCCTCGCCGCCATCGAGGAAATCGCGGCCACTGCCACCAGACAGCTCATCCCTGCCATCACCACCGTACAGCTCATCGTCGCCATCGTAGCCAACCATGAGATCGTCATCGGCCTCGCCGTACAATTTATCGCTGTTGTTGGCACCATAGATCACGTCGTTGCCCGCACCACCGCGCAGCAGGGCGCCAGCTTCGCCGGTGCCTGCGGCGAGCACTGACTTTGCGTTACCCAGATTCAGCTCGAACGATAGCGGCTTGCCGAAATTGGCCGATGGCCTGTCTTCCCACGCAACGGTGCCAAGCCCCACCTTCTCGCTATTGCCGAGGGTGAGCTTGATATTCAGGGACGGTTCGATGCTGGCATCCGGATCGCCCGTATTCCACCAGTACATGTAGCCGGAATAGGTTTCATTGACCTGCAGCTTGGGTTCGAACGACACATCGAATAGTGCGAGTTCCGGATGCGCATCGACATAGATGGTCGTCTCGCTGCCGTCCGCAGTTTTCTGGATATAGTAAAGCGCAATGTCGGTGCGCGGATTCGTCCGCAGCCATTTCGCAGCGCTGGAACCGGCCTGGTAGTACACGACCGGCACGCCGGTATCGACGTAGCTTCCGCGTTCCATGTCCCATTTGTATCCAGCGCGGATGATGTCGTTGCCAGCGCCGCCCAGTGCAACATCCTTTCCCTCACCGGTGAGGATCACGTCGTTGCCATCGCCGCCCTCGATCCAGTCGTCACCGCCGCGGCCATCGAGGATGTCGTTACCGCTGCCACCGGCCAGCACGCTTGCCGCATCGCTGCCACGCACGAAATCGTTGCCCTGGCCGCCGTCTCCGGCGTCGCTGAGCAGGTAGTCGACGTAATTGTTCTCGGCGCGCGTGGTCGCACCCTGCAGCGATACGTCGGGGCGTTGGGGCTCGCTGTGCGCGCCGTCGAGCACGATGCCGAACTGACCGGCTGTCCAGTTGCGGATATAGATGGTGTTCTGCGTATTTCCGGAAGCGTTGATGGCCAAAGTGGTCGATTCGCCTGTGCTGTACTGGCGGATCTCGTAGCCATTGGCCGCGATCCAGGCAAGCTTGCTCGCATCGTAGCTGGCACTGCCAATACGCAGATCTTCGATATTGAGCTGATCGTTGCCCTGCGTATCCTCGATCAGGTCCGTGCCAAAATTGGCATCTGCGTAGAAATAGCTGTCGTTGCCGACGCCCCCGCGCAGGTAGTCCGCGCCTGTGCCGCCGGTGATTGCATCAACACCCAGACCGCCCTCGATATTGTCGGCACCGTTACCGCCGTCAATGATGTCGGTGCCAACGTTACCGCGGATCAGATCGTTATCGTTACCGCCTTCGATACTGTTGGTGCCACCGCCCGCCAGGATGATATCGTTGCCAGCGCCACCTTTGAGGATAGTATCCCCTTCAGCGGCGCTTACTTCGAGGATGTCGTTGCCGGTATCGCCGTACATGGTGGTGAAATTGTCGCCCACCGTTTCCAGCAGATAGTCGTTATCGTCGCCACCGTTCAGCACATCGGTGCCGGAACCGCCGTTCAGAAAATCATTCCCAGACTCGCCGCCGAGGTTATCGTCATCCGCTCCACCGTGCAGCGCGTCATTGTTTGCACCTCCCCAGAGGATGTCGTTACCGGCGCCACCATCCAAGACATCGGCGCCCTCCCCACCCAACAACTCGTCTAAACCTTTTCCGCCACTGAGGTGATCGTTACCCTTCCCTCCATTGAGGACGTCGTCTCTGTCACTACCGGCCAGACTGTCATCCCCAGCTCCGCCGAGCAAAGCCAAACCTTTTCCGCTTTCAATATAATATCTTTTGAGGGGATCTACGATAGTCAGATTATCAATCGTTGCGACTCCCAATGCATCCGCACCAGACGTACCATATAATATCGCACGCCCCTCAGAATCAATAGTATTTGTAATGCCAGAATTCCAAAGATCGGTAACAAATGAAGGAAACTCTAACCCAAGTTTTGTTACCAAGAATTCGTTACGCGGAACCAACTGGCGTAGGGATTCAAAGTAGCTGTCCTGAGTGTAATATTGTCCAACGGGTACCGCACCCGTGAACGTAAAGTTCACTACACGACCTATGCCAGATGGATCAATTGCCGGCTGCAACCATGTGTTTGCAAGACCTCCGAGCCCGTCACCCGCCTTGAAGTCGAAATTCTCGAAATATCCTTCCTCGACGTACGGCACAATTGCGAAGTTCGTAATCCAACGATCTCCACTTTCACCAACATGGAATTGCACACCATCAATGATCTTAAATCCCGTCGTGTTCCAAATATAAGAACGTTCAACGTAGTTATCTTTTCCATCGTCAAAAAGATATTGCTGCAATTGAAGTCCAAAAAACTTTATATCGAACAACTTGGCTAATGCTTCCTTGTCATACGTCCCAGGGTCCAACTTTGCCGAGTCTGCATACACCTCAGGGTTAAAGAATTTTTCTATGCCTTGAAATAAAATGGGGTTTGCGAAACGCCCAGGCCCTTCTGACATGTACTCAGCAGTATCAATCTTTACGCCATCAGTCGATGCATTTTTATCGCGAATCAGTTCATCGTCATGAACGTTACTGGGTTTTTTATCGGTGCCGTACAAAAAGAGGCTGGTGATAGTCTTCGCATCAATCATTACTTTTCCTATCGTTAAAATCCGTTCCAAACATGTCCACAATTTTTTATAGCCACCGTCAGATTTCTTTTTTCCTCCCTAGCAATTCCAGAGTTATCCACATACCTCAAAAAATACTGAATCTCAACAAATGAAGATTTTTGACCAGTTATTCGATCTAGAAAGGTTGCTGGCGGAAAATCAATGCCACGCGGTTGTAAAAGAACTTGACAACAATCTCTATTTACAGCGATAAAATCTAAGGCATCTCTGTAAGCGATTGGCGTTCCGGCAGAATCTAGATCACTGCCCGATTTTCCATCGCTGGACCTAAGCAATGCCTTGAGTCGTTCTTCATTTTTGGGATACCTTGAATTAAGGAGAAAATCTACCGCAGAACGGATCTTTTCGTTGTCTGAAATTTTCCTCCCATTTTGTAAACAATACCCGCCGTAATTAAGATAAGCCCTATAGATCGTTAGTGCGCTGAACCACAACCCGCCAGCCAAGATAAGTGACACGAGCAGGACTCCAAATCTGATTTTCATAGCTGTTTTACCTTCTAAAAAACCTCTATCGATTTCGCTGACCCGCAATATTCATCCAACATTCACGACCTTTATTTCTACAATAAATATGTTGCGCCACTTGGTCCGCCTTTATACCAAATAGCAGCATCACTTATGATCCAATCTGGCTTCGCATGTTTCTGGCAATTATAAATTGACCACTCTTTTGGCACACACGCACCTGTCGAATACTGACTTTACTCGAAAACCTCTTATCGAAATTTTGTTCAATTAGTCACAAGTAATACCGAATTATGCTTACTGTTCGCTTCTTTGGGAACTTCCCAAGACCAATGCCGGCATAATCAGATGCACCAAGAATATCTTTACTAAACTGGCGTAACTTATCTTCGAAGAATATATCTGCCTGATTACGAGCAAGCTAAACTGCATCGCTGTCGATCGCCGTATAATATTTTCATTATTCCTATCAGAAAATACACTATATTACTTATTTAACATATATTCAAAAGTATGCCACTATCATTATACTTACAAGGCCTCGTCAAAAGATCACAGTTTCTCACAAAAATAAAGTTTTCAGGAGTCGGCAACAGCTCGAATTTTTCTATTAAATAAATAGATCAAAAATATTAATCCCCGTTAGTAAAATACCATGCTCTTCAACGTTCGAGGTGCAATGACAGCTTGTGGCAAGTAGGCTTTAAAGCGACTTCTAAGCTCGCCTTTTTCCATTTACGCTGCATAGAAAACTGTCTCTATCTATCAAGGCCCGCCTGTTCATAAACTCGCTTAACGAATAATTCTGGCCGTTTCTGCTGCCATTCTTTCAGCGCGAGGACGGGTGTCTTTGCGTCAAGTGCACGCTGTGGAATGTGGTGGTTGTACAGCTTCAAATAGTTCATCAATGTGGCATGCATATCGGCACGGCTATCGAAGCGGGTCTGCTGCAGCAATTCGTTGATGCGACCGTTGAAACGCTCGACCATGCCGTTCGTCTGCGGGTGCCGCGGCGGTGCCAGCCGGTGCTCAGCGGGCAGTGCGGCGCAAGCGACGTCGAAGGCGTGCTGGCCGCTTGGCTTTTTGTCTTTGCTGGCGAAACGGTCGGTAAATTGCGAGCCGCTGTCGGTCAGGATCTTACTGATCTTGATGGGCGAGGCCTGCTTCAAGCGGCGTAGAAAATCCACGCTGCTCTTGTCGGCCATGTCGCCGTAGATATGCATGAAGACCCAGCGCGTAGCGCGGTCGATGGCGACGAACAGGTAGCAGCGCGAGGTCTCGTCCGGCATTTGGGGCAGGAACTTGATGTCGACATGGATGAAGCCTGGTTCATAGTCCTTGAAGGGCTTCTTGGGCTTAATCATTTCGCCTTCGGCCTTTGGGATCACGTCTTCAAGGCGCGACATGCCCTCGCGCTTGAGCAGGCGTGCGATGCCTGATCGGGAGACGTCGGGATTGATGTATTGCCGCGTGATGAACAACAGGTCATCGAGTGGCAAATAGAACGACTGGCGCAGCGCGAGCAGATGTTTTCCTGCGCTGCGCTCAAGGTCGTATGCAGCGTGTGGGCGCGGTGCGAGCGGTCCTGCACGTCGTCCCGTTTGAGCCATTTCCGGGCGGTGGGACGGCTGATGTTGAAGATCTTCGCGGCCTGTCGGTCCGACAGACCCGAATCCTAGATCTCCTGTCGGATTTTTCGGGGTGGTACGGGCTTGCGGGTGAATGCGTGAACTTATGCTGCCAACTGCTCTTGGTGCGATTAAATGCCGGGACTGCTGAACTCAGCAATCAAGTCGTCGAGCATAGCCTTTGCACGGAACAAAGGCCAGCTTCGACGAGGGAAATGATCGCACGACACTGGACAACTAAACGGCGAGCCGACCGAGCCGTTTTTCGCTCGATTCGACGCGATACCTCGCGTGGTTCTGTAATCAGAACGGACTACGGGATTCAGTGATCGTGAAGCGCCTGCCGGCCAGCACCAGATTGGCCAGCTCCGAACAGCGTGAACAACTGCGCAGTGTTCTTGGCCAGGCCGCGATAGCGCGTTTTACGATGACGGAACAGGTTCTTAAGGACATGGAACGGATGCTCGACTTTTGCCCGAACACTCGCCTTCAGATGTTCCAGCTTTTCCGTCAGACGACCCAGTTTGTTCTTGGGCAGACCCTTGCGTTTGGAGCGCTTCATGGCCACATGCTACGCACCGTTTTGCCAATGTTCTCTGGGCGCTTTTCCACGCCTTGGTAACCGGCGTCGCCCAGCGCAGCAGTCTCATCACCGTGCAGCAGCGCGTGCGCCTGCGTGACGTCGGCGACGTTGCCAGCTGTACCGATAACAGTGTGGACCAAGCCCGAAGTGGCATCGACATCCAGGCAGCGCACCCGACGGTGCGGACCGGCAGGCGATGCACCAGGATCTGCTCGCGTTGCGCGAGGAAATCGTCGCACAGGCGGCATCGGCGCAGCACCGGATCGATCAGACCCATCCTCAGCACCGTGATAGCGCGCACAACCTGCTGCATTACCTGGCGGTGCGCCGGCATGACCTGCGTCCGCTCCAGCAGCGACTAGCCGACCTCGGCCTATCGTCGCTTGGCGGTGCCGAAGCACACGTGCTGGCGTCGCTCGACGCGGTGCTTGCCATGCTGGCCTGCCCTCAGGACGAACAGCGGCCACTACCAGAGCCAGCCGTAGCCGCGCCAGCGGCATGACGCTGCCGCGATTCACGCCCAGCCGGCAGACTGGATGGACGTGACAACGCCCTGGCCACACGCTTGTCGCGACAACGCTGCTGCGGGAAGTGACTGTCGCGGCCTGCATTATCTCCACCCAGCGCTTACAAGGTCATGGGGATCAAGCGAGCCTTGAGCGCGTCCAAGTAGAGGGTGTCGCTTGCCGCGCCGCCACTGAGGCAGGCGAACCACGCACCATCGGCTGCGAGCCTGACAATGTGCAGCGATTCATCGGCGTCGGTCTCGGCATGGCGCAGCAAGCGCTGCGCCAGCCACACGTGCCACCTTGCAGCGATGTCGGTCTCCGTCGTCAGCGAACCGAGCAGGGCTGACCAGATGCGCGTCGTGCTGTCGTCCATCGTGAGCGCTGCCTGGACATAAGCGCGCGTGAAGCTGCCTCGTGCCACCTTATCGGCCGCCATCAAGGCGTCGAGTGCGACGTCCAGTTCGCTCATTAATTCATCGACCATGGCATCGACCAGCGCCTGCTTGTTGGCGAAATGATGAAACAGCGCGCCTTTGGTCACGCCTGCCGCTGTCGACACGCCTGCCACGGTGACGGCAACCACGCCCTCGCGTGCCGCAATCGACGTGGCGCAGTCGAGCAGCGCGCGGCGCACAGCAACGGGGTCCTTGCGACGTTCGTACGCGGACGCCACCTCAGTGTCCTCCCGCACGTGAAAACACGTTGATGACAACGACGCCTATCACGATGAAACCGATACCGACCATGACGATCCAATCCAGCTTTTGCTGGAAGACCACGATGCCGACGATCGCAGTGAGGACGATGCCTAGTCCCGCCCAGATCGCGTACGCCACGCCGATCGGCAACGTGCGCAGTGCCTGCGCGAGCAGGTAGAACGACACGCCGTAGAAAGCCAACGAAAGGATGGTTGGCGTCAGTTTGCTGAACTGCGCCGATTTGTTCAGGAACGCCGTACCCACGACTTCACATGCGATTGCGGCACCCAGCACGGCCCAGGACCAGATTGTCGGATTCATTTGAATATGCCTTTTCATACACGATCAACTTATGCAAAGATAACATACCGACCGGTATCTTTGAAAGGATATGTTGTCATGACACACGAAAAAATAGTTCCACATAGCCCTTACCTGTCCTTCGACCCCGAGGTCGCGGACTACAACACAACGTTTATGCATTTGTCGCCCTGGCAATTTGGTGGCTGGAAGAAGGAGTCGCTGTCCTGGAAGACCAGCTGTTATCTGCATGCGGGACTGAATCCAGCGTTGCCCTATCGCTTGCAAGGACCCGACGCCATGGACCTCCTGCGTGACGCATGCATCAACGGTTTTACGCGATTTTCCATCGGGGGCTCGAAGCATGCCGTGATGTGCAATGTGCTGGGAAATGTCATGGCTGACGGCATGGTCTTGCGTACCGGCGAAGAGGACTTCACATGCTATTTCCTTAATCCTTACATCGACTATCTGGTTGATTCCGGCCGTTACGATGTGACTGGCGAAGATCTGAGTGGCAAGACATACCTTTTCCAGGTGGCGGGACCACTGTCGCTCGCCGCACTCGAGGCTGCCACTTCCGACAGTCTGCGGGACATCGACTTCCTGTGGCACCGTCCCAGCGCGATCGCCCATGAGGGACGTGATATTCCGGTACGGATATTTCGCCTGGGCGTCGCCCGCACCCTCGCCTACGAAGTACACGGCCGAATGGAAGACGCGCTGGATGTCTACCGCGCCATTGCAGCCAGCGGCGAGCGGTTCGGCATGGAAAGAATCGGCATGCAGGTGTATGGGATGCATCACACCGAAAGCGGCTTCGCACAGTCATACATCCACTTTCTGCCGGCGTATACCGAGGATCCCGACTTCATGGCGTTTCTTGCCGGAGGTGCCAGTGACTACATGCGCGACCTCCCCGGGAGTGCCGGCCCGGTACTGGAGAAACGCTACGCCAATCCAGTCGAGCTTGGTTGGGCGCACTTGATCAGGTTCGACCATGATTTCGTCGGACGCGCCGCACTCGAGCGTATCGTCGACGAATCGCATCGCCGGATCGTCACCCTCGAATGGCATCGGGACGATATTCTCGACGTCTATGCGTCGCAGTTCGATGCCGATGCAGAAATGGAGTTCATGGATTTCGCCGCCAATCCGATCTGGACCGCTCATAACTCGATTGTGTTCTGCGACGACGTACCGGGTCGCAAGCTGTCCTGGTCGATGCCCTGTTCAGCACAGTGTATGTCGTGGTTGGGATCTTCACTTTTTATGTAGGGATGCTCTTGAGGCGCCCGGCCGATGCAGCGTATCCCTTTGGTCATGCTGCCTTTGAACCCTTGGTGAACATCATCAAAGCGCTGTTCTTGCTCGGCATCTTCATCTACGTCGGGATCGAAGCCGTCCTTGCCATCGCCGATGGCGGCCACGCGGTGGAATATGGAGCCGTGATCATGTTCGTCATGATCTCCACACTGATCAGCTGCATCGCGGCGGCCTACGCCTGGTTGCAAGGCCGGAAAACAAACACGCCTCTGGTTTATTCGAATGCTGGCCAGAACGAAGCTGAAGGATTCATCGTGCACCCTTGATGCCGAAGATTTTTCAAGCTGTATTGAGAGAATCCAGCGACGTCTTTGCGAAATGGACAGGAATATCCAATTTGACCTCGTATTGAAACCCTGAGATCGTTCAAATCCAGGCACGCAGCCGACAGTGGTACCGCGGCCACTAGATTTCTCGCGACTGCATCCTGCGATCATCCGCGCTTGGGCGCAACGCTGGACATGCATAACTTCCCTGGCTTTCGCAAAATCCCCAAGCATTAGACGTCGACAACTTCTGCACTTGCTTAAGAAAATGTCGGTGCGCAGTGCATTGCCGTACTCATGCCAAGTGTAACGAAGATAAATCTTTTGAGGAGAATCAGGAAATAGAAAAGCGAATCGCCGACATCAGCCGGCGATTCGTTTAACTCTGATTTGAATCAATGCCCGTCGCTGGACATCAGATATGCTGGAGGCGAGGACGGGAGTCGAACCCGTCTACACGGCTTTGCAGGCCGCTGCATAACCGCTTTGCTACCTCGCCAGAGGATATAGTGCGCTTGCTGATGAAGGCGGTTATGTCTCGCATCAACAAGGGAAGAAGATGTCTTCCTGAATTCTGGAGCGGGAGAAGAGTCTCGAACTCTCGACCTCAACCTTGGCAAGGTTGCGCTCTACCAACTGAGCTACTCCCGCTTAGGAGTGTTACTACCAGCAAGAACTTTGGAGCGGGAGAAGAGTCTCGAACTCTCGACCTCAACCTTGGCAAGGTTGCGCTCTACCAACTGAGCTACTCCCGCATGGAGCCTTACAATTTACTGCCTTTGCACCAGCCGAAACTGGAGCGGGAGAAGAGTCTCGAACTCTCGACCTCAACCTTGGCAAGGTTGCGCTCTACCAACTGAGCTACTCCCGCATACAGAACAACGATTATGACAGAGTTTTGACGTTTTTCCAAGATCGCATGCCAACTTCGCAATCTTTGGAGCGGGAGAAGAGTCTCGAACTCTCGACCTCAACCTTGGCAAGGTTGCGCTCTACCAACTGAGCTACTCCCGCTTCGTCTTTCATTCTGTCGCGTTGTTGTCGCAACAGGCAGGCATTATAGCCATTCTATTCTGCACGTCAAGGATGCCACTAAACAAATTAATTCACCCCGGATTTTTCCTTGATCAGCGGCCAGGCGCGGCGCAGGTAGTAGAACATCGACCACACGGTCAGCACCCCTGCCACCCACAGCAGGTATTCGCCCCAGAAATGGATGTCCAGGCCGAACAGGTGGTCATGGAACAGCAGCATCGGGATCGCCGTCATCTGGGCGGCGGTCTTGATCTTGCCGAGCGAACTGACCGCGACCGACTTGGTGGCGCCGATCTGGGCCATCCATTCGCGCAGCGCCGAAATGGTGATCTCGCGGCCGATGATGATGCCGGCCACAATCGCGTCGACCCGGTCCAGCTGCACCAGCACCAGCAGCGCGACCGCCACCATCAGCTTGTCGGCGACCGGATCGAGGAAGGCGCCAAAGGCCGAGGTCTGGTTCCAGCGGCGTGCCAGGTAGCCGTCGAACCAGTCGGTGACGGCGGCGATGATGAAGACCACGGTGGCGGCCAGGTTGCGCTCGGGCAGCGTCATCCAGTCGGATGGCAGGTAGAACAGGCCGACGACCAGGGGAATCATGGCGACGCGCAACCAGGTCAGCAGAATCGGGATGTTGAAAGGCATACAGAGATGATTACCGTGGAAAAATGCTTGGCCGTTAGTCTACATGGCTATGCTTGTTTGGGCCAGATGACGCAGCAGCGCTGCGTCATCGCAGGGTTGGCGGCTCCGCCGCCGCCCCGACGTACGCACCGGCTCCGGTTTAATGGAGCTGCCGATAAATCTCTTCAGCAAGGGCACTGCTGATGCCCTCCACCGTCATCAGATCCTCGATACTGGCGTCGACCACCCCGCGCAGCCCGCCAAAGCGCGCCAGCAGGCGCTGGCGGCGTTTGGCGCCGATGCCCTCGATCTCTTCCAGGCGCGACGCCTGGCGCGCCTTGGCGCGCTTGGCGCGCATGCCGGTGATGGCAAAGCGGTGCGCTTCGTCGCGGATCATGGCCACCAGCATCAGTGCCGCCGATTCCTTGCCCAGTTCCTGGGCCGGACGGCCGTCGGCGAAGATCAGGGTTTCCAGGCCCACCCGGCGGGCCTCGCCCTTGGCCACGCCGACGATCATCGACAGATCCAGGCCCAGCTCGGTGAAGACCTGGCGCGCCATTTCCACCTGGCCCTTGCCGCCATCGACCAGCACGATGCCAGGCATGACCCCTTCCCCGGCCGCCACTTTTTCGTAGCGGCGCGTCAGCACCTGGCGCATTGCGGCGTAATCGTCGCCCGGCGTGATGCCGTTGATGTTGAATCGGCGATATTCGCCGTTCTGCATCGCATGGTGATGGAATACCACGCACGACGCCTGGGTCGCCTCGCCTGCCGTGTGGCTGATGTCGAAGCATTCGATGCGCAGGCTGTCGAGGTCCTCGCTGTCGAGCCCGAGCGTCTCGGCCAGCGCACGCGTGCGCGCCTGCTGCGAACCCTGTTCAGACAGCAAGCGCGCCAGCGCGATCTCGCCGCCCTTCTGCGCCATCTCGAGCCACTGGCGGCGCTGGCCGCCCGGTTGCAGCACCAGGTTGATGCGGTGGCCACATTGCTCGCTCAAGGCGACGATGAGCTCGGGCTGGTCGAATTCGACGTTCAGGATCAGCGTGCCGGGGATGAACTGGCCGGCGTAGTGCTGGGCCAGGAAGGCGCACAGCACCTCGACCTCGAGCGGGCATTCGCCCAGCGAATCGCCGACATGGCTCGGGAAGTAGGCGCGGTCGCCCAGGTGGCGTCCGCCCCGCACCATGGCCAGGTTGACGCAGGCGCGTCCGCCCTGCACCACCACCGCGATCACGTCGACGTCGGCGTCGCCGGTCGTTTCCATGCTCTGGGCGTGCAGCACTTTCGACAGCGCCTGGATCTGGTTGCGCACCGAGGCAGCCTGCTCGAACTTCAGGTCCATCGCATAGGCCTGCATCTTCTGTTCGAGGTCGGCCATGACTTCGCTCTGGCGCCCCCGCAGGAAGCGCGCGGCGTTGTCCACATCGAGCTTGTACTGCTCGGGCTCGACCAGGTTCACGCACGGTGCGCTGCAGCGCCCGATCTGGTGCAGCAGGCACGGCCGGGTGCGGTTAGCGAACACGCTGTCCTCGCAGGTGCGCAGCATGAACACGCGCTGCAGCAGCTGGATCGATTCCTTGGCCGCCCAGGCGCTGGGGAAAGGGCCGAAGTACTGGTTCTTCTTGTCCAGCGCGCCGCGGTAATACGCCATGCGCGGCGCGGCGCCGCCGGTGATCTTGATGTAGGGGTAGGACTTGTCGTCGCGAAACAGGATGTTGTAGCGCGGCTTGAGCGTCTTGATCAGGTTATTTTCCAGGATCAAGGCTTCGGCTTCGCTGCTGACCACCGTCGTTTCCAGGCGCGCGATCTGCGACACCATCATCGCAATACGCGGGCTCGACAGGTTCTTCTGGAAATAGCTCGAGACGCGGTTCTTCAGATTGCGTGCTTTGCCGACGTACAGCACGTTCTCGGCCGCGTCGAAATAGCGGTACACGCCGGGCAGGCCCGGCAGGCGATTCACGACCGCCTGCACCTGGGCCCGCACATCGGCGGCGACCTTCGGGCTGAGTTCGCGGTTGGCTTCGGCGCGCGACTCTTCGCGCGCTTCCTGCAGCCGGTCGCGGCCCAGGCGGGCGGCCAGCTCGGCAGTGACTTCGACCGAACCGCCCGCGGGCGGCGCCGGTGGTACGACGGGTTTTGCTTCGGACATTACGCTTCCGTTGAATGGGATACCGGCGCAGCCGCGGCCGGCGCCTGGGTCACGATCACGAAGGCGACGCCATAATCGGCTTCATCGCTGATCGACACCTGGGCGCTGAGCCGGTGCGTGCGCATGAACTCGTCGAGCGCGCCGCTGCAGACGATGACCGGCTTGCCGCTCGGGTCATTGAGCATCTGCATCGAGCGCCAGGTCATGGGCATGCGCATGCCCATCCCGATGGCTTTCGAAAACGCTTCCTTGGCCGAAAAACGGGTGGCCAGGAAACGCAGGCCGCGCACCGCGTGCTTGGCGCTGCGCGCGTGGTATTTGGCGAGCTCTTGCGGGCCGAGGATCTTTTCGGCGAAGCGCGGACCGCTGCGCGCCAGCGCCGCCTCGACACGCGAGATCTGGACGATGTCGGTGCCGATGCCGTAGATCATCAAATCCCGCCTTTCGCCGCGTAGGCGACGCCCAGGCGCGCCGCCACCATGATCGCTTTCATTTCGCGCACCGCGTTCTCCCAGCCCACGAACAGGGCGTGGCCGACAATGGCGTGGCCGATATTGAGTTCATGGATGTCGGCGATCGCCGCGATCGGCTGGACATTGGTGTAGTGCAGGCCATGGCCGGCATTCACCCGCAGGCCGCGCCGGGCGCCCTCGGACACGCCCACCTTGATGCGCTCCAGTTCGCGCGCCACGTCGGCCTGTCCCTCGGCTTCGGCGTAGCGGCCCGTATGCAGTTCGATCACGGTGGCGCCGACGGCCGCCGCCGCTTCGATCTGGCGTGCATCGGCGTCGATGAACAGCGACACCCGGATGCCCTCTTGCTTCAGCTGCTTCACCGCGGCCTCGACCTCGTTGAAGTGTCCCACCACATCCAGCCCGCCTTCGGTCGTGACTTCCTCGCGCCGCTCGGGCACAAGGCACACGTCCTGCGGCTTGACCTGGCAGGCGAAGTCGATCATTTCACGCGTCACCGCCGCTTCCAGGTTCATGCGCGTCAGGAGCAATGGCCGCAGGGCCAGCACATCGGCGTCCTTGATGTGGCGGCGGTCTTCGCGCAGGTGCAGCGTGATCAGGTCGGCGCCGGCCTGCTCGGCCAGCAGCGCGCCGCGCAGCGGGTCCGGATACGTGGTGCCGCGCGCATTGCGCACGGTGGCGATGTGGTCGATGTTCACGCCCAGGTCGATCACCTGGCCGGCGGGTTGCAGGAAGCTCATGGCGGTGCTTGTCTTTACGATGGTTTCGGTTGCGGATTACAGTTGCATCAGGTCGATCAGGATCTGGCGCGTGTTGAGCGGCTGGCCGTTCAGGTGGTGCGCCAGCAGGAAGCGCATCAATTGCTTGCTCTGGGCCTGGGTCGCTGGATCAGTATAGTCCTCGCGCTCCATGTCCAGCAGGGTCTTGCCGAGCACCACGGGCCAGACTTCACCGGCGCCGGCCTCGCGCGCGCCGCGCTCCGGGTCGACCACATAGTCCAGGCCCGCTTCGACCCGGCTGCGGCTGCTGGTGCAGCGTGTCAGGTCGGCAGCGACGCCTGTTTCCTTAAGTAAGGCCCGTTCGAATTTTCGCAAGACGATTTGTGCCGGTTCGCCGTGGGCGAGCTGGTTGAGGGTCGAGACGTAGTGATCGAACAGGGCCGGATGGCGGTCGTCGCGCGCCAGCAGCTTGACCAGCAATTCGTTGAGATAAAAGCCGCACAGCAGCGCGGTGCGCTCGATCGGCAACATGCCGCCGACCCATTCGGCATCGATCAGGGTGCGTAGCTCGGACTTGCCGGTCCAGGAGATCGACAGGGGCTGGAAGGTCTGCAGCACCCCGCGCAGTTTCGACAGCGGGCGCTTGGCGCCCTTTGCCACCAGTCCCACGCGGCCATGGTCGCGCGTGAACATGTCGACGATCAGGCTGGTTTCTTTATAGGGATAGCTGTGCAGCACGAAGCCGGGCTGGCCGAGCACGCGGCCGTCCTTTACCGGCGTGCGTGCCGGCGCGCGCGGACGCTTCGCAGGCTTGCCCTGCTCCGGCGCGGCCGGCGCAAGCCCTTCGTCGAGGAGTTCGTCGTGGCTGGGCATGCGTGTGGGAATGGGCTCCTGCAGCTTATTCGTAGCCGTAGGCGCGCAGGCCCGCTTCGTTGTCGGCCCAGCCCGATTTGACCTTGACCCAGATTTCCAGGTACACAGGGCCGCCGAACAGTTTTTCCATGTCCAGGCGCGACTGGCTGGAAATTTCTTTCAACCGCTCGCCCTTGTTGCCGATGACCATGGACTTATGGGTGTCGCGCTCGACCAGGATCGCGCAGAAGATGCGGCGCAGGTTGCCCTCCTGTTCGAACTGCTCGATCAGGACGGTACTGGTATATGGCAATTCGTCGCCCAGCAGGCGGAAGACTTTTTCGCGCACGATCTCGGCAGCCAGGAATTTCTCGCTGCGGTCGGTGATGTCGTCCGGCCCGAAGATCGGATCGTTCTCGGGCAGGTGGCGCTTGATCTCGTTTTCCAACGCATCGACCTGGAAGCGCAGCTTGGCCGAGACCGGCACCACGGCGGCGAATTCGCGCAGCGCGGCGATCTTTTGCGCGAACGGCATCAGCACCGCCTTGTCCTTGACGCGGTCCGATTTATTGATGACCAGAACCACCGGCACATTCGTCGGCAGCATCTTCAAGACCTGCTCGTCGGCCGGACCGAAAGTGCCGGCCTCGACCAGGAACAGGATCACGTCGGCCGAGATCAGCGTGTTCGAGACGGTCTTGTTGAGCGTCTTGTTGAGCGCGTTCGCGTGGCGGGTCTGGAAGCCCGGCGTGTCGACGTAGATGTACTGGGCGTCGTCGCGGGTCTGGATGCCGGTGATGCGGTGGCGCGTGGTTTGCGCCTTGCGCGAGGTGATCGACACCTTGGCGCCGATCAGCACGTTCATCAGCGTCGATTTGCCGACGTTCGGGCGGCCGACGATGGCGATATAGCCGCAGCGGAAATTGTCGGGGGTGGCGTTCATGCTTTGATTCCTGTTGGTTCTGCGGGCGGCGCCGGTTCTGCGGCAGCCTTGCCCTGGATGGTGGCGATGCCGGCCAGTTTCATTTGTGCCGCGCGCGGCTTGCCCTTGCGGGCGCCGCTCGGGCGGCTCACGGCCTGCTGGGCCGCTTCCAGCGCCAGGCTGGCGGCGGCCTGCTCGGCGGCGCGGCGGCTGCCGCCGCGGCCCGATACCTGCACATTGAGCTTCGGCACCAGACATTCGACATCGAATTCCTGGCTGTGGGCGGCGCCGTGGGTCGCCACCACATTATAGGTCGGCAGCGCGATCCGGCGCGCCTGCAGGAATTCCTGCAGCAGCGTCTTGGCATCCTTGCCCAGCGTGGCCGGATCGACCGAGTCCAGCAGCGGGATATAGAAGGCGCGGATGGCCGTGCGGGCGGCCTCGAAGCCGCTGTCCAGGAAGATCGCGCCCAGCAGCGCTTCCAGGGTGTCGGCCAGGATCGACGGACGGCGGAAACCGCCCGACTTGAGTTCGCCTTCGCCCAGGCGCAGGAACTGCGACAGGTCGAGTTTCTGGGCGATCTCGAACAGGGCCTGCTGCTTGACCAGGTTGGCGCGCAGGCGCGACAGGTCGCCCTCGTCGAGGGTGGTAAACCGTTCGTACAGCACCGACGCCACGACGCAGTTCAGGATCGAGTCGCCCAGAAATTCGAGGCGCTCGTTATGCAGGCTGCTGTGGCTACGGTGGGTCAGGGCCTGCTGCAGCAGCCCGGGATCCCGGAACGTATACCCCAAGCGCGTTTGCAATAACTGAAGATTCATTGTCGATAAAGTAATCAGGCCCGGCGGGATGCCGGGCCGGGGAATGGCGCTGCGTCCGCGCCACATCGCCAGGTGGTCCGCGCGCTGGCGCGGCCTTCTGGTTGCAACCTTACTCCGAAGTCACGCTGGCTGGCGCGGTGGTGCCGGCGAAGTCGATGAGGATGCTGACGTTGGCGACCAGCGGCAGTCGCTTTTCATAGGCGAAGCTAATGTCGAAGCCGCTGCCGTCGGTCGTGCGCTCGAAGATCAGGTCGGCGCCGCGCACCGCTTCCACGTCGTTGATGCTGGTGCGGCGATTGAACGAACCCTGCATCGCGCGGATCGTGCCGCCCTCTGCCTTGACCTCGACGATCGCGTTCTTGACCGCGTTGTATTCGATGTAGGCCGGGATCAGGCGCGAGGCGAAGATACCGATGAAACCGATCACCGCCAGGCCCACGATGAGGCCGACGATGGTGATGCCGCGTTGATAACGATTGCCGAAGACTTTCATGGATTCCCCTTACTGGATGCCGCCAACACGTTTGATATCGCCGAAATTCATCCAGACCACGAAGGCTTTGCCAACGATATTGCGGTCCGGCACGAAGCCCCAGTAACGGCTGTCGGCACTGTTGTCGCGGTTGTCGCCCATCATGAAGTAATGGCCTTCCGGTACAACGCAGGTGAATTTATCGTAGGTGTAGTCGCACGACTCGCGCAGCGGGAAATTCTCGACGCTGCCCAGGTCGATGTTGCTGCGACCGTCGGTGTTCAGGATACGGTGCTCCAGCGTGCCCGCCGCGGCGGAACTGGGCAGCTTCTCGACGAACTGCCGGTGGTAGACCGGATGCTGGTCGTCCAGGTAGTCGTCCAGCGCGGTGTAGTCGACCGCCTTGCCATTCACCGTCAGGCGCTTGTTTTCATAGGTGATCTTGTCGCCCGGAACACCAATGACGCGCTTGATGTAATCCTGGTTCATGTCCTTCGGATACTTGAACACCATGACGTCGCCGCGCTGCGGATCGTTGATCTGGATGATCTTCTGGTTCACGATCGGCAGGCGGATGCCGTAAGTGTATTTGTTGACCAGGATGAAGTCGCCCACCAGCAGGGTCGGCACCATCGACGACGACGGGATCTTGAACGGCTCCCACAGGAACGAGCGCAGGATGAACACCAGCGCGATCACCGGGAAGAAGCTGCCGGAATACTCGATCCAGGTCGGCTGGCGCAAATTGGCCTGCTCGATGGCGGCGCGGTTGGCCTGGCTGTCGACCTTGATCCCGTCCTGGACCAGCTTGGCGTTGCGCGCATCGAACTCGCGCAGCGCGGCGTCGGCGGCGCGGCGCCGCTGCTTCGCGAGATAGAACGTGTCCAGGCACCAGATGATGCCTGTGATAACCATTGCGACGAACAGGATCAGGGCAAAGTTGCCCAGAATCGGTTGCAAATTCATTTTTATTTGTCTTCCACCTGGAGAATGGCCAGGAATGCCTCCTGTGGAATTTCCACGGAACCAACCTGCTTCATCCGCTTTTTACCTGCTTTCTGTTTCTCCAGCAACTTTTTCTTCCGCGAGATATCGCCGCCGTAACATTTGGCCAGCACGTTCTTGCGCAGCGCCTTGACGTTTTCACGCGAAATGATGGTCGCGCCGATGGCGGCCTGGATCGCCACGTCGAACATCTGGCGCGGGATCAGTTCGCGCATCTTGGCCGCGACCTGGCGGCCACGGTAAGGCGCGTTGGCGCGGTGCACGATGATGGCCAGCGCATCGACTTTTTCGCTGTTGATCAGCATGTCGACCTTGACCACGTCGGCGGCGCGGTTTTCCTTGAACTCGTAGTCCATCGAGGCATAGCCGCGCGAGGTCGACTTGAGGCGGTCGAAGAAGTCCAGCACGATCTCGGCCATCGGAATCTCGTAGTGCAGCTTGACCTGGCGGCCGTGGTAGGCCATGTCCATCTGGATGCCGCGCTTGCCGTTGCACAGGGTCATCACGGCGCCCACGTATTCCTGCGGCATGTACAGGTTGACGTCCACGATCGGCTCGCGCACTTCATTGATTTTCGACGGTTCCGGCATCTTCGACGGGTTATCGACGCGGATGATGCTGCCGTCGCGCATCTCGACCTCGTACACCACGGTCGGGGCCGTCGTGATCAGGTCCATGTCGAATTCGCGCTCCAGGCGCTCCTGCACGATTTCCATGTGCAGCAGGCCCAGGAAGCCGCAGCGGAAGCCGAAGCCCAGCGCCTGCGACACTTCCGGCTCGTACATCAGGGCCGCGTCGTTGAGCTTGAGCTTTTCGAGCGAGTCGCGCAGCGCGTCGTACTGGTTCGCTTCCACCGGGAACAGGCCTGCGAACACCTGCGGCTGGACTTCCTTGAAGCCCGGCAGCGGCGCCGGCGCCGGCTTGTTGGCCAGGGTCACGGTATCGCCCACCTTCGCGGCGGTCAGTTCCTTGATGCCGGCGATGATGAAGCCCACCTGGCCGGCCGACAGCGCTGGCAGCGACACCGAGCGCGGCGTGAACACGCCGATGTTTTCCACCAGGTTGACCGACTCGGTCGCCATCAGGAGGATCTTGTCCTTCGGACGCAGGGTGCCGTTGACCACGCGCACCAGCATCACCACGCCGACATACGGGTCATACCAGGAGTCGACGATCAGCGCCTGCAGCGGCGCGTCCGGGTCGCCCTTCGGCGGCGGCACGCGGGCGATCAGGGTTTCCAGCACGTCTTCGACACCCAGGCCGGTCTTGGCCGAGCACACGGTGGCGTCGCTGGCGTCGATCCCGATGACGTCCTCGATTTCCTTCTTGGCGTTGTCCGGGTCGGCGTGCGGCAAGTCGATCTTGTTCAGGATCGGCACCACTTCGACGCCCAGGTCGAGCGCGGTGTAGCAGTTGGCGACCGTCTGCGCCTCGACGCCCTGCGACGCGTCGACCACCAGCAGCGCGCCTTCGCAGGCCGACAGCGAACGGCTGACTTCGTACGAGAAGTCGACGTGGCCCGGGGTATCGATCAGGTTCAGGTTGTACACCTGGCCGTCGCGCGCCTTGTACGACAGCGCCGCGGTCTGGGCCTTGATGGTGATGCCGCGCTCGCGCTCCAGGTCCATCGAATCGAGCACCTGCGCATCCATTTCGCGTTCCGACAGACCGCCGCACAGCTGGATGATGCGGTCGGCCAGGGTCGATTTGCCGTGGTCGATGTGGGCGATGATGGAGAAATTACGTATGTTGTTCATTAACAAAGCTCAAAACCAAAAAGGACGGTGCGCATAGTGCGGCGTGTGGCCAGCCAGGTTCGCCAGGCTGGCGCGAGATAAAACTACAGCACGAAAAAGCGCTGCGCCGGGAAATAGTCACCCCGGACGCGCGCCTTATCGGATCGGTAACGGCAAGCATTCTGATGTGGCGTTACCGGCAAGCCCCGCATTTTACCGGAATTCGCCCCGGATAGCCCGGTTTCTGGGGCCGGCAAGCCCCACGATACCCCTTCCTGAGAAATTGCCGTCAAGAACTGGCACACGGCGCCGTTAAGAACTCATCGGCCCTGCCACACGGTGCCCATTGCCGATGCGCCGAACTCACCCATTTACCCAGCCATGATCTCGACTTCGACCCCGCAACAATGGACCGCCCGCCTCGACACGGCGCTGCACCACCGCATCCTGCCGCTGCCGCCGGAGGTGTGCGATTTCGTGCGCATGGTGAACCTGGCCACCGGGGTGGCGGCGCGGCCCGAGCCGGTCGCCCTCGATGCCGGCCTGCGCGCCGACCTCGAGGCGGCGCTGCTCGGCATGCCGACGCGGGTGCGCGCACTGGTCGAGCCGTTGCTGCTGGGCGTGTGCGTCGGGCGGGGGCTGGGTTCGTCCGGCATCACCGACATCGTGCTCGACGCCGGCGACGGCAGCCTGCTCGGCTGCATCGTGCTGCTCGATATGGACCTGATGGGCGCGCTGAGCGCCAATGCATGGGCGACCTGGAAAGACAATCTGCCGTTCCACGCCGGTCCCGGCTTTTCGGTCACGACCGCGATCGCCGACGCGGGGGCAGGCGCGGATGCAGGCGCAAATACGCGCGTCGGCGCGCTGCAGTTCCTGCTGCTGCACGAATTCGGTCATGTGCTGACGTCCGCCGGCGACGTCCTGCCGCGCTGGTGGGAGCCGCTGACGCGCATTCCGGTCCCGGGCGCCTACCCTTTCCTCGACCTGAGCTGGCAAACGACGGCGCAGGGCCGTTTCGTGCCGCGTGACGGACGCGATTTCGACCTGCGCGGCAGCGTCGACTTCTATGGCGCCAACAAGCTCGACAGCGAATCGCTGGTGCTTGCCTATGCCGGCCTGGAATTGAGCAATTTCCCGAGCCTGTATGGCGCGACCAACCCCTACGACGATTTCGCCGAGTGCTTTGCCACCTATGTGCACACCGAGCTGATGGGCAAACCCTATACGCTCAGCATCGACCTGGATGGCGAACCGCAGGCCTGGCTCGACGGTTTCTGGCAACACCCGCGCAGCGCGCCCAAGCGCATCATCATGGAGGCGATCTTCGGACCGCCGCAAGATGACGCCGGACTGCCGGCTCGTCCAGGAAATAGTGGCAAAGCTCCTGCCCGGATGGATTATCCTGTGGCGCACCGGGAAACAGCACCGGCACCAGCTCGTTGAAACGCGCCTCGAGCGCCGGGTCGGCGTCGACATCGAGTACGGCGATGTCGAACGGCTGCCCGGGCGGCTCGAGGGCGCGCAGCGCCGCCAGCATGTCGTCGCACAGGTGGCACCAGCTGCGCGCATACAGCGTGAACTGCGGCGTCCTGCCCGGCATTACTGGCGCGGCTTGATCGACAGGTATTGCGAGGTGTCGTCGCGCTTGACCAGCAGCACCGCCGCCTTGGTCTTGTCGTGCTTGGCCAGCAGGCCATTGAACTGCTCGACCGACGTCAGTTGCGTATTCGCCCACTGCAGGATCAGGTCGCCCGGCTGGATGCCAGCCGCGGCCGCGGCCCCGGTAGCGCCTTCCACCATCAGGCCGCCCTCGATACCCAGTTCCTTGCGCTCGGCCGCGGGAATGGCCGACAGATTCAGCCCCAGCGCATTCGGCGTGGCGCCCGGCGCCGGCTTCTTCGGCGCCGGCTTGCCCGGCGTGGCTTTCTCATCCTGCAATTCGACAATCGTCACCGGCACCTCGAGCTGGGTGCCGCGGCGCCACAGCGTGACGCTGGCGCGGCTGCCGACCTTCGCCGCGCCTACCAGGCGCGGCAGGTCGCGGGTGGTCTCGATCGGCTGCTTGTTGAACGACAGGATGATGTCGCCGACCTTGATCCCGCCTTTCTCGGCCGGCCCGCCCGGCTCGACCATTGCCACTTCGGCGCCGCGCGCCTTGCCCAGGCCGAGCGACTCGGCCACGTCGCGCGTGACTTCGCTGATCTGCACGCCCAGGCGGCCACGGGTGACCTTGCCGGTCTGCTTGAGCTGCTCGGACACGCGCGTGACTTCGTCGATCGGCACCGCGAACGAGATGCCGTTATAGGCGCCCGACAGCGTCGCGATCTGCGAATTGATGCCGATGACTTCGCCGCGCAGATTGATCAATGGCCCGCCCGAGTTGCCCGGATTGACGGCCACGTCGCTCTGGATCAGCGGCAGGTACTCGCCGGTGTCGCGCGCCTTGGCCGAGATGATGCCGGCGGTCACGCTGTTTTCCAGGCCGAACGGCGAACCGATCGCCAACACCCATTCGCCGACCCGGATCTTGCTCGAGTCGCCGGTGCGCAGGTAAGGCAGGTTGTTGACGGGCAGCTTGAGCAGCGCCACGTCGGAGCGGCGGTCGGCGCCCAGCACCTTGGCCTTGAATTCGCGGCGGTCGGTCAGCGTCACCGTCACCTCGTCGGCGCCCTCGACCACGTGGGCGTTGGTCAGTACGTAGCCGTCGTTCGAAATGATGAAGCCGGAGCCGACGCCGCGCTGGACTTCGCGCTCTTCTTCCTGCTGCGGGCCGCGCGGTCCGCGGCGCGGCATCTGGCCGCCGAAGAAGCGCTGCAGGAATTCCTGCATTTCTTCTTCGCCCGGCATGCCGCCGCGCGCGCGTACGCGTTCGGTGGTGCGGATATTCACGACGGCAGGACCGACCTTGTCGATCACGTCGGTAAAGTCGGGCAAGCCGGTGACAGTGGGTGTCGGCACGGGGCCGGCGGCATACGAGACGGGAACAAAGGCGGCGCTGCCGGTCACGAGCAGTGCGGACAGGAGCAGACGGATGGTTTTGCTTGTCATGATGTGCTGTTGAATGGCCAAGATTGATTGAATGGTAAGCCAATTCGGGCGATTTGTCGCCGCACAGGATAACGCAGGGGCGGGAGATATTTGTAGGGTGGACGGATTTTCCGTCCACGCGCTCAGCCAGCGGTTGAATGAACGGTGGATTGGCCCGCAAGCGGCGCCTGAACGCGCGGATGGCAGAGCCATCCACCCCACATGATCAGTGCCGCCGTGACGGCGCCACCATCACGGCGCTGCCGTCACGGCGTAGCCGTCACGGCGCAGGATTGGACAGCACCGTGGCCAGCCCATCTTTCTCGTCGGGCACGACCGCACGGGGCGGCGGCGCCGCTTCGGCCGCCAGGCGTTCTGCCAGCCGCTCGCGAAAACCGGGCGACAGCGCGGGGGTGTCAGCGGTGCGCAAGGCGTCTCCCGCCAGGTGGTATAGTTCCCACGCTTGGCGCCCATCGGTCTCCTGCAGGGCAGCGAGCGCCAGTTCCTGATCGGCATCGGGCAATTCGCCATCCATCAGGGCCGAGATATGCTCGCGCAGTTTTTTGTTGGTGTACATCGGTGTTGTCCGTCGACGTCGGTAAAAATTCATTGATTGCTGTGTTTGTACGATCCCGCTACTTACCGGCGTTTGTCAACCGGGAAATCGAGCAAAGGGCGCAATTTCTCGGCAATGACTTCGCGCGCACGAAATATCCGGCTGCGCACGGTTCCTATCGGACAGGCCATCACTTCAGAGATTTCTTCGTAGCTGAGTCCTTCGATTTCACGTAACACGATTGCCGTCCTCAGTTCGAGCGGCAATGCTTCCATTGCCGCGTTCACCGTGTGGGCGATCTGTTTGCTGGCGAGCATGGATTCTGGTGTATTAATGTCGCGCAAGCTGTCAGCGTCCTCGAATCCTTCGGCGCGTTCGGCATCCATCTCGGTCGAGGTTGGTGCGCGCCTGCCCTGTGTCACCAGATAGTTTTTTGCAGTATTGATTCCTATTCTGTAAAGCCAGGTATAAAACGCCGATTCGCCACGAAAATGCCGCAGCGCCCGGTATGCCTTGATAAAGGTCTCCTGCACCACGTCTTCGGCTTCGGACGGGTTTTGCACGAGACGCGACACCAGACGCATCAAGCGACGCTGGTACTTTGACACGAGCAAATCGAACGCCCGCTGGTCGCCGGCCTGGACACGCTCCACCAGCAGCTGATCACTTTCGCGTTCTGTCGTCACGGACCATGCCCCATCGGCGGCCCTCTCTTAAGAGTTGGCCTCCTGCAATAAGTTCAAAGTATTTGTGGTGGCAAGCCGCCGAGGCTCGCCGCGCCGGGCGCCTGGCCTGCCCCGAGTGCGCCGGCGCCACTGGCCAGCGTACGTACGGCCACCGCCAACGCGCGGTATTCGCCGGCCGACACGCTGTCGGGCATCAGCAGCAACGGCCGCACCAGGCCGTCTTCGCCGCGCAAACGCAACAGCATGCAGCCGGGCCAGACGGTGGCGCCGGGCAGCAGCGTCAACGTCGTCGCGGCGCCCTCCATGCCTTGTTGTACCGTCAGGCGTAGCTGCCCAACTCCAGAAATATCAATCCGGCGCGCCGTCGCGGCGGCGGCAAAAGCGCTGGCTGCACGGGCCACGCCGACGGCCGCAAGCAGCGGTGCGCAGGCGGACGCGCCGTGCCAGGCGAAGCGCTCGGGATGGGGGGAAACCATGGCCACGGCGGCGCCACACAGGGCCGCGCAGAACAGCGCCAGCAGCCAGCGCAGGCGACGGGATGGCACGATGACGGCAGAGACCGCGATCGACATGGCAACGAATGGGAACGGAGGACACGATGCGACCCGCCCGGCGGGCAGGATGGCGGGCTGGAAAAGATCCCGAAGGATCTTTTACCGCCAGCCCCTTCGCCGACCATGTGTGGTCAACCGAGGGCTATTGGAGCGCCCACTCCGTTCGACCGGAATGGGGCGTTTGAAGTTCAGACTTTTGCGAAAATCAGCGTACCGTTGGTACCGCCGAAACCGAACGAGTTCTTCACCGCGTAGTCGATCTGCATCTCGCGCGCCGTGTTGGCGCAGAAGTCCAGGTCGCACTCGGGATCCTGGTTGAAGATGTTGATCGTCGGTGGCGAGATCTGGTTCTTGATCGCCAGTACGGTGAACACCGATTCCAGGCCGCCCGCGCCACCGAGCAGGTGACCGGTCATCGACTTGGTCGAGTTCACGACCAGCTTGTTCGCATGGTCGCCGAACACGCGCTTGATGCCGCGCACTTCGGCCTTGTCGCCCAGCGGCGTCGAGGTGCCGTGTGCATTCACGTACTGCACCTGGTCGACGTTGATGCCGGCATTGTTGAACGCGTTGACCATGCAGCGGGCCGCGCCACTGCCATCCTCGACCGGCGAGGTGATGTGGTTGGCGTCCGCGCTCATGCCGAAGCCGATGACTTCAGCATAGATGTTGGCGCCACGCGCGATCGCGTGTTCATATTCTTCCAGCACCATGACACCGGCGCCCTCGCCCAGCACGAAGCCGTCACGGTCGCGGTCCCATGGGCGGGATGCGGTGGCCGGGTCGTCGTTGCGGGTCGACAGTGCGCGCGCCGAGGCGAAACCGCCCAGGCCCAGCGGCGATACGGTCGACTCGGCGCCGCCCGCGATCATCACGTCGGCGTCGCCGTATTCGATCAGGCGCGCTGCCGCGCCGATGCTGTGCAGGCCGGTGGTGCAGGCGGTGACGATGGCCAGGTTCGGGCCACGCAGGCCGAACTTGATCGAGAGATCGCCCGAGATCATGTTGATGATCGAGGCTGGCACGAAGAACGGCGAGATGCGGCGTGCGCCGCGGCTCGCGTATTCTTCCTTGGTCGCTTCGATCAGCGGCAGGCCGCCGATGCCCGATCCGATGACCACGCCGATACGGTCCGCATTCTCTTCGGTGACTTCCAGGCCCGAATCCTGCAGGGCCTGGATGCCGGCTGCCATGCCGAAATGGATAAAGCTATCCATGTGGCGGCCTTCCTTGCCCGGCAAATAGTCTTCGACAACGAAGTTCTTGACTTCACCAGCGAAGTGGGTCGTGAATGCCGACGCATCAAACTTGGTGATGGCGGCAATGCCCGACTTGCCGGCCAGCGCCGCATCCCACGCTTCGGCAACGGTATTGCCGATCGGTGAAATGCAGCCCAGGCCGGTGACGACGACACGGCGGTTGCGTGAACGACTCAAGCGATTCTCCCAAAAACGGTAAAGCGACTGCTTAGGCCTTGACGTGCGCGGTCGCGTAGTCGATGGCTTGCTTGACGGTGGTGATTTTCTCAGCCTGTTCGTCAGGGATTTCCATTTCGAATTCGTCTTCCAGTGCCATCACCAGTTCGACGGTATCCAGCGAGTCGGCGCCGAGGTCGTCAACGAACGAGGATTCGATTTTGATGTCTGCTTCGGCAACACCCAGTTGCTCAGCGACGATTTTTTTAACGCGTTGTTCGATATCCGACATGTTGTAGCTCCATTAGGTATGTGTTGCGGAAAGTGCGCGCATTTTATCAGGTTTGCGACCCGAAAAACTATTTTCGGCGACTGCGGCCAATTCGCCGAAAAGTGCTGCTAAAACACGAGAATACGCTGCGATCGGGGCCGCATTTGCGACGGAAAACAGCGCAATCTTATGCTATTTTTAATTCATGTACATGCCGCCATTCACGTGCAGTTCAGTGCCCGTGATATAGCCGGCTTGCGGGCTGGCCAGGAAACCCACCGCGTGGGCGATGTCTTCGGGCTGGCCCAGGCGGCCCAGCGGAATCTGGGTGAGCAGCGCTTCGTGCTGGCCTTCGCCCAGGGATTTGGTCATGTCGGTGTCGATGAAGCCCGGCGCCACGCAATTGACGGTGATATTGCGGCTGCCGATCTCACGCGCCAGCGCGCGGGTCATGCCGGCCACGCCGGCCTTGGCGGCGGCGTAATTCATCTGGCCCGGATTGCCCGAAGCGCCCACCACCGACGTGATATTGATGATGCGGCCAGCCTTGGCCTTCATCATGCCGCGCAGGACCAGGCGCGACAGGCGGCCGACGGCGGTCAGGTTGGTGGCGATCACGCCATCCCATTCCTCGTCCTTCATGCGCATGGCCAGGTTGTCCTGGGTGATGCCGGCATTGTTGACCAGGATCGACAGGCTGCCGAAGCTTTTCTGCACGTCGTCGACGACTTCGCCGCAGCGCGCCGCGTCCAGTACGTTCAGCACGACGCCCTTGCCGCCGAATTCAGCCAGGTAATCGGTGATCGCCTGGGCGCCCGATTCGCTGGTGGCGGTGCCGACCACTTTCGCGCCCTGGCGCGCCAGTTCGAGGGCGATGGCCTTGCCGATGCCGCGCGATGCGCCGGTAACGAGGGCGACTTGGTGTTGCAGGTTCATGGTAGTCCTTTGTTCTTGATGGTTCACGATACCGTCAGGCTCATGCCTGGATCGACGCCAGGACGCGCTCGAGGGCGGCCTGGTCGACCAGCGCTTCGCCCACCAGCGCCGGATCGATGCGCTTGGCCATGCCGATCAGGGTCTTGCTTGGCGCGCATTCGATGACCTGGGCGACACCCTCGGCGGCCATCTTCTGCATGGTCTCGACCCAGCGCACCGGGCCGGCGGCCTGGCGCACCAGCGCGTCCTTGATCTGGTCCGGATCGTTCAGCACGGCCACGTCGACGTTGTTGATGACGGCGATCTGCGGCGCGCTGAACCGGATGCCCGCCATATAGGCGCGCAGGCGGTCCGAGGCTGGCTTGAGCAGCGACGAGTGGAACGGCGCCGACACCGCCAGCTTCATGGCGCGCTTGGCGCCCTTGGCCTTGGCGATCTCGCAGGCGCGCTCGACGGCCGCGGTATGGCCGGCGATCACGATCTGGGTTGGCTCGTTGAAATTGACCGCTTCGATCACCTCGCCCTGCGCCGCCTCGAGGCACACGGCGTGCACGTCGTCGGCCGGCAAGCCGAGGATGACGGCCATGCCGCCCTGCCCGACCGGCACCGCATCCTGCATCGCCTGCGCGCGGAAACGTACCAGCGGCACGGCGTCGGCGAACGGGATCACGCCGGCCGCGACCAGCGCCGAGTATTCGCCCAGGCTGTGTCCGGCGACGACGGCAGGCGCCGCACCGCCGGCGGCGATCCAGGCGCGGTACACGGCGACCGCGGCGGTCAGCATGACCGGCTGGGTATTGGTGGTGAGGTCGAGCTCTTCCTTCGGACCGTCGGCGATCAGGCGCTTGAGGTCGATGCTCAGGGCGTCGGACGCCTCCTGCACGGTCTGGTCGACAACCGGGTTGCCGGCGAAGCCGTTCAACATGCCCACTGCCTGGGCGCCCTGTCCGGTGAACAGGAATGCGAATTTGCTCATATTTCTACCTATCTTGTTGTTCTTGGCGGCGCTTGCCGCGATTACATGCGCGCCAGCACGGCGCCCCAGGTAAAGCCGCCGCCCACGCCTTCCATCAGCACGTTCTGGCCCGACTGGATACGGCCATCGCGCACCGCCAGGTCGAGCGCCAGCGGGATCGAGGCAGCCGACGTATTGCCGTGTTCATTGACGGTGACGACCATCCGCTCCTGCGGCAGGCCGAGCTTTTTCGCGGTGCCGTTCATGATGCGGATGTTCGCCTGGTGCGGCACCAGCCAGTCGACCTGGCCGGCGCTGACACCGGCCTGCTCCAGCACTTCGTGGGCCACTTTCTCGAGCACCGACACGGCCAGCTTGAACACCGCCGGGCCGTCCATGTGCAGGAAACCGCTGCCGGCCACCGCGCCGTTGGCGAGATTGCCCGGAATCGACAGGATGTCGGCGTGGCTGCCGTCGGCGTGCAGTTTGGTGGCGAGGATGCCGGGCTCCGCCGACGCTTCCAGCAGCACGGCGCCGGCGCCATCGCCGAACAGGACGCAGGTGGTGCGGTCATTGAAGTCGACGATGCGCGAAAACACTTCCGAGCCGATCACCAGCACGGCCTTGTGGTTGCCGGCGCGGATGAACGCGTCGGCGGTCGACATGGCGTACACGAAGCCGCTGCACACGGCCGCCACGTCGAAGGCGGCGCTGCCGTTGGCCATGCCCAGTTTCTGCTGGACGATGCAGGCGGTGCTGGGGAAACTGCCGTGGAAATCGGGGGTGGAACTGGCGACGATCACCAGGTCGACGTCGGCCGCGGTCTTGCCGGCCATGGCCAGCGCGCCGCGCGCGGCGTGCACGGCCAGGTCGGACGAGAGCTCGTCGGCGGCGGCATAGTGGCGCGCCTCGATGCCGCTGCGGGTATAAATCCACTCGTGCGACGTTTCAACGCTGTTCTCGGCCAGCTGCGCAGCGAGCTGCTCGTTGGTGACACGGTTGGCCGGCAGATAGCTGCCGGTGCCGGTGATTTTGCTGTACACGGTCATTGCTTCACCATCCTGCTTGAGTTATTGCGCCGGCGCCGGGGCGGCCGCGACCGCGTCTGCGACAGGCGTGGCCGCCTGGGCATTCGGCATCAGTTCGACGATCAGGGCCGACAACTGCTCCTGCACATTGTTGTGCGCGGCTTCATAAGCACGCTTGATCGCCCATTCGAAGGCATAGGCCTGGGCGCCGCCATGGCTCTTGAATACCAGGCCTTTCAGGCCCAGCAGCGCCGCGCCATTGTAGCGCTCGGGATTGAGTTTCTTGAGTGCCTTGCGCGCGAACACCGCGCCCAGCATCGACATGATGTCGGCCTTGAACGTGGTCTTCATGAAACGCGACAGGCCCTCGATGGCCTTCAGCATGACATTGCCGACGAATCCGTCGCACACGACGACGTCGACCGTACCCTTGAAGATGTCGTTGCCTTCGACATTGCCGAAGAAATTCAGTTTGCCGCGCTCATGGTCGGCGCGCAGCAGCACGCCGGTGGCTTTCACGACCTCGTTGCCCTTGATGTCTTCGGTGCCGACGTTCAGCAGGCCGACGGTCGGACGGGGAATATGCTCGATGGCCGAGCACAGCACCGAGCCCATGATGGCGAACTGGTGCAGGTGATCCGGCGAACAGTCGACGTTGGCGCCAAGGTCGAGGATATAGGTCGGGCCATTCTTCTGGTTCGGGAAGATCGAGCAGATCGCCGGACGGTCGACGCCGGCCATGGTCTTGAGCACATAGCGCGAGATGGCCATCAGGGCGCCGGTATTGCCGGCCGAAACGGCGGCGTTCGCGCTGCCGTCCTTGACCAGTTCGACCGCCACGCGCATCGACGAATCCTTCTTGCGGCGCAGGGCGACTTCGACCGGATCGTCCATCGCGACCACTTCGCTGGCATGCCGCACGCTCAGGCGCGGCAGGTTGTCGGCATGGTGTTTCTTGAGTTCTGCGCGCAGCACATCTTCGACGCCCACGAGCACGAGCTCGGCGTCAGCTTGCTTTTTCAGAAAGGAGATGGCTGCCGGGATAGTTACTGACGGGCCGTGATCGCCACCCATGCAGTCAATGGATATTTTAATTGTCATCTGTCGGGAGATGCCGCGATTCACGCGAAGCGTGCGGCAAGATGGGACCGGGCACGGGAATCAGGCCGGGCGACATAGCGCGCCGCTGCCAGATCCTGGCGGTGCAACATGACGGCGCCGAAAATCGGGCGCTTGCAGAGGCAGCTCATGATCGAGCGATAGCCAAAGAAAAAGCGGCGCCCCGCAGACATACGCAGCGCCGCTTTCATGGTACTGAAAGACAAAACGTCGATTACTCGTCGTTCTTGGTCTTCAGGACTTTACGACCACGGTAGAAACCGTTTGGCGAGATGTGGTGACGCAGGTGCGTTTCGCCGGTGGTCGGCTCGACTGCCAGGTTAGGGGCGGTCAGGTGATCGTGCGAACGGTGCATGCCACGCTTCGAAGGGGATTTCTTATTCTGCTGAACTGCCATGATAACTCCTAATACAAAGTTCTAAAATTCTAACACATTCGATTTGCACGAATGCGCATCGAGTATCTCACCGGCAAGTATTCGGGAGACCCCGACGACTGCCGACACGTTTTATTCACTGCCTACTTCTACTACCGATGCCATACTCGAGCGCTGCACGCGTTTGACACATTCGTTGCAAATTTCAGGGCGACATTCTTTCTACGCTGCCGCCACCGTACTGCGAAACCTGTACTGCCTGATTGGATGCTACTGCCTTACTCTGCCTTACTCTGCCTTCAGATTCTTGAGTGCAGCGAAGGGCGATACTTTATCGCTTTTCAGCTTGTCGAGCAAGCCTGTTTGCGGACAAACTTCATGGCGCGGCGATTGCGGCAATGCCAGCAGGGCCTCGTCTTCCAGCAGATCGCGGATATCCGTGGTGCGGCTACCGACGATCACGTCGATGCTTTCATCGTCCAGGATCTGTTCGATCTGGTCGGCTTCTTCGTCATCCTTGCCCAGCACCAGCATGGTCGACGAATCGATCTCGTAGGCCATCGGCTGCAGGCAGCGCTGGCACACCAGGCTCACCTGACCGGCGACGGACAGCACCAGCGACGGATAACCCTGCTTGGTGCGACCACCCTGGATCGACCAGCGGATGTCGCCGCTTTTTTCGGTGCTCTCGGCGGCCAGGCGCGGCATCTCGACCAATGGCGTACTGCCTTCACGGAGACCGTCGTTCCTGCAAAACTCGAAGGCGTCGATGATGAAAGCGCTCATTTGGAAAAGTTACCCCGGAAAACCTGCGATAATAGCAGGCTTTTCGACGTCCAGTCAAAAAAGCTGTCGCTTACCGTACGCGTTTCCATGACCTCCAGCCTCCCTGCCCCACGTCTGATCCTTGCATCGAGCTCCGCCTATCGCCGCGAACTGCTGGGTCGTCTGGGCCTGCCGTTCGAAGCCATCGCGCCCGACCTCGACGAAACGCCGCTGCCAGGCGAGACTCCGCCCGCCACCGCCCTGCGCCTGGCGCGCGCCAAGGCCGAGGCGGTAGCGCACCTGCATCCGGGCGCGCTGGTGATCGGCTCGGACCAGGTCGCCACACTGGACACGCTGCAGATCGGCAAGCCAGGCGACCACGCACGCGCCCTGGCCCAGCTGCAATTGATGCGTGGCCGCGAAGTGACTTTCCACACGGCCCTGTGCCTGTGGGATGGCCGCGTGGCCGCGCCGGCACAGCCGGCCCAGGTCGAGAACGTGCAGGTGCGCGTGCGCTTTCGCGACCTGCCGGACACCGAACTGGACGCCTACCTGCGCATCGAGCAGCCCTACGATTGCGCCGGCAGCGCCAAGAACGAAGGCCTGGGCATTGCCCTGCTGGACGGCATCGACTCGAACGACCCGACCGCCCTCACCGGCCTGCCGCTGATCGCCCTGACCGGCATGCTGCGCAAGGCCGGCGTGCGCTTCTTTGGAACCTGATTTTTTACTGACCCGCACCATGCCCGGCACCCTGTACCTGATCCCGAACACCCTCGGCCCGACCGATGCCGCCCCGGGCGCGCTGAACAACCTGCTGCCCACCCAGGTGCAGGCGCTGACGGCCACGCTCGACTATTTCGTCGCCGAGAACGCCAAGACCGCGCGCGCCTTCCTGAAGCTGGTCGCGATCGACCATCCGCTGGCCAGGCCCCTGCAGGAAATCGAGATCGCCGAACTGAACGTGAACACCCCGCCGGCGGCGCTGGCGCAACTGCTCGCACCGCTGCTGGCCGGACGCGACGCCGGCCTGGTGTCGGAGGCCGGCGTGCCGGCGGTGGCCGACCCCGGCGCCGACCTGGTGCGCCTGGCGCATCAGCACGGCATCGCGGTGCGCCCGCTGGTGGGGCCGTCGTCGCTGCTGCTGGCCGTCATGGCGAGCGGCCTGAACGGCCAGAGCTTCGCCTTCAACGGCTACCTGCCGACCGACGCCGCGCTGCGCGCCAAGCGGATCGTGGAACTGGAAAAACGGTCGCGCGGCGAACGCCAGACGCAACTGTTCATCGAAACGCCGTACCGCAACGGCGCCATGCTGGAAGCCCTGGTGGCGAGTTGCCAGCCGGGCACGCTGGTGTGCGTGGCGACCGATCTGTCGCTGGCAAGCGAGTCGGTGCGCACAATGACTGCGGCAAAATGGAAGTCGGCATTGGCCGCCAATAAAGGGCCGGACTTCCACAAGAAACCGACCGTGTTCCTGATCCTGGGACAGTAAGAACCTGTCCCATGCGCGTGCTGCGACGGATCGTGACCGTCAGTGCACGTCGTGGGTCAGCTCGCGCACCCAGTCGAACGCGGCCAGTTCGATCTCGCGCACCTCGGCCACCGTCAGCCCGATCCGGCTCAGCGCCGTGCCCAGCTTGCGGCCGCCCTCGGCGGCCTCGAGCAGCTCGGCGATGTTCAGCATGGTGCCGAAATCGCCTTCGCGCTCGAGCAGCGCCACCCGCACGTCATGGGCGATTTCCACGTGGTCGAGGATATCGGCCATCGGCACCGAAAACAGCGCCTCGGCCAGCGACAGGATGCCCACCGTGAACGCGCGGTCGGCGCTGGCGGTGTCGCCCGGGCGCGCCCGCAGCGTCATCAGTTCGAGCAGCTTGCCGCGCGTGGTGGCCAGTTGCAGCAGGGGCGAGTCGAGCTCGACCCGGGCGCCCGCGGCGGTGTACAGCAGGATCTGCAGCCAGCGCGCCAGCTGGCGCCGGCCCAGGTGCTCGACCGCCTGCGATACCGATTCGATGCGCGCGGCCGGCACGCTGCGGCTGTTGACCAGGCGCAGCAAATTCAGGCTGATCATGGCGTCGCGCTTGACCGCGCTGACGATCGCCTCGCTGCCGGCATGCGAGTTGACTAGTTCGAGCAGGCGCAGGATGCCGATTTCCGACGGCGTGATCTTGCGGCCGCTGAGGATCACCGGACGCGCAAAATAATAGCCCTGGAAATACTCGAAACCGAGCTCCATGCACATGCGGAACTCTTCGATGGTCTCGACTTTTTCAGCCAGCAGTTTCTTGCCGGTGCGCTTGAGCGACTCGGCCAGTTGCGCCAGTGCGTTCGTGGCCACGCCCTTGATGTCGACCTTGATGATGTCGACCAGTTGCAGCAGTTGGTCGAGCTCGGCGGAATGCTCGACCACGTCGTCGAGCGCGAACGTGAATCCCAGTTCCCTGAGTTCGGCCACGCGCGCCAGCAGGTGCGGCGACGGTTTGACCGTTTCGAGGATCTCGAGGATGACTTTGTGGGCCGGCAGGAAGCGTACGAAGTCGCTCATCAGCACAACTTCGTCGACATTCACGAAGGCGAGCTGCTCGCCCACCACCTGTTCCATGCCGAGCTGGGAGGCGTGCGAAATCACGGCGGCGGTTGCGGCGGCGCCGTCGGTCAGCTTGGCGTCATCGTCCTCGCCGGCGGCGCGAAACAGCAGCTCGAACGCGACCAGGTGCTGGTCACGGCCGAGAATGGGTTGACGTGCGAGAAAGAAATCATTGGACGGCACGGATATCGCCGTCCTTGCATCGGCATGCATCGAAAAAAAACTCCTGAAAACGATGGCAGCGCGGCGCGCCACCCTGCGGGACGCGCTTGCACGCTGCACCTGCCGACTATACTACAAAAACATCAATCTTAGCATTTAGACATCGTAACAAATGCTAGCCGCGCCCGCCTCCGCCTCCGCCACCCTGGCGGGTGCGGTTGCTGCGCGGCGCGCCCGCGGTTGCCGGACGGGCGCTGTTGCCGCGCGCTGTGCCCTGGCCCGCTGTATTGCCTGCCGCGTTGCGCGCTGTGCTGCCTGTCGTGTTGCGCGGCGGCGTGCGCGCAGGTGCGCGCGCCGATGCCGATGCCGGTGCCGAAGCCGACCCGCCGCCCGCACGTGTAGCGCCATCCGCCGGCGCAGCGCCTTCGGCGCGCGCCAGGCGGCCGAGGGCGCGCGTGTTGTTGGCGCGTGGGCCTGCGGCGCGGGCCGGCTTGTCGGCCGGCGCTGGGGCCTCGTCCGCGCGCGGCATGCTCTGGCCCGGCAGGCGCAGGCTGCCCTTGCCCGACAGCGGGCTGGCGCGGCGCGCATTGCCAACCGGCGCGCGTGGACCTTCGCCCGCCTGGCGGCCAGTGACCGCGCCGGTCACCTGTGTACCCTTTTCGATCGTGAAGCGCGCGCCGGCGTCCCTGCCCAGCACCCGCACCAGGTAGGGCATGACTTCGCGCAGCATCGGCTCGAGCGTGTACGGCGGGTTCACGATGAACATGCCGCTGCTGTGCAGGCCGGTGCCGTCCGGGGTCGGCGTGTTGGTGGTCAAGGTGACATTCAGCCACTCCTTGGCCGGCAAGCGCTTCAGGCGGTCCGGGAACTGGCGCGATTCCATGCGCTGCAGCACCGGGTACCAGATCGCGAACATCCCGCTCGGAAATTTACCAAGTGCTTCCTCGACCGCGTCGCGCACGCGCTTGTAGTCGTCCTTGATCTCGTAGGGCGGGTCGATCAGCACCAGCGCCCGGCGCGACGGCGGCGGCAGCAGTGCCTTCATGCTGGCAAACCCATCGCCATGGTCGATCATGACGCGGCGCCCGCGCGAACGCTGGCCCTGCTCGGCCTTGTGTGCGTCGAGCTTGCGGAAATTATCCGCCAGGATCTTGCAGTCTGCCGGGTGCAACTCGAACAGGCGCAGCCGGTCCTGCTCGCGCGACATCTGTTCGGCCACATACGGCGAGCCAGGGTAGTAGCGCAGCTTGCCGCTCGGATTCATCGCGTGCACCAGGTCGAGGTATTCCTTGAGTGGCGCAGGTGCGTCGTCGCAATTCCACAGCGGGCCGATGCCGGTGTCGAATTCGCCGGTTTTGGTGGCCTGGAAACTGTCGAGCGAATACACGCCGGCCCCGGAGTGGGTGTCGATATAGGTATACGCGGCATCCTTCTGGTTCATGTACAGGTGCAACTGCACTTGCACAAAGTGCTTGAGGACATCGGCGTGGTTACCCGCGTGGAAGGCGTGGCGGTAGCTCAACATAAGCTTGGAATTCCTAAAAGAGTCGCTGCCGCGCGGAACCGGCGGCACAAGATCCGCCATTATCCACTACAACCCGACCCTGCTGGGAATCCGTCTTGCATGAATGTCGGTGAACGGCGCGTCCGTCCATGCGCAAGCCGCGCAAGCATGATAGAGCGGCGTGCGCGACCTGAACGCGTGGATGGCGCAGCCATCCACGCTGCGTGCCTGGATCAGGCGACCTTTTTCTCTTCGAAGAACTGTTCGTCCTCGGTCGAGCCATGCAGCGCGGTGGTCGAGCTCTGCCCTTGCTGGATGGCCTGGGTCACGGCGTCGAAATAGCCGGTACCGACTTCGCGCTGGTGTTTGACGGCGGTAAAGCCCTGCTCGGCGGCGGCGAACTCGGCTTCCTGCAGCTCGACGAAGGCCGGCATGCCGCTACGCGCATAGCCGTGGGCCAGATTGAACATGCCGTAATTGAGCGAGTGGAAGCCGGCCAGCGTGATGAACTGGAATTTGTAGCCCATGGCGCCCAGTTCCTGCTGGAATCTGGCGATGGTGGCGTCATCCAGGTTCTTCTTCCAGTTGAACGATGGCGAGCAGTTATAGGCCAGCATCTTGCCGGGGAATTTCGCGTGGATGGCCTCGGCGAAGCGGCGCGCGAATTCGAGGTCGGGCTTGCCGGTTTCGCACCACACCAGATCGGCGTAAGGGGCGTAGGCCAGGCCGCGCGAGATGGCCTGCTCGACGCCTGCCTTGACACGGTAGAAGCCTTCCACCGTGCGCTCGCCGGTGCAGAATTCCTGGTCGTTGGCGTCCACGTCCGACGTCAGGAGGTCGGCCGCCTCGGCATCGGTGCGGGCGATCACCAGGGTCGAGGTGCCCATCACGTCGGCCGCCAGGCGCGCCGCGTTGAGTTTCTCGACCGCTTCACGGGTCGGCACCAGCACCTTGCCACCCATATGGCCGCATTTCTTGACCGACGCCAGCTGGTCTTCGAAGTGCACGCCGGCGGCGCCCGCCTCGATCATCGACTTCATCAGTTCATATGCGTTGAGCACACCGCCGAAACCGGCCTCGGCATCGGCCACGATCGGGGCGAAGTAATCGATATCGTCCTTGCCTTCGGACCACTGGATCTGGTCGGCGCGCTGGAAGGTGTTGTTAATGCGGCGCACCACCAGCGGCACTGAATTGGCCGGGTACAGCGACTGATCGGGATACATTTCGCCGGCAACATTAGCGTCGCCCGCCACCTGCCAGCCGGACAGGTAAATGGCTTTCAGGCCGGCCTTGACCTGCTGCATGGCCTGGTTGCCGGTGAGCGCACCCAGCGCATTCACATACGGCTCGTCGCGCACCAGGTTCCACAGCTTGTCGGCGCCGCGCTTTGCCAGGGTGTGCTCGATCTGCACCGAACCGCGCAGGCGAACCACGTCGGCGGCTGTGTAATTACGGGTAACGTCTTTCCAGCGTGGATTGGTATCCCATTCTTTCTGGAGATCGGAAATTTGCTGTGCGCGGCTTGCCATGGTGTTTCTCCTCAGGTTGAAAGTCAGTACTTGCAAAAGGTGGGACCGTTGGAGAAATGATAGACCAGTTTGTGCATGGCACAACGAGTCTTATATAAGACATAGGACAATAAATAATTTGATATAAATCATTGGCTTACGATTCAAATTTTGCTATGCGAAATGCAGTTTCTAGGAACGGAATCAAACGCACCGGCATTCGTGCTGCACGTTCCATATGGCAGACTCAGGATTTCGCATGGTGAAAAATAGTGGATTAATTTCCACATGGAAATATATTAAGCTATTTAAGTTTCCGCACATAAACTTATTCGTTAAATAGCGCAGCCTTATTTAATTAATAGAAATAAATTTATGTTGTTTATTTGCATTTTTGATTGACTGTTTGATTCCGTAAAGTCAGGATTGCTGCCTGAAATCAATACACCAAAACGCAGTCAACCAATTCCAAGGAAAACCATGCAACGCCTCCTGCGCCAGATCGCCCTGCCCCTGATTCTCGCCACCAGCGCCACCCCTGCCCTGGCCCACTGGAAGACCGAAACATTCACGGCGAACGGCATCACCTTCACCACCCAGACCTGGGGCAACCAGATGGTTCTGCAGATCAATGGCAGCAAGTCGACGCTGAAGGGCGACGACTTCCTGAACGCCCTGTCGTTCACCAATATCGCAGCACTCGGCCAGGTGAAGAGCGTGTCGACCCCGTTTGCAAGCGCCTTCACCGGCAACCGGGCGATCGGCGCCGACGGTTGCGGCAGCGCCAACCCGGCCGGCGCGGCACAGGCGCTGTGCTTCGACGGCTTCGGCAACCTGGACCTGAGCAAGCCGCAGTCGTTCACGATCGTCTTCAAGGACACGATCAAGAACGTCAAGCCAGAGATCAAGATGACTCTGGTCGACAACAAGTTCGATGTGAAGGGCGAGCTGTACCAGGCTTCCTTCGATACCAAGACCGGCAGCTATGTGAAGACCGGCGGCACCACCACGCCACCGGTGACCACCCCTCCCGTGACGACGCCGCCTGTGACCAATCCGCCTGTGACCACGCCTCCCGTGACCACGCCGCCAGTGACCACGCCGCCAGTGGTCACGCCGCCGGAAACCACCCCGCCGGTGATCACCGAGCCGGCGCCGAACGAGCCGACCACGCCGCCGGTCCTGGTGCCGGTCGACATGCCTGACCCGATCCCGCCGGCCGGCCCGACCACCCCGGTCGATCCGGAACTGACCCCGCCGACGATCGATCCACAACCGCCGGTCGTGATCCCGGTCGATGGCCCGGAACTGCCAGGCAATGGCGGCAACCCATCCGAAGTGCCGGAGCCGCAGTCGCTGCTGCTGCTGGCCGGCGGCCTGGGCGCCCTGGCCCTGATGCGCCGCCGCAAGGCACGCAAGTAATCAACGGCGCTCCCGCGCAATGCCGCGGGACCCGGCAACTTCCCGAATGGGCCGCAGCGCGGCCCATTATTGCTGGCTTACCCCATCCGTGAGCCAGCTAACAGAGCCACCCGCGCAAACCACCTAGTCTCGGTGACGCGTGCTTGCCAGTACGCGGGCGCGGGTCGTTCGCAATCGCGAAGACCCGGGCCATTCGGATTCGTATCCGCCAGACGACAAAAGGCGCGGCCTGCGCCGTAATGGCGTTCAGTTAAGAAATTCTTTCGTGCGCTAACACAAAAACCGTCGTTCCCGCGAAGGCGGGAACCCAAGTTTTATGCGTATCACTGCATGATAATGAAGCGATGACGCAGGCAAACTTGGATTCCCGCCTGCGCGGGAATGACGGTATTGAAGCTAACGAAGAGATGACTTCAGCTAACTGAACGCCATGACGGCCTGCGCCGCGCCTTTTGTGCAGCCACCCGCAACGGGTAGCAGCCCTGCCTGGCCGGATGCACCCGGCCAGCTTGTCTGTCCGGCTTATTTGGTCAGATCGACCGCTTCCTCGCCAAACGCCAGCTCGCCACCGCGCACCCGCACCGCAATGACATCCTTCGGCCCGAAGCGGCCCGACAGGATCGCCTTGGACAACGGGTTTTCGATCTGCT
>Ga0265797_10000062_pt1 | contig 243004 bp, 230 predicted proteins | sample P2T30metagenome_FD_192433 | JGI IMG/M metagenome (GOLD analysis project Ga0265797, IMG submission 192433) | Plant litter microbial communities from East Loma Ridge, Irvine, California - P2 T30 | ecosystem: Environmental > Terrestrial > Plant litter > Unclassified | place: USA: California...
ACCATCAGAATGTGGTGACGGCCGGCGGCGGCGATCTCCAGCGCGCGCTTGGCCCGTTCGTGGCCCTTCACGTCGCGGAAGTCGCGGGCGGGTTGCAGGGCGGCAGCTTCGCCCGCCTCCACCGGCGGCAGATGCGCCTTGCCGGTGAAATGGCGCACGACGTCCAGAAGCGAAGGGGCCGCCAGCACTTCGGTGGCCCCGACCCACGCAGCCTCCGTCCCGCAGGCAAGCGGGCAGACCAGCGCGCGGTCTGCTTCGGCCGCGGCCATCGCGGCGGGCAGGGCACCGACCACCGGCATCAGGCGACCGTCCAACGACAATTCCCCCAATGACACCGTGCCCTCGATCTCGTCCTTCGGGATGATGTCCATCGCCGCCAATAGGGCCAGCGCGATGGGCAGATCGAAATGCGACCCTTCCTTCGGCAGATCGGCAGGGGCGAGGTTGATCGCGATCCGGCGGGAGGGCAGGGCGATGGACATGGCGTCGAGTGCAGCGCGGATACGCTCCTTCGCCTCGCTCACCGCTTTGTCCGGCAGGCCCACGATGGCGAATGCGGGCAGGCCGGGGGAGACTGCGCACTGCACCTCCACCATACGGGCCTCCACCCCCTCGAACGCGACGGTATAGGCTCGTGTGACCATGCTGCCCCCTGTGGTTAAGGAAGCGTTACTGCCGGCAGGTTTCGGAAAGGTTAACGCACCATTGCCATGAAGGCGGGCCATGCTTCGGGATCGTTCGCCGTCTTGTCGCGGCAAACGGGATTGCAAAAGCCCCAGCGGCGGCCCTCCATCTTCAGCACATCCGTGACTGGCTTGCCGGAATAGGGGCAAAGCGCGTTCTCCGCGTCCGTCCCCTCTACCGCGCGGGCGGGGATGGGGGCGGGGCCGGGCCAATCCGTCTGCGGCCAGTCGCGGTCGTATTGGGTCAGCACCGGATCGACGGCAAGGCCAAGCGCCCGCCAGCGGCGCAGTGACGGATGCGCCAGATGCCGCGCGACATAGGCACGTGCCGCATCGCCCACATCCAGCCCGTGCCCCGCGATCCGCATGGCGACGGGGGCGAAGAACGCATCCGCCGCCGAATACTCCCCGAACAGCCAGCCATCTGCACGGGACCACAACATCTCCAGCCGGTCCAGATCGGCGCGAACGGCATCTGGGACGGGCACGTCGCGGTAAGCGGTGCGGAGGTTCATGGCGCAATGGCTGCGAAGCGCGGAAAAGCCCGAATGCATCTCTGCCGTCATGGACCGCGCGGCGGCGCGGGCGCTGGGATCGCCCGGCCAATGACGGGCATCGGGGTGGCGGGAGGCCAGTTCTTCGGCAATGGCGAGGCTGTCCCAGATGACGGTATCGCCATTACGGGCGACGGGTGCGGTACGGGCAGGGGCGAAGTCGGCCAGCACGCGTGCGAAGTCGGCGGTATACATCGGCGCGCTCACCGTTCGGACGGGCAGACCGAAGGCATCGAACAGCAGCCAGCCCCGCAAGCTCCAGCTGGAATAGCACCGTTCACCGATCGCAAGCGTCCACGTCATTCCGCACCCCCTGGTTGCGGGCAGGATGCATGCGGACCATGCGAAGTCCAGCAGTTAAGAAAAAAGCGTGATTTTTTGCCTTGAAGCAACTTTTCAGGGAACTAGGCGACAGCCTTCGCCGTTGCCATCCCGAAAACAGATGCCGCCACATCCGGAAAGGTGGGGCGAAAGCATCAGGGGTCAATAGACCGCCGCGAAAAGAGGGAAGCCGACCATGCCGCTTGATGCCTTCAGCGATCAGACAATGTCCCGCCGCGCAATGAAAGCAGAATTGCTGGATGCGGAGACGGAGCTGCGACTGGCATTCGCATGGCGCGACCAGCGCGACGAACGTGCGTTGCACCGGCTGATCACGGCGTACATGCGTCTGGCGATTTCCATGGCCGCGAAGTTCCGTCGCTATGGTGCTCCGATGAACGACCTTATCCAGGAGGCGAGCCTGGGCCTGATGAAGGCCGCCGACAAGTTCGATCCTGATCGCGGCGTCCGCTTTTCCACCTATGCCGTCTGGTGGATCAAGGCATCCATCCAGGATTACGTCATGCGGAACTGGTCGATGGTCCGCACAGGCTCCACCTCCAGCCAGAAGGCGCTGTTCTTCAACATGCGCCGCGTTCAGGCCAAGCTGGAGCGCGAGGCAGAGGCGAGGGGTGAGACGCTTGATGGACACCAGCTGCGCCACATGATCGCCACCGAAGTCGGCGTTCCGCTGGCCGATGTGGAAATGATGGAGGGACGTCTGTCCGGCACCGACTTCTCGCTCAACGCGACGCAGTCGTCGGACGAGGACGGACGCGAATGGATCGACGCATTGGAAGACGACGCGGTGCAGGCCGCCGAACAGGTCGAAGGCACGCATGATGCCGAATGCCTGCGCAGCTGGCTGATCACGGCGATCCAGGGCCTGAACCCGCGCGAGCGTTTCATCGTGACGGAGCGCAAGCTGCGCGACGCCCCCCGCACGCTGGAATCCCTGGGCGAGGAATTGGGCCTGTCCAAGGAGCGTGTGCGTCAACTTGAAGCTGCGGCCTTCACCAAGATGCGCCGCAGCCTCGAAGGCCAGAGCAGAGAGATCCACCACTTCCTGTAGGAAGCTGGAACCAAGAGTTGTTTGTTAATGATTGAGTTTTCCGGAGGGCATGCCTAAATCATGGGCATGATGACCGGAAAAAAAGTTCTCCTCGTGATCGGTGGTGGCATTGCCGCCTATAAGGCGCTGGATCTGATCCGGCGCCTTTCCGAACATGGGGTTTCTGTCACGCCGGTGCTGACTCGGTCCGCTACCGAATTCGTGACACCTCTTTCCGTGGCCGCCCTTGCGGGATCGAAGGTCCATCAGGATCTGTTCGATCTGACGTCCGAGGCGGAGATGGGTCATATCCAGCTTTCCCGTTCCGCCGACCTGATTGTCGTTGCCCCCGCGACGGCGGATCTTCTGGCAAAGATGGCGCAGGGGCGGGCGGACGATCTTGCCTCTACGCTGCTGCTTGCGACCGATACGCGGGTGCTGGTGGCCCCCGCGATGAATGTTCGCATGTGGGAACATCCTGCCACACAACGCAACCTGGCCACTTTGCGAGGCGACGGCATCCTGTTTGCCGGTCCCAATGACGGCGCCATGGCCTGCGGGGAATTCGGCACGGGCCGCATGGCCGAACCGTTGGAGATTGTCGCCGCCGTCGAAGCGTATTTCGGCGACGGTTCGCTGGAAGGCCGTCACGTTCTCGTAACTTCCGGCCCCACCCATGAACCGATTGATCCGGTGCGCTACATTGCCAACAGATCGTCGGGTGCGCAGGGAACGGCCATCGCGCAGGCCCTGCTTGCCTTGGGCGCTGCGGTGACATTCGTGACCGGCCCCGCCGATGTGCCCCCGCCCTTGGGGGCGACGGTGGTCCGCGTGACGACCGCGCAGGAAATGCTGGCGGCGGTGCAGAACGCGCTGCCTGCCGATGCAGCGGTTTTCGCGGCAGCCGTGGCCGACTGGCATGTGGCGAATGCCACCGGGTCCAAGATGAAGAAGGTGGACGGTGCACCTCCGGCACTGCAATTCGCCGAAAACCCCGACATCCTGAAAACCATCTCCCACGCGCCCGACAGGCCTGCGCTGGTTGTGGGCTTTGCTGCGGAAACCGATGACGTGATCGCAAACGCGACGGCAAAGCGGTTGCGCAAGGGATGCGACTGGATCGTCGCCAACGACGTCTCCCCCTCCACCGGGATCATGGGGGGGGTGGAGAATCACGTCACGGTCATTCGGGCAGATGGAGCGGAGGAATGGCCGCGTATGTCCAAGGACAGGGTCGCCCGCCGTCTTGCCGCCGCCATCGCCGAGGTGTTGCGGAACCCGAACGCGGGCCACGCCGTTTCCTGAAGACAGGAGACCGTCATGATACGCCTTGCCCTTGCCTTCGCCCTTTTTCCGCTGGTCGCCTTTGCGCAGGACCATATCGTCATGCCCGAAGGGGCGACCACCACGGTTGTTGAAGGCGAGGTTGGCGAAGGTGCCGATGAAAGCTATGTGCTGGACGTCAAACAGGGCCAGACGCTGGATCTGACGTTAACGGCCCCCGATCAAGGCACATCCTTTGCCATCTTCCCGCCCGGTGAAACGACCGCGTCCTTCATCGGCGGACAGGCAGGCGTGCTGTTTTCGGCCGTCCTGCCGCAGACGGGCGATTACACTGTCGTGCTTAGTCGTCCGGGTGCCACGGCACCGTTCACGCTGGGCGTGGCGATTACCAACGACACGGTGACCGGCGCCCCCGTGCTGCCCCAGTAGGTTGCCCTTCATCGCCTGTCCCCCTATCCATGGGCCGCAAACATGAAGGAGCAGACGATGACGCCATTGGTGGAGGTAAAGGTTCTTGATCCCCGCGTGACGGATTGGGGCCTTCCCGCCTATCAGACCGAAGGGGCGGCTGCGGTCGATCTGTTCGCGTGTCTGGATGCACCCTTGTTGATCGGGGCGGGGGCGCCAGCGGTTCTGGTTCCGGCAGGCATCGCACTGTTCATGGACACCGACCGCATCGCGGCGCTGGTGCTGCCGCGTTCAGGGTCGGGCCACAAGAAGGGTCTGGTCCTCGGCAATCTCGTCGGGTTGATTGACAGCGATTACACGGGGGGCATCATGGTCAGCCTGTGGAACCGCAACCCCACGGGGGAGGCGATCATCGTCCAACCCGGCGAACGCGTGGCCCAGCTGATGTTCGTGCCCGTCATCCGCCCCGAACTGCGGATTGTGGAGGAGCATTCCGGCGTGACGGCTCGCGGGGCGGGCGGTTTCGGATCCACCGGATGACACCGGAGGAGCTGCACCGCTATTCCCGCCATATCCTGCTGAGGGAGATCGGCGGGCAGGGGCAGCAGCGACTTCGCGCGGCCAGTGTGCTGGTCGTGGGGGCGGGCGGTCTCGGATCTTCCGCGCTGATGTATCTGGCGGCGTCGGGGGTAGAGCGGATCACCGTGATGGACGGGGATGATGTGGAGCTGTCTAACCTGCAACGTCAGATCATTCATCTGGATGGGACAGGTCTGAACAAGGCAATCTCGGCCGCCCGGACCCTGCGCAGGCTGAACCCCAATGCGAAGGTTACGCCCATCCCACACCATCTGGCGGAGGGGGACGACGTGACGGGCTTTGATCTGGTGCTGGACGGCAGCGACAGCTTCGCCACCCGTTATGCCGTCAATGCCGCCTGCGTCGCGGCTGACGTTCCGCTAATTTCTGCGGCACTGACGCAGTGGGAAGGGCAGATCGGCGTCTTTGGTGACGGGGCGGCCTGTTATGCCTGCGTCTTTCCGCAGGCCCCTGCCGCACATCTTGTCCCTACCTGCGCAGAAGCCGGTGTCGCCGCCCCGCTACCCGGTATCCTTGGCACGATGATGGCGATGGAAGCGGTGAAGCACCTGACAGGAGCGGGACAAACCCTGCGAAACCGTCTGTTCATCCATGACGCGCTTTATGCCGATGCACGGACCATCCGCACACATCGCCGTGCGGATTGTCCGGTTTGCGGAACCGTCGCGCCCCCGCAAGGTTGATCCGCCGCGAGAGGAGCCTTTGCATGCCGAGCGATGTCATTGTCCCTGACGGACTGATTTATGTCGACGATTCCATGCCGGGCATTCGACGGCGCAAATCGGGCAAGGGGTTCTGTTTCATCGGGCCTGACGGCGTGAAGCTGGCGGGAACGGACCGGACGCGCTGCATGAAACTGGCAGTTCCTCCCGCGTATCGCGACGTCTGGATCTGCGCGCATCCGAACGGGCATCTGCAGTTCACCGGCTTCGACGTGCGAGGGCGCAAGCAATACCGCTATCACCTCGACTGGGCCGATTGGCGGTCGGAGGCGAAATACGGCAACCTATCGGCCTTTGGTGCCGCGCTGGGACAGTTGCGGCGCAAGGTGGATCGCGACCTCAAGGGGGAGGCGGGGGATCTGTCCTTTTCTCTGGCCGCGATGGTCATGTTGATCGACCGGGCCTATCTGCGCGCGGGCAACCCCGCCTATACACTGGAAAATCGCACCTTTGGGGCGACGACCCTGTTAAACCGGCACCTGAGCCTGGAAGGCGGCACAGTGCGCCTCAAGTTCCGCGCCAAGGGGGGCAAGGCGGTCAACCGCACCTTGCGGGACAAGCGGCTGCACAGGATCATGCATCAGATCGGAGATCTTCCGGGCCGCCACCTTTTCACGTGGCTGGACGAGGAGGGCGAAGTGCATCCCGTCTCCTCCACCCATCTCAACGCCTATATTGCGGCGGCAACAGGCGTGGCAGGGGCGTCTGCAAAGACCTTTCGGACATGGGGCGGATCGCTTGCGGCCTTTTCCGCCGCACGGGCGGAGGCAGGGAAGCTATCCGTCAAGACCTTGGCCGAGGCGGCATCGGATGCGTTGTCGAATACGCCAACCATTGCACGTAAATCATATATCCATCCGAAGGTGCTGGCACTGGCGGACATGACGCCAACCGACAGGCTGGACCTTATAGAAGCGCTGTCATCCGAAGGCGACGCCATGCTGAAGGCCGACGAGCGCAGGCTTCTGCATCTGTTGGCTATTTCTTGACGTGATCGGGCTTGCCGGCTTGCTTGGTGCTGGCAAAATCCTCGAGCTGTTGTTCGCTCATCGAAGCGACCATCTGGCGTGAAGCGCCTTTCAGGTCATCCTTGTCGGTATCGCCGCGCTTGGCCGACAATGCGGCCCCGGCGGCTTTTTGCTGGGCTTTCGACTTGGCAGGCATGAACAATCCTTTCTGTCGGGTCCTTCAACCATTGTTCCGTTCGGGGGCCGCAAGAAAACGGACCCCCGACGGTATGTTCCTATCCGTGGATAGGAGGCGTAACCTCCCCCGGGGCGGGCAGGTCGGGATCCTCGGCCGGCGGGATCGGATTCGGATCGGGCATGGGATCGGGATAGGTGTCGGGATCGGACAGAGGGGGCTGTTCGATCGGGGGAATGTCGTTCGGATTAGGGATGCCGATGGCGTTCAAGATGTGTGTCATGATATCCTCCTGTGACGGCTCAACCGATGCCGGGCCGTTCGTGTTCCCGGAACGGTTTGCTCAGAAAGCGTGATCCCCTTTCACCAAACCGCCACGGCACGTCCACGGCACGGCTGATGCCGATGCGGGGGCCGGAAATCACGTCCATCGCAGGGCCGCCCAGAATCGTCAGGATGTCGGCCCCATCATCCGCGGGACCGAGGCCCAGCGCCTGACCGATGCAGCCCGGCCCGTTGCACAGGCGGCGCAGGTCGGTCACGCCACGCCGCCTGGCCATGTCGTCCAACCCTGAGAGTGGTTCCAAAGCGCGGATCAGCACTGCACTTCCGGATGTGCAGACCACATTCAGGCACCAGTGGATCCCATACGATCGGTAGACATAGGCAAGCGCCGGCATTCCGAACATCGAGGCATTGCGCGGCGACGGCCCGCGAAAGCTGTGCGAGGCAGGGTCGTCTGTGGCATAGGCCTCGGTTTCGGTGATGCGCCCGCCCGCCCCGCGCACCAGCAGCTGCGCACCGATCAAGTCCCGCGCGACGGCAGGGGCGGGACGATCGAACCAGTCACGGGGCAGGCGGGTCATTATCATGGTGATGTAGGATGGCACCCAGGGAAGTCCCGCCGGATCGTGGATACTGACCGCAAGGAGGAGGGGTCTGTGCAGGGAGAATGGAACCGAACGCCCTGAAGACGACGGGATCTTGTCATTCGGCCGCCACGGGGGCGATACCTGCGGCGCGGCGCAAGGCAGGAACGGTCAGGCGTGCTATGGCCAGTACGATCATGTAATAGCAAAGTGCTTCGAGAACCTCCTCGCTTTGACCGGCAAGGGTGTTGATCTGTTCGGGAAGATCGATCCCGAAGGACTCCAGCTTGCGACCCAGCCCGTCGAACGTCTTGGCGCAGATTCCACACAGGGCAGCGCCGAGGATCAGCCATGCGTCCATCGTCCCCGCCCGCAGACGCGACCACCACAAGGGCGCGTTGCGGCGCAGGATGCGGAAGCCGACCCAAAGCGTGAACAGGATCGCCATCCCACCGATGATCTGGATATGCAGGGGGGCATCATGTGTATAGGTCTTCAGTTTCAGCAGGCCAAAGGGATTGGTGAAGCGCTTGTCGAAATCCATTTCCCGCGCCAGCATCAGGGCGAGGGCGGCGGGGATCTGCCATTCCTGCCAGCGCAGATGTCCTGCAAGTGCGAACCACAGAGCGACGGCCGTGATCAGAAGACCCAGCGAGACTTCTTCCACCCCCGCGCCTTCGTGAAAGAACGCATCCAGACCGCTGACGGCAGCAGAGATGACCAGATAAGCGAACATCCCGACGGTAACAGTGCATGCAATGCTTGCGAAACGGGACTGGGTCATGGTCATCTCCTTTTTAAGAGATTTCTACATAGACATTCGTCATCGGTGCGACATATCGCCGTCACGTCACCGTTACGAAACTGACAAGGAAGATGCCGGCTGTGACGGAAAAAGCACATTTTAACGGCAGTTCAAAATATGCGCTGATCGTGTCGCATGGGCAACCTTCGGAACCATTGCCCGCGGCTGCCGAAATCGCGACCCTTGCCGCGCATGTCGCAGGGCATCTGCCGGGGTGGACTGTCAGGTCGGCCACGCTTGCGGAACCGGAGGCCATGACACTCGCCATCGCGGGGGGGCAGGGTGTCGTCTATCCGCTGTTCATGGCCGAGGGATGGTTCACGCAGGTGCATCTGCCCAAGCGGCTGGAAGCGGCGGGGGGACAGGGCTGGCGTATCCTGCCACCCTTCGGCACAGATCCCGCCATCGCCGCGCTGACCGTGGATCTGGCCCGTCAGGCAGGGCGACCGATCCTGCTGGCCGCCCACGGATCGTTCCGGAGCGAGGCCCCGTCGCGGATCGCGCATGACATGGCGGCCCGCATCACGGCGGAAACCGGGCTTCCCGCCCGCGCCGCTTTCATCGACCAGCCGCCTCAGATCGCAGAGGTTGCGGCCACCATGCCGGATGCCGCATGCCTGCCGTTTTTTGCGGCGCGGGGCGGGCATGTGATAGACGATCTGCCCGCAGCATTGGATGCCGCAGGGTTCACGGGTTCCCGACTTGACCCTGTGGGTCTGGACCCGCGCGTGCCCGCGATCATCGCGGCGGCACTTCAGACGGTGTGAAGGTACAGGTCGTAATCCACATCCGCGATGGTGCGGGCCACCCGTGCCCATTCCGCCGCCTTGATGGCGCAAAAGGTGCGGTGCATCTCCTCTCCCAAAGCGTCCTTCAGGAAGGCTGACGCTTCCGCACGTCGAATCGCATCGCGCCAATCCTCGGGCATGTCGGGATCGGGGGGCATGTCGTAGCCGTTGCCGGTCACCTCTGCCCCCGGGGCGATGCGGCGGGTGATGCCGTGATGGATGCCCGCAAGCACGGTTGCGGCCACCAGATAGGGGTTGGCGTCCACGCCCGCCGGCCGATGCTCGATCCGTCGCGCGACCTTCGGGCCTTCCGGAATACGCAGCGCGACCGACCGGTTGTTCACGCCCCATGTGGGCGACACGGGGGCATAGCTTTGCGTCGCGAACCGCCGCCATGAATTGGCATGGGGGGCGAAGACCAGCATGGATTCCGCCATCGTGGCCTTCAGCCCACCGATGGCGTGCAAGATGCGGGTGGACCAGCCTTCACCCGTTTCGGCAAACAGGTTGGTCCCTTCGGCATCGGTCAGCGAAACATGGAAATGCATGCCCGATCCGGCCACATCTTCCATCGGTTTGGCCATGAAGCAAGCGGTCACGCCCCGCGCCCGTGCCTGCGCCCGCACGATGCGTTTCAGCCGGACCAGATCGTCCGCCGCCCGCAGCACGTCATTGCGGTAATGCAACGTCAGTTCATATTGGCCCGGCGCGAATTCGGAGATCATGGTTTCCGCGCGGATGCCTGCCGCCTCCGCCCCGGCATAGATCGCGTCGAACAGGGGCATCATGCCGTGCAGGTGATCGACCGAATACACCTCCGTCCGCTTGGTCGCCCGGCCATCCAGCACGTCGCGGGCCGGTTGGACGCGGCCATGCGTGTCGCGGCCCGGGGCAAGCAGGAAGAACTCTAACTCGAACGCGCCCGCCGGATGAAGGCCGTCCGCTGCCAGTCGCGCGACCTGCCGGGCCAGCGCGTGGCGGGGGTCCGGCCCCATCGGTCGGCCGTCAAGGGTGTGGACGGCCATCAGAACCTCGGCCCGGTTGGTGCCATGCAAGGGCACCAGCGTGCCCGGAATGGGCCATGCCCGCACGTCGCCATCGCCCTGGTCCCATATCAGGCCCGTCTCGTGAACATCCTCGCCGCAGATGTCGAGGCCGAGGATCGACACCGGCAGCAGCCGCCCGCCGGTGAACAGCCCTGCCAGTTCGTGCCGCCGGATGATCTTGCCGCGCCCCACGCCGTTGGCATCGTGTAGCACGATGTCGATCGCCTCCACCTGCGGATGGGCGGCAAGGAAGGTCTCGGCCTCGGCCAGTGTTGCACCAGAGGGGGACGGATGGGTCATGTCGGGTCCTTTCCAGATCGCCCCACCCATATCCGATGGTTGAGCGCGCGCGAACCCCTGCTAGGATAGGCACGAAATCTGGAGGTTCCCCATGCGCCTGATCGTTCTTGCCCTGATCGTCCTGCCCGTCGCCGCCCATGCCGAGGATCGCAAGTTCACGGTGATCAACCACACCGGCGTCACGATGACGGAGCTTTATGCCTCGCCCACCACCTCCGACAGCTGGGAGGAGAACATCTCCGAAGACGATCCCCTGCCGCATGATGGCGTCCGCACGATCACCATAAACGACGGGCGCGAACATTGCGCCTACGATATCCGCGCCGTGTTCGCCGACGAGGAGGAGTTGCAGGACGCCGTGGACGTCTGCCATGCCGAGGTGCTGGAAATGGTGGACGAGCCTGCGGATGAAACCGACAAGCCTGCAGGCCAGACGCTTTAGGCGGAAAGCGTTGCCGCCACGTCCTTGTGGATGATCACGTCCGCCTGCGGATAGGCAAGCATGATGGTGCGTTTCAGCCCCGCGCCTATGTCATGTGCCTCTCGCAGGGTCAGGTGGCCGTCCAGTTCGATGTGAAGGTTGATGAAGACGCGGCTGCCCGCCGTGCGGGACTTCAGGTCGTGGAATCCGCGCACGCCGGGCCAGCTGCGGGCAAGGGTGGTGATCCCCTCCAGCACCTCCGGATCGGCCTGACGGTCCATCAGCGCGTCGAACGCGCCACGCCCGATGCCGAAGGCCCCGACCAACATCATGACAGCGGCAGCCAGCGCCACAACGCTGTCGATCTCCGGCAGACCCAGCGGCCCCGCCGCCAGAAGCGAGATGATGGCCCCGATTGCTGGGATCAGGTCGCCCAGATAATGCAGGCGATCCGCCGCGATGACCTTGTTGCCCGTCGCCCGCGCCACGCGCCCCTGCCACCAGACCAGAAGCAGCGTCAGCAGGATGGACACGGTCATGACCGCGATGCCCTGCGCCTCCGACCCGATCGGATGGGGATCGGGGGAAATCAGTCGCATCACCGCCGCCACGGCGATCACGACCGCGGACACCGTGATGAACGCGGCCTGGCCAAGTGCCGCGATATCTTCGGCCGAGGAATGGCCGAAGGGGTGATCTTCGTCCGCAGGGCGCTGGGCATAGATGATGGCAGTGATCGCCGCGATGGACATGGTCAGGTCCATCGCGCTGTCGGCCAGGGATGCCGCGATGGACAGCGCACCCGTGGACGCCACGGCCCACAACTTGATCGCGACAAGTATTCCCGCCACCGAAACGGAGGCGAAGCCCGCGCGCAATGTCAGGCGGTGCGCGGCTGTCATCAGTTCAGGATCTCGTCCGGAGCAACGCCCCAGATGTCGGTCTTGGCGATCCAGCCCTCGTTTCCGTCAATCCGCATCAGGCAGAAAGCGGGCAGGCATTCCTGAAGGTTGCCGATCACGTCCTTGTGGGCCTTCAGCACCACGGCGGATTCTGCGCTGGGGTCGGAATGCAGTTCGGCCAATGTCGCGGTCACCAAGGCGCTGCGCGTGCCAGACAGCAGGGCGTAGTGCACCCAGCCGCCCGCACCTTCCGCATCTTCCACCCGCCGCCAATGCCCATATTCGGCGGTGATCTTCAGCGGCATCCCGTCACGCGTGAAGACCCAGTCGATCCGGTGCGTCAGGCCGGGGCCGCGGCGCGCATTCCCTTCCCGCGTCTTCAGCGTGACGAAGCGGGGCAGGGGCAGACGCGTCACGGCACCCACATTCGGATCGACAGCCTCGGTCGGGGGCGGGGCCACCTCCCCGTTCACGTCGGCATCCTGCGCCGAGGCCATGCCCGTTGCCAGAAATGCGGCGGCCAGCGCCATCCGGATAGATCCCTTCATCGCCTTGTCCTTCGTCTGTCGCGGGTCTGACGCCCGCTTCCGTATAAAGAAATCAATAGCCGCGTTTGCGGTCCACAAGATGCAGGAGAGGCTCGCCCGCCTCTGCCCGACGGATGTTTTCGGCGACCACGCCCGAGGCCGTGTCCGGTCGCGACACTGCCGCGATATGGGGGGAAATGGTGACCCCCGGATGCGCCCAGAAGGCATGTTCCGCGGGCAGCGGTTCCACGCGGAACACGTCCAGCGTGGCATGGCCAACCTGCCCGGACGCCAGCGCGGCCAGCAGCGCCTCGTCGTCGATCAGCGGTCCGCGGCCGGGGTTGATGACGATCGCGCCCTTCGCCAGAACCGACAGCGTAGTGGTGTTCAGGATGTCGCGCGTGGCGGCCGTGTCGGGCAGCAGGACGATGACGATCTCCGCCCCTTCCAGCGCGCGGGTCAGACCGTCATCGCCGTGGAAGGTCGGAAAATCCGCCTCCTTGGGGCTGCGGCTCCACCCGGTGACCTGAAAGTTCAGGGTCGTCAGCATGCGGGCGCAGGCAAGGCCCAGTTCGCCCAGTCCCAGCATCGTGACGCGGCGGTTGCGTGCCAGCGGCGGCGCGTCCTGCACCCATTCTGTGCGCTGGTGGTTCCGGTCCAGCCACAGGTGGTGGCGCAGGACCTGCCCGGTCACCCATTCTACCATGCCTTCGCACAGCGCGGGATCGACCATGCGGCACAGGGGTTGCGTCAGCGTCTCGTTGCCCACGATGCGTTCGACACCCGCGAAGACGCTGAGGACGGCCTTTGCATTGGTATAGGGCGTGAAATCCGCCAGCGTGTCATTGGGCGCATAGACGATGTAATCGACAGTGGCGGGGTCCGCCTCCCCCACGAGGGTGGCATCAAGCCCTGCCGCTGCAAGGGCCGGGGGCAGGGCGATATTGAAATCGTCCCAAAGGTTGGGCTTGACGGAAAGAAGGACGGTCAGGGTCATCGTATGCCTTTATCGCGCGCGGTGGACATGCGCACTTTGCACGATCCCGAAGGCGGTCAGCAACACCATCATCGCCGATCCGCCGTAACTGACAAGCGGCAGCGGCACGCCGACCACAGGGGCGAAGCCCATCACCATCAGCATGTTGACCGCGAACAGGAAGAAGAACGAGGCCGCGATCCCCAGCGTGACCAGCGACGCGAACCGGTCCTTCATCTGGATGGCCGAAGATATGCAGAACGCGATGATGAGGGTGTAGAGCACCAGAAGCGAACACGCTCCCATGAAGCCGAACTCCTCCGCCAGCGAGGTGAAGATGAAGTCGGTGTGCTTTTCGGGCAGGAAGTTCAGCCGGCTTTGCGTGCCCTGCATGAACCCGCGCCCCGTCCAGCCGCCGGAGCCGAGCGCGATCTTGGCCTGCGTGATGTGGTATCCCGCCCCCAGCGGATCGGAGGACGGGTCGAGGAACGTGTCGATCCGCGCATATTGATAGTCGCGCAGCAGTTGCCACGGCGTTCCCCGGCTCATCAGCACCAGTGTGATGACGCCCGCGCCCGCCCCGATGACGACCGCGAAATAGATCCAGCTGACACCCGCGCAGAACATCACCACGGCCCCGCCGCCCATCAGCAGGATCGCAGTGCCAAGGTCGGGCTGCACCATGACCAGCGCCACCGGCAGCAGGATCAGCAGCACCGGGATCAGCACCCAAAGGGGGCGGGACGTCTTTCGCGGGTCCAGCCAGTCGTAATAGGCTGCCAGCATCATCACGAGCGCGATCTTCATCAGTTCGGACGGTTGCAGCATGATGAAACCGAGGTTCAGCCAGCGCTGCGCCCCCATTCCCACATGGCCCATCACGTCCACCGCCACCAGCAGCCCCACCGAGATGAGGTAGGCCACGCCGGAGATGTTGCGCCAGAACCAGATGGGCGTCATGCCCACGATCAGCATGATCGTCAGGCCTACCGCGAACCGCTTCATCTGCGGTTCGGCCCATCTGCCGATGTCGCCGCCCGCGACGGAATACAGCATCAGCCAGCCAACTGCGCAGACCGAGGTCAGCAACACGATCAGCGGCCAGTTGAGGTAGAACACCTTGCGCAGGCCCGAGGGCACGGTCTGGATGCGGTATTCGAGAAAGCTCATGCGCGTGTCCTGAGGCCGGTGGCGGCGCCTGCCTGGTCGAAGTCGCGCAGGCGCAGTTCGGACAGGGCGGTTTCCATTCTCGGGCGCTGACTGGCGGGATAGGCGGCCAGCGGCGGCATCCCGCCCGAAAGGATGCGCAGCAGCACGTCTCGCACGATGGGGGCGGCCACGGTCGATCCACCGCCGCCATGTTCCACCACGCAGGACACCGCCACCTTGGGATTGTCGTAAGGTGCAAAACCCACGAACAGGGCGTGGTCGCGCCGGTTCCACGGCAGCTGGTCATTGCTGATGACCCCGCGCGCCCGTTCGGCGGCGGTGATGTTGCGCACCTGCGCCGTGCCGGACTTGCCAGCCATCGTCATCGAAGGTTCCACGATCCGGCTGGAATAACCTGTCATCCCCTGCTTGTTGGACACCGTGAACATTCCGTGGCGGGCCATCCGCAGGTAGGCGGCAGTCACTTCCAGCGCGGGGGCCGGCTGGTGATCGACATCCTGTCCCCCGACGGCCTTGATCAGGCGCGGCTGTATCGCGCGGCCGGAGGCAATCCGCCCCGTCATCAACGCCAGCTGCAAGGGCGATGTCAGAACGTATCCCTGCCCGATGGATGCGTTGATCGTGTCACCGATGCGCCATTCCTGGTCATAGCTCGCGGCCTTCCAGGCCTTGTCGGGCATGACACCCTCGATCACGGCGGACATCGGCAGATCGTGACGCTGGCCCAAGCCCAGCTTGCGGCCCATTTCCGCGATCTTGTCGATGCCGACCCGCTGGGACACGTCATAGAAATACACGTCGCAGCTGCGGCCCATGGCCCCGTCCAAGTTCATGTGGCCGTGCCCGCCCCGCGACCAGCAGTGGAACCGCCGCCCGCCATATTCGTAATATCCGGGGCAGTAGACGGTGCTCTCGGCGTCGATCACCCCCGCCTCCAACGCGGCGAGGGCGGTGACCATCTTGAAGGTCGATCCCGGTGGATAGGCACCCGACACGGCCTTGTTCGCCAGCGGGCGATGGTCGTTTTCCGTCAGCGACGAATAATCCCTGTAGGAGATGCCGCGCACGAACAGGTTCGGATCGAAGGACGGGGTGGACGCGATGGCCAGCAGGTCGCCATTCGTCACATCGATGGCCACGACCGAGGCGCTTTCGCTGCCAAGGCGCGCCGTCACGAAATTCTGCACTTCCGCATCGATGGTCAGGGCGATGTCCGCGCCTGCCTGTCCCTCGATCCTGTCCAGTTCGCGCATGACGCGGCCCACGGCGTTCACCTCGATCCGGCGGGTGCCGGCATGGCCGCGCAGGGTGTCCTCCTCCCACGTCTCCACCCCGACCTTGCCGATCTGGAACTGGGGGATCTGCAACAGCGGGTCGGGATTTTCCAGCGCCGCCAGATCACGTTCCGACACCGGACCGACATAGCCCACGATATGTGCGAAGTCGGTGTCCAGGGGATAGATGCGCGACTGGCCCACCTCCGGCGTGACGCCGGGCAGGGAGGGGGCGTTGATCGCCACGCGGGACATGTCGTCCCAACTGATGCGGTCGGCCACCACGATCGGCAGAAAGGCGGAGCGTTTCCTCGATTCCTCCGCCGTGCGGACGACATCGGCATCGGTCAGCGGGATCACGCGCTGCAGGCGGTGCAGCACATCGGCGACATTGCCCGCATCCTCGCGCGTGATGGTGATACGGTAGTTCTGTTCGTTACCCGCGATCAGCCGCCCGTTGCGGTCGAAGATCTGGCCGCGATTGGGGGGGATCAGTCGGATAGAGACTCGGTTTTCTTCGGCCAGCATGCGGTACTGGTCGGCCTCCTCCACCTGCATGTAGCGCAGGCGCCCGCCAAGCACCGCCACCACGGCGGACATCGCCCCACCAAGAATCAGGGCGCGTCGCGTCGTGCGACGTGTCGTGTCGTCACTGTCTCGATGGGCGATGCGTCTCACATACGTCTCCCGTAGGCGTCGATTTCACCGGTGGCGGGCTTGTGCAGGCCGAACACCGCCGTCGTGACCAGCACGACCGCAGGATAGCACAGAACCGTCGTGGCCACGCCCATCATCGCATACCCGAAGGACACCTGCGGAAGAAAGGCCAACGAGAACACGAAACGGTAAGCGATCTCCATCGCGACCATCAGCGCGGCTGCCGCCAGCCACTCGCTGAGGAAGTTCGATTCGCGGGCAACGGAAACGCGGGACCGCAGAAACTCCGTTCCCAACACCACGATGGCCGTCCAGAGGCCGGGAGGACGCATCAGCAGCATGTCCTCGGTCAGAAAGACGAAGGCTACCAGCCACATGCGCATCGTGTCGGGACGGCGCAGGGTCCAGGCCAGCGTGACGCACAGCAGGATGTCAGGGCCGGGCCAGTCGCCTGCCCGGTTGCCAAGGGGAAGCATGCGCGTCAGCACCAGCACCAGCGCGATCAGGACAAAGGTCAGCCGATGGATCCACCGCCCCGTCCGCCCAACGGACGTCATGGCGCGGCCTGCCCTGCAAGGGGTGGAATGTCGGGGCTGGGGGGCAGGGGCGGGGTCACCAGCGCACCCGGATCGGATGGCACCGGACGGTCGCGCATCCGCAGCACGCGCAGGAATTCAAGCCGTGCGTAATCTGCGGCCAGACGCACGCGCAGGCGGCGGTCGGGGCTTTGCGCCACCTCGCCCACCAGCAGGTCGGCAGGAAACACCGATCCGTCGCCGGACGTCACTACCCGGTCGCCCGGACGGACAAGATCGGGTTTCTCCAGAAACTCCATCACCGGCGCGCCTGAATTGTCGCCCGACAGGATCGCCTTCTGCCCAGAGGGCTGGACGACCACGGGAATGCGGCTGTTCGAATCCGTCAGCAGGATCACACGGCTCGTCTGGTTGCCGGTGCCGGAAATACGCCCCACCAGCCCCACGCCGTCCATCGTGGCCCAGCCGTCGCGGATACCGTCGCGGATGCCCACGTTCAGCAGCACCGACTGGCGAAAGGGAGAGCCGCTGTCAGCCAGAACCACGCCTGTCACATGCGTCAGTTCGGGATCCAGCCGCACCTGGTTCAGGTCCAGAAGGCGGGCATTCTGCTGTTCCAGCTGAAGGGCCGCTTCCTTCCACGCCCGCATCTGCTGCAATTCGCGCCGCAGCTCCTGATTCTGTTCATGGATGCGGACATAGGATTGCGCGTCGTCGATCATGGTGATCGCCTTGGTCACCGGAACCATGGCCCAGCTGAAGTTGGGCACGAACCGGTCCACCAGCGCCGCACGCAGCTGTTCCACGCGTGGGCTGTCGATCCGCCAGATCATGAACACCAGCAAAAGCAGCAGAACCACCCCGCCGACGAGGATGCGTCGCAAGGGCTTGGTGAACTGTTCCTGTCCGTTGCGATCCCGTGCCACGCTGTCCTCGGATCAGGTTCTCAGGTTTCGTAATCGATGACGTGGCGCAGTTGCTTCTGGTATTCCAGCGCCTTGCCGGTGCCGAGGGCGACGCAGTTCAGCGGCTCGTTCGCCACCGAGATGGATAGGCCCGTCTGCTCGCGCAAGGCCAGATCCAGATCGCCCAGCAGCGCGCCGCCACCCGTCAGCATCACGCCGCGATCCACGATGTCTGCGGCCAGATCCGGGGGGGTCGCCTCCAGCGCCTGCATCACCGCGTCGCAGATGGCCTGCACAGGCTCGATCAGGGCTTCGGCCACTTGCGCCTGGTTGATCTCCACTTCCTTCGGGACGCCATTCAGCAGGTCGCGGCCGCGGATCAGCATGGACGCGCCACGCCCGTCATCGGGCATCCGGGCGGTCCCGATGGAATTCTTGATGCGTTCGGACGTCGCGTCCCCGATCAGCAGGTTCTGCTGACGGCGAAGATAGGAGATGATCGCTTCGTCCATGCGGTCGCCGCCGACTCGGATCGAACGGGCATAGACGATGTCGCCCAAGGACAGCACCGCCACCTCGGTCGTGCCACCGCCGATATCGACCACCATGTTTCCGGTGGGTTCGGTGATGGGCATGCCCGCGCCGATGGCCGCCGCGATCGGTTCCGCGATCAGGCCCGCGCGGCGTGCGCCGGCCGACAGGACCGACTGGCGGATCGCGCGCTTTTCAACGGGGGTTGCGCCGTAAGGCACGCAGACGATGATCTTGGGCTTGGAGAATGTCGTGCGCTTGTGGACCTTGCGGATGAAATGCTTGATCATTTCCTCGGCCGTGTCGAAATCGGCAATGACGCCGTCGCGCAGCGGGCGGATCGCCTCGATGCTGCCGGGGGTGCGGCCCAGCATCAGCTTGGCGTCCTCGCCCACGGCCAGAACCTGACGCTTGCCGTCCTTCACGTGATACGCCACCACCGACGGCTCATTCAGGATGATGCCGCGTCCCTTGACATAGACGAGAGTATTCGCCGTGCCGAGGTCGATAGCCATGTCCGACGAAAAAATACCCGCCAATGCCATATTACGCCGTTCCTGTCTGATGTTGCCTGAGCCCGAGTCGTGTGGTGCGCGAGCGGCTTCTTATAGGAAGGGACGGAAAAAAGCGAAAGTGGGGGCGCGGCCCCCTCACGATATAATGCGCGGGGACTTGCGCGTCCCCGCGTATGACGTCAGCTCGCGTCGCGATAGTTGATGCCCTTCGTGTCATGTCCCGGCATGGTTTTCTGCCGGCGCAGGATCAGGCGATTCAGCGCGTTCACATAGGCCTTGGTGGAAGCGACGACCGTATCCGTATCCGCCGCATGGCCCGTCGCGATCTTTCCGTCTTCCTCCAGCCGCACGGTCACGGTGGCCTGCGCGTCGGTGCCTTCGGTGATCGCCTGCACCTGATAAAGCGCGAGCTTTGCGCTGTGCGCCACCAGCGCGTTCACCGCGTTGAAGGCCGCATCCACCGGACCGTCGCCCGTGGCTTCCGAGGTCTTGTCCTCTCCGTCCACGGTCAGGGTCAGCTGCGCTTCCTGCGGGCCGTCGGTGCCGCAGACGACACGCAGACGTTTCACCTGCAGACCGGCATAGGCGGCCTGCGTGTCCGCATCCTGCATCAGGGCCAGCAGATCCTCGTCGTAGATCTCCTTCTTGCGGTCGGCCAGTGCCTTGAAGCGCACGAAGATGTCGGCCAGCTGGTTGTCCGCCACCTCGAATCCCAGGTCGCGCAGCTTGGCCCGCAGGGCGGCGCGGCCCGAATGCTTGCCCATCACCAGACTGGTTTCCGACAGACCCACATCGGCCGGACGCATGATCTCGAATGTTTCGGCGTTTTTCAGCATGCCGTCCTGATGGATGCCGGATTCATGGGCAAAGGCGTTCTTGCCGACGATGGCCTTGTTGAACTGCACGTTGAAGCCGGAAACGGTTGCGACCTTGCGGCTGATCGCGGTCAACTTGGTGCTGTCGACGCCGGTGCGGAAGGGCATGATGTCGTTGCGGACCTTCAGGGCCATCACGACCTCCTCCAGTGCCGTGTTGCCGGCGCGTTCGCCAAGACCGTTGATGGTGCATTCAACCTGACGGGCACCGGCTTCGACCGCGGCCAGCGAATTGGCGGTCGCCATGCCCAGATCGTCATGGCAATGCGTGGCGAAGATGATGCTGTCGGCCCCCGGCACCCGTTCCAGCAGCATGCGGATCAGGGCGGCGGATTCGCGCGGCGCGGTGTAGCCCACGGTGTCGGGAATGTTGATGGTCGTGGCACCGGCCCGGATCGCGATTTCCACAGTGCGGCACAGATAATCGTGTTCGGTCCGGGTGGCATCCATGGGCGACCACTGCACATCCTCGCACAGGTTGCGGGCATGGGTCACGGTGTCGTGGATGCGTTCGGCCATCTGGTCCATGTCCAGATTTGGAATCGCGCGGTGCAAGGGCGACGTGCCGATGAAGGTGTGGATGCGCGGGCGGGCGGCATGCTTCACAGCCTCCCAGCAACGGTCGATATCCTTGAAATTCGCGCGCGACAGGCCGCAGATGACCGAATTCCGGGAATTCTTCGCAATGGCCGATACAGCCTCGAAATCCCCTTCGGAGGCGATGGGAAAGCCCGCTTCGATGATGTCCACGCCCATGTCGTCCAGCATGGAGGCGATCTCCAGCTTCTCGGCATGGGTCATGGTGGCGCCGGGCGACTGTTCGCCGTCGCGCAGTGTGGTGTCAAAAATGAAAACTTTGTCTTGGGCCATGGGGATCTTCCTTGCTTCTTTGCGTGAGGCGGGCGCTGGACACTTCTGAGCGGTCGCGCCCAGAGGCACGCTCAGAAGCGCGTAAGAAGAAGGAGACCGCGGGTGCAGTCGGGGACAAATCCCTGAGAAGTCATATGTTGGTCCCGTGCCATATCGGTGACTATAGACAGCCGGATCACCGAGGCAACCGCTAATAAAGGGCAGGAAATCTGCCCTAAAGCCATTTGCGCCGCCTGAACCACAGATAGGGCAGCACCGCCGACAGCACCATCGCCGCGATGGCCGCGGGATAGCCGAAGCGCCAGTCCAGTTCCGGCATGTTGTTGAAGTTCATGCCGTAGATGGTCCCGACCAGCGTGGGTGGCAGGAACAGGGCGGTGGCCACCGACAGCACCTTGATGATCTGGTTCTGTTCCACCCCGATCAGGCCGATGGTGGCGGAATGCAGGAAGGTCAGCTCCTGCTCGATCTGCGATTCATAGGCCGACAAGGATTTCAGGTCCCGCTCGATCGCCTTCAGACGGGCCAGGCCCTTTGGGGACAGGCGGGCCAGCTGGACCGTCTCCTCGTCATCCGTCCTTGCGGCCTTGCCCGACGTGGCATCGCGCAGAAAGGGCAGAAGGCGGTCGAAGGACAGAAGGCTTTCCCGAAGAATCGACAGGGTGCGGTTCTGCCGTCCCAGCATCTGGAGCAGTTTCTTCAGGCCCTGTTCCTGCGGTTCGGCGCCATCCTCGAAGAACACCATGTCCGATATCTTGTTCAGGTCGGCCGACACATGTTCCAGCACGTCGGCGATCCGGTCGACGAATGCTTCAAGGATCGTTGCCATCAGCCGTGGCGCGCCATCCGATTCACCGGGATTTCGGGTCACGCGGGCGGAGATTGTCCGCAGGGGCAGGGGATTGGCATAGCGCACGGTAATCAGCACCTCGGGCAGCAGCACCAGCGTCACCTGCGCGCGTCGGGGACGCCCGTCGTCCACCCCCTCGATCACCACGATGGTCATCACCATTGCACGGCCATCGACATACAGCCGCGAGGAGTCCTCGATCTCGGCCATCTCGGCCAAGGTGGGAACGGCGACGCCTGCGCGCTCCTCGATCAGCTTCTCCTCCCATTGGGTCGGATTGCACAGGTCTATCCACAATACGCCCGCAAGCGTTTCCGGTGCGCCCTGCACGCTGCACAGCGCGCCGTCTTTCAGGATGTGATGTTCAAGCATCCGGTCAGGCTTGCCCGCAGCCGATGCGGCGGGCAAGTGCTTTTCGTCAGATAATGGGTCGTCAGCTGTCCGGCGTGATCTTCACGATGGTGGACGGGCCGCTGCCCTTCTGCTCGGTCACGGCATAGATCGCCCCGTCAGGACCCACCTTCACATCGCGGACGCGAGCCTCCACCGGCAGGCTTTCCTCGTATTCCACGGCGTCGCCATCCATGTGCAGGACGCGGACATCCTGCGTGACCAGACCGCCGACAAGGATCGCACCTTCCAGACCGGGGAACTGGTCACCTTCGTAGAACGCCATGCCGGATGGCGCGATCACCGGATCCCAGTAATACAGCGGCTGCTGGGTGTCTGCGCGTTCGGTGATGCCCTCACCTACGGGGCCACCCGAATACTCGATGCCATAGGTCACTTCGGGCCAGCCATAGTTCTTGCCCGCCTCGGGGCGGTTCAACTCGTCCCCGCCCTTGGGGCCGTGCTCGATCATCCAGAACTGCCCGTCGGGCGACAGGGCCGCCGATTGGGTGTTGCGGTGGCCAAGGCTCCAGATCTCGGGCATGGCCCCTTCCTCGTTCACGAAGGGATTGCCTTCCGCTGGTTCGCCGTCGGTCGTGATGCGGATGACCTTGCCGAAATGGCTGCCCAGATCCTGCGCCTGCACGCGGGGTTCGGGGTCGGACCGTTCGCCCACCGTCAGCCAGATCACGTCGTCCGGGTCCACGACGATGCGCGACCCGAAATGTTTGTTGCCGTCATAAGTGGGGCGCTGGCTGAAGATCGTGGTCACATCTTCCAGCCGGGCGGTATCGCCATCCTCCACCAGCCGCGCACGGGCTAGGGCCGTGCCGTTGCCGTCGTCGCGTGGTTCGGAGAAGGAGAAGAAGATCGTGCCGTTTTCGGCAAAGTCGTTACCGAGCACCACGTCCAGCAACCCGCCCTGACCGCCGCTGACGACCTCCGGCACGCCCTCGATTGCGGGGCCGGGGGTGCCGTCCGTCAGGATGTGCATGTCGCCGTCCTTGGCTGTCACCAGCATCCGGCCATCGGGCATGAACTCCATCGCCCAGATATGGGGAAGACCTTCGGCCACGGTTTCGGTCTTGAAGCCCGTTGCCTCTGGCGGCTGTGGCACACGGGTCTGGCCCTCGAACGACGGGGTCTGGCCGGTGGCGTTCGGGCTTTTCGTGTCGATGGGCGGGCGCGGATCCTGCGCCATCGCGGGCAATGCCAGAAATATCGCGGCAGTCGTGGTCAAAAGACGGTTCATATGGTCCCCTCCTGTGGTTGGAGGGAAAACGCGGTGGAACGGATGGCGGTTTCCGCGCGGATTGTCGCAGCCGGGCGGCAGGACCGCCCGGTAAGCGCCCCCTTATTGCGTGGGGGGCTGGCCGTCCGCCCAGATGCCGCTGACCGTCTGGCCGGAAGCGTATGTCATCGTGCCTTCCCCGTTGGGCTGGTTGGCCGCGAAGTTGCCTTCGTACTTGTCGCCCGACGCATAGGTGAGCGTGCCCTGACCATCGAACTGGCCCGCCTTCCAGCTGCCTTGGTAACGGTAGCCATCGGGCCTCGTCAGCTCTCCCTGACCTTCGCGCTGGCCCCCTGTGAAACCACCCGAGTAAACGGTGCCGTCGGAAAATGTCGCGGTGCCCGTGCCGTTGCGTTCGCCCGCCGTCCATCCGCCCTCGTAGCGGTAGCCGTCGGCGCGGACCAGCGTGCCCGTCCCATCGTAGCGGCCCGCCGCGAAAGTGCCTTCATAGGTTGTGCCGTCGGCCTGCGTGACCTTGCCCTGACCCTCCATCGCGCCGGCCTTCCAGCCACCTTCGTAGCGGCCGCTATCGGCATAGGCCATCGTGCCCTGACCATCCGGTTGTCCTGCCGCGAACACGCCTTCATAGATGGAACCGTCGGGATAGGTGGCCTTGCCCGACCCTTCCATCATGCCCGCCGTCCAGCTGCCTTCGTAGCGGTAACCGTCGGGACGGGTCAGGGTGCCCTGACCGTGGCGCTGATCCTGCAGGAACCCGCCTTCATAGATCTCTCCGCTGGCATAGACGGCACGGCCCTGACCGTCGCGTTTGCCATCAGCGAAGTCACCTTCATAGATGTCGCCATTGGTCTGGGTCAGCTTGCCGTTGCCCTCGATCCGACCCTCCGCCCAGTCACCTTCGTAGATCATGCCGTCCTTCGTGGTCAGCGTCCCGCGCCCCGAGGGCGATCCCGCCGCCAGCGCACCGCCGTAGGTGGACCCGTTGGCATAAGTGATCGTGCCTTCGCCGGACTTGGCACCCTCGGTCCAGCTGCCTTCGTAGACATAGCCGTCCGGCGCCTCGATCCGGCCTTGGCCGCTGGGCTGGCCGTTCAGGAAACCGCCCGCATAGCGCGTGCCGTCGGCATAGACCGCCGTGCCCTGACCGCTGCGCTGCCCCGCCTGCCAGTCGCCTTCATAGGTGGAGCCGTCGGCAAAGGTGATCGTGCCCTTTCCCTCGGGCCGGCCATCGACGAACGTGCCAACATAGACCGATCCGTTAGGATAGCGCGCGGTGCCGTCGCCCTGGATCTGGCCCTGGTCCCAGTTGCCGCTGTATTCGAAGCCGTTGGGCATGCGGTAGACGCCCTGACCCTGCTGCAACCCGTTCAGGAACGCGCCGTCATAGACGGACCCGTCGTCGTATTGCTTTGTCCGGGTTTCCTGTGCATGGCCGGGGGCGGCCAGCGCAATGGCAAGGACCGTCCCGATCCAGAGGTGCTTCGTCATCCAACGCTCCAATCCTGATTGCGCGAACCCTAGTAAAACGATCAGATTGCCGCAAGGCGCGATCCTGCGGGCACAACCGCTCTGGACCGCTGCGATGCGGGCGCATATAAGCGGCACCATGAATTACACGCCCCTCATACGTCGAATTATCGGCCCGGCGCGCTGACGGCCAGCGGCCCGCCGGGATGATCCTGCACGGCATTTCCCTGCCAATGACGAGATGAGGACACGCTCCATGAGCGATACGACCGCCCCGACGGCGCCCGACTACCGCGATACCGTTTTCCTGCCCGAGACCGATTTTCCGATGCGGGGCGGACTGCCGCAGCGCGAACCCGACTGGCTGGCCCATTGGGACAGCATCGGCATCTATGACCGGCTGCGCGAAAAAGCGGGCCGCACGCCTTTCACGCTGCACGATGGCCCCCCCTATGCCAACGGGCACCTGCATATCGGCCACGCGCTGAACAAGACGATCAAGGACATGATCGTCCGGTCGCACCAGATGATGGGTTTCGATGCCCGTTATGTTCCCGGCTGGGACTGCCACGGCCTGCCCATCGAATGGAAGATCGAGGAGCAGTATCGTGCCAAGGGCCTGAACAAGGACGACGTGGACATCGTCGCCTTCCGTCAGGAATGCCGCGCCTTCGCCCGCGGCTGGGTCGATATCCAGCGCGACGAGTTCAAGCGTCTGGGGATCACCGGCAACTGGGCCGATCCCTACCTGACGATGGACTTCCACGCGGAAGCCGTGATCGCCGACGAGTTCATGAAGTTCCTGATGAACGGCACGCTGTATCAGGGGTCGAAGCCCGTGATGTGGTCGCCGGTGGAAAAGACCGCGCTGGCCGAGGCGGAGGTCGAGTATCAGGACCACACCAGCCACATGGTTTGGGTGCGGTTCCGGGTTGCCAAACACAATCCGTCCCATTCGGAAATGGTCGGCAAGCTGGCACCGATCTACGGCAATGAAGACGAGGCCACCGCTGCAAAATGGGCGGAGACTAATCCGAAGGCCGGTGAATCGAATTCCGGCTTGAGGGACGCCTCCGTTGTCATCTGGACCACGACGCCGTGGACCATCCCGCAGAACCGTGCCGTCGCCTACAACCCGACGATCTCCTACGGCCTTTACCGTGTCGAAGCGACAGAGGAGAAGGCGGGCGAACTGGTCCTGCTGGCTGACAGCCTCGCCGAAGCCGTCATGACGCAGGCCAAGGTCGCCTCGTTCGAACGGGTGCGCGATGTCGCCGCCTCCGAGCTGGAAGGCATGATCCTCGCCCACCCCTATCGCGGGATCGAGAATGGCGCTGGAGAATGGGATTACGACGTCCCCATGCTGCCGGGCGATCACGTCACCGATGAGGCGGGGACGGGCTTCGTGCACACCGCGCCCTCCCATGGCGACGACGACTATCAGGTCGGGCTGAAATTCGGCCTGCCGATGACCTACAACGTGACCGAGGACAGCTCCTACCGCGCGGACCTGCCGCTGTTCGGTGGCCAGCACATCATCACGGCCGAAGGCAAGGAAGGTCCCGCCAACGTCTCCAACATCAAGGCGATGGCCGGGGCGGGGGCGTTGTTCGCCAAGGGCAAGCTCAAGCACTCCTACCCGCATTCGTGGCGGTCAAAGGCGCCGCTGATCTTCCGCAACACGCCGCAATGGTTCGCGGGCATCGACCGCACCATCGACGACGGCATGGGCGAATACGGCGACACGATCCGCAAGCGCGCGCTGGCCTCGATCGAGCGGTTGGTGAAATTCACGCCCGTGTCGGGCCAGAACCGCCTGCGGTCGATGATGGAGGCGCGGCCCGACTGGGTTCTGTCGCGCCAACGCGCCTGGGGCGTGCCGCTGACCTGCTTCGTGAAGAAGGGGGCGAAACCGGACGATGCGGACTTCCTGCTGCGCGACGCCGAGGTGAACGCGAAGATCGTGGCGGCGTTCGAGGTCGACGGCGCGGATGTCTGGTATCGCGACGGCTTCAAGGCGCAGGTGCTGGGCGACCGTGCTGACCAGTACGACCAGATCTTCGACGTGCTGGACGTTTGGTTCGACTCCGGCTCCACCCACGCTTTCGTGCTGCGCGACCGTGCGGACGGGACGGCGGACGGGATTGCCGACGTTTATATGGAAGGGACCGACCAGCATCGCGGGTGGTTCCATTCCTCGATGTTGCAGGCCTGCGGCACGATGGGCCGTGCGCCTTACCGCAACGTGGTGACGCACGGCTTCACGCTGGACGAAAAGGGCATGAAGATGTCCAAGTCGGTCGGCAACACCGTGGTGCCGGAAAAGGTCGTGCAGGAATACGGTGCGGACATCCTGCGCCTGTGGGTGGCGCAGGCCGATTATACCGCCGACCAGCGCATCGGGAAGGAAATCCTGAAGGGCACGGCGGACGGCTATCGCCGCCTGCGCAACACGCTGCGGTTCCTGCTGGGCGCGCTGAAGGACTTCTCGGACGCCGAGAAGGTAGAAGCGGCCGAGATGCCGGAGCTGGAGCGTTGGGTCCTGCACCGTCTGGCCGAACTCGATACCGAGGTGCGGGCCGGATACGCCGCCTTCGACTTCCAGGGCGTGTTCCAGAAGCTGTTCACCTTCTGCACGACCGATCTGTCGGCGGTGTATTTCGACATCCGCAAGGACGTTCTGTATTGCGACCCGGCGGAGTCCTCGCGCCGCCGCGCCTCGCGCACGGTGCTGGATCTAGTGTTCCACCGTCTGGTGACGTGGCTGGCCCCGATCCTCGTCTTCACGACCGAGGATGTGTGGCTGTCGCGCTTCCCCGGTGCACAGTCCTCGGTTCACCTGCAGGACATGCCCGCCACGCCCGACGGCTGGCTGGACGATGCGCTGGCTGCGAAATGGCAGACGATCCGCGCCGCCCGCCGTGTGGTGACCGCGGCACTGGAGGTGCAGCGCACGGCCAAGGTGATCGGTGCCAGCCTTGAGGCGGCGCCTGTCGTGCATGTGTCGGACGCGACGCTGCTGGCGGCCCTGAGGACGGTCGATTTCGCGGAAATCTGCATCACCTCGGACCTGACGCTGACGGATGCCCAAGCACCGGAAGGGGCGTTCGCAATGGCCGACATGCCTGCCGTGGCCGTGGTTTTCCACGAGGCGAAGGGCTGCAAATGCGCCCGCTGCTGGCGCATCCTGCCGGATGTGGGCACCCATCCCCATCCCGAAACCTGCGCCCGCTGCGACGGGGCATTGTGAAAAAGCAAAAGGCGCCCCTTGGGGCGCCTTTTGCATTCTGCATTATGATCGAGGCTGTGCTTAAGCCTTGACCTTGCGTTCGGGGATGATCTGCTGGGCGATGCCCGCCAGCAGCAGATAGACCGAGGTGATGACCAGCCCCCAATGCGCCCAGCTTTGCGGATCGAACGACACCCATGCCGCCCAGCCTGCGAATACCGTCCACGCGATGGCAACGGGCAACGATACCAGACGCCAGCGCTTCGTGCGCACAGGATGGATGAATTTGAGGTTGGTGAACATCGCCACGGTCAGGGCAAGGGCCACGAACAAGATCACCATCTCGTCGGGGCGGATCGCGAACAGGACCAGCACCACCATGTTCCAGCAACCTGGGAAGCCTGCAAAGGAATAATCCTTCGTCTTCATGCGGGTATCGGCAAAGTAGATGACGGAACCGTAGGTGATGGCGATGATGGTCAGCCAGCCTTCCCATCCGTCCAGCAGCCCCGACTTGAACAGGGCATAGGCGGGAATGAACACATAGGTCAGATAGTCGATGATGAGGTCCATCAGCACCCCGTCATAAGATGGCCAGTTGTTTTCCACCTCGTAGCGGCGGGCAAGGGGACCGTCGATTCCGTCGACGATCAGCGCCACCACCAGCCAGAGGAACATGATCGCCCACTGCCCCTCCACCGCGGCCAGAAGCGACAGCATGGACAGGACCGCGCCGGTGGCAGTCAGCAAGTGAACGGAAAGGGCTTTGTAACGAAGTTCCATGGCGGGGATCATGGCCTCTCGGACGGGGGAGTGCAACGGGGGTCAGGCACGGGGATGGGCACGGGAGTAGATGTCCATCAGCCGTGCCGCATCGACGCCGGTATAGGTCTGGGTGGTGGACAGGGAGGCGTGGCCCAGCAACGTCTGGATCGTGCGAAGATCGCCACCCTTGGCCAGCAGATGCGTGGCAAAGGAATGGCGGAACGCATGCGGCGTCGCAGAAGACGGCAGGCCAAGACGGGCACGCGCGCTGGCCACGGCATTCGCGATGATCCCCCCGTGCAGCCGTCCCCCCCGTGCACCACGGAACAGTGGACCGGAGGTCAGCTCGTACGGGCAGAGGTGCGCGTAATGTTCCACCGCCTGCCGCGCGACGGGCAGGGTGGGGATCAGGCGTTCCTTGTTGCCCTTGCCCAGGATCCGCAGCGTTTCCGGCATCGGCAGCACGTCGCAGTCCAGCCCGATCGCCTCGGATATACGCAGCCCGCAGCCGTAAAGCAGGGTGACGACCGCTTGGTCGCGGGCCGCGATCCATGCCTCCGGATGGACGGCCACTTCGGTCAGCATGTCACGGGCGGCGTCTTCGGCCATGGGGCGGGGCAGGGTACGGCGGTAACGGGGGCTGCGGGCCGAAAGCACGCCTGTGGGATCGCCGCCCTCCCGCTCGGACAGCCAGCCGATGAAGGTCTTGACCGCCGACAGCCTGCGCGCGAGCGAGCGGGAGCCGAGGCCGGTGGAACGCTCCCACGCCATCCATGACCGCAGGTCGCCCTGGTTGGCGGTGATCAGCACGGACAGGCCATATCCTTCGCCCCGGTGCCGCGCCATGAAGTCCAGCCAGCGCGTCACATCCGCCGAATAGGCCACGATCGTGGCGGGCGACCGCCCGTCAAGGCTGGCCAGATGCGACAGCCAGCGTTGCATCGCATCGCGGGCGGCGGGGGGAATCGCGAGGCTCATGACAACCAGCGGCGCATGACACGCTCGAAAACGCCGGTCAGGAAGGTCAGCAGATCGGTGCCGTGGCTTTGGCGGAATTGGTCCGGATCGGTGCTGCCGAGGGCCAGCATGCCGGGCAACCGGCCGGGGCCGAGGTCCAGCATCATCAGCGCCTCCGACCGGGTCCAGCGGGTGCGGTCTCCCCAGATCGTTTCCGTGCCCGTGGACGGGCGCAGGATCACCGGACCGCCGCGCCCTGCGAAATCCGCGATGAAGCCTGCAGGCACCGTGCACAGCACGCCGTCGAACCGCTCGAGCGTCGCATCCTGCCCATCCTCGGCGGTTTCCAGCACAAGACGCAGGCTGTCCACGCGCAGGATGTCGCGGACGGGGCCTTCCAATTCCTCCAGCAGGGCGGGGAAGGTGGCGGGTTCCAGCAAGACAAGGATCGCGCGGTGGATCTGCGCCGTGCCTGCCACGTTTTCATAGGCTGCGGCAATGACATGACGATGCGTGTCCTCCAGCGCGTCCAGTCTGGTTTCCAGATGGTCGATGGTGCGTCCGCGCAGGTCGATCACGTTGGTGCCGCGCCGCACATCGCCCGCCCGGATCAGGGCGCGCATCACATCGCGATCCTCCAGCACCAGTTCGGGTTGCGACAGGATCCTGTCGCGCCAGTCTGTGGTGTGCATCCTGCTCTCGTCCATCCTGTTTCGGGGCAGTATATAGGGCATGGTCCGCCAGACAACGGCAGACGGCGGCGGGCGTGCGGTTATGGACAAGGCGCGGCATCTATGAGACAGGTCGCCCGTCCGAGCTGGAGAGTTTTCCATGACCGTCGTCACCCGTTTCGCCCCATCCCCCACCGGTTTCATCCATGTGGGCAACCTGCGCACCGCGCTGATGAACTGGATGATCGCCCGCAAATCCGGCGGCACGTTCATCCTGCGTCTGGACGACACCGACCAGGAACGGTCGAAGCAGGAATACGTCGACGCGCTCAAGGAAGACCTCGAATGGCTGGGCCTGACCTGGGACCGCGAGGAACGCCAGTCCTCCCGGCTGGAGCGGTATGCCGAAGCGGCGCAGGACCTGCGCGGGAAGGGCAAGTTCTACGAATGCTTCGAATCGCCGGTGGAACTGGATCTCAAGCGCAAGAAGCAGCTGAACATGGGCAAGCCGCCGGTCTATGACCGCGCTGCCCTGAAGCTGTCGGACGAGGAAAAGACGAAGCTGCGCGACGAACGTGGCGGCTACTGGCGGTTCGAGCTGGACCAGGAACGGATCGAGTGGACGGACGGCATCCTCGGGCCGATTTCCATCGATGCGGCGTCGGTGTCCGATCCGGTGCTGATCCGTCAGGACGGGCAGGTGCTGTATACCTTCGCATCTTCGGTCGATGACATCGACATGGGCGTCACCTTCATCGTGCGTGGTGCGGATCACGTGACCAACACGGCCACGCAGATCCAGATCATGCAGGCGATGGGTGGCACCCCGCCGTCCTTTGCCCACCATTCGCTTCTGACCGGCCCGCAGGGAGAGGCATTGTCCAAACGTCTGGGCGTGCTGTCGCTGCGCGATCTGCGGGAACAGGGCGTGCAGCCGATGGCCTTGCTGTCGCTGATGGCGCGTCTGGGATCGTCCAAGCCGGTGGAGCTGATGCACAGCCATGACGAACTGATTGCAGGCTTCGACATCGGCAGCTTCGGCGCGGCACCCACGAAATTCGACGCGGCCGACCTGTTCCCGCTGACCAAGCAATGGGTGCAGGGCCTTCCCTTTGCCGACGTGCAGGACCGCATCGCGCATCTTGGCGTTCCCGCCGATCAGGCCGAAGCGTTCTGGCGCGTCGCCAAGGAGAACATCACCGTTCTGGACGACCTGAACGGCTGGTGGGACCTGTTCCAGAATGGGGCGGAGCCGCAGATCGAGCCGGAGGATGCCGACTTCGTGCGCGAGGCGCTGGCCCTGCTGCCGGACGCCCCCTTCACCGCGACGACATGGTCCGAGTGGACGGCCCGCGTGAAAGAGGCGACGGGTCGCAAGGGTAAAGGCCTGTTCATGCCACTGCGCAAGGCGCTGACGGGTCAGGCACATGGGCCGGATATGGGCGACGTGATGCCGCTGTTGCAGCGGGTCCGCGCCAAGGAATAGAAAAAAGGCGCCCCGCGGGGCGCCTTTTTCGTTATGGTAAACCGCCGCGTCAGTGCCGCGTCAGTGCCGCGACAGCAGCGATTGCGGTCGCGCCCGTGCAAGGCTTTGCGTGATCAGCGCCGCCAGTGCCACCTTGATCAGGTCACCCGGCAGGAAGATCGCCATGCTGGCCGCGATGGTCGGCAAAGCCGTCGGTCCGGGGGCCAGCAGCCACAGGCCGGTGATCCCGAAAGCGTAAAGCACGACGATCCCGCCGACCACGCAGGCCACGGCCGACACGGGCAGGATGCCCGCCCGCCAGCGCTCCATGATAAGGCCGGTCACGAAGGCAGCCACAGGGTAACCCCAGATGAAGCCAGCCGTCGGACCCACGAACGGTGCCAGTCCTCCGCGTCCGCCCGACAGGATCGGCAGACCCATCGCGGCCACCGCCAGATACAGCCCCACGGCCAGTGCCCCGCGCCGTGCGCCCAGCACGGTTCCGCACAGCATGATGCCCAGCGATTGCGCCGTAATGGGCACGCCCAGCGGCAGATGGATCTGCGGCACGGTGCTGAGCACGGCGATCAGCGCCGCGAACAAGGCGATCAGTGTGATGTTGCGTTCCAAGTCGTCCCCCTTAATTTCGGGGCCTTATGACATGCCGCCGCGTGCGCGCAAAGCCTCCGCCACGCGATCCGCGTCGTCCAGCGTTCCCAGAAGCACCGGCGGAACCACGCGCCAGCCCGGTCTGCGGGGGGAACGGGCGCGCCATGCGTCGCGGGCGGCAGCATGACGGGCGGCCATCACGGGCATGAAGCGGATCATCAGCGCGATCGCCATCGCCAGAACACGCGGCGGCAGGATCGGCGACAGGGGGCGCGCCACCCGCGTGACCAGTGCGATCATCGCGTCCAGCCGGGTCGTCATCGTCACAAGGTTGGCCGCCGTCATCGCAACGGCGACGCGCATGATCATGACGCCCCCCGCCTGCGGTTCGCCCAGCACCAGATGCCACGCACTCAGCACGAGGATCAGCGGCAGCAACGGCCGCATGGTCTGCGCCCCGTGGCGCAGGAACACCCGCCCGCCGGCCGCATGGGCCAGCACCACGACAGCCAGCATCATGGCCAGCGGCAGGGGCCTGTCCAGCACCATCGCCACCCCCGTGACCCCGATCAGCACCAGCAACTTCGGTCCCGGCGGCACGCGGTGCCAGATCGTCCGGACGGGGGAGGTGAGGGCGATCATTCCGCCCCCAGCCGTTCCATCTCCGCCATGAAGGGGGGCAGGACGGCATCCGGTGCACCATCGGCCAGCACCCGTCCGCCGTCCAGCCACAGCACCCGGTCGCAACCCATGACCGAGGCCGGGTCGTGGGTGATCGTCACCAGCCGCTGCGGCAGGGCTGCCAGCCGCCGTTGCAGGCGCAGGCGGGTGGGCAGGTCCAGTGCGGCAAAGGGTTCGTCCAGCAGGATCGTCTTCGGCCCCATCAGCAGGATCGAGAGCAGGCAAAGATATTGCTTCTGCCCCTGCGAGAGGGTGGATACCGGACGTCCGGCCCAATCGGCACGGCCTTCGGCGGCAAGTGCCGCACGGGCGGTGCCGTCGGGATCTGCATGGCCCATCTGGCGCAGGCCGAAGGCCAGTTCCTCCTCCACCGTGGGGAAGATGATCTGGTGGTCGGGGTTCTGGAACAGGATGCCGATGGCCCCCAGCATGGCGCGGCGGTCGGAGGGGTCCGCACCCTCCACAATGACGGTGCCGGACGTGGGGGGCATCAGCCCTGCCATAAGCCGCAGCAGCGTCGTCTTGCCGGCGCCGTTGCGGCCCAGAACCGCAATGCGCCGTTCGGTCAGATGAAGGGTCAGCGGGTGCAGAAGGATCTGCCCCGACACGTCGACACTTGCCGCTTGAAGTTCGATACCGTTCATTCCGGCCTGATGCCGTGTTTTGGGGGCCGTTTCAAGTTAAGCGCACGTTAACGATTTCTGCATCAGACAGGAGGGATGGATACGCCGCTCGACATTCTTCGCCTGATCCGGTCCCGCCGCGTGGGGGCCGTCACCTTTCATCGGCTGATGGAGGAGCATGGCTCCGCACGTGCCGCCCTGCTGGCCCTGCCGGAGATTGCCCGCGCCTCGGGCGTCGAACGATACACTGCCTGCCCCGAGGAGGTGGCTGCGGCGGAGTTGCGGCAGGGGCAGTCGGTCGGGGCACGGCTGATCTGCTGGGGGGACGACGATTACCCCGTTTCGCTCGCAAGCATTGCCGATGCGCCGCCCGTGCTTTGGGCCAAGGGCGACACGACGGTGCTTGCGCGGCCGATGGTGGCGCTGGTGGGCGCGCGGAACGCCTCCTCGTTGGGGTTGCGGATGGCGCGGAAGCTGGCCTTCGGGCTGGCGGAGGCGGGGCAGGTCGTCGTGTCGGGCCTTGCCCGCGGTATCGATACCGAAGCACATGGCGCGGCGCTGGACGGGGGCACGGTGGCGGTGATGGCGGGCGGGATCGACGTGATCTATCCTGCCGAGAACGCGCACCTTGCCGGACGGATCACCGAAACCGGCTGTCTGCTGACCGAACAGCCCCCCGGCGTGGAACCGCAGGCGCGGCATTTTCCCCTGCGCAACCGCATCGTATCGGGATTGGCCCATTCGGTCGTGGTTGTCGAGGCGGCGGCACGGTCCGGCAGCCTGATCACCGCCCGCGACGCGCTGGATCAGGGGCGGGAGGTGTTCGCGGTGCCGGGCCATCCGTTCGACGCGCGGGCGGCGGGCTGCAACCAGCTGATCCGCGACGGCGCGACGCTTCTGACGCAAGCCAGCGACGTGTTGGGGGCGACGGGCCAGCAGGTCATCAATTTCGGCACCCCTGTCCGGCGGCGCGTGGCGCCCGCGCCCCGACCCGCGCCGGTGCCGCTGGAAGGGCTGGCACAGCGCATTCTCGACAGGCTCGGTCCATCGCCGCTGGCGGAGGATCTGCTGATCCGCGATCTGGGTCTGACCCCCGCCCAACTGGCCCCCGAATTGCTGGTGCTGGAACTGGAAGGCGCGGTCGAACGGCAGGCGGGAGGGATGCTCGTCCGCACCCTCCACCCGTCCTCGCATTGACAAGTGACGGCAACTGCCCACATCTAGGCCCGCTCTTGAAGGGAAACATGCATGGCTGTCGTCGTCGTCGAATCACCGGCCAAGGCCAAGACGATCAACAAGTATCTGGGGTCGGACTATACGGTCCTCGCCTCCTACGGCCATGTGCGCGACCTGCCGCCCAAGGACGGTTCGGTCGATACCGACGAAGACTTCGCCATGAAGTGGGAAGTGGCGGCGGACAGCAAGAAGCATGTCCGCGCCATTGCCGAGGCGCTCAAGACCGATGACACCCTGATCCTTGCCACCGACCCCGACAGGGAAGGGGAGGCGATTTCGTGGCACCTGCAGGAGGCGCTGGCGTCTTCGCTGAAGAAGGGCAAGACCGTCCGCCGCGTGACCTTCAACGCCATCACCAAGTCGGCCGTGCTGGAGGCGATGGCCAACCCCCGCGACATCGACGCCCCCTTGGTGGAGGCGTATCTGGCCCGCCGTGCGCTGGACTACCTTGTGGGGTTCAACCTGTCGCCCGTGTTGTGGCGCAAGCTGCCGGGGGCCAAATCCGCCGGTCGCGTCCAGTCCGTCTGCCTGCGCCTGATCGTGGAGCGGGAGATGGAGGTCGAGGCCTTCCGCGCCCGTGAATACTGGTCGGTCAAGGCCCAGCTGGTCACCCCTCGCGGGGCGGAGTTCGAGGCGCGCCTGACGGTCCTTGGCGGCAAGAAACTGGACCGTTACGACATTCCCACGGCGGAAGCGGCGGAGATTGCCGTGCAGGCCGTCACCTCGCGCGATCTGACCGTGCAGTCGGTGGAAGCCAAGCCCGCCTCGCGCAATCCGTCCGCGCCTTTCATGACCTCCACCCTGCAGCAGGAAGCCAGCCGCAAGTTCGGCATGGGGGCCAAGGTCTGCATGTCCACCGCCCAGCGGCTGTACGAGGCGGGGCACATCACCTACATGCGGACCGACGGCATCGACATGGCGCCCGAGGCCGTGATGGCCGCGCGGGAGGAGATCAAGCGCCGGTTCGGGGCGAACTACGTCCCCGACAGCCCGCGCATGTACAAGAACAAGGCCAAGAACGCGCAAGAGGCGCACGAGTGCATCCGCCCGACCGAGATGTCGGCGTCGCCCGATTCCCTGCGGTTGGAGCCGGACCAGAAGAAGCTCTATGATCTGATCTGGAAACGGACGTTGGCCAGCCAGATGGCCGCTGCCCGTCTGGAACGCACTACGGTCGATGTGGGCAGTGCCGACGGTCAGGTGACCTTGCGCGCCACGGGGCAGGTCGTGATGTTCGACGGCTTCCTTGCCATCTACGAAGAAGGCCGCGACGACGAAGGCGAAGACGATGGCCGTCTGCCCCAGATCATGCAGGGCGAGCCCGCGAAAAAGCAGGGCGTGAACCCCGAGCAGCATTTTACCCAGCCGCCGCCCCGCTACACCGAGGCGACGCTGGTGAAGCGGATGGAGGAGCTGGGGATCGGACGCCCGTCCACCTACGCTTCCGTGCTAACGACCATTCAGGACCGCGAATACGTCCGCAAGGACAAGAACCGCCTGTTCCCCGAGGATAAGGGACGGCTGGTCACGGCTTTCCTGACCAACTATTTCAAGCGCTACGTCGAATACGATTTCACCGCCGATCTGGAGGCGGAACTGGACGACGTGTCGGCGGGAGAGCGGGATTACAAGGAAGTCCTCGCCCGTTTCTGGCGCGACTTTTCGGCGGCGATCGCGGAAACTGCGGATCTGCGGATCGGCGAGGTTCTGACGACCATCGACGAATTCCTTTCCCCGCATCTTTATCCGCCGCGTGCGGACGGATCGGACCCGCGCGTCTGTCCGACCTGCCATCAGGGGCGGTTGCACCTGAAGACCTCTCGCGGGGGTGGGGCATTCATCGGTTGCGGCAATTATCCCGAATGCCGCTATACCCGTCCGATCTCGGGTACCGAGGAAGACGGCGGGTCCGAACGTGTTCTGGGCGAAGATCCGGAGGGCGTTCCGGTGTCGCTGAAGAACGGTCGCTTTGGACCCTATGTCCAGAAGGGCGACGCGACGGAGGAGGTGCCGAAGCCCCCCCGTGCCAGCCTGCCGAAAGGCTGGTCGCCCGCTGACATGGATCTGGAAAAGGCGCTGCGTCTGCTGAACCTGCCGCGCCCCATCGGTCCACACCCCGAGGATGGGGAGATGGTGGAGGCGGGCATCGGCCGCTTTGGCCCTTACGTCAAGCACGGGTCGAAATACGCCAACCTGCCCGAGGTCGACGAGGTGTTCGAGATCGGCATGAACCGCGCGGTGGAGGTTCTCGCCTCCAAGGTCGTGCGTGGCCAGCGTGCGGCGGTGGAGCCGCTGAAGCAGCTGGGTGATCACCCAGACGGCGGCGCGATGAGCGTGATGGCCGGACGCTATGGCCCTTATGTGAAGTGGGAAAAGGTGTTCGCGACCATCCCGAAGGAGATGGAGCCGGAGACGATCACCTTCGAGGAAGCACTGGTTCTGGTGAACGAGAAGGCGTCCAAGGGTGGCAAGAAGAAAGCCGCCCCGAAGAAGGCTGCGGCAAAGCCGGCCGCAGACGGCAAGGCACCTGCGAAAAAAGCTGCAGCCAAGAAGCCCGCCGCCAAGAAACCGGCTGCGAAAAAACCGGCGGCCAAGAAGCCGGCTGCAAAGGCTGCCGAATAGGTCATGCCGTGAATGGATGCGGACATTGTGTCCGCATCCCTGCGCGCCTTGGCTGGTTTTGGCGCCACTTGCCACCCGCCAGCCCATCCCTGACGCGGAAGCCCCCGTGCGATGGCTGTGGCCCGATCAGCCGCGCGGGTTCAGCAGTCTTGCCATGACGCTGTCGGCGCGGATCGTGCCGATGGGCAGGCCGCCTTCCGTCACGGACAATTCAGAAGCACCGTCCTTCAGGATCGTCATCACCTGCTTCACCGGCATCTCCGCATCCACCGCAGGCGCAGCAGAGGTGCCGACAGTCATCACGTCACGCGCCTTCAGGACCGAAAGCGGATTCATGTGCGCCACGAAATCTGCCACGTAGTCGGAAGCGGGGCTGGCGATGATTTCCCGTGCGGTGCCACATTGCACGATCCTGCCCCCATCCATCAGCGCGATCCGGTTGCCGATCTTGAACGCCTCGTCCAGATCGTGGCTGACGAAGATGATCGTGCGCTTCAGTTTGGATTGCAGGTCCAGAAGTTCGTCCTGCAGCCGGTTGCGGATCAGCGGGTCGAGGGCGGAGAACGGCTCGTCCATCAGCAGGATCGGCGCTTCGGTCACGAAGGCACGGGCAAGGCCGACGCGCTGCTGCATCCCGCCCGACAGTTCCGCCACCTTGCGATCCGCCCATTGCGTCAGGGTCACGAGGTGCAGCTGTTCGTCCACCCGCCTGCGGCATTCCGCCTTGGACACCCCTGCCAGTTCCAGCCCGAGGCCCACATTCTCGCGCACCGTGCGCCAGGGCAGCAGGCCGAAGCCCTGAAACACCATCGCCACGCGGGACAGGCGCAGGCGGCGCAGTTCATCGGAGGGGGCTTTGGTGACGGACACCATGCGCTGGCCGTCATTGATCCGCACCTCTCCCCGGATGACGGGGTTCAGGCCGTTGACCGCCCGCAGCAGCGTGGATTTGCCCGATCCGGACAACCCCATCAGGACAAGGATCTCCCCTTCCCTTACCGTCAGGGAGCAGTCGTGCACGCCGAGGATCTGGCCCGTCTGGTCCTGCACCTCCGTCCGCGTCCTTGCCTGATCCATCAAAGGCAGGGCAGTCGCGGGACGATCCCCGAACACGATGGAGACATTGTCGAAAATCACGGCAGTCATGTGCGGGTCACCTTCAGCATGCGGTCCAGCAGGATCGCCACGACGACGATGATGAAGCCCGATTCGAAGCCGAGCGCGGTGTTCACGGTGTTCAGCGCCCGCACGACCGGCACGCCCAGACCGTCGGCCCCTACCAGCGCCGCGATGACGACCATCGACAGCGACAGCATGATGGCCTGCGTCAGCCCCGCCATGATTTGCGGCAGCGCCCATGGCAGTTCCACCTTCCAAAGCCGCTGGCGTCTGGTGGCGCCGAAGCTTTCCGCCGCCTCCATCAGGGCGGTGGGGGTGGACCCGATGCCAAGGGCCGTCAACCGGATCGGGGCGGGCAGCACGAAGATCACGGTGGCCAGCAGGCCCGGCACCATGCCGAGGCCGAAGAACACGATGGCCGGTATCAGGTAGACGAAGGTGGGCAGCGTCTGCATCAGGTCCAGCAGCGGCGTCAGCGCCTGTTGCATGCGGGGCCGGTGTGCGGCGGCGATGCCGATGGGAACCCCGATGACCATCGTGGTGGCGCAGGCGATGACGATCAGCGACAGGCTTTGCATCGTCGGGGCCCAGTAGCCCTGATTGAGGATGAACAGAAAGCCGGCCAGAACCAGAAGGCAGACCTTCCAGTTGCGTTGCAGCACCCATGTCAGCACGACGAAGGCTGCGATGATGATCAGCGGATGCGCCCCCTGAAGGACGAACTGGACGGCGTCGATCAACGCCTCCATCACGGTGGAGATCAGGTCGAAGACAGGCCCGCCATGCGCGTTGAGCCATTCAAAGCCCCCTTTCGCCCAGCGTCCCACCGGTATCTTGTAGTCTGTAAGCCAGTCGGTCATTCGGTTCCCTTGGCAGTTGTCCGTGGCGGGGGCCGGGGATGGACCCGACCCCCCCGAAATCAGAGGCCAAGCGCCTTCTTCACCAGCGGCAACCCTTCGGCACCGTCAACAGTCGTCACGCCCGCCAGCCAGGGATCAAGCGTTTCGGGGTTCTCGGTGACCCATTTCTTCACCGCCGCGTCCGCTTCCATCCCGTCGTTGAGGATGTAGCCCATCATCTCGTTCTCCATCGGCAGGGTGAAGACCTGCTGCGACAGGAGCTTCGCCACGTTCGGGCATTCCTCGGCGAAACCGTCGCGGGCAATGGTGTTGACCTGGCCCTCGTCGCCGAAGAAGTCCTGCCCGCCCTCGAGGTAGGACAGCTCGTAGGCTGCGTTCATGGGGTGGGGTGCCCAGCCGATGAAGACAACCGGCTCCTCGCGCGGATAGAAGCGCTGGACCTGCGCCAGCATGCCCTGCTCGGACGACTGCACGATTTCCCAGCCCTCCAGCTCTTCTCCGGGCTGGGTCAGGCCGATCAGGTATTCGTTGGCCTCGTTCCCCGGTTCGATCCCGTAGATCTTCTTGTCCAGCTGGTCCGCGAACTTGGCCAGATCCTCGTAGGTCTTCAGCCCTTGTTCAGCCAGATAGGTGGGCACCGCCAAGTTGTATTTCGTGCCCTGCAGGTTCTTCCCGAGCGTCTGGATCGAGCCCTTTTCCAGATAGGGCGTGATGGCGGATGTCTGCGACGGCATCCAGTTGCCCAGAAACACGTCCAGATCGCCCGCATCCATGGAGGCGAAGGCCACCGGAACGCCGATCACGTCCACGTCCACGTCATATCCCAACGCCTCCAGGATCTGGCGCGTCAACGAGGTGGTGGAGGTGATGTCCGTCCAGCCCACATCCGCCATCGATACGGCCGTGCATTCGGACTGGGCAAGGGCGGGCGCTGCAAATGCCAGCGCGGCGGTTCCTGCCAGAAGGGTGGTTCTGATGACGTTCATGCGATGGTTCCTCGGCTGTTTGTTGATTGACGAGTCAATTAAGGTTACGGTAGATCAGGGCGACAATCAGATGGGGTCCGACATGCCGCGGATCGGGATGGAGCCTGTTCGAAGGGCTGCGATCATCAAGGCGACCCTGGAAGAAATCGGATCGACCGGCACCCTGGAGGTGACGGTCGGGCAGATCGCCAGGCGCGCGGGTGTGTCCTCGGCACTTGCGCATCATTATTTCGGCGGAAAGGAAGCGTTGTTCCTTGCCGCCATGCGGTCGGTTCTGACCCAATACGGGGCGGAGGTTCGCGCGTCGCTGCGCGATCTGCAAGAGCCGGAACGTCGTTTGCTGGCAATCCTGACGGCCTCCTTCTCCCATACGAGCTTCCGGAGGGAAATTATCAGCGTCTGGCTCAATTTCTATGTGCTGGCGCAGACCGTGCCGGAGGCGAAGAGGCTGCTGATGATCTACCAGCGGCGCCTCCACTCCAACCTGGTGTTCTGCCTGCGTCCGCTGGCAGGGGACCGCGCGCCCGCCATCGCGGCCAGCGCCGGCGCCCTGATAGATGGTGTCTATCTGCGTCATGCCTTGCGCGATGTCATCCCAAATCCCGCGGCCAGCGTCAACATGGTGTTTGCCCTGATCGAATCCGAAATCAACGGAGGTGTCCGATGAAAGCCCAACCGGCAGCCAGCCATTTCATCGACGGCCAGTGGGTCGAAGATATCGGAGGCCGCGCCTTCGACGTCCTGTTTCCCGCCACGGGCGAGGTGATCGCGCAGCTGCACGAGGCGACGCCTGCGGTGATCGACCACGCGCTGGCCTCGGCCAGGGCCGCGCAGGTCGTATGGGCCGCCCTGCGCCCCGTCGAGCGGGGCCGCGTGCTGCGCCGTACCGCCGACATCATCCGCGACCGCAACGCCGACCTGTCCCTGCTGGAGGTGCTGGATACCGGAAAGCCGATTCAGGAGACGGAGGTGGCGGACTGGCCTTCGGGTGCGGACGCGCTGGAATATTTTGGCGGGCTGGCGGCCACGATCACGGGCGAGACGGTGCCGCTGGGGGGCGATTTCGTCTATTCGCTGCGCGAACCGCTGGGCGTCTGCGTGGGCATCGGCGCGTGGAACTATCCCAGCCAGATCGCATGCTGGAAGGCGGCACCCGCACTGGCGACAGGCAATGCAATGGTATTCAAGCCGTCGGAGGTGACGCCGCTGGGTGCCCTGCAACTGGCTGCGATCCTGATGGAGGCGGGTGCGCCTGCGGGTATTTTCAATGTTGTGCAGGGTTTCGGCGGAGTTGGTGCGGCCCTTGTGACGGATGCCCGCGTGGCCAAGGTGTCCCTGACCGGATCGGTGCCGACGGGGCGCAAGGTCTATGCGGCGGCGGCGGAAGGTATTCGCCACGTCACGATGGAACTGGGCGGCAAGTCCCCTTTGATCGTGTTCGAGGATGCCGACATCGACTCGGCGGTCGGGGCGGCAATGCTTGGGAACTTCTATTCCTCCGGTCAGATCTGTTCGAACGGAACGCGGGTCTTCGTGCATCGTGCCATCAAGGATACTTTCCTTGCACGTCTGAAAGCGCGGTCCGAGGCGATTGTCATGGGCAATCCGCTGGACCCCGCCACGCAGATGGGGCCGCTGGTCAGTGCAGCACAGGTGGACAAGGTCCGCGACTATGTTGCGAAGGCCGAAGGCGAAGGCGCACGTCTGGTCACGGGCGGTGCGGGGCAGGGGATGTTCGTGCTGCCCACCGTGTTCGCGGATGTGACCGACACGATGACGCTGGCCTGCGAGGAGGTGTTCGGCCCCGTCATGGCCGTGCTGGATTTCGAGGAGGAGGCCGAGGTCGTCACCCGCGCCAACGCGACCGAATTCGGTCTGGCGGCAGGTGTCTTCACCGCCGACATCACCCGCGCGCATCGCGTGATCGGGCAGCTGCAGGCCGGCACGTGCTGGATCAACGCCTACAACTTGACGCCGGTGGAAGCCTCGTTCGGCGGGGTGAAGATGTCGGGCGTCGGGCGGGAAAACGGCAAGGCTGCCATCGAGCATTACACACAGCTGAAATCCGTCTACGTGGGCTCGGGGCCGGTCGATGCCCCTTACTGACTACGTCATCATCGGCGCGGGCAGCGCCGGGTGCGCCCTGGCCTACCGTTTGGCCAAGGCGGGCAAAACGGTCACGGTCATCGAACATGGCGGCTCGGACTGGGGGCCGTTCATCCAGATGCCGGGGGCGCTGTCCTTCCCCATGAACATGTCCCGATACGACTGGGGCCTGAAGTCGCAGCCAGAACCGCATCTGGGCGGGCGCCGTCTGGTCACCCCGCGCGGCAAGGTGATCGGGGGATCGTCGTCGATCAACGGGATGGTCTATGTGCGCGGCCATGCCCGGGATTACGACCATTGGGCCGATCAGGGGGCGGAGGGCTGGTCCTTTGCCGACGTGCTGCCCTATTTCCGGCGGATGGAAACGTGGCACGGGCCAGAGCCCGACGGCAACGAATGGCGCGGCCATGACGGGCCGCTGCATGTGACGCGGGGACCGCGCCGGAACCCCTTGTTCAATGCCTTCATCGATGCAGGCCAAGAGGCGGGATACCCACGCACAGAGGATTACAACGGTCTTCAGCAGGAAGGCTTCGGCCCGATGGAGGCGACGATCTGGAAGGGCCGCCGCTGGTCTGCCGCGAATGCCTATCTGCGCCCCGCACTGAAGACGGGGCGTGTCATGTTGATTCGCGCCCTGGCGCAGCGCGTCGTGATGGATGGCACCCGCGCCACGGGCGTGGAGGTCCTGCGCCAGGGCCGGGTTGAGGTGATCCGTGCAGGGCAGGAAGTCATCATCGCCGCGTCTTCGCTGAACACGCCGAAGCTGCTGATGCTTTCGGGCATCGGGAACGGTGACCATCTGGCGCAGCATGGCATTCCGGTGGTGGCGGACCGTCCGGGTGTGGGGACGAACCTTCAGGATCATCTGGAGGTCTACATGCAGTTCGCGGCATTGCAGCCCAACACGCTGTTCCGGTACTGGAATCTGCCGGGCAAGGCGCGGGTCGGGCTGCAATGGATCTCGCTTCATACCGGCCTTGGCGCGTCGAACCAGTTCGAGGCGTGCGGCTTCATCCGGTCCCGCGCGGGGGTGGATTATCCCGACATCCAGTATCACTTCCTGCCGCTGGCGGTGCGATATGACGGCAAGGCTGCAGCGGAAGGCCACGGGTTTCAGGTTCATGTCGGCCCCATGCGGTCGAAATCGCGGGGGGCGGTGACGCTCGCTTCCGCCGATCCGGCAGCCGATCCGGAAATCCGCTTCAACTACATGTCCCACCCCGACGACTGGGCCGATTTCCGCGCCTGCATCCGCCTGACACGAGAGATCTTCGGCCAGCCCGCGATGGCCCCGCATGTGCGGCACGAGATCCAGCCGGGGGCAGACGTCCGGACGGATGCCGAGATCGACGCCTTCGTCCGCGATCACGCGGAATCGGCCTATCATCCCTGCGGCACGGCGCGGATGGGGCGGGCGGACGATCCGATGGCCGTGGTCGATCCGGAATGCCGCGTGATCGGGGTGCAGGGGCTGCGCGTGGCCGACAGTTCCGTCTTTCCGCGCGTCACCAACGGCAATCTGAACGCCCCGTCGATCATGGTGGGGGAAAAGGCGGCCGACCATATCCTCGGCCGGATGCAGGCCCCGGTGCACATGCAGCCATGGGCTCATCCCGATTGGCGCAATCAGCAGCGCTGACCTCACTTTTCGGTGTGCAATCACCCGCCATTGGATTAGCTTTCACGCGACACGGCACTAGATAACCCCGTGTTGCGGAGGAGGGGATGGCCCCCGACCCGATCTTACGATGGAGCATACCATGTCCTTGACCGCCCGTATCACGACCGTGATCTTTGTTGCAGCTCTGGCTGCTGCTTGCGCACCGAAGCGTGAAGAAGTTGTTGTCGTCCAGCCGGCACCGATCTCGACCGAGCCGACCTACACCGGCAAATACAAATAATCATGCGCGGCGGGGCCCCGCGCCCCGCCCGCTATCGAACGGACGACCATGCAGAAACATCGCGGGTTCCCGGGTCGCATGACCGGGACCGATTACCAATTCACCATCCGGCGCGCCTCCAAGGAGGGGCCGACGAAAATTATCCGGCGTGAACGCTTCCGGGATCGCAAGACGATGGACCGCGCGGCCGACGAACGCTTCATGGCCGCCCTCTGGGCCAGCTTCGGCGAAGACGAGTTCGAGCGGGGCAATCTGGACGCGGGACGTCTTTCATGGCTGTTCGGGCGCGAAGTGGTCCCGGCCGAAGATCCGTTCGACCCCCAAAGCTATTACGCGTTGCTGCGGATCGACCGCGCAAAAGCCGAGGTTTCCTTTCCGGCAATCTTCGCCCCCGATGCGCCCCCTGTCGTCATGGATGACGAGGATTGGGACGACTGAAACATTGTTGCGGCGGATTCGGCGCCGAAGCGCCGATTATGGGGATTACACGCGAATGCGTCTTTTCCCTGCCGCACGTTCCGCTATCTTGTGAATGCAATAAGACCTGAGGAGGCCGAGCAATGGCTAAGACGAAATTCATGGTGATGGCAGCAGTGCTGGCAACGGCAGCAGTTGCAGGTTGCTCGCAGCCTTACGGCGGCAGCAGCTATGGCAACGCGCCGATCAACAACGCCGCAATTCGCACGGTTGGCGGTGCGGCAGCCGGTGCGCTGGTGGCGGATGCCACGGGCGGCGGCAAGACTCAAGGCGCTCTCATTGGCGCACTGGCCGGTGGCGGTTCCTGCGTCATTCCCGGCCAGAACTGCAACTGATATGATCGGGCCGCCTTCGGGCGGCCCTTTTCATGAAGGTCGTGGGGTATGCAAACCGCGCGCCGGATCTATTGCCCTGAAAAATTCAAGGTCAGTCTCTCCCTCCTGAAAGCTATTCTGTCCTGCCAGTGACGCAGCTGAATGGAACGATCCGCGCCGCCTGTTGATCATGGCGGCTTTTTCGTGCCTACAGTCCGCCAGATCCCGCACGTCTAGTTGCCCTGACAATTCGGATGCCTTGGCAATCCATCTCATGCAGCCTGACGGGTGTTGATCTCGTCCCAGGCGCGGTTGATGTGGATCAGGCGTTCTTCGGCCAGACGGATCGCTTCTTCCGGAAGACCGCGGGCGATCAAGCGATCGGGATGATTGGCGCGGACCGCACGTTTCCAGGCCCCTTTGATCTGCGTCAGCGGCGCATCGACAGCGACGCCCAGCACATCATAGGGATCGCAGGACTGTCCGGGCGCGAAGCGGTTGCGCAGCAGACGGAAGCAGCGATCCCCTACATCGAATATCCGCGCCACTTCCCGCAGGAATTCGTCCTCCAGATCGGAATAGCTGCCATCCGCCGTGGCAATCTGGAACAGCCCTTCCAGAACGTCGGTCAGCACTTCGCAATTGTCGCGGAACATGTCGGCGATGCGGCGGGCATAGGCGTCGAAGCCGGCAACATCTTGACGGGCAAGGTTGAAGACGCGGGCGGCGTTCTGTTCCTCCCCTTCAGGGATGGTGAAGACGCGGCGGAAGGCTGCAACTTCACGGCGCGTGACCTCTCCGTCGGCCTTGGCCATCTTGGCGCCCAGTCCGATCACCGCGATGGTGAATGCGACGGAACGTTCGGGTGGGGTGCGAAGACGGGTGAAAACTTCGGACAAAGGTTCACCCTTTGCCAAAGCCGCCAGCGCGGCGGATATGCGGGACCAAATGGACATGAGAAGATTATAGCGCGAAGTGCGCCGGAGTGTCAGAGGATTTTCTGCATCAACACCAGATCGAGCCATTCGCCCCATTTGTGGCCCGATTGTGGAACCACGGCGACCGTCTGATAACCGAGTGCGGCGTGAAATGCCAATCCTGGTTCGTTCCTGGCGCTGATGCCGGCGATCATCGAATGGGCACCGGCCGCGCGGGCATGGTCCTCGATTCCCGTCATCAGGGCGCGCCCCATGCCGCGTCCCATGGCATCGGGCAGCAGCGCGATCGTGTTTTCCATCGTGAAGCGATAGCCGGAATTGGCGCGGAACTGATCATAGGTCGCAAAACCCATGATGCGCCCTTCGGCCTCTGCCACCAGCAGAAGGGGGCGGGTGCGGATGGCATCCACCACCTCCGCTTCGGTCTTGAGGATCTCGGAAAAGTTGGCGGTGGAATCGGTGATCATCGTATCCCAGACGGCGCGGACCTGTGTCGCGTCGTCCAGCGTGGCGGGGCGGATCATCGGCATCACACGTCCCCCGCCGGGATCACTTCGGATGTGGCATTCAGGGCATTGGTCAGCGACTTGAACCGCGATTGCGCCACTTCCCCGAACAGGTCGGTTCCGGTCCTGGTCAGCGTCAGCGTCAGGATGCGCTTCTTCGGCTTCCAGTCCAGCGCCCCTGCCTTGCGCAGGTCGTCCATCGCGAACATGGCGCCAAAGCGCATGGCCTTGCCCAGCACCTCCGCCTCGCGGATATCATTTTCGGACAGTAACTGGAACAACGCCTCCAGCCGCGTGCCGGAGCGGCTGTTCTTGTAACGGTGCAGCAGTGCCAGGCCCAGGAAGACACGGCCTGGATGGTCCAAGCCGCCAAGGTTGGCGCGGGTCGCGTTGTCAAAGCAGACCTCCGCCCTGTAATCAGGGTGGGCGCGCCATGTTGTGTCGTGCATCAGGCAGGCGGCGCGGATCAGGCGTTCCCGATCCACGGAACACCCTTCGAACAAGGGCCAGAGGAAGTGGAACAGCGTCTTGCCGAAACCGGGGATGCGGGCGGATCCGGCTTCTGCCGCACGGGCGGCCTCGATCAGCGGATCGCGTTCGCGCAGCCGCTTGGGCATCGCTTCATACAAAAGCCCTTCGCGGATCCCGTAGGAGGAGATGTCGATCTCGCTCGGTTTGAAGATGTCGATGAGTTCACGCAGGACCTCGCCCGCCAGGGGTACCAGTTCCATCCGTTCGGACGACGTGCCGGTGGCGGCGCGCAGCTTGTTCGCGTCCGAGGCGGCGATCCAGTCCAGTGTGGCCAGCACCTGATCGGGCTGCATGCGGTATTCGTGCAAAACCGTCAGGGGGTAACCGCGTCGTTCCATGTCCAGACGCGCGATGACCCGCCACGATCCGCCCACAAGGAAGATCCTGTCCTTGTTCGGCTCGATGATCTTCTTGAGATCCATCAGGATGCGCTGGATGTGGGCCTTGCGCTCCTTCGCGCCGCCCGCGACCTGTTGCAACCGGAAGGGCCCGAGGGGGGAGGTGCCACGTGCGCCGACCTCTCCGTTGCCGATCCGCGCCAGTTCCATGGAGTTGCCGCCAATGTCGCAGACGATGCCGTGCGCGCCGGGCCATCCCAGCAGCACGCCCTGCGACGACAGCCGCGCCTCCTCGTCCCCGTCGATGACCCACAGCTTCAGGCCCGTCTCCGCCTCCACCTGCTTCTGGAATTCGGGGCCGTCCTCCGCCTCGCGTACGGCGGCGGTGGCGACGACGGTCATGTTGTCGATGCCCATGCTGCGGGCCAGCACGGCAAAGCGGCGCAGGGCAGCCAGCGCCCGTTCGCGGCCCTTGGGGTTCAGCCGGTTGGTTTCGGCAAGGCCAAGGCCAAGCCCCGCCATGACTTTTTCGTTGAAGAAATAGGCAGGACTGCGGGCCGCACCATCGAACACCACCATCCGGACGGAGTTCGATCCGACATCCACAACCCCCACGCGGCGCAGGGCGCGCGCGGCAGGGTCCTGGAATAGAGCCCGCCCGAAATCGCGAAGCATCGTCATGCCATCTGTCCGGTCATCGCTCATCCGTCATTCTCCGCGTGCGATTTCAATCGGTGCCGTGCGTCAGGCGGGGGACATCCTTGTCGCCCGCTGTTCCCCGTCCCGAAAGGGAAGGGTTCTCCATGAAGAAGCGATGACAGGAAAAGGGCCGCTCGTCAGCCCCCGCCTTGTGACGGACATAGCGTCCGTCGCCCTGAAGAACCCAGCTTTGCGCTTCGTCCGCCATGTTGGCCGCCATGATCTGGTCGGTGATCTGCGCCTTGACGGTAGGGTTCTTCGCCTCCACCAGCGTTTCCACCCGGCGGTTCAGGTTCCGCCCCATCCAATCGGCGGAGGAGAAGAAAACCCGAGCCTTTCTTGAGGGCAACCCTTGCCCGTTGCCGAAACAGACGATGCGGCTGTGTTCGAGGAATCGTCCGACAATGGATTTCACGCGGATGTTTTCCGACAAGCCCCTCACGCCCGGACGCACCCCGCAGATGCCCCGGATCACGAGGCTGATCTTCACGCCCGCCTGACCTGCGGCATAAAGCGCGTCGATCACCTCCGGATCGATGAGGGAGTTCATCTTTGCCCAGATGGCGGCGGGCCGCCCTGCGCGCGCATGCTCGGATTCCGCGGCGATCAGGTTCAGCAAGCGCGGTTTAAGACTAATGGGGGAGATTGCGAGATTCTCCAGCCCCTCCGGCTGGACATAACCGGAGAGGTAGTTGAACACCTTCGTCGCATCCCGCCCAAGGGCAGGATCGCAGGTGAAGAAGGACAGGTCGGTATAGATGCGGGCCGTGATCGGGTGGTAGTTGCCGGTGCCGTAATGGGTATAGGTGATCAGCCGGTCACCCTCGCGGCGCACGACAGTGCTGATCTTGGCGTGGGTCTTGTAGTTCACGAAGCCGTAGACGACATGCGCCCCCGCCCGTTCCAGACGACGGGACTGGCGGATGTTGGCGGCCTCGTCGAAGCGGGCCTTCAGCTCCACCAGGGCTGTGACGGACTTGCCCGCCTCCGCCGCTTCGCACAGGGCTGCCACGATGGGACTGTCGGTGGACGTACGGTAAAGGGTCTGCTTGATCGCCAGCACGTCGGGATCGTTCGCCGCCTGCTGGAGGAAACGCACCACCATGTCGAACGTCTCGTAGGGGTGATGCAACAGCATGTCCTTCTGGCGGATCGCGGCAAACATGTCGCCTTCGAAATCCTGCACACGTTCGGCCACCCGCGGCGTGAATGTGGGCCACAAAAGGTCCGGGCGGGGGGAGGCGACGAGTTCTTTCAGATCCGTCAGACCGATCAGGCCGCGCACCTCCACGATCTCGTCATCCGTGACGTCGAGTTCTTCCTTGATGAGAGTGAACAGGTCCTCCGGCGCGCCGTTGGTGATGCTCAACCGGATGACGTCGCCGCGCCGACGGCGTTTCAGCGCCGTCTCGAACTCGCGCACCAGATCCTCGGCCTCTTCCTCCACCTCCAGATCGCTGTCGCGCAGGACGCGGAAGCTGCAATGGCCGCGGCTGACATATCCGGGGAACAGGCGGTTCAGGTGCAGAAGCAGCAACTCCTCCAACGGCAGAACCCGCGTTTCCCCCTCACGCGAGGGGAGGTGGATGAACCGCGACACCTGCTGCGGAATGGGCAGCAAAGCCTGAAGGCGCCGGCGGTCGGTCGCGCGTTCCAGATCGAGGCCCAGGCAGAAGCCGCCGTTCGGGATGAACGGAAAGGGATGTGCGGGGTCGATGGCCAGCGGCGACAGGACGGGAAACACCGCCGTCAGGAAGTGATGTTCCAGATGCGCCAGATCGCGTTTCGTCAGGCGGGAGCGGGCCATCAGCCGGATGCCCTCCGCTTCCATCTGGCGGCGCAGGGTGTTCCAGACGGACAGCTGCTTCTTCATCAGCGCCCGGGCGTCTGCATTGATCAGCGTCAGCTGTTCCGTCGGGCTGCGGCCGTCTTCGGACAGGCCAGGCTTGGACCGACGGGCCAGTGCCCGCAGACCCGCGACCCGCACGGTGTAGAATTCATCCAGGTTGGTGTCCGAGATAGACAGGAACCGCAGGCGTTCCAGCAAAGGCACTGCGGTGTTGACCGCCTCCTCCAGCACACGCCAGTTGAAGGCCAGCCAGCTCAGTTCGCGATTGAAGAAGCGGCGCTGGCCAAGAGTCTCGACGCGGGGCAACGCGACGGGGAGGGGAAATTCACAACGAAGAAAATCGGCGTTTGTCATATGTTTGCCATTATCTCTGTGCAAAACCGGTGTCCCGTGAACATTTTGTAACAGGCCCCTGTCAGTTACGTCATAGATCCGTCATGTCGAGTGTTGCAAGAACCTCTCCCGCCATCTGCCGCGTCACCGGCCGTTGTTCGGCCAGCGACCGTGCATCCAGTGCCGCGACGACGGTGCGGGCCGTGGCCAGATCCCGGTTCATCCGCGTGATGAGCCATGAGACGAGGGCAGGGGGAACGGCGATCTGCCGATCCTCGAACAGCTTGACGAGGACGGCCGACAGCAATCCGTCGTCGGGGGATTCCAGACGGGCCACGGGGGCGGCAAGCATCCGGCTTTTGGCATCTGCCAGTTGCAGGCCCCAGTCGCGGGGTGGGGCATCTGCCGTCAGAAGGAAAGGGCGGCCCCGTTCGGCCAGAAGGTTGTGCAGGTGGAACAGCGACGCCTCCGCCTCCGGATCGCCGGACAGTGTTTCGGCATCCTCCAGCGCGACCGCATCTTCGCGGGCCAGTGCGTCGAGATCGGTGCCGGGCAGGGCACCGCTGTCGACCAGCACGGCGTTCGCCTCTGCCGCCCAGACATGGGCAAGGTGCGTCTTGCCCGCGCCGTGGGGGCCGACAAGGATCATCTTGCCCTGCGGCCAGTTGCGCCATGCTTCCAGACTTGCAAGCGCCAAGGCATTCGCGGGCGATACGAACAGGTCCGCGCGGCCCAGGGCGGGACGGGCCGGAAGATCGAACGCAAGCTGGCGTATCACCCCTGGTTTTCCCTGACAGGTTGTTCGTCCGCGCCGTGGTAAAGTGTGCTGGCCTTGTATTGCGCGACGGCAAAACGGGCGAGAACCCCGATGCCCGCCGCCACTGGCACCGCGACCAGCATGCCGACAAAGCCGAACAGCGCGCCGAAGGCCGACAGGGCGAACAGCAGCCAGACCGGGTGCAGGCCCACCGAACTGCCCACAAGGCGCGGAGTCAGGATGTTGCCTTCGACGAACTGGCCGGACTGGAAGATCGCCCAGATGATGATGATCGACCACCAGTCGCCCCAGAACTGGAACAGCGCCAGCCCGATCGCCAGCCCCCCGCCCACCAGGGCGCCGACATAGGGAATGAATGTCAGGAATCCCGCGATGGCCCCCACGACGGCACCGAAGTTCAGCCCCGCCGCCATCAGCGCGAAGGCGTAATAAAGGCCGAGGATCAGGCAGACCATCGTCTGTCCGCGCACGAAGCCGGCCAGCGTGCGGTCGATCTCACGCGCCAGTTCCCGGATGGTGGGGGCGTGTTCCAGGGGCAGCAGGGCGTTCACCTTGGCCACCATCTTGTCCCAGTCCAGCAGCATGTAGAATGTCACGACCGGCACCACGATGATGAACACGACCGCGTTGATCACCCCGTAGACGGAGGTGATCAGCGTGTTGGCCATTTGCCCGCCGCGTTCCTGAATGGCGCGTCCGAGCGAATCGAGTGTCGTGCGGATGGTCGACGTCTCGTCGTTGAGGTCGGGAAAGCGTTCCAGCAGGAACGTCTGCAACTGGGAGAAGATCGCGGGGGCGGAGTTGATCAGCTGCGTCAGCTGGTTCACGAGCGTCGGAATGACCGTCAGAACCAGCAATGCCAGCAAAAGCAGGGCGATGACCGCGATCACCGCGGTGGAGAGTGTCCTGCTCAACCCCAGCTTTTCCAGGCGGTCCGCCAGTGGATCGAGGAAATATGCGATGGCCCCGCCCACGAGGAAGGGCAGGATGACGTCGCCCATGAACCAGAGCATCACCAGAAAGACGAGCGCCGCGATGCCCCACCACTTGGCCTGATTGAGTTCGGTCAGTTGCATCGTGCGCCCCTTTGGGTGTCAGGCCAAGGAATGGCCCAACCGGCCGGTTCACGCAAGTGCCACCGCGCGGCGCTTGCCTGTCCCGGCCCGAGGCCCTACACCCCTTGCAACCGTAGTCTTATGAGGCATCCATGCGCCTGAGCCGCTATTTCCTGCCCGTCCTGAAGGAAAATCCGTCCGAGGCGCAGATCGTCTCCCACCGCTACATGCTGCGGGCCGGGATGATCAAGCAGCAGTCGGCGGGGATCTATTCCTGGCTGCCGATGGGGTTCAAGGTCCTCAAACGGATCGAACAGATCGTCCACGAGGAGCAGATCCGCGCGGGCCACATCCCGCTGCTGATGCCCACCCTGCAGACCGCGGACCTGTGGCGCGAAAGCGGCCGCTACGACGATTACGGCCAGGAGATGCTGCGCATCAAGGACCGTCAGGGCCGCGAGATGCTGTATGGTCCCACGAACGAGGAGATGATCACCGACATCTTCCGCAGCCACGTGAACAGCTACAAGGACCTGCCGCTGACCCTGTATCAGGTGCAGTGGAAGTTCCGCGACGAGGTGCGTCCCCGTTTCGGCGTGATGCGCGGGCGCGAGTTCCTGATGAAGGACGGCTATTCCTTCGACATCGACCGCGATTCGGCGCTGCACGCCTACAACCGTCACATGGTTGCCTATCTGCGCACATACGAGCGTATGGGCCTGACGGCAGTCCCGATGCGCGCGGCCTCCGGCCCCATCGGCGGCGACAACACGCATGAATTCCTCGTTCTGGCGGAAACCGGCGAAAGCGAGGTCTTCTACGACAGCGCCGTCACCGATCTGAAGCTGGGCGCGCGCAACGTGGACATGGACGACCGCGCCGGCGTGGCCGAGGTGTGCGGCGAGTTCACGCAGCTTTATGCCCGCACGGACGAGACGCATGACGAGACGTTGTTTGCCGACGTGCCAGAAGAACGCCGCCGCACGGCACGCGGGATCGAGGTGGGGCAGATCTTCTATTTCGGCACCAAGTATTCCGAAGCGATGGGCGCCAATGTCGTCACCGCCGATGGCAGCCGCGTGCCGGTGGAGATGGGCAGCCACGGCATCGGCGTCAGCCGCCTGCTGGGCGCCATCATCGAGGCGAACCACGACGACAAGGGCATCATCTGGCCCGAGGGCGTGACCCCGTTCCACGCGGGCATCGTCAACCTGAAACAGGGTGACGCCTCCACCGACAGCGCCTGCAACGCGCTCTATTCCGCGCTGATCGCCAAGGGGCTGGAGCCGCTCTATGACGACCGCGACGAACGCGCGGGTGCCAAGTTCGCGACGATGGACCTGATCGGCCTGCCGTGGCGCATCACGGTCGGCCCGCGCGGTCTGGCCAACGGCAAGGTCGAACTCACCTCCCGCCGCACGGGGGAAAGCGAGGAGCTGTCGATGGAAACCGTCGTGGAGCGGTTGGCGCAGGTCTATGCCGGAATCTGACGCGACTGCGGGGGCGTGATTGCCCCCCACGCGGCGGATATTTCAGAACGAACGAAGGGGCTGGACATGGCGACGCGACCGTTCGCGGGGTTTGAGTGGATGATCGCATGGCGCTACTTGCGTGCCAAGCGCGCCGAGGGCGGCGTGTCGGTCATGACATGGATCAGCCTTGTCGGCATCACGCTGGCGGTCTTTGCGCTGATCGCCACACTGTCGGTGCGGGCGGGGTTCCGTGCGGAATTCGTGGACACGATCCTTGGCGCCAATGCGCATGTCACAGTCTATTCCGCCGGAGAGGTGACGGAGCAGGGCGGCGTGATTCGCGGCTTTGACGATTACGACACCCTGTCGCAGAACATCGCGCAGGTGGAGGGCGTCACGCGGGCGGCCCCACTGGTCAAGGGACAGGTCATGGCTTCGGCCAATGACGTGTCGGGTCTGGGCGATGTCTACGGCATCCGGCTGGAAGATCTGAAGGCCATCCCCCGCGTTGGTTCCGGTGGGGTCGGCAATGTCGACGATCTGGACCGCGGCATCGCCATCGGCAGCCAGATGGCCCGCGATATGGGGATCACGGTGGGTGACCGCATCCGTCTGACCAGCGCCAACGGCGTGCGGACGGCCTTCGGCACCAGCCCGCGCGTGAACGCCTATGAGGTGGTCTATATCTTCACCGCAGGTCGTTACGACATCGACAAGACCCGCGTCTACATGCCCTTCGCCGAGGCACAGAGCTTCTTCAACCGCGAGAACCTTGCCGACGAGATCGAGGTGATGGTCACCGATCCCGAGGATGTGGACCGCTACGCCCCCGCCATCGCGAACGCCGCAGGGCCTGCGGGGATGATCTGGACATGGCGCGACAGTTCCGGCAGCTTCCTGCGGGCCCTGGACGTGGAGGACAACGTGATGTTCGTCATCCTGTCCGTTCTCGTGCTGATCGCGACCATGAACATCGTGTCGGGCCTGATCATGCTGGTCAAGAACAAGGGCCGCGACATCGGCATCCTGCGGACTATGGGCCTGACCGAAGGGTCGATCCTGCGCGTGTTCTTCATCTGCGGGGCAGGGACGGGGATCGTGGGGACGTTGCTGGGCGTGGCGCTCGGCTGTCTGTTCGCGATTTATATCGACCCGATCTTCAGCCTCGTGAACTACGTTTCGGGCGGCGGGGTCTGGGATCCGGAGATACGAGGTATCTATCATCTGCCCGCGAAGCTGCAGGTATCCGACGTGCTTTCGGCAGTATCGCTGTCGCTGGGCCTGTCCTTCATCATCACGATCTTTCCGGCCCGCCGCGCGGCCCGCATGAACCCGGTGGAGGCGCTGCGTTATGAGTGACATGCTGGTGCTGGACGGCCTGCGCAAAGGCTACAACCATGGCAAGCCGAACGCGATCACGGTGCTGGACGGCACCGATCTGACCGTCCGGAAAGGGGAGGTGGTGGCCCTCGTCGCACCTTCCGGCGCGGGCAAGTCGACGCTGCTGCACATCGCGGGCTTGCTGGATGCGCCCGATCAGGGCCGCGTCGTGATCGGCGGCACGGATTACGCGGGTAAAAGCGACCGTGCGCGGACCGAGGCGCGTCGGCGCGAGGTGGGTTTCATCTATCAGTTCCACCACCTGCTGCCGGAATTCACCGCCGCCGAAAACATCGTCCTGCCGCAGCTGGCCAACGGCATTTCGCGCGCAAAGGCCGAGGCGCGGGCCGAGGAGCTGCTGGGCCATGTCGGCATCGCCCATCGCGGTGACCACCGTCCCGCAGCCATGTCGGGGGGCGAACAGCAACGTGTCGCCTTTTGCCGTGCCCTGGCCAATGGACCGCGCCTGCTGCTGGCGGACGAACCGACCGGCAACCTCGACCCCACGACGTCGGACAAGGTGTTCGCGGCACTTATGTCGCTGGTGCGCGAAACTGGCCTGTCGGCGCTGATTGCGACCCACAATCTCGAATTGGCTTCACGGATGGACCGGATGGTCCGCATGGAGGGCGGCCGTCTGGTCTGATGGTATCCGCCCCGCGATTTCCGGCACCAGCTTGCGCCGGACCGCTTTGGCGAACTGGTCGCGCGTTTCGGCGGCGACAAGGAACGCGCCGGGGCCGCCGATGATGCGTGTGCGATAATCCTTCACCAGATCCCCACCCTGGGATGAGAAGTATTCGTCGCACAGGATCGGCAAACCGTTGATGGTGATTCCGGCGGCCAACACGTCCTCGCGCGCGATGACGATGGCGGGGCCGGTGAAACTGGCCGCGCTGTCGCCGGAAAGGTCGATGACCTGTCGCAGGCTGCGTATATCGTTCGCCTCTATCCGGCGCTTGCCTTCCAGAAGGGAAGCTCCGATGGCGTTGCGCCCAAGCCGGGGCTGATCCGGCAGCGCAGCGGTGAAGGCCGAAGCCGCCTGCGGGCTGTCAATGATCATTCAATCCACCACGACCGACCGGTTCGCCGCCCATTCGACATGGCTGACGGCGATCTTTCCGGTAAGGCTGGACTCTATGGTGTCCAGCACCTTGGCGCTGGTGATCGTCTTTGCGTATCACTGCCGCTGGAAGTCGATCTCGGACTGGCTGATGAAACCAGAGAAGTCTGCCATCAGCACGAGTTCGAGATCGACCCCCTGCGCGGCAAGGGCGATGCGGCAAGAAGGAGAGGGAGGATCCATTTGCGCATGACCCGATCATGCCACCGGACAGGCAGGCGCGGTGAGAAATCGCGCAAAAAGGACCGCGAGTTTACGGAATGCCCGAAACATCGGCGGCGTCATCAGGTTTCGGGGGCGATTCCAAGCCTGTCGGATGCGGGCCATCGTGCAATCTCGGAGGCTGTCAGATGTTCCAGGCGGGCAAGGTTGCGGTCGCGCAGCCCGTATTCCTCCAGCTTGCGAACGGTGTTGTGAAGGTATTGGGCACCCGATCCACCATGACCGCAGGCATGAGCCAATCGCCATGCCTGCTCCTCCGGCGGAAGGGACACGATCATCGGGCCCGTAGGCCCTGCCCAAAAGGTCAGCGCCCGTTCGATGCCGCGTTCCGAGCGGGTGGAGATCCAGCGCACGTTCTCCACCAGTTCCCGCGCCACCAACTCGCGTTTCAGCAATGCGCGCAATGCCTCCGCCTCATGCCCCTGCTCGATCTCCATGATCAGGCCTGTGGCAGAGCCGCCGCGTTCCAGCGCCATCATCAGGCCGGGGCAGTCGGGGCTGCCACGCCACTGCAGGATTTCCATGCAGAAGGACCGGTGCCAGCCATGGGCCACCGCCTTGCGGATGGCCCCCACGGCGAAACCGGGATTCCAGATCAGGCTGCCATAGGCGAAGATCGGAACAGGCCCGTCATGTCCGCGCATGAGTTCGGCGGCAAGACGGTCGTAATCGCCGTCGTCAAGCGGTGTCCAATCAGGATGGGGTCCGGGATCGGGAACATGGCGCAGGGTGCGTTGAACGGCGGCATCGGTAAGGGTGAGACGGGGCATGCGCCCCAAATGGCACCGCCCCGACCGGATTTCCAGATCAGACGTCCAGTTCTTCCACGAATTTAGCGTTTTCCTGGATATACTGGAAGCGCAGTTCCGGCTTCTTGCCCATCAGGCGTTCGACCAGATCGCCCGCTTCGCTGTCGTCGTCGATGGACACGCGGATCAGCTTGCGGGTTGCAGGGTTCATCGTAGTGTCCTTCAGGTCTTTGGCGTCCATCTCTCCCAGCCCCTTGAACCGCTGGACGTCGATCTTGCCCTTGCCGCCAAGGCCTTTCTTCAGCCATTTTTCCTTTTCCGCATCATCGGCCACATACATCCGCCGCGCCCCTTGGGTCAGACGATACAGCGGCGGACAGGCCAGATACAGGTGCCCGCGGTCGATCAGGGGGCGCATCTGGGTGAAGAAGAACGTCATCAGCAGGGCCGCGATATGCGCGCCGTCCACGTCGGCATCCGTCATGATGATGATCTTGTCGTAACGCAAATCGTCGACCTTGAAGCGGGTGCCCATGCCGACGCCCAGCGCCTCGCAGATATCGCGGATTTCGGCGTTTTCGTTCAGTTTGCCGGAGGCGGCACCCAGCACGTTCAGGATCTTGCCTTTCAGCGGCAGCAGGGCCTGCGTTTCGCGGCTTCTCGCGCCCTTTGCCGATCCGCCCGCACTGTCACCCTCCACGATAAACAGCTCGGTGCCTGCACGATTCTTGGCGGTGCAGTCGGTCAGTTTGCCCGGCAGGCGCAGTTTCTTCGTGGCCGACTTGCGTTGCGTTTCCTTTTCCGCACGGCGGCGCATGCGTTCTTCCGCCCGCAGCACCAGGAAATCGAGGATCGCGCCAGCGGATCGGTTATCCGCCGCCAGCCAGTTGTCGAAATGGTCGCGAACAGAGGATTCGACATATTTCGCCGCCTCCTCGGTGGACAGACGGTCCTTGGTCTGACCCACGAAGGACGGCTCGCGGATGAAGATGGAGATGAGGGCGCAGCCGCCCGTCAGCAGGTCGTCACGCGTGATGTCTGCCGCCTTGCGGTTCTTGACCAGATCTCCGTAGGCCTTGATGCCTTTCAGGATCGCGGCCCAGAAGCCCGCCTCGTGCGTGCCGCCTTCGGGGGTGGGCACCGTGTTGCAGTGGGACTGGATGAAGCCGTCGCGCACGGGGGTCCAGTTTATCGCCCATTCAATCCGGCCCGGAACGCCGAACTTCTCCTCGAACAGCACCTTTCCGGCGAAAGGTCGTTCCGAATACGTGGTGGCGCCGGACAGCGTCTCGTTCAGGAAATCGGATAGGCCGTTGGGATACTGGAACACTGCCTCCAATGGCGTCTCGGTGTCGTTGACGCCCGTTTTCCAGCGGATTTCCACGCCCGAGAACAGATAGGCCTTCGACCGGACCAGCTTGAACAGGCGCGAGGGCTTCAGCTGCAGGCTGCCGAATATCTCCGCATCCGGATGGAAGGTCACGGTGGTGCCGCGACGGTTCGGGGCAGGACCGACCTTGGTCACCGGCCCCTGCGGCACCCCGCGCGAGAATTCCTGGACATACAGCTCGCGATTGCGGGCCACTTCGACCCGCATGTGGTCGGACAGCGCGTTTACGACCGAAGACCCGACGCCGTTCAGACCACCGGAGGTGGAGTAGGCCTTGTTGGAGAACTTGCCGCCCGCATGCAGGGTGCACAGGATCACTTCCAGCGCGGACTTGCCGGGGAACTTGGGGTGTGGATCGACGGGGATGCCGCGCCCGTTGTCGCGCACGGTCACAGAATGGTCGGCATGCAGCTCCACCTCGATACGGTTGGCGTGGCCTGCCACCGCCTCGTCCATGGCGTTGTCGAGAACTTCGGCCACAAGGTGGTGCAGGGCACGCTCGTCCGTGCCGCCGATATACATGCCCGGACGCTTGCGAACCGGCTCCAGCCCCTCAAGCACCTCGATGGAGGAGGCGTCGTAGGTTTCGGTCGTCTGGGACAGCAGATCGTCGGGCATCGTCATTCCTTCCGGTGGCCCGCCATTAGACCACCGGAGGACGGGGCAGGCAAGTCAGGCCGGTTCAGCTTCCCGTGTGGCCATCATCGACCGGAAGGCGGGCCGTTCCTGGCAGCGGCCCAGCCATGCACCCAAGCGCGGGAACTCCGCGATCAGCGCCGAATGACCCTGCGCGTAACGGATGCATTCGGCCATGTTCACGTCTGCCACGGTGAAGCGGTCTCCCACCAGATAGTCGTGCCGCCCCAGATGGCGTTCCAGCACAAGAAACGGATGACGCAGCTTTTCGGCGCTGATGGTGATCTGTGCCTGCATCTCGGGCGTGTCGCCGGCCGTACGGGTCATCATGATCTCCAGCGCCGGAGTTTCGACGGCGGTGGCCGCCAACAGCGTCCACTGCCCGATCAGCGCCTCCTCGGCCGGGGAGCGGGGGCCCAGATCGCCGCCATGGACCCGCGCGATGTGTTGCGTGATCGCCAGCGACTCGGTCAGGATCAGCCCGTCCTCCTCCATTACCGGAATCTGTCCCAGCGGGTTGATGGTCAGGAACTCCTCCGACCGGGTGTTGAGCGGTGCGTCCTGCGCATGGGCATCCTCCACCCGGCGGGCCTGGATCACCGGCACATGGGTAAAGGGCACTCCCAGTTCCTCCAGCAGCCAGAGAGGACGCGTGGCACGTGAACGGTAAACGCCATAGATGGTCAGCATGGGACACCTCCTTTGTCATGTCCTGCAGCGAAGCATGTTCCGGCGGTCGGTTAAAGTGGAACGGCATTTTCACCGTTCACAATCCGCCAAATCCTTGAGCATAAGGACCGCGAAGGAGCTTTCCCATGTCCATGACCAAAGCGGCCCATATCCGCGCCACGCTTGCCCTGAGCCTGCCTTTGGCGGGCAGCAACATCGCGCAGATGTCGCTGCATGTCAGCGACTCGGTCATGCTGGGACGTTACGGCGTGAACGAGCTGGCGGCGGTGGTCCTCGGCACCTCGATGTTCTTCGTGACCTTCATCCTCGGATCGGGCTTTGGACAGGCGGTCATGCCGATGGTCGCCTCCGCCCTTGGCCGCGGGGACGAGGCGCAGGTCCGCCGCGATGCCCGCATGGGGTTGTGGCTGTCCATCGCCTTTGGCGCGATCACCTATCCGCTGTTCTGGAATTCGGGCGCGCTGCTGGTGGCGCTGGGCCAGAACCCGGTGGTGGCGCAGCTGGCGCAGGATTTCCTGCGGATCGCCGGGGCGGGGATGATCCCTGCATTGCTGGTGATGGTGCTGAAAAGCTATCTTGCCGCGCTGGGCAAGACGCGGGTGGTGCTGTGGTCCACGCTGGCGGCGGTGGCCCTGAACATCGCCGTAGGCTGGCCGCTGATCTTCGGTCATTGGGGGATGCCGGAACTGGGCGTGCGCGGGGCGGCCATCGCCAGCCTGTTCGTGCAGGCGCTGAACGTGCTGGTGCTGGGGCTGTATGCGGGCTTTCTTCCGGCGCTGCGCCGGTTCCACCTGTATCAGCGGTTCTGGCGCCCCGACTGGCAGGCGCTGGGGCAGGTGGCCCGCCTTGGCGCCCCCATCGGCCTGACCGGCCTGGCCGAGGCGGGGCTGTTCCAGGCCACTGCCCTGATGATGGGCTGGATCGGAACGGTCCAGCTTGCGGCCCACGGCATCGCGCTGGAAGTCGCGGCCCTGTCCTTCATGATCCATCTGGGCGTCGCCAGTGCCGCCACGATCCGCGTCGCGCGGTTCCACGGGCAAGGCGACACGGAGGCGATGCGCATGGCCGCCAAGGTGGCGATCGGCATCTCCGTCGCCGTGGGCTGCGTGGTGGTTGCGATCTATCTGTCGCTGCCGCAGGTGATCATCGGGCTGTTCCTGTCGCCGGGCAAACCCGACACCGCCACCATCATCGCCTATGGCACGGGCCTTCTGGCCATCGCCGCGCTGTTCCAGTTCGCAGACGCGATGCAGGCCATCGCACTGGGCCTGCTGCGTGGCCTGAAGGACACGCGTGTCCCGATGGTGCTGGCCGTCATCAGCTACTGGGTGATCGGGTTGCCGATGGGATATGCCCTTGGTTTTCCGATGGGGTTCGGCGGGCACGGATTGTGGATGGGGCTGGTCATCGGTCTTGCCGTCGCGGCGGTCCTGCTGATGACACGGTTCTGGCGGCACGTGCCCGCCGCCTGATTGTGCGCGGGGCGGGGTTTGCATATAAGCGGGACGATCCCATCCTGAAGGACCGCCATGACTGCCGACCTGTCCCCGATCGAGAAGGCGAAGTTCGCCGCATCCAGACGCGCCGTGGACTTCGTGCGCGACGGCATGAAGGTCGGCCTCGGCACGGGTTCCACCGCCGCATGGATGGTCCGTTGTCTTGCGGAACGGGTCAGGCAGGAGAAGCTGACGCTCACCTGTGTCGCGACCTCCCTCCGCACGGCGGAACTGGCCCGCAGCCTTGGCCTGACGGTGGTGACGCTGGACGAGGCGAAGTGGCTGGACGTGACCATCGACGGCGCGGATGAATTCGACGGCGACCTGTCCCTGATCAAGGGCGGCGGTGCGGCCCTGCTGCAGGAAAAGATCGTGGCGACCGCTTCCGACCGGATGATCGTGATCGCGGACGCGGCAAAGCAGGTCATGGCCCTGGGTGCTTTTCCCCTGCCGGTGGAGGTGATCCCCTTCGGCTGGACCGCGACGGCCCGCCTGATCGACGAGCATCTGGCCGCGCAGGACGTGCTGGGACACGAAGTCAGGCTGCGCATGTCGGGCGACCAGCCGCTGCGCACGGACGAGAACAACTACATCCTCGATCTGCACCTGAAGCGGATCGGCAATCCGCGCGGCCTGTCGCTGATGCTGAACCAGATCGCGGGCGTGGTCGAGAACGGCCTGTTCATCGACATCTGCGACACCGTGATCGTGGGCCATGCCGACGGACGGGTGGAAGTGATCGAGAATAGCGGCGTGCGCAATGAGGGCCGTGTCGACATCGCCGCGTCCGCCAACATCTTTTCCGACCTCGGAGATTGAGCCCATGACTTTCGACTATGATCTTTTCGTCATCGGTGGCGGTTCGGGCGGCGTGCGCGCGGCCCGGGTGGCTGCGGGCGACCACGGCGCGAAGGTCGCCCTGGCCGAGGAATACCGCATGGGCGGCACCTGCGTCATCCGTGGCTGCGTTCCCAAGAAGCTGATGGTCTTCGCCAGCGAATACGGCGAAATGGCCCATGATGCGGCGGCCTACGGCTGGGACATGGACGTGCGTGGCTTTGACTGGACCCGGTTCCATGCGGGGCTGGAGGTGGAGCTGAACCGTCTGGAAGCCGCCTATCGCAATACGCTGAAGAACGCAGGGGTGCAGACCTTCGACCAGCGCGCGACGGTGGTGGACGCGCATACGGTGCTGCTGGCCGATGGCACGACAGTGACGACGAAGCACATCCTGATCGCGGTGGGCGGACGCCCGTTCGTGCCGGAATTCGAAGGCTCGGACCTGGTCATCACCTCCAACGAGATCTTCCACATGAAGGCGCTGCCGAAAAAGGCGCTGATCGTGGGCGGCGGATACATCGCGTCCGAATTCGCCTGCATCCTGAACGGTCTGGGGGTGGAGACGCACCAGTATTACCGTGGCGGGCAGATCCTGCGCGGCTTCGACGACGAATGCCGCAACCACATCGCCACCCACATGCAAGCCAACGGAGTGCACATCCATACGGGCGTCGACGTAGCCAAGCTGGAAAAGGCGGATGGCCGGATCGTGGCGACCGCGACCGACGGGACGACCGACATCTTCGACATCGTGATGTATGCCACCGGCCGCGTGCCCAACACCGACAGCCTCGGGCTGGAAGGGGCGGGCGTGACGCTGGGCCTGAAGGGAGAGGTGCCGGTCGACGATTACAGCCAGACCACCGTGCCGTCGATCTTCGCCGTGGGCGACGTGACGGACCGCATCGCCCTGACCCCCATCGCCATCCGCGAAGGACACGCCTTCGCCGACACGGTGTTCGGCGGGCACAAACGCACGGCGGACTGGGATCTGGTGCCGTCGGCCGTGTTCACGCAGCCGGAATTCGGCACCGTCGGTCTGTCGGAGGAGGAAGCAGCCGCAAAAGGCCCGATCGAGGTCTACACCACGGCCTTCCGCCCGATGCAGACATTGTTCGCCGGACGGCAGGACCGCGTGTTCATGAAGCTGATCGTATCGACCCAGACGCGGGTCGTGCTGGGCTGTCATATCGTCGCACCCCATGCTGGCGAAATGATCCAGCTGGCGGGCATCGCAGTCAAGATGGGCGCGACAAAAGGGGATTTCGACCGCACTGTGGCCGTCCACCCCTCGATGTCCGAGGAACTGGTGACACTGCGCAAACCGACCCGGACAACTTGATTTTCGGGCACTGATGGCCAATTTGGCGGAAACGCGAAGAAGGGAAAACGATTTCATGTCGAATGGGGGGCCGTGGGGCGGCGGCGGAGGCGGCGGGCAGGATCCGCGCGATGACAACAACAAGGGCGGGCGCAAGCCTGAGGCCGGCGGGTCCGATATCGACCAGCTGATGAAAAAGGGACAGGACCAGCTTCGGGTGATCCTTGGCGGACGTGGCAACCGCACGGGCGGTCCCGCCCCCGTGGGCGGTGCCGGTGGCGTGCCGCCGAAGCTGATCGCCTTGGGCGTGATCGTGGCGCTGGCAGTGATGTGGGCCGTGGCCTCCATCTACACCGTCCGTCCCGAACAGCGTTCGGTGCAGCTCATGCTCGGCCAGTTTTCCACCATCGGCCAGCCGGGCCTGAATTTCGCCCCCTGGCCACTGGTCACGCACGAGATCGTGGAAGTGACGGGCGAACGCAGCACCGACATCGGCAACGGCCAGCAGGGCGAAAACGACACCGGCCTGATGCTGACGCAGGACCAGAACATCGTGGACATCGCGTTCCAGGTGGTCTGGAACGTGTCCGATCCCGCGAACTTCCTGTTCAACCTCGAAAACCCGAACGACACGATCCGTGCCGTGGCCGAAAGCGCCATGCGCGACATCATCGCGCGCTCGAACCTTTCACCGATCCTCAACCGTGATCGCGGTGCCATCGCGAACGAACTGCTGGGGGCCGTGCAAGGCACGCTTGACAGCTACAATGCCGGCATCAACGTGATCCGGATCAACTTCGACCGCGCCGATCCGCCGGAAGAGGTGATCGACAGTTTCCGCGAAGTGCAGGCCGCCCAGCAGGAGCGGGTGCGTCTGGAAAACGAGGCGCAGGCCTATCGCAACCGTGTCACCGCCGGTGCACGGGGTGAAGCCGCGCGCGTGACCGAAGGTGCCGAAGCCTATCGCGCGCAAGCCGTCAACACCGCGCAGGGTGAGGCGAGCCGCTTCAATTCGGTCTACGACCAGTATGTGACCGCACCCGAAGTGACGCGTGAACGCATGTATCTCGAAACGATGGAGCAGGTTCTGGGCGGCATGAACACCACGATCCTTGACGGCGTGACCGGAGAGGGCGGCGTCGTGCCTTACCTGCCGCTTGACCAACTTGGACGAACGCCGGCACCGGCACCGGCACAGGCGGGGGTGAACTGATGGGACGCGCAATCTATATCTTTCCGGCGCTGATCCTGCTGGCCGTCGCGATCCTGTCTTCGGTCTTCATCGTCGATGAACGCGAAAAGGCACTGGTTCTGCAATTCGGTCAGGTCAAGGCCGTGCGGGAGGAGCCGGGCATCGGCTTCAAGATTCCGCTGGTGCAGGAGGTCGTCCGTTATGACGCCCGCATCCTGAGCCTTCAGACCCAGCCGCTTGAAGTCACGCCCGCAGATGATCGTCGTCTGATCGTGGATGCCTTCGCTCGCTGGAGGATCACCGATCTGGTGGAATTCCGCGAAAGTGTCGGCAATGGCGGCATCCCCGTCGCGCAGGCGCGGCTGGAACGGATCATGAGCGCGGCCATCCGCGAGGTTCTGGGCAGCGTGAATTCCGACCGCGTGCTGTCCGAAGACCGGATTTCGCTGATGGTGCAGATCCGTGACATCGCCCGTCGCCAGTCCAGCAGCCTCGGTGTGGAAATCATCGACGTCCGCCTGACGCGCACGGACCTGCCGCAGCAGAACCTTGCCGCGACCTATGCCCGGATGCGCGCCGAACGTCAGCGCGAAGCCGCAGACGAGATCGCGCGCGGGAACGAGGCGGCACAGCGGATCCGCGCGGCCTCCGACCGCGAGGTGGTGGAAGTCACCTCCAGGGCAAATGCCGATGGGGACGTGATCCGTGGTCAGGCCGATGCCGAACGCAACCGCATCCTGGCCGAGGCGTTCAACCGGGACGCGGAATTCTTCGCATTCTCCCGCTCGCTCGAAGCCTACCGCACGGCGCTGGCAAAGGAAGGCAAGTCCATCGTGCTGACACCGGATTCCGCCTTCTTCCGCTATCTCGAATCGCCTACGGCAAGTGCCGCACCGGTGCGGTGACAGACTTCGCGGTCTCTCCCACCGGAAGCATGTCAGGAAGGCCGCCCTTCGGGGCGGCTTTTGCATTCCGTCGGCCCATATCGGGGATGAGGAGGGTCGCCCGACCCTCATCACGTCGATTGTTGCAATCTCTCACACCGTGTTGACGCGGCGCGACGGGGTTTGCATTGCGCAGATCCCCGCCTAGCTGCCATGTCAGATGCAGGCGAACGGCCAAGCGACCGTTCGTGTTTCGATAACCGAAAGGAATACCGGGGTGCCGAACAACGTCATGTCAACACACCGCAAACGCAAGATCATTCGTTCGGCACTGGCGATCAGCGTTGCCGGATCGCTCGCCTTCGGGACGCTGCCGCTGGCGGCCCTTCCGGCTGCCGCCCAGGATGCCCCCGCCAGTTTTGCCGATCTGGCCCAGAAGATCAGCCCGTCGGTCGTGAACATCACCACGACAACCACCGTTGCGGCAAATACCGAACGCGGCCCGATGATCCCCGAAGGATCTCCGTTCGAGGATTTCTTCCGCGACTTCATGGACCCGCGCGGTCCGCAGGGTCAGCCGCAACAACCCCACCGCTCCGAGGCGCTCGGCTCCGGCTTCATCATCTCCGAGGATGGCTACATCGTCACGAACAACCACGTGATCGAGAATGCCGACGACATTCAGATCGAGATGTTTTCGGGCAAGACACTGACCGCCAAGCTGATCGGCACGGACAAAAGCACCGACATCGCCCTGCTGAAGGTCGAAAGCGACGAGCCGTTGCCCTTTGTGCCTTTCGGCAACAGCGACACGATGCGCGTGGGTGACTGGGTTCTGGCGATGGGCAACCCACTGGGGCAGGGCTTCTCCGTATCCTCCGGGATCGTGTCGGCCCGCAATCGCGCACTGTCGGGCACCTATGATGATTACATCCAGACGGATGCGGCCATCAACCGCGGCAACTCTGGCGGGCCCCTGTTCAATATGGACGGACAGGTCGTTGGCGTGAACACGGCAATTCTGTCGCCGAACGGCGGGTCCATCGGGATCGGCTTCTCCATGGCATCGAACGTGGTGCAGAAGACCGTGGACCAGCTGCGCGAATTCGGGGAAACCCGTCGTGGATGGCTGGGTGTGCAGATCCAGGATGTGACCCCCGACGTGGCCGAAGCGATCGGTCTGGACGAACCGAACGGTGCACTGATCACCGACGTGCCCGAAGGTCCGGCCCGCGAAGCGGGAATGCAGTCGGGCGACATCGTGACGTCCTTTACGGGGCAGAACGTGGCCAATACCCGCGATCTGGTGAACCGCGTCGCCGATGCACCCATCGGGCAGTCGGTGCCGGTGACCGTGTTGCGCGACGGCAAGACGCAGACGCTGAACGTGACCTTGGGTCGCCGCGAGGAAGCCCAGGCCTCCCAGGAGGGTGGAAGCGCCCAGCCGGGAGAGGAGCAGCGCGAAGGCGAGATGCTGGGCCTGAGCATTGTCCCGCTGAACCCGCAGGTCGCACAGGAACTGGGTCTGGATGCAGATGCCGAAGGTCTGGCCATCACCGGCGTGGACGAGTTGTCGGACGCTTTCAGCAAGGGCGTCCGGTCTGGGGATGTCATCACGGAAGCCAATCAGGAAGCCGTCACCTCCCTGCAGACTTTGGAAACGCAGATCGCCGCAGCGCGGGACGCGGGCCGGAAATCGGTGCTGCTGCTGATCCGCCGCGATGGCCTGCCGCGCTTTGTGGCGCTTCCCATCGACCAGCAGTGATCATTGATCCTGCCGATGATGTGGCCGTCCCCTCGGGGGCGGCCACATCAGCTTGCGGAGGGTGCCGTTCCCGCCGCAGAGGCGGGCAAGGACCCGGTTTCCGCCGGCGCGGTCGGGGCTTCCGGCTTTTCCTTTGCCGTCTTGCCTGTCGCGGTTGAGGAAGGTCCGACGTTTTCGGGCGCTTCGGGCTGCGGACCTGACGTGGCATTTGCGCCCATCGCGGGCTGGGGTGGGGACACGTCAATCGCGACAAGACCCAATGCCTCGGCGGCAGGCCATGTCAGTTGCGGATCATCCCGTCCGAACAGCGCTTGATACCTGCGGACCGCGTCGCGTGTCGCGGGGCCGTCCTTTCCGTCGGCCGTGCCCGTGAACAGACCCCGTGCTGCAAGGGCACGCTGAAGCTCCATCCTCAGTTCCGGAGTCTGGTCCGCCTCGCACAGTATGCGGATACGCGCTGTGTCAGGGCCGGCGAAGCACTGGCCCTCCGGCTCCGTGCCTTGGGGGGTGCCGGTCAGCAAGGGGTTGCTGGGGTCCGGCACGTCGGGATAACCGACACACCCGGCCAAGGTCAGAAGCAGAATGATGCGCGGGAACATGGCGGCCCTCCTTATGGTCCGCCTGTTGTGACGCAAACCCGCGCCCCGGGGAAGCTGGCATCTGGCACCGTGATCGCCTATGTGACGCATCAGGCAATCAGGCATGAGGATTCCATGGCGAAGATCACCTATATCGAACATAACGGCAAGCAACACGTGGTCGACGTGAAGCCCGGCCTTACCGTGATGGAAGGCGCCCGTGACAACGGCGTGCCGGGGATCGAGGCGGATTGCGGCGGCGCATGCGCCTGTTCGACCTGCCACGTCTATGTCGATCCCGCGTGGGTGGAACGTATCCCTGCCAAGGATGACATGGAGGAGGACATGCTGGACTTTGCCTGGCAGCCAGATCCAGCCACGTCGCGCCTGACCTGCCAGATCAAGGTGACGGACGCGATGGATGGTCTCGTTGTGCGGATGCCGGAACGCCAGATCTGATACGGCGCGGAACATCTTGTCTTCACGGACATGGATGATACAGCTGGCCTGCGGCAAAACCGCGCAGGTCAGCCAAGAGCTTAAAACATGAGCCTCGCCACGGATAATTCCAAGTCTTTCGAATGCGATGCTTCCGTTTTTGCCGATCCTCCCCTACCCTTTCCCCGGACAAGGGGAAAAGAGCGGCGTATGACGGACAATGACGGGCCCCTTCTGATCAAGCGCTATGCCAGCCGCCGTCTTTATAACACGGAAACCAGCGATTACGTGACGCTGGACGACATCATGCGCATCATCGAAGGTGGCCGCGACGTGAAGATCGTCGATCTGAAGACCGGCGATGACATGACACGCCAGTATCTTCTGCAGATCATCGCCGAGCATGAATCGAAGGGCGAAAATGTCCTGCCGCTCGTCATCCTTACCGAACTGATCCGAAGCTACTCCGGTCCGATGGGCTCGGTTGTGCCAAAGTTTCTTGCCGCCTCGTTCGAGGTGCTGCAGGCCAATCCCGCGCAGGTGATGCAGGTCTGGAGCGATACGGTAGCCGTTCCCGAACGTCCCGCCCATGGCCAGCCGGAGCGGTCGCGGATCACGGCTGCCGATCTGGCGGATATCCGCAAGCAACTGGCCGAATTGCAGGACAAGCTGTCCCGTCTTTAACGCAGGCGCAGGGCAAGGGCGGCCAGAAGCGCCAGTACCGACACGGCACCTGTCAGGCCGCTGGCCGTGGCAAGGGCGACAGTCGCCCCCGCAAGCGCGATCACGATCAGCAGCAGGGTGGCGAAGGTGGTCAGGGGCATCGAACTCTCCTCTGGTAAATGTTCATGCAATGTTCTAATATTTCGGCATGGGACCGAAGGATGACACGCTTATGCCCGGCCAGCGGGCCCGGGCCCGCGGTGCGGGCAGCAATGCCACGGGCCGGTACGAAGGCGCAACCCGAAGCGCCTTCGACGATGGCTGGGAAATAGCCGAGGATGACCGCCTGATCCGGACCGAGGTGCGGATCGAACGTCCGCGTTCCGCCATCAGCTACAACCGTTCCCCAGACCTGCCGTTCGACCGTTCGATCAACCCTTACCGTGGATGCGAGCATGGCTGCATCTACTGCTATGCGCGACCGACGCATGCCTATCTCAACCTGTCCCCCGGTCTGGACTTCGAGACGAAATTGATCGCTCGCCCCGGTATCGGCGCGGTGCTGGACAGGGAATTGCGGGCGAAATCCTATGTCCCCCGTACCATCGCGCTTGGAACCAATACGGACCCCTACCAACCTGTCGAAGCCGAACACCAAGTGATGCGCGAGGTGCTGGAGGTGCTGTCCGCGTTCGATCACCCCTTGGGCATCGTGACGAAGGGTGCGATGGTGGAACGCGATCTCGACCTGCTTGCACCGATGGCGGCGCGGGGTCTGGCGCGGGTAGGTATTTCCGTGACCACGCTGGATGCGGGGCTCGCACGGAAGCTGGAACCCCGGGCCGCATCGCCGGCGCGGCGGTTGGCTGTTATCCGGCGGTTGACGGATGCAGGTGTTCCGGTGCGGGTCATGGTGTCCCCCGTCATTCCAGGCCTGACCGATCCTGAAATCGAGGCGATCCTGGAGGCGGCCCGTGATGCGGGGGCGGTGGCCGCCAGCTGGATCATGCTGCGCCTGCCCCTGGAAGTCGCGCCCCTGTTTCAGGAATGGCTTGCCGAACATGTGCCCGACCGCGCGGCAAAGGTGATGTCCCGCATCCGTGAAACCCATGGGGGCCGTGACTACGATCCCGAATGGGGGAGGCGGATGCGCGGGCAGGGGATCTGGTCGGACCTGATCGGCCAGCGGTTCGACAAGGCCGTTGCCCGTCTGGGTCTGACCGTGCCGCAACCGGCGCTGCGGACCGACCTGTTCCGCCCCCCGCCGCGCACAGGCGATCAACTGGCGTTGTTCTGATCGACCAGTTGCGCCTTGGCAGTCATGTCCATCTCGTCCAGCTTGGCCCGGATCTCCGCCTCCGTCGCACGGCCCTGAAGATCTGTCACCAGCAGGCGGATCACATCCTCCGGACCAGCTTCCTGAAAATCGGCGCGCACGACCGTGGCGGCATAGGTATCGGCATCCTCGCCCGACTTGCCCAGCAGGGCTGCAGCCCAAAGGCCCAGAAGGCGGTTGCGGCGTGCCTCGGCGCGAAAGCGCATGTCGGCATCCTGCGCGAACTGGTTCTCGAATGCGCGGGCGCGGTCGTTCATCTCGGCCATGACGGTCCTCCTTTTGCTGCCATGAAAGATGGGGGCGGGGCAGGGGTGGACAAGCCCGCGCCCTTGCGACGGATCGCCGCTTGCCGTATAGCGCGGGGATGGAAAGGGGTGGTCGTGGGCCGCCCCGTCCGCATTTGATGGTTTTGGGGCAATGATGGCACGGCGCAAGAAGGTCTATGAAGGCAAGGCCAAGATCCTTTTTGAAGGCCCGGAGCCCGGCACGCTGATCCAGTATTTCAAGGATGAGGCGAACAGCAGCGGCGACAGTCCGGACGGGCGCGGCGTCCTGAACAATCGCCTGTCCGAATTCTTCATGTCCGGCCTGAACAACGTGGGTGTTCCCACACATTTCATCCGCCGCATCAATATGCGCGAACAGCTTGTCCGCATGGCCGAAATGCTGCCGTTGGAGGTGATGGTCCGCAACCACGCCGCCAGCGGAATTTCCGACCGTCTGGGCATTCCCGAAGGCACGCCGCTGCCGCGTCCGATCGTGGAATACTATCTCAAGGACGACAAGCTGGGAAATCCGCTCGTCTCCGAGGAGCACATGATCGCCTTTGGCTGGGCCAACCAGCAGGATCTGGACGACGTCATCGCATTGGTGCTGCGTGTCAACGACTTCCTGTCGGGCGTGATGATGGGCGTGGGCGTCCGCCTTGCCGATTTCCGGCTGGAGGTGGGGCGCATCTGGGAAGGCGACTTCATGCGCCTGATCGTGGCGGACGAGATTTCCCCCGACAACTGCACATTGTGGGATACGCGCGGCCTTGATGCCGAAGGCAATGCGCGCGAACCGGGACCTCTGGCCGACATGCCGACCGAACTCGCGCGTCGTCTGGGGGTTCTGCCGTCCAACGTCACGCATACGACGAAACCGACTCTCATCAACTGAAGGTGCCCAGATGAAAGCCCGTGTCCATATAATGCTGAAAGACGGCGTTCTCGATCCTCAGGGCGAGGCCGTGCGCCACGCGCTCGGCACGTTGGGTTTTGCGGGCGTCGAAGGCGTTCGTCAGGGCAAGGTGATCGAGCTGGACCTGACCGCCACCGACAAGGCCGCCGCCGAGGCGGAGGTGCGCCAGATGTGCGACAAGCTGCTGGCCAACACCGTGATCGAGAAATACACCGTCGAGATCGCCTGAACGACCGGAAGCGGCGGGCAAAAACTTGCCGCTTCGTCATTTCCGCCTTCGTTCATGGGCCGGTTCCTGATACCCGTTGAGTCTAGCAAGGGGAACGAGAGCCATGAACAGCGATCATACGCCGAAGGATGCAGTCCCCCAAGACGTCGCGATCAGCCGCGGGGCCACGCCTGTCACGCCTTTGGACAGCACCACCGCCGCGCTTCTTGACAGTCATCTTCGGGCCATCGATACGGTGCGCATCCGCGTACTTGGCGATGATGCCTCCGCCTCCCGCCCCGTGGAGGCGCATCTTCTGGCCAAGGGGCTGGGGGTGGAGGTGTCGCTGGCGGAAAAGATGATCCCGCCGCCGCTGCACCGATACGTGTTCCGCTACCAAGGGCGGACAGCCTTCCTGACCATTGCGCCGGAATTGCCCTGAACCTGAGTATCGCTTGGCTGGGGCATCGATTTCACTGGCAAGGGTGGCATGAAGTGGGCTGCAAACCCGGTCAGCTGTCCAGAAAGATCCGGACCGTCGCCTCGAATTCGCGGGGCTGGTCCGCATGCAACCAGTGGCCTGCCTCGGGCAGCTTCACGATGCGCGCGCGCGGGAACAGCTTGCGGATGACGGGGCGGTGTTCGGGCAGGATATAATCCGACCGTCCGCCCGCGACGAACAAGACAGGCCCTTCGAACGGACCTTCGGCGCCTGGCCAGTCCAGAACGTGGGGCATCTCCCGCTCCATGGTGGAAAGGTTGATCTTCCAGCGGACAGGATCTGCCTTCAGGTCCAGCGATTGCAGAAAGAATGCCCGCAATCCGGCATCAGGTTCACGTTCCGCCAGCCGTGCATCCGCCTCTCTTCGTGTGGCAAGTCCGGTCAGATCCAAACCCTGCATGGTGCGCAGGTTGTGCATCTGGTCATGGCCATAGGCGACTGGCGCGACATCGCCCACCACCAGCCGCCGCACCAGATCGGGCTGGGTCAGCGCCAGATGCATCACCGCCTTGCCGCCCATGGAATGGCCCAGCACATCCGCGCGACCGCCATGCGCTGCGATCACCTCGGCGATGTCGGCTGCCATGTCGGAATAGGTGTGGCTGTCGGTCCATGCGCTGTCGCCGTGGTTGCGCTGATCGACGGCGATCACGTCACGCGTGTCGGCCAGATTGCGCGCGATGGAGTTGAAGTTGCGCGCAAGGCCGAACAGGCCGTGCACGATGACCAGCGGCAGGGCGTCGGACGGTTGCCGCGCTTCATGAACGATCGTGTTCAGCATGATTGAAAGGGGGGCGCGAAGCCCCCCATCCCTTACAGGTTCGGATACAGCGGGAAGCGGGCGCACAGCGCCTGCACTTCGCCCGCGACCTTGGCCTCCACCGCGTGGTTGCCGTCCCCGCCATTGGCGGCAAGGCCGTCCACGACTTCCACGATCCAGTCGGCGATCTGGCGGAACTCCGCCTCCTTGAAGCCGCGGGTCGTGCCTGCGGGCGCACCTAGGCGGATGCCGGAGGTAACGAACGGCTTTTCCGGATCGAACGGCACGCCGTTCTTGTTGGCTGTGATATGGGCGCGGCCAAGGGCTTCCTCCGCCAGCTTGCCGGTCACCTTCTTCGGGCGCAGGTCGGCCAGGCACAGGTGGTTGTCGGTCCCGCCCGACACGATGTCGATCCCGCCCTTCATCAACTGGTCGGCCATCGCGGCCGCGTTGGCCTTGACCTGAGCCGCGTATTCCTTGAATTCGGGACGCAGCGCCTCGCCGAAGGCCACGGCCTTCGCTGCGATCACATGCATCAGCGGACCACCCTGCAATCCGGGGAACACGGCAGAGTTCATCTTCTTCGCCAGACCCTCGTCATTGGTCAGGATCATGCCGCCGCGCGGGCCGCGCAGGGATTTGTGCGTCGTCGTCGTGACCACATGCGCATGCGGGATTGGCGAGGGGTGGACGCCGCCCGCAACCAGACCGGCGATATGGGCCATGTCGACCATCAGATAGGCGCCCACCTCGTTGGCAATCGCGCGGAATGCGGCCCAGTCCCAGAACCGGCTATAGGCGGTGCCGCCGGCCACGATCAGCTTCGGCTTATGCTCCAGCGCCTTGGCGCGGATATCGTCCATATCCAGCAACTGGTCCTGCTGGCGCACGCCATAGCTGACCACGTTGAACCATTTGCCAGACATGTTCACGGGGCTGCCATGAGTCAGGTGCCCGCCCGAATTTAAATCGAGGCCCATGAACGTGTCGCCCGGCTGCAGCAGCGCAAGGAACACGGCCTGGTTCATCTGCGAACCGGAATTAGGCTGCACGTTGGCGAATTTCGCGCCGAACAGTTCTTTCGCACGCTCGATCGCCAGCGTTTCGGTCACGTCCACGTGCTGGCAGCCGCCGTAATAGCGTTTGCCCGGATAACCTTCGGCGTATTTGTTCGTCAGCACCGATCCCTGCGCCTGCAAGACGGCCAAGGACACGATGTTCTCGGACGCGATCAACTCGATCTCGTCGCGCTGACGGCCCAGTTCGTCGGTGATCGTGGCGAACAGGTCGGGATCGCTGTCGGCCAGCGATTTGGTGAAATATCCGGCTTCGATATGCGGGGCGGTCATGGCACTCTCCTGCGATGTCGTTGCGGGGTGTTTATCCCAGCGGGGGCTGGGCCGGAAGGCAGAAATCGACGCGATACCCATTCCGTGACTTGAGTTTTTCGCATCACCGCCGCAAGACTGCCTCATGATCCAGCCTTCGCGCATCCATTTCGCCGCCAGCACTGCCCACGCCGCGTGCGAGGCGCTGTCCATCCTGACCGCCACCTACGGCCAGACCTCGCGGGACGAGGCGGAGGTGATCGTGGCCCTGGGCGGCGATGGCTTCATGCTGCAGACGCTGCACGATCTGGAAAGGCGGGACGTTCCCGTCTACGGCATGAATCGCGGCACGGTGGGCTTCCTGATGAACAGCTTTTCGCTGGACGATCTGCCCCGCCGCCTTGCCGTGGCGGAGGAGGAGGTCATCAACCCGCTTGCCATGCGGGCTGAAACCCTGTCGGGAGAAGTGCGCGAGGAGCTGGCGATCAACGAGGTCAGCTTTCTGCGTCAAGGGGCGCAGGCCGCGCGTCTGCGCATCACCGTGGACGGGAAGGTCCGTTTGGAGGAGCTGGTCTGCGACGGTGCGATCATCGCCACGCCTGCGGGATCGACGGCCTACAATTATTCCGCACATGGTCCCATCCTGCCCATCGGATCGGACGTGTTGGCAGTGACAGCGGTGGCGGCGTTCCGTCCGCGCCGGTGGCGGGGGGCATTGCTGCCCGTTTCCGCCGTCGTGCGCTTCGACGTGCTGGACCCGGCCAAGCGGCCCGTGATGGCGGATGCCGATGGCCGATCCGTGCGTGACGTGGTGTCGGTCGAAGTCCGCTCCCAGCCCGCGATATGTCACCGGATCCTGTTCGATCCGGGCCACGGGCTGGAAGAGCGTCTGATCCGCGAACAATTCGTCTGAACCGATACGGTCACGAGGATTCACCGAAGGTAGGGAAGGGTGCAGCCCGACCCCTGCAGGGTAATGCCATCCATCCCGTCCCCTGAAGCTTGCCGAACAGGAAAAAGCCCTTGATGCGGAAAGGCCGCCCAAGGGCGGCCTTTCATCGAGCCGTTTGCTGTCGGATCAGCTGTATTGCGACACGGCGGTGCCTGCGATGGCCGCCATGTTGAGCAGGCCGCGTGCCGTCACGGCGGGTGTCACGATATGGGCACGGTTGCCCATGCCCATCAGCAACGGACCGACTTCCAGCGCACCCGCCTTCATCTTCAGGATGTTGCGCACGCCCGATGCGGTGTCGGAGTTGGCAAAGATGACGACGTTGGCCGCGCCCTCGAACCGGCTGGCGGGGAACAGGCGCGTGCGCGAGGCCTCGTCCAGTGCGGTATCGATGTGCATCTCGCCCTCGTAGGCGAAATCGGGGGCGGCGGCATCCAGAAGGGCCAGCGCCTCGCGCATCCGGCGGCCCGACGAGTTGTCGAGGTTGCCGAATTGCGACGACGAACACAGCGCCACCTTCGGATCGATCCCGAAGCGCTTCACATGCCGGGCCGCCCCCAGAACCGATTCCATGATCTGTTCGGGCGTCGGTTCGGAATGGATGTGCGTGTCCGCGATGAACAGCGGCCCGTCCTCCAAGATCATGAGGCTGAGTGCACCGACAGGGTGGAAGCCGTCGCGGGCAAGGATCTGCTCGATGATCTCCAGATGCGACAGATACTGCCCGAAGGTTCCGCAGATCAGGCTGTCGGCCTCGCCGCGATGCACCATCGTGGCGGCAATGGCCGTGGTGTTCGTCCGCATGACCGACCGCGCCACGTCTGGCGTCACGCCGCGCCGCGCCATCAGGCCCAGATAGGTTTCCCAGTATTCGCGGTAGCGCGTGTCGCTTTCGGGGTTCACGATCTCGAAATCGACGTCGGGGCGGATTTTCAGGCCTGCGCGTTCGGCCCGCATCGCAACGACATCGGGACGGCCGATCAGGATCGGCTTGTCGTTCGTATCCTCCAGCATGGCACTGGCGGTGCGCAGCACCCGCTCATCCTCGCCTTCGGCGAAGACGATGCGGCGTTCGTGCTGGCTCGATGCCTCGAACACCGGACGCATGATCAGCGAGGACCGGATCATCGAGCTGTCCAGATCGTGCTTGTAGACCGCCAGATCCTCTATCGGACGGGTGGCGACGCCGCTTTCCATCGCAGCGCGGGCCACGGCCGTTGCGACCACGCCCATCAGGCGCGGATCGAAGGGCTTGGGGATCAGGTAATCCGCGCCGAAGGTTAGCTGCTCGCCGGCATAGGCGGCGGCGGCCTCGGCGCTGGTTGTGGCGCGGGCAAGGGCCGCGATGCCTTCGATGCAGGCGATCTTCATCTCGTCGTTGATCGTGGTGGCACCCACATCCAGCGCACCGCGGAAGATGAACGGGAAGCACAGGACATTGTTGACCTGGTTCGGATAATCCGAACGGCCCGTGGCGATCAGCGCACCGGGCGACGCCTCGCGCGCCAGCTCGGGGGAGATTTCGGGGTTCGGGTTCGCCAGTGCGAAGATGATCGGACGGTCGGCCATGCGGGCGACCATCTCCGCCTTCAGTACGCCCGGACCGGACAGACCAAGGAACAGGTCCGCCCCGTCGATCACGTCGGCCAGCGTCCGCTTGTCCGTCGCCTGTGCGTATTCGGCCTTTTGCGGCGTCATCTCCTCGGTCCGGCCTTCATAGACCAGACCGGCGATATCGCAGAGCCAGACATTCTCGCGCCTCACGCCCAGCTTCAGCAGCATGTTCAGGCAAGCAATGCCCGCAGCCCCGCCACCGGTGGACACGACCTTGATATCTTCCCACTTCTTGCCCGCGACATGCAGGGCGTTGGTGGCGGCGGCACCGACCACGATGGCGGTGCCGTGCTGGTCATCATGGAATACCGGAATGCCCATGCGGCTGCGGCAGATATCTTCCACGATGAAGCAGTCGGGGGCCTTGATGTCTTCAAGGTTGATGGCGCCGAAGGTGGGTTCCAGCGCGCAGACGATATCAGCCAGCTTGTAGGGATCGGACTCGTTCACCTCGATGTCGAAGCAGTCGATATTGGCGAACTTCTTGAACAGGACGGCCTTGCCTTCCATCACCGGCTTCGATGCCAGCGCCCCGATGTTGCCAAGGCCCAGAACGGCGGTGCCGTTCGACACCACGGCCACGAGGTTCCCGCGAGAGGTGTAGCGGCTGGCATCCTGCGGGTTGGCCTTGATCTCCATGCATGCTTCGGCCACGCCGGGGGAATAGGCCAGCGAAAGGTCGCGGCCGTTGGCCAGCGGCTTGGTGGCACGCACCTCCAGCTTTCCCGGCCGGGGATATTCGTGGTAATCAAGCGCGGGGTGGCGCGGCTTGTCTTGGCGCTGATCGTCCATGGCGTCCTCCGAAAACTGGTTTAACATTAAACCATCCGTAGGCGGGCACAAGCCGCGCTTGCATCCCACGGTCGCGATGCCCAATGTCGGGACCAAAGCAGACGGAGCCTCCGATGACCATTGCCGACCCTATCCTTCTTGCCGCTGCAAGCGACGTGCGCATGAACGCCTATGCCCCTTATTCTAAATTCAAGGTCGGGGCGGCCATCCGCACGCTGTCGGGCAAGGTCCATGTCGGCTGCAACGTCGAGAACGTGGCCTACCCCGAAGGCACTTGCGCCGAGGCGGGAGCCATCGCGGCCATGATCGCCGCCGGGGAGACCGCGATCGCGGAGGTTCTGGTAATCGCCAACAGTCCAGACCCTGTGCCACCCTGCGGCGGTTGCCGCCAGAAGATCGCGGAGTTCGCGGGTCAGGGCGTGACTGTCACTTTATGCACCACCGATGGCAAAGTGCGCGACATGACGGTCGCGGACCTGCTGCCGGGGGCCTTCGCCGCCACCCACATGGACCGCGCGTAAGTGGATATCCGCCGTTTCCTGTCCGCCCTGCGTGAGGGCGCGACGCCTGACGCAGGTGACGTTCGTGCCTTTGCGCAGGGTTTGGCCGATGGCACGGTGACCGATGCGCAGGCGGGGGCCTTCGCGATGGCCGTCTGTTGCCGCGGGCTGGGCGCGGGGGGACTGGTCGCGCTGACCGAGGGGATGCGCGATTCGGGTCGGGTTATGCGGTGGGATCTGCCGGGCCCGGTGCTCGACAAGCATTCGACGGGCGGGGTGGGCGATCCCGTCTCCCTTTTGTTGGCCCCGGCACTGGCGGCTTGTGGAGCATACGTTCCCATGATTTCCGGCCGCGGCTTGGGGCATACGGGGGGGACGCTGGACAAGCTGGCGGCGATTCCCGGTTTGCGGGTCGACATGGACACCGATGCGCTGCGCCGGCAGGTGGAACGCACGCGCTGTGCCATCGTATCCGCGAACGACACCATCGCCCCCGCCGATCACCGCCTTTACGCCCTTCGCGACCTGACCGGAACGGTGGAGTGTCTGGAGCTGATCGCGGCCTCCATCCTGTCAAAGAAGTTTGCAGCGGGGCTGGAGGGGCTGGTGCTGGACGTGAAGGCAGGGTCCGGCGCCTTCATGAAGACGGTAGAGGATGCCCGCGATCTGGCCCGTGCATTGGTGGAGACCGCCAACGGCGCGGGTTGTCCGACGCGCGCGCTGATCACCGACATGAGCCAGCCGCTGTCCACAAGCATGGGCAGTGCGCTGGAGGTGGCGGAGGTGATGGAGACGCTGACCGCCACCTCCATCAACATCGGCCTGTGGGAAGTGACCGTTGCCCTTGGGGGCGAGGCGCTGGCACTTGGGGGGCTGGCCCCCGATGCCGAAACCGGCGACGGCATGATCGCGGAGGCGCTGGAATCCGGCCGTGCGGCCGAATATTTCGCGCGGATGATCGCGGCGCAGGGCGGGCCTGCCGATTTCGTGGAACGCTGGCCGGACCGGCTGCCCTCCGCCCCCGTTGTGATGGAGGTTCCGTCCCTTGATGCAGGCCATGTCACGGCCATCGACGGCGAGGCGTTGGGTCATGTCGTGCTGCAACTGGGTGGCGGGCGGTTGCCGGGTCAGCGCTTCAACGCCGCGGTGGGCCTGACCGATCTTGCGGGAATCGGCGAACAGGTGGAGCGGGACGAGCCGCTGGCCTTCGTCCATGCCGCCACGCAGGCCGAGGCGGAACGCGCGGTGCAGGCGGTTCAGGCGGCCTACGGCGCCTTTGCGGACCATGAACCGCCGGAGCCCCCCCTCATACACGAGAGACTTGGATGACCCGCGCCTTTCTGATCGTCATGGACAGCGTGGGCTGCGGCGGCGCGCCCGACGCCGCCGATTTCGGGGACGAGGGCGCGAACACCCTCGCGCATGTGGCCCAGGCGCGCCCGCTGCACATGCCGGTGCTGGACGGGCTTGGGCTGGGGGCGGCGATCCGGCTTGCCTCCGGGCAGGAGACGCCGGGCCTGGATGCAATACCGCACGGGCTTTGGGGCGCGGCGACGGAGGTGTCGCGCGGCAAGGACACGCCTTCGGGGCACTGGGAGCTGGCCGGCGTGCCGGTGCCTTGGGACTGGACCTATTTCCCGCATGCCCCCTTCGATGCCGAGGTGGTGGCGGCCATCAGCCGTCTGGCCGGCACGGACGGCCTTCTGGACGGCGGCCATTCCGCCGGCCTCGCCATCATCGACGAGCTGGGGGAGGAGCATCTGCGGACGGGTCGCCCGATCTGCTACACCTCCGCCGACAGCGTGTTCCAGATCGCGGCGCATGAGGAGGCGTTCGGGCTGGACCGCCTTCTGGCACTGTGCGAAGGGCTGGCCCCGCTGCTGCACGCCCGCCGCGTGGGCCGGGTGATCGCACGGCCCTTCACGGGCGAACCGGGCGCGTTTCGAAGGACCCCGAACCGCCGCGATTATGCGATCGCGCCACCCGGGGCCACAATCCTCGATCGGGCGATGGCGGCTGGCCGCATGACGCATGCGGTGGGCAAGATCGGGGACATCTTCTCGCATCGCGGGATCGCAAAGCTGCACAAGGGTGCCGATGATGCGGCACTGGCTGACCATCTGGTCAGGTTGACGGCCGAGGCGGAGGATGGTGCGCTGGTCTTTGCCAATTTCGTGGAATTCGACAGCATCTACGGCCATCCGCGCGACATCGAAGGCTATGCCCGTCATCTGGAATGGTTCGACACCGTCGCGGGCCGGTTCCTTGCCGACCTGCGGGAAGGCGACATCGCCATCTTCACCGCCGATCATGGCAACGATCCCACGTGGCATGGCAGCGATCATACCCGCGAACGGGTGCCGGTGCTGGTGGCGGGGCGGCATGGCGAACTGGGCCTGATCCCGTTCACCGCCGTGGCCGACCTGATCGCCGAACATCTGGACATCGCATGAAGCTTGATCTGACACTGGATCTGATCGGGGCGGCACCGACGCGCCTGATTGCCGACATGGCGCGGGAAAAGGACATGGACCTGCGCCGCCTGTTCGACGGCGAGGGGTATGACCTGCGCCACGGGTTCCTTGCGGCCTATGATGCCGCCAGCAGCGTCGTCGTCACACCGGCCGATGCGGGACGGCTGGCCGATGCGGTGCTTGGCGACGGGTATGCCGAATTGCGCCTGACGCCGCGCGACGGCTGGGCGGATCTGGTGGCTGGGGTGGCCGAAGGGGCGGCGGGGCGGTTGCACACCGTCATCGCCCGCCTGCCGCGTCATCTGGGGCCGGAGGCGCTGCGCCCGCTGGCGCTTATCGCGGCGGAATATGGCAGTCCGATGGCACTGACGGGCGATGTGGGGGCCGTGAAGGACCACGCGTGGTCCCTCGATTGCGCGGCGGAGGCGGGGGTGCCGCTGATCCTCGACGGCACGGATATCACCCGAAACCCGCAGCGCATTCGCGTGCCCACCCTGACCGATGCCGATGCCGAGCGGATGGCAGAGGCGGGCATCGGGGTGGAACTGACCGATTGGCAACAGGCCGGACGACTGTATGACCGGGGTGTCACGCTGGTTCTGGGGCGCGGATTCGCGACCTTCCAGCCGCTGGACCTGCTGTCGCGCCTGCATGACGCCTTTGACTGGGACGATGCGGTTTTTGCCGATCTTGACCGCAAGGCCCTTGCCGTCGCCGTCTGCGATGATACCACCCGCGACCGATTGATGGAGATGACGCATGCATGAACACCTGACCGTCGTGTCGCACCCGCTGGTGCAGCACAAACTGACGCTGATGCGCAAGAAGGACACCTCCACCGCCAGTTTCCGCCGCCTGCTGCGCGAGGTGAGCCTGCTTCTGGGTTACGAGGTGACGCGCAACCTCGACATGACGACTGTCCGGATCGACACCCCGGTGACGGCGATGGATGCCCCGATCCTGGACGGCAAGAAGCTGGCGCTGATCTCCATCCTGCGGGCCGGAAACGGACTGCTCGACGGGTTGCTGGAACTGGTTCCGGCGGCGCGTGTGGGCTTCATCGGCCTGTACCGCGACCCCGAGACGCTGAAGCCCGTGCAATATTACGCCAAGGTGCCGGAAGCGCTGGAAGATCGTCTGACCATCGCGGTGGACCCGATGCTGGCCACGGGCAATTCGTCGGTTGCTGCGATCGACCTGCTGAAGGAAAAAGGTGCGAAGAACATCCGCTTCCTGTGCCTTCTTGCCTCGCCCGAAGGGGTGGCGGTGATGAAGGCCGCCCATCCCGACGTGCCGATCATCACGGCAGCGCTGGACGAACGGCTGGACGATCACGGCTACATCGTGCCCGGTCTGGGTGATGCGGGCGACCGGATGTTCGGGACGAAGTGACGAGACTGCCGCGGGTCACTCGCGGCAGATATTCGACAGGCTGACCCATTCGTTGTCGTCCATGATGGGCGTCGGCGCGCCGTCGGCGAACGGATCGTCGGCCATCAGCGCCTCGGTCCGGCTGGTGGCGGGCAAGGTGCGCAGCCACGGTGTCAACGGCACCTTGGCGGTGGCGAAGCGGTTCAGCAGCACATCGCCGGAGATCTGTGCGGGTTCGGCCTGTGCCATCGCCTCGGCATAGGTGTCCATGGCGCCATCGGGCAGTTGTCCGGTCGTCAGCAGCCGCAGGGTCGCCCATGTTCCTGCTTCCTTCAGCAGCACGCGCAGCGGATCGTCGGCCATGCTGCGAAGTCCTTCGGCAAGTGCCGCACCCGCCACCGCATCTGGACCGTCCTGCCGTTCGACCAGCGCGGCGGGAATCAGGATCTGACGGTCCGGCAAGTGGACGGGATGGGTCAGCCCCTCCCGCACGACGATGATCTGCCAGGATGCGGCCCCGAAGACGCGCGTGGCCAGGGTTTCCGTTGCGGCACGCCCCAAGGGCGCCGCACACGGGGCACCCGTCACCTTCACCATTTCGGCCAGTGCCATTTCCCCCAGACGCGCGCGGGTCGCGGCGGGGGCCACGTCGATGGTGTGGGAGATGATGGCGCGGGGCACGAACAGCGCGCCTAGGATCACCAGCGCCAGCACGCCGCCCAGCATAAAGTTGCGCAACCGGCCCGGATGGGGGCGCGTCGCCTCCAATGCGCCGCGCACGGTGGACAGGGCGGCGATCATGTCCGCTTCCTCGATCTCCACCATCTCCCCGTCCTGATCATCACCGGGGGCGTAGATGGCGGGGATGGTATCGTTCAGACGCTGGATCGCGGGCAGGGACCAGTGGGTCAGGGGCTGTTCGTTGCGCGGATCGGCAAGGATCAACGAGGATTCGCGGAAAAAGACGATGACCTCGCGCCGCTGCGCGGTCGCGTTTTCACGCCAGAGGCCGGGACATTCCAGCCGCGCATATTGGCGCAGGGCGGTCATGCGTCGTGCGGTCATCCACGGGACCTATTCATGCGTCTCTCCGACAGCCTCGCGCCAGTGCCTGCGGCACAGCGAGACATAGGTTTCGTTCCCGCCGATCTGCACCTGTGCGCCTGTCCGCAAGGCAAGACCGTCGGGGCCGCGACGGACGACCATCGTCGCCTTGCGGCCGCAATGGCAGATGGTGCGGATTTCGCGCAAGTCATCGGCCAACGCAAGAAGTGTGGCCGATCCGGGGAAAAGCAGGCCGCGAAAATCGACACGAAGCCCGTAGCACATGACGGGAATGCCCAAATCATCGGCAACACGCGCCAGTTGCCAGACCTGATCGGGCGTCAGGAACTGCGCTTCGTCCAGAAAGATGCAGGCGGGGCGGGGGGCGGCGGCGATGCGGGCGAACATGTCACAGGCGGGGGTAAAGGTCTCCGCCTGCTCGGCGATGCCGATGCGGCTTGCGATCACGCCCGGACCCGCACGGTCGTCCAGCGCGGCGGTCAGCGTCATCACCTGCATTCCGCGTTCACGGTAATTGTGCGCCGCCTGCAGAAGCAGCGTCGATTTGCCCGCGTTCATCGTGGAATAGTGGAAATAAAGCTTCGCCATGACAACCCCATAGCGCAGGGCGGGTCAGGGGGGAAGTGGCTCCCCCCTGCCGATGTCAGCGTGCGGCGCGACGCGGTGCGGTGACGCCGCCGGGCTTTCCTTGCGGACGGGCCGCGCGCGGCGGACGCGCCTTGGAAGCGTCGGGCTTGGCCGGTGCGTTGCCACGCGGCTTGTGCTGCGGACGGGCACCACGGTTCTGGCCGGGTTTCGGTGCCGCCGCGATGGCGTCGCCGGACCACGGGGCGCCGCCGACGACCGGAATGGCCTTCTTCAACAGCTTCTCGATGTCGCGGAACTCGCCCATCTCTGCCGGGGCGCAGAAGGCGATTGCGCGGCCTTCGGTGCCTGCGCGGGCCGTGCGGCCGATGCGGTGGACATAGTTTTCAGCCACGTTCGGCATGTCGTAGTTGTAGACGTGCTTCACGCCCGGAATGTCGATCCCGCGGGCCGCGACGTCGGTCGCCACCAGCACCTCGACCTCGCCCGCGCGGAATTCCTGCAAGGTGCGGTCGCGCTGGTTCTGGCTCTTGTTGCCGTGGATCGATCCGGCCTTGAAGCCCCAGGTCACCAGCAGCTTCATCAGCTTCTCCGAACCGTGCTTGGTACGGCCGAAGACGATGCAGCGCTCGCCCGGATGCTCCTTCAGGTAACCCTCGAGGATCTTGGCCTTGTCGCCCTGCGGCATGAAATGCACGGCCTGCGTCACCTTGTCGGCAGGCTTGCCGGGAGGAGAGACCTGGACCTTGATCGGGTTGCGCAGGTAGGTGCTTGCCAGCTCCTCGATGTCCTTCGGCATGGTGGCCGAGAACAGCATCGTCTGGCGGCGCAGCGGGATGTATTTCGCGATCTTCCGCAGGGAATGGATGAAGCCCATGTCCAGCATGTGATCGGCTTCGTCCAGCACGAGGTATCCGCACTGGTCCAGCTTCACGTCGCCGCGTTCCAACAGGTCGATCAGACGGCCGGGGGTGGCCACCAGCACGTCCGTGCCCTTTGCCAGACGTTCGGACTGGCGGAAGATCGACGCGCCGCCGACGACGGTCGTGACCTTGGCGGGCGTGCCCTTGGTGAAGGTGGTCAGGTTGTCGGCGATCTGGGTGACCAGTTCACGCGTCGGCGCAAGGATCAGGGCGCGGACGTTGCGCGGCCCCGGCGGGTGGCCGATGTCAAGGATGCGGTGCAGCAGCGGCAGGCCGAAGGCCGCCGTCTTGCCGGTGCCGGTCTGGGCCAGACCCATGAGGTCGGATCCCGCCATGATGTGCGGGATGGCCTGTTCCTGAATTGGCGTGGGCGTGGTGAGGTTCGTCAAGGCGAGAGCCTTCAGCAACTGTTCGCTGAGGCCGAGATCGGCAAAAGTGGTCATGGGTTATCCAAGATTATGCGGTGGTGTGCGGCGGAATTGCTGCGGACCCCTGCGTGATCGTGGGAACCAGATGACCGGGCCTTTGTCGGCTGCTCACGCGGCAGCGGCGGTCGGTTGAGGTGCAGATGACCGTTCGGGGCCGCAAAGTCAAGCCTTCGCCCGCAACCCTCTGGCCTCCCTCCCGGGTTTGCGCTAATGGACGCGCGATCCTTCCAGCCAGAGGTTTGCCCATGAAAGCCGCCGTCATCACCTATCCGGGGTCCAATTGCGACCGCGATCTCGCCGTCGCGTTCCGCGATGCGGGGGCGGAGGTCGTGACCGTCTGGCACAAGGACACGTCCCTGCCCGAAGGCGTGGATGTCGTAGGCGTGCCCGGCGGCTTTTCCTTCGGGGATTACCTGCGGTGCGGCGCGATCGCAGCCCGGTCGCCCATCACGGCGGCGCTGGCGGCCCATGTGGAGCGCGGCGGCTATGCCATCGGCATCTGCAACGGCTTTCAGGTGCTGACCGAAACCGGACTTCTGCCGGGGGCGCTGATGCGCAACGCGGGACTGAAATACATCTGCAAGCAGGTGCATCTGAAGGTGGAGACGGCGGACAGCGCCTTCACCGCCGGTTACGCGGAGGGGGCAGCCATCACGGTGCCGATCGCGCATCACGACGGCAATTACACCGCCGACGCGGATACCCTGATGCAGCTGCGGGCCGAAAACCGGATTGCCTTCACCTATCTGGACAATCCCAACGGCGCGATGAACGACATCGCGGGCATCCTGTCGGCCAACCGCCGCGTGCTGGGCATGATGCCGCATCCGGAACGCGCGATGGATGCGCGTCTGGGCAGCAGCGACGGCCGCGCGCTGTTCGATGCCCTTCTGGGCAGGATGGCGCTTGCCTGATCGCGTCCCGCTTGAGGACGGCGACGCGCGGGAATACCGTGCGCGCATGATGAAACGCGACCAGACGGAGGACGAGGGGGAGGAGCGCACGGGACTCTCGTGGCGGCTTCGCATCATCCTTGTGGTTCTGACTGTCATCGCGGTGACCACGGTACTGGTCACCAACCGCTGGATGACCGAACGCGCAACCGAAACCACGCGCAATCGCGCCGAGGTTCGGATGGCGCTGTATTCCGGCAACATGCTGAACGAGTTGCAGCGCACCTCTGTCGTGCCGCTGCTGCTGGCGCGGGATTCCGCGCTGATCGGCGCGCTGTCGTCCAACGATTACGCCAGCACGTCGCAGCGCCTCATCTCGTTCCAGACGGAGATCGGATCGGCCTCCATCTCGCTTCTGGACCGGGCGGGGCGGGTCGTGGGGGCCACGAACCGCCATCTGCTGGGCACCAGTTATCGCAACGACGCGTTCTTCGTGGATGCGATGCGCACGAAGGACACCGTTTTTTCGGCCACGCGCAAGACGGAAGGTGCCTTCGACTTCACCTATTCCCGCGCCGTGGTGCAGGACGGCCAGACCATCGGTGTCGTGGCGGTGGCCGTCGATCTGATGAAATACGAACGGGGCTGGGCAGGTCTTCAGGATGCGGTGATGGTAACCGACAGCGAGGGTGTGGTGATCCTTGCTACCGAACCCCGCTGGCGTGGGCTGAAGCTGGCCGAGGCGCTGGCCGTGCAGGATCCGCCATCAGCCATCCGCCGCGCCTTCCAGCTGACGGCGGACTGGGCGCAGGAACCGCCCGACGCCTATCTGCAGGGCGAAGCCGTGCTGCGTGCCGATGCCCGCGTGCCGTTTCGCGGCTGGCGGCTGATCACGTTCACGGCATATGATTCCGTTCGCGAACGGGTGAATGCCGTTTTGGCGCTGGAAATCATGGGCTTCGCCATCCTGCTGGCCGCGACGTTCTACATGCTGTCGCGCCGCGCATGGTCGCGCAGCATGTCGCTGCAACGTGAATCCGCGGAACTGCGCCTTCTTAACCAGCGCCTGCAACGGGAAATATCCGAGAGGGAAAAGGCCCAGAAGGAGTTGGCCTCGGCCGAGGCGACGCTGGCGCAATCCTCCAAGCTGGCCGCGTTGGGGGAGATGTCTGCCGCCGTCAGTCACGAGCTGAACCAGCCGCTGGCGGCGATGAAGACCTATCTGGCCGGCGCACGCCTTCTGCTGCAACGCAAGCGGACGGAGGAGGCGATGTCCTCGTTCCAGCGCATCGACGACCTGATCGAGCGGATGGGCGCCATCACACGCCAGCTGAAATCCTATGCCCGCAAGGGTGGCGAGGCGTTCGAGCCGGTGGACGTGAGACATTGCGTATCCGGCGCCCTGTCCATGATGGAGCCGCAGCTAAAGGTGCGCGTCGTTCGGATCAACCGTCAGCTGCCACGCAAGCCCGTCATGGTGCTGGCGGACAGGTTACGGCTGGAACAGGTCATCATCAACCTGTTGCGCAATGCGCTGGACGCGACCAAGGATATTTCCGCCCCCATGATCGACATCGCGCTGGAGGAGGGCCGCACGGTCAGCCTGCGGGTGCGCGACAACGGGGCGGGCATCACGGATCTGAACAATTTGTTCGAGCCGTTCTATACCACGAAGAAGCCCGGAGAGGGTGTGGGACTTGGCCTCGCGATTTCGTCAGGGATCGTGAAGGACCTTGGGGGACGACTGACGGCAATGAATGCGGAAGGGGGCGGGGCTGTTTTCGAAGTGCAGCTGCCCTTACTTCAGGATCGATTAGAAGCAGCGGAGTGAATTGAATGGCCAGAGCGATGAAGGTCGCGATCGTCGATGACGAGGCGGACATGCGACAGTCCGTCAGCCAATGGCTGGCGCTGTCGGGATTTGACGCCGAAACCTACGGGTCGGCAGAGGAAGCACTGAAGGTGATCGGCCCGGATTATCCGGGGATCGTCGTGAGCGACATCCGCATGCCGGGCATGGACGGGATGGCCTTGCTGAAGCGGTTCATGTCGCTGGACAGCGGGCTGCCGGTCATCATGATCACCGGCCACGGCGATGTGCCGATGGCGGTAGAGGCGATGCGTCTGGGGGCATTCGATTTTCTTGAAAAGCCGTTCAATCCCGACCGGATGACCGAACTGGCCAAGAAGGCGACGCAGGCCCGCCGCCTGACATTGGACAACCGCGCCCTGCGGCGCGAACTGTCGGATGCCAGCATCATCATGCAGAAGCTGATCGGCAGCTCCCCCGCGATGGAGCGGTTGCGGGAAGATATCCTCGATCTGGGGCAGGCCGACAGCCACGTGCTGATCGACGGCGAGACGGGGACCGGCAAGACGCTGGTTGCCCACGCGCTTCATGCCGTGGGTCCGCGGGCGGGCAAGAAGTTCGTCACCATCTCCTGCGCGGCTTGGACAGAGGATCAGCTGCAGGCCAAGCTTTTCGGTCCTGTGGAGGAGGGTGGCCTGCCGCTGGTAGAGGAAGCGCGCGGCGGGACCCTGTGCCTTGAGGATGTGGAGGCGCTGAGCCATCCGCTGCAATCCCGCCTGCTGACGCTGATCAACGAACAGGCCCTTCCGCCGGAAACGCGGATCATCGCGATCTGCAACCAGCACGCCCCCGACAAGACTTTGGAGGATGTGCTGCGGCCCGACCTGTTCTACCGTCTAGGCGCGATGACTATCGTTCTGCCGCCCCTGCGCACGCGGGGCGAGGATATGCTGACCCTGTTCACCCGGATGTCCGAACAGTTCGCCGAGGAATACGGCTGCGACGCCCCGCAGGTGACGGCGCAGGAAGCGGCCCAGCTGCTGCAGGCCCCGTGGCCCGGCAATGTGCGCCAGCTGGTCAACATCGCGGAACGTGCCGTGTTGCAGAACCGACGCGGATCGGGATCCATCGCGTCCCTGCTGATGGCCGACAACGAGGCGTCGGGCCCCGCGCTGACCACCGAAGGCAAGCCGCTGAAAGACTATGTCGAGGCGTTCGAGCGGATGCTGATCGACAACACGATGCGCCGGCACAAAGGATCCATCGTCGCGGTGATGGAGGAGTTGTGCCTGCCTCGCCGGACGCTGAACGAGAAGATGGCGAAATACAGTTTGCAGCGCGCGGACTACGTCTGACAGGATGGGCGCGGGGATGATCCCGCGCCCGTTTCATGAAAAGGCTGCCCGAGGCTGCGTGTCCTGATGCTTTCGCTGATACTGACCGGCTGCGGGGCGATCCCGTCCAATGAAGGCGTGAGGGAAACCATCCGGGGTGCGAACGAGGATCGTTCCCCCGCAGCCCGGACGTCGCAGCGCACGCCGGACCGCGTGGCCACGGGCGCGATCGGTGGTGCGGTTGCAGGCGAGGTGATCGGCGGGAAACCCATTGCTGGCGGCCTGATCGGCGGAGATGTTGGCGCTGTCGACTGACCGGAGCCGCCTGCCAAAAGAAGTCATTGTATTTTAGTCCATGCTGCCCTTATTGTTGCAGAACGCAGGTCTGGACGTGATCGGATGGCCCGCGTGAGACAATTTCGCCGTTCGTCGGGGACCAAGGGGGAAGCCCCTCAGGCCTTGGCTGGCGGATCGAGGGGCCCTCGGGCCGAACCATTTACCCGTTCGACAGGATCGGTCGGGTTGATCAACGGGGCGCTTTCCGCGTCCGGGACAGAACCGCGATGCGTGCAGGAGTGATGACAGGAGATGAGTGGTGCCGTTCCGGTGCCGCGATGCCCTGTCCTCCTTGCGCCGTCGCCCCTACAAGCCGCCACTTGCAGATCATCCTTTGCCGCTTGCGGGAAAGGAACGCCTGTCTGGGCGCACTGGAACACCATGGTCAAGAAAATGCTGATCGACGCCACCCACCCGGAAGAAACCCGGGTCGTTGTGGTGGACGGAAACAAGGTCGAGGAATTCGACTTTGAGACTGTCAACAAACGCCAGATTTCAGGCAACATCTACCTTGCGAAAGTAACGCGGGTCGAGCCGTCGCTTCAGGCGGCCTTTGTCGATTACGGCGGAAACCGTCATGGTTTCCTCGCCTTCGCGGAAATCCACCCCGATTACTATCAGATCCCCGTGGCCGACCGTGAGGCGCTGCTGGCCGAAGACCGTGCCTTCGCGCGGGACGAGGAAGACGAGAAGAAGGTCCAGGAGGTCGAGGCTTCCGATGACGAAGACGGCGACAACGCCGACGAGATCGAGTCGGTCGCCGAAGAGGACGTGAGCGAGGAAATCCGCGCACCCCGCAAGCCGCGTGCCCGTCGTTACAAGATCCAGGAAGTCGTCAAGGTCCGCCAGATCATGCTGGTGCAGGTCGTCAAGGAGGAGCGTGGCAACAAGGGTGCAGCGCTGACCACCTACCTGTCGCTGGCCGGCCGCTATTGCGTGCTGATGCCGAACACGGCGCGTGGCGGCGGGATTTCCCGCAAGATCACGCAGGTCGCCGACCGCAAGAAGCTGAAGGAAATCGCGGCAGAGCTGTCTGTGCCGGAAGGCGCGGGCCTCATCATCCGCACGGCCGGATCGAAACGCACCAAGCCCGAGATCCGTCGCGATTACGAATATCTGATGCGCCTGTGGGAACAGATCCGCGAACTGACGCTGAAGTCGGTCGCACCTGCCCAGATCTACGAGGAAGGCGATCTGATCAAGCGCACGATCCGCGACCTGTTCAACGCAGAGATCGAGGAAGTGCTGGTCGAGGGCGAGGAAGGCTATCGCACCGCCAAGGACTTCATGCGGATGATCATGCCCGACCACGCGCGGCAGGTGAAACGCTATGCCGACACGATGCCGCTGTTCGCGCGGTATCAGGTCGAAAGCTATCTGGGCGGGATGTTCAACCCGATCGTGCAGCTGAAATCCGGCGGCTACATCGTGATCGGCGTGACCGAGGCGCTGGTCGCGGTCGACGTGAACTCCGGCCGGGCGACGAAGGAAGGCTCCATCGAGGAGACCGCGCTGAAGACCAACCTGGAGGCCGCCGAAGAGGTGGCCCGCCAGCTGCGTCTGCGTGACCTTGCGGGCCTGATCGTCATCGACTTCATCGACATGGACGAGCGCAAGAACAACATCGCCGTCGAAAAGCGCATGAAGGACAAGCTGAAGACCGACCGCGCCCGCATCCAGATGGGCCGCATCTCCGGTTTTGGCCTGATGGAGATGAGCCGTCAGCGCCTGCATCCGGGCATGCTGGAATCCACGACCCAGCCTTGTGCACACTGCCATGGCACGGGCCTGATCCGTTCGGATGACAGCCTGTCGCTGCAGGTGCTGCGCCAGCTGGAGGAAGAGGGCACCCGCAAGCGGTCCAAGGAAGTGCTGTTGAAGGCACCCGTGGCGGTCGTGAACTTCCTGATGAACAACAAGCGCGAACATATCGCGCTGATCGAGACGCGCTACGGCATGGCCGTGCGTATCGAGGCGGACCCGCACCTGGTCTCTCCCGACTACTCGATCGAGAAGTTCAACACGGCCACGCGCATCGTGCCTGCGGTGCAGGTCGTGACGGGCGATGCTTCCCTGATGGGAGAGCTGGTGGAGGACGAGGATCTCGATCTGCCGATGGCCCTGACCGAGGAAGCGGAGGACGAGATCGTCGAGACCACGGACATCACCGATGCCGAGGACGATGGGGAAGCGGAAGCGGTCGAAGCCAGCGAGGGTGGCGGCAAGAAGAAGCGTCGTCGTCGTCGTCGTCGTCGTTCGGGCCAGTCGGAACTGGCAGGATCGGAAGCCGCGTCCGACGAGGATTCGGCAGGCGGCGACAGCATTGCGGAAGATATCGCCGCAGCGCCCGTCGATCCCGATCCGCAACCCGAACCGGCCCCCGTCGTAGCGCCGGAACCTGTGGCTGAGGCCGCCCCGAAGCGCCGCACCCGCACGCGTCGCAAATCCGAAACGGTTGCCGCCCCCGTGGCCGAACCCGTCGCGGCAGTGGTCGCCGAACCCGTGACAGAAGCGCCGTCGCAGGAAGCACCCGTCGAGGCGACCCCGGCAGTGGAACCGCTTGCCGAGGATGCGCCTGCACCCAAGCGCACCCGCACGCGCAAGAAGGCGGAACCCGTGGCCGAGGAGGCTCCGAAGCCGCGCGGTCGTACCCGCAAGAAGGCGGAACCTGTGGCAGAGGAAGCGGCCGAGCCCGCACCCAAGCGCAGCCGTGCCCGCAAGAAGTCCGAGGCTGCCCCCGCGGCAGAGACGGCTCCGGCGGTGGCGGCTTCGGTGGCTGACGTGGTTCCCGCACCTGCGGCCGAACCAGCCCCCGCACCGGCGGAAGCTGCGGATGACAGCAAACCGCGCCGCCGCGGCTGGTGGGCTGTCTGAACATCGACTTGAAAAGGGCGCCTTCGGGCGCCCTTTTTCGCACGGGGATGTGACAGTCAGCCCCCTCGTGATCCGTCGGCCGCTTGTGTTATGCGGACGCGGAAGGAGAACCTGATGGCCGGTTTCGACATGATGGACGCAGGACTGTTGTCCGCGATGATGATCGCGCTGACCGCTGGAGTTCTCAGCTTCCTCAGCCCCTGCGTGTTGCCGATCGTCCCGCCTTACCTTGCCTACATGAGCGGGATCAGCATGAACGACATGCGCGGGCAGGGCAGCCGCCGCGTGATGCTTCCGGCGCTGTTCTTCGTGCTGGGCCTGTCGACGGTCTTCCTGTTTCTGGGGTTTGCCGCCTCCACCCTTGGGTCGATGCTGTTGCAGTATCAAGGGGTGATGACGCGTGTGGCGGGCGCGGTCGTGATCCTGTTCGGCTTGCATTTCATCGGCATCCTCCGCATTCCGATCCTGAACCGCGATGTGCGGATGGATGCGGGCGATCGCGGCGGTTCGGCGTTCGGTGCCTATGTCCTGGGGCTGGCCTTCGCGTTCGGCTGGACGCCCTGCATCGGCCCGCAACTGGGCGCAATCCTGTCGCTGGCCGCAACGGAGGCGAACGTGGCGCGGGGCACGGCGCTTCTGGGCATTTATGCTATAGGGCTTGGCTTGCCGTTCCTGCTGGCAGCGCTGTTCATCAACCGGGCCATCGGCGTGATGAACAGGCTGAAGCCATGGATGGGTGTGATCGAGAAAGCGATGGGCGTGTTGTTGATCGTCGTGGGGGTGGCGCTGATCACCGGCATGTTCAGCGTGTTCAGCTTCTTCCTGCTGGAAAACGTGCCGTTCCTGGGCCGTTTGGGCTGATCGCGGCATCGAGTGCTGACAGCACGACCCCCGCCGCATCGTCATGCTGCAGTGCTTCCCGTGCCGCCTGTGCCATCCGGTCGGGATCGAGCGTCATGAGCAGGTCGGACAATGTGTCCGCTTTCGCAGCCAATGCGCCGCCCGCACAATCCAGATCGGCAAAGATTTCGGCGAAGTTCGCCACATCCGGCCCGTGGATCAGGGCGGAACCGTAGGCCGCAGGCTCGAACGGGGTATGGCCGCCCTTCGGCACGAAGGTTCCACCGATGATCGTCGCGCAAGCCGCGCGATACCATAGCGGCATCTCCCCCAGCGTATCGGCAACATAGACTGTGGCGGAAGGCGGATCGCCCGCGCTGCGTTGTGCCACATCAAGTCCCCGCGCCCTTGCCAGCGCCACCACCTCCGCCCCGCGTGCAGGATGGCGGGGCGCTATGATCAGGGAGCGAAACCGTGTCTGGCGCGTGAAGGCATCAAGGATCACCGCGTCCTCCCCCGCATGGGTGGAGGCGGCGAGCAGCGTTTCCCCCCGTCCACGGGGCATGGCGGGCAAGGGGGTGTTGTCGGCCGGGACGGCAGATTTCAGCGTCAGCCGCGGCCCGATCCGGTCGGGCGGCAGACCCAGGGAAACCAGTCGCGCCTCGCTGTTCGCGTCCTGCGCGCTGACCCATGACAGCGCCCCCAGCATCTGGCGCATCAGCCCCACCTTGCCCCAGCGGCGAGCGGAGCGTTCAGACATCCGTGCTCCGATCACCAGAACGGGGTATCGGGCGGACAGGATGCGTTCAGGCCACAGTTCGTTTTCCACGATGACCAGTGCCCGCAGGCGGCGCATCCGGCGCATCACCGGCCACACGTCCAGCGGGGCCAGCCGCACTGTAACGCCTGCCAGACCCCAAGCCGCGACCATTGCCTTTGCGGTGGGATTGTTGCAGGTGACCAGCACGTCATCGCCCCGTGCCGCCAGCGCCTCGATCACGCTGCGGGCAGAGGCGAGTTCGCCGTTGCTTGCGCCGTGGATCCAGATGGCCCCTGGCGGGGCGGGATCGCAAACCATCCTTTCGCGCAGGCCCCCGCGCCGCGCCGCGAACACGGCCACCACCGGCAGGGCGGCCAGCATCAGGGCGCGGTACAGGATCATTCGACCCGAACCTCCTGCCGCAGTGTGCCATCCTGATTGTAGATCAGGATGCGGCCATCTTCGGTCACCACGGCCACCCAGTCGCGGCCCAGCGTGACCGCCGTGGGGACCGCGCCGTCCAGCCGGATTGCCGGGGGAATGGCGGGCGCGCGATCCACCATTTGCGGCACACGCGTGACAAGCAGCCAGATCACGGTTATCAGGCCCCCGATCAGCACTATCGTCAGTATCGTGACCAGTGCCTTCAGAAAGCCCAATCCGGGCGGCAAGCCTTGCGGAGCCTCGTCCATGGCGATCCTTTCCGGTCCCGATGGGGACCACCTTGAAGTTGTAATCGGGCCGAACCCGCCTGAACGCCTTGATAAGGCCCTCGCACGGGAGGTGCCAGAGGATGCGGCGCTGTCGCGTTCGCGCCTGATGAAGATGATGGCCGCAGGGGATGTGCTGCGGGACGGCAAACCCGTCGGAGCGCGCGACAGCGTGGCCGAGGGCGACGTGCTGACCCTGCGTCTTGGGGAGCCCGAGGCCGTGCACACGCAGGCCGAGGATATCCCGCTGAATGTGGTCTACGAGGATGACGACCTCATCATCATCGACAAGCCCGTGGGAATGGTGGTGCACCCCGCCCCGGGATCGCCTTCGGGCACGCTGGTCAATGCGCTGCTGGGCCATTGCGGCGATACCCTGTCGGGTATCGGCGGGGAACGCCGCCCGGGCATCGTCCACCGGATCGACAAGGACACGTCCGGTCTGCTGGTCGTGGCGAAATCCGACCGCGCCCATCACGGTCTTGCCGCTCAGTTCGAGGCGCACACCGTCACCCGGCGATACGTGGCGCTGATCCATGGCGCACCCGACAAGGGCGATCCGCGTCTGCGTGGTCTGTCCGGCGTCAGTTTCGAGGCCGGACACATCCTGAAGATCGCCACGCATCTTGACCGCCATCGCAGTGACCGCCAGCGCCAGGCCGTTACCTTCCACGGCGGCCGCCACGCCGTTACCCGCGCCCGCGTGCTGGAAGATTACGGCGTCGCGTCGCTGGTGGAGTGTTGGCTTGAAACCGGACGGACGCACCAGATTCGCGTCCACATGGCCTATGTCGGGCATGGGTTGCTTGGCGATCAGACCTATGGCGGCAAGCGCAAGGTCGCGGCAAAGGCCCTTGGCGCCGCAGCGGCCGAGGCTGCGGCGACCTTCCCGCGTCAGGCGCTGCATGCGGCCTCCCTCGGCTTCACGCATCCTGTCACGGGGCAGGAGATCGCGTTCGAGTCTCCCCTGCCGGATGACATGCAATCCCTCCTGGACGTGTTGCGCACCGGTGCGGACATGGAAAACTAGAATATCGCGGGCGTCGGGATATGCTTTGGCGCGAAGGCGACCAAAGCGCACACCTGCCGGGGGTCTGCAAAATACTGTTTCGGTGCATGATGACGTTCGTCGAACCGAGCAACAGCAGCAGCGCCTTTTGAGGTGAATGGCCTGGTCCGACTGCGATTCCCGGCCTTTCGGCTGTCCTCAGGCACGGCAGACCGGCAAGTTCCCAACAGATGAAAGCACTAGCCCTCAACCATTTTGTCATGCAAGTTGAAGTTGCAATACACCTACGTTCAAAGGACCTGAGCAAATGCTGGTAGCCGGGATATGCCGATTTTCGTTGGTCGGGCGGGGGGACTGGAAGGCGTATCAGGGTAAGACGGACGAAGAGGTCGAGGCAATTGCAGCCGACCAAGCCGCAATGCTATTTACCACCGAACGGATGAACAAGCGTCTCGCCACATTTGAACACCTGACGCTGGCATCGCTCAAGGCTCAGACAGATCCGGACTTCATGTTCATCGTTTTGGCGTCGAAGCTCATGCCCAAACGCTTTCGCGAACGTCTTGAAAAGATATGCAGCGAAGTGCCTCAGGTCCAATTGAGATTTTTCGGGCTTACTTCCGCAGGAGAAGCTCAGAAAAAGGTTTTCAAGGAATATGCCCTGAAGTTCCCCGAGGTATTGCAATTTAGACTGGATGACGACGATTGCCTATGTGTCGATTATATTGCGTCGATGAAATCGCATACCAAACACCTGATGGAGCGAGACGAGGAGCCTTTCTCGGCGACGATCCACGGTGTCATGTATACCAAGGTGAACGGTCCCGATACCGTCATCTATAACTGGCCCGTCGATTTCTTCAGTGCGGGGGCGGCAGTAAGGCATCAAAGCAAAAGCGTCTATGACTTCGGTCACTTCGCATTAGGTCACCGCTTCGAGTCCGTGAGTATTTCCGGGCGCTTGTCACTCGTAACGAATAACGGCACGAATGACACCGAATTCGATGCCGAAATGATACGCAAGCGGCGAATGTCCGTGATGACGCAAGAGCAAGTTAACATCGCCATTGATCGAAACTTCGCTTTCTTGAACGATCAAGGCAGAAAACTCTCCGGAATATCTGACTTCCTTATGAAATCTGCGGCACGATCATCTCCTTGGATGAGTGATCTGGTTTTCAAAGGAGGTATGTTCATATCTGACGATGATATTGTGGTAAGGTATATTCCAAGGGACACCGATATACTTGTCGTATCAACTTCCTATTCTATGGGGAACTTTGAACATGCGCGACTTGCAGACGGCCCATTTTCCGAAAACTGCCGACGACTGAACGTATCCTCTTTGGATATCGTATTGCGACGCGATTCTACAAATGGTTATTCAGCCGTTCGAGAAATAATCAAGAATTTTCATGATCGGGGAATTTTTGCTTCATTTGAGAATACCCTAGTTTGCGGTATTGCTGAGGGAGTGCATCTCAGCATGCAGGTCGCTCGAGAAATTTCCAACATAAAAGTCTTGGCGTTTTCTCCTAAAGCTGCCCATGATGATATCAAGCCGCGCCCTCACGATAAAGTAGACCTTTGTATCGTTGCCGATCCGAAGCACTTCGATACAGGACTTTTTGCAGGCATCAAAGGGGAGCGCGTTCAAATATTACGGGCCCGGCATTCAGGGCAGTATACAAAAAGATTTCTGGATCACCAAGGTTTGTTGGATGAGCTTATTTTAAGTACTGCTATCGGTCAAATAAGTAGTCAAAACTTCTATAAATCTTATAGAAGCGCTAGAAGTAATAGAAATTACCAAGCAGACTTCGTGAATGACCTTATCATGAATAATTCGCTATCTCGTTTGCAGGTAGCGTATCAATACTTCAAAAAGAATGAACGAAGCGGCTTAGCTTTGGAAATCCATCAGCATTTGAATCGTATTGGTATGGCATCGGGTGACATAGCAGGTGGTAAATTTGTCTGATACGAAAAAAGAGAACCCGATATTTTTTACCCCAGGCCTGAGTAAAAAGTTCCGAATTTTTGATAAAGATAGCGCTCTGCAGCCTAATTACGTCCCGAGAGCCAAGCTATTATTTATTGTAGCTAGTGAAAATCCAGCTCATAAACGACTTCTTCACGGTTTCGTAACCAAATACCGTGATTATAAATCTGCTAAATACTGTGTCGAACTGCCAAGCTTTCCTGCGGTCGTTGAGAATTTTTCTTTTAAAGGGCGTCTTCCGAAATGCGCGGGGCAAGTACTGACAACTGGGGCATCGGCCCTTCGGGTAAGAACGAAATTAACCAAAGACTTGGGAGAGGAACGCGCAACGAGCGTTATCTTATCCGAAGCCGAATATGCACGCGAACGGGTATCGCAGACCATCCCAACGATTGAAGATGAAGACTTAATCTGCAAATCTGATCTGCCATTCGTTATTGAATGCCGAAATTTCTACAACTATTACCACTTTACCACTGAGTCACTTATATACTTACAGATGTATAGAGATTACGCATTTAGTGGAGAAATTCATTTAATAACTGCTGGAGCGAGTGAAGTTAAGGAATATTTACGTCGGGCAGTCGAGGATTTCTATCCCGATCTGTTTGATCGGATTCATTTCAAGACTGGGAATGCAAAGTACAAGAAGGCTATCATACCGTTCACTTCAAATCATTTATATCATTTTTCAAATGAGGATTTGATTGAAGATATAGAGGAGAAAGCTGAATTTTCGAACTCTCTTAGAAATGGTGAGCTACGACCAGCGACGAACGAAAATTATCGAATGATTTTCAGAAATAGTCGCGATGAATATATTCGGCGGCATCGTGATAATGTGTTAAGAAGGGCATATACTTACAGGGGGGCGAAATATGTGTATGTTTCGCGGAAACAAGGTGCGTCGCGCGACAGATCCATCATCGAAGAAGACAAAATTATAGAAATGGTGGGCAGATATGGATTTGACATGGTGCACTTTGAGGAAATAACTCCTCTGCAGCAGGCGAGCTTGTGCAACTCGGTTGATATATTTTTGTCTGCTCATGGAGCGGGTTTCGCCAACATGACATATGGAAAGCCCGGAAGCCACTTTATTGAACTTAGCCATTTGCAAACTGCACGTCATAGATTTGGCGACTTCAATATGCATGCGTCTGCATCTGGTGTTAATTACACGCATTTTTTCGCAGATCATAGTATTGGTGATTCTGATGAAGTGCCAAATCTTCATCATGAAGGGCATGCAGGAATCGCGCTATCACATCTTGGCTTGCAAAAACTGGAGTACCTCATCGCGTCGTTGATCGATAAAGAGTACCAAAAAAAGTATCTTGCAAGGCTTCGGGGTTTGCGTGCTAAAGGCGAAGATCAAGCGGCCGTCTCGCTAATTCTTAACGATTCATTGCGGAGCGCAGTTTGTCCTGTCTCGCTTACCATTCTTGCTGAAGCTTACGAAAAGATGGAGAGCCATCGCAATGCTTTAAAAGCCTACGTTCAGCTGGCTTCACTTGTGCCTTATCGTGGCGATATCTTGATGAAGATTATTGATCTCGCCAATTTCTTATCAGATGAAGCAATTGTTACTTGGGCAAAAGAGATGAGCGAAGTTTATAAGCGGACACGTTGGATGCGATGGTGCCGAGCAGAGGGGGGCGCAATTGAAATCCAAGGCTGATTGTTGGCGAAAATTAAATTTACCGAGCGAGTAAGTTATGGCAAAGAAGTCCAAAAGACGTAGTGTATCTGATATAATGCAGACGCCAGGTATCATCGAAGTCAGAAATGCTCTTGTCGTCCCGCCTTCTCTGAATGAGACCGGCAAGTATAATGGAAGGTCTGGCGTATTTAGAGAGGATGGGACGTTTATCACTTCGTCTCTATCGGAGACAGGGGGGCGGTTTATCCATGATGAACCAGATTTGCCTGCTGAGGGAACTTATGAAGTAAGTTTTCTACCTGGAACTCATTCATTCGGGGGAGTGTTCTTCGGGCACTTTGGTCACTTCATAACAGAGTCGACTGGTCGTTTGTGGATTCTTGGCCAAAATAACTTCAAGATTGATAGTGTTGTTTTCGCACCGAAAGAAAATGCGTTTGCTGAACATGCAATTATTCGACAGACAGGACTACTTGCTGGTATTGGTGTTAACACCAGTTTGACAGTAATTGATCGTCCAACTCGGGTTGAGCGACTTTTAGTACCCGCGCAGGAATTCGGACTATCTCCGAGTTTAATTCGTGGAACGAAACGCTATGTCGATTTCATGGGCCAATGTGCGAGAAATGTTAAACCCGAAGGGGCAGAATTGCTTTACATATCTCGTCAGGGGCTGCCAGTGGACCGTGGCATGATCCTTGGAGAGCAATTGCTGGTCGATTGGCTTACGCAAGAGGGATATCGAATCTTCAGGCCACAGAAACATAGTTTGCAAGAACAAGCCGCACAATATCGTGCTGCCAAAAAAATCATTTCAGTCGATGCTTCGCCGCTCCATTATATGGCTTACGTGGCTTCGCCAGACCAGAAGATCAGTATCATCAAACGTCGGTCAATGGACGCAATCTCAAATATTATTTCGCATCTTGAGAGTTTTGGTGATCCGGATATTCAAGTGATTGATCATATCCGGGCGGATTATGTAAATAAGAAATTCCGGCGTATAGGACGCACTTCATGGAGCGAAGTGAGCTTGCGGGCGATAGGAGAAGATCTTTTTTCAGCGGGTATGATAACGTCCAAGGACAACTGGCGCGATCTCACCGCAGACGAAATCGAGAAGCAAGTAAATGAGCTGGGAGCTGAGGCGGAAAATCCTTATTGGCGAATTCCAGTTGAAAAAGGTGATAGTCCGGATCAGATTTGAAGATTTGACGTTATTTTGTTTATCATACCTCATCGTAGTCACAAGCACCCACCTATCACGGTAAATGCAAAGATAGACTAATAATATAATTTCTGTGTCACCTCCTAATTTTTGTGTGTATGCTTGGTGCAAGATGCCAGTTTATATGTTGGTGCGTCATCAAGTTGGAGCAGTTGAAAGTATTTATCATTCACGCCATGCATCCAGAATTTCAACACATTCTGAAAAATTGAAAGAGTAATATCAGATAAAGAATTGGGTGAAGCGTTGGTTTGTGGATATCTACGATAAATCTTCTGGTTCTCTATTTCAGATTACCCTGTCGTTTATTAAAACGTCTCCAGTCCAACATTTGCGGTTTTAGAAAGTAATCTTTGGAGGGATGCTTGAAATGGTACATTCTAAATTTGGTTGCGGCGGGCGTCACCCTGAATGATGTTGGCAAAATTATCTTGGCGTTGCACGGATTAAGTCATTTGTCTTCAGATCGATGCAGCAGTCCGCGGAAATTGAAGGCTGGTTTCCGTTGTCGAACATGCACCGCATTGACGAGGTTGGCCTTCAGTCCGTTGGGCAGACGAATGCCGAGATTTTCCCACTGTTAATCTGCGCATCCCGCCACGACGGCGTCATTGCCAAGCGCTCGGTTCCGCGATGTGGTCCACATATCGCGCCGATACCCAGATGAAACATTCGTCTTGATAACTGAAACATCCACCCCCATATCAGCCACATTCGCGTGAAGACGCGCAACATTTGCGTTTCCGCGACGGTTTTCCCTGCGACACGCGTTAACTGGATGTGACGGCCCTAGCAGGGTCGCCCCCTTCGGCATCGCCGCAGGCTGACTAGGAGGTTCGACATGGCCAGCTATACCAATCTTCCCGCCCCCAGCCCCGAACAGGGGCTGAACCGTTATATGCAGGAAATCCGCAAGTTCCCGCTGCTGGAGCCTGAGGAGGAGTACATGTTGGCCAAACGCTGGGTCGATCATCAGGACTCGGGCGCGGCGCATAGGCTTGTCACCTCCCACCTCCGACTGGCTGCGAAAATCGCCATGGGCTATCGCGGATACGGCCTGCCGCAAGCCGAAGTCATCTCGGAAGCCAACGTTGGCCTCATGCAAGCGGTGAAACGGTTCGACCCCGAGCGGGGTTTCCGCTTGGCGACTTATGCAATGTGGTGGATCCGCGCATCGATCCAGGAATACATCTTGCGGTCGTGGAGCCTTGTGAAGCTTGGCACCACGTCGGCCCAGAAGAAGCTGTTCTTCAACCTGCGTAAGGCCAAGGCCAAGCTGGGTGCGTTGGAAGAGGGTGATTTGCGGCCGGAAAACGTCGCTCGTATTGCCACCGACCTGAACGTGACCGAGGAAGAGGTCATCAGCATGAACCGCCGTCTGGCGGGTTCGGATGCATCTCTGAACGCGACTGTCGGTTCCGAAGACGGCGGCGCGCAGTGGCAGGACTGGTTGGAGGACGAGGATAGCGACCAAGCCGCCGACTATGCCGAGCGGGACGAGCTGGAAACCCGCCGCGAACTTTTGATGCAGGCGATGGACGTGCTGAATGATCGTGAACGCGACATCCTCGCGCAGCGCCGCCTGTCCGAAGATCCTGTGACGCTGGAAGATCTGTCCGAAACCTATGGTGTCAGCCGCGAACGCATCCGCCAGATCGAAGTTCGTGCATTTGAAAAGCTGCAGAACAAGATGCGCGAACTGGCGCGCGGCAAGGGGATGGCCATTCCGGCTTGAAGCCTCTTTCCGAAATACGGAAAAACCCTGCGGGTGCAAACCTGCAGGGTTTTTCTGTTTGTAGCGAGACTGGTGCGGATACCCATGGGCCGAGATTTATGACACCCTTGGTCCGGATCCTGCTGGCATCCCGGAAGGGACCGTTGCGGCGGCTGTCTCCTTGATACCATCCGCCCGACCTGCGCATGAAAACGGCTTATGCCGATTTGTCGCAATCCGCACCGTCTCCCGCATCAGCGGGACCGGCGCGCCGCTCAGTCCTCCATCGCCTCCAACTCGTCGATGAACCCTGCGATCATCGCCAGACCCTTGTCCCAAAAGGCGGGATCGGAGGCGTCGAGGCCGAAGGGGGCCAGCAGCTCCTTGTGATGCTTGGAGCCGCCCGCCTTGAGCATGTCGAAGTACTTGTCCTGAAAGTCCGGGCCACCCTCGGCATAGACGGCATAGAGCGCGTTCACCAAACCGTCGCCGAAGGCATAGGCATAGACGTAGAACGGCGAGTGCACGAAATGCGGGACATACGACCAGAAGGTTTCGTAGCCGTCCATGAACTCGAATGCGTCGCCCAGCGATTGCGCCTGCACCGACATCCATAAGGCGTTGATGTCATCGGGCGTCAATTCTCCTTCGGCGCGGGCGGCGTGCAGCTTGCATTCGAAGTCATAGAACGCGATCTGGCGGACAACGGTGTTGATCATGTCCTCCACCTTGCCAGCCAGCAGGGTCTTGCGCTCGGCTTGGGTCTTGGCACCATCCAGCAGCTTGCGGAAGGTTAGCATCTCTCCGAACACCGACGCGGTTTCAGCCAGCGTCAGGGGGGTGGAGGACAGCAGCTCGCCTTGATCCGCCGCCAGCACCTGATGGACGCCATGGCCCAGTTCATGCGCCAGTGTCATCACGTCGCGCGGTTTGCCCATGTAATTGAGCATGACGTAAGGATGCACGGTCGTAACCGTCGGATGGGCAAACGCACCCGGTGCCTTGCCTGGCTTCACGCCTGCGTCGATCCAGCCCTTGGTGAAGAATGGCTCTGCCAGATCCGCCATGCGCGGATCGAACGCGGCGTAGGCATCACGAACGGTCGCGCAAGCCTCGTCCCACGGGATGGTGCGCGGCGTCTCGGTCGGCAGCGGCGCGTTGCGGTCCCAGACCTGCAGCGTGTCCAACCCCAACCATTTCGCCTTCAGCCGGTAATAGCGGTGCGAGAGCTTCGGATAGGCTGCGACCACGGCGTTGCGCAGCGCCTCCACGACCTCCGGCTCCACATGGTTGGACAGGTGGCGGCCGGTCTGCGGGGTCGGCATCTTGCGCCACCGATCCTCGATCTCCTTTTCCTTGGCCAGCGTGTTGTGGATACGGGCGAACAGCTTGATGTCCTTGTCGAACGCCTTGGCCAGCGCACGGGCCGCAGCCTCGCGCTTGGCGCGGTCGGCATCGGTCAGAAGGTTCAGCGTGGCTTCGAGGTTCAACTCCTCGCCGTCCACCGTGAACATCATGCCGGCGGTGGTCTCATCGAACAGGCGGTTCCACGCGGCGGCACCGACGGTGGACTGGTCGTGCAGGAACGTCTCCAGCTCGTCGCTCAGCTGGTGCGGGCGCATGGCGCGCATCCGTTCGAACACGGGCTTGTATCGGGCAAGGTCGGCATTCTGCGCCAGCAGCCCGTCAAGATGCGCGTCGTCCAGTCGGTTGAACTCCAGCGTGAAGAACACGAGCGGCGTGGTGGCCTCCGTAATCTCGTCCTGCGCGTCCGCCATGAACTTGGCCCGTTCGCTGTCCATGGTGTTCTGGTAATAGCGCAGGCCGGCATAGGACATCAGGCGGCCTGCCGTGATGTCGATCCGCTCGTACAGCTCCACGCAATGCAGCAGGGCATCGGCGTCCAGCGTCGCCAGCTTGCCCTGATAGCTTTGGGCGAAATGGGCGCAGGTGTCGCGTACCCAGTCCATGTCCGCCTGCACCTGAGGATCGTCGGGCGCTGCGTAAAGGTCGGTCAGATCCCATTCGGGCAGCCTGCCGAACCCCTTCCCGCTGGAATTTGCGTCGAATACGGGGCGGGGCAGGGGCAGCGTCATGGGGTATCCTTCAACGGTTGTTGATACCCATGTAGGCGCTGCCCGCGCCCGAGTTCAAGTGAGCGAGCCCCAGAGGTCGTATTCGCTGGCCTCGTCCACGCGGACTGTCACCATGTCGCCGGGCTTCAGATGCTCGAACCCTTCGTCGATGAACAGGTTGCCGTCGATTTCGGGCGCGTCGGCTTTCGTGCGGCAGGTGGCGCCGTCCTCGTCCACCTCATCCACGATGACCTGCTGCAGGGAGCCGACCTTCGCCTGCAGTTTCGCCTCGGAAATGGCCTGCGCCTTTTCCATGAAGCGGTCCCAGCGGTCCTGCTTGATATCCGCGGGCACATGGTCGGGCAAGTCGGCGGAACGGGCACCGGCGACGTTTTCATACTGGAAGCAGCCGACGCGATCCAGCTGCGCCTCGTCCAGCCAGTCCAGCAGGGTCTGGAACTCCGCCTCCGTTTCACCGGGGTAACCCACGATGAAGGTGGATCGCAGGGTGATGTCGGGGCAGGCGGTGCGCCATGCGGCGATCTCGTCCAGCGTCCGTGCCGCAGCCGCGGGCCGCGCCATGCGCTTCAGCGTGTCGGGGTGCGCGTGCTGGAACGGAATGTCGAGATAGGGCAGCACGAGGCCTTCGGCCATCAGCGGGATCAGGTCGCGGACATGGGGATAGGGATAGACGTAATGCAGCCGCACCCATGCACCCAGCTTGCCCAGTTCGCGGCTCAGGTCGGTGATATGCGCGCGCACGTCGCCGCCTTTCCACGGGGCGAAGTCGTGTTTGCGGTCAAGGCCGTAGGCGGAGGTGTCCTGCGAAATGACCAGCAGTTCGCGCACGCCTGCCTCGACCAGCTTCTCGGCCTCGCGCAGGACCGCATGGGCGGGACGGCTAACCAGCTTGCCGCGCATGTCCGGGATGATGCAGAATTTGCACTTGTGGTTGCAGCCTTCCGAGATCTTCAGATAGCTGAAATGCCGTGGCGTCAGGCTGATGCTTTGCGCGGGCAGCAGGTCGAAATAGGGATCGGGCTTCGGCGGGACGGCTTTGTGGACGGCGTCCAGCACAGCCTCGTATTGGTGCGGGCCAGTGACGGCCATAACCTTCGGGTGCGCGCCGGTGATGTATTCCGGGTCCGCGCCCAGACAGCCGGTGACCAGCACCTTGCCGTTCTCGCGCAGCGCCTCGCCGATGGCGTCGAGCGATTCCGCCTTGGCCGAATCCAGAAACCCGCAGGTGTTCACGATGACCGCGTCCGCGCCCTTGTAATCGGGGCTGATGGCATAGCCTTCGGCCCGCAGACGGGTCAGGATGCGTTCGCTGTCGACCAGCGCTTTCGGGCAGCCGAGGCTGACCATGCCGATGGTCGGCTGGCCCACGCGCGGGGCTGCGTCGATCACGATCGTCGGTGCCAGGTCGGGGCGGAGGTTTGGCGGGTTCTGGGACATTGCGCCCATATAGCGATGGTGCGTGCTTCGCGGAAGGGGGTTTAGAGCAACACCGCCTTGCGCAATGCGGCAAGGTCCGCCGACCCGGTGCAGAAGCAGGCGACGCGCAGCTGCCCCTCCAGCACGGCGAAGGTATCAAGTAGCGCTTGCGTGCTGTCGATCGCCGCCGGCAGCAGGGCGGCCCCGAATCCCGCAAGATCCGCCCCAATACGAATGGCCCGCGCCGCGTCCAGCCCCGTCGCAAGCCCGCCGGATGCGATGATCGTGGCATCGGGGCAGGCTGCACGCGTCTGAAGCACGGCCGTGGCGGTGGGAATGCCCCAGTCGCCGAAGGCGGCGGCAATCGCGGCATCGCGTGGGTCGATGGCGCGCGCGCCTTCCACGGCAGCCCAACTGGTGCCACCAGATCCTGCCGTGTCGAAATGGGTGATGCCTTCGTCTTGCAGCCGCAAGACGAGGTTGCCGGACAGACCCGCGCCTACTTCCTTTATCACGACGGGTACGGGCAAGGCGCGGGCCATGCTGCCGATCTTTGCCAGAAGGCCGCGCCAGTCGCGATCCCCCTCGGGCTGCAGCACTTCCTGCAGGGGGTTGAGGTGGATTATCAGGGCTTCGGCCTCGATCGCCTCTATGGCGCGGCGGGCATGATCCGCGTCATAGCCGAGGTTCAGCTGCGCCGCCCCCAGATTGGCAAGGATCGGAATGTCGGGGGCAGCGCGGCGCAGCGTCTTGTCCAACCCGCCGGTGTCCCCCGCCTCGAGCGCGATTCGCTGTGATCCGACGGCAAGCGCCACCCCGGCCGCCTGACAGGCCTCCGCAAGGTTTGCGTTGATCGCCGACGCACGCGCGGGCCCACCGGTCATGGAGCTGACGAGGAAAGGAAGTGCCAGGCGCCGCCCGAGAAACCGGGTCGACAGATCGATCCTGTCCACATGCAGCTCCGGCAGGGCCACGTGTTCGAACCTTACCGCATCCAGCCCCGTGCGGCCGTTGCCGGCGGCCAGGCCGCCCAGCACGATATCCAGATGCTGGGACTTGCGCTGGCTGGTCATATGGCTTGGCTTCCGATAGCTTGTATTTGACATAAGGTCGGTTCCCTCCAGATAGTTCTGGACCATGGCCGCGGCAAACGTAAGCGATCTCTGACATGAACATGACGCCCGACATCCTTCAGTCCGGACACCATGCGGAACGCTTCGCAGCCTTTCGCGATGCGCTGGAACAGCGGATGCAGCTGCATATGAGCACACCTGTAGGCGCCCCGTCGCGTCTCATGGCAGCCTCGGGGGATGCAATACTGGCTGCGGGCAAGCGGATGCGCCCGTTCATGCTGCATCTGGCGGCATCCGGCGCCGATGAGGGGGCGATCCTCGATGCGGGCTGTGCGCTGGAGATGGTGCATTCGGCCTCGCTGATCCTCGATGATCTGCCTTGCATGGACGATTCCGGTTTGCGCCGTGGCCGTCCGGCCACCCATGTCGTCTGGGGGCAGGCGACGGCCATCCTCGGGGCCGTCGGGCTGATGAACCATGCCTTCGGGATCCTTGGCATGTTGCAGGCCAGCGACACGCAGCGTGTCGCGTTGGTCGGCGCCCTGTCCCGCTCGATCGGGTGGGGCGGGCTGGTGGCCGGTCAGGAATACGACGTGAACGGGTTCGGACCACAGGATGGCGGTGGAACGATCCTTCAGCGCATCGATCAGGTGAACCGGATGAAAACCGGCGTTCTTCTTGTCGCAGCGGTGGAGATGGGGGCAATTCTGGCAGGCCGCGATCCGGCGCATTTGCAGCGGTTCGCGACGGATCTGGGGCTGGCGTTCCAGATCGCCGACGATCTGGGCGACGTTACCAAGACGGCCGAAGAATTCGGCAAGGATGTGGGCAAGGACGTGGGCAAGAACACCTTCGTGGCCGAACTGGGGGCGGAGCGTGCGCGCCGCCGCTGTCTGGACCTGCTGTTTCAGGCCCAACATGCGCTGGATGCGGCGGCGGTCGATCCGGCCCCATATCAATGGATGATCGCGCAAGTGTTTGACCACGACCTGCTGGACGCCCGTGTGGCCGCGCCGCGTGATGAAAGGATGACATCGTGATGGACTGGATCTTGCCTGCTGTCGTGATCATCGCGACCGTCGGTTTCATGGAATGGGTCGCATGGGCCTCTCACAAATATATCATGCATGGCTGGGGATGGGGTTGGCACAAGTCCCACCACGAGGAGACGCACGGCCCGTTCGAGATGAACGACCTTTACGCTGTTGTCTTCGCTGTCGTCGCCATCGGGCTTTTCGTGGCAGGTAACTGGTGGTGGCGTCCCGCGACATGGATGGGCATCGGCGTGACGTTGTACGGGATCTTGTATTTCATCGCCCATGACGGGCTGGTCCACAAACGCTGGCCGTTTCATTACATCCCCCGCAAGGGTTATGCCAAGCGCTTGTATCAGGCCCACCGCCTGCATCACGCGGTGGAGGGCAAGGAGGGATGCGTCTCCTTCGGGTTCATCTGGGCCAAACCCGTCAAGACGCTGGTCAAGGAGCTGGACCATAACAAGCGCACCGACCGCGATCTGGTGCGCGACGTTCAGGACGGTCGCTGATAAAGCCCCTTGCGGGGTTTCGAAGACACAAGGCGGCTGCGGGCCACATCAAGACCGGCGGCCGCGAAAAGTGCAGCCTTTTCGGCCTTGGTCGTGCTGATGCGACGGTTCCACGCCGCGGGGCCGCCCTTGCGCAGCTTGACCCCGATGGCGCGGTACACCCGTCGCGCCGCTGCGATAGCCAGTGCGGAACGCGGCGGCAACTCCTTCATGCCCGCAAGGGCGCTGTCGTAATACGCATCCGCCATGTCCAGCAACCGCAAGGCCACACGATACAGGTCATCCCGATCGCGTGTCGTCAGCAGGTCGTCGGGCAGATAGCAGCGACCTGCCGCCGCATCCTCAATCACGTCCCGCGCGATATTGGTCAGCTGGAACCCGATGCCGAGGTCCGAGGCGCGGTCCAGCACTACTGGATCGCGCACCCCCATGATTTGTGCCATCATCACGCCCACGACCCCCGCCACATGATAGCAGTAGTCGAGCAGGTCCGCTTCGGTCCGGTAAGTACGCTCCTCCACGTCCATCGCGAAACCGTCCAGAAGCTGGTTCGGATACAGCGCGGGGATCGCGTTTCGCTGGGCGACGCGGCGCAGGCTTTCGAAAACCGGATCGGTCTGCGCCTCACCTGCAAGGGCAGCGGCCGTCTGTGTCCGCAGGGTTTGCAGGCGCTGCATCTGGCCGGTCCGGAAATCGGCCGTCTGCGCCATGCCGTGATCCTGACCATCGATCACGTCGTCACAATGACGGCACCACGCATAGAGCATCACGCAGTCGGCGCGCGTCTGACGGTCGAAGATGCGGGCCGCGGCGGCAAAGCTTTTCGATCCCTTGGCGATGCTGTCCTCAGCGTGGGCGATGGTAGCGTCGGTCATATCATCAGCCCAGCAGTGGCCTCGGCACTGCCCACGACGCCGGGGATGCCCGCGCCGGGATGGGTGCCCGCGCCAACGATATACATGTTCTCCAGCCGCTCGTCGCGGTTGTGGGGGCGGAACCATGCGGATTGGGTCAGGATCGGCTCGATGGAGAACGCGCTGCCCATGTGCGCGTTCAACTCGTCCCGGAAATCGAACGGGGTGAAATGGCGCACGGTCATCAGGTCGCGGCGCAGGTGGGGGATGTAGTTCGCTTCCAGATAATCCAGGATCCGGTCGCGGTATTGCGGGCCGACCACGTCCCAGTCGATGTCGGCCTGCCCCAGATGCGGGACGGGGGACAGGACGTAATAGGCGCTGCACCCTTCCGGGGCGAGGCTGTCATCCGTCACGGAAGGGGCATGCAGGTAAAGCGAGAAGTCGTCCTGCAATTCGTGACCGTGGAAGATCTCCTGTATCAGGGCGCGGTAGCGTTTGCCGAACAGGACCATGTGGTGCCGAAGATCGGGGCGTTCACCTTTAAGGCCGAAATAGGTGACGAACAGCGACATGGAGTGACGCTTCTTCGCCAGCTTGTCACCCTTCGTGTCGCCCAGCAGCTTCCGGTAGGTGTGCACCACGTCCGCATTGCTGGCGACCATGTCGAAGACGTGGCGTTCGCCGTTCACATGCAGGGCGGTGGCGCGGTTGCCGGACGTCTCGATCCGTTCCACCTCGGCATTGCACTGGATGATGCCGCCAAGGTCCTGGAACAGGTTGACCATGCCTTGAACCAGCGCGCCCGTGCCGCCCTTGGCAAACCACACGCCGCCCTGTCGCTCCAGCGCGTGGATGAGGGCGTAGATCGACGATGTCTCGAACGGGTTGCCGCCCACAAGCAGGGTGTGGAAGCTGAACGCCTGCCGCAGCTGGTCGTCCTTGATGAACTGCGAGACCATCGAATAGACCGACCGCCACGCCTGCAGCTTGGCCAGTTGCGGACCGGCCTTGATCATCGACTTGAAGTGCAGGAAGGGAACGGTGCCCAGCTTCTCGTACCCCTCGCGGTAGACATCCTGCGAATATTTCAGGAAGCGGCGATACCCTTCGACATCCTGCGGTGATTTCAGCGCGATCTGGCGGTCGATCGAGTCCTGATCGTCGGCATAATCGAACTTGAACCCGTCTTCCCAGCACAACTGATAGAAAGGGGCAACAGGCAGCAGGGTGACGTAATCCTCCATCTTGCGGCCCGACAGACGCCACAGCTTCTTCAGGCATTCGGGATCGGTGATGACGGTGGGGCCCGCGTCGAAGGTGAAGCCCGCATCGTGATAGACATAGGCCCGCCCGCCCGGCAGATCGCGTTTTTCAAACAGCGTCGTGGCGATGCCGGCCGATTGCAGGCGAATTGCCAGCGACAGGCCGCCAAGGCCCGCGCCGATCACGGCAGCTGTTCTGTCAGACATGGGGAAACCTTTCGGGCAGGACGCGCAGGGCGCGACCGATGGGGACGGGGGGCTTGCCGATCAGGATGCGGGCCATGTCAGCGGGGGTGGTGCGTCCGGCATAGAACCGTTCGATCAGTGGTTCGGGCAGGCGGTAGAATCGTTCCATGACGTGGCGGCGTTGCGCGGGATCGGCGGCACGGAACAGCATACGGTTCAGAAGGCGGTAAAAGCGGCTGGTGCGGGTCAGGGCGTCACGGCGGATGGCATGCGCCAGTGCGACCGATCCATCCTGCCAATACCGCGCCACCACGGCCGAGGTGCGCACGGCATCGGGCAGCGAATATCCGGTGACGGGATGGAATTGCGCCGCCCGCATCCCGATGCGCGGAAGGTCTGCGTCCGCCCAAAACCGCGCAGCATCGAAACCGAGCATCAGGGGCAGGGCACCCGACTCCTCGGCCACCACATGATCGATCTGCCAGCCTTGGGCGCGTGCATAATCCGCGATGGAAGCGCGCAGGGCGTCCGGGGCCAGATCGGCACTGTCGGAGTAGCGCGTATCCTCGATCAGCACACGGGTGGGGGAATAGGGCAGGACATAGACGAAACGGTAGCCGTCGATCTGGTCCACCGTCGCATCCATGATGATCGGACGGGTCAGGCCGTGGGGGGCGGCCAGCTCCACCTCCTGCCCGAGGAACTTCTGGAAGGCGAGGTCCAGCGCCGGATGCGTCGTCACCCCGCGCGCATCGATCACGCAGGGCGCATCGATACGGGTGCCGTCGCCCAGCAGCACGTGATCGGGGGCGAGGGTGGCAACGCGTGCCCGCACCACGGTCACAGATGGGTGGCGCAGCGCCGACCCGAGGCTGGCAGGCGTGATCGTTGAATACCCTGCGCGAAGGCTGCGGGCATAGCCGGGAAAGCGCACGTCCTGTCCGGTCCAGTCATGCGCGATTGCGGGGGACAGCCATCGGCGATCCCCGGTCGTTATGTCATGCTGATGGAAGGACCATGTCCGACCTTCAAGCGGGGCAGGATCCAGGATCATGATATTCGGCGGATCGGGTTGCGCCAGCAGCCGCAACGCCGTCACCGCGCTGGCAAGACCGCCGCCGGCCATCGCGATCTGTGTCTTCATCCGCCCCTCGTCCATTCGCGGCAATGGTAGCGGCCCCGGCACGAAAGGCGAGGGGAATCGCGCATGGTCAGCCCGGATCGTGCTATGATCGTCGGGCATTCGCATATCGAGGAGGAACGAGCGATGTCTTATATCGACGGATTTGTTCTGGCCGTGCCCACATCCGACAGGCAGGCCTTCATCGATCACGCCGGCCGGGCGAATCAGGTCTTCATGGAAATGGGCGCACTGCGCATCCGGGAATGCTGGGGGATGACGTGCCTGATGGTAAAGTGACCGACTTCCGCCGCGCGGTGCAGGCACAACCGGACGAAACGGTGGTGTTTTCGTGGATCGAATGGCCCGACAAGGCCACAAGGGATGCGGCCATGGCCCGGATGGAAGGGGTGATGGAAACCGATGACCGGCTGAGTCCGGCAACCAATCCCATGCCGTTCGATGGCAAAAGGATGATCTTCGGTGGCTTTTCGCCGGTCGTCGTTCTTCCGTGATATCCTGGCAGCCCGTAGGGGAGTCGAACCCCTCTTTTCAGGTTGAAAACCTGACGTCCTAACCGATAGACGAACGGGCCACTAAGGATGGGCGGCTTCTAGGCGGATCGCACGGCCCGTGCAAGGGGAAAATTTCATACGAACCGCGATAAGATGCGACCGGGCCGAACATGCCGGGATACGGCCATGAAACGAAGGGCGGCGGGTCATCCCCTTTGCGGCCTTCGGGATGCCGCGTCCCGCAGGCCGTCATGCATCGCCCCGGCACAGGATGTCCGGAGCGGCCTTCACCGCCTGCGGTTACGGTCAGGTTTTGCGCGAACGGGATCACCGGTCGCAACGCAGCCTCAATCCCAGTCGGGGGCGAGGTTCTGCGGGCTGACGATGCGCCCGTCGGCTTGCGCCAGGGCGTGGATCCGCGCCATCTCCTCCTCCGTCAGGTCAAAGTCGAAGATGGCGAGGTTTTCGGCCAGACGGCCCGCCTTCGCGGTTTTCGACAGGGTGATGACGTTCGGCTGCTGGATCTGCCAGCGCAGGGCAACCTGTGCTGCCGTCTTGCCATGTGCAGCGCCGATTTCAGCCAGCACCGGATCGGTCGCGGATTTGCCGTTGGCCATCGCGTAATAGGCGGTCAGCGACAGGCCCAGTTCGCGCGCCGCCTCCATCACCGGCTTTTGCGACAGCCATGGATGGTATTCGACCTGGTTCGTGACCAGCGGCGCAGCGCTGAGGGCGGCTGCCTCGTGCATCTGGGCCACGGAGTAGTTGCTGACGCCGATATGGGTGGTCATGCCCTGTTCGCGGGCACGGTTCAGCTGCTCGATCTGAACATCCCGCGGCACGTCCCCGCCGCCGGGCCAGTGCAGAAGCAGCAGGTCGACATGATCCGTGCCCAGCTTCTTCAGGCTTTCCTGCACCGAGGGCAGCAAGGCACCTGCCGCGAAACTGTCGACCCAGACCTTTGTCGTCAGGAAGATATCGTCGCGCGGAATGCCGGAGGTGGCGATGGCCTGACCCACGGCCGCCTCGTTACCATAGATCTGGGCGGTGTCGACATGGCGGAAGCCAAGGCGCAGGGCTTCTGGCAGGACGGCGGCGACCTCTCCGTCATCCATGCGGAAGGTGCCGAAGCCGAGCGCGGGGATCGTCGCACCGTTTGCGGTGACGTTGTGCATGCTGTGTCTCCTGTTGAAGGTTACGCGGTAAGGGTGGTGCGGACGGGGGCGCGGTCCAGTGCCGCGCTCCGCATTGTAAGAAGCATGGCGCCGAGCACGAGGAGGCCGCCGACCCACGGCGTCGCCCCCAACCCCAGCGGAGAGGCGACGATGCGCCCACCCAGCCATGCGCCGAGCGCGATGCCGAGATTGAAGGCCGCGATGTTGAAGGCCGATGCGACATCCACCGATTGCGGACGCTCCCCCTGTGCCAGTTGCACGACATAAAGTTGCAGGCCCGGCACGTTGGCGAAGGACAGAAATCCCAGGGCCGCCAGCGTGACCAGTGTCAGGATGGGCGAGGGGGCCGTGAAGGTGAACAGGACCAGCACCGCCGCCTGCGCCGCAAACAGCATGGTCAGCGCACGGGCCGGATTGCCGTCGGCAACACGCCCGCCCAGCAGATTGCCCGCCGCGATCGCCAAACCGTACAGGACGAGGATCAGGCTGACCTGCCCTTCCGTAAAGCCTGTGATATCCTGCAGGACGGGGGCAAGATAGGTGAACGTCACGAATGTCCCGCCATAACCGAGCGTCGTCATCGCATAGACCAGCAGCAGCCGCCCGCTGGTCAGAACGCGCAACTGCTGGTGCAGGGGCGCGGCGGCGGGGCGCTCCAGGCCCGATGGCAACAGCAACGCTATGCCCGCCATGGCGATGGCGCCCAGAAGGCTGACACCCCAGAAAGTGGCTCTCCACCCGAAATGCTGGCCGATGACAGTGCCCAGCGGCACGCCCGACACGATCGCCAGCGTCAGCCCCGTGAACATCATCGCGATGGCCGAGGCCCGCCTGTCGGGGGCCACAAGGCGTGCCGCGATCGTGGCCCCCACCGAAAAGAATACCCCGTGGGCAAAAGCCGAAAGGACACGGCCCACCAGCAACATCCCGTATGTGGGGCTGAGGGCGGCAAGCGCGTTGCCTGCGATGAACAGCGCCATCAGGCCCAGCAGCAGGGGCTTGCGGGGGAGTTTCGCGCTGAACGCGGTCAGGATCGGGGCACCGAACGTCACGCCAAGCGCATAGACGCTGACGATCAATCCGGCGAGCGGCAGGGTGATGCGAAGGTCGTCGGCAACTGTGGGCAGCAGACCCACGATCACGAACTCCGTCGTGCCGATGGCATATGCGGCGATGGCCAATGCGATGATTGCGGGGGGCATAAGGATATCCTTTTCGATGTTCCACCCGATATGCGCCAAGCGATACCGGTTGATAATCGCGGCATTCCGGCAAACAACTGTGCATAAGATGCAAAGGTGACGAGATGGATAACAGGTTCGGAGAGATGGAAGCCTTCGTGCGCGTTGCAGGCGCGGGTAGTTTCTCAGGGGCCGGGCGACATCTTGGCCTGACACCCGGCGCGATCAGCCGGCTCGTGACGCGACTGGAGGATCGCCTGCGGGTGAGGCTGCTGGTCCGGTCCACGCGAAACCTGATACTGACCCCCGAGGGGGAAGCCTATCTAGCAGAGGCACGCGTCCTGCTGGACCGTCTGGCAGAGATGGAATCGCGGATGGGCGAGGGGGCACAGGTGCCACGCGGCCCGCTACGCGTCAGCGCGACGGTCGGTTTCGGGGCGCTGGTGGTCCTGCCGCTGGTGCCGCGTTTCCTTGAACGCTTTCCGGAGGTGGAGTTGGACCTGACCCTGACCGACGGGGTGATCGACCTGTGGCAGGAACGCGCGGACCTCGCGATTCGGTCGGGGATGTTGTCGAATTCGGCCCTCAAGGCACAGCGGATCACCACGATGCGGCGTGTGATCGTGGCGGCGCCGGATTATCTGGCGCGACGTGGGGTGCCGCAGGTGCCTGACGATCTGACGGGGCATGACTGCCTTCGCTACAATTTCCGGTCGTCGGACTGGCCCTTCAACGATCCACTGACGGGGGCTCGTTTGCTGCAGCCGGTTCGGGGCAGTTTCATGGGCAGCGACGGCACCGTGTTGCGGCAAGTGTGTCTGGCGGGGCAGGGGCTGATGTGGACGGGTGACGCAGTCGTCGCGCCCGATCTGGCGGCCGGACGGCTGGTGGAGGTTCTGGCCGACTGGGTGCCGCGCGATCCCGAACCGATCCACGCCGTCTTTGCCGGCCATGTGCATCTGGCCAGCCGTATCCGCGCCTTTGTGGATTTCCTCAGAGCGGAGGTTTAAGCGGGCATTGAAGCCGCCCGCGGGTGACTGGCGTGATCCGCGTTCCGTCTTCGGGTGATGCCGCCGCCACCGCCTGCGGCATCACTGCCGGCATTCCGTCAGCTGGGGTTCCGGTCCGGCACCGTTGCCAGATCGTCCAGCCAGACCTGCGCCACCGAGTCCGACGGTGCCCGCCAGTCCCCGCGCGGCGACAATGATCCGCCCGCCGATACTTTCGGCCCGTTCGGAATGGCAGACCGCTTGAACTGGCTGAACGCGAAGAAGCGCTTCACGAAACCTTCCAGCCAGTGCTTGATCGTCGGCAGGTCGTAGACGTGCTTTTTCGCGTCGGGGAAGTCTGCAGGCCAGCGACCTGCCTCCATCTCGCCCCATGCTCTCCATGCAAGAAACGCGACCTTGGATGGTGCGAGGCCGTAGCGCAGGATGTGGAACAGGAAGAAATCGTGCAACTCGTATGGGCCGATGGTGGCCTCCGTCCCCTGAAGTTCCGCTCCGGGCACAAGTTCGGGAGAGATTTCGGTGTTCAGGATCGCCAGCAGGACGGCATTGGTCGCATCATCGAACTGGTCCGAGGTGGCGGCCCAGCGAATAAGATACTGGATCAGCGTCTTGGGCACGCCCGCATTCACGGCATAATGGCTCATGTGGTCGCCCACGCCATAGGTGCACCAGCCGAGCGCCAGTTCCGACAGATCACCTGTGCCGACCACGAAACCCTGATTGTGGTTGGCCAGTCGGAAAAGGTAATCGGTGCGAAGGCCCGCCTGCACGTTCTCGAACGTGATGTCGTAGACCGGTTCCCCCTTTGCAAAGGGATGGCCCATGTCGGACAGCATCTGGGTGGCCGCGGGCCGGATGTCGATCTCCGCCGCCTCGATCCCCATCGCGTTCATCAGGGTCCATGCGTTAGACTTCGTGCCCTCGCTGGTCGCAAAACCGGGCATGGTGTATCCGAGGATGGTGGAGCGGGGCAGGCCCAGCCGGTCGCAGACCTTGGCCGCGACGATCAAGGCGTGGGTGCTGTCGAGACCGCCGGAGATGCCGATGACCATGCGCCCGCCGCGCGTCGCCTCGAACCGGCGGCGCAGACCGTCGATCTGGATGTTGAAGGCTTCGTAGCAGTCCTGATCCACCTTTTCGGCGCGGGCAGGGATGTAGGGGAAGCGGCGCTGGCTGCGGTGAAAACCGATATCCCCCGCAGCGGGTTCATGGGCGAAGCGGATGCGGCGGAATGCGGGCTTGCCTTCGGCGGCGTCGTTGAACGTGCCGGTGCGCATCCGTTCGGACAGGATTCGGCCCGCGTCCACATCTGCAATGCAGATCTGCGGGTTCAGGGCGAATCGTTCGGACTGGTTCAGCATCTCGCCCATTTCGTAGATGCCGCCCTGGCCGTCCCAAGCCATGTCGGTCGTGCTTTCGCCCGGGCCGGCGGCAGAATAGGCATAGGCCGCAACAGCCCGCATGGATTGCGACGCGCAAAGCAGGTGACGGTCGTCCGCCTTGCCGATGGTGATGTTCGATGCCGAAAGGTTGACAAGGATGACCGCCCCCGCCAGCGCCGCATTGGTGGAAGGCGGGGTGGGGGCCCAGAAATCCTCGCAGATCTCCGCATGCAGGATCAGGCCCGGCAGATCCTCCGCCTCGAAGATCAGGTCAGGGCCGAAAGGGACCGTCTGGCCTGCGACGGTGATGTCGCCCGTGGCGCCCCGGCCATGGGCGAACCAGCGCTTTTCGTAATATTCGCGGTAATTGGGCAAGAAGGATTTCGGTACGACCCCCAGAATGCGACCACGCGACAAAGCGATCGCGCAATTGTAGAGCCGCCCGTCGCGGCGCAGCGGCGCGCCGATCAGGACGACCGGCGACAGATCGGCCGTCGCATGGGCCAGCGCCTCGATGGCGTTTTCCACGGATGTCAGCAGTGCCTCCTGCATCAGCAGATCGTCGATGGCATAGGCGGACACGCATAATTCCGGACAAACAAGCACGTCGACATGGGCCGCATCCGCTTCGCGTATCCGTGTCAGGATCGCATCCCGGTTGTACGGCACATCTGCGGGGCGCACCGCAGGGGTGCAGGTGGCCACGCGAACGAAACCGTGGCGGTGGATCGAGGCGAACTCCGTCATCTTCTGCCTTCCGCTGAACTTTGTGGGAAGATCTAGCCCATTGCGATGCCACGCAAAACATAAACCGACAACGAACTTGTCGGTGTGGTCCGGATGACGACCTTCGGAACGACAGCAAAGATTACATTGCGCGAGCGGCAGGATTTTTGCCGGACATGACGACCGCGCACATGTCCCAGGCGGCCAAGTATGCCGGATGCCGTTGTGGATACAATAACCTGTCACAGACCGTCTTTCGTCACGGCATCTCTCTATCGAAGACAGATACCAGATCCGACTGCTGTCGTGATGGAACCGGGGATGCGGGCGGCTCGTTAGGGACGTTGATATGGAGGTCGGGGCAGCCGTCATGGAACAGAGATATGATTGGCGGCTGACAGAAGCGCTTCCGCATGAATTCGGACGTGGCGACCCGTTCGCGGCGGCCGTTCGGGCCACCCGCATGCCGATGATCGTGACCGACCCCTCCAGGCATGACAATCCCATCGTCTTCGCCAATGCCGCCTTCCAGGAACTTACCGGTTACGGAAGGGCGGAGGTGATCGGTCGCAATTGCCGTTTTCTGCAGGGACATGAAACCGATCCGGCCTCGGTGAAGCGAATAGGCGACGCGGTCGCGTCGGGCAACGATGTCGCGGTGGATATCCTTAACTACCGCAAGGACGGAACGTCGTTCTGGAATGCGCTCTACATCAGTCCGGTGCGCGATGCTGATGGCACGATCAGCTATTTTTTTGCTTCCCAGCTTGATGTGACCGATCGGATCGACGCCCATTCCCAAACGACCCGCCAGAAAGAAAGGGTGGAGCAGGAGGTTGGTCGAAGAACGGCTGATCTGGAGGCTGCCCTGGCTGCGCAGAAGCTGCTGCTGCACGAGGTGGATCACCGCGTGAAGAACAACATGACGATGATCGGGTCCATTCTCCGACTGCAATTGCGGGAACTGGATCCGGAAACCGCCGCCCGATTGCAGTCCACGATGCAACGGATCGAAGCGCTGGGCATGGCGCACCGGCAGCTTTACCAATCCGAGGATGTGACCCGCTTCGACATCGGGGCATTCGCTGCCGCGATGGCGTCGGAGCTTGCGCGCGGAATGCCGCATCTGCGTATTCTGACCGACCTGCAGGGGGCCATGGTTCCTGTCGACCACGCCTCTGCGCTGGGCATCGTCGTCAACGAGATCCTGATGCTGATGTTCAAGCGTGTGGATGGTGCGCGAACCGGTGCGGAAATCCGCATCCGTGCCCATTGCGAAGGTCAGGGTATCACGCTCGAATTGGAAGAGGTGGGACTGGCGGTGGCCGGGGCAACCGGATCCCGGCTAAGCCGGACGTTAATAAGCAGGCTTTCGGCCCAGGCGCATGCAAACGTGACCACCGTTCAGACCGATGACGGCCAGAAGGTGACAGTGTCGATCGGACAGGACGAATGAAACAAGCACAACCCCTTGATGTCGTGATCGTGGAGGACGAACCTCTCATCGCAATGGATATCCAGTTCATGATCGAGGATGCTGGCCATAACGTCCTTGCGATGGCCGCTTCGCTGCGGGAGGCCGAGGCGCTTCCTGTCGATCCTGCACCGGACGTGGCATTTGTGGATATCCAGCTTGCCGAAAACTCCAGCGGGTTCGATGTCAGTGCGCTGATCCAGCAGCGGTGGCCTGCGACTTTCATCGTCTTCGTGACGGCGAATATCAGTAAGATACCGCAGGATTTTGCCGGTGCGCACGGGGTGATCGCGAAGCCTTTCTCCTCCCACGGATTCTTGAATGCGCTGCAATATCTTCAGGAAGGTATCTCCGACCCCCCGCCCGACATGCCGCAGCCAGGCAGCTTCATCGCAGCACCCCGCATCGCCGCCCTGTGGGGCAGTGACACCTGAGGCGGCAGGCCATGGCAGGAGATGGGCCGAAAAAGCGTGACCCCGTAAGGACGCACCCTTGGGATAATTGACCCTGCCGCCACGATCATGCTTCATCGCGGCGGATTACGGCGCGGTCCGACGGGCCGGACGATACAGCAAAGAACATCGATATGACGCAGCACTCGCAAGACCGCCTTTTTCTTCATGCCGAAAGCAGTTCGGTCGGGGCGGATATTGCGGCTCATGACTGGTCGGAGACGGTGCTGGGTCCGATGGACACGTGGCCCGTGTCCTTGCGCACCACCTTGGCCACGATGCTGGCATGCCCGGTTCCAATGTTTCTGGCGTGGGGGCCTGACTTGATATCGTTCTACAACGATGCCTACAGGCCCATTCTGGGATACCGTGCGACATACGCCCTGGGGATGCCGTTCCGTGATCTATGGACAAACATCTGGGATGATATCGGGCCTTTGGTGGACGCCACGCTGGCCGGACGGAGCACGAAGATGGTGGACATGCGGCTGGATGTGGCGCGTGCGAACACTCCTGAGGAAAGCTATTGGACCTTCAGCTATTCCCCTGTCCTTGATGAACAGGGCCAGGTCGCGGGGCTTTTATGCGTCACGAGCGAGACCACGGAACGCATCATGGCGGAGCGGGAGAAAATCGCCAGCGACGAGCGCCTGCATCTGGCCCTGTCTGCCGGGGGCAGCATCGGCATATGGGATTGGGACGTTGTGAATGATCGGGTCACAGCCGATCTCAGGTTTGCGATGCTTTACGGCGTGGATCCCGACCTTGCGGCAACTGGCAGGCCGATCGCGGAATATTTCACGAAGATCCATCCGCACGACGTCGATCGAGTGCGGGAGGAGATCGGGGGCGCCATGAAAACGTCCGGCCCGTTCAGGTCGGAATACAGGCTTCTGATGCAGGACGGGCAGGTGCGGTGGGTATCGGCACAAGGGCACTGCATCGTGGATAACACCGGGCGGTGTCTGCGTCTGCCGGGGGCCAGCTTCGACATCACGAAGCGCAAGGAAGCCGAACTGGAATTGCGGGCCGCAAAGGAGGAGCGGGATTTCGTTGTTGCCCTCATGACGCGGCAACGGGCGTTTTCTGACCCGGACACTATCTTGCATTATTCGTCCGAAGCCTTGGGGCGCAGGCTTGGCGGGCATCGGGTCGGGTTCTATCGCGTGATCGATGGCAAGCACATCTTGCACAGCCGCGCGTGGTCGGATGGCCGGCTGCCGCCGCTGCATGGCAATCAGGCCATCGGTCATTACGGCAGCTTCGCGGCGGACGAACGGCGGCAGGGCCGCACCCTCGTCTTTGCGGACAGCCGGACCGAAGGGCAGGGACGCTTCCGCAACTATGCCGATGACGGTGTTCTGGCAGGCATCTGCGTGCCCTTGATGGCGGAGGGTCATTGGGCGGCCGGAATATATCTTCATCAGGGCGAGGTGCGGCATTGGACAGAAGCCGAAATCTCCCTCACGCGGGAAGTTGCCACGCAGACATGGCTTGCGATCGAGCGGGCAGAGGCACAGTTGCGCCTTGCCCAGTGGATCGACCTGCAGGAGGCCGCGCTTGTGAAGGGCGCGTCCGACCTGCAGGAGCAATCTGCACGCCGGAAGGCCGCAGAGGAACAGCTTCGCCAGTTGCAGAAGATGGAAGCGGTGGGGCAACTTACGGGCGGTATTGCGCATGACTTCAACAACATGCTTGCGGTCGTCATCAGCGGACTGAACCTGACGCAGCGGAGATTGCGTCGTGGCGACGTCAATGTTCAGGACTTCATCGACGGTGCGATGGGGGGTGCGCAGCGGGCCGCCGTCCTGACGCAAAGATTGCTCGCCTTCGCGCGTCAGCAGCCTTTGGCACCGGAAGCGATCAATGCCAATTCGCTTGTCGAAGGCATAAGCGGGCTTCTCGTCCGGTCGCTGGGGGAAACCGTCGTGCTGGACACCGATCTGGCCGAAGATCTTTGGAACGCCAAGATCGATCCCAGCCAGCTGGAAAACGCTTTGGTCAATCTGGCGGTCAATGCCCGCGATGCGATGCCGGAGGGCGGGCGCGTGTCGATACGGACGGAAAATGCGGACATCGATCCGGAGCGCGCACTGGACGTGCAGTTGAAGCCGGGATCATATGTGCGGATATCGGTTTCCGACTCGGGCACGGGAATGACGTCCGACACGCTCGCCCGCGCGTTCGAGCCGTTCTTCACCACCAAGGGTGTCGGAAAAGGCACCGGGCTGGGGCTAAGTCAGGTATTCGGTTTCATCCATCAATCAGGGGGGCAGGTGCTGATCGATTCTCAGGTCGGTGCCGGAACGACCGTCAGCCTCTATGTTCCGCGTCATTCGGAAGGCGAAGCACTTGCAACCGCCGCACTGACCAGAACATCCCCGGTTCACGGGGGGGGGCAGAACGAACTGGTCCTTGTGGTGGAGGACGAAGAGCAGGTGCGCCTGTTTTCCGTCGAAGCGTTGCGTGAACTGGGCTATTCGGTCATCGATGCCCCCGGTGGTGCCGAAGCGCTGCGATTGCTGGAGCAGCGGCCGGATGTGGAGGTGCTTTTCACTGATGTCGTCATGCCGGAAATGACGGGTCGGCAGTTGGCGGAACGCGCCTCGGCACTGCGTCCGGACCTACAGGTCATCTTCACGTCCGGCTATACCGGAAATGCATTCCTGTCGGAAGGTTCCACCGACGAACGCCCCGACATCCTTCCCAAACCCTTCGATATCGAGGAATTGGGTCGAAAGATGCGCGAAGCACTGGATCGGCGTCGGAAGAATACCTGAATCGGTGACTGCGGGGTGGATTGAACGATCAGCCCGGAGGGATCGCTGAATTGCAGAAGGTCCGCGGTGCGATTCACCGTCGACCAGTTCCTGATCGGCGAGCATGACTGGATATTGGCCGAACGGCACGGGCGGCATGACATGCACTGCCGTTGGTGTGGCGCAGGTAGCGACTTTAAGGGCCCCCGCCCGAAGGTTGAGGATGACCACGCCCACAAGGGCACGGGGCAGGCGATGGGGGTGTATTGATTCGGACCCCGACCGCAGGTTGGGGCGCGAAATGGCCTAAGTGCGTAAGTTGGATCCTGTGGGGACCATCATCTGGACATCAAACGATATGGCCTGTTTGATGCTGTCAACGACTGAGGGGTCGGATGAAAGTCGACACGTAAAATCGTTGCTACGGCTTTGTCTGCTATCAGGCCCGATACAAGTGTGCGTCCCGCTCAAGTCGCTTACGAGACAGTGTACCTCCGCGTACCAAAGGTTGCCCTGAGCCAAATTCCGAACATAATATCATGAATTGGTCTGATGTTGAGTGCTTTTGATTTTGCGACATGAAACATGTTCGCATCACATATTGCTTTTCATTGGGGGGTTTCATGGAGCACGCGCAAGTTTTGGATGACATGGATATCCGTCGGTACGAAACAGATCATCGTATAGCCAACAGTCTCCAATTTCTTGCAGCAACACTTCGACACGAAAGCCGCCAGATCAGCGATGTGCAATCCGCCCGTCAGATATTGGACAATACAGCTTGCCGGCTTGCCGCGACAGCCCGACTGCACCGGGAGATTTCGAAGGTGCAGCCCGAGGGGGACGTAAAGTTCTCGGAAGCCTTTGAAGGTTTGTGTTCGGAAATATCGGAAGTTCTGGGGGTGCATTTCATCTGCGCCACCAAAGGAGTTGTGATCCAAGCCAGCATGGTGGGTGATTTGTGCACCATCATCAACGAATTTGCCATCAATGCCAAGAAGCATGGAAAACACGGCAACGATCCGGTCATTGTCACCGTGGGGGTATCACGAGGTCCGGCTCATGCCCTGCACATGGTATTGTCCGATAATGGTCATGGTTTGCCGAAAGATTTTTCATTCGAGAATAGCAGCGGACTTGGAATGTTGATATTGACATCAACCGTCGAAAAGCTTGGCGGTACGATCAAGGCTGTCGATCATGCCAGTGCTGCATTCGAAATCGCGCTGCCAGCATAGTGATGCCCAGCCTTATTTTACTTTCTTGCCCAATACCTTCAAATACGCCGCTTCGGCGACGCCGTATCCGATGGCTTCTGCTTCGAGGCCTTCCCGATCCAGCAGAATGATTTCTCCGCGATTGGCTTTGATCAGGCCTTTTCCTTCGAGGATGTGCGTCCCGACAGTGACGCTGGCGCGTCGTACGCCCAGCATGACCGATAGAAATTCATGCGTCAGCGAGACTTGATTGCGCTGAAGTCGATCGTTGCACATCAACAACCAGCGCGCGAGCCGCCCTTCCAGAGTGCCTTGGCTATTCGCCAGCGCTGTCTGCGTCACCTGGATAAGCATGTAATGTACGAACAGGAGCAGGTGCCGCTGCAGATCCGGGTTCTCGTGCATCAAATCCTCGAGTCTGTCGCTCCGAATTCGCAGCCCATCTCCAGCCACCTGCATGTTCGTCAGATGAGGTGTGCTGTCCCCTCCAAGAACGATGGAAGTCCCTGACATGCCGTCACGACCGAAGATGCCAGCCTCGACATTGCGTCCATTGTCGCGAATGGCAACGACCGATCCTATCCCGCCAGTGAGGAAATACACATATTCCGGCCTTACATTCGGCGCTTCCAGCTCTTCGGAGTGTTTGAGGGCCGTTGGCACGAGATGAGGCTCGAGCAACTTCCTGTTCGCGTCTGACATCGTGAAAAGCAGGTTGTTCTGCCCCTCGGGGCCAGGAAGTTTCCTAAACATCGCACTCTCCATGAAATGGCAAGAGCACTACGATGAACGTCTACCCCCGGCTGATGGCCGCAAAGTGTGCTACCAGTAATGATAGATAACACATAAAGGGCCAGTAAAGTCGACGTGAGGTGCGCTATCGTACGAAGAGGCCGAAAGCGTTCTATCGTATTGTAACTACCTCTGTTCTGTATCGATTCCTTTCGCAAGGTTCGGAAGCTTGCAGGCTGAAGGACGCGGGGGAAATTGTCACGGTACTTGATCGGGTTGACGATATGTCGGGGTCAGGCTTGTGCTTCGTAGACTTTGTCCTGCCCGGCCCATTTAACTGACTTCACATGTGAATATTCGCCCGATCAACACGTGTAAGATCGAAAACCGGATGTCATTCCAAAGCTGAATGCCGCAGGTGCATGACACCAGCATATTTAGCCGAGACGGGCATCATGCGTGTCGATCAGTGTCCGCCAATAGAGTGATGAGCAGTAGATGTGTCCCACGGTGAAGATTTACGTGGGACACATTTCGCATGAAATCATCATAGCTATGATGGATTCAGAACGTCTGGTAGGCCCGGAGGGACTCGAACCCCCAACCAAGGCGTTATGAGCGCCCTGCTCTAACCATTGAGCTACAGGCCCGACGCAAACTGCGTAAGGCTTGGGGCGGCGGGGGTCAAGGCTCGTTGCGCGACAGGCCCGGATCGTCTAATGCGGGCGAAACGGGACCTGTGGGGCTGGCATGACGACGAAAAACGGACTGACCTATGCGGATGCGGGCGTGGACATCGATGCGGGCAATGCATTGGTGGAGCGTATCAAGCCTGCAGCAAAGCGGACGGATCGCAGCGGCACCATGTCTGGTCTGGGCGGATTTGGCGCGCTATTCGATCTGAAGGCGGCGGGTTACACCGATCCGATCCTTGTTGCCGCCACCGACGGCGTGGGCACCAAGCTGCGCATCGCCATCGACACGGGCGTGGTAGACACGATCGGCGTCGACCTGGTGGCCATGTGCGTCAACGACCTTGTCTGCCAAGGGGCGGAGCCGCTGTTCTTCCTCGACTACTTCGCGACGGGCAAGCTGGATATCGATCAGGCGGCGACCATCGTCGAAGGCATCGCGCGGGGCTGCGAAGCGTCGGGCTGCGCGCTGGTGGGTGGCGAGACGGCAGAGATGCCGGGCATGTATCACAAGGGCGACTTCGATCTGGCGGGTTTTGCCGTCGGCGCGATGGAACGTGGCACGGCTCTGCCCGCCGGCGTGGCCGAAGGCGACGTGCTGCTGGGTCTCGCGTCGGATGGCGTGCATTCCAACGGCTATTCATTCGTCCGCAAGGTCGTGGAAATGTCGGGCCTCGGTTGGGACGCGGATGCGCCTTTTGCCGATGGCTCGTTGGGGCAGGCGCTGCTGGTGCCGACACGGCTTTATGTGAAGCCGGCACTGGCGGCAGTCCGCGAAGGCGGCGTTCATGCGCTGGCCCATATCACCGGCGGCGGTTTGACCGAAAACCTGCCACGTGTGCTGCCTGAAGGACTGGGTGCCGACATCGACCTTGGCGCATGGACGTTGCCGCCCGTGTTCCGCTGGCTGGCCGAAACTGCGGGCATGGCGGAAGCCGAACTGCTCAAGACCTTCAACGCGGGCATCGGCATGATCCTTGCCGTTTCCGCCGATCGTGCAGATGCGATCGAGGCGCTGCTGACCGAGCATGGCGAAACCGTCAGTCGTCTGGGTCATGTGACCGCAGGGCAGGGCGTTCGCTACGCGGGCCGTCTTCTGTGAAACGCGTCGCCATCCTGATTTCGGGGGGTGGCTCCAACATGGTCGCCCTTGCGCAAAGCATGACGGGCGACCATCCGGCGCGGGCCGTTCTGGTGGCATCGAACGATCCTGATGCGGGCGGGCTGGTGAAGGCCCACGCGATGGGCATCGCCACCGCCGCCGTCGATCACCGCCCCTTCAAGGGCGACCGCACGGCGTTCGAGGAAGCGTTGCTGGAGCCGATCCTTGCCGCAGAGCCGGACATCGTCTGCCTTGCAGGCTTCATGCGGGTCCTGACCCCCGCCTTCGTGCAGCGGTTCGAAGGGCGGATGCTGAACATCCACCCATCGCTTTTGCCGAAATACCCCGGCCTGCATACCCATCAGCGGGCCATCGACGCAGGCGACGTGGAAGCCGGCTGCACCGTGCACCAAGTGACGGCGGTGCTGGATGACGGCCCGATCCTTGGCCAGTCGCGGGTGCCGGTCCTGCCGGATGATACGGCCGATAAACTGGCCGCCCGCGTGCTGGTGCAGGAACATGCGCTTTATCCTGCATGCCTGCGGGATTTCGCAGCGCGTTAGGGTGCTTTTCCCCCGCCGGATTCTCGGATACGACAAATTTGTCGGATGAACCGGCGGGGAAAGGACAGCGATGCGCACGATCACCACCACGGCAGACCTTCAGGAGATCTGCGAACGTGCCAAGGCGGAGCCTTATGTCACGCTCGATACTGAATTCCTGCGCGAACGGACATATTGGTCAAAGCTGTGCCTGATCCAGATGGCCCTGCCGGGCGACGGTGAGGCTGTGCTGATCGATCCGATCGACACCGACCTTGACCTGACTCCGCTGTATAACCTTTTCCGTTGGGAAAAGACGGTAAAGGTGTTCCACGCCGCACGTCAGGATCTGGAGATCTTCTTCGTCGAAGGCGGCGTTTTTCCGAAACCATTGTTCGACACGCAGATCGCGGCGATGGTCTGTGGCTTTGGCGAACAGGTCGGATACGAAACGCTGGTTCGCAAGATTGCGCGCGAAAACCTCGACAAGACTTCGCGATTCACGGATTGGTCCCGCCGCCCGCTGTCGGACGCGCAGAAAGAATACGCACTGGCCGATGTGACGCACCTTCGCGTCATCTACGAATGGCTGTCAGGCCAGATCGCCAAGTCCGGTCGCGAACATTGGGTGGCAGAGGAGCTGTCGATCCTGACCGATCCCGCCACCTATACCACCCACCCCGAAGATGCGTGGCTGCGGATCAAGACGCGCACCACTTCGGGCCGCTTTCTTGCCATCGTCAAAGAACTGGCGCGATTCCGCGAAAGCTACGCGCAAGGCCATAACGTGCCGCGGTCCCGCGTGATGAAGGACGACGCGCTGCTGGAACTCGCCTCCACCAAGCCCGTCACCGTGGACGATCTGAACCGTTCCCGCCTGCTGCTGCGCGAGGCGCGGCGCGGGGACATCGCCGAGGGCATCCTTGCCGCCGTGAAGGCGGGACAGGAGATGAAGCCCGAACTGATGCCCAAGCCGGATCCCGCCAAGGATCAGGTGCAGGTCAATCCGGCGCTGGCCGATCTGCTGCGCGTGCTGCTGAAGGCGAAGTCCGAAGATCTTGGCGTGGCCCCGAAACTCATCGCCTCCTCCTCCGATCTGGACGCGCTGGCGGCGGGCGATCGTGACGTGCATCCGCTGAAAGGCTGGCGGATGGAGGCGTTCGGTGCGGACGCGCTGCGCCTTTGCCGGGGCGAGATCGCCCTGTCGGCCAAGGGCAACAACGTCCGTGTCGTCACGCTTTAACGGCTGCTGAGGGCGTTCGTCGCCCCCCGCACCACGATCCGCGTCGCCCCGTTCAGGGTTTCGTTGTTGATGGCGGTCGCGGCGATCACTTCGCGTGTGGCAGGTGTGCCCGCGGCCTGGCCACCCTTCGGGGCTGCCACACGGAAGTCGAGCGTCAGCGTGCCATTCTCCACCGGGCCGGCAATCAGCCCTGCATTGTACCAGCCCTGCGTGGGCGGCAGACCGGTGGCGCGCACGATCGCCCCGTCCGGGGTGCGGTCGACGTTCAGCGCCGTTATTTGCGCCACCAGCGGGCGTGCATCCTCCACCTTCGGCGCGGCGGCGACCATGCCTTGCGGGGTTGGCGACTTTCCCCCCGCATTCAGCCAGGTTCCGGGGTTCAGGCGCGAACAGCCGGATACGGCAACGGTCAGGATCAGGACGGCACACAGCGGGCGGATCATCGCGGACACTCCTTCTTTTGCCAGATTGCTAGCCCATCGCTTCCTGTTTGGGAAGCCGGACACTGGACCTTGGGGCAGCAAGGACATACCTGTGCTGCGACAGTGAAGGAGAACGACATGGCAACGCAGGCCTTCGAGGACATTGCCGACACATTCGAGTTTCTGGACGATTGGGAGGACCGGTATCGTCACGTGATCGAACTGGGAAAGGCCATGCCCGCCATGCCCGACGCGCTGAAGGCCCCCGCAACCAAAGTTGACGGTTGTGCAAGCCAGGTCTGGATCCATCCCCGGATCGAAGGGGGGCATTTCGGCTTTGAAGGCGACAGCGATGCGATGATCGTGAGGGGCCTGATCGCCGTGCTGCATGCGCTTTACGCAGGCGTTCCGGTGGCGGAGGTGACGAAGATCGACGCCGTGGCGGAACTGGGTCGTCTGGGGCTGGACCGTCACCTGTCGGCCCAGCGGTCGAACGGAGTGCGCGCGATGGTCACGCGCATCCGGGATTCTGCAGCGGCGGCGGCTTAAAGCCGCTCCACCGTCACCTTGTGGATGTCGAAGGCGATGTGACCGGCCAGACGCTCCATCTCCTCCGTCGGGGTACTGAGGGCCCAGGCGACATTCGCGGTGGTGGACGATGCGGCCACCAGCGAAAAGCGCGTCGTCTCGCCGAAGGGGCGGGCGTCCGTCCCCTCAATATCAAGGAAGGCCATCGCCACGTCGTCCTGCGGAAAGAAGATGGTGGTTGCGCGGGTGCCTTCCTCCAGCTCCAGCGCGTTGGAGGTTTCGGCCAGAACTGCCCCGTCGTTACGAACGACCCAACGTCCCGGAACCTTGCGGATACGGATATTAGACGCCATCGGCACCTCCAATATTTGCATAAGATGGCATAATACAGCGGATGTTAACGCTGTCACCCCTTAAAGCAGGCAAGCCGGGCGGCCCCCTTCAAAGAGGGGCCGCCGCCACGCGAAGCCAGTCCAGCGCATCTGGTGACAGGCGCTGTCCCAGCTTTTCCAGAACTTCCGCATGATATGCGTCGAGCCATTCCCGTTCGTCCGGCGACAGGCGCCCGGTCAGGATCAGGCGTCGGTCGAAGGGCACGAAGGTCAGGGTCTCGAACCGCAACTGGTCACGGTCGTCGGCACCTTTGGGGGCCTCCTCCACCACGATCAGGTTTTCCAGCCGGATGCCAAACGCGCCTTCGCGGTAATATCCCGGTTCGTTCGACAGGATCATACCCGATTCCAGCGGCACCTCGGAAATGCGTGCGATGCGCTGCGGTCCTTCGTGAACCGACAGGAAGGCACCGACACCATGACCTGTGCCGTGGTTGAAGTCGCGCCCGTCCACCCACAGGGGAAATCGTGCGATAGGGTCCAGATCGCGGCCCGACAGGCCCACCGGCCAGCGTACGCGCGACAGGTTGATCAGCCCCTGCAACACGCGGGTATAGCAGTTCCGCGCCTCGTCCCCCGGATCGCCGACGGCCATGGTGCGGGTGATGTCGGTGGTGCCGTCCGCGTATTGCGCGCCCGAATCCACCAACAGCAACTCGTCCTGCCGTACGGGACGGTCTGTCTCTCTGGTGACGCGGTAATGCATCATCGCGCCATTGGGGCCGGCCCCGCAGATCGTGTCGAAGCTGATGTCGTGCAAGGCGTTTGTGGCGCGGCGGAAGCCTTCCAGCGCCTCGACCACGGCAATTTCGGTCAATCCGCCCTTGGGGGCTTCGGCATCCAACCAGGACAGGAACTCGATCACGGCGGCGCCGTCACGCAGATGCGCCTCACGCATGCCGGCAATCTCTGCCTTCGTCTTGCGGGCCTTCGGCAGACGGCACGGATCGTCGAGGTTGAGGATAGCCGTTCCCTCCTCCTCCAGCGCAAGACGCAGGGCAAAGGGGGCGGTCGCGGGGTCAAGTTGCACGGGGCCACGCAGGGCGCGCAGTGCCGCCCCGAGGGCGGTCGGTTGCAACAGGGTGACTTGCGGCCCCAGATGATCCATCACCTCGTCGGGTATCTTGGCTGGATCGGTGAAAAGATCCACCCGCGCATCGTCATGCAGGATGGCGAAGGAGTGCAGGACGGGGTTGCGCGGCACGTCGGCCCCGCGGATGTTCAAAAGCCAGCAGATGCTGTCGGGCAGGGTCAGGATGGCCGCCTTGCCTTTCAGTCCATCAGCCAGCATCCGACGTTTCTGTTCGGACGTCAGCCCCGCCAGATCGTCGGGGTGCAGAAAGGCACGGCCCTTCGGCGGGGCGGGCTGATCCTCCCAGATCCGGTCGATCAGATTCTCCACCGGGCGCAGGGTCACTCCAGCCTCACGCAGTTTCGCCATTTCGTCCTGCGTGTGCAGCCAGGGATCGAAGCCGATTTCCCCCTGCGTGCGTTCGACGATCCACGGGCCGGGTTTGATGTCGGGCCACGGAACGGGGGTGTAATCCCGCGCCACCTGCGTTTTTACCTGCGTGCGATAGCGTCCGTCGATGAAGACGCCCGCCTCGTCCGCCAGCACGATGCAGAAGCCTGCCGATCCGGTGAACCCCGTCAGCCATGCCAGACGGTCGTCGCGAGCGGCCACATATTCGCCCTGATGCACATCGGCACGGGGCACGATGTATCCTGCCAGCCCTTCGGCTTTCAGTTGCAGGCGCAGTGCCGAAAGACGCGCGGGACCCAGATCGGGGCGGGAGGTGGTATCGAAGGTCTGGAACATCAGCCGATTTTCCTCATACCCAGAACACGGGCGCGTTTGCGTGGGTCTGCCTCGAACAGAGAGGCGAGCTGTTCGGTCATGGCACCAGCCAGCTGCTCCACATCCGTGATGGTCACGGCCCGCTGGTAATAGCGGGTCACGTCATGGCCGATGCCGATGGCGATCAGTTCGCAGGCGCGGCGGCGTTCCACCATCGCGATCACGTCGCGCAGGTGCTTTTCAAGGTAGTTCGCGGGGTTTACCGACAACGTGCTGTCATCGACCGGCGCACCATCGGAAATCACCATCAGGATCTTGCGCGATTCGGGGCGCGAGGTCAGGCGGCGATGCGCCCATTCCAGCGCCTCACCGTCGATGTTTTCCTTCAGCAGCCCTTCCTTCATCATCAGGCCAAGGTTCGGTCGCGCACGCCGCCACGGCGTATCGCCGCCCTTGTAGATGATGTGGCGCAGGTCGTTCAGTCGCCCCGGATGGGCTTTGCGTCCTTCGGCCAGCCACGCCTCGCGCGATTGGCCACCTTTCCACGCGCGAGTGGTAAAGCCGAGGATCTCCACCTTTACCTGACAACGCTCCAACGTGCGGGCCAGAACGTCCGCGCAGATTGCCGCGATGGAAATCGGACGCCCCCGCATGGAACCGGAATTGTCCAGCAGCAGCGTCACGCAGGTGTCGCGGAATTCGGTATCGTGTTCCACCTTGAAGGACAGCGGCGTCGTCGGGTTGGCGATCACGCGCGCCAGACGGCCCGCATCAAGAATGCCTTCCTCCAGATCAAACTCCCACGATCGCGATTGCTGGGCCTGAAGACGGCGCTGCAGCTTGTTGGCCAGACGGCTGACGGCCCCCTTAAGGGGGTCCAGTTGCTGGTCCAGATAGGCACGCAGCCGTTCCAGTTCGGCAGGTTCGGCCAGATCCTCGGCATGCACCTCCTCGTCGAAGCGGGTGGTGAAGGCGGCGTAGTTCGGATCGGCATCGGAATGCGCGGCGGGGGGAGGGGGCTCGTTCGGGGCGTCGCCGTCCGGCATCTCCGCCTCTTCGCCTTCCTGCTGCTCGTCGCTTTCCTCCATCGCGACCTGGGCCTGCGACGCGTCCTGCTGTTCTTCCTGACTGCGATCGGGGGTGGCGTCGTCCGGCTGATCGTCCGCGCCGTCCTGATCGGCAGAAGATTCGGGCTCATCGTCGTCCTGCTCCGCCTCGTCCGAGGAATCGTCGGCAGGATCCTCCATGTCCGGGTCTTCGCCCAGCTGGTCGGCATAGCCCATGTCGGCGATCATCTTGCGGGCCATGCGGGCGAAGGCCGCCTGATCGTCCAGCGTGTCCGACAGATCGCCCATCCCGATCCGGTCACGCCACAGGTTCATCACGTTCGCGGCGGAAGGCGGAAGGTCGCGCCCCGTTGCCAGATGGCGCACCAGATAGCCCGCGGCGACGGCCAGCGGCGCATCCTCCGCCCGCTTGATCTGGCCGTAACCCTTGCGATCGGCCTCATGGGCGATCTTGGCGTCGATGTTGGTGGCGGTGCCGGGCATGTCGCGGGCACCCATCGCCTCGCACCGCGCGGTTTCCATCGCATCAAGGATATCGCGCGCCATTGGCCCCGTGGGGGCGTAACGCGCAGCCAGATCCTCGTTGTGATAGCGGCGGCGCAGGGCAAAGGCGTCCGCCGTGCCCCGCGCCAGCAACACCTCGTCCCGCGTCATGCGGCGGGTGACTTGCGGCAGGCGCATGCCCTCCCGCGTCATGCCGGGCGGATCGACGGAATAGGTGACCGTCAGATCGCGGTCGCGCGCCATTGTCTTGGTTGCCTCCGCCAATGCCTTCTTGAACGGATCGGCGGGATTGTCTGGCGGTTTGCTCATCCGGCCCTCCTCGGGCTTACTTCATCGCCGTGGAGGCGGCGCTTTCGGGCAGTTCCTCGCCAAAGCAGCGCTGGTAGAATTCGGCTACGGTCTGGCGTTCCAGTTCGTCGCACTTGTTCAGGAAGGTCAGGCGGAAGGCATAGCCCACGTTGCGGAAGATCTCCGCGTTCTGCGCCCACGCGATCACTGTGCGCGGCGACATCACGGTAGAAAGATCGCCGTTCATGAAGGCGGTCCGGGTCATGTCGGCCACGGTGACCATCTGCCCGATTTCCTTGCGGCCCTTTTCGGTGTTGTAGTGGGGCGCCTTCGACAGGACGATGCTCACTTCCGCGTCATGCCGCAAGTAGTTCAGCGTCGCCACAAGGCTCCACCGGTCCATCTGGCCCTGGTTGATCTGCTGGGTGCCGTGATACAGACCGGTCGTGTCACCCAGACCCACGGTGTTTGCGGTCGCGAACAGGCGGAAGGACGGGTGGGGGGTGATGACCTCGTTCTGGTCCAGCAGGGTCAGCTTGCCGTTGGCTTCCAGAACGCGCTGGATCACGAACATCACGTCCGCGCGGCCCGCATCGTATTCGTCGAACACGATGGCGCAGGGGTTGCGCAAGGCCCAAGGCAGAATGCCTTCCTGGAATGCGGTGACCTGCTTGCCGTCGATCAGCTTGATCGCGTCCTTGCCGATCAGGTCGATACGGCTGACGTGGCTGTCAAGGTTCACGCGCACCGACGGCCAGTTCAGGCGGCTTGCCACCTGTTCGATATGCGTCGATTTCCCCGTGCCGTGATACCCTTGGATCATCACGCGACGGTTGTAGGCAAAACCCGCAAGGATGGCGAGCGTGGTATCGGGATCGAACTTGTAGGTCGCGTCTTCTTCCGGCACGCGGTCGGTGCGCTCGGCAAAGCCCTTCACCTTCATGTCCGTATCGATGCCGAAAACCTCGCGGACAGAGATTTCCTCGGTAGGTTTCGCGGGCAGGTCCAGCATGACGTCTTCTCTCCTGATGGCTCATGGTTTGATGTAACATTCATAATCCCGGTGCAAGGGCCGGAACCCGCGAAAGACACCATCCGTTTGGTCCCGGATGCAGCACGGAAAGGAAACAGCATGCGCTTTGACAACAGGATCGTGGTCGTGACGGGCGCGGGATCGGGCATCGGCGCCGCTGCCGCCCGACGTTTCTCTGCCGAAGGGGCGACGGTTTTGCTGGCAGCCCTGCACGAGGAGAAGGTCTCGAAGGTTGCGGCGGACCTGCCTGCCGACCGTACGGCATGGATCGCGGCCGATCTGGGCACCGAGGCGGGCGCCCGCGCCCTTGCCGACAAGGCTCGTGCGATGGGCGGCGCGGACGTGTTGATCAACAATGCAGGCATCGCCGTTGGCGGCACGATCGAGGAGGTGAGCGTCGAGGACTGGAACAAGCAGATCCAGACCAACCTGACCGGCTACTTCCTGGTGACAAAGCTGATCTGGGACCAGCTGAAGACAAAACGTGGCAATGTCGTGATGACGTCTTCGGTGTCCGGTCTTGGTGGCGATTGGAACATGTTCGCCTATAACGCGTCCAAGGGCGGTATCACCAACATGGTGCGTGCGCTGGCGCTGGACGGGGCGAAGCAGGGCATCCGCGTGAACGCGGTGAACCCCGCGCTGACAAAATCGGACATGACCAGGGATATGCTGGATAACAAGGCGCTGATGGCCAAGTTCCGCGAACGCCAGCCATTGGGGGCACCTGCCGATCCGGCAGATGTGGCTGCGGTGATGGCATTTCTTGCTTCGGACGACGCGAGGCTGGTGACGGGGGTGAACCTGCCGGTAGACGGTGGAGTGATGGCCTCCAACGGCCAGCCGCCGCAATAAGGGCAGTTTTCAGCAGGGAAACCGGACTGCGCGATGCCGCAATCGGTGATCCCTGCCAGCCTTGCGATCATTCGCCTGTCGAACATCCTGTTGGACAGGGATGCATCCATTGCCCTGCCGACGCGCCCGAACAGGCGGGCCACGACGGCCCCGGTCTCTTCAATCGCGAAAGAAGCGGCTTTCCTTGATCTGGTCCCATGCCCACACGACTTCCTGCAACCGTTCCTCGTCGGCGCGGTTGCCCCCGTTCATGTCGGGGTGCAGGTCCTTCACCAAGCCCTTATATTGCTTGCGAATCTCGATCTTCGTCCACGTGTCGCGGGCATCCAGTATCTCAAGCGCCTTTCGTTCGGTGGGCGGCAGCTTGCGGGTGGCGGCATTGCGGGCAGGGTTCTGCGTCGCCTTCTCGCCCAGGATCTCCATAGGGTCGTTCACGCCCAGACGCGACCAGACGTGCCCCTCATCCGGACGTTTCGTCGGCCCCCACGCGCGGTCCTTGTCCAGAAAGGCCTGAAAATCCTCCTCCGACTTGCCTTGGAAGAAGTTCCACTTCAGGTTGTATTCGCGGACATGGTCTTTGCAGAACCATACGTATTCATCCAGATGATCCGGCGACAGCGGCGCCCGATACAACCCAGCTTCGGTGCATCCGGCAGCCCGGCATTCGCGGGTGGAGGTTTCCTGCGCACCCGACATCCCGCGACGCCCCGTTTTCTTGCGCTTTTTGTCCGTGGAAACACGGATATCGAAATCGAATGGGGATTTGGTCATCGTCAGGGCCTTTCCGAGTCGGAGGCGTGAGTTTAGACATTTGAGCGGCGAGTAGAAGAGGGCACCCATCACAATGACCAAAGCCGAGCAGATCCATGCCTGTCTTCAGGACGCATTCGGGCCCACGGCCCTGACCGTCACCGACGACAGCGAAAGCCATCGTGGCCATTCGGGCCATCGCGAAGGAGGGGAGACGCATTTTCTGGTGATGATCCGTGCCGCTTGTTTTGCAGGGCAGTCGCGTATTGCCCGCCACCGCGCGATTCACAAGGCCCTTGGCGACATCGTCCCGCAGATCCATGCGCTCGGTCTGGATGTGGATGCATGAGGAAGGAATTTCAATGACCATCCGTCTTGCAGATTATACGCCCTTTTCCCATCCCGTCGAAAGCGTCGCGCTGGTGTTCCGGCTGGCCCCGCACGCCACGCGCGTCCTGTCCACGATCCGTTTCGGAAAGGGTGGCACCACGCTTCGCCTCGACGGGGAAGGGCTGCGCCTGATCTTTGCCGCCATCGACGGGGCTGCAATCGATGCCGCGCCCGACGACACCGGCCTGACCCTGACCGTTCCCGACGCGCCCTTCACCCTGACAACCGAGGTGGAGATCGCCCCCGAGGCCAATACCGCGCTGGAAGGCCTTTACATGTCGAACGGCATGTATTGTACCCAATGCGAGGCGGAAGGGTTCCGCAAGATCACCTTCTATCCTGACCGCCCCGACGTGATGGCCCCGTTCCGCGTGCGGATCGAAAGCGACCTGCCGGTGCTGCTGTCGAATGGGAACGAGATGGCGCATGGCGAATGGGACGATCCGTGGCCCAAGCCCGCCTATCTGTTCGCATTGGTCGCGGGCGATCTGGTGGCCCATTCCGACCGCTTCACCACGATGAACGGCGACGACGTGGCACTGAACATCTGGGTGCGTCCCGGCGATCAGGATCGTTGCGAATATGCGATGGACAGCCTCATCCGTTCGATGAAATGGGACGAGGATGTCTATGGCCGCGCCTTTGACCTGTCCGTCTTCAACATCGTCGCCGTGGATGATTTCAACATGGGCGCGATGGAGAACAAGGGCCTCAACATCTTCAACTCGAAATATGTGCTGGCCTTGCCCGAAACCGCCACGGACGAGGATTTCGGCCGGATCGAGGCGATCATCGCGCACGAGTATTTCCACAACTGGACGGGCAACCGGATCACCTGCCGGGACTGGTTCCAGCTGTGCCTGAAGGAAGGGCTGACGGTCTACCGCGACCAGCAGTTCACCGCCGACATGCGTTCGGCCCCCGTGAAGCGGATCGAGGATGTGCTGACCCTGCGCGCCCGCCAGTTCCGCGAGGATGGCGGCCCGCTGGCCCATCCCGTGCGCCCCGACGCGTATGAGGAAATCAACAACTTCTACACCGCGACCGTCTATGAAAAAGGTGCCGAGGTGATCGGCATGCTGAAGCTGCTGGTCGGGGACGAGGCCTATGCACGGGCGCTGGACCTTTATTTCGACCGTCATGACGGGCAGGCCTGCACGATCGAGGATTGGTTGGCAGTATTCCGGGATGCCACGGGCCGCGACCTGTCGCAGTTCAGGCGCTGGTATACCGAAGCTGGAACCCCGCACCTCGGCGTGGAGGAGGCATGGGAGGACGGCACCTTCACCCTGACGTTGACGCAGGAAAATCGGGGCGGTGACAAGGTGATCCCCGTGGCAGTCGGCCTACTGTCGCCCGACGGGCACGAGGTCGTGCCGACGCAGGTGCTGGAGCTGACCGAAGGGCGTCAGGACTTCCGCTTCGATGGTCTTGCCGCGCGCCCTGTCGCATCGATCCTGCGGGGCTTTTCTGCCCCTGTGATTCTGGACCGCACGATGACGGCCGAAGATCGCGCTTTCCTGCTGGCCCACGACACCGATCCCTTCAATCGGTGGGAAGCAGGGCGCGCCCTTGCAAAGGACGTCTTCGCCCGCCTTGCGGCCGAGGGCGGGGATGTGCCCTCACTCTGGCTCGATGGGGTGGCGGCGGTGGTCACCGACACCACGCTCGACCCTGCGTTCCGCGCCCTCGCCCTGCGCCTGCCGGGGGAGGAGGACATCGCACAGACCCTGCATCAGGCAGGGTTCACCCCCGATCCCGACCGCATTCATGCGGCGCGGCAGACATTGGCAGACCGGCTTGCCGTCCGCTTGCACGACGACTTGTTGGGACTTGTGGCGCCCGTGCAGGCCGCATGGTCGCCCGATGCCGCGCAGGCCGGTCAACGGGCGCTGCGGATGCAGGCGCTGGCCCTGCTGTCGCGGCTGGATGGCGGGGTGGAGGCGCAACGCGTGTTCGACGCAGCCGACAACATGACCGAGGAGGTCGGAAGCCTGTCCGCCCTGCTGGGCGTGGACGCCGGCGATGCCGCCCTGCGGGCGTTCGAAGCGAAGTGGCAGGACGACCGCATCGTGATGGACAAGTGGTTCGCCTTGCAGGTCGTGCATGCCGATGATGCGCCGCGCGTGGCGGACCTTCTGACACGTCATCCACTGTTCGACTGGAAGAACCCCAACCGCTTCCGTTCGGTGTTCGGGGCATTGTCGGCCAATCATGCCGGGTTCCACCGCGCCGACGGCTCCGGTTACCGGCTGCTGGCCGATTGGCTGATCCGGCTGGATCCTGTCAACCCGCAGACGGCGGCGCGCATGTCGCAGGCGTTCGACGGGGCGGCCCGCATGGATGCCGACCGGCAGGCATTGATGAAGGAGGAACTGGCGCGTATTCTGTCCATCCCCGGTCTTTCGCGCGATGTCGCGGAAATGTGCGGGCGGATGATAAAATGAGCGGCGGAATCAGACCTGTGACGTGGTGTTGCCCTTGCCTTCGGCCCCCCGCCGCGCCATGTCTAGGTAACGCCGCCGTGTAGGTGAATGAGTATGAGAGATCGCTTCGACCCCTTGATCGCCGAGCGCGCGCCTTGGCTTTTCAGGGGGCGTCCGCACCAACGGATGGCCTATGCCGCGCTGACGCGGCTGCTCGGTTATGACCAGACCCTGCGGCTTGGTGACGAATACCGCGACTTGCCCACACCTGAACTTATGGGCCGGCTTGCGAAGATCATTGCCAAGGACATCCAGATCTCGGGCCTGGAAAACATTCCCCGCAATGGCCCCGCGATGATCGTGGCGAACCACCCCACCGGCATTGCCGACGGGGTGATCCTGCATCACCTCCTGTCCCCCTTGCGTCCCGACCTATTCATCTATGCCAACAGCGACGTGCTTCGCGTCATGCCGCAAATGATAGACCTGATCTGCCCGGTCGAATGGCGTCAGGAAAAGCGCAGCCTGTCCAAGACCCGCGATACGATGGAATATACCCGCAAGGCGATGGAAGCGGGTCGCTTGGGCGTGATCTTTCCATCGGGACGCCTGGCAAAACGTACCGGATTGAAGTTGATGGAGCGGCCGTGGATGGCCTCCGCCGCGATGATCGCGCGCAAATTCGACGTGCCGGTGATTCCTCTGAACATCCGCGCCCGCAATTCGACCCTGTTCTATCTGTTCGACCTGATCCACCCGACGCTGCGCGACATCACCCTGTTCTACGAGGTGCTGAACAAGCATCGCCAGCCTTACCGCGTCACTGTCGGCAATCCGATCGCCGCAGACCGCATTCCGGCAAAGTCGGAAGAGGGAATCGAGATGCTTCGTGCGGAAACGCTGGCACTTGGGGGCACTCATGCCCCTGCCGTCAGCCTCGTGCAGATGACGCGCCTGCCCAAGCTGCGCCCCGCACCACGACTGACAAGTCTTTGACATCGGCGTGAAACCCGTCGGGGTTTCATGCGTTGGCCACCGATTTCCAAAGGTGGAGCGACCGCATGGCCGACCTGTTCACGAGCGATCTGCTGATGTTCATCCTGATCGGGTTCGGGGCACAGCTCATCGACGGGGCATTGGGGTTGGCATTCGGGCTTTTGACGACATCCAGCCTTCTGGCCATGGGTGTTCCACCCGCCACCGCCAGCGCCATGACGCACCTGACCGAGTGTTTCACGACCGCGGCTTCGGGCGCATCCCATGCCTATCATCGCAATATCGACTGGCGGCTGGTCGCCCGGCTGGCCCCAGCAGGAATGGTGGGCGGCGCTGCCGGGGCTTATGTCCTGTCCAGCATCGACGGGGATGCCATCGCACCGTTCGTGTCCGTCTATCTGATCGCGATCGGGCTTTATATCGTCTGGAAGGGTATCCGAAACCGCCAGGGTCGCCAGATGAACGACCGCGCCGTGCCTGCCGTGGCCGCTACCGGAGGATTTCTGGATGCGATCGGCGGCGGGGGATGGGGTCCGATGGTCACGTCCACGCTTCTGGGGCGCGGGCATGAGGTCAAGAAGGTCATCGGCTCCACCAACCTGACCGAATTCGCGGTGACGTTGGTGATTTCCGCAACCTTCATCCTGACGCTCGGCCTGGCGGAGCTTCAGTCGGCGATCGGGCTGATCATCGGTGGGGTGATCGCGGCACCGATCGGGGCGGTGCTGCTAAAGCATATCCCGTCACGACCACTGATGATCGCGGTCGGCGTGATCCTGATCGGGACGGCGGCCGTCCGTTTCTTCTAAAGCGCGCAATAATCCTGGGAACGGGTCCAGTTCGCCATCTCGCTCCGCTTGGCGGAGGAACGGAAGGGTGCCCAGTCACGACCCAATCCGCGACGACCGGCGGCCCCCGCCACCATGTTGTCGCGTGCAACTTGGGTGGAGGCGATGTTCACCGCACACGCCAGATTGGCAGAGCCGTTCTTCAGCGCGGAGGAAGTGGTCGCATCGCAGTCGTGGGCACGTGCCGTCCGCGGGTCGATCTGCACAAGGCCGATCCATTTGCCACCGCCGCCGGATGCGGCCGGATTCCACGTGCTTTCATGCTTTGCAAGCGCCGACAGCATCGCGGTCCAGAACGCACGACGTTCGTCCATGGAGGCATTGCGATAGCCGGGGCACCACGTGTCGATGTCTGCGGGAACGGTTTGCGCTAGATCGGCGTCTTTCTGACTGACGGCGGCAAGCGTCTGTCTGGTCCAGGTCGCACCTTCGGGGCGGAAATCCCACCGCATGGCCGGCAGGGCATTTGCCTGCGTTGCGGAGGTTTGGGTGGTTGCGCAGCCGGCAATGGGCAGCGCAAGCATCGCCCCGAAAACAAGCGTCCTGATCTTCATCGATTCCGACATGGGTGGCACCGCGCTCATTGGGCGGCTCCGTGCTTTTGAAGGAGAGGTTCCCCTCTGGCAACCAAAACGCGCCAAGGTCGGCATGAATTCGCCCATTGTGCAGTGGCGCACAGGGTTGCCGGGGTGTGAGCGAAGGCTTAAAACAGTCGCGATGCAAGAGGATGACCGATGCTTGATCTGACCTATGAGACCCCGAAACCCAAGGTGATCGCAGGCGCCCGCGATGACTGGGAACTGGTGATCGGGATGGAGATCCATGCGCAGGTCTCCTCCAACGCCAAACTGTTTTCTGGGGCGTCGACTGGATTCGGGGCCGAACCGAACAGCCATGTGTCCTTCGTGGACAGCGCGATGCCCGGCATGTTGCCCGTCATCAATGAATTCTGTGTCGAACAGGCGGTCCGCACCGGACTGGGCCTGAAGGCGGCCATCAACCTTCGGTCTGCCTTTGACCGGAAGAACTACTTCTATCCCGACCTGCCGCAGGGCTACCAGATCAGCCAGCTTTATCACCCCATCGTGGGCGAGGGCGAGGTGCTGATCGAGATGGCCCCCGGCATCGCACGTCTGGTGCGGATCGAACGGATCCACCTCGAACAGGATGCGGGCAAGTCGATCCACGACATGGATCCCGCCAACAGCTTCGTCGATTTCAACCGCACGGGCGTCGCCCTGATGGAAATCGTCAGCCGTCCCGACATTCGTGGACCGGAAGAGGCTGCTGCCTTCGTGACCAAGCTGCGCCAGATCCTGCGCTATCTTGGCACTTGCGACGGCAACATGCAGAACGGCAACATGCGGGCCGACGTGAACGTCTCCGTCTGCCGTCCGGGCCAGTACGAGAAGTATCAGGCGACGCAGGATTTCAGCCATCTTGGCACGCGCTGCGAATTGAAGAACATGAACTCCATGCGCTTCATCCAGATGGCCATCGATTTCGAGGCACGCCGCCAGATCGCCATTCTGGAAGATGGCGGGACCATCGTGCAGGAAACGCGCCTGTATGATCCCGACAAGAACGAGACGCGCTCGATGCGGTCGAAGGAAGAGGCTCACGACTACCGCTACTTCCCCGATCCGGACCTGCTGCCGTTGGAGATCGAGCAGGCTTGGGTTGACAACATCGCAGCCACCATGCCCGAACTGCCCGACGCCAAGAAGGCCCGCTTCATGGGCGATTTCAGCCTGACTGATTACGATGCCAACGTGCTGACCGCCGAACTGGACGCGGCCGCCTTCTTCGAAGCCGTGGCCAAGGGCCGTGACGGCAAGCAGGCCGCGAACTGGGTCATCAACGAGTTGTTCGGCCGGCTGAACAAGGAGGGGCTGTCGATCGACGCCAGCCCCATGTCGGCGGCGCAGTTGGGTGGCGTACTGGACCTGATGGCCTCGGGCGAGATTTCCGGCAAGATGGCCAAGGACCTGTTCGAGATTGTCTGGACCGAAGGCGGCGACCCTGCCGACATCGCTGCCGCGCGCGGCATGAAGCAGGTGACCGATACCGGCGCCATCGAGACGGCAGTTGACGAAATCATCGCCGCCAACCCCGCGCAGGTGGAGAAAGCCAAGGCCAATCCAAAGCTGGCGGGCTGGTTCGTGGGCCAGGTCATCAAGGCTTCCGGTGGCAAGGCAGCCCCGCAGACCGTGAACGAGATCGTGCTGAGGAAGCTCGGCCTCTGAGACACGGCCTTGTCGTGGCCCTTCAGGGTCTGCGACAGGGGGCGTGCTTATATCGCCCCGATGCGGCCTGTGCGACACCTATCGGCAGATGCCCAGCTTATCAAAAGCCATCACGCCCAAATGAAAAGCCGCCCCGAGGGGCGGCTTTTGTGGTTATGGCTAAGGCTGCACCGAAAGGCAGCTTCAGTATCAGTCGGCGGCGATCACGTCGTCCTTGAACGCAGGCGGCATGGATTCCGGCGCCTTGGTGGCGGCAATCGGCTCCGGCTCCCCGTTCAGGGCTGCGTTCAGCTTGTCCATGTCCAGTTCGCCTTCCCATCGGGCGACGACGAGGGTCGCAACTGCGTTGCCGACGAAGTTGGTCAGCGCACGGCATTCCGACATGAAGCGGTCGATGCCGAGGATCAGCGCCATGCCGGCCAGCGGCACGGTCGGCACGACCGACAGGGTTGCGGCCAGCGTGATGAAGCCCGCGCCGGTGATGCCCGCGGCACCCTTGGACGACAACATCGCCACAAGCAGGAGCAGGATCTGCTGACCCAGCGTCAGGTCGGTGTTGGTGGCCTGCGCGATGAACAGCGCCGCCATCGTCATGTAGATGTTCGTGCCGTCGAGGTTGAACGAATATCCGGTCGGTACGACCAGACCCACGACCGAACGCGACGCGCCCGCACGTTCCATCTTCTGCAGCAAGGAGGGCAGGGCCGCTTCGGAAGACGATGTCCCCAGAACCAGCAGCAGCTCTTCCTTGATGTACTTGATCAGCTTCCAGATGGAGAAGCCGTTGTAGCGGGCCACGGCCCCAAGAACGATGAACACGAACAAAAGCGCCGTGATATAGAAGCAGGCGATCAGGAACGCGAGGTTCGCGATCGACCCGATGCCATAGCGGCCGATGGTGAAGGCCATCGCGCCGAAGGCACCGATCGGGGCGGCCTTCATCAGGATCGCGACCAGCTTGAAGACCGGATAGGTCAGCATGGTCAGGAATTCCGTCACCGGACGTCCACGTTCGCCCACCATCGCCAGCGAGATGCCGAACAGGACGGAGATGAACAGCACTTGCAGGATGTCGCCCTGCGCAAAGGCACCGACCAGCGTGGTCGGAATGATGTTCATCAGGAAGCCGGTGATCGTCGTCTCATGCGCCTTGGCAGCGTAGTCGTTGACGGCGGTGGAATCCAGCGTGGTCGGATCGATGTTCATCCCCGAACCCGGCTGCACCACGTTGGCGACGACAAGGCCGATGATCAGCGCAAGGGTGGAAAAGGTCAGGAAGTAGATCATGGCCTTGCCGGCCACGCGACCGACCTTCTTCATGTCCGTCATGCCGGCGATGCCGGTCGACACGGTCAGAAAGATCACGGGCGCGATGATCATCTTCACCAGCTTGATGAAGGCGTCGCCAAGCGGCTTCAGGCTTGCGGCGAACTGCGGATAGAAATGTCCGAGCAGGATCCCGAGCAGGATCGCGACGAGCACCTGGAAATAAAGATGGGTGTAAAATGGTCCGGCCTTCTTGGGCGGATCACCCGCTGTGGGTTCGAAATGCAATGGATGTCCTCCTCAAGTCCCCATTCGCAAACTGCCGCGCACGGTCAGAGTGGTCGTGAGCGATTATACGCTTTGCGCGGGTAGTGCAATTTTTCTATGACCGGGCAGATGCCCGCCTGCCATGTTCGGCATGGACGTGGCAAAGCTGCATCGCCCCTCTTTCAAATCGGCGGTTTTTGAAGCAAAGAAAAGTCATGACAGGTTTCAGCTTCGACATTCATGCCACCGACGGCCGTGCCCGCACCGGGGTCATCCAGACGCCGCGGGGGGAAATCCGCACCCCCGCCTTCATGCCGGTGGGGACCGCCGCCACGGTAAAGGCCATGCTGCCCGAAAATGTCCGCGCCACGGGGGCGGACATCCTTCTGGGCAATACCTATCACCTGATGCTGCGTCCCACGGCGGAACGCATCGACCGCTTGGGCGGATTGCACAGGTTCATGAACTGGGACCGCCCGATCCTGACGGACAGCGGCGGCTTCCAGGTGATGAGCCTGACAGCCCTGCGCAAGATGTCCGAGGAGGGGGTGAAATTCAAATCCCACATCGACGGATCCTCGCACCATCTGACGCCCGAACGCAGCATGGAGATCCAGCGCCTTCTGGGGTCCGACATCGTCATGGCCTTCGACGAATGCACGCCCTTTCCGGCCGACGAACATACGGCCCGCCGCTCGATGGAACTGTCGATGCGTTGGGCCCGGCGGTCGCGCGATGCGTTCGGCGACCGTCCGGGCCACGCGCTGTTCGGCATCCAGCAGGGCAGCGTCTTTCCCGACCAGCGCGCGGAAAGCGCGGAAAAGCTGCAAGCCATCGGATTTGACGGCTATGCGGTCGGTGGACTGGCCGTGGGCGAGGGGCAGGAGATGATGTTCAACGTCCTCGACTATGCCCCCGACATGCTGCCTGCGGACAAGCCGCGCTATCTGATGGGTGTGGGCAAGCCGGACGACATCGTGGGCGCCGTGCAGCGCGGCATCGACATGATGGACTGCGTTCTGCCCTCACGGTCGGGCCGCACGGGGCAGGCGTTCACCCGCCACGGCGTGGTGAACATCAAGAACGCCCGCCACATGGACGATCCGCGCCCGCTGGACGAGGATTGCACATGTCCCGCCTGCCGCAACTATTCCCGCGGATACCTGCATCACGTCATGCGTGCGCAGGAGATCATCAGCTCCATGCTGCTGACCTGGCACAACCTGCACTATTACCAGGAACTGATGCAGGGGCTGCGCGATGCGATCGGACAGGGGCAACTGTCGGCCTTCGTTGCCGATTTCCACGCGCAGCGGGCGGCGGGTGATATCGACCCGCTGTGACGCTTGCGTGAAGGGCATGGAACGTTCATCTTCGGTTCCGTCGATGTGGTTGACTTGGGGCGGGGCCACTACCAGATAGGTTGCTCAGCCGGGGAAGGCCGGGCGTTGCCGATAAACGGGACCAGAGCCTTCTTGCGAAAGGACCAGAGATGAACGAGACACTCGCACAAAGCTATCCCGTGTTGCCCCTGCGCGACATCGTGGTGTTTCCGCACATGATCGTTCCGTTGTTCGTTGGCCGCGAAAAGTCGGTCCGGGCCCTGGAAGAGGTCATGTCCGAGGATCGTCAGATCCTCCTGTCGTCGCAGATGGACCCGTCGGTCGACGACCCGGGTGCCGACGGCATCTATCGCACCGGCGTTCTGGCGAACGTGCTGCAGCTGCTGAAGCTGCCCGACGGCACCGTTAAGGTGCTGGTCGAGGGCAAGACACGCGTGCGCATCACCGACTTCATCGAAAACGACCGCTTCTTCGAGGCGAGCGCCGAGGCGCTGGACGAGGTTGCGGGCGATTCCGAGACGGTCGATGCCCTGCTGCGAGGTGTGGCCGACGAGTTCGAGCGTTACGCCAAGATCAAGAAGAACATCCCCGAGGAAGCACTGTCCGCCGTATCGGAATCGCGTGACCCCGCCCGTCTGGCCGATCTGGTCGCGGGTCACCTGGGCGTCGATGTGGCCCAGAAGCAGGCGCTGCTGGAAACGCTGGATGTCGGCCTGCGCCTTGAAGGCGTCTATGGTCACATGCAGGGCGAAATGAGTGTTCTTCAGGTTGAAAAACGCATCAAGTCCCGCGTCAAGAACCAGATGGAGAAGACGCAGCGCGAGTACTATCTGAACGAGCAGATGAAGGCCATTCAGAAGGAACTCGGCGACGGCGAGGATGGCCAGAACGAGGTCGCCGAGCTGGAAGCCAGGATCGCGGCCACCAAGCTCTCGAAGGAGGCCCGCGAGAAGGCGGATGCCGAGATCAAGAAGCTGAAGAACATGTCCCCGATGAGCGCCGAGGCGACCGTCGTGCGGAACTACCTCGATTGGCTTCTGGGCGTGCCGTGGGGCGTGAAGTCCAAGGTGAAGAAGGACATCGTCAAGGCGCAGAGCCTGCTCGATGCCGATCATCACGGGCTGGAAAAGGTCAAGGAACGCATCACCGAATATCTGGCGGTGCAGGCCCGCGCGACCAAGTTGAAGGGGCCGATCCTGTGCCTCGTCGGTCCTCCCGGCGTGGGCAAGACGTCTCTTGGCCGGTCTGTCGCGAAGGCGACGGGGCGCGAGTTCATTCGCATCTCGCTTGGCGGCGTGCGTGACGAATCCGAAATCCGCGGTCACCGCCGGACCTATATCGGCTCCATGCCCGGCAAGATCATCCAGGCGCTGAAGAAGGCGAAGACCACGAACCCGCTCATCCTGCTCGACGAGATCGACAAGATGGGACAGGACTTTCGCGGCGATCCTGCTTCCGCCATGCTGGAGGTGCTGGATCCGGAACAGAACGGCACGTTCACCGACCACTATCTGGAGGTCGAGTACGATCTTTCGAACGTGATGTTCCTGACCACGGCGAACTCCTACAACATGCCGGGGCCGCTGCTCGACCGGATGGAGATCATCCCGCTGTCCGGCTACACCGAGGACGAGAAGCGCGAGATCGCGAAGACGCACCTCGTGCCCAAGCAGATCGAGAACCATGCGCTGAAGAAGGGCGAATTCTCGATCACGGACGAGGCGCTGACCGAGGTGATCCAGTCCTACACCCGCGAGGCGGGCGTGCGGAATCTGGAGCGCGAGCTGGCGAAGCTGGCCCGCAAGGCCGTGACGGAGATCGTGAAGGGCAATACGAAGTCCATCGAAGTGACGGCGGCAAATGTCGGTGATTTCCTTGGTGTCCAGCGTTACCGCCACGGTCTGGCCGAGAAGGAGGATCAGGTCGGTGTCGTGACCGGTCTGGCCTACACCTCGGTCGGAGGGGAACTGCTTCAGATCGAGGCGCTGCGCCTTCCGGGCAAGGGCCGCATGAAGACGACCGGCAAGCTGGGCGATGTCATGAAGGAATCGATCGAGGCGGCGTCCAGCTATGTCCGGTCGATCGCACCGGAACTGGGTGTTAAACCGCCCAAGTTCGAGGCGATGGACATTCACGTGCACGTGCCGGAGGGTGCGACGCCGAAGGACGGGCCAAGTGCGGGTCTGGCGATGGTCACCTCCATCGTGTCGGTTCTGACGGGCATTCCGGTCAGGAAGGACATCGCAATGACAGGTGAGGTCACGTTGCGTGGCAATGCCCTGCCTATCGGCGGCTTGAAGGAGAAGTTGCTGGCGGCCTTGCGTGGCGGCATCAAGACGGTGCTGATCCCGCAGGAGAACGAGAAGGACCTCGCAGAGATTCCGGACAACGTGAAGCAGGGATTGAAGATCATCCCCGTCAGCCACGTCCGCGAGGTTCTGCGCGAGGCTCTGGTTCGCGCGCCGGATCCGGTCGAATGGGACGAGGCGGCAGAGGAAGCCGCCGCTGCAACCCGCCTTGCGGAACAGCAACGCCCCCAGCAAGTCGCACATTGACTGAAAGACGCGCCGAAAGGCGCGTCTTTTTCTTTCAAATCCGCCGGAAGGGCGTAACATCTCTCCTAGTTCCAATGGACAGGATACATCATGGTCGCCCAATCCACTTCCTCCGACGTTCACGATGCCGATGCAGACCTTGAAGATGGACCCGGCCCGGAAGCGGTTGTTCCGAAGGAAGCCGCGCCTGCCGTGAAGCTGCCCCAGCTGATCGACGCCGTGATCGAGATGTCGGGACAGAAACGCAATGTCGTGAAGCCTGTGGTGGAGGCGATGCTTGTCGTTCTTTCGCAGAAAATCACAGTAGGGAGCGACCTGATCCTGCCACCTTTGGGCCGCCTGAAGGTCGTGAAGCGCAGCGAGGATACGGGTGTCGTCACCTTGAAATTGCGGGCTGCGGGCCAAGAGGGGAAATCGGCCAAAAAAGACAAACAGACTCTTGCGGCGCAGGAGGACTGACGCTACACCCCCGCCATCGGGCGATTAGCTCAGTGGTAGAGCGCTTCGTTCACATCGAAGATGTCAGGGGTTCAAATCCCTTATCGCCCACCATCCATATCGAATGAAGCGCCTCGCCCTCCGGTGGGGCGCTTCATTCGTTTCCGGGCAGGGCAATGCCAGCCACCGCGTACCCCCCGCTCATGCCTGTGCCGCACGCGACATAGGGAGGGGCGAACCTCCGCCACGGTTTTCGGGATCGCGCATGCGCCGCCGCAGTGTTTCTTCGTCAGAGGCGTCTTCATGGGCGGGCAAGCCTGTCGCACAGCAGGCCCACCCCGGCCCTGAACAGCAAGGACAGTGCCACGGTGATGAACAGCGCGGCAAAGACAAGATCGGTCTTCATCCGCCCGTTTGCCTGTATCATCATCGCGCCCAAACCTTCCGACCCCCCCACCCATTCGCCGATCACCGCCCCCACAGGGGCATAAACCGCCGCGATCCGCAGCCCTGTCGCCAGATGCGGACGGGAGGAGGGCAGGCGGATCACCCGCAACTCCTGCCAGCGCGTCGCACCCATGCTGCGGGCCAGTTCCAGATGAACCGGCGCAGGATTCAACAGGCCATCTGCAAGGGCGGCGGCCACCGGAAACATCACGATCAGCGCCACGACCGCGATCTTGGGGGCCATCCCGTATCCCAGCCAAAGCGTCAGGATGGGGGCGAGGGCGAAGATCGGCACCGTTTGCGACAGCGTCAGCATGGGCAGGATCGCCGCGCGCAGCCTGCCCGACATGCAGGCAAGTGCTGCTGCTATGCCCAAGGTGGTGCCTGTTGCGAAGCCGAGGATGATTTCTGCCGAAGTCACCCCCGCTGCCGCAATCACCTCATCCCGTGCCGACCACAGCGCCCCCGCGACACGTCGCGGATCCGGCAGAAGGAAAGCGGGCAGCCCCGTCAGCCAGACCACCCCCTGCCAAAGGCCAAGCGCCACCGCTGTCACGAACACCGCGCGGATCAGCGGGCGAGGGTCCAGAACCGTACCTCCAGCCGGGTGGCGGTGGCGAAGCGTTCCGCCAGCTCCTGCCAGCGCGGCAGCGTTTCCGGTGCGCCACCCAGACGGCGTGCCACCGCCCCGTCGATCAAAGCGGCGATGTCGTGGCAAAGCGCCTGATAATCACCGCCACCATAAGTGGCGATCCAGTCGGCATAATCGGGGGCGTGCGGGGCCAGCGCGAGCCTGCGACCGATTTCCCCGTATCCGAGCACGCAGGGGGCCAATGCGGCCAGTAGGTCCAGCATGTCGCCAGAATAACCCGCCTCCAGCACGTATCGCGTATAGGCGAGGTTTTCGGGCGCTTCCTCCACCGCCGAAAGGTCGATCCCCGCCGCCTCGCACAGGCGGACATGCAGCGGCATCTCGTGGTGCAGGAGGGCATGAAGGGTGGCGGAACAGGCCCGCATCTCCTCCGGGGTGCCGGATTTGGTGACGGCCAGCGCCCAAGCCCGCGAGAAATGGGTCAGGAAGACGTAATCCTGCGCCAGATACGTCAGAAATGCCCGACGGGGCAGCGTGCCATCCGCCAATGCCCGCACGAAGGGGGCATCGACGTAATCGTTCCATGCTGGTGCTTCGGCCCGCCAAAGGGGAAACGTGCAGCCATAGGTCATGCGTTCGGATCCAGCGCCAGGTCGGCCACGGGCAGAATGCTGTCGGTCAGGCCCGCATCATGCAGGAACGCCTCGAACCGCTTGTAGCGCCCGGCGTCCAACGCGGCGGGGCTTTGCGACAGGCGGGGCAGGGTCAGACCCCAAGCGGTTCGGTTCAACGCATCGTCCAGATCGGGATGTGCGGCAACGAAGGCCCCCCACGCGGCATCGGGATGGTTCACCACATATTGCGCGCCGCGTTCAACGGCGGTCAAGAAACGCGCGGCAAGATCGCGGTCCACGTCGGGCTGCGCCAGATAGATCAGCTCGTCATAGGCTGGCACGCCTTCCTCCTCGGGGAACAGGCAACGGCCTTCGGAGCCTTCCAGAGACATCTGCGTCAGCTCGAAATTGCGGAACCCGCCGATGGTGGCATCGACCTGATCCGTCAGCAATGCAGGGGTGAGGGACCAGTTGACGTTCACCATTTCCACATCCGCCAATGTCAGGCCCGCGTGGCGCAGCATCGCCCCCATCAGCGCATCCTCCATTCCCGGCACGGAATAGCCGATCTTGCGGCCCTTCAGATCCGCGATGGATTGCACGGGGCCGTCGGCCTTTACCGTCACGCAGTTCAGGGGCGTCGCCACCAACGTGCCGATGCGGCGCAGGGGCAGGCCTTCATGCACCTGCAAATGCAGTTGCGGCTGATAGCCCACCGCAAATTCCGCCTGACCGGAGGCGACCATCTTCGGCGGGTCGGACGGATCGGCGGGGGCGATGACCGTGACCTCCAGCCCCGCGTCTTCGAAGAACCCTTGGGTTTCGGCCAGAACGATCGGTGCGTGGTCGGGATTGACGAACCAGTCCAGCACCAGTGTCACGGGTTCGGCAGAGGCGGGGGCGGCGAGCAGACAGGCAAGGATGGCGTATTTCATGCTGAATCTCCGGCAGCGAGAAGGACTATTTCACCCGACCATCGGGCGGCAAGGGCATCGGCGGCCCGCCACGCCCGCAAACCGGACCGGCAGGCGAAGACCGTTCGCTGGCCATCGCGCGGACGGATCGCGGCAGGCTGGCGCAGGGCGGTCGGGGTGACGGGAACGGGTGCTTCATCGGTCCCGCGCAACTCCACGATCAGGTCCGTGTCGTTCAGATCACTGCGGGCGATGAAGCGGTGCCCCGTGATTTCGGGCGCACCGTCGAAGCGGAACGTCGATGGCCGCAACCCGTCGAACCGCAGCAACTGGCCAAGGGGGGAGGGGGTAAGCCCCAGCAGTACCGCCAGTGCCATCTGTGCCTGCGCGGCCCCCAGCAATCCGACCATCGGCCCCAGAACGCCCGCCGTGGCACAGGTTGCGGTGCTGTCCGGCAGGTCCGGAAACAGGGCGCGAAGGGATGGGGCGCCCCCGCAGAATCCACCCACATAGCCTGCCATCCCCAGCACCGAGGCGGAGATCAGCGGCACCTGCGCCGAAAGACACGCATCCGACAGCGTATAACTGGCCGCAAAGCTGTCGGCACAATCCAGGACCACATCCACCCCCGCGACCATGCCGGCATTGGAGGGGTCCAACTGGGCGACGACCGCCGTCACCTGTACGGAAGGGTTCAGCACACGCATCTCCTCTGCCGCCGCATCGGCCTTGAAAGCTCCGATATGGCGGCCGTAGATCGGCTGGCGGTGCAGGTTCGTCTCCTCCACCATGTCGGGGTCGATCAGGGTGATGCGGCCCACGCCAGCGCCGACAAGGTATTGCAAGGCCGGTACGCCAAGCCCGCCTGCGCCGACGATCAGGACGTGGGCGGCGCGAAGACGTGCCTCTCCCTCCGCCCCCGTGATCATCGCCTGACGCGCATACCTCAGATCGTCAGCCATTCGCGCATCCTTCCCTCGGGGTCGGGGTTCAGCGTGATGTCGGTCACGGCGGACACGACGTCCGCGCCTGCGGCGATGCAGGCACGCCCGCGTTCCGGGGTCAGACCACCGATGGCACACAAGGGCGTATCGCCAAGCCGCGTTTTCCATTCGGCCAGCTTTTCGACGCCCTGCCGTTCCCACTTCATCTTCTTCAGGATGGTCGGCCAGACGGGGCCAAGCGCGATGTAATCGGGGCGGCAGGCCAGTGCGCGGTCCAGTTCCACCCCGTCATGAGTCGAAAGGCCGAGCTTCAGCCCGCCCGCACGGATCGCCCCCAGATCGGCAGTGTCCAGATCTTCCTGCCCCAGATGCACCCAGTCGCAGCCCAGATCAAGAGCGGCTTGCCAATGGTCGTTCACCACGAGGATCGCGCCAGCGTTCCGGCACAGATCGCGGGCATGGGTGATGTCGTCGCGTGGATCGCGGTCCTTCACGCGCAGCTGCACCATCCGCACGCCCAAGGGCAGGGCGCGGGCGATCCAGTCGGCACTGTCGAAGATGGGATAGAAACGGGGAAGCGTCACAGGAAAGCCCTTCCGATCAGGGGGGTGGAGGGGGCGGCCATATCGCGTGCCTCCATCGGGTCGGCGGCGTGGGCGGCGGCACCCGCCTCGACCGCCAGCGCCATCGCACGGGCCATGTGCGCGGGATCGCCCGCCTTGGCGACTGCGGTGTTCAGCAAAACGGCATCGAACCCCATCTCCATCGCCGCTGCCGCATGGCTGGGCAGGCCGATGCCCGCATCGACCACCAGCGGCAGGTCGGGAAAATGCGCCCGCAACGCCCGTAGGCCATAAGGGTTGTTCAGCCCAAGCCCCGATCCGATGGGCGCACCCCACGGCATCAGAACCTCGCATCCCGCCTGCACCAGATGTTCGCAGACGATCAGATCCTCGGTGCAATAGGGGAACACCTGAAAGCCGTCCTCCGTCAGGAGGCGGGCGGCCTCCACCAGCGCGAAGGGGTCTGGTTGCAGGCTGTCGGCATGGCCGATCACCTCCAGCTTGATCCACTGGGTGTCGAACACCTCCCGCGCCATTTGCGCGGTGGTCACGGCCTCTCGGACCGTGTGGCATCCGGCGGTGTTGGGCAGGATGCGGGTACCAAGATCGCGGATCAGGGCCCAGAAATCCTGCCCGCCGCCGGTTTCGCGGCGTAGGGACACAGTGGCGATGCCTGCACCGGATTGGCGGAACGCATCGGCGAGGATCGCGGGAGAGGGGTAGCCGGCAGTACCCAGCATCAGCGGGCTTGTCACTTCGGTGCCATAGAATACGGGCATCTCAGCCTCCCTGCATCGGGGCAAGGATTTCCAGCGCGGCACCCTCCGCCAGCGGTGTCATGGCCCGTGATCCGACCGGTACGAAAGTGCCGTTCAGCGCGGTGGCCAGCTTGCCGGAAAATCCCGCCTCGGTCAGGGCTTCTTCCACGGTGGTGGCGGACAGGTCGCGCGGGGTGCCGTTAATCGTGATCTTCATCCATGAACTCCGGTCGTTGGCCTGTTTCCAAATAATCGGCCACCATCCGCGCCATTGCTGGCGACAGAAGGAAACCGTGGCGATACAGGCCGTTTGCGTAAATGATCCCGCCCTTGTGGCGGATGCGGGGCAGGTTGTCGGGAAAGGCGGGGCGGGCATCGGCGCCCAGTTCCAGCACCTCGGCTTCGGCAAAGGCGGGGTGCAGGGCATAGGCCGCCGACAGCATCTCCAGCACCGCGCGCACGGTGACGGGGCCGCGATGGGCGGATTCGACGGTCGTCGCACCCAGCATGAAGATGCCGTCGCCGCGCGGCACGATATAGAGCGGGATGCGCGGATGCAGCAGCCGGACGGGGCGCGACAGGGACACGTCACGGCAGCGGATCACCAGCATCTCCCCCCGGACGCCGCGCAGGTCCGGCAAGGCGTCGCGGGCGGCAAGGCCACGGGCGTCGATGATCCGTCCGGCGGGTTCGGCACCGAACGCGACACCGGCCACCCTCAGATTCGCGGTCAGCGTCTCCAGCGCCACGCGGGGGGACAGGTGGGCCTCGTCCTGAAAAAACAGGCCACGGGGAAAGCGGTCCAGATCAGGCTCGATCTCTCCCGGTGCGATGTCACGGTGGGTGGTGGTGCGGCGTGCGAAACGGGCCAGTTCCGTACGGTCGCGGGCAGGGCTGACGACCAGCGTGCCGTTGCGGGTGACGGGAACGCCGTGCATCTGCCACCAGTCGGCGGCGATCCGGCCGTGGCGTGTCACCGGCTCCTCCGCCGCCTCGCCCTCGCAGAACGGGGCGAGCATTCCGCCCGCATACCATGAACACGCCTCCGCCCCCGCCGGACGCCCCGCGATCTGCACCGCAATGCCGCGGGATGAAAGCTCGGTCGCGATCGCAAGCCCCATGACGCCAGCGCCCACAACGGTGATCATGCCCAAACCTCGTGGAAATGATGCACGGGGCCGTGGCCATGGCCGATGTTCAGCCCGTCGGCAGCGGCGATGGCCCCCTGCAGCCAGCGATGCGCGCGGGTCACGGCGTCCTGCACGGTCATCCCCTGCGCCAGACCGGCGGCGATGGCGGCCGATAGCGAACAGCCCGTGCCATGCGTGTTGGGCGTGGCGATACGAGGCGCGGTCAGTTCGGTCACGTCCTCGCCCAGCAGCAGATCGGTGCAAACCGACCCTTCGGCATGCCCGCCCTTCATCAGCACGAAGCGCGGGCCAAGCGCCCGAAGGGCCAGGCCCTGTTCCAGCATCTCCGCCCTGTTTCGGGCCGGGGTGGTGTCCAGCAGACGGGCGGCTTCGGGCAGGTTCGGGGTCAGGACGGTGGCGCGGGGAACCAGATCGCGCAGCAACGCGCCCACGGCCTTGTCCGGCAACAAGGCGGCACCCGATTTCGCCACCATCACCGGATCCAGAACGAGGGGCAGGCCCGGAAGCGCCTCCGCAAGCGCGGCAATAGCGTCCGGCCCGCCGACCATGCCGATCTTGATCGCGTGAACCGTGATGTCGGCCAGCACCGTTTCCAGCTGCGCGACGATCATCGCGGGACGGACCGGATCGACGGCGTCGACGTTGCGGGTGTTCTGTGCGGTGATGGCGGTGATCACGCTGGCACCATAGACGCCAAGCGCGGAAAATGCCTTCAGGTCGGCCTGAATGCCTGCGCCGCCGCTGCTGTCGGACCCTGCTATGGTCAGTGCTGTCGCCGTCATGTCGCCCTCCGCTGGTGGGGCATGACGGGCGGGGATGTTGACCAAAAGGCACGCGGCTCTTTGGCACGCGATGACAATGGTCCACTCGTTCCCTCCGCCGGCATGACCCGGATCAGGTTCGATGGGTCAGTGCCAAGCACCTCTCAGCCCCGAGACGGGACACCCCAACGAGTAGTTCGCGCAAAAGCTACGCCTGCCCGTCGAGACGCGCAAGCGACTTTCCGAAAAAGGACGGTTTTCAGCGTCACTTCCCGTTTCAGGAACAATATGTCTGCCCCGCGGGTCAGGCGAAACAGTCGTTCGCGATTGATCGAGGGGCGGGGACGCGGGGATGTGCGAAGGGTTTTCCACAAGGGTCGCACGGCTTGCAATCGTGCGGGATTGCGCCGACATCCCGTTGAAGATCAAGGGGGCATGCCATGAAGACGATTTTCCTATCCGCTGCGGTTCTGGCAGGTTGGGCGACGGCCGCTGCCGCGTTCGGGCCGCTGGTCGCGCCCGGTCAGGTGGCGGAAGCGCCCGCGCCGCTGATCCTCGATATTCGGGACGCGGGTTATGACAAGGGCCATATCGAGGGTGCGGTATCAGCCCCCTATGCGTTGTTCCGCGGGCCCGCCGACAATCCCGGCGCCCTGATTCCCGAGAAGGAGCTGGAGGCCACCCTGCGCCGTATCGGCGTGACGTTGGATCGTCCCGTGCTGATCGTGCATCAGGGCAAGGATGACAACGATTTCGGATCGGCGGCACGTGTCTACTGGACCCTGAAATCGTCGGGGGTCAGCCAGCTTGCGATCCTGAACGGCGGGATGAACGCATGGCGCGATGCGGGGCTGCCGGTCGGCACCGAGGTGGTGACGCCCGTGGCGTCGGATGTGGACATCACGTTTTCGGATGAATGGCTGGCAACCAAGGACGACGTGGACGGCGTGATCGCCGGTCGCACCGATGCGGTGCTGGTCGATGCCCGTCCGCCTGCCTTCTTCGAGGGCAAGCAGGCCCACCCCGCCGCCGACCGCCCAGGCACCCTCCCGGGGGCAGAGAACGTGCCGCATTCCGTCTGGTTCGACGGGACCCCGCGCATCGACGATGCCGCCACGGCCAGGGAGGTCGCGGCCAGGATGGGTCTTGACGGCCAGAAGGAGGTCGTATCCTTCTGCAACACGGGCCACTGGGCTTCGACCGAATGGTTTGCGCTGTCGGAACTGGCGGGTGTGCCGAATGTGAAGCTGTATCCTGAATCGGTCGTCGGGTATTCCCAGACCGGTGCCGACATGGCCAACGTGCCCAGCCTGATGGACAACGTGCTGCGCCAGTTGCGGGGCACGAACTGATGACGGTGATGACGGCAGGGGCGGGATCGACCGTATTTCCCAAACGTGGGGCGTTGGTCCTGCTGGGGCTGGCCGTCGTCGCGGCGGTGACGCTGCTGGCGGGCGTGCGGTTCGGGCTTTTGGTGGCCATCGGCCTCGGCATCGGCCTTGTTCTGGAAGGCCTGCGTTTCGGGTTTGCCGGTCCCTGGCGCGCGATGATCCTGCGGAGGGAGCCTGCGGGCATCCTCGCGCAACTTCTGGCCATCGCGCTGGTGTCGGTCGTGGCCTTTCCGCTGCTGTCCAGCCACGCGGGGGAGTTGTCGGGTGCGCAGGCCCCCATCGGGTTCGCGATGGTCGGCGGCGCCTTCGTCTTCGGCGCGGCGATGCAGATCGTGCTGGGCTGCGGATCGGGGACGCTGGTCAATGCGGGCAGCGGCAATCCGGTCAGCCTGCTGGCCCTGCCGTTCTTCTGCATCGGCAGCTTCTTCGGGGCCTACAGCCTGATCTGGTGGACGGATCTGGGATCGCTTCCGATCCTCGTGCTGCACGGCACGACGGGACTTCTGATCACGCTGGGGGCGTTGGCGCTGGTGGCCGTGCTGGTTCTGGCCGTAGCCGCGCCCGGAGCGCGCCACATCCCGCGGCGGCTGATCGTGGCGGCGGTGCTGCTGGCGGCGCTGGCGCTCGGCAACCTTCTGGTGGCGGGGCAGCCGTGGGGCGTCGTCTACGGCCTCGGCCTATGGGTGGCGAAGGCCGCCACTGCGATGGGTGCGGACCTGTCGGGTTCAGCGTTCTGGAGCGCGCCCGGCAATGCCGCGCGGGTGGGGCAGAGCGTTCTGACCGACATCACCTCCCTCACCAATATCGGGATCATCCTCGGCGCCTTCATCGTTGTCGCGTGGCGCAAGGGTGGGCTGTCGCAGCCGTTGCCGAAGCTGCCCGCGCGGGCCTGGGTGGCGACGATCGTGGCGGGGCTGCTGCTTGGCTATTCCTCGCGCCTTGCATTCGGCTGCAACGTGGGGGCGTTCTTTTCGGGCATCTCCACCGGCAGCCTGCATGGCTGGGCATGGTTCGCGGCGGGGTTCGCGGGCAGCGTGGTCGGCGTCCGCCTGCGTCCGCTTCTGGGGCTGGAGGGGCGGGCATGACGCGTCATCTGACGGCAGGTCTGGCCATGGCCTTCATTGTGGCGGTCGTGGCGCTGGATGCGACCGGCGCACCACCGAACCCCTATCAGGCACCGGCGGCGATGGCCTTCGGGTCGGGCCTGCCGACGTCGGGCGGATTCTGCGGCGCGATGCCCAAGTGATCAGGGGGCCGGATAGGCTCCCGCACCAAGGGCAATCTGCAGGGTTGCCCAATCCACCGCCTGATCCCGCACGGCAGAGGCGAGGCCGAGCCGTGCCCCCGCCAGCGAACGGTCGGTGTCCAGCAGGTCCAGCAGCGACAGCGCCCCCGCCTCGAAATTGGCTTGCGACAGGTCCAGCGCACGTTGATAGGAATTGACCGACCGGCCCAGCAGCGACACCGTCCGCCCGTCGCGCCGGAAGGTGGAGTTGGCGCTCTGCACATCCTCCACCGCGTCCAGCACGGTCTGACGCCATGCGATCTCCGCCTCCCGCGCCTCCGATGCGGACTGGTCGCGGGCGGCCCGAAGCTGGGGCTGGTTCAGCAACGCCTGCGCGATGGAAGGCCCGAAACTCCACGCGTCGTTGCCGCCTTCGGAGACGGAGCCTGACAGCGTGACCGACGGGTATAGCTGCGCAGTGGCCACGCCCACTTGCGCCGTGGCCTGTGCGAACTGGCGTTCCGCCTGCCGCACGTCGGGACGGTTGCGCACCAGGTCTGCGGGAATGCCGATGCCGCCGCTGTCACGCGGATAGGGCTGCGCCGCCCCGCGCTGCATCCGTGTCACCAAAGGCTGCGCGGGTTCGGCCAGAAGGGTCGCGATAGCATAGACGTTGGACAGGAAGTTCGCTTCCAGCCCCGGCAGGTCGGCGCGGGCATCGTCCAGAAGGGCCTGCACCTGCGCCTCGTCCAGTTCCGTCGCGGCCCCCGAGGCGCGTTGCGTCTGCGTGATCTCCAGCGTGCGTTCGCGGGTTGCTATGGTCTGCCGTGTCAGTTCCAGCGCGTTCTGGTTGTAGCGCGCGTCGATATACGCCCCGACGATGGAGGAAAGATAGGCCAGACGAGTCACGCCCACATCCGCCTCGGCCGCGCCAAGACCTGCAAGTGCGGCCTGGCGCGCGCGGCGCACGCCGCCGAACAGATCAATCACGAATTCGGCGTTCAGGGTGGTGCTGGTCTGGGTGCCCGCCTGCTGGATCGCACTGCCGCGACGGCTGCTGCCCACGTTGACCCCGCCATCGACGGATGCCGACAATCCGGTCTGGCGCAGGGCTGCCTGCGCCGCCGCGATGCGTTCGTTCGAGGCGGCAAGGTTGAGGTTCTGCGCCAGCCCCCGCGCCACCAGATCGGACAGGACGGGGTCGTTGTAGCCGGTCCACCAGCGGCGTGACGCCACCTCTCCGATCGCGCCTGCGCTGCCTTCGGCGAAGGTGGAGGTCAACTGCACCTGCGGGGCCGTGTAATCCGGCCCCACCGCGCAACCTGCCGTCGAAAGCATCAGCAGGACAAGAAGGGGTCGGGTCATTGCGGCGTTCCTTTGCGGCTGAACAGGCGGCGGATGCAGACGAAGAATGCGGGAACGAAGAAGATGCCCAGCACGGTGGCGGATGTCATCCCGCCCAGCACGCCTATGCCGATGGCGTTCTGGGCGCCAGCCCCCGCACCCGTCGCCGTGGCCAGAGGCACTACGCCAAGGATGAACGCGAACGAGGTCATCAGGATCGGGCGCAGGCGCTGGCGGGCGGCCTCCAGCGTCGCCTCTATCAGGCCCTTGCCCTGTTTTTGGAGATCGACCGCGAATTCCACGATCAGGATGGCGTTCTTCGCGGCAAGCCCGATGGTCGTCAGCAGGCCCACCTTGAAATAGACGTCGTTGGACTGCCCCATCACAAGCGCGGCGGCCAAGGCCCCCAGCACGCCGACCGGCACGGCCAGCATGACGGAGATCGGGATCGTCCAGCTTTCATACAGCGCCGCCAGACACAGGAATACGACCAGCACCGAAATCGCGTAAAGGAACGGCGCCTGCGATCCCGACAGCCGTTCCTGATAGGACAGCCCCGTCCATGCGGACCCGTATCCGCCGGGCAGTTCCGCCGCCAACTGCTCCATCCTGTTCATCGCCTCGCCCGAGGAGACGCCTTCGACCGGCGCGCCTGAAATCTCGATCGCGTTGCTGCCGCCATAACGGTTGAGAGAGGCCGGAACCGTTTCCCAGCCGATGGTGGCAAAGGACGGGAAGGGCACCATCTCCCCGCCCGAATTGCGTGCGTGCCAGCGATACACGTCTTCGGGCTGCATCCGGAATTCCGCATCGCCCTGCACGATCACGGGCCGCAGTTCGGCCCCCATCTCGAAGTCGTTCACGTCGCGGCCGGAAAAGATGATGCTGAGCATGGAATTCACGTCCGTCAGCGTCAGCCCGTAGGTTTCGGCCTTCTGCGCGTCGATGTCGATGCGCATGGCGGTCTTGTCGCGATCCTCGTTTCCTTGCAGGTTGGTGACCTGACCATCGGCTTCGGCATCTGCAACCAACTGGTTCGCCGCCTGCCGCAGCGCCTCCTGACCCCGACCGGACTGGTCGATCAGATACATCGAAAAACCCGCATTGTTGCCCATGCCCGGAATGGCGGGGGGCTGCATCACCAGAACGCTGCCCGCGCGGATGGTGCTGCGGAAATGCCGGTTCGCCCGCTGCGCCACGGCGGCTGCCGACAGGGTGTCGTCCGAGGCGCGGTCGTCGAAATCCCTCATCTTCACGAAGATCATGCCGCTGTTCTGCGAATTGCCCCCGAACCCGAACCCAAGTGCGGCAAAGGTGCTGGCGATGGCATCGCCTTCGCGGTCCAGCAGATAGGCCTCCGCTTCCTGCATGACGGCGTTGGTCTGGGCGGTCGTCGATCCTTCGGGCAGACGGACGCGCACCATCAGCGATCCCTGATCCTCGGGCGGAAGGAATGATGACGGGATGGATGTGAACATCACCCAGATCAGCCCCACCACCGCCGCCAGCGCCACCATGGCCATGAAGGGGCGGCGCAGGATCCGGCGATTGATGCCGACATAACCGTTGGTGAATCGGTCGAAGTTGCGATTGAACCATCGCGCAGGGGCCATCCCCTCGCCATGCTTGCGCGGTTTCAGCAAGGTGGCGCACAAGGCAGGCGTCAGGATCAGCGCCACCAGCACCGACAGCACCATGGCGGAGATGATGGTGATGGAGAATTGCCGGTAGATCACCCCCGTCGATCCGCCAAAAAAGGCCATCGGCAGGAACACCACCGACAGGATCACCCCGATGCCCACAAGGGCGCTGGTGATCTGGTCCATGGATTTTTCCGTCGCCTCCACGGGGCCGAGGCCGTCTTCCTCCATCACGCGTTCGACGTTTTCCACGACCACGATGGCGTCGTCGACCAGCAGGCCGATGGCCAGCACCATCGCGAACATCGTCAGCGTGTTGATGGAATATCCCAGCACCGACAGGATGCCGAAGGTGCCCAGCAGCACCACGGGCACGGCCAGCGTCGGGATCAGCGTCGCACGCCAGTTCTGGAGGAACACGAACATGACGATGAAGACGAGGATGATCGCCTCGATCAGGGTGTGTTCCACCTTCTCGATCGACAGTTCCACGAAGGGGGAGGTGTCGTAGGCATATTCGATCTCCACCCCCTCGGGGAAGGCGTTGGCAAGGCCATTCAGCGTGGCGCGGACGTTGGTGGCGGTGTCCACCGCATTGGCGCCCGTCTGAAGGTTCACCCCGAAGCCCGCCGCGTTGGACCGGCTGAACCGGCTGTCGCGGCCGTAATCTTCCTGCCCGATCTCCACCCGGGCGACGTCCCCCAAGCGCACGGCGGCACCGTCGGCACCCGTCTTCAGCAGGATGTTGCGGAATTCGTCCACAGTGGTCAGCTGGCTTTGCGCGGTGATCTCCGCCGTGAACTGCTGGCCGTCGGAGGAAGGTTGATCGCCCAGCGACCCGACCGTGACGGTACTGTTCTGTGCGGACACGGCGCCCGTCACATCGGCGGGTGTCAGCTGGTATTGCACCAGCCGGTCGGGATCCAGCCAGATGCGCATCGCATAGCCGGACCCGAAAACGTTGATGCCGGACACGCCCGGCGTGCGCTGGACCGGCCCTTCGACCGTTTCTTCCAGCATGTCGGCCAGCTGCAGTGCGTTATAGGTGTTGTCCTTGCTGACCAGCGCCCCGACCATCAGAATGGAGGTGGTGGATTGCCGCACCGTCACACCGTTGTCCTGCACGACGTCGGGCAGCTGGCTCGTGACCCGTTGCAGCTGGTTCTGCACGTCCACCTGCGCATCGTCGCCGTCCACGCTGTCATCGAACACCATCGTGATCGAAGACCGCCCGCGGGAGGATGAGGAGGTCATGTAGAGCAGCCCGTCGAGGCCCGTCATCGAATCCTCGATCACCGTGGTGACGGAGTTCTGCACGGCCTCGGCCGAAGCGCCGGTGTAATCGGCGGAGATGCGGACCGTGGGCGGCGACACCTCGGGATATTGCGAAATCGGCAGGGTGGTGATGCCCAGCGCGCCGAACAGCATGATGACGATGGCCAGAACCCAGGCGAAGACGGGCCGGTGGATGAAGAAACACGCCATCAGTTCGTGGCTTCCACGACGCCGGCGGGACTGACCGCGACCTCCACGGGCTCGATGGGCGCGCCTTCGGTCACGGCTTCAAGGTTGTCGACGATGATGCGGCTTCCGTCCTCCATCCCTTGGGTGACGATCCAGGCATTGTCACTGCTGCCGATGGGGGTGACGTTCATTTGCGCGGCCTTGCCGTCGGCGTCCAGCACCCAGACGGTGACGGTGCCGTCGGGTTCCTGCATGGTTGCCAGCTGCGGGATCAGGAACGCTTCCGCCGTGCCCAGCGTGACGGAGGCGCGCACGAACATGCCGGGTAATATCAGCCGGTCCGGGTTTTGGAATTCGACCCGTATCCGCAGCGTGCCCGTCGTCGTGGACACGGTGGAGGAGATGGCGACCACCGTGCCCGTGCCGTCATAGACCTCTCCGTTTTCCAACCGGATGGAGATGTGGAGCTGGTCGCCCGGGTCCATGTCGCCGTTCGCGATGCGGGTGCGCGCCTGCAGCATCTGCGAACTGGCCGCCGACAGGTCTACGAAGATCGGATCCAGTGCCGTCACGGTCGTCAGCGCGTCCGACTGGCCGGATGTCACGAGATCCCCCACGGAAGTTTCGGGAATGCCGGCCACCCCGTCGATCGGGCTGGTGATGGTGGCGCGGTCAAGGGCGATCTGGGCAGTATCCACCGCGGCCTCCGCCCGGCTGACGGCAGCCTGATCCTGCAGAAGCTGCGCGCGTGCGGTGTCCAGATCGGCCTGCGTGACCCCGGTGCCAACCAGTTGTTCGTAGCGCTGGGCCGTGGCCTGCGACGCGGGCAGGGCGGCACGGGCGCTTTCAAGGTCGGCACGGGCGGAGGCAAGCTCCGCCTGATAGCTGCGGGGGTCGATGCGGAACAGCGGATCGCCCGCCTTTACTTGGCCCCCCGGCTGATAAAGAATGTCGGTAACGATTCCGTCCACCAGCGGACGGATTTCCGCCTGGCTGCGGGCTGCGGCCTGACCGGTCAGGGGGATGGTCACGGGGACCTGTTCACGATGAAGCGCCACCACGCCCGCCCTGAGCGGCCCTTGACCGGACGGCTCCTGCGCTGCCGCCGGAAGCGCGGTCAACACGGCGAAGGCTGCAACCGCAAGAATGCCGGCGCGAAGGCGTAGGTGTGCGGTCATGTCATCGTCCCGAATTCAGTGTCCGTTTGAAATCATACGTGTGTTTCAGATTTTTCCGTCGCTGCAAATGCGTGACATTTCATCGCATTCGCGTGATCGCGGACCAAGCCATGTGCGGCGACTCATCCGGTCGATGGTCGCAGGAACGCCGACCCCTCGCAAGGGTAGACCGAACCATCGTCTGAAAGGATCGGAAGACCTATGACATACCATGAAACCGCCCCCACGGGGGCAGGAGGGGGCACGCCGTCGGCGCTGTCCGTTCTTCGCTCGCCCGCATTGCTGACGCGGGAGGTGCTTGCCGGCGTCGTCACGGCACTTGCCCTCGTGCCGGAAGTGATCTCGTTCTCGTTCATCTCCGGCGTGGATCCCAAGACCGCGCTGGTCGCGTCGGTGGTCATGTGCCTGATCATGTCGGTGATCGGGGGCAGACCGGCGATGGTCACCGCCGCCGCCGGGTCCATCGCGCTGGTGATCGGGCCGATGGTGCATCAGCACGGGGTGGGATACATCCTGCCGACGATCCTGCTGGCGGGGGCGATCCAGATCGCCTTCGGCCTGTGCGGTCTGGCGCGGCTGATGCGCTTCATTCCCCGGTCGGTGATGATCGGCTTCGTGAACGCGTTGGGCATCCTGATCTTCATGGCGCAGGTGCCGCATGTGCTGGGCAGATCGCCCGCCGTCTATGCGATGCTGCTTCTGACGCTGGCCATCGTGCTTGTGCTGCCGCGCTTCACCACCGCCGTGCCGTCCGCGCTGGTGGCCATCGTGCTGGTCACGGCCATCGCCGTCTTCGCGGGCGTCAATGTTCCGAACGTGGGCGCCGAAGGGGAGATGTCGCCCGGCCTTCCCGGCCTGACCGAGTTGACGGTGCCGCTCGACATGGCGACGCTTGCAATCATCTGGGCGCCCGCGCTGTCCGTGGCCTTCGTGGGGCTGCTCGAATCCCTTTTGACGGCCAAGCTGGTGGACGAGATCACGGACACCAGGTCCCACAAGGGGCAGGAGTCGTGGAGCCTTGGCGTCGCCAACATCGCCGCCGGCTTCTATGGCGGGATCGCGGGCTGCGCGATGATCGGGCAGACGGTGGTGAACGTGAAGATCGGGGGCGGGCGCAGCCGCGTGTCCACCTTCGTTGCGGGGCTGGTGCTTCTGGCGCTGGTCACCATCCTGTCGGGCGTGATGGCACGGATCCCGATGGTGGCGCTGGCGGGCGTGATGATGGTCGTCGCCGTCCAGACGATGGACTGGCATTCGGTGCGGCCCGCGACACTGCGCCTGATGCCGCTGCCGGAAACCCTGGTGATGGTCGCCACGGTGGTGCTGACTGTGGTCACCCACAACCTTGCCATCGGCGTTATCGGCGGGGCGGTGATGGCGGTCATGTTCTTCGCCCGCCGCGTCGCCCACGTGATCGAGGTGCGGCGTTCGCCGGACGGCGCACGCTACGAGGTGGAAGGACCGCTGTTCTTCGGATCTTCCAACGATCTGTTCGAGCAGTTCCGCTATGCCGACGATCCGGCCCGCGTCACGGTCGATCTGGCCCGCGCACAGATCTGGGACGCCTCCACCGTGGCGGCGCTGGATTCGATCCGCAGCCGTTATGCCGACCACGGGACGGAGGTCACGTTCACCGGCCTCGATACCCGCAGCGCCATGTTCCACGACCGGCTGAGCGGCAGGCTCGGTTGACAATGGCGGGCCGCTTCCCGAAACAGGCGCAAGCGGCCCCCCTTCAAGGATCCTCGTCATGCCATCCCGATTTTCCCTTGCCCTGTGGTCGACCCCGTGGCGCTGGACGGGGTTGATCGGGTCAGGGCTGTGCCTAGTCATCCTGTTCGAATTGCTGCATTTCCCTGCGGCCCTTCTTCTGGGTCCAATGCTGGCCGCCATCGTCTTTGGCATGTCGGGGGCATCCGTCCGCGTGCCGCGCCCCGCCTTCCTCGCGGCGCAGGGGATCGTGGGCATGATGATGGCCGCAAGCATTCCGCTCGATCTCGTGACGGAGCTTAGGAACGACTGGCCGGTCTTTGTCTCGGGTATCCTGTTCACGGTGCTTGCCTCGGCGGTGCTGGGGTATTTCATGACGCGGGCGAAGCTGTTTCCGGGCACGACCGCCATCTGGGGGTCGTCCCCCGGTGCCGCTGCCGCCATGGTCCTGATGTCCGAAGCACATGGCGCGGACATGCGGCTGGTCGCATTCATGCAATACCTGCGGGTCGCGTGCTGCGCCCTGATCTCCACCATTCTTGCGCGGACGATGGGACTGGACCCGACGGCGCAGAAGTCCGTCGACTGGTTCCCGCCAATGGACTGGGCGGCTGTCGCGCTGACGGTTGCGCTTGGCGTGGGATCGGCCTTTGCGGCGCCGCGTCTGCGCATTCCGGGCGGCGGGCTGCTGCTGGCGCTGATGATCGGACTGGGGATGAAGGTCATGGGTCTGCCGCTGGTGCTGCCACCCTTGCTGCTGGCCGTGTCCTATGCCGTCATCGGCTTCGTCGTCGGCCTGCGTTTCACCCGCGAGGTGGTGCGCCATGCCGCCCGCGCGTTCCCCCGCACGCTGGCATCGATCCTGACGCTGATCGGGGTTTGCGCAGGATTCGGATATGGTCTGCATCTGGTGACGGGGGTGGATCTGCTGACCGCATTCCTTGCGACCAGCCCCGGCGGTGCGGATACGGTGGCGATCATCGCATCCTCGCCCGACATGAACATCGACGTGCCCTTCGTGATGACGATGCAGGTCGGACGCTTCCTGTTCGTGGTGCTGACCGCCCCCGCGCTGGCCCGCTATCTTTCGGCGGGCGCAAGGGCCTGACCGGCCTGCGGCATGACCGCCGGACGCAGCATCACCGCCGCGATCAGACCGATGGCCGCGATGACCGCCGCCCCCAGATAGACGCCGGTAAACGCCTGCGAGTAATTTGCAGCGCTGTCCTGCGCATCGGGGCCGAGCCCCGCTGTCAGGATCGAGCCATAAGCCGCGATGGCGACCGCCGCCCCGCCCATCCGCATCAGCGTGACCGACCCCGTGGCCGCCCCCGTGTCCCGACGGGGGGCCGACATCTGCACCCCGATCACCGGGGCCTGCTGGCCCAGTCCGATGGCCGCCCCCTGCGCCAGAAGCACCAGCGCGATCATCCACATCGGCGTATTTTGCCCGAAAGTGGACAGGACCAGCAGCATCGCCACGCTGATCGTCATTCCCGTGACCAGCGCGGGCTTGTAGCGTCCGGTCCGGGAGATGATGCGTCCGGCGGACAGCGATCCCGCCGCGATCCCGCCCGTGACGGCGATGAAGAACAATCCTGCATGGGCGGGCGACAGGCCCGTGGTCTTCTGCAGGAACAGCGCGTGGAAGTTCACCATGCCGATGGCCACCCCGCCCGAGGTGAGCGCCACGATCAGCAGCAGCGGGAAGGTCGGGTCGCGGAACAGCGACAGGGGCAGGATCGGCTCCGGCGCGCGACGCTCTATCCGGATCCAGGCCAGCACGGCGATGACGGCGATGGCCGGAAACACGAAGCTGCGCGGATCGAGGATGGAGCCGAAGATCTGCCTGCTGTCTGCCCAGAACACCACCGAAGCGATGGCGAGCGCCAGCGCCAGTGCACCTGTCCAATCTATCTTCGGTCTGCGGTTCGGACGCAGCCAGGGCAGCATCAGATACAGCCCCGTCAGCACCAGCACCGCAATGGGCACGTTCACGAGGAAGATGGACCGCCAGCCGAAGGCCGAGCTCAGCAGTCCGCCGATGGTCGGGCCCAGACTGCCCGACGCCATGAGGACGAGGCTGGAGAAGCTCTGGTACTTCGCCCGCTCCCTCGGTTCGAAAAGGTCGGAGTTGATGGCGAAGATCGACACCATGATACCGCCGCCACCGAACCCCTGCAGCACCCGCGCCGCGATCAGTTGGTTCATCGACCCCGCCATCCCGCAGGCGAGCGAGCCAAGGATGAACACGAACACCGCCGTCATCATCACGTATTTGCGCCCGAACAGGTCGCCCAGCTTGCCATAGATCGGCATGATCGCACTTTGCGCTAGCAGATACGCCGAACTGACCCAACTGAAACGCTCCATAGCGCCGAATTCCGCGACAATCGTGGGCAATGCGGTCGAAACGATCTGGTGGTCCAGCGTCGCCATGAACATCGACAGCATCAGGAAGGCGAAGACGATGCGGCGGCGGTTCAGGGACAGGCCCAGACCGTAAGCGGGTTCGGCAAGACTGGCGGACGACATCTGCACGGATACCTTTTTTGGCGAATCTTTGGGCCAGCCTGTCTGACATGTCAACATGACAGGCCCGATCCCCGGTATCAGTGCATCCCCCGCCGATGGGTAAGGCGTTCCGCTTGCGCACGGTCTCGGGGCAGGGGGAGAACGACAGGCGGGCATGGCACGGTCATTCCCGCACCATGCCATCCCGCGTCTGGTCAAAGCGGAAGGCCGGAGTTACCAACGACGGCACCCCTGCTGCGAGAATGCGTTCATGACACACCCCCTCATCACCGGACCAACGCCACGGTTGGGGGAACTGAACTCAAGCCTCATGGCCACGGTATTTGCGGATGCCGAGCCAACACATCTTGCGGCGGGGTGCGATCTGCCGCACTTTCGCCCCCGTCTGGTCGAAACGATGGCCCGTGAGGCTTGTCCGTTATCATGCCGGGAAACGCGTCGCCTTCGAAGGCAGTGTTCGCGTCTGCAGGAGCTTTCGTGACAGGTTCCGCGCCCATGTTTTCACAGGTCGCCCGCAGGGCGCGGGGCCGGACCCGTCCAAAACCGTAATTATGGTCTGAAGGAGCACAACCATGAAAACCGTCCTGATCACAGGTGCCACCGCGGGCTTTGGTCGCGAAACGGCGCGCCGCTACATTACGGGCGGCTGGAAGGTCGTCGGCACCGGCCGTCGTGCCGAGCGGCTGGAGGAGTTGCAGGCCGAACTGGGCACAAACTTCCACGGTGCCGTGTTCGATGTCAGTGACGTGGCGGCGATGCAGGCCGCGATCGCCACCCTGCCGCAGGAATTCGCGCAGATCGACCTGCTGATCAACAACGCGGGTCTCGCCTTGGGCACCAAGCCTGCGCCCGACGTCGATCTGGCCGACTGGTTCACGATGATAGACACCAACATCAAGGGGTTGGTCGCCATCACCCAGACCCTGCTGCCGACGCTGATCGAACGCAAGGGCGGGATCATCAACCTTTCCTCGGTCGCGGGAAACTGGCCCTATCCGGGGGGCAACGTCTATGGTGCTACGAAGGCTTTCGTGAAGCAGTTCAACCTGAACCTGCGGGCCGACCTGCATGGCACAGGCGTTCGCGTGACATCGCTGGAACCGGGCATGGCCACCAGCGAATTCACCCTTGTCCGCACCAAGGGCAGCGAGGAGGCGCATGACAAGCTGTATGCCGGCGCGAACCCCCTGACACCCGGGGATCTGGCGGAAACGATGTGGTGGATCGGAACGCTTCCTGCACATGTGAACATCAACTCGCTGGAACTGATGCCCGTCAGCCAGTCCTTTGCCGGGCTGAAGGTGAATTACGAATAAGGCATCACGGAGCCGGAGGCGAGGCAAACCCGCCTTCGACCGATGCCGGATCGCAGCAGCGGCATGATTTTCACGGATACAGGGATGCAGCCCGTGAACCCCTTTCCATCATGAAATGCGGGGCGCCGCGGCTGATGTTACGAATAGGGGATCGGCACGGGCAAGGCCGGCACCGTCGCGGCCCGCCCCTCGGCCACGTTCCAGCCGGTCGTGGTGCGTGCAGCCAGAAGGGAGTTGACGATGGCTTCCTCCGTCGCTTCGATGCAGGTCTCGAACAAGGGCGACATGGCATCGTTCGACAATTCGGGCCATGCGGTCAGGGTGGCGCGGCGGGCGGGCGTTCGGCGCAGCCCTTCGGCAGTGGAAAAAGCCAGCGCGTAATCGCCTGATCCGTTGGACAGGGCCGCCCCCGTCCGCGCAAGCCCGCCGAAGCTGCGTTCCGCCAGACGGCGCAGGTTGCGATCCCCCAAGGGTGCGTCCGTCGCGATCACGATCATGATGGAACCGTCGCGGTCATGCGCGGGATCGGAGGCAACGGCCCGGCCGTCGATCCGCAACAGCCCACCGAAGTTGGTCTGCACCAGCACGCCCAACGTCCAGCCGTCCACGACACGAGACGCGGTGCCGATCCCGCCCTTCAGCCCGAAGGCGACGGTTCCGGTGCCCGCACCCACCGCGCCTTCGGCTACAGGGCCGCCGGTCGCGGCATCCAGCGCGGCCGCGATCTCCCCCACGGTGGGGCGGCCCGCACGGATGTCGTTCAGGCGGCTGTCATTGGTTTCCCCCACCACCGCATTCACCGAGCTTACCCGCTCGTTCCCCGGGCGGGACAGGGTCCAGTCCAGGCATGCCTCAATCGCGCGGCCGGTGGCGAGGGTGTTGGTCAGAAGGATCGGACTTTCGATCTCCCCCAACTCCCGTATCTGTGTGGCGCCCGCCAGCTTGCCGAAACCGTTCAGCACTGCCAGCGCGGCGGGGGTTTTGTCTTGGAACAGGTTGCCGCCGTGGGGCAGGATCGCGGTGGCCCCCGTGCGGATGCGTTCGCCCTTGATCACCGTGGAGTGGCCGACCCGCACGCCTGCCACGTCGGTGATCGTGTTCATGGGGCCTGTGGGGTGGCGGCCGATGGCGATGCCGATGTCGCGCAGGCGCAGGGAACGGGTCATGACAGGGCCAGCAGGGTAACGAAGGCGGCGGCGAGGGAGAGGTTCACAAGCGCGAAAGGCCGGTTCCAGACCAGCGCCACGCGGCGGGCACTGACCCCGCAAATGCTGCCCGCCATCAGGCACATCGCACTGATGGGCGACAGGCTGGCGGCGACGGACCAGCCGGTGGCCAGTGCCAGACCAAGGGCCAAAGGATGTGCCTCGGCCAGGGGGGTGGACCCCATCAGCTGCACGATCAGGACGGTGATGATGGTATTGGGGATGTAGAAGATCGCCGCGATCGGTATCGCCAGCATGCAGCCGAGGATCATGGGCAGGGCGGGCAACGCGTTGCCCATCAATGCCTGTCCGATCGGCAGGGTGGCCAGCAGGATGGACATGCCCGTGCCGATCACGTTGGCGAACAGGAAGATCGCACTCTCGTTCCGCAAACCGCCCAGGCCTTCCACCGCAAGGCGGATGTCTTGGGGAATGCGGCGTGGGGTGCCGCTGCGATCGACCGCCATCCACAGGATCGCGACGACGGGCAGGATCGTGACGGAGGCGAGGGTGAAGCTGATCCCCGCCACATGATGCACCGTGATGGCCAGAAGCAGAAGCAGGCCACAGGCCCCGAACGTCAGGACGATCGGACGGGGGGACAGGGGAATGGCGCGGGCATCCTGCATGGCCATGCACGCCTCTGGGGGCAGAAGGGGAAAGCGGATGGTTGTTATCACGACGATGGCGGTAAAGGCTGCCGTGACCCCCAGATGGGCAAGAGGATCAAGGGTGGGGATTCCGCTGGTGACGACTGCGAAGCCCAATCCCACCGGCGACCAGATCGTGACCAGCGCCGATCCCCGCTGCGTGGCCAGAACCAGTGCGCGCCGTGACGGATCGAGGATCACCTTTTCCCCGCCCTGCCGCAACAGGTCGCCGATCATGGGAATGATGCCCACGTTGAACAGAAGGCTCAGGATGTGGGCACCGCCGTTGATGGCCCCGAAGCGCTGCGTCGACGGTCGGGCGATCAGGTATTCGGCAGCGTCCCTCACCAGCTTGGACTGGCGGACGGGATGGCGCAGCAGGCCCAGCACAGTCATCAGCGCGGCGAAGGACGTGCCCTGGATCAGCGCCACCTGCAGGCGGGGCCGCATGTCGGGATAAAGGATCGCAAGCCCGCCGCCCAGAACGACCCCTGCGGCGCAAAGGATGCGCGCCATCGGGATGAGTCTGTTCCATTGCAGGCAGATCGCGAGAACGGCCACCCCTGCAGCCGCAAGGGAAAGACCGGGGACGTGCAACCATCCACCTGCCACCAGCAGGGCCACCGAGCCAAGCTGCAACATGTTTACGATGGGAATGCCCATGGTCCGGTCCTGTCGTTCCTTCGATGACGTTTTCGTATGTCATGGTTGCAGGATGGGAAAGTGCGGAACGCAGAAAAGCACCGCGCTGCGGTGCCTTTCCGTGCTGCCAGAAGATGATGGTTTCCGGGGCGGGTATCGTCCGCTCAGAGGACGAAAATTAGCAGCAGGATCACGACTGCAGCGACCCCGATGAAGGAATACCGCATCAGACGCTCCTCGACATGTCGCGGTGCTTGCCTTCGGCAACTTCCTCGACGATCTTGTCGCAGAAGGCTGGCAGGTCATCCGGCGTGCGGCTGGTGACGAGGCCCGCATCCGTGACGACTTCCTGATCCTCCCACGTGCCGCCCGCATTGCGGATGTCCGTCTGCAGCGACGGATAGGAGGTCAGGGTCCGGCCCTTGACGACGTCCGCCTCCACCAGCAACCACGGACCATGGCAGATCGCGGCCACGGGTTTCTGCTGTTCGACGAAGGCACGCACGAAAGCCACGGCATTCTTGTCGGCCCGCAGATGGTCCGCACCCACCGTGCCGCCCGGAATGACAACGGCGTCGAAGTCGGAGGCGCTGGCGTCGGCAAAGGTCACATCGACCTTGTGCGTGCCCGCCATCTTCAGATCGCCGTTCACGGCCTGCGCTGGATCGGTTGTCATGCCGACCACGGTTACGGTGGCCCCGGCCGCTTCGAGCGCTTCCTTCGGACGCAGGAACTCCACCTCCTCGGTGCCTTCGTCGGCGATCAGAATTGCGACGGATTTGCCGTTCAGTTTCATGTCTTGTTCCTTTTTCGCTTGCGCAACCAGAACGAAACCATGCAAGAAATGTTCCTATCGCCGGAGATACAGCATATTGCCACGCATACCGGACCGTTTCGACGTGCTTGACGAACTCGGCATCCTGGACACGCCCGCCGAACCGGAATTCGACAATCTGGTGATTGTGGCGCGTGCGCTTTGCCATGCGCCCGTGGCACTGATCAGCCTCGTGCATCGCGACCGCCAGTGGTTCAAGGCGCGTTCCGGCTTCGGCCCGCACGAGACGCCGCTGGATCAGTCGGTCTGCGTGCATGCCATGTCTTCCACCGACATCCTGGTCATCCCGGACCTGACGCTGGACGACCGGACCCGTTCCAACACGCTGGTGACGGCGGATCCGCATATCCGCTTCTATGCCGGCGTGCCGCTCGTGATGGAGGGGGTGGCGATCGGATCGTTCTGCGTGATCGACACCGTGCCCAGGCCCGACGGCCTGACCGAAGACCAGACCGATGCGCTGAAGGCGCTGGCCGAGCAGGTGATCACCCAGCTGCGCAGCCGTCAGCGCGCGCAACGATGGATGAACGAGATCGAGGCGCAGAACATCGCGCTGCGCACTGCGGCCGATCAGGCCATGGCGTTGATCCGGCTTGCGGAAAAACTGCAGGCCGTCACATCGCAGGAGGAGGCGGTCGCGGTCGGATCGGAGATCATGGCCGAAACGCTGGGGGCCACCCGCGCCGGTTTCGGCATGGTCGATCCGGATCGCGAGACGGTGGCCATGCAGCCCGAGTGGCGTGCCGTCGGCGTCCGCTCCCTTGCGGGGGTGCACAACTTCCGATCCTACGGCACGTTCATCGACGACCTGAAGCAGGGCGAGGTGGTCATCATCCAGGATGTGGAAGACGACCCCCGCACCAGCGGACAGGCCCGCGCCTTGCTGGATCTTGGCATCCGCGTGCTGATCAACGTCCCCGTCTTCCAGCAGGGCCGCTTCGCGTTGGTGGGATTCGTGCATTACGACTGGCCGCGACCGTTGTCGCGCCGCGACGGCACGTTCATCCGCACCGTGGCCGACCGCATCCAGTCCACCATCGCCCAGTTGCGCGCGGTGGAAGACCGGCGCATCATGAACCAGGAACTGAGCCATCGGCTCAAGAACACGTTCGCGATGATCACCGCCATCGCCCGCCAGACCTTCGGCAGCCAGAACCGCGAGGCGCTGCGTACGTTTTCCGCCCGTCTGACGGCGGTGGGCGGGGCATACGATCTGCTGGCCCACGAGCGTTGGCAGGCGGCCGACATGGCCTCGGTCGTGACGTCGGCCATTGCCGTCGCAGGTGGGGAGGAACGGGTCCGCGCGTCCGGTCCCGCCGTTTCCCTGGGGCCGGAGGCGGCGTTGTCCGTGGCGATGCTGCTGCATGAACTCTCGACGAACGCCATGAAATACGGTGCCCTGTCGGTTCCTGCCGGACGCGTCACGATCCTCTGGACGCTTGAGGGGGAGAGCGTGACATTGCGCTGGCACGAAGAGGGCGGCCCACCTGTCCGCATGCCTGAAAGGACGGGCTTCGGCTCCCGTCTCATGCAGATGGGGTTCGCGGGAAATGGGGACACCGATATCGATTTCGCCCCTGCAGGCCTGACAATGCGGGTCCGCGCCACGCTGGAGGAACTGGCCCGCTAGGAACCCGACCTTTGCGGCAGGCGTTTTGCCCCAGGATGACCTGAAGGAGGAAATCATGGCCAGCACGACCATTTCCAGCCGCGATGTCAACGGCACAGCCGTCTACAGTCCGGCGGGCGATCACCTTGGGCATGTCGACCATCTGATGATCGACAAGAAAAGCGGTCTCGTCGCCTATGCCGTCATGGCATTCGGCGGCTTTCTTGGCATGGGGGAAGGGCATCACCCCGTGCCGTGGGCCAAGCTGCGGTTCGATACCCAACTGAACGGATATGTCACCGAGGTGACGAAGGAACAGCTGCAGGCTGCCCCCGAACGCCCCGAGGATTGGCAGGACAACCGCGACTGGGCCACGACATTCTACGGTTATTACGGTGTCGCGCCCTACTGGATATGATCAGTTCACGCGGCGGGGTGGCAGGAATGGCAAAGGCGCCACTGGCACCCCGTCCTCCAGCAGTTTCCTCGCATCCTCGATCCGGGCTTCGCCGTGAATCGACCTGGTCGGCGCATCACCATCATGCATGCGACGTGCTTCCGTGGCGAAACTGTTTCCAACATATTCGGAATTCTGCGCGACATGCTGCCGCAACTTTGCCAGCGCCTCCTCACGTGGGGAGGGGGCATTCGCCTGACGAGCACCCAAGGCAGGTGCCATCAGCGTCTTTTCCACATCGGCGGTTCCACACTCGATGCAGGTCACATGCCCGGCATCTTTCAGTATGTCGAAAGCCGATGCCGATTGGAACCAGCTTTCGAATTGGTGCCCGTTCGCACATTTCAGCCCGTAGCGGATCATGTCATACCTCCGAACGCCGGACTTCCTTACGCGGTTTTCTGGTCGGCGCAAGCTTCGGGGTCGACAAAGTTCGAAAGCAACGTGGAAAGCTGCGGTTCGTCCACCAACTGCGCTGCGCGTTCCGGGCTGAACCACTTGCGGCGGCGCTGCTTGCATTCCGGATAGGTCTTGGCCAGACCGGTGACTTGCATCGCATGGACCGCAACATTGCAATGCAGAAATGTCTGCTTGCGGCTGCCACGACCGATGACCTTTTCATATTCGTAGCTGCCGACGATGGGCCCTATCGTGCCCGTGACCCCCGCTTCCTCCCACGCCTCGGTCGCGGCGGCATCGGACGCGCTTCGCTTCAGCATGGGCCATCCCTTGGGCAACACCCATCGTCCCGTTTCCCGACTGGTGACGAGCAGGACTTGAACCTTTCGATCTTTTACACGCCAGCACAGCGCGGCGAGTTGCAGACGTGTGGATGTATCTTCAAGGGTAATCGGGACCGCTTTCACAAGGCTTCCTGAACGATAGTGCGAGTAAGACGATGTGGCCGTTTTTCTGTCACATTCAAGCCTGAGTTGACATGCATCAAGGAAGTCACTGCGACCATGGTAAAGATTTCGGCACAGGTACCGCGTGATGAGCAAGGAAACGGCATGCCCGTCCTGATCGGGGCCGAGATCTATCGCCATTCAACCTACGGGCGAATCCATCCCTTACGCGTTCCCCGCGTCAGCACCGTGATGGATCTGGCAAGGGCCATGGGCTGGCTGCCTGCCGAACGCTATCGGACCAGCCCCCGCGCAACGCTGGCGGCGCTGACTGTCTGGCACCACCCTGATTACCTTGCCGCCCTTCAGGCAGGCGAGGTGATGGAGGAGCCGACGCCGGAGATGCTGCATCGCTTTCATCTCGGAACCCTCTCGAACCCCGTATTCCCGGAGATGTTTCGCCGTCCCGCGACGGGTGCCGGGGGCATGCGGCTGGCGGCCGAACTGGTGCAGCATGGCGGCACGGTGCATGTGCCGGGTGGGGGCACCCATCACGGGATGCCCGACCGGGCCAACGGCTTCTGCTATCTGAACGACTGCGTGCTGGGTATGCTGGCGCTGCGGTATCTGGGAATACGCCGTATCGCCTATGTCGACATCGACGCACATCATTGCGACGGGGTCCAGCATGCCTTCGCAGGTGATCCCGAAGCACTGCTGATCTCCACCCACGAGGAGGGACGCTGGCCCTTCACCGGCACGCTCGACGACGACGGGGGCGGTAACTGCCTGAACCTGCCTGTTCCGCGCGGGTTCAACGATACGGAGATGCGGGCCGTGCTGGACGATGTGATCCTGCCCGCCGTGCAGGCCTTTCGACCTGACGCGATCATCCTGCAATGCGGCGCCGATGCGGTGGAGGAGGACCCTCTGGCCCGCCTGTCCTTGTCCAACAACGCGCATATGGAGGTGGCTGCGGCGCTTCGCCCCTTGTCGTCCCGCTATATCGTGACGGGGGGCGGGGGCTACAACCCGTGGACGGTGGGGCGCTGCTGGACGGCCGTCTGGGCCACCCTGTCGGGACAGGAGATACCGGATCATCTGCCGGACGCCGCGCAGGGCGTATTGCGGGACCTGTCATGGAAAGGCGGCGCCAGACCCCCGCCTGCGCCGCACATTCTGACCACACTGCGCGATGCCCCACGCGAAGGGCCGGTGCGGACCGAAATCCGCGACCGGATTGCCGCCTTACGCCGCCGACAGGGCTGACACGATGCCCGCGAAATCGGCAGCCTTCAGGCTGGCCCCGCCAACGAGCGCGCCGTTGACGTTCGGCAGGGCGAAAATCTCCTCCGCGTTCGAGGGCTTGACCGATCCACCGTAAAGCAGCGGGATCTGATCGGTACCGAAACGGGTCGAGAGCTGGTCGCGCAGGGCGGCATGAACGGCCGCGATCTCCTCCAGCGTAGGGGTGCGGCCGGTGCCGATGGCCCAGACGGGCTCGTAGGCAATCACCAGTTTCGCGGCCACCGTGCCCTCGGGCAGCGATCCGTCGATCTGGGTGGCGATGATGTCCAGCGTGCGGCCCCCGTCACGATCGGCCTCCGTCTCTCCCACGCAGACGATGGTGGTCAGGCCTGCGCCTTGGGCCGCCGTCACCTTCGCGGCGACGATGGCATCGCTTTCCCCATGATCCGCACGGCGTTCGGAATGGCCGAGGATCACATGGCTCGCCCCCGCATCCACCAGCATCGCGGCGGAGATGTCGCCCGTATGCGCGCCGCTGTCCGATGCATGGCAGTCCTGCGCACCGATGCTCAGCGCGGAACCCGTCGCCGCGTCCGCCGCCCGCGCCAGCAAGGTGGCGGGCGGACAGATCAGCATGTCGCAATCGGGTGAGGGGTGGACGCCCAGAAGCGCCCGGATTTCGGACAGCGTCGCTTCTGTCCCGTTCATCTTCCAGTTTCCGGCAGCCAGTCCGCGCATGTATCCTCCGTTTGGTTTGGAACGGAAGCTAGGGCATCGGGGGCGTCAGGAAAACCTCAATTGCCGAACTTGACGGATTCGCCGCAGCCACAGGATTCCGTGACGTTCGGGTTGCGGAACTTGAAGCCGGATTCCAGCAACGACGTTTCGAAGTCGATTTCCGTGCCGAACAGGAACATCTGGGCCATGGGCGCGATCATCACGCGGGCACCATCCTGTTCCACGGTTTCGTCCATCGGGTTCACGTCCTGCACGTAATCCATGGTATATTCCATGCCCGCGCAGCCGCCCTTCTTCACGCCGATCCGCAGACCGGCAGAGTTCTGACGTTCCATCAACCGCGCGATCTGCTTCGCGGCGGCGGGGGTGATGCTGACGGCCTGTTTTCCGGGAATCGAGAACATGGACACTTCCTTTCGCATTCAGATGGGGCGGCGGGTGCCGCCCCGCAAGGTCACATGAAGCCCAGTTCCAGCCGTGCCTCGTCCGACATCATCTCCATCCCCCAGGGCGGATCGAAGGTCATGCCGACATTCACGTGCTTCACGCCGGGCAGCGGCTCGATCGCCTCGGCGACCCAGCCCGGCATCTCGCCCGCGACAGGGCAGCCGGGGGCGGTCAGGGTCATTGCGATCTCCACCTCGTTCACGTCGTTGATCGTGATGGTGTAGATGAGGCCAAGGTCGTAGATGTTCACCGGAATTTCCGGATCATAGACCGTGCGGCAGGCATCGACGACCTGTTCATACAGGGGATGTTCGGTTGTCGACGGCTTGATGAGCGGTTCGCCTTCGGGAGTGGTGGTATCGGTCATGGGGGGATCCTTTGTTGCCCCGAATATAGGGATGCGGGCCCTACGCCTCAACCCAGATCGTGACGGGGCCGGAATTGATCAGGCCGACCTGCATGTCTGCACCGAACCGGCCAGTCTGCACCGGAAAATCCCGTGCCATCATCGCGGTGAAATGCTCGTAAAGGCGGCGGCCTTCCTCCGCAGGGGCGGCGGAGGAGAAACCGGGGCGGGTGCCGCGCGACGTGTCGGCGGCCAGCGTGAACTGGCTGACGATCAGAGCTTCCCCGCCCGTGTCCTTGAGCGATCGGTTCATCTTGCCCGCATCGTCGCGGAAGATGCGCAGCTTGCCGATGCGGGTGGCCAGCAGTTCGGCATTCGCGTCGGTATCCCCCTGCATCGCGCAGACGAGGATCAGCAGGCCCGGGCCGATCCGGCCGATCACCTCCCCCTCCACGGTGACCGAGGCTTCGGTCACGCGTTGAAGAAGGGCTTTCACAGTTCGGCAGCCCATGGCGGATTTGCACCGGGACGCGAACAGGTGATTGCGGCAGCGCGGGTGCCGAGGGTCAGGGCGGCATCCAGCAGGTCGTCCGACCACTCCGCACCTTTCGTCAGCGCGCCTGCACGGTCCAGCGCCGAAAGGACGCCCGCGTTGAACGTGTCGCCTGCCCCCACGGTATCGGCGACCGTGATCTTCGGGGCGGCCACGAACCGTTCCTGCGTGGCAGTCAGCGCGCGCGCGCCCCGCGCGCCTTCGGTCAGCAGCACCAGCTTCGGACCGCGCGCCAGCAGACCTTTGGCCAATTGCTTGGGATCGCCCGCACCTTCCAGCCAGTGCAGATCCTCGTCCGAGATCTTGATGATGTCGGCCAGGCCTATCATCCGCTCGATCCGGTTGCGATAACGGTCGGGGTCGGTGATGAAACCCGGGCGGATGTTAGGGTCCAGCATGGTGACACGCGATGTCGCCTCGCGTGCCATCAGCGTTGCATAGGTGTCTGCCGCAGGCTCGCTCACAAGGGAGATGCCGCCGAAGAACAGCGCCGTCACGTCGGCAGGCAGCGTTGGCAGATCGCTGGCCGACAACAGACGCCCGGCGGTGTTTTCGTCATAGAAGGCATAGCTTGCCTGCCCATCGGTCAGCGTGACGAAGGCCAGCGTCGTTGGCCGGTTGGAACGCGCGCAGAACGCGGTATCGACATGCGACGCCTCCAGCCCCTCGGCCAGTCTTGCGCCAAAAAGGTCGTTCGACAGGCCCGAGAAGAAGCCCGCGGGCGCCCCCAGCCGGCCAAGCGCGATGGCGGTGTTGAACACCGCGCCGCCCGCATGGGGCATGAAACCCGCCCCTTCGGGCAGCATGTCGATCAAGGCCTCGCCGCAGCAAAGGATCATGGAAGTCTCCCCGTTTGTGGCGGCAAACTAGCGGGGGGTCGGGGGTTTCGCAATGCTCGCTACAACGCGCAGATCCGCAAGGGGTAGGCTGCCGCCCCAAGGGCCGGGGCATTCGGCCCGAGATTAGAGACGACGAGAGCGGGCGCGGGGCGGGACACGCCATAGCGGATCGCCGGACGGAGGTTCGCGTGGTCGATCAGCATACGTGCAAGGCCGGGGGGCATCTGTCCGCCCATGACCACTGCCTGCGGATCAAAGACCGCCCATAAAGCGGCCAGCGCGCGGTTGAACGATGGCAAGACACGTTTGATCCACGGCTCCAGTTCGGGCCAGTCCGGATCGAACCGCTCTCTCAGCGCGACAAGCGATGGGACTTGGACGCCATGCTGGTGCAGGTGCCGCATCAGGGATTGCAGGGTGGGGCGGTCTTCCATCTCCTCGGGGGTATACAGGGCGGACATCTCCCCCGCATTCGAATTGCCCCCCATCCACAAATCGCCGTCATGGATAAGGCCGATCCCCATTCCGTAACTGAACGAGATATGGGCAAAGGTCGGGATATCCCGCCCGATCCCAAGCATCGCTTCGGCCACCGCCGCCGTGTTGGCGCTGCTGTCCACCCAGACGGGCCAGCCGAGTTGACGGTTCAGAAGAGGCCCAAGTTCGATCAGCGACCATTCCTCCAAGGGTTCTGGCGCGCTGAATCGCGTGGGATCCACCCGATATCCGGGAAGTCCGAAACCGACGCCGAGACAGCTTTCGGGATAAAGGCTCCGGTCCTTCATGATGGTGGCCATGCGCGCGATGAGCGCCTCCAGCATGGAATCGCGGGAGCGTCCGTGAAAGCGGTGGGATTCCTGCAGCACGGGATTGCCCGAGAAATCCATCAGGACAAGCCCGAGATCATCGGTATTCAGCGCGATGCCCCAGCTGAAGGCGAAATCGGGGCGTAATTCCAGCGTGGGGCTGGGCTGACCGCGTCCCGTGGCGGCCCGTGGCGGGCCGAGGCGGACCATTCCACGCGTTGCAAGCTGATCCACGATTCGGTGAAGCGACTGCTGGCGTAGATCGAATTTCGCCGTCAGTTCCGCCCGCGACAGTTTGGGATTGCGGTGCAGGACGCGCAGGACCAGACGTTCGTTGTCTGAGACTACGGGCCCCACCGGATGACGCAGAAATCGGGGGTCAATCAGCGAGAGAGGATTATACGCCATTATCCGTTGTTTTTATCTCGCTTCCATTATCTCGATTCCGAAAGTCTGCGCGACTATCCGCCGAAGGTCGAGCATGAATCAGGATATAACGGGAAAAAAACTATTATTATTGCTTTTTAATCATAGTAAAAAGCAATAAAATAACAAATACTAGCGTAGCTACTCAATGACGGTGTGTCAGGATGGTGCGCGCAAACGTCCACGAAACAAGCCTTTTCGCCCGGTCAGCTCGAAGATTTCCTCCGGGCCGTCAGGATCGAGGATCTCGTTGTCGGCCAGCCATTCCTCCACCGCGTTCAGATCGGGCGTTTCGTAGGGGACAAGCGATCGGCCCGGCCCGCGCAAGGCATTCACGGCCTGAAGGAGCGATCCGTGCGCTGCCACGTCGGCAGGGCTGCATCCAAGATGTTCCGCCATCAGGCCAAGGCGCAGCTCGCGGATCGCTTCCTCGTGCTTGCCGGTGCCATCGATGGCCACGTCGCATTCCGAATCCAGCCGCATGGAGCGGTTGTTGAAGTTCGACGACCCGATGCGCAGGATGCGATCATCCGCAATCAGAAGCTTGGCGTGGACATAGATCTGGTTTTCCTGTGCGGTCACCGGGTGAAAAATGCCGAAGCGCTTGTACCTGTCATGGTGACGCAGCGATTCCACAAGCCGCGCGCGGGCCGTATCCATGGCCAGCGGTTCCAGCCAGCCATCCGCCTTGATGGGGTTGATGATGACAACTTCCGGCCCGTCAGGCTCCTCCAACCGTTTTGCCAGGGCTGCGGCAATCCTGCGGGATGCGAAATACTGGCTTTCGGCGTAAATGAACTCCTTCGCGCCGGCGATGATGTCCAGATAGAGGGTCTCGATCTCTCGGATCGGCTCCTGATCCTTCATTTCCGGACGGCTGCGGGCGACCGCCACAGGAATATCGTGAATCATGGGGGGAATCATCTGCGGCCAGGCTATCCGCCCGCCGGATGTGGTGGGCAGCACCTCTCCGGTGGCGCGTTCCCAGCGGGCGCGGCACACGTCGCCCAAGGCACGGGCGGCATTGCCGTCGCAGATGCTGGTCGCGTCATGCCATGGTTCCAGCTTGCGGCCCGACGGGGTGACGCGGGCAGGCTCGTCATCCAGATGTTCGCGCGTGTCCCAGCGTTTCAGCGTCATGTCGATGCCGCCGCAGAAGGCGATGCTGTCGTCGATGACCAGCACCTTCTGATGATGTGATCCTGCAGGGGGGTGGATGCCGTCCAGACGGGCCGTGATGCGCTTGTGGGCCTTCCAGCGCAGAAGGTAATACGCGTTGTTGCCACGCAGCCAGTTGCGCAGCATGCCGGAATTCCACTGCAGCAGGCGTATCTCCAGCTCCGGCCGCTGATTGGCCAGCCACAGGATGAAATTGCCCAGCTTGGTTGGCGCACCGTCCGTGACCTCCAGCGGTCCGAACCGGATGCGGGCGTCGAAATCCCACCCGATCATCATGATGCTCTTTTCCGCCTGAAGCATGGCGGCACGGGCGGCCTCAAAGTAATCGGCAGCGTCCACGATGACGGAAAAGCGGTCGGCATGGGCGAGTTGCCAGCAATTTCGCGAAGGTACGAGCGTATCTGGCATGAACATCATCTTGTTTGAGCGAGCGGAATTGAAGCTGGATCGCACAGAACCGTTGTCAATGAAAGCGCAGCATCTCCTTGCCCAGCTGGTCGATACGGTTGCAGCCCATCAAGCGCATGCCGCGCAACAGTTCCGCCTGCATCTGGGTCAGGGCGCGTTCGATGCCGGGCTGGCCGGCTGCGGCCAGCGGGAACAGGTAATACCGCCCCAGGCCCACCGCCTTTGCGCCAAGTGCCAGCGCTTTCAGCACGTGCGTGCCGCGCGTGACGCCACCATCCATCATCACGTCGATCCGGTCGCCCACGGCCTGCACGATCTCGTCCAGTTGGTCGAAACCCGTGCGGCTGCCATCCAGCTGGCGGCCGCCATGGTTCGACAGCACGATGCCTGTGCAGCCGATGTCGGCGGCGCGGCGGGCGTCATCCGCGCTCATCACGCCCTTCAGGCAGAAGGGGCCGTTCCATTCGGCCACCATCGCGGCCACATCGTCCCAGTTCATCGACGGATCCAGCATTTCGGAGAAATAGCGACCGATGGTCAGCGTATCGCCTTTCATGTCGATATGCGCGTCCAGTTGCGGAAGCGAGAATTTCTCGTGCCGGATATAATTCAGGCCCCATGCGGGCTTCATCACGAACTGCGCGAGGGCCGAGGGCGTCAGGCGGAAGGGGATGGAAAACCCCGTCCGCAGGTCGCGTTCGCGGTTGCCGCCGGTGATGCTGTCCACGGTCAGCATCATCACCTTGATGCCGGACTCCTTGGCCTTGCGCATCATGGCCGAATTCAGCCCACGATCCTTGTGGAAGTAGAACTGATAGACCTGCGGATTGGAATGCTTCCGCGCCAGTTCCTCCATCGACACGGTGCCGAGGGAGGAGACGCCGAACATCGTGCCGAACCTTTCGGCAGCCGCTGCAGTGGCCCGTTCGCCCTGATGGTGGAACAGGCGTTGAAGGGCAGTGGGGGACAGATAGACGGGCAGATCGATCTTCTGGCCCATCACAGTGGTGGACAGGTCCACATCCGCCACGCCGCGCAGAACGTTCGGGACCAGATCGACGCGGGCGAAGCTGTCTGTGTTGCGACGCAGCGTCACCTCGTCATCCGCGCCGCCCGCGATGTAGTTGTAGATGGGCGACGGCAGGCGGCGGCGTGCCAGTTCCTGGAAATCGGCGAAGTTGTGGCAATCGGTCAGGCGCATGAAAGATCCTTCCAGCAGTCGGCATAGGCGCGCATAGCGCCCGCATCTTCGGGGGCGATGATGCGGGTGGCAGGTGGCGTGGCTGTCTGCGCGAACAGCAATGCCGCGCCGATGCTGGTTCCGGTGGCCGACGATGCGACCTCTACCCTGTCATGCAGGGCGGCCAGCATTGCCAGATAGTCCGGATTGCGGGCGAACGGCCCTTCCACGATGACGGGCCCACGTGCGCCGATCAGGTCCAGACAGGTTTTCGTGACCAGCGCCAGATAGAATCCGAGCGCGACCATCCGTTCGCCTTGCGCCGTCGGTTCGTGTTGCCAGCGCATCGTGTGTCCCGCGAAGGGACCGGATTTCGGCTCCACCGCCGGCAGGATCATTGCTCCTTTGGCAAGAACTGCAGCGCGATCGCGGGCCGTCGTGGCGGCGTCGGCGCTTTGCCGGACAATCTCGTATTCCCGCCCGCCCATGAAGCGGGCGGAGGGGACGGCATGGCCAAGTGCGTTCACGTTCACCAGCACATCGCGGGCAGCGTCCAGATCGGTCGCCGCCCCGTCCATCGCCATCGCCACGACCCATGTGCCGGTAGAGACGACGGCGAACGGTCCCTCCCGCCCCAGCACATGCGGGAACAGCGAGGCGTTGCTGTCATGGATGCCGCAAACGACCGGCACGCGGGGCAGGCCCAGCCCGTCCTGCACCAGCCCCATCACATCCGAAGACTTGTGCGCGGGCGCCAGCTTGTCCGTCAGTCCCAGCACATCGACCAGCGTGGAAAATCGCCCCGTCCACGGGTTCCACAAATCGGTATGGCAGCCGAGGGATGTCACGTCCGTCGCCCGTTCCCCCGTCAGCCGCCAGACCCAGTATTGCGGATAGGTCAGGACATGGGCGGTCCGTTCCGCCAGATCGCGGTCCTGCAACAGCCAGTGCAGCTGTGCGCCAAGGTTCAGCCCGCAGGGCAGGCGAGGGCTGCCCGTCTGCGCAAATTCGGGACGGATCGCGTCATAGCCGGTATCGGGCAGGTCGTGCTCGTAATCCAGCATCGGCGTGGCCAGCCCGCCTGCCGCATCCAGAAGCACTGCCGCCGCGCCGTGGGTGGTGACGGAAATGCCATCGATGCCGTGGGCGCGATGAAAGGCGGCAAGACCTTCCACGAAGAACTCCCAATGCCCCTCCAGATCGAAATGCGGATAGGGCGGGCCTTGCAGGACCGTGTTGGGACGGGTGAGGACGGCAATCTCGGACAGGGTCTCGGCATTGACCAGCGCCAGCTTGGCATTGGTCTTGCCCACGTCGATGACGGCGATGTGGCGTGGTGTCATGGCAGGTGGAACACCGTCTGCAACGCAACCTCCACCGGACGGTTGTCGGGATGCGTCTCCATAAGGTCGGCCATGTGCGCCCACCAGCGTTTCATCACCGGATGGTCGGGCAGCGCGGCCATGCCGTGATCTTCCCGCCGCCACAGCACGCCAAACAGGGCGCGGGTGTCGGGATCGTAATGGATGGAATAATCCTCCACCCCCGCCTCCTTCAGCAGTGCCGCCAGTTCGGGCCAGATCTCGTCGTGGCGACGGCGGTATTCGTCCAGCGCACCCGGGTGCAGCGTCATGCGGAAGGCCAGCTTTTCCATCAGCGTTTCACCTTGTCCCAGATGCGCGGCAGGGCGATCACGCCGATCAGCAGCAACCCGATGAAGATCGACATCACGATGCCCGGCACGTTCAGCAAGCCCAGCCCGAACGTGACCAGTCCCATGACGAAGGCCGCGATCACCACGCCGGGGATCGATCCTGATCCGCCAAGGATGCTGACGCCGCCAAGGACGACCATGGTCACCACCTCCAGCTCCATCCCCGCGCCGATGGAGGGGCGGGTGGAGCCGAGGCGCGAGGTCAGGCAGACCGAGGCAAGCCCCGCCATAAGCCCCGTCAGAAGGAACAGGATGAACTTCACCCGTCCCACGCGAACGCCCGAAAATAGTGCTGCAGTGGGGTTGTTGCCGCAGGCATAGACCGCGCGCCCGAAATTGGTCTTGTGCAGCACGACGCCATAGATCAGCGCCAGCAGCGCAAAGATCGCCAGTTCCACGGTGACGACCCAGAATACGTAACCCTGTCCGAACCAGCCGAACGCCTCCGGGTATCCGGTGAAGGCCTGATCGCCCAGAACGATATAGCTGATGCCGCGAAACAGGCTCATCGTGCCGATGGTGACGACGATGGAGGGCAGGCCGAAGCGCGTCACCAGCACACCGTTGAACGCCCCGCAGGCCAGCCCCGTGGCCAGTCCCGCCAGCACGATGATGGGCGTGCCGAAGCCCGCCTGCATCACCAGTCCCATTGCGGTCGAGGCCAGCGCGATGATGGAGGCGACGGACAAATCGATCTCGCCCGAGATGATCAGCAGGGCCATGGCGAAGGCGATCATCGCCTTTTCGGTGAAGTTGAACGTGGCATCCGACAGGTTCCACGCATCCAGAAAATACGGCGACGCAAAGCTGTTGAGGATGAAGATCCCCACAGCCACCAGCAGCAGCAGGCTTTCCCAGCTTTTCAGGGCGCGGGCGGCGGGGGTGGTCAGGCGATCGGGAACGATGCGGCCGACGGGGGAAACAGTCATTGGCGCACCTCGGCGGATTTCAGGATGATGCGGCCGCGGTGGCGGTCGGCGCGGGAATTGGCGGTGACGGCGATGATGATGGCCGCGCCGGAAATCGCCATCTGCCAGAAGGGGGAGATGTTCACGACCGGCAGCGCGTTCTTGATGACGCCAAGGAACAGCGCCCCGAGAACAGCCCCACCGACACTGCCGATTCCCCCGGCGATGGAGATGCCGCCGATCACGCAGGCGGCGATCACGTCCAGCTCGAACCCCGAGGCGATATCGACATAGGCCACGGCATAGCGGGCGACCCACAGATATCCCGTAAGCCCGGCCAGCGCGCCGGAAATGATGAAGGCCACACATTGCGTGCGACCCACGTCGATGCCGGCATAGACGGCGGCATGGGGGTTGCCGCCCACCGCGAAGATTGCGCGGCCCAGCACCGTCCGCGTCATCACCACCGCCAGCGCCACAATCACGCAGATTGCGATCCACCCCATGACGGGCAGGCCGAGGATGACGGCACGGGGAAAGCCGGTGAACCCCTGGCTCATCTGAAAGGCGTTGATCCACTGGCCGTCGGACAACAGGAAGATCGTGCCCCGAAAGATGGTCAGTGTTCCAAGCGTCACCACGATGGAAGGGATGGCCAGCTTCCAGACCAGCAACCCGTTGATGGCACCCAGCGCGGCGCCCATCGACACGGCCAGCAGCATTGTCACGCCCACGGGCAGGCCGGGCACGGCCACGTTCAGCATCGCACAGACCATGCCGGTCAGCGCAAGGTTCGCCGCCATCGAAAGGTCGATGCAACGGGTCAGGATGACAACCATCTGGCCCAGCGCCAGGATGATCAGGGGGGCCGTGTCGTTGAAGACCCCTGCTAGGTTGCGTGCGGTGATGAAGCCGGGAAAACGGGTGGCGACCAGCACCAGCAGCGCCAGAATGGCAGCCGACAGGATCGCCTCGCGGGAACGGAGGAATGTCATGCGGCTACCTTTCCGATGCCTGCGGCGTGGCGGACCAGCGATTCAGGGCTGAGGGCATCCCCTTCAAGTTCGGCGGCGATGCGGCCTTCGCGCATCACGATGACGCGGTCGGACATACCCATGATCTCCGGTATCTCGGAACTGACCATGATGACGGACAGGCCTTCGGCGGCCAGTTCCGACATGAAATCATGCACGGCGGCCTTCGACCCGATGTCGATGCCCTTCGTCGGTTCGTCCAGAATGATGACGCGGGGTTTGGTGGCCAGCCATTTGGCGATGACCACCTTCTGCTGATTGCCACCCGACAGCGTGCCGACAGGGGCATCCAGCGACGCGGCCCGCAGGTCCAGCCTTTGCGTGTATGCCCGCGCCAGTGCAAATTCCTCCGCCATGCGGGTGAAGCCGCCGCGCGATGTCTGGCGCAACGAGGGCAGGGTGACGTTCTGGAAGATCGGCATGGCAAGGATTGCACCCTGCCGCCCCCGATCCTCTGGGACGTAGACGATGCCCGCCTCGATCGCCTGCGCGGGGGAGCGGATGACGCGGACCTTGTCCTCGATCCGGATGGCCCCCTTGGACGGGCGGGTGATGCCGATCAGCGACTGCATGAATTCTGACCGCCCGGCACCGACAAGGCCGTAGAAGCCCAGAATCTCCCCCCGCCGCAGGGTGAAGTTGATGTCGTCGAATTCCGTCGCGTGGCAGTAGCCGACGACGCGCAGCACCTCCGGCCCGATGCGGGCGGCGCGCTTGGGGAAGATATGGTCGACCGCGCGGCCCACCATCATCTTGACCAGAATGGCCTCGTCGATGTCGGCCATCCGGCCCGCGCCCACGAACTGCCCGTCGCGAAACACGGTGTAGCGGTCCGCGATGCGGAAGATCTCGTCGAACTTGTGGCTGATGAACAGGATCGCCTTGCCCTGTGCCTTCAGGTGATCGACCAGCGTGTACAGCTCCTCGATCTCCTTTTGCGACAGGGCGGCGGTGGGTTCGTCCATGATGACGACGCGCGCATCGATCGACAGGGCGCGGGCGATGGCCACCAGATGTCGCGACGCGATGGACAGGTCGCGCAACCGCACGGCGGGATCGATGCCCGCCCCGATGCCGTCGAGAATGGCACGGGCACGCTCCAGCATGGCGCGGCGGTCGATCAGGCCGAAACGTCCGCGTGGCGCATGGCCAAGGAAGATGTTCTCCGCCACGGACAGCTCGTCGAACAGCACCGTTTCCTGATGGATCGCCGTGACGCCCGCATCCGCCGCATCCTGCGCCGTGGCGAAGCGCACGGGCTGGCCGTCCACGCGGATATCGCCGCCATCGGGCTGGTAGATGCCGGTCAGGATCTTCACGACGGTGGACTTGCCCGCCCCGTTTTCCCCGATCAGGGCCGTCACCTCACCCGCGTGCAATTCCAGATGCACGCCGTCCAGCGCGGTCACGCCGGGGAAGATCTTCGTCACGCCATCCAGCGCCAGAACGGCGTTCGTGGTCTTTTCCATGTGAAAACTCCATGACGGTGGGGGCGGGCATGCCGCCCCCGGACGCGTCAGAACACGCTCTTGAACTCGTCGATGTTCGACTTGTCATAGGTGAAGGGCTCCGACATCGGGGCGGAGTTGGTGTCGTCCAGCGTCACCTCGCCCATGCGGCCGATCGAAATGACGGCACCGGGTTCGGCGGTCACGTCCTTCTTTGCCAGATGATAAGCGATCATGGTCGCGGAATATCCCAGATCGACAGGGTTCCAGATGGCAAAGCTCTGTGTCGCACCCGAGGCGACGGCACCCGCCATTTCCGACGGAAGACCCAGACCGGTGACGTTCACCTCGCCGATCCGGCCTGCATCAGACACGGCCTGCGCTGCCGCAACGATGCCGACCGATGTGGGGGCGATGATCGCATCCAGATCGGGATAGGACTGCATCAGGCCCTGCGCTTCGCGATACGACTTGTCGGCAAGGTCGTCGCCGTAGACGGTCGCCACCACCTCGATGTTCGGATAATCGCCCATGTGCTTCTGCATGGCCGCGATCCAGACGTTCTGGTTCGTGGAGGTCGACGTGGCCGACAGGAGCGCGACCTGACCGCCATCCGGCAGGTGATCGGCGGCCAGCTTGATGATCGTCCGGCCCACCAGATCGTCGGAGGAGGGCGAGAGGTGCATCATCCGCCCTTCGGGGGCGACGCCCGAATCCCACGAGATGACGGCGATGCCGCGCTGCATCGCGCGTTTCAGCACCGGCACCAGCGCGTCCGGGTCGTTGGCGGAAATTGCGATGGCATCCACGCGCTGGGCGATGAGCGAGTTCACGACCTCGATCTGTCCTTCGGCGGTGGTGCTGGTCGGGCCGGTATAGATGATCTCCACCCCGCCCAGTTCGGCGGCGGCTTCCTTGGCACCGCGATCCGCGGCCTCGAAGAACCCGTTGCCCAGCGATTTCGCGACAATGGCGATGCGCATGTCCTGCGCGGATGCGCCGGTGGCGGCCAGAACGGCCAGTGTGGCCAACCCTGCCATCAGATGTGTCTTCAGCTTCATGAGAACTCCTCCCCTGTCTCAATCCGCCCGAAACTTCGGCGCCTAGGACGCCGCCTCCGCCCTCGTGGCGTTCGGGCGCGCCACGATCAGCTTCACATCGGCCGCCTCCAGCATGGAGGCGGCGCGGTCGGTGATTCCTTCATCGGTGATCAGGACGTCGATCCGGTTCAATGCACACAGCACGAGGCTGGACCGCGCGTCGAACTTCGTGGAATCGACCAGAAGCACCAGTTCCTCTGCCTGACCGATCAGCTTCTGCTCGGCCTGGATCAGCAGCGGGTCCGCTTCCATCAAACCCAGCGGCCCTACGCCTTGCGCGCCCATGAACATGCGGCGGGCATAGAAATTGCGCGTCACGTCATTCTCGAACGGTGACAGGATGATGTTCTGTTCGCGGTAGACGACGCCCCCCGGCAGCAGAACCGAATTCTTGGAATGCTTCAGCAGATGTTCCGCGATGGGAAACGAGTTGGTGAAGACCTGAAGCCGGCGCGTGGCCAGCGGATGCACCATCTGGAACGTCGTGGTGCCGCCGTTGATGATGATCGGCTCCCCATCCTCGCACAGATCGACGGCGGCGCGGGCGATGGCGCGCTTCTGATCGATGCGGAGCGTTTCGTTCACGGAAAACGGACGCCCGACCAGTGCCGGAAAAGGGGTGGGATGCAGCGCTTCCGCCCCGCCACGGACACGGCGCAGCTTTTTCTGGACATGAAGGGCGGCGATGTCCCGCCGGATCGTCGCTTCCGACGCGCCGGTCAGGGCGCAAAGATCGGCCACAGTCACCACGGGGCGATCCTGCACCCCTGAAAGAATGATCCTGTGGCGTTCTTTTTCGTGCATCGGCCCCTCCGCAATTCCGCGAGATTGGCAGGAAAGCATTCATTGTCAATCAGCTTTCGTCATGCTCGATCATATATGACCGAATATGATCGATAATGATTGACACTGCGCGATGCTCGTTCCACCTTCCCGGCACATCGATCGGGAGGAGATCACCATGACCACCGCATCCCCGCGTCTGCCCTCGCTTTGGGACGACGCGACAGCCGCCACCATGACCGAGGCGGAAAAGCTGCTCTATCGCTCCAACCTTCTCGGCTCCGACAAGCGGGTCACGAACTATGGCGGGGGCAATACCTCGGCCAAGGCGATGGAGACGGACCCGTTGACCGGCGAGCAGGTGGAGGTGCTCTGGGTCAAGGGATCGGGCGGGGATGTCGGCTCCATCAAAATGGACGGTTTCTCTACGCTTTACATGGACAAGCTGCGCGCGCTGAAGGGCAAGTATCGGGGCGTGGAGCATGAGGACGAGATGGTGGGCTATCTGCCCTTCTGCACGTTCAACCTGAACCCCCGCGCCGCATCGATCGACACGCCGCTGCACGCCTATGTTCCGCGCCGCCATGTCGATCACATGCACCCCGACGCGATCATTGCCATCGCCGCCTCGAAGAATTCACGCGAGCTTACTGCAGAGATCTTCGGCGAGGATATCGGCTGGCTGCCGTGGAAAAAGCCCGGCTATGAACTGGGTTTGTGGCTGGAGGATTTCTGCCAGAAGAACCCGAACGCCAAGGGTGTGGTTCTGGAATCGCACGGGCTGTTCACATGGGATGACGATGCGAAGGCCTGCTACGAGCTGACGCTGAAGATCATCAACACCGCCATCGCGTGGTTCGAAGGCAAGACGGCGGGCGTTCCCGCCTTCGGCGGTCCGGTGCGTGGGGCGCTAGACGGCGATGCGCGGCGGGCGGTTGCGTCGAAACTGATGCCCGCGATCCGCGGCATGGTGTCCGGCCAGCAGCACATGGTCGGTCATTTCGACGACAGCGAGGCCGTGCTGCAATTCGTGAACGCCCGCGACATGCGCGATCTGGCAGCACTTGGGACGTCCTGTCCTGACCACTTCCTGCGCACGAAGATCCGGCCGATGGTGGTGGAATTCGACGGCAACGTGGATGTCGTTCTGGCAAACCTTCCCGCACAGGTCGCCGCCTACCGCGAGGATTACGCCGCTTATTACGACCGCTGCAAGCATCCGGACAGCCCCGCGCTGCGCGACCCGAACGCGGTCGTCTATCTGGTGCCGGGCGTCGGCATGATTACCTTCGCCAAGGACCGCGCGACGGCCCGCATCTCTGCCGAGTTCTATGTCAACGCGATCAACGTGATGCGCGGTGCCTCCGCCGTGTCCGAATATCAGGGCCTGCCCGAACAGGAAGCCTTCGACATCGAATACTGGCTGCTGGAGGAGGCGAAGCTGCAGCGCATGCCGAAGCCGAAGTCGCTCGCAGGGCGCGTGGCGCTTGTCACGGGCGGCGCGGGCGGCATCGGCGCGGCCACGGCGGAACGCTATCTGGCCGAAGGGGCCTGCGTGATGCTGGCCGACATCGACGAAGGGGCGCTGGCATCGGTGTCGCAGAACCTCGCCTCGCGTCATGGCAAGGATGTTGTCCGCACCGTGAAGATGAACGTGACGGACGAGGATGCGGTGGCCGCGGCCTATGCCTTCACGGCGATCGAATTCGGGGGCGTCGACATCCTGGTGTCCAACGCGGGCATCGCATCCTCCGCCCCGGTGGAGGATACGTCGCTGGAGATGTGGAACAGGAACATGGCGATCCTGTCCACGGGCTATTTCCTTGTGTCACGCGAGGCGTTCAAGCTGCTGCGCCAGCAGGGCATCGGCGGTTCGGTGGTGTTCATCGCGTCCAAGAACGGTCTGGCTGCATCGCCGAACGCATCCGCCTATTGCACGGCCAAGGCATCGGAGATCCATCTGGCCCGCTGCCTGGCGCTGGAAGGTGCCGATGCGGGCATCCGCGTCAACGTGGTCAATCCCGATGCCGTCTTGCGCGGTTCGAAAATCTGGGAAGGCGACTGGCTGGATCAGCGCGCCTCCACCTACAAGACCGACAAGGAGGGGTTGGAGGAAATGTATCGCAACCGCTCCATGTTGAAACGGTCCGTCCTGCCCGAGGATATCGCCGAGGCCGCCTATTTCTTCGCCTCGGAGAAGTCTGCCAAATCCACAGGCAACATCATCAACGTCGACGCCGGCAACGTCCAGGCCTTCACACGGTGAGCAACATGATCGACAAGACCCTGATCGAGGCCGAAAATGCCAAGCGAGATGCCGATCTGCGCGTCGATTACGACGCGCTTGGCGCGAAGCTCGCACGGGGCGGCATGGACATCGCCGCCCTGACCGAAAAAGCCGCGGCATTCGCCGTCGCAGTGCCCAGCTGGGGCACGGGGACCGGCGGGACCCGGTTCGCCCGCTTTCCGGGGCAGGGGGAGCCTGGGAGCATCTTCGACAAGCTGGACGATTGTGGCGTGATCCATCAACTGACGGCAGCCACCCCTGCTGTCAGCCTGCATATCCCGTGGGACAAGGCGGCCCCCGCCGATCTTCTGTCCAAGGCAGAGGAGGTGGGTCTTACCTTCGACGCCATGAATTCCAATACCTTTCAGGATACGGACGGGCCGCTGTCCTACAAGTTCGGATCGCTGTCCCATACCGATGCGGCCACGCGGCAGCAGGCGATCGAGCATAACATCGAATGCATCGAGATCGGGAACGCCGTCGGGTCGAAGGCCCTGACGGTCTGGATCGGCGACGGGTCAAATTTCCCCGGCCAGACCCACATGGCCCGTCAGTTCGAGCGGTATCTGTCGTCGATGAAGGAGGTCTACAAGGCGCTGCCGGACGACTGGCGCATCTTCTCCGAACACAAGATCTACGAGCCTGCGTTCTATTCCACGGTCGTTCAGGATTGGGGCACCAGCCTGCTGACGGCGCAGGAGCTGGGCGACAAGGCGATGTGCCTCGTCGATCTGGGTCATCACGCCCCCAACGTGAACATAGAGATGATCGTGTCGCGCCTGATCCATGCGGGCAAGCTGGGCGGCTTCCACTTCAACGACAGCAAGTATGGCGACGACGATCTGGATGCGGGCACCATCGAACCCTACCGCTTGTTCCTGATCTTCAACGAACTGGTCGATGCCGATCCGAAGGGCCTGTCGCACATGATCGACCAGTCGCACAACGTGACCGACCCGATCGAGAGCCTGATGATCTCCGCGATGGAAATCCAGCGGGCCTTCGTGCAGGCCAGCCTTGTCGATCGTGCGGCATTGGCGGCGTATCAGGAGGATAACGACGCGCTGATGGCCTCCGCCACGCTGCGGGCGGCGTTCCGTACGGATGTGGAGCCGATCCTTGCCATGGCGCGGATGCAGGCGGGGGGCGCCGTCGATCCGGTGACCACCTACCGCGCGGCGGGTTACCGGGCCGACGTCGCGGCATTGCGTCCGGCATCGACGGGCAGGGGCGGCGGCATCGTCTGAAGTAACGTCCCGCACGGCGCCCTGCGGAAATATTACGGTTTCGCAGGCCGCGCCCCAACCTTGGGGTGCGGCTTGTCCAGCATTTCGAAGGCCGCGTCCGGGGGCGCGCCGATCAGTTCTGCGACGGGTCCGCCAGCACGCTTTCGATCAGGGCATGGGTCGCCCGCACCCGCGCCTCGTTCGGATAGTTTCGGTTGGCAAGCACCACGATTCCCAGATCTTCCTGCGGAACAAGCGCGACATAGCCGCCGAAGCCGTTGGTCGATCCGGTCTTGTTGAGGATCACGTCCCTCTGCGGGGTGCCCTTCGCGGGGTTCATCGGCTGCGGGTTCAGGATGAAGTCGAGGGCGTTGCCTTCGATCATCGTGGTCAGATCGGCAGGCCGGGGATAGGTTTCCCAGATCATGGCCTGTGTGAATTTGGCGGTTTGAAACTGCCCTTCTTGCGTGCGGGACAAGGCTGCCCGCAGGTCGGACGGAAGCCCGCCATGCCCAAGGGCTGCGTCCAGCACCCGCAGCATGTCGGTGGCACTTGATTTCACACCATAAGCCTCGTCGTCCAGAACGCCGGGGGTGACGCGGATCGGTGCATCGGTCTTGCGGTCATAGCCGAAGGCATACTGCGGCATGGCCCGTGCAGGCACGTCGATCCATGTGTTCTGCAGACCGAGGGCGGGAAACAGCACGGTTTCGACCGCATCTGCATAATTGGTCCCCATCGCAAGGGCCGTGACATGGCCCAACAATCCGATGCTGACATTCGAATAACTGCGCGCGCCGGGTTGCGGCGGCTGCCATTGTTCCAGCCAGCTCAGCAACTCCTGCGTCGTCGTGGCCTCCTCCGGTGGTTGCAGGGGCAGCCCACCCGAATGATGCGTCGCAAGATCCATCAACGTGAGGGCCCCCGCAGCCGATCCCTCCAGTTGCGGCACATGGGCCGATACCGGATCCGATAGGGAAATATCGCCGCGTTGTTCGGCCATTGCCGCAAGCGTCACGGTGAAGATCTTGCTGATCGAGCCCAGTTCGAACACCGTGTCCGGCGTCACGGGAATATTCCCGTCACGGACGGCAAGGCCGGTCATGAAGAAGCTGTGCTGCCCGCCACGGGTGACGCCCACGATCATTCCGGGAATCGCGTATTCCGCGATGGCCTGCCCGAAAGCGGCACGTGCTTTGGCCTCCAGTGCCGTGTCCTGCGCCTGCAAAGGCGTGGCAAGGGCGATCGCGGCAAGGATCAGGACTGTAGGTTGCAGGACGGTCATGGCGTGCTCCGTAGGGTTCGCATCAGGTGAATCCGTCGGGCGTATCACACGGGATCAGGGGCTGCGTTCCAGATATGCGCGGATCAGCGCGATGTTGCGCAGGTTCGCCTTGAAATAGACGTCGAAGATGCTGCCGATCACCGGGACGGAGCCGAAGGCGAAATCCATGCCGGTGTTCAGCGCCATGCGTGCAAGCAGGGAGCGGGGTACGCCCAGTTGCCATGCGCGGCGGATGATGAGGGCCGAGGGAAGCGCCGTTGCCAAATCGCCAAGGCCGGGGATCAGGCCCAGAATGCCGTCCCAGCCGAAGCGGAAGCCGAACAGCGGCATGCGGAATTTCGCGTCCAGAAGCCTTGCGAGACGATCGAGCCGGGCCAGTTCGCGCGCCTTGTCCGGACCTGCGATGGAAATGGGCATGTGGGGTCCTGTGATGCGGCTGCGGGGGCAAACCGTCGGGATGCCAGATCAGTTCCGCCGTCGCGGGTCAGCCGAATGTCCCATCCAGGTTTTCGATCGACCAGCGCAGCGTTTCGGGCGGGTTTTCGACAAGTCCGCTGGTGTCGGTGCCGCGAATGGCTGCAGGCAGGGGATAGCATTCGCTCCACTCCTCCTGCGGGGCGAGGATGCGGTCCGAAAGATAATCGCGCGTCCTGTAGAGCGGAATGCTGTGCCCTTCGCGGTAGCCCGCCATGTCGAACGTCACCCGTTCCAGCACCCGGTCGGTGGTGTTCCGCATCGACAGGCGGATCGGCATGTCCACCGTGCAACCCTCGCCATGCACCACGGTGGCAAGGACCGCCGCATCAAGATCTGCCGCCTGCCGCTGCCGTCGCGCATCGCTGGCCAGATAGATCGCGACGCTGAGAAAGCCGAGCGCGACAAGTCCCGCCAGCACCACCACCGTCCTGCGGGTGAAGCCGATGATGATAAGCGCCAGAATGGCCGCCGCTATGACATATCCCATGAAAGCCTCTCCCGTATCCGCCCCTTCTTCACTTGGGCCATCAGGATGCCGATGGCAACCTCCACCGGTTAGGGTGCCGAGATGGCGTCGGCATTCCGACCGGCGGAAGCGGAGGGATCAGAGATCTGCGGCCTTCACGATCAGCTTGCCGAAATTCCTGCCTTCCAGCAGGCCGATGAAGGCTTCGGGCGCATGATCGAGCCCGTCCACCATATCCTCGCGCCATTTCAGCTTGCCGGCGGCCACCCAGGCCGACGCTTCCGAAAGAAATTCGTCCATCTGATCCTCCATGAACTCGGCCATGATGAAGCCGCGGATCGTCAGGCTTTTCTTCAGCACGGTGCCCATCATGGACGGCAGGCGGTCCGGTCCTTCGGCGGTGCCATGATCGTTGTAATGCGCCACCAGACCGCAGACGGGAATGCGGGCGAACTTGTTCAGGAGGGGCTGCACCGCATCCCAGACCGGACCGCCGACATTCTCGAAATAGACGTCGATGCCTTCTGGGCAGGCCTTGGCCAGCTGCTCCGCGAAGTCCGGTGCGCGGTGGTCGATGCAGGCGTCGAAGCCCAACTCCTCCGTGACGAACCGGCATTTGTCCGTCCCGCCCGCGATGCCGACCGCGCGGGCGCCCCGCAGCTTGGCGATCTGCCCGACCACGGACCCGACGGCCCCGCTGGCCGCCGCCACCACGACAGTCTCCCCCGTCTTGGGGTGTCCGATGTTGCCGAGGCCGGACCAGGCCGTGAATCCCGTCATCCCCAGAACATGTAGTGCGGTTGAAGGCGGGGCTGCACGGGTGTCGATGTGCCGCAGGCCCGTGCCGTCCGATATGGCATGGGTTTGCCAGCCCGCGCCTGACAGCACGATCTCACCCTCCTTCCAGTCGGGATGGCGCGACTGCAGGACACGCGACACGGTGCCGCCGACCATCACATCCCCCACCTCTACCGGATCGGCATAGGACGGGCCCGCATCCATCCGGCCGCGCATATAAGGATCGAGCGAGAGATACAGCGTTTCCAGCAATACCTCGCCTTCCCTTGGGGTCGGAACAGGCATTTCCTCCGTGCGGAAATGGGACGCTTGCGGACGGCCTTCGGGCCTAGAGGCAAGGACAATGCGCGTGTTCATGGCGGTCATGGTGAACTCCTTTATCTGACAGGGTAACGCGGAAGATGGGGAAGGGTTCAGAGCGAATTCATTCCAGCCACCGCGCATCCGCCTCTGCAAGACGCGAAAGAGGGCATTCTGCGACGTCCATCAAAAGAACAGTTGTAACTTCACAACATTACGTTAACTTGTGAAGTAAGGAGAATCAAATGCTCGGACATCGCTTCGCCACCCGTATCAATTCCTTCGCATCTGGCGCCCATGAATATTGGCCGGACCTGAAGGGTAAACCGACACTTGCGCAGATGATCGAACGGGCAGGGACCGTCGAAGGCCTGACCGAGCTGGACCTCAACTATCCGGATCACGCCGCGGGCGATCCGTCCGAGATCGCGCGCATCCTGAACGGCAGCGGGCTGAGCCTTAGCGGCCTTGCGATGCGCTATTATTCCAACCCGGCCTACAAGCTGGGCGCGTTCACCAACCCCGATCCGGCCGTGCGTCGCGAGGCGATCGACCTGACCAAGCGCGGCATCGATGCCGCACGTGACATGGGCGCGCCCATGATGACGCTGTGGTTGGGCCAGGATGGCTACGACTACGCCTTCCAATGCGATTACTCGAAGCTTTGGGAAGACGAGATCGCGGGCATCGCCGAAGTGGCCGCCCATGATCCGGACTGCCTGATCAGCATCGAATACAAGCCGAACGAGCCGCGCTCCTACAGCGTACTGCCCGATGCGGCGACGACACTTCTGGCCATTGCCGAAGTGGGTGCCGCGAACCTAGGCGTGACCATCGACTTCGCCCATTCGCTTTATGCCGATGAACAGCCCGCCTTTGCTGCGGCCATGATCATGCGGTCCAGCCGCCTGATGGGTCTGCACCTGAACGACGGTTATGCCAAGCGCGACGACGGCCTGATGGTCGGTGCCGTGCATTCGCAGGCAACGCTGGAACTGCTGCGCGAAGTGAAGCGCGGCGGGTATGATGGCGCCGTCTACTTCGACACGTTCCCCGATGCATCCGGCCTCGACCCCGTGGCGGAATGCGCAGCGAACATCCGCACCGTTCGCCGGATGCTGGACGCCGTGGAACGCATGGATCAGGACAATCGTCTGGCCGAGGCGCAGCAGCGTCAGGACCCGGTCACGGCGATGGAAATCGCGCAGCTTGCCCTTGCGGGTCGCAGCGCATCCGTTTGACGGAAACATCTTTGGGAGGAAGATGATGATGATGAACAAGACTTTGATCGGCACGCTTTTTGCAAGCGTCTTTGCGTTCGGTGCGGCTTACGCGCAGGATCTCGCACCCCTCAACTCCGACAGCGAGACCGACCGGGTCAGCTGGTCCGAGCTGGAAGCGAAATTCGGTGCGTTCCCCGAGGTTCCGGAAGGAACCCGCGTGGGTGGCGTGTCCAAAACGCTGACCAACGAATACTGGCGCTCGCTTGGCCAGGGCTATGAAAGCTTTGCAGACGCCCATGGCGTGACTGTCGCCTATCAGGCCGCGCAAAGCGAAGGCGACCAGCTGGGTCAGCTGTCCATCGCGGAAAACCTGATCTCGCAGGGGTTCGACGCGCTCCTGTTCTCGCCCCAGACGGACGCGAACCTTGTTCCCGCGGTTGAAAGCGCCGAAGCGGCAGGCATCCCGGTCGTGAACGTGAACGACGCCGTGATTCCGTCGGCCCGCCATTACGTCGGCAACGTCCAGAAGGACAACGGTAAGGTCGTGGCGCAATGGTTCATCGACAACCACCCCGAAGGTGGCAAGGTCGCAATCATCGAGGGGCAGGCCGGCGTCTTTGCGGCAGGACAGCGCACCGCAGGCTTCACGGAAGCACTTGAAGCGTCCGGCAAGTTCGAAATCGTCGCCTCCGTTCCCGCCGACTGGAGCCGGGAGCTGGCGTTCAATGCTGCCTCCACGATCCTGCAGCAGCATCCCGACCTGATCGGCATCTATGCCAACAACGACGGCATGGCCCTTGGTGTGGTGGAAGCGGTCAAGGCTGCTGACAAGCACGAACAGGTTGCCGTTTTCGGCACCGACGGAATCTCCGACGCTTATGCCGCGATCCGTTCGGGTGACCTGACGGGCACCGTGGACAGCTTCGCCGTCCTGACGGGTGAAATCGCGGTGGAAGTGGCCCTGCGCCTTGCCGCCGGACAGGAACTGCCCCGCGTGGTCGCAACGCCGCAGGCGCTGATCACCAAGGACAACGTCGAGGAATTCGCGACGACCGACATGCAGGTGCTGCGCGCCACGCTTGCTGCGGAATGAAAGTTCGGCCCACCGGACAACCGGTGGGCCGCTTCACATCCTTCGGAAACAGAACATGACACCGCGCCTAAAACTGACCGGCGTCGAGAAGACCTTCGGCAACATCACCGTGCTGCACGGCGTGTCCCTGACCGTCGACGCCGGAGAGGTCCACGGGCTTCTGGGTGAAAACGGGGCGGGCAAATCCACGCTTCTGAACATTCTGTCCGGCGTTTTCCGTGCCACGGCCGGGGAAATCGAAATCGACGGCAAGACCGTCAGCATCGGTTCCCCCCGCGAAGCGACGGCGGCCGGCATCGCAATGATCCATCAGGAACTGCAGCAGGTTCCCGAACTGACCGTCGCGCAGAACATCTATCTCGGTTCCGCCATCCGGCGGGCAGGGGGCGTGCTGGTGGACCACCGCGCGCAAGAGGCGGAAGCGCGGCGCCTTCTGGCCGATCTTGATCCCACCATCGACGTGACGGCCAAGATCAGGACGCTGCGCGTGGCGCAACGTCAGATCGTGGAAATAGCCAAGGCCCTTCGCAGCCAGGCCCGCATCATCGCGATGGACGAACCGACATCCAGCCTGACGCCGAAGGAATTCGACCGCCTGACCGAGGTGATCGAGGGCCTGACGGCGCGTGGAGTGTCGGTCATCTACGTCTCGCACAAGATGGACGAGATCTATCGCCTTTGCCGTTCGGCCACCGTGCTGCGCGACGGCCGCTTCGTCGCCCGTCTGGCGTTGCCTGAAACGCCGGTCGCCAAAGTGATCGAGACGATGGTCGGGCGCGAACTGGCCCATGCGGAACACAAGACATTCGCGACCGATCGCGTGGTGATGTCCGTCAACGGACTGACACGCGGCAAGGCCGTGCAGGATGCCACGTTCGAGCTGCGCGCGGGCGAGGTTATGGGGATCGCGGGCCTTGTCGGTTCCGGTCGGACGGAACTGCTGCGCCTGATCGCAGGGGTGGACGCGACCGAAGCCGGCACCGTCAGCATCGATGGCAAGGTGATCGCGGGCACCAGCCCGCGTGCCCGCATCCGCGCGGGCCTCGGCCTTGTGCCCGAGGAACGCAAGCGTGACGGGATCATCCGTCACCGCCCCGTGACCAGCAACATCGGCCTCGCCTCCATGCGGCAATTCTCCCGCGCGGGCTTCATACGCAAGCGCGCCCTTCACAAGCGTTCCGAGGAACTGATGAAGGAGGTCCGCCTGCGGCCCTTCGACGTCACCCGGTCCATCGGCAGCTTTTCGGGCGGAAACCAGCAGAAGGCGATCATCGGTCGCTGGCTGGCCGCCGACACGCGCGTGTTCCTGTTCGACGAGCCCACGCGCGGCATCGACGTGGGTGCCAAGGCCGAAATCTACGACCTGATCGAACGGCTGGCCCGCGAAGGGCGCTCGGTCATCGTGGTTTCCTCGGAAATGCCCGAGGTCATCCGCGTGTCAGACCGTGTTCTCGTGATGCGCGAAGGCCGCATTGCTGCCGATCTCGGCCCCCAAGACATCTCAGAGGCGACGATCGCCCGCCACGCCATTCCGGCGAAGTGACACTGCAGGAACCAATCCATGACAACAGGCACCAACACCGCCTCCTCCCTCCTGTCGCGCGTGCGTTTCCGTGACGCGGGCACGCTGCTGGGACTGATCCTGATCGCGGCGATCTTCTCCATCCTGTCGCCCAGCTTCCTTACCGTTCCTAATCTGATCAACATCCTGCAGCAGTCGTCGATCAACGCCTGCATCGCGCTTGGCATGACGCTGGTCATCATCAACGGCGGCATCGATCTTTCGGTCGGCCCGATCGCCGCCCTGTCCGCAGTGCTCGGCGCGTCGATGATGGTGGCGGGCGTGCCCGTGCCGGTGGCGCTGATGGCAATGGTTGGCATCGGCATCCTGTGCGGCTTCTTCAATGGCGCGCTGATCGCCTGGGGCGGGCTGCAGCCGTTCATCGTCACGCTTGGCGGTCTGTCGCTCTATCGTGCACTGGCCCTGATCTACACGGGTGGCACGCCCATCTTTGGGCTGCCACCGGAATTCCGGGCCTTCACCAACGGCTCGTTCATGTCGATCCCGCATCCTGTGCTGATCGTGGCGGTTCTGGCTATCCTGGCCTGGATCGTGCTGAACAAGACCCCGCTGGGCGAATATTTCATGGCCGTGGGCGGCAACCCCGAGGCGGCACGTGTGGCGGGCGTCCCGGTCACGATGACGAAGCTGGCAGCCTACATGATCTCCGGCGGTCTGGCGGCGATGGGCGCGATGATCCTTATGGGTCGTCTGGGTGCGGCGGAACCCACGCTTGGCAACCTGTGGGAACTGGACGCCATCGCGGCCGCGGCCATCGGCGGGGCCTCCCTGATGGGCGGTCGCGGGTCGATCTTCGGCACGCTGGTCGGATGCGTCATCCTGGGTGCGTTGCGTAACGGCCTGACCCTGATGAACGTGCAAGCCTTCTATCAGCTGCTCGCGACTGGTATCATCATCATCGTGGCGATGCTGATCGACCGCGCGACCAGTGGCAAACAGGTGTGACGAATGGGCGATCCAAGGGCGGTAGGTGCGCAGATCAGAGTCAAGCTGCCAAGCCTCACGCCCCTGGAGGGCAAGGTTGCGGCCAACATCCTTGGCCGCAAGGACATCACCGAAGGGACATCCCTGCGTGAGGTTGCCGAAAAGTCCGGCGTGTCCGAGGCAATGGTCGTCAAGGTGGCCAAGAAGCTGGGCTTCGACGGATTCCGTGATTTCCGCAAGGGCCTGATCGGCTACTACCAGTCCGAAACCGCCAGCCTGCACACGGCGATCACCGCCACCGACACGTCGGGCATGATCGTGCAGAAGGTGTTCCGCACCGCGATGCAGGCGTTGGAGGAGACGTTCGCCATCCTTGATCTGGAGGCGTTCGATCGGGCGGCCGAATACCTTCACCGGGCCGGGCACCGCGATTTCTATGGTCTGGGCGGATCGGCCCAGATCGCGCGTGATATCTCGCACAAGTTCCTGCGGATCGGGACGCGCAGCACGGTGTTCGACGACGCGCACATGATGATGATGTCGGCATCGCTGTTGACACCTGACGACTGCGCGGTCGCCTTTTCCCATTCCGGTGAAACGTCCGCCGTGATCGACGCCGTGGAACTGGCACGCCGCAATGGCGCGCGCACCATCGCGATCACCAACTATTCCGAAAGCACGCTGGCACGGTCAGTCGACGTGGTGCTGTGTTCCACCGCCGAAAATTCCCCCCTTCTGGGGGAAAACGCGACGGCCCGGATCGCGCAGCTGAACCTGCTGGACGCGCTGTTCGTGGCCGTATCGCAAAAGGACACGGTCGCCGCCGACATGAACCTGAACCGCACCATGCGCGCGGTCCAGTCCAAACGAAAGCAATGAGGCCCATCTTGCAACGCGACGATATCGCCGTCCTGACCGTCGGCAGCCTGCATTACGACATCATGGTCGAAGCCGACCATCTGCCCCGCCGGGACGAGACGGCAGTCGGCACCCGCTGGTTCCCGAAGTTCGGCGGCAAGGGTGGCAACCAGGCTGTGGCCGTTGCACGGGCGGGGATCGCCTCTCGCATGGTGGGTGCGGTCGGTCGGGACGATTTCGGCACCTTTCTTCGGGATGCGCTGCGGGCGGCGCAGGTCGATGACACCCATGTCGCCACCATCGACGGATCCGGTTCGGGGATGAGCGTGGCCATTGCCGATGCGTCCGGCGATTACGCGGCCACCATCGTGTCGGGGGCGAACCTGCTGATTGATGAAGGCGCGATGGATGCGGCCCCTTGGGGCGATGTCCGCATGCTGGTCCTGCAGAACGAGGTTCGGGAGGAGACGAACCTTGCCGCCGCCCGCGCAGCACATGGCCGCGGCGTGCCTGTTATCCTGAATGCGGCCCCCGCCCGTCCTCTGCCGGTGGAGCTGTCGGGGCTGGTGGACATCCTCGTCGTCAACGGGGTGGAGGCCGAGATGTATGGCAGCGATTCCGTGACCGATCTGGACAGTGCGGCCGCTGCTGCAAGCCTTCTGGTTGCCGGATACCCTATCGTGATCGTCACGGCAGGCGGTGCGGGACTGGCCTTCGCCACACGGGACGGCCAGCGTGGCACGGTGCCGGCGCGCAAGGTTTCCGTCATCTCTACCCACGGGGCGGGGGATTGCTTCACCGGCTCGCTCGCCGCAGCGCTGGCAGCGGGGCATGATCTGGCGACGGCCTGCACCATGGCGTCCGACGCGTCGGCCCGTCACGTCTCCACCGCCGGCTGACGAAACGCGCGGATTACGGCTGCTCGTCCCATCAGCGATCATTGCCCGTCCTTTCCAAACCTCCGTCTGCCTTTCGGCAGGCGGAGGTTTTCATATGCGTGTTAGCCATGTTGTCCCATTCAAACAAAGTCCGCACGCTTGCGACAGCACGAGTCCCTTGCACCTGAGGTAAAACGGGACGTCGCCGTTCATCAGTCAGTTTTCGCTCCACCTTCGTGCCTTTTCCGCGGGGCACCGTGGATGCGCCATTTCCGCAAATAGTTTTGACATGCGCATTTCGTCCTTCTAGTTTGTCAGACAAATAGGGGGAGGAACGCATGAAGGTCACGGCTGCCATCCACCGCGATTTCGAAATCGCCAAGATCGATGACCGGCTTTATGCCGCATTCATCGAACATATGGGCCGCGCGATTTATTCGGGCATCTATGAGCCGGGCCATGAACAAGCCGATGCCAATGGTTTCCGGCGCGATGTGGCTGCCATGGTGCGCGACCTGAACATTCCGGCCATCCGCTATCCCGGCGGCAACTTCGTGTCCGCCTATCGGTGGGAGGACGGCATCGGCCCGAAGGAGGACCGGCCCGTTCGACTGGATCTTGCCTGGCGATCTCGCGAGAGCAATCAGGTCGGCATCAACGAGTTTGCCACTTGGGCGAACGAACTGGGCATCGACATGATGCTGGCCGTGAATCTCGGATCCCGCGGGATCGAGGAGGCGCGCAATTTCATGGAATACGTCAACCATCCCGGCGGCACCTACTGGTCGGACCTGCGGCGCAGCCACGGGGTCGAACAACCCTATGGCGTGAAGATGTGGTGCCTTGGCAACGAGATGGACGGCCCGTGGCAGATCGGGGCCAAGCCCGCCCGCGAATACGGCCGCCTTGCGAACGAGACGGCAAAGGCCTTGCGCGCCCTGACACCGGATGCGGAGATGATCGTCTGCGGGTCCTCCAACGACGAGATGCCGACCTATCCCGAATGGGAGCGGGAGGTGCTGGAGGAATGCTACGAGCATGTGGACCACATCTCGCTGCACAAGTATTTCGGCAACTCATCCCGCGACACGTTGAACTTCTTCGGCAAGATCGAGGAGACAGGCCGCTATATCAACACGATCGGCGGCGTGATCGATTTCGTGAAAGCCAGGAAACGCGCGAAGAACGACGTCCATATCTGCTTTGACGAATGGAACGTCTGGTATCATCGGCGAGAGGAGGACGGGCGGCGCTGGCGCACATGGGACTGGCCCGAAGCGCCCGATCTGCTGGAGGAAACCTATACGTTCGAGGACGCGCTCTTCGTGGGCGGGCTGCTGAACGAGTTCATCCGCCGGTCCGACCGCGTGAAGATCGCCTGCATCGCGCAGCTGGTGAACGTGATCGCCCCCATCCGTGCCGACAAAGGTGGCCGCGCGTGGCGGCAGTCGATCTACTGGCCGTATCAGCTCGCGTCGCTTTACGGGCGGGGAACGGCGTTGCGCGTGGCGGTCGATGGGCCGAAATACGATTGCCTCGTCGCGTCGGATGTCGATTATCTGGATATCGCAGCTGTCCGGAACGCGGATCACGTGACGATCTTCGCGATCAACCGCCATCCGGAGGAGACGCTGGACCTGCGCCTGTCCCTGACGGGCTTCGACGCTTCGCTCGACTTTCACAAGGTGATCGGGGGGCATGACCTGATGGCGACGAACGGGCCGGATGCGGAAACCATCGCCCCCGTGGACGGCACGGGGCTGGGGGTGGAGGATGGCGATCTGGCGGGCAAGCTGGCCCCGCATTCCTATCACGTCATCCGGTTGAGGGTTTAGCGATGTCGGGGGTCGTTCTTCACAACGTGCGCAAGTCCTTCGGTGCGATCGACGTGATCCGGGACGTATCGCTGACGGTGGAAAAGGGAAGCTTCGGCGTGTTCGTCGGACCATCGGGCTGCGGGAAATCCACGCTGCTGCGCATGATCGCGGGGCTGGAGGACAGCACCGGCGGATCCATCCGCATCGGGGACCGGGATGTGACCGCTGTGGAACCTGCACGGCGGGGGGTGGCGATGGTGTTCCAGTCCTATGCCCTTTACCCCCACCTGTCCGTGGCCGAGAACATGGCCTTTTCCCTGCGCCTTGCCCGCGCCCCCCGGGCGGAGCGGGAGGAGAAGGTACGGGAGGCGGCACGCATCCTGCAGCTGACCGACCATCTGGACAAGCGCCCCGCCGAATTGTCGGGCGGGCAGCGCCAGCGGGTCGCCATCGGTCGTGCCATCGTGCGCCAGCCGGAGGTGTTCCTGTTCGACGAACCACTGTCCAACCTCGATGCGGAACTGCGCGTCCAGATGCGGCTGGAGTTGAGCCGACTGCACCACCAGATCGGTGCCACCATGATCTACGTCACTCATGACCAGGTGGAGGCGATGACGTTGGCCGACCGCATCTTTGTCCTGAAAGGCGGGATCGTGCAGCAGTCGGGCGCGCCGCTGGACCTTTACGACGATCCCGACAACCGCTTCGTGGCCGGTTTTATCGGATCGCCCGCGATGAACTTTCTGGATGCGAAGGTGATCGGCCATACGCTGCACGGTATCCGCGCCACCACCGAACAGGGCGTGGTGGAGGCCCATGTGGGCACCCGCCCCGCAGAAGGCAGCGCAATTACTCTGGGTGTTCGCCCCGAACACCTCAAACCGGCGGAAGAAGGCATTCCCGTCGTGGTGGAGATGGCGGAGGAGCTGGGCGGCAACGCCTTCATTCATTCGCGCCTGCCCTCCGGCGCGGACATCGTGTTCGAACGGCGGGGGATGCGCGACCGGCTGGAAGGGCAGCGCATCCATCTCGTGGCGGACCCTTCGCATGTGCTTTGCTTTGCGGCAGGGGGCGAAAGACTGCGTTGAGACACGCCGGACGGGGAGGTCCGGTCGAACCATCAGAGGAGGACACAGAATGAAACGAATGACCACGCTTGTGACGGCAATCCTGTTGTCGACCGCGATTCCTGCCTTTGCCCAGCAGCAGGTGACGTGGTGGGATTTCTTCGTCGGCGGCGACGGCGTCCGCATGAAGGCGCTGATCCAGCAATTCAACGACGAACACCCCGATATCAGGGTGAACGCGACCTCGCTGGAATGGGGCACGCCCTTCTATACCAAGATCCGCACCTCGGCCGCTGTGGGGCAAGGGCCGGACGTGATGACCTATCACCTGTCGCGCCTGCCGATGGCGCTGGACGAAGGGGTGCTGACCCCAATCACCGCCGCCGATCTGGACGCGGCGGGCGTGACCGAGGACGACTTCTTCACCCCGGCGCTGCAGGCCGCGAAATCCGCCGACGGCACGCTTTACGCGCTGCCCTTCGACATTCATTCCACCGTCCTGTTCTATAACAAGACACTGCTGGAGGGGACGGAGTATCTGGATGCGGACGGCAAGCTGACCGGCGTCGACACGCTGGAAGCATTCGAAGGCGCACTGGCGGCCGTCAAGGAGAAGGGGGCGACCGCGCCAATCTCCTATGCCACGGGGGACGATGGCGGCACGTATCGCGTCTTCTACACCCTTCTGGCGCAGCAGGGCGGAGAGCTGATCTCGGCCGACGGGGAAGTGCTGCCGGGCGACAGCGGGGAAAAGGCCGCGAACGCGATCCGCATCATGCACCACTGGTTCGAGGAAGGCTGGCAGCCGGAACAGGCCATGTACGAGGCGTCCGTTGCTCTGTTCACCTCTGGCAAATCCGCGTTCTTCTTCAACGGGGCCTGGGAAGTGCCCACGATGGTCGATCTGGAAAAAAGCGGGCAGCTGGGCTTCGAATGGGGCATCGCGGAAATCCCGCCGTTGATGGGCATCCAGACCAACTGGGCCGACAGCCACGGTTTCGCCATCCCGATCCAGGGCACCCGAACGATGGAACCTGAAAAACGTGCGGCCGTCATGACAGTGATCGGCTGGATGGAGAAGCATTCGATCGACTGGGCGGCGGCGGGCCATATCCCTGCCTACAAGCCCGTGGCCGAGTCCGAGGCTTTCCGCGCGATGGAGCCGAACGCGAGCTATGCCGGTCTTGCCGATCACGCGACGTTCGACCCGCGTTCCACCGCGGCGGGCGTGGCCTCGCCTGTGTATGACGCGGCGATCAACATCATATCCCCCGCGATCCACGGATACCTCGAACCCGAGGACGCGGTGGAAGAGATCCGGTCCGAGCTTGAAGGCGTCCTGAACTGATCCAACGCAACCCCCGCACCTGCGCGGGGGTCCCTTCGCCGAGAGGAGCGTTCCATGGCGATGATACGCAACACCAGGCGGCATCGATGGGTCGCGCTGTCCCTGATTCTGCCCTTCGTGTCCATCTTCGCGCTGGTCTTCGCCTATCCCATCGTGGAGGTGATCCGGCTGAGCTTTACCGACGCGACCCTGATCGGTGGCGGGCAGTGGATCGGGTTGGAAAACTACCGCGAGTTGCTGGATGACAAGCTGTTCTACACTTCATTGAAGAACAACGGATATTTCGTGCTTCTGACGGTGATCCCCACGACGGTGATCGGGCTTTGCATCGCGCTGATGGTGCAGCGGCTGACGGGACGATTGCAGGCGCTGGTGCTGGCACTGTTCTTTCTGCCCTACATCCTGCCCGTTTCCGTCGTGACCCAGATCTGGGCGTGGATGCTGGATTTCCAGTTCGGCATCCTGCAACCCGTGTTCGAGACGGTAGTGGGCAAGCCCGTGCCCGTGTTCAAGAACCCTTACTGGGTGATGCCCTCGGTGGCGCTGGTGACGATCTGGTGGACCAACGGGTTCAACGTCCTGCTGCTGCTGGCAGGCCTTCGCAACATCCCGACGGAACTCTATGAGGCGGCGGCCCTGGACGGCGCGACCCGACGGCAGCAGTTCACGCGCGTGACATGGCCGCTTCTTTGGCCCGTCGTGGCGTTGGTGCTGACCTTGCAGCTGATCCTGCAGCTCAAGATCTTCGACCAGATCTATCTTCTGTCGGAAGGGGGGCCATTCAACTCCTCTTCCGTGCTGCTGCTGATGGTCTACCGCGAGGCATTCCAGCAGAACAACGGCGGGTACGCGGCGGCCATATCCCTTGTCGTGTTCGTGCTGATCGTCGCGGTGTCGGTGCTGCAATACCAAATCCTGCGCATGAGGGGACGGAGATGAGACGTGTCGAGAACGCAGCCCTGACGGCCCTTGCCGTCACGGCGGGGCTGATCTGGATCTTCCCGCTCTATTGGGCCTTCATCACATCTGTCCGCAGCGAGAACCGCGTGGTGTCGGACGGTGCGGGGCTTGTGCCGGATGAATTCCGGCTGGGGGCCTATTACGACGCGCTGTTCGATTCGAACCTGCTGAACTGGTACGTGAACAGCATCGGCACGTCGCTGATCATCACCGCGGTCGTGCTGCTGACGGGGATGATGTGCGCCTATGCCCTGTCGCAGATGACCTTTCCAGGTCGCAAGCTGCTGTATGGTATCGTTCTGGGGAGCTTCATGGTGCCAGTGCAGGTTCTGGTCGTGCCGCAGTTCATGCTTATGAACGATCTGGGCCTGATCAACACCTGGGGCGGCATCATCCTGCCGCAGCTGGTCGTGCCTGTGGTCATCATCGTCTACAAGCAGTTCTTCGACGCTGTCCCGAAGGAAATGAGAGAGGCGGTCGTGCTGGACGGGGGCGGCGACTACACGCTGCTGTTCCGCGTCTATCTGCCGCTGAACTGGGGCATCACGACGGCGCTTGGCATCATCACCTTCATCTCGTCCTGGAATTCCTTCCTGTGGCCTTTCCTTGTCATCACGACCGAGGATATGATGACCATTCCTGTGGGCCTGACGCAGGTGAACGACGCCTTCGGTGTGGCCTATGCGCGGCTGATGTCGGTGGCCCTTCTGGGTGCGGCACCGGTTGTCATCGCCTACCTGATCTTCCAGCGTCGGGTGACGGAAGCGGTGATGATCTCCTCCGGCGTCAAGGGGTAGGGGAGGTCTTGAGGTCGTGGACCGTCACGCCCGACGTGTCGAGCAAGGCCGTGTCGACCAGTTCGGCCATCAGGCGGCGGGCACCGGAGGCATCCCCCGCCTCGATCCTGTCGAAGACGGCGGCATGTTCATCCACCGGATTACGTGTATGTGGCTTGGGCATGTCGCGATACCGGAATGCTGTGGTGAAGGCCACGGCGGCGCAGATCCCCGCCTCCAGCGAGATCAGCACGGGGTTTTGGGAACTGCGCAGCAGGGCGCGGTGAAAGCCCGCATCCGCCTGATGCCAGCTTGTTTCCGTCATTTCGCAGGTGCGCATCGCATGCAGGGCGGCGCGGAAGGCATCAAGATCGGCAACGGTGTGCCGTTCGGCCGCAAAAGCCGCCGCCGACGGCTCTATCATTGCGCGAAGTTCATACAGGGCACGGATGAACCAGTCTGGCGGCGTGCCTGATTCGAAGAACCAGCGCACGACATCCGGGTCCAGAAGGGTCCATGCTTCGCGGGGGGCGACACGGGTGCCGCTGCGGGTCCGGCTGACCAGCATTCCCTTGCCTGCGACTTGCCGCAAGGCCTCGCGGTAGGCACTGCGTGAAACCCCGGCCTGCTGGATGAAATCCATCTCGATCGGAACCTGCTCCCCCTCGGCCAAGGTGCCGGATACGATGTTCCGCCCCAACCAGTCGGCGATGGATCCGTGGATCCGCCGCGAGGATCGGGTGGAAAACGACATATGGGGGTCCGAAGGCTTGGCCTGTTTCATCTGCAAAGACTAGCAGATGCGGAGGCCCTTCTTAAGGGGCGGCGACACCCACCTAGCGAGAATGAGCGATGGCCCGCACCTCTGGTCCGGATATGGCGCATCAGGCAAATCCACGCGACGGAATCCGGGGCGTGTTCGGCGAAAAGGGCCGGCTTGGCGCCGGCCCTGTTCAAATCAGATCTGTTCGGCCTGGGCGCCACTTTTGGGCTTTGCCATGCCAAGATCGGCAACCGGGCCCAACGGCTCCATCCGGCGGCTGATGAACTCGCCCTTTCCGTCGATGGAGGTGCCGGCGGACCAGCGGCCACCCGCCGGTTCGCTGCCATCTGCGTGAAAACCCAGATAGGCATAGGAGAACTCCGTTTTCTCCTCGGCCTGCGGATGGCTGTTGGGGATCGGGAACGCCCCGACCGAACCGCCCAGTTCTTCCAGCGCGGCCATCCACTGGTTCTGGTGCATGGTGTCCCGTGCGATCAGGTATTGGAGCATGTCTTTCATGCCGGGATCGTCGGTCATGTTGTAAAGCCGAACGGCCAGCGTCCGTCCAGTGGACTCTGCCGCGATGTTGGCTGTCATGTCTGCCGCGATGTTGCCGCTGGCATAGATGTGCGACATGTCGAACGGTACCCCGTCACTGTCCACCGGCATGGCCGACATTCCGGCCGACAGCAGGTTCTTCAGGTTCATGCCGCCCATGACGGCATTGATGGCGGAGTCCTTGGCCATTTCTTCCTTCAGGCTGAGCGGTGCGCCTTCAAGGTTCAGCGCAACGGCAGTCGCCAGCATCTCGATATGGCCCAGTTCCTCGGCCGCGGTGTTCATCAGCAGATCGCGGAATTTCGGATTGCCACGCGCACCGCAGGCCTGGAAGAAATACTGCATCGCGACGCGGATTTCACCCTCGACGCCGCCGATGGCCTGTTGCAGCGCGCGGGCAAAAAGCGGGTTCGGAGTGTCGACGCGCACGGGGTATTGCAGCTTGTTGTCGGTATAGAACATGGTGTTTCCTTTTTCAGCGTATGGGATTCTGGAAGGTGCAGCGTCTTGCCCTTGGGGCTTGCGAACACCCGCGTTTCCCAGCAAATGATGTGCCACCCAAACAAGTCGTCAGTGGGGGCGGTTCTGCATGAACAACGATCCACGTCGCCGTCTGTTTATACGGTAAGGACGTGGGTCTATGACCGTGCGTCCCATGGGAACGTTGGTTTATACCGGCCTTGGCTGGACCGGAGGGTAGGGACATGCCGTCCCCACGCATCAAGATATCTGTGGACCCTCGGAAAAAGCTGCCGGTCTACGGATTCAACCGGCAACCACCAAGGGAAAGCCTGACAAGATCAGATATCGGCGCGTTCGCCTGATGCGGACAGCGTGATGAACGCACGGGTCACGGATGGCAGGTTTTCCTCGATCCACGCTGCCATGCGACGTTCCTCATCAAGGCTCTGGCGAAGAAGCGAGAGGGAGGCTGTCGCACCACTTTCCTCGCCTGCAGTGATCAGCGACGTGTAAGCGGCGATCTCGAAATTCTCGAACGCAAAGTTGGCAAAGCTGTTTTTCAGGATCTCGTCACCTGCAATGGTGTGACCCAGTGCCGCCATCGCACCGGACATCGAAAGCGCTGCATCCTTCAAAGAGGAGTGGGTTTCGTCGAACCCGGACAGGATCTGCTCGATCCGGCCGATCTGACCCTCCGTCTCAGCGATGTGGCGTTCCAGCATGGCCGCCACGTCTGGATAATGTTCGATGCGGTTCAGTTGCGGTTTCATGATGGAAAGGGCCTGGTTTTCCATCGCATGGGCATTTTTCAGACCGGTGATGAAAATGTCGCTTGCGGTTGTCACGCTTGCCATTCTGTCTCCTGTACCTCCGGAACTACGATGCTCCGGCTCTGTTCTGATTACGGTTGGTAAATCTCGGGACCCTTGTTTTGTTCCAGAATAACGAAATGTGCTGTTCTGCAGGACCAAGGGGCGGCATGGGTCGGGGCCCGATCTTCAAGGGTTTTCCAGATGTCGCGATGCGCGCGTTGCGTATGAAAAAGCTGTATCCAAGTGCGATGTCGGGCCGCGATGCACTACCTGACCAAGGGTTGAGGGGAAGAAGAGGAGTTGGCACATGACCCAAGGGAACGCGCATGACAGACGGCAGACGCTGCTTGCCACCGGTCTGATCGGTCTGGGCTGCATGGCCGCCATCGACGAGATCGTGTTCCACCAGATCCTGGCGTGGCACCATTTCTTCGACTGGTCGACGCCGGCTTTCGGCCTCATGTCGGACGGGTTGCTGCATTCGGCCGAACTTATCCTGACCGTTCTGGGGTTCTTCCTTTTTGCCGGGCTGCGAAGCCGGAACGCATTGGTCGGTCATCTGGCCTGGGGCGGCTTTTTCATCGGCCTCGGTGCGTTCCAGCTGTTCGACGGGATCATCAACCACAAAGTCCTGCGCCTGCACCAAATTCGCGAGGCGGGAAATCTGTGGCATTACGACCTTGCATGGAACGGAACGGCCCTTGTGTTGCTGGCCATCGGGTTGTGCATCATCTGGCGCCGCAGGGGCTGATCCGGTGCATGCGCATCCCGCCGGATCCTCCGCCATCCTGTTCGGCCTTTTTCTGCTTCTGCCGGGGATCTTGGCGGTGCTGTATCTTGTTGCAGCCGAAAGTGGGCGGGGACGCCGCCCGTGGAGCCGTTGGCGCACCTCGGGATTTCTGGTCGGAATTGCCATCGTCCTGACGGCAATGTCGCCCCCGATCATGCACTGGGCGCATGGCGACCTGCGGGGCCACATGGTTCAGCACCTGATGTTGGGCATGTTCGCACCGCTTGCCCTCGTTCTTGCCGCCCCCGGAACGCTGTTGCTGCGCAATGTTCCGGTGCGGACGGCGCGGCGGATGGTCACCTTCATGGGCAAAGGGCCGGTCCGGTTTCTCCTTCATCCGGTGACGGCGGCACTGCTGGATATCGGCGGAATGTATGTCCTGTATCTGACCCCGCTTTACGGGGCCGCGATGGGCAACCCAAGTCTGCACGTGCTTTTGCATGTCCACTTCCTGTTGGCGGGATACCTGTTCACGTGGTCGATCGCGGGGCCCGATCCGGCACCGCACCGGCCCGGATTGAACTTGCGACTGGGTGTCCTGTTTCTGGCAACTGCTGCCCACGCGATCTTGGGCAAGATCATGTATGCCTATGGTCATCCCAGATTGTCCGGGGCCGATCCCGCCGAACTGCGCAATGCGGCCCAGTGGATGTATTACGGCGGAGATCTGGCAGAGGTTCTGCTGGCCTGCGCCCTGTTCGCGATCTGGTTCCGCCGTGGTCGCACCGGTCCCACATGCCCGCCGGTTCCGGCCGGGTGAAGGCGATCCCTTACGACACGGTTGTGCTGTGTTGTGCCCTGTTGCAGCGATACGTCATCGAAATGCAAATTCTGCGTGTGCGGGATCAAAACCCGCGCGGATGGGTTGTTCCGAAAGCCGCTGTCTGCTTTCGGGACGGTCACGGACAAGATACTTCCCCTTCGCCGATCTGGAGCCAGCATGTCCCGTCCGATCCATATCCTTGTCGTCGAAGATGAACCCTTCATCCTGTTCGTGATGGGCGAACACCTTCAGGACGAGGGGTTTACCGTTTCCCTTGCGCGAAACGCCAACGAGGCGCTTTCACTTCTCGAAAAAAGTGCCGACATCTCGTTGATGTTCACGGACATAGACATGCCGGGCGGCATGAACGGGCTTGCATTGTCGTCCATGGTCCGGGACCGGTGGCCGTCCGTGAAGATCATCATCACGTCCGGGCAACGGCAGGTCGAAATCACCGAAATCCCCGACGGCGCGATGTTCTTCAGCAAGCCTTACGACCACGAAGAAGTCGTCTCCTCCATGCGGGAACTGCTGCATAACGCCTGACGCGAAAGCATGATCCGTCCTCCGATGCCGGCATGTTCCCCCGGACGATGGCCAACCGCATTCAAGTCCCCGTCACCCCTTCGTAACCCCAGGCGATGGAGGATGACTTTCATGCACCGGACTTATATTACGCGTTGTGATGCCGCCAAGGAGCAGTGGATGACGACAAAAGCGCAAACTGGTGTTCCGGGGCTGGACAATATCCTCGTCGGCGGTCTGGCCCGCGGGCACGTGTTCCTTCTTGAAGGCAATCCCGGCACCGGCAAGACCACGATTGCCCTCAGTTTTCTGCTGGCGGGGACACGGCAGGGTGAAAAGTGTCTTTATGTCACCCTGTCCGAAACCGAGGCGGAACTGCGCGCGGGTGCCGCGTCACATGGTTGGGACATCGGCGATAACTTCGAGATCTTCGAGCTGGCCCCCCCCGAAAGCCAGCTCGATGTGGACCAGCAGAGCCTTCTCTATTCCTCCGATCTGGAACTGGGCGAGACGACGCGGGAAATCTTCGGCAAGTTCGAGGCCTTCCGCCCCACGCGGGTCGTCATCGACAGCCTGTCGGAAATCCGGCTTCTGGCGCAAAGCTCCCTGCGATATCGGCGCCAGCTTCTGGCGATGAAGCATTATTTCGTGCGGCAGGGGGCGACCGTGCTACTGCTGGACGATCTGACATCGGACACGCTGGACAAGACCGTGCACAGCATCGTGCACGGCGTTGTGCAACTGGAGGAACTGGCGCCTGATTACGGTGCCGAACGTCGCAGGCTTCGCGTCACAAAATACCGCGGGCAGTCCTTCCGGGGTGGTTATCACGACATGGTCATACGGCACGGAGGGGTGGAGGTGTTCCCCCGTCTCGTGGCGCTTGAACACCGCACCACCTTCTCGCGCATGCCCATGTCGAGCGACGTGCCCGCGCTGGACGCGTTGCTGGGGGGCGGGATCGATCAGGGATCGAGCGCGCTGATCCTGGGGCCGGCCGGAACGGGCAAGAGCCTGTTCGCCGTCCAGATGGCCGTTGCCGCGATCGGGCGGGGCGAAAAGGCCGCCCTGTTCCTTTTCGACGAGGAGATCGGGCTGCTGATCGACCGCATGAAGGGAATGGGGATATATCTGGACACGTTGCAAGCCGAAGGCTCGCTGATCATCGAGCAGATCGATGCGGCCGAGATCTCTCCGGGGGAGTTCACAAAGCGTGTCCGTGATCGCATGGAAAAGTCCGGGGTCAAGGTCGTCGTGATCGACAGCCTCAACGGGTACAGCGCATCGATGCCCGAGGAAAACTCCCTCATCCTTCATATCCACGAGCTTCTGCAATTCGTGAACCGGCAGGGGGCCACCACGCTGTTGACCGTGGCCCAGCACGGGCTGGTGGGCGACATGAAGACGCCGGTCGACGTGACCTATCTGGCCGACACTGTCATTTTGCTGCGGTACTTCGAGGCATTGGGCCAGGTCCGGCGGGCCGTATCCGTCATCAAGAAGCGCACTGGCCCGCACGAGGATACGATCCGCGAATACAGGATCGGCAAGAAAGGGCTTTCCGTAGGCAAGGCGCTCGACACGTTCCAGGGCGTCCTTCGCGGCGTGCCGACCTTCGTCGGTGCCACGGGCGACATGCTTTCCGCCCCGGATGATGGGGGAGAGTAGGATTTCCGACTGGTATCATCAGCGGGCCCTGATTCTGGCGCCCTTGGGCCGCGACGCGATCGTGGCAAGGATGCTGCTGGCCGAGGCGGGTCTGGAGGCGGAGATCTGTCTGACGTCGACCGCGCTTGTCGACATGCTGGACCGGGAGCCGGGGTTCGTGATCCTGGCGGAGGAGGCCTTGCTGAATACGGACATGCGCGTCCTGCAGGCTTGGGTGGCGGGGCAGCCTGCATGGTCGTCCTTGCCCTTCATCGTGCTGACGCGACGCGGGGGCGGGCTGGAGCGTAATCCCGTCGCCGATCGTCTGTCCGGTATTCTGGAAAACGTGACCTTTCTGGAAAGGCCGTTCCATCCGACCACCCTTGTCGGGTCCGCCCGAAGCGCCCTTCGTGCGCGCACCCGCCAGTACGAGGCGCGGGCACGTATGCTGGAACTGCATGAGGGGGAGGCACGGCTGCGCGTCGCCTTGACGGCAGGCAAGCTGGGTTCTTGGGAACTTCGGCTTCCGGAAATGGCACTGACAGCTTCGAACACCTGCAAGGCACTGTTCGGCCGTTCGGGGGACGAACCGTTCGGCTATGCCGATCTTCTGTCCACCGTTCACCCCGACGATATCGCCGACGTTCTGGCCGCGATCGATCATACCATCGCCACGGGGTCCGATTGCCGTCTGGCCTGCCGCCTGTCATGGCGTGACGGCTCGTTGCACTGGGCCGAGATTCAGGCGCGTATCGTGCGTGGTCGCGGGCCGGCGCGCCTTGTCGGTGTGTCTTCGGACATCACGGCCCGGATGATCGCCGAACAGGAATTGCGCAATCTGAACGAAACGCTCGAACAGCGGGTGGAGGAACGGACCCGCCAGCTGAGCGAGGCGAACACCGTGCTGGAGGAGGCGATCCGCAACCGCGAGAGCGCCGAGGAGCAGCTGCGTCAGGCCCAGAAGATGGAGATCATCGGCCAGCTGACCGGCGGGGTGGCGCATGACTTCAACAACCTGCTGATGGCAGTGATGGGCAACCTGGACCTGCTGCGCAAACATGCGGCGGACGATCCGCATCTGCGCCGGCTGATCGACGGGGCCATGCAGGGGGCGCAGCGCGGGGCCGCGCTGACCCAGCGACTTCTGGCCTTCGCACGTCGGCAGGAGCTTCTGATCGAACCCCGTGACCTGTCGGACCTGATCGAAGGGGCGGGGGAACTGCTTCACCGGTCCGTCGGGCCGGAGATTGACCTGCATTACGACATCGACCATGGCCTGCCACCTGCTGCGGTGGATGCCAACCAGCTTGATCTCGCCCTTCTCAATCTTGTGGTGAACGCACGTGACGCGATGCCGACGGGCGGTCGGATCACCATTTCCCTCCGCCATTTCGACATCGCGGCACAGGAGGATTTGCCCGCCGGAAGCTACCTGTGTCTGACCGTTGCAGACGAAGGGACAGGCATGGATGCCGAAACGCTGAAGAAGGCGATCGACCCGTTCTTTTCGACAAAGGAGCTGGGCAAGGGTACAGGGCTTGGGCTGTCCATGATCCACGGTCTGGCGCTGCAACTGAAGGGTGCGTTAAGGCTTCGCAGCGCGCGCGGCGAAGGAACGCGTGCGGAATTGTGGCTGCCTGCCACGATCATGACCTGCCCGGTCCCCCCCGCGCCGGAGGAGATGCCCGCATCCGCAACGGGCCCCCTGCGGGTGCTGTTCGTCGATGACGATGCCCTTATCGCGATGGGCAGCGTGGCAATGCTGGAGGATCTGGGCCACGAGGTGACGGAAGTCTACTCGGGGGCTAAGGCGCTGGAGTTGTTGAAGACGGGCCAGCCGTTCGACCTCATGATCACCGATTTTTCGATGCCGAAGATGAACGGCGGGCAGCTGGCGATGGCCTGCCGCGACATACGCCCCGACCTTCCGATTTTGCTGGCCACCGGATATGCCGAGTTGCCGGACGGTATGGAACTGGATCTTCCGCGGCTGGCGAAACCCTACATGCTCCAGCAACTGGAGACGGAGATCTTCAAGGTGATGACACCGTTCGCAAAAGGCGACGGCTCTGGCGGAATATCGTGAACGGACGGGGCGGCGTTGCAGGCCGCCCCTGTCGGTCACTCCATCGTGACGCCCGACAGACGGATCAGACCATCCGGATAGGGTGTGAAGCCCGAGAGCGCGGCATCCATCCCCCAGATCCATGTGGGATGATACAGATAGACCAGCGGCTGATCCCGATCGAGGATCTTGCGGGCCGCATCGTAGCTTGCCTTGCGTGTTGCTGGATCGGTGGCGCTGCGTGCGTCTGCAAGCAGCCGGTCGACATCCGGATTGCAGTAACGGGTGTCATTGATGCCACCAGCACAGGTGACCATCTGGTTCAGGTTCGCGTCTGGATCCACATATCCCGACCATCCGCTCAGATCCGCCTGATAATCGCCCGCCGTCTGCGACGACAGCAGAGTCGCGAATTCCAGCGCCTCGATCCGAACATTGAACCCCGCCTCGGCCGCCATCGCCTGGATGACCTGCCCCACCTGCATTGATATCGGGTTGTTGGGAACGGTCAGGGTGACATCCAGCGTCTCCACCCCGACGGAGGCCATCAGGGCGCGCGCCTCCTCCACGTTGCGGTTGGGCAGGGGGGTGTCGGCGTCATACCACTGCGATCCGGGGGCGAAGGGTTGGTTGCCGGGGGTGAACAGCCCGTCGAACACAACTTCGTTCAACGCCTCGCGGTCGATGGACAGGGACAGTGCCCGTCGTAGTTCGGGATGCTGCGACAGCAAATTGCCTGTCCCCGCACCCGCGCCGTTTGCGACGTTCACGACGATCCCCTGATAACCGAGGCTGCGCGCTTCGGCATGGGCAAGATCCGCGTCGCCTTGAACCGTGGCCACGTCTGCCGTGGCGACCCGTTCCACCAGATCCAGTTCGCCCGACCGAAGGTTGGCAAGGCGCACCGTCGCATCTGGAATGGGCAGGAACGTCACCGTGTCGAAGTGGAAATCGTCCCCTGCATAATAGCCGGGATCACGTTCCAGCACGATACGGTCCTGCTGCACCCGTTCCTTGAACTTGTAGGGACCGATGCAGACCGGTGCATTGCCGAAGGCGGCACCCGCCGCCTCTGCCGCGTCAGGGGCCACCATGATGCCCGACCGTGCCGCAAGCCGGGCCAGCAGGGTGGCATCAGGAGCATTCAGGTGGAACGTCACGCGGTCGTCGGCATCCGCCGTCACCGTTTCGATGGAGGCCAGTTCGCTCTTGCGGCGGCTTTCGGGCATGGTGCGGTATCGTTCGATGTTGCGGACCACATCCCCGGCGGTAAAGGCCGTGCCATCTTGAAAGGTGACGCCGGCCCGCAGTTGCATCGTCAGCGACATGCCATCGGCGGCGTATTGCCATTCGGTCGCCAGCTGCGGGACGATGGCGGCATCGGCTGCGATGCCCACCAGCTTGTCACACATGGAAGCCATCACGATTTCCCCCACGAAGGTGCGGGACTGGGCAGGATCGAGAACGTCGGGATCGTCTGCCAGACCGATCCGCAGGTCGGCCGCCATCACAGGCATGGCCAGCGCGGTGGAAATGCAAAGGCCCCCGAGGGCCCGGTTCAAAGTCAGACGCGTCATCCGTTTCAGCCTTTCGCCAGTAATGTCTTCTTCAGGCGTCCGTGGACGCCCTTTTCCCCGTTCACCGATTGGGTGATCGCAAAATCCACCGCGAGAGAGCAGAACTGGTAGGCTTCCGTCTCCGTGATGCCGGTCTGTTCGCGGATGATGATGATCATCTGGCGCAAGGCGATGCGAAGCGCTTCGTCCAGTTCGGCGTGAAAGCCCATGGAGATGATCTCCTCCGCCGTTTCCGCACGGGGCAGGGTGACCGCATGGTCGCCGGCCTTGCGCAGCCCGAAGGTGAAGGTGCCGACCAGCGACATCTCCAACGCGGTGATGCACACCTCTCCGTCGCCTTGGCAGCCGTGGCCGTCGCCGCAGGAAAACAGCGCGCCTTCCGTGTGGACGGGCAGCGACAGCGTGGAGCCTGCCGTCAGCAGCTTCAGGTCCATGTTGCCGCCATGCAGGCGCGGCTGGATCGATGTCAGTTCCCCCCAGGCAGGGGGTGGGGCCACGCCCATGACGCCGAAGAACGGGTCCAGCGGCAGCGTGGCCCCCCAAGGCAGGCGGGCGGTGCGGGCTGCGCGGTCCACGGGAATATGCGTCAGCGCCTGCTGCGACACGGGAAATTCGCCGATCAGGGTGCCGGAGCTGGGCCGCACCATGTTGAAGCCCCAATCCGCCCCCAGTTCGATCGCCTCGATCCGGATGTCGAGAACGTCGCCCGGTTGCGCGCCGCGTATCGCCACGGGCCCGGTCAGCAGATGCCCGCGTCGCGGAAGGTCGGTCGCGAGGATGTCGCGCAGCACGGGGGCCACTGTCATTCCCGATCCTTCGGGGGGCAGGACTTCCTCGCGGCCCGAATGCGTCTCCATGGTCAGGCGGTCGCCCGTATCTATTTCCAGCACGGGCGGAAGCTCCGACCAGAAGCGGCCCCAATGGACCGTTTCCGGCGTGGCGGAAAGATGATGGTGGGTCATGGTCTGTCGTTCCTGCTCGATGTTGCCGGGCGGTCTTGCGCCGCCCCCGTCGTTTTGGCGTATCCGGCGCGGCCGTGCCGCACCTGTTCCGATGCGGGGACTGCCTGCCGACATTCCATGCCAGTCCCGCAAGCCCGCAAAAGGGCAGATGGCAGGCATTCGTGGTCCCCGGATACCGTTCCTGTCAAAACACGAGCGGAGACGGATGGGAAACGCCAGTCCAGCCTGAAGCAATGCCAGACAGATCGCAGGGACTGCCGAATAGACAGGCACCTTGGACGGGATCAGCCCATGTCGAAGGCACGCTGAAATCTGTCCGCCTGTCCCGATGTTCGGACAATGGCAGGGTCGACATGACGCCTGCGGCGCAGGGTATTCTATAGCGTTTCCAGAAAGGCGTCCGTGTCCCGGGCGGAGCGCAGGCGGATGACGGGCTTTTCCGAAGATTCGGTCAGCCGCATCATGGCCTGCCGCGACGTCCTGCGTGTCCGCCATATGAAACGGAGAAAAGCGAGAAATTCGTGATCCAGACGTTCCGTGCATCCGGCGGGCAGGTCGGGGCGGTGCCGTCCGTGCCGTCGAAGCACCCTCCACATGCGTATGGGCAGCGGAACGTCCAGCCAGATCAGCAGGTCGGCCCGCGACAGGCGGTTTGGCCAGCTATGCGAGAATCCCCCTTCGAACACCCAGTCGTCCCGCGCCTCCACCTCGGCACACAGGCAGGCCTTTTCGGCGCGGGGGCGTTCCAGCCATCCGGATTGCCAGTGGATGTGATCGATATGCACGACAGGCAGGCCCGTGCGCTGTCCGATCAGGCGGGCAAGCGTGCTTTTGCCCGAACCAGGTTGGCCGATGATCATGATCCTGCGCATCGGCCCACCCCGATATGAGAAAAGCCCCGGGAATTATCCCGAGGCTTCTATCAGATAAAGACAAGGCAGATCTTACTTGATCTTGCCTTCCTTGTATTCCACATGCTCCCGCTTGACGGGGTCGTATTTGCGGACCGTCATCTTCTCGGTCATGGTGCGGGCGTTCTTCTTGGTCACATAGAAGTGCCCGGTGCCCGCCGTCGAGTTCAGACGGATCTTGATCGTCGTCGGCTTCGCCATAGTCGTCTCCACATCATCGGAGGAAAGGCTCCTCCGGTAAAATCCTTGATGCCCGCGTTTTACCCACGCGAGGGTCGGTGTCAACTGTCAATCGCCAAAGGGCGGGTGGAATCTTGGCAGGTTGCCCTTACATTGGGGGCTGTAGGATAGGGAAGGATGGCATGACAGCAGTTCCGCACACGATCGACACGCCGACACGGAAGGCGGTCCTGTACCGCATGGTCATGCCGGGGCATACCTGTCCCTTCGGTCTGAAATCGAAGGACCTGCTGGAAAGGCAGGGCTATGTCGTGGAGGATCATCACCTGACCACGCGGGAGGAGGTTGATGCCTTCAAGTCCCGCCACGGCGTGAAGACGACCCCCCAGACCTTTATCGACGGCGAACGCGTGGGCGGACATACCGACCTGCGCGCCTTCATAGGCAAGCCGCTGGCGGGCAAGAACGACCTGACCTATACCCCCGTTCTCGCGATCTTCGGGGTGGCCGCCCTGATGGCGCTGGCGGCCCGCTGGGTGGTGGGCGACCTGACGTTCGGGACTTGGCTGGCATGGGCCATTCCCTTCGCGATGGTCCTGCTGGGCTTGCAGAAATTGCAGGATGTGGAAAGCTTCTCCACCATGTTCCTGAATTACGACCTGCTCGCGAAACGCTGGGTTGGATACGCTTATGTCTATCCCTTCGCGGAAACCGCAGCCGGCCTGTTGATGATCACGGGCGTGCTGAACTGGATCTCGATCCCCGTGGCCCTGTTCATCGGCATCATCGGCGCAGTCTCCGTATGGCAGGCCGTATACGTGGAGAAGCGGGAGCTGAAATGCGCCTGTGTGGGTGGTGACAGCAACGTGCCGTTGGGCTTCCTGTCCCTGACCGAGAACCTGATCATGATCTTCATGGCGCTGTGGATGCTGTCGATGGCGATCTGATCGGCACCTGACAATGGGGTCCTACTAAGGACCCCAATGCGATTGCGAGCGGCCCGATTCCAAGGCCTTTTGAACTGAAGGCGTTCTGATATGTGCGGATGGCCTGTAAGCCGGATTTTGTTCCGGGGCCCGGATTTACGGCTTCCCCTTCGATGACCATTCATCTGGCCCCGCCATTGCTGACGGGATCTAGCTGCCAACCCGGACCTCTGGGCTGAGGCGTCCCTGCCTCGTGGTCTCCGCCTAAGCGCGGACCTTACGAGGCACGAGGTCCCTATTCGGCATTGCTCCGGGTGGGGCTTGCCTTGCCGTCCCTGTTGCCAGGTCCGCGGTGGGCTCTTACCCCACCGTTTCACCATCACCACGAACGTATGCCGCAGGGCAAAACCTCCGGCTGCCGTGGCAGACTCTTCTCTGTGGCGCTTTCCCTCGGGTTGCCCCGGCCGGGCGTTACCCGGCACCCTTGCCTTATGGAGTCCGGACTTTCCTCGAGGTTGCCCCCGCGGTCATCCGGCCATCCGCACGGGGGCGGGGGTACGCGGGCCGTGCCGCCGCGTCAAGGCCTGCCGCAAGCGCGCGGTCCGTATCGTCCAGCGGGCCACGTGCCCCAGGACGAAAGCGCAGGCGAAAAACATCCAGCAGGTTCGGGGCATCGGGATAACCGAAGGCGCGAAGATCTGCCGCGAAATCACCTGGAAGCGCGGGTTCCGGCCAGACCGACAGCCCCTGACACGCCAGCCTGCGCCAATCGAATCGTGGACCGGGATCGATCTTGCGACGGGGGGCCATGTCGGAATGACCGATGACACTGGCAGGCGGGATATCCCAGCGTTTCATGATCCCGTCCAGCAACCGCTCCAGCGCCGCCATCTGCGGCTCGGGGAAGGGAGAGATACCGTCATTCGCAAGCTCCACCCCGATGGAGCGGGAATTGACATCGCCGAGCCCCAGCCATTCACCCGCACCTGCATGCCAGGCACGGCGATCCTCATCGACCAGTGCGAACACCCCGCCCGTTTCGGAAATCAGCCAATGGGCGGAGACTTCGGCCGCAGGGTCGCACAAACGATCATGCGCAGCCTTGCAGCTGCGCATGGCGGTGAAATGGATCACCACAAGTTCGACCCGCGTGCCGTCACGGCGCGGTCCGTGATTTGGCGACAGGCTCAGCGGGCGGCAGCCGCGCGGAAAGGCGCGGGATCCCACCCGCAGGCATAGCCGTCGCCGTCGGGATCAAGGTTGTTGCGGTCCCGCTGGGGGCCACCCGAGGCGAGAAACGCCTGCTGTGCCTGATCGGCAGACAGGTATTGCGCACATTTCTGCTGCGAATCGCTGAACCGGATGGAGGAGCGGCCATACATCTGCTGCCCGCGCGCATGGTTCTGCTGCAGGGCATAGGCCACGATGTTGGGCCCGTCGCCGTTGGGGCGGGGTGGCAGGGCCGTGGGCTGAACCTGCACGTATTGCGCGCGGTTCTGCGCAATGATGGCCGCATCCTCGGCAATGGACCGCTGCGAGGATACCGCCTCGAAGTTGTTCTCGTTGGAGATGCCGCTATGGCCAGCCACATTTGCCATCTCGCCGCTTTCGCTGCGGATGTTGGTGGGGGCGTTGCCGCGTGGCCGCTCTCCTGACGGCAGGACCGCCGGATAGGCTGCCGATGCACCGGCAGCGGGCGTGCCCGCCGAATTGATCGCATTCAGCGCACCCTCGGTCGAGAACCCTTGCGGCGCGGATTGTGCCGGCTGCTGATAGGCTGGCGGAACCGGGGCATTCCCGTGATTCCGCATATAGGACTGATAGCTGTCGGGCGTCTGCGACGCACAGCCCGCAAGCCCGAGGGCCACCAGCATCATTGAAGAGATACGCACCATCATCGTCCTGTCACCTTGATCCGAGCGCCGTTACCACCATTTCGCGGGCTTTGCCACGAAGCCCGCTGCCCGCTCCAACACATAGGCGTGATTGAGCAGGTCGCCTTCTTCCCAAGGCCGGCCGATCAGCTGCAAGCCAAGGGGCAGCCCGCTGGCGTCCAGATCCACCGGAACCGAGATCCCGGGCAGCCCCGCGAGGTTCACCGTGATGGTGAAAACGTCGTTCAGGTACATCTGAACCGGATCGGCGCTCTTCATCTCCCCCAGCCCGAAGGCCGCAGAGGGGGTCGCGGGCGTCAGGATCGCGTCCACGCCATCCGCGAACACCGTGTCGAAATCCCGCTTGATCAACGTCCGCACGCGGCGCGCGCGATTGTAGTAGGCGTCGTAGAAGCCTGCCGACAGCACATAGGTGCCGACCATCACGCGACGCTGCACTTCCTTGCCGAAGCCTTCGGCGCGGGTCTTTTCGTACATGTCCACGATGCCGTCGCCCGCATCCAGCCTGGCACGGTGACCATAGCGCACCCCGTCATAACGGGCGAGGTTCGAGGACGCTTCCGCCGGGGCGATCACGTAATAGGCGGGCAGAGCATATTTCGTGTGCGGCAAGGTGATGTCGACGATCGTGGCACCCGCGTCACGCAGCATGTCGGTGCCCTTGGCCCACAGGGCTTCGATCTGGGCCGGCATTCCGTCCATGCGGTATTCGCGCGGGATGCCGATCTTCTTGCCGCGGATGTCGCCGGTCAGCGCTGCCTCGAAATCCGGAACGGCCAGTTCGGCGCTGGTGGAATCCTTTGCGTCATGGCCCGACATCGCCTGCAGGAAGATCGCGGCGTCGCGGACCGATTTCGTCATCGGCCCCGCCTGATCGAGCGAGGAGGCATAAGCGATGGTGCCCCAGCGTGACACGCGGCCATAGGTCGGCTTGATGCCCACGATGCCGGTGAAGGCTGCGGGTTGCCGGATGGAACCGCCCGTGTCGGTGCCGGTCGCGGCCAGGCACAGGTCCGCCGCCACGGCCGCCGCCGACCCGCCGGACGATCCGCCGGGGGTCAGGTTGCGGTCGTCGATCTTCCACGGGTTGATCGCATCGCCATAGCAAGACGTCTCGTTCGACGATCCCATGGCAAATTCGTCCATGTTCAGCTTGCCGAGCATGACCGCGCCCGCGTCGAACAGCTTCGACGTGACGGTGGATTCGTATTCCGGCTTGAACCCTGCAAGGATGTTGGAGGCCGCCTGCGAGGGCACGCCCTTCGTGCAGAACAGGTCCTTGATGCCCAGCGGGATACCGCAAAGGTCGGGCGCGTCACCTGCGGCCAGACGCGCATCGGCAGCGCGGGCCTGCTCCAGCGCAATCTCCGGCGTCTTGTGGACGAAGGCGTTCAGAGCGTCGCCCGTGTTCATCGCGGCGATGCAGGTCTCGGTCAGTTCCACCGCCGTCATCTCGCGCTTGCGAAGGGCGGTGCGGGCGGCGTCGATCGTCAGGGTGTTCGCGGTCATTCCACCACCTTCGGCACGGCAAAGAAACCCTCGCGGGCGTCGGGGGCGTTTTTCAGGATGCTTTCGGCCATCTCTCCCTCGGTCACCACGTCGGCGCGGCGGCGCAGGCGCATCGGCGTGACGGAGGCCATGGGCTCGATCCCGTCCACGTCAACTTCGTTCAGCTGCTCCATGAAGGTCAGGATATTGCTGAGTTCGCCGGCCAGCGCAGGAAGGTCGTCGTCTGCCACGCGGATGCGGGCCAGATGCGCCACCTTGCGGGCGGTCTCGATGTCGATCGACATGGAAAGGCTCCGGGGATATTCTTGTTGCCCTGCGGTGTAACGCGCAGGACGGGCGTCCGCAAGCGTCGGGGGCTTGCGCGGCGGGTCCGTCGCAAGCAAGAGTTGCCCCATGATGAGAAATACCATGTCTTGGCGGGCCGTCATGGCCCTGATCGGTGGGCTTGCGGGCCTTTGTCTCTGGGCGCTCTACCGCGTGCTGGACGCGCAGCTGCTGCCCGAACGGGCGGGATTGGCGCTGACGGCATGGGCCTGCGCCTTCTTCATCGGGCTGCTGGCGATGTCGGGACCGTTGCAGCCCGCGCGTGCCGCAGGGCGGGCCGCGATTGTCGCCACCGCGGCGATGGCGTTTCTGGTGCTGGCCTCTTTCAGGTTCGCGGATGCCGACAGTCTGATCGACAGTGGCTATGCGCCCGCCGCCTTTTTCGTGATGGTGCTGATTCCGCTGCCCTTTTGCATCGCGGGCGGCTGGCGGGATTATCCGGCGTTGTTCGCGCAATCCTGGGGCATCGTCACCCGCTATATCGCCGCCTGCCTGTTCACGGGCCTGTTCTGGGCGGTACTGCTGTTGTCGGACGCGCTTCTGGGCATTGTCGGCATCGACTGGATCGGGAATGTGATCGATAGGCCCGGTGCCGTCATGGTTCTGACGGGCATCGCCTTCGGCCTTGCCATCGCCGTGGCGGACGAATTGTCCGAGGTGGTGACCCCCAACCTGATCCTGCGCCTGTTGCGGCTGTTCATCCCCGTCGTGCTGGTCGTGCTGACGGTATTCATCGTGGCCTTGCCCTTGCGCGGCCTGTCGGGCCTGTTCGGAGGCTTGTCGGCGGCGGGCACGCTGCTGGGCATCTGCATCGCCATCGCCACGCTGGTGACCGTGGCTGTCGACCGGACGGAGGGGGAGGCCGTGCACCTGCCGGTGATGGTCCTGTCCGCCAAGGCGCTGGCCGTCATCCTGCCGGTTCCGGCGGCGCTCTCGCTCTGGTCCGTGGTGATGCGGGTGCAGGCCTACGGCTGGACGCCGTCCCGCGTGTCTGCGGTGCTGGCGGCGGGCGTGGCGCTGGCTTACGGCGTCGTCTATCTGGCGGCGGTGCTGCGCGGGCGGGGATGGGCCGGGGCCATCCGGCGCGGCAATATCCATCTTGCGATGCTGCTCGTGGCCCTTGCGGCGCTTTGGCAGACGCCGTTGCTGAACGCGCAACGCATCGCCGCCCACGATCAGGCCGCAAGGATAGAGGCGGGGCGGACACCGCGTCCCGACCTCGTGCCGTTCGACCGGTGGGGCCTTGCAGGCTTGCGGGAGCGGGAACGTCTGGCCGCCCTGAACCTGCCGGTGGAGGTGCCGACCCTGCGCGCACTGACGGATACGCTGGCGGTGCGACCCGCATCCGAGATGGCCGCCCGCGACCGCATCCTTGCCGCCCTGTCCGGCGACATGCGCGCCGACTGGACGGGGCAGTGCAGCAACACCTTGCCGGATGGGCGCCCCGCCTGCGTCATGGTCGTGGGGCCGTTCCTGCCCGATCTGGGCGGCGATCAGGCGCTGATGATCTCCGAAAACGAAAGCTATGCCACGGTCAATGCGGTCCGGCTGGACGGCGGGCGGATCATCCCCCTTTCCGTCGATCAAGGGTGGAGCGTGAAACTGGGCGATGTGGCGGCCATTCTGGAAAGTGACGGGCAACTGGTGCCGCAGCGCCGCAACCAGCTGCTGTTGGGCGACCGCGCGCTGACCCTGACGCCCTGACTTGTCGCGGGCCGGGCATCCCCTATCTTTCGGGACAGGAGGTGCCCATGTCGCACATACCCGTTCTTGCACCGCTTTCGACCGAAACCGAGGCCGAGATCTCGGCCCTTGCCCGCCGCGCGGAAAAGGCAGGCGGGCCGCTGATGAAGGTGATCTCGCTGGCCGGAAACCGGGCCGAGGGGCTGATGGAGCGCATTCCAGTCCCTGTCCGCAGCCGGATCGAGGAGGCGACGGCCTATGCGCTCGGTCGCTGCTACAGCCTCGCCTCGGTCGCGCGCGGGTCGCGTTTGCCATCCGCCGGGAAGTACGGGCACAGCGTCGCCGCCGTCATGTCTGGCGGAATGGGCGGCTTTGGCGGGCTGGCATCGTCGGTGGTGGAACTTCCCGCGACGGTCGCCATCTTCTTCGGTGCGATCCAGAAGGTCGCGCAAAGCTACGGTTTCGATCCCGACGACGATGCGGTGAAGCTGGAATGTCTGCGCGTCTTCGGCTCCGGCACCCCGTTCGAGGATGATGACGGTGTGAACACCGGCTTTCTCGCGTCACGCATCGCCTTGTCAGGGGCAGGCGCGCAGGGGCTTATCGCGTCCGTGGCACCCCGCCTTGCGGGTGTGCTAAGCCAGAAGCTGGCCGCCCAGACCGTGCCCCTGCTGGGGGCGGCAACGGGGGCTGCGGTGAACCTTGCCTTCATCACCTATTATCAGGAACTGGCGCATGTGCGGTTCAGCCTGCTGAAACTGGCAAAGGACCACCCCGAGGGGGAGGTCATGCAGTCCTTCCGCGCGGCCAGTGCACGCCCTGTCAGGCCTTAATATTCGTTACCCTGCTGCCAGGGTTTCACAAGGTTGCTGAAACGGGTGAAGCGGCCTTCGAAGGCAAGCTCCACGGTGCCGATCGGTCCGTGGCGCTGTTTGCCGATGATGCATTCGGCCTTGCCGTGCACCTGCTCCATGATCTGCTGCCATTTGGCCATGCCTTCCAGATCGTGATCGCCCGGCTTTTCCCGTTCCTTGTAGTATTCGTCGCGGTAGACGAACATCACCACATCGGCATCCTGTTCGATCGAGCCGGATTCGCGCAGGTCGGATAGTTGGGGGCGCTTGTCTTCGCGGCTTTCGACCTGACGCGACAGCTGCGACAGCGCGATGACCGGGATGTGCAGTTCCTTGGCGATGGCCTTCAGGCCTTGCGTGATCTCCGACACCTCCTGCACACGGGATTCCTTGGAGGAACCCTTGAGCAGCTGCAGGTAATCCACGATCAGCACGTCCAGCCCGTGCGTCCGTTTCAGGCGGCGGCAGCGGGCGGCGACCTGGCTGATTGGCAGGGCGGGAGTGTCGTCGATGTAAAGCGGGCAAGCTTCCAGCGCTTTTGCAGCTTCCACGAAGCGGCGGAATTCGCCTTCTGTCATGTCGCCGCGACGGATCTGTTCGGACGGCACTTCGGAGGCTTCGGACAGGATGCGGGCGGCCAGCTGTTCTGCCGACATCTCCAGACTGAAGAAGCCGACGACGCCGCCTTCGACGGCACCTTCGACACCTTCATGTGTGACGCCGCGCTTGTAGGCCTTGGCGATGTTGAACGCAATGTTGGTGGCAAGCGAGGTCTTCCCCATCGACGGGCGACCGGCAAGGATCAGGAGGTCGGACGGATGCAGGCCGCCCAGCTTCTTGTCCAGATCGACAAGACCGGTGGAAATGCCTGCAAGACCGCCATCGCGCTGATAGGCGGCGTTGGCCACGTTCACGGCTTCGGTCACGGCCTTCAGGAAAGACTGGAATCCCCGTTCCGCCACGCCCTGTTCACCCAGCTTGTAGAGGCGCTGCTCCGCCTCCACGATCTGTTCCTTGGGTTCGGAGGCGACGTCCACCTTGGCCGCTTTGGCCGAAATGTCGCGCCCCAGACCGATCAGTTCGCGCCGGACCGCCAGATCGTAGATCATCTGCGCATAGTCGCGTGCTGCAAAGGCGGAGATGGCAGCCCCCGCCAGACGTGCAAGATAGGCCGGACCGCCCAGTTCGCGCAGGCCCGCGTCGTCTTCCAGAAACGCCTTCAGCGTCACGGGGGAGGCGAGTGCGTTCTTCTGGATGCGTGCCGCCGACACCTCGAAGATGCGGGCATGGACGGGATCGTAGAAATGGTCCGCCTTGCACAGCGACGAGATGCGGTCGTAGACGTCGTTATTCGTCAGAATCGCGCCAAGAAGCTGTTGTTCCGCCTCGATATTATGGGGCATCACGTCGGCATCGCCGGGTGTGTTCGGACGGAATTGGGTAATCTCGTTCATCGGGACATCGCGCTTTTGGGGAACCCCAGTCATAGCGCGAACAGGGGGGGCGGCGCAAAGACTAATGCGCCGCGCCGGCAATGATCAGCCCTTGCGTGCGTCCTGCCAGTCACGCGGGGCGGTCAGGAAGGACTCCACCTCGGCCAATGTGGCTTCGCCGAAAGCGGCGGTCCGGCGGGCCTCGGCCAACACGTCCCACCATGTGCAGAGGTGGTGCAATGTAACGCCGTGATCGGCCAGACGCTGTTCGGTGTCCGCAAAGATGCCATAATAGAAGATGACGGCAGTGTGGGCGCAGGTCGCCCCCGTTTCCCGGATCGCATCCACGAAGGACAGCTTCGATCCGCCGTCGGTGGTCAGATCCTCCACCAGCAACACCCGCTCGCCTTCGTTCATCTGGCCTTCGATGCGGGCATTGCGGCCATAACCTTTGGGCTTCTTGCGGACATAGGTCATCGGCAGGGCCATCCGTTCGGCCACGAGGGCTGCGAACGGAATGCCTGCCGTCTCGCCGCCGGCGATGTTGTCGAACGCCTCGAACCCTGCGTCGCGCATCACCGTCACTGTCAGGAAATCCATCAGCGTGGACCGGATGCGCGGATAGGAGATCAGCTTGCGGCAATCGATATAGGTGGGCGACGGCAGACCCGATGCCAGCGTGAACGGCGTTTCCGCGTTGAAATGGACGGCCTTGATCTCCAGCAGCATGCGGGCGGTCAGGCGGGCGATTTCTTCGCGCGGGGGGAAGGAGGTGGGGATCATTTCACGGTCCAGTGCAGGGGAAATCCGGGATCGAATACGGTGACAGTATCGTCCCCCGCGTCGATCTTGGCGGGATAGGCGACAGGCTCGCCCTTGGTCAGGGTGATCGTCGCCTCATTTGCCGGCAGGCGGTAGAAGGCCGGACCGTTCAGCGAGGTGAATGCCTCCAGCCTGTCCAGCGCAGCGTCCTGTTCGAACACTTCGGCCAGGATGGACATGGTGTTGGTGGCGGTGAAGCAGCCCGCGCAGCCGCAGGCATGTTCCTTCAGCGCGTCCACATGCGGTGCCGAATCGGTGCCGAGGAAGAAGCGGGCATCGCCGGAAGTCGCGGCCTCACGCAGGGCCACGCGGTGCTGTTCGCGTTTGGCCACGGGCAGGCAGTAATAATGCGGCTTGATGCCACCGACGAGGATGTGGTTGCGGTTGATGACCAGATGATGCGTCGTGATCGTAGCTGCCAGGTCGGGGCCGCCGGCACGGGCATAATCTACCCCCTGCGATGTCGTGATATGCTCCATGACGACGCGCAGGCCGGGTGTCGCGCGGCGCAGCGGGTCCAGCACGGTATCGATGAACACGGCCTCGCGGTCGAAGATGTCGACCTCGGGCGTCGTGACTTCGCCGTGGATGCACAAAGGAAGGCCGATCTCTGCCATCGTTTCCAGCACGGGGCGGACCTTGTCGATGTTGCCGACGCCGCCGTGGGAATTGGTGGTGGCCCCGGCCGGATACAGCTTCACCGCCTTGACCAGACCGCTTTCTGCTGCTGCACGGATATCGGCCGCGGCCGTATGTTCCGTCAGGTACAGCGTCATCAGCGGCTCGAACACCATGCCAGTAGGCAGGGCAGCCATGATGCGGTCGCGATAGGCTGCGGCATCGTCCGCAGTCACCACCGGCGGTACCAGATTGGGCATGATGATCGCGCGCGCGAAATGGCGGGCGGTTTCCGGCAGGACGGCCTTCAGCATCGCGCCGTCGCGCAGATGCAGGTGCCAGTCGTCGGGGCGGCGAAGGGTCAATGTCTGGGTCATGTTCCGCGCGTAGCCGATTGCCGCCGTCATTTCCAGTCGGACTTGTCTGGAAGGGGCATCGTCATATCATGCAATATGCAAAAAGGGGGACAAGCGATGATCTTTCGGGCAATCGCGCTGACGATCATGCCAATGGCTGCCATGGCACAGGACTGCAGCCAAGCCATGACGCAGATGGAGATGAACCAGTGTGCCGCCGATGACCTGAAACGCGCGGATGCGGGCCTGAACAAGGCATGGACCGCCGCAATGGGCCGCATGCACCAGATCGACGAAGGGATGGCGCAGGACCAGCGTGGCGCGGCACAGGCACTTCGCGAGGCCCAGCGTGCGTGGATCATCCTGCGCGACAAGGGCTGCGAGGCGGCATCGTGGGTCAACTACGGCGGCTCCATCCGTCCGTTGGTGGATCTGAATTGCAAGACGGTGGCGACCGACAGGCGCACGGCAGACCTTCTTGAACTTGCAGCGTCGCAGAAATGAAAAAAGGCGCAGGAATGACCCTGCGCCTTTCAACGGAATGTTCGGTTATTACTTCGCCGGGCCGATCATCATGACCATCTGACGGCCTTCCAGCTTCGGCATCGATTCGACCTTGCCAGCCTCCGCCTCGCCCACATCGGCCGAAACGCGGTTCAGCAATTCCAGACCAAGCTGCTGGTGCGCCATCTCGCGGCCGCGGAAACGCAGCGTGACCTTTACCTTGTCGCCTTCGCCAAGGAACTTGAGGACCGAGCGCATCTTCACGTCGTAATCATGGATGTCGGTTCCGGGACGGAACTTCACTTCCTTGATCTCGATGATGTGCTGCTTCTTGCGGGCCTCAGCCTCACGCTTCTGCTGTTCATACTTGAACTTGCCGAAGTCCATGATCTTGCAGACAGGCGGTTCGGCATTCGGAGAAATCTCGACCAGATCGAGACCGGCTTCCTCTGCCATGGCAAGGGCGCGCGCCGGCGTGACAACGCCGACATTTTCGCCGTCGGCGCCGATCAGGCGAATTTCCGGTGAACGAATGCGGTCATTCGTGCGGGGTCCGGTGTCGCGTTGCGGCGGGGCGTTGTGGGGTCTGCGGGCTATGGTCGGCGTCCTTCAGCGGTTTTCATCTGAGCGTAAAATAGCCCTTGGCGCGGGGTTTTTCAACCGCAAACCCGCATCATCCGGGTCGCGGAACGCGAATCATCCGGCAGTCGTTTGACTATGGCAGATGCCGCCGAACGGCGGTGAAGGAGAGACGAATGCAAAAATGGGTTCTTGGTGCCGCCACTGTCATCGTGTTGGCCGCCGTGGGATACTACCAGATGATCTACATACCCGGCGAGGAAGAAGCACGCGAAGCCGCAGGCAAGGCGGTGGCAGCCCAGGCCGCGCAGGCGGAAGCGGAAGATGCAGCCCAGGCCGCCCAGGCCGCAGCGGAAGAAGAAAGCGCTTCGCAGGCGGCGGCCAATGCAGCCGCAGCGGCAGATGCGGCAACGGCGGCTGCCTCCGATGCCTCGGCCGAGGCGCAGTCGGCACTGGATGATGCAGGCTCCTCTGCCGCCGCGCAGGAAGCTGCCGAGACGGCTGCGGAAGCGGCCGATCGTGCACAGGCTGCGGCACAGGCGGCAACCCAGGCAGCGGCACAGGCCATCGGCCAGCTGTCGCCGGCCGATCTGTTCACCGTCGAAAACTACGATGCCGAACTTGCCGGCACCTATATCGACACGCAGGACATTCCAGAACAGGCCAAGCAGACGCTCAAAAGTGCATTGTCAGCGGCGGGGCAGACGCCCGAGGCACTGGAGGCGGCGCTTGCGTCCGTCCGTCAGGCGTTGGGGCTCTGATCGCGCCCGGGGCGTCGGGGTTTCAGACCCCTTCGCCCACGAAAGCCTTCTCCACCACGTATTCGCGTGGTTCGGAATTGGCACCCTCGTGCAGGCCGAAGCCTTCCAGCACCTTCATGACATCCTGATTGAACGCCAGCGACCCGCAGACCATCGCGCGGTCGGTGGCGGGGTCCATCGGTTCCAGCCCCAGATCCGTGAACACTTTACCGGATGAAAGATTATCGGTGATCCGGCCCATGAACGGTGAATCCTCGCGCGTTGTCGTGGGATAGTAGCGCAGCTTGCCCGCCACCATTTCACCCAGCAGTTCATCGGTTTCCAGCGCTTCGACCAGTTCGCGACCGTAAGCCAGCTCTTCCACCGTGCGGCAGGTGTGCATCATGATGACTTCGTCGAATTTCTCATACGTCTCGGGGTCGCGCATCAGGCTGGCAAAGGGGGCGAATCCTGTGCCCGTTGCCAGGAACCATACCCGTTTGCCGGGGATCAGCGCATCATGGACCAGCGTGCCCACCGGCTTGGGACGCAGGACGATCTGGTCGCCCGGCTGGATGTTCTGCAGACGAGAGGTCAGCGGACCGTCCTGCACCTTGATGGAGTAGAATTCCAGCTCCTCGTCCCAGTTGGGAGAAGCGATGGAATAGGCGCGCATGATCGGTTTGCCATTGTCACCCGCCAAACCGATCATCACGAATTCGCCCGACCTGAAGCGCAGCGACTGCGGACGCGTCACGCGGAACGAAAACAGCGAAGCGGTCCAGTGCCGGACGGAAGTGACCGTCTGTGCGTTGGGATCCGGCTTCGCGGGGCTGGGTTCTTTGACAGGGTTGAGGGTCATTGCGGTCTCGATCAATTTCTTATCCTTTTCGTAAGCCAAGCAGGGGAAAAGGGAAACCCCTTCAGGCCCGAAGCCGTGCTTGGTAGTCGTGCGCCTTCCAGTCTGCTCGGAACTGCCACTGGTCCTCGGGCTGGCGAGCAGCAAGTTCGTCAGAGATCTCCACCTCGTCGAAACCGCTGCGGCGGGCCATCGCATACTGGTCGGCAATGATATGGCCCCTGGCGCGGAGGCGGCCCGTAAAGCCCATCCGGCGCAGGCGTGCGGCCTGCGTGAACCCGCGCCCGTCGGCCGAGGATGGAAAGGCGATGCGGATCAGGAGCAGGCTGTCCAAGCGGTCGGCAAGCCGGGCAGGATCGTCGGTGTTTTCAAGATCGACAGCCTCCTCTTCTTCCAGTTCGGCCAAGGGCACGATGGGGGCGTTGTAGTCGTCGGCCCGAAAGCCGGTATCCGTGACGATGACGCTCATGCCGCGTTTTCCTTCGTGATGCGCACGGGTTTTCCGTTGATGAAATGGATGCCGCACTCGGTCTTGTTGCTGCCGCGCCAACGTCCTGCGCGAGGATCTTCGCCCGGCTTGACGGGGCTGGTGCAGGGGGCGCAGCCGATGGACGGATACCCCTTGGCGACCAGCGGATGGCGGGGCAGGCGGTTGTTGACGATGTAGTCCTCGACATCCTCACGCCCCCACATCGCCAGTGGATTGATCTTCAGGCGGCTGTCGCCATCCGGCTCGAAGAACTCCAACGCGGCGCGGGTGCCGGCCTGAAAGCGTTTGCGTCCGGTGATCCACGCGTCATAGCGTGATAGGGCACGTTCCAGCGGTATGGTCTTCCGAAGGGCGCAGCAGGCATCTGTGCTGAACTGGTGCAGGGTGCCGTCGGGATCGTCATATTCGACCGCCGCGTCATCTGCCCGGATGTCGATGATGTTTGTCAGCCCCAGCCTGTCGGCCAGATCGGCCTGATAGGCCAGCGTTTCGGGAAACAGCATCTGCGTGTCGATGAACAGCACGGGCAGCTTCGCATCCAGCACCGACACCATATGCAAGAGCACCACCGATTCCGCCCCGAATGACGACACCAGCGCGGTTTCCCCCACGTCGTGATCGCGCAGCGCCAGTTCCATGACGGAAATGGCCGCGTGATTACGGTATCTTCCGTTCAGTTGGGCCGCGCGATCCGCGATGGAATGACCCGGATCAAGCGGCATCCTGCGCCCCTTCCGCCGGATACAGGGCTGCCTTGAACGGGGCGAGACCAAGACGGCGGTAGGTTTGCAGGAACGTCTCCGAGGGTTCGGACCGAACAGTCAGATAGGCGCGCACGATACGTTCGATCGCGGGCACGATCTCGTCATAGGCGAAACCGGGGCCTGCGCGTTCGCCGATCACTGCAGTTTCCGTGCCGTCGCCGCCAAGGGTGATCTGATAGTTCTCCACCCCTGCGCGATCGAGGCCAAGGATCCCGATATGGCCGACATGGTGGTGTCCGCAGGCGTTGATGCAGCCGGAGATCTTGATCTTCAGCGGGCCCACATCGTGTTCCAGCTTCAGATCGTCGAAGCGGGTGGCGATTTCCTGTGCCACGGGGATCGAACGCGCAGTCGCCAGCGCGCAGTAATCCATGCCGGGGCAGGCGATGATGTCGGAGATCAGGCCGACATTGGCCGTGCCGAGACCCGCCTGCTGCAGGGCCGCGTGCACGGCAGGCAGGTCGGATTTGTGGACATGCGGAAGGATGACGTTCTGTTCGTGGCTGATCCGCAGTTCGTCATGCCCGTAGCGTTCGGCAAGCTCCGCCATCACGCGCATCTGGTGCGCGGTGGCATCGCCCGGCGTTTCGCCGTGCTTCTTCAGGCTGATCGTGACGATCGCGTATTGCGCGTTCCGATGGGTGGCGAGGTTCGTATCGGCCCATGCGCGATACACGGGATCGTTGGCATAGAACTGGTCATGCGCATCGGTGGGCGCGTTGCGGAAGGCAGGCGGCGCGAAGGCCGCGCGGATGCCGTCCAGCAATTCCTGATCGTGACCGTGGAACTGCGGGCGGATTTCGGCGAAACGCTCCTCCACCTGACGGCGGATTTCGTCGATGCCGTTTTCATGCACGGTGATCTTGACGCGCGCCTTGTACTTGTTGTCGCGCCGACCCAGCAGGTTGTAGACCGAGACGATCGCCTCGCAATAGGGCAGCAGGTCGGCGATGGGCAGGAAGTCCCGCACCACCTGGCCGATCATCGGCGTGCGGCCCAGACCGCCGCCGACCAGCACCTCGAACCCGACATCCGCGCCACGACGCACCATGCGCAGGCCGATGTCGTGGGATTTCACGACGGCGCGGTCGTTCGGGCTGCCGGTGACGGCAATCTTGAACTTGCGCGGCAGGAACTGGAACTCCGGATGGTCGGTGGACCATTGGCGCAGCAGCTCGGCATAGGGGCGCGGATCCTCGATCTCGTCATCCGCGGCACCAGCGAAATGGTCCGACGTGACGTTGCGGATCGTGTTGCCGCTGGTCTGGATCGCATGCATGCCGACATCGGCCAGCGCAGTCAGGATCGCGGGCACGTCCTTCAGCAGCGGCCAGTTGAACTGGATGTTCTGGCGCGTGGTGAAGTGGCCGTAGCCCTTGTCCCACGTTTCCGCGATATGGGCCAGCTGGCGCATCTGGTGCGGGTTGATCGTGCCATAGGGAATTGCCACCCGCAGCATGTAGGCGTGCAATTGCAGGTAAAGGCCGTTCATCAGGCGCAGCGGCTTGAATTCATCCTCGGTCAGCGAACCGTCGATGCGGCGGGCCACCTGCTGGGAGAATTGGGCCACGCGCTCACGCACGAAGGCTTCGTCGAAATCGTTGTAGCTGTACATCTGGCTTCCCCTCGACCTTCGGTGGGTGGCTTACTGGCGCGGGCCGGGCAGTTCGCCCACCTGCTTGCCGTGAGCGTAGTTGGACGGACCGCGCGTGCGGAACACCTCGCGGAAGTGCGTGGGTTCGGGGCCGTTCGGGCCTGCGATGGCATCGGCCAGATACACGCCGACCACGATGTTCTTCTGCGAGGCGCCGTCGATCAGGCGCAGCTGGGCATGGGCCTCGTCCTCGATCAGTTCGGCCTGCGCATGTTCGCGGGTCCATTGGTCATCGGAGGTGAGGTAGACGACATCGCCAATCAGCAGATCGTTGGCGGTGACGACTTTGGGCGAAAACTTGCGGCTCATGCGGTGGCCTCGTTCAGATCGGTCAGGGCGTGGACGGCGGCGCGCGGGGCAAGGCCGTAGAGAAGGATGGCGGGGCCGGTCAGGCCGGTGGCACATTCGGCAAGCGTCGACAGCGTGGCCTGGATGATACGCTGGTCGGGGCGGGACGCATTCTCGACCAGCGTGACCGGCGTGTCGGCGGCCGCACCGTGCATCATCAGCCGCCCCTGGATGAAGCGGCTGGCCTTCTTGCCCATGTAGATCGCTGCCACTTCCCCGCTGCGGGCAAGGCCCTTCCAGTCCTGATCGGCAAACCCGTCCATGTCGTGGCCCGTGACGATCCGCAGCCCGCGATTGCGGCCGCGTTTCGTCAGGCTTTGGCCGATGGCCGCCGCGGCGGCAGAGGCTGAGGTGAGGCCCGGCAGGATGTTGAAGGCGATGCCTGCGGCTTCCAGCGCCTCCATCTCCTCGTCCAGACGGCCGAAGATGCCGCAATCGCCACCCTTCAGGCGCACCACGCGGGCGCCGGTGCCGGCATGCCCCACGATCAGCGCATTGATCGCGCCCTGCGGGGTGGAGGGGCCGAAGCCTTCCTTGCCCGCATCCACGCGCGTGACATGCGCGGGAACAAGGGCAAGCACCTCAGCACCGACAAGTCGATCGTGGATCACGACATCCGCAGCCTGCATCGCACGGAACGCGCCCATCGTCAGCATGTCGGCCGATCCGGGGCCTGCGCCCACAAAGGTGACGGTGCCGGGGGCGGTCAGGGCGGGCTGGGACGTCATGGCTTCGCTCCGTGGGAAAATCTCCCACTCATATAGAACATTATCCCCCTGATACGCTATATACCCTTGCTGATAAGGACATTTGTTCGCATAACTGCGGCTGGGGGAACAGGGTTCCCCGATTTGAAGGAGGATGCGAATGGCTGCCCGTCTGGACGACATGGACCGGAAGATCCTTGCGGAACTACAGCAGGACGCCTCGCAATCGTTGGACGAGATTGCGAAGAAAGTCGGCAGTTCCAAGACGCCTGTCTGGAATCGCATCCGCCGCATGAAGGAGGTGGGGGTGATTCTGCGCCAGACCGCCCTTCTCGATGCCGAGGCGCTGGGCCTGGAGGCATGCTTCTTCGTCCTGATCCGCACGTCGGAGCATGAGGCCGAATGGCAGCGCCGGTTCCTCAAGGCGTTGCAGGAACGTCCCGAGGTGCTGGAGGCGCATCGGCTGGCGGGCGACATCGACTACATCCTCAAGGTGCGGGTGGAAAATGCCCGCGCTTACGACCGTTTCTATCAGGCGCTGATCTCCGAGGTGCGGGTCCACAACGTCACGGCCCTGCTGTCGATGGAGGAGATCAAGCATACGACCGTGCTGCCCGTGTGCCTTCCACCCGCCTGACGCGGGCGGAAGCCTTGAAGGGAGGGGCAGGGGGGGCTACTGTCCGCCTTGCAACGAGAGGGCCCGATCCATGGCGAAACGCAGCATCTTCGAAGAGGTAGGCGAGGGCGCAAGGCCCGTATCTGCCACGCAGGGAGGCCTGATCGACCGCGGCACCGGCGGCGCGCGGGGTGCGATCCGCATCTGGCTGATGGTGCTGTTCGCGCTCGTGGCCGTGATGATTGCCGTGGGCGGTCTGACGCGGCTGTCGGATGCGGGGCTGTCCATCACCGAATGGCGGCCCGTGACGGGGACGATCCCCCCGCTGAGTGCCGAACACTGGCAATCCGAATTCGAGCTTTACCGTCAAAGTCCGCAATACCGCCTGACCAACGAAGGCATGACCCTTGGCCAGTTCCAGCAGATCTACTGGTGGGAATGGGGGCACCGTTTTCTTGGCCGCGTGATCGGGCTGGTCTGGGCGGTCGGCTTCCTTGGCTTCTGGGTTGCGGGCAAGATCCCTGCGGGCTGGAATAAGCGGCTGTTGTGGGTCGGCGTGCTGGGCGGCATCCAGGGCGCGATCGGCTGGTGGATGGTGGCCTCCGGGCTGACGGGGGACATGACGTCCGTCGCGAGCTATCGTCTGGCGACGCATCTGGGGATCGGCTTCGTCATCCTCGGCTATCTGACATGGTATGCGCTGCTGCTGGGCCGGACCGAAGGGCAGCTGCTGCAGGCGCGGCGCGTACGCGAGGCCAAGCAGTTCTCGCTTGCGACGGGCTTCATGCATCTGGCGTTCCTGCAGATCCTGCTGGGCGCGCTGGTCGCGGGCATCGACGCGGGCCGCTACTTCCCGACATGGCCGCTGATGAACGGCACCTTCTTTCCGGCCGACGCATTCTATGTGCCTGACGGCGCGGCATGGCGGGCCTTCTTCGAGAACGCGGGGCTGGTCCAGTTCATCCACCGGATGGTCGCCTACCTTGCCTTCGCGTTCGGGGTCGTCGTCTGGCTGCGGGGGCGCAAGTCGGCCCACAAGACCACGCGGATGGCATTCCATGTCGTGTTCGCGCTTCTGCTGGTGCAGATCGCGCTTGGCATCGTGACGGTGCTGTCGGCCGCAGCACTGCATCCTGCGATCAGCCACCAGATCGGGGCCATCGCCCTGTGGGTTGCGATCATCCGGGCACGTTATCTGTCGCAATATCCGAAAGTGACATCCATTCGCGGGGGAACGGCATGAGCGCGTACAAGGATCTGATGGCCTTCCAACGCCAGACGGAGGCGCTGGCACAGGTCGCGGGCCGTCTGGGCTGGGACCAGGAGACGGTCATGCCACGCGGTGCCGCCGAACAGCGCGGTGACGAGATGGCGGCGATGGAAGGTGTCCTTCATGCCCGCCGCAGCGATCCGCGCATCGCCGACTGGCTGGCGCGAGCCGAGGCGGTGGACGAGGAGGCCGAGGCGCAGCTGCGCCTGATCCGCCGCAGCTACGAACGCTCCACCAAGGTGCCGGGCAAGCTGGCGGAGGAGATCGCGCGCGTGACCTCCGTGGCGCAGGGCATCTGGGCGGATGCGCGGGCCAACGACGATGTGGCGGCTTTCCTGCCGACACTGGCGCAGGTGGTCCGCCTGCGGCGCGAGGAGGCGGCCGCGCTTGCGGGCGGTGGCGATCTGTATGACGCGTTGATCGACGATTACGAACCCGAAGCGACAGCCGACACAATCGGTGCGGTCTTCGACCGGATGCGCCCACGGCTTGTGGCGCTGCGGGAAGCCGTGATGGGGGCGACCCACCAACCCAAGCCGCTGGAGGGCCATTTCGGATCCGAGGCGCAGATGCGTCTTGCGCGCGATCTGGCGATCACCTTCGGCTATGACTTCACGCGTGGGCGGCTGGATCTGGCGGTGCATCCGTTCTCCTCCGGTTCGGGCAACGATGCGCGGATCACCACCCGTGTGGTGGAGACGGACCCCTTCAACTGCATCTATTCCACCATCCACGAGGTGGGGCATGCGTGCTACGAATTGGGGGTCGATCCCGACTACCTGCTGACTCCGCTTGGCAGCGGCGTCTCCATGGGGGTCCATGAAAGCCAGAGCCGCATCTACGAGAACCAGCTGGGCCGTGGCCGCGCCTTCACGGGGTGGCTGCATGACGAGATGACGGAGCGGTTCGGCGATCTGGGGCTTGGCGGGGCGGATGCCTTCCACGGTGCCGTGAACCGCGTCACCCCCGGTTTCATCCGGACCGAGGCGGACGAGGTGCATTACAACCTGCACATCATGATGCGCTTCGATCTTGAACGGGACGTGATCCGGGGTGCGCTGGACGTGGAGGATCTGGAGGAGGCGTGGAACACGCGCTTCCTGACCGATTTCGGTGTGGTCGTGGATCGCCCCTCGCACGGGATGCTGCAGGACGTGCACTGGGCGGTAGGACTTTTCGGGTATTTCCCGACCTACGCGCTTGGCAACATCTATGCCGGCTGTCTCAATCAGGCGCTGCGTGAGGCCGTGCCCGATCTGGACGCCCAGCTGGCGCAGGGGCAGACGGGGGAGGCTGTTGGCTGGCTGCGGGAATCACTGCAACGTCACGGGGGTCTGCGCGGTCCGCGCGACACGATCCGTCACGCTTGCGGGTTCGAACCGGACGAGGGGCCGCTGCTGGGATATCTGGAGGCGAAGTTCCGCGACATCTACCGCTTGTAGTCGGGCGGGATCACCGGAAAGATATATGGCGCGGTCCCCAAAGGGCCGCGCCTTTTTCATAGGTCAGGTCTTGTCACGTGTGAAGCGGCCGTGGATCTCGGCACCGCTTTCGACGACCACCGTCTTGTAGGTCACATCGGCGGCCACCTTGGCACGCCCGCGCAGGATCAGGTTCACGCAGGAGATGCGTCCGTCGAGGCGGCCCTTCACGTCGACAGATTCCGCCGACACCGTTCCGTTGAGAGAGCCGTCCACACCCACCATGAGGGCCTTGGCCGTGACGGTGCCCTCAACCTTGCCGAGGATCTCCACCGCACCATCGGACGAGATGTCGCCGTTGATGCGCAGGTCGGAGGAGAGGACGGACTTGGCCGCATTGGTGTGTGGATCGGCGGGCGTCATGTGGAATCCTTTGAAGAAGTTTCGCGCGATAGAATCCCTTTGAGGGGTCAGGGGTCAAGCGATGATGCATGAGTCGGCCCGGGAAGGCGGGATTCGGCCCCTTCACCGTAAGAACGGGGCAGGGGAGGGGCAGGTCGTTCACGGAGAGCTGCGAAAAACACCAATGTTTATTGGGTTTGACATTAAATCTTCATTGAAGTGATTTTTCTGCTTGCGGGTTTTGGGAAGTATCCGTAAATACCGCCTCACCGAAGCGGAGACGCGGCGGGACGGAAGGAAGCGGACTTAGACGGAAGCTTGTGGAAGTAGAAATTTGGAGATGCGGCGGTTGGTTTCG